>Ga0247843_1000063_pt1 | contig 221005 bp, 206 predicted proteins | sample LaCruzMarch2017__FD_192420 | JGI IMG/M metagenome (GOLD analysis project Ga0247843, IMG submission 192420) | Freshwater microbial communities from meromictic Lake La Cruz, Castile-La Mancha, Spain - LaCruzMarch2017_8m | ecosystem: Environmental > Aquatic > Freshwater > Lake | place: Spain...
ATTCCACTCAATTTGCCTTCTACGTAAACCTTTGATTCCATGCGTCTTGGTAACACCTTTTGTGACGTGCATGGATTGAATTCTCTTAACGAAAAATTAATCTGACAACAGGGTCTTCGCACTTCAAACTAACAGAACTCTATGTGTAAAGGCCAAAAATGAGTTTTGAAACAGCACCATGTTTTGTTTTAAAATTACTCAGTGGAGAGCTGGGGATTTTTGAATCCGAAGATCACGCATTTCACTATGCTGAATCGTTGAATTTGGCTCAAAGAAGAGAATGGGCGTTTTCAAAGGATCAAAAACTTTGGTACCCCTTGCAAGACTGGCATCGAATGAAAACAACTCAATCAGACTTTCAAGCGGAAGCACTGGACCTTCAAGATAGAAGAATTTTTCCTCGCTACGATCTTAGGCTTCAAATAAATCTTATAAGTGCCTGTAGGAGTTATGCGTCCTACACTAAAAATATTTCAGAAGGCGGGCTTCAATTAGAGCGCCAGATACCTCTTTCGTTTCAAAACGAAATTTGTAAAATTCAAATTATATGTCCAAAAAATCGGGAGCTCGTTCAGCTTACAGGGAATGTTAAAATTCGTGATTCTCTTGCTCAGAGTTTAGAATTCCAAAGCATCACAAAGGGTAAATTAATACCCCTACTCATTCATTGGGTACGACGCGACTTTGCCACGCAAAAAAAAGCAAGTTGACCTAATATCTACCAATTATCTACAGAGCTGCCGAAACAGTCAGTTTTGAGCGAAACTGCGGATTGTCTTGAACTTGAGCGCATATTTGTGCAAAAGCCTCATCAATTTTTCCATTGTTAGAAACCGTAATTAATTTCGCTTTTTTCGCTACGTCAAAACGTTCAATTGCAGATTCAAATTCCTTGGTGAGTAAAGAATACCAGCCAATATCGGTGGATCTAAACCCATCGTCTAGATCACGAGACTGCCAAACAGAACTATCAACCTTGATGAAAAAAATGACATCATAGGGGCTCTCGCTCAGCCATTCAGAAATACTACGGTCAATCATTTGCCGTTTTCCTGCGGTGATTCGGCCATCATTAGCTTCTGCGATTAGCTTGGTATAAACCGAAATATCGAGCAAACAACGGTCGGCAATTATCAAAGAATGTCCTGCTTCTTCTGCTTCTTTTTCTTCCAAAATGGAATGTGATAAAACCCACCACTCCGTTTTAAAATCAGCCAACTGATCACAGGGATAGGGACACTCACGAACTGTCTCTTTGACAATGTACGAGGATGCAAATTTATCTCTCAGTTTTTTTGCCAATGTGGTTTTACCAACGCCTTGTGCTCCAATGAGTGCAATTTTCATAGGCATCTTCTTAACGATTCAAGAGATTAAGGTCTAGATTTTTTTTGACTCTTGACCATTTTATTAGGAGATCAACAGAAACTTCTGATGGCGCCCCAAGCTTGCCCAACAGCCTATGCCAAAAAAACTCTTTTTATTTAATAAATTCAATTGGATATTTAAAAATAGCTGCTAAAATTTTTCCAGTGGAGAATACACAACTGCCCACCAGATGGAGTCATTACTGTTCTTTGTGTTCACAAATTCGTGACTTAAATTCTCAATCCTGTCCCCATTGTAAATCCCTCACACCCTTAGCTGGAAATATTCCGATCATTTCTAAAAATCATGAGCTCTTCGTTTTAAACTGGGTAAGAGACTACCAAAGCTTTTTAAAAAAAATCGATAGTGATATTGATCGTCTCAAATCTTGCTCACCTTTGATCAGCACGCAGCAAGCGAAAGGGAAAATTTCGAACTATCGTAAAAATTTGCTCTGCAAAAAGAAAATTTTTGAAAAGATTTTAGCACCGTGGTTGGCGATAGATTTAAAAGAAATCCCCTTGCCATTACGCTCATCCGTGAATCTTGATCAATACTATGAAAATATTTTAAGAGATTGGTCTAGCGATGTAGACCCTACTGAGAGAACTGCCTATTTTGAAATCGCTATAAAGCTCCTTAACCCATTGCTCAGCATAAAAAAAATCCTCATTGTGGGGGCGGGTCCTGCGCGCATTGCTTTTGATCTTGCGATCGAGTTTCCAGATATTCAATTTCTCGCTACAGACATTCATCCATTTCTATTAGGAATTGGAAACGCATTAGCTCATGGAGCACAGCTGGAAGCTCCAGAGTTTCCGTTAGCGCCTTTATCGGATGAACATTCAAAATTACACGCTTTAAAGAACTCAGAAAAAATTAAACCAAAGAATTTACAATTTGCGATTTTAGATTTTTTTGAAAACTCAAACCTAGCCGAACCCGTTGACCTCATTATCACTCCCTGGCTAGTTGACATTGTAGATTCCAACTTTTTAGAGTTCTCCCTACAAGTTAAAAAATATTTAAAGCCAAATGGATACTGGTTAAATTTTGGAACCTTCTTTTTTCAAAAACAAAAAATTGAAAATCAAATTTCTCGGAATGAGTGTGCTGAATTTTTAGAATCTTTGGATTTTAGAATACAAAATTTAGGCGACTTCGAAACACCTTACCTCCAATCAAAGCTCAGTGGACATAAACGATTTGAAAGTGTTTTTTATTTTTTAGCTGAATATATTAAAACGCAAAATCCCAACCAGTTTCTAGAAAATAATAATGGCGCAAATCAAATGAACCAAATTGATTCCAGCACCGTCATAAAACTCAGCGAAAAACTTTTGTTTGATCGAGATGTCTTTATTGCCGAAGCCCAACTCCTTTCTTTATTTGATGGAAAACGCAGTTTTTCTGAATGCATTCAACAAGCTGAAAAACTATTTGGGATGACCCAAATTGAAGCAAAAAACGCTTTGCTAAATTACCTCAAGCGCAAAGGTGTTGTTTAAGTAACATACTGTATTTATTTGTTTTTAAATCTATTCCAATCACTACAAACTCTTCACACAAACTTAATTTTACTCTGTGCATTAAATTCCCATAACATAAGTAGATAGAAGGCAGTCTGCGTTTTTTTATGACGTAGTTTTGTCTCCTGGGTTGTTTGAACGTTGCGGCAGATAGTTATTGAAAATTGTTTGAGGAGTGTGAAATGAAAACATCCAAAGCTTCAGGAATACAAGTTCTTGAACAAGGAAAGTTTTTTGCTCTTGTAAGTTTATTTGTGACTGCCAATTCATTTGCGCAGGATTCTTCAGTTGCACTCGCGGCAAAACTTTATCAACGACTCACTGGTACACCGCTGGTGGATGCAAGCAAACGCGCGCAAATGGTTCAAAAAATAGATCAAAATGATATTCGAGGCGCCGCCGACATTGCAATCAACGAAGCAGATTTTATCGATATCACGGTCAAACAGTTTCTCACGCCTTTTTCAAACGTCGATCGACTTCCGGACGCTGTTTTAAATGACCTTGTCGCAACTGGTGCCGGAATTGTTAGAGATGATCTAGATTTTCGTCGGGCCCTATATGACGATATCTATTATCGAGGAAACGCAACACTTTCTGCCAATACCACCGCAGCCGCAATTCGAATCTCGGCATGGGCACCCAACAATAATAATCACTATCGAGATTTTGCAACAAAAGGTTATAAACTCTCAGACGTAAACCAACTTGTTTCTATCAAGCAAAGCGAGCTGCCAGGTTTTACACTCAATGCAAAGCCCAATGCAACTTCTGGGATGCTAACAACTCGCACTTCAGGCGAAGCCTTTATTCAAGCGGGCACAAATCGAAGAATGTTTAAATTTACATTGCTCAATTACATGTGTCGCGAAATGGAAAATATTCACGATACGACACAGCCAGATTATATGGTTCGCCGTGACGTACTTCGCGATCCTTCGGGTGACAGCCGCGTGTTCAAAGCAAAATGCGCGGGTTGCCACGCCATTCAAGACTCCGCCACTCCGGCTTATGCCTATTATGACTTTACCAATGGCGCACTGACTTACACCGAAGGCACTGTTGTTGATAAGTTTATTGTTCGAGATGATCCAAAACTTTGTATCCCGTCTGTCACAGGCAATACACTTTCCAAAGTTGTAAATCCCGTTGATGGTTCAAATTCATTTTGCGATGTGAACGGCAATAATACTCGTGATGCCGCCACTGATCGCTTCGTGGATGCACGCGTAAACTTCGACAAAGGATATATGGTGAAAAACGACAAGTGGGTCAATCACATGGTTGGAGCGGTCAATAAAAAAATGGTGTGGAACGATGTGGTTCTTCCTGATGGATCAAAGCAATCTGCTCTCTCTGGAGCAGGAATGAAATCGCTACATATGGCATTCGCAAATTCCAACGCCTTTTCTGAATGTATGGCCGAAAGAGTTTACGCAAAACTTTGTATCATTCCAAAAAACAAAGCCATACAAGATGAAATCACAAAAATTTCTGGTGAGTTTCGCCAGAACCAATACAAAATGAAATTTCTTTTTGCTCGGGTCGCTGAAGCGTGTGTGAAGGCCGAAGCAGAGGCAATGAAATAGTATGAGGATTTATAAAATGAATAAAACATCCTTGATCCTTGGCCTTTCGCTCCTTTCCTTAAGCGCGTGCTTCAATGTCACGTTAAATGGCCAGAGTGGAAAAACCGCTCCCGGTAAAATCACCCCTGCACCCGCAGACGCTGGTGAAGAGACTGAAACCACAGAAAATCCCTCTGGCGAAGCAAAAGGCGACGGCCGCGTTGCTGGTGACGCTCCTCAATCCACCACACCAACAACCGTTGGTGTAAAAAATGCCGAGCAAATTATGCGAAGCATGGCAATTGTGAGTGGAATTGATCCCTTTCAAACTGGGACCTTTGGAAGAAACGCTAATAATACTGCAAACACAGTAAGCTTGACTCCCAACAATCAAAATCAATCCATTTATACGGCATTTGATCTTGAATATAAGGGGGTCATGCCTGCCAGCAATAGCATTGGCGCCTTTAACTCTAATGCTCAAATTGCCGTGGTAAAACTCGCTTGGGCATTTTGCGATGCTTTAGGTGGTCGAACAGGAGAATCCGAAGTCCCTGCAAATGTGACAGCTGCTCGGGTTGCAATGTTTGGAGATGGTCACGCGATATTTCTTGCGGGAAATGCAAGCTCTATATCAGACATGAAGACTCAAGTCGTCATGCCGCTCATTGATAAATTTTGGACAGATGGAAGTGTTTCAGATCAACAAGTCGCTTCATCGTATGCCGAAATGGTAACTCTAGGAAATAAAATTGCCGCTTCCAAAATTGTTCCCACTGTAGGTGCACAACGCGACCCACTTGTTCGAGATGTTGTGCGTGCAGTTTGCGCCGCAACATTATCAGCATCACCGACGGTGCTTTATTAAAAAATACGAATTCAAAAAACAGTCTCACTTGGAGGAATCGATGAAAAAGAAAATTGTAGAAGAACAAAATCAAAAGCTCGGTGAATATCCTCGTCAAGTTGGTGTCGGACATCGACATTTGGTGACTCGACGTGAATTCGTTGGACATGGTGTGCTTGCAGGTTCTGCCTTTGCGGTTGTGCCTTCACTACTTTCGTTAATCAGTGAAAAAGCATATGGCGCAGTACCTGATGCCGCAGCCTGCAAAGCAATGCAAGGCGCAGGCTCGGGAAAAGCAAGAATTCCATTTCTCATTATCGATCAAGTCTCAGGCGCAACTCATGCGGGCCGTGAAATTTTAGCAGGCGGAGGCGCAGGTGGACAATCTGAACTCCTGAGTGACTTTAGATATCTTGGACTCAATCGCACGGGCGTGATTCCAGCTGGCGAAATAAATTCTACTTATGGCCTGCGTTTTCATTCTACCAGCAATGTTCTTCAAGGAATGGAGTCTGTTTTCAACAGTCCAGCTATGACCGCCGCAAGAAATAACGATATTGCACAACAAGGTGGATTAGGATTTACCGCGGCACAAGTTGCAAATATCAAAGCCAACATTGACGGAATGTTGTTTGCCAACGTATCCGGTGACGACACCTCGAATAATCCACACAATCCCGCATATTTCATTGTGAATTCTGGAACTCGTGGTCGTGCAACGCAGATTGTTGGTAGTGGCAACACTGCTGACAGTCGTGGACGATCTCGAGCTGCTTTAAACTCTTTCGATGCCTCACTACAGGCCGTTCGCGTTTCAAGTAAAGCTGATGCGGCTGGATTAGTGAACGCTGGTGGATTAGTTGCACAGTTAGGTGAGGCCAACGCTCAAGAAGTTTTAAAAGCCACACGATCTATGAGTTCAACTCAAATTCAAAATTTCAGCGAAAAAGCTTTGCCCGAGCAATCAAAGATTTTGTCAGAATGTGGATACATCGGCGCTGCAAGTCTTGTAGAAGATTCAAAAGCCGACAATCCTGACCCCAATGCTGATCCATTAATTAAAGCAACAAACAATATTGCCGGAGTCAATAACGCCAACGTTGCCGGAGGGTTTGCCGAACGAATTCAAACCATGGCCAAACTTGTCGTTGATGGTTTTGCAGGCGCGGGAACTGTGGAACTTGGCAACTGCGATTTTCACGCGACAGGGCTTGCTGGATCCGAAGCAAGATCTCGTGAATTAGGAATCGGAATTGCCATGTCTATCGCAATTGCGGCTTCCAAAGGCAAGAGCTTAATGATTTATGTCATTACCGACGGCTCTGCATCTTCACGACCTGGAAATGCTGTATCGGGTGATCACGTTCAATATACCGCAGAAGATGGTGATGTCTCGTCTGCAGTGATGATTGTCTATCGTCATCCTGCGAACGCCGAAGTGAATCGGGACACAAATCCTATTTTAAATAGCTACATGCTTGAAGGCGCTCAAGGTCGTAGACAAGTTGGATTCTATCGCGTTGCCAACGGTACGACTTCGGTTAATACCACCGCAGGTGTTGTCACTACGAATAGTGTTAGCAACCTCGCAATTGCGGCAGTGGCAAACTACATGGCGCTTCACGGTGAAGACGCTTCAAAAGTTGCTGCTGTTGTAAAAGCCGATGTTCCTTTTTCAAGCGAGTATGACAAATATGTAGGATTTAAAAAGATTGTTTAATATTTCTCAGTTTTAAATTTCATTAGGAGCGTTGGATATATGGTACGTAAGAGAAAGCTAAAATTTTTTTTCCAAAGATTCAGCGCTCTGATTTTTCTTTTGATTGCGACTCAAGCGTGTCAGCAAGTGTCTGGAACTATTCCCGGCGAAACACAAGAAGATCCCGGAGGGTTTGAATCAGTCCCACCCGATCAACGGCCCGGTGGCACTGCATGCAATCCCGCAAAATATACTGATCCTAATGTTACTGACGGAACAAATTTATCTGGAGCCTTTGCTTGCACACTCTATCCCGCCCTACACTTCTCTAAAGATAAAGGTGGATTTGGTTGCATTAACTGCCATGCTAATGAAAGCGCTGGTGCGCCACTTTATTTATCGGACCATACAAATATCAACCTCCAAGTTTTAGAATCTGCAAAGTTACTGATTGACGGTAAAAAAGTTAACTTGGTTACACCTTCCGGCTCGGCCATTGTTAAAAAAATGAAGACAGGTCACAACTGCGATAATAAATGTGAAGAATGGGGTAACACCATGATTCTTCAAATGAGTGAATGGATTAAACTTTCAAAAGTTGATCCCAATACGCTGACGCCAAGTATTGTTAATTTAAAATCTTCAGAATTATCACTTCCCTTTCCTGATGGACTTTTAGAGTTTAACAATCCATTAGCACTCACTTCGCAAAAATTAGTTTATAACGATATTAAAGATGTCAAAACCGGCGCATCCATTCCCGGCGTGACCTTTGAAATTAACTACTCAAAAAATTCAAACTTTGGTTGGTTATTTTTTAATCCCACAATAAAATCAACTAAGAGTATTCAAGTTAAAAACATCGCAATTCTCATCAACGACGTAAATCTTGCAACAAATGCCACTTGGCGTACTTTAGACGTTGTTGAGCCCGCAAACTCCACCGAGATAGCTAACGTGTCAACTGCTTATGCCCCAGTAGATTTAGAAGATGAAGTGACCGAGTTTAAAATTTCATTTGGATTTGAAATTCTTAAAGAAAGCTCAAGTAGTGGCGGTGGTGGTGGCGTTATCGTACCACCTACTGCAGCTCAAAGGCTGCAAATTGCAAAGGATGTAATCAGTCAACGGTGCTTGGGTTGCCATGCTGCAAATCCCTCCGGAGGCGTTCGCTTTGACAATCCCGCAAACAATAATGGAGCAAACCTAGTTCTAGCGGGTGCCACCGAAGCGATTTGGGAGGCTTTCCGGTTTAACGGAACTTTTGGAAATAACACTCTACTCATTGATAAAGCCAATCCAACGAATTCTGCTCTTTACAGGTTGGTCAAAGGAGTTAATTTACCCGCGGGACAAGGCGCAATGCCACCCACTGCAGCACAAACTCAACGTGATGCCGATGCAGAAAAATTGTTAGATTTTATTTCTAAGATCGGGCAAAACTAATATGAAAAAATATCCAACTTTGTTGAGTTTTCTTTTTAGCAGCTTTTCCCTCCTCACAATTTCATGCAAAGTCGTAACAGAAGTAATTCCAGAGCCTGCTCCAGGAGAATGTTCGGGTGAATCTTGTGGAAATGAAGATCCGGCAGACGATACGCCAACGATTATTACTTCACGTCAAATCACTTTGAGTATTATCAGTCCTTCGGGATCTACTCCAACCGGTGGTGGAATGATTGAAATCAGCGGGAGTGGATTTCGCGCAATTTCGGAAGTCTACATTGCCGGGCAACTTTGTACGGATTTTAAAATACTCAAGTAGTTCAAAAATTTCGTGCCGCGTTCCGCGTAACGATTCCGAAGAAAGCGCTGATGTTGAAATCTATGATGGCCCCGCTTCGAGTAGCAACGCCAAGAGATATCTTTTTCAAAAAGCTTTTTCCTACACCTATAAACCTATTCCTGTAATGAATACCCTTTCTGGGAGCACTTGTGACGTACGAGGTAGCTCTAATGGTTCTTGCAATTTACTCATTCAAGGAAGTGGATTTCAGAGTGGGGCATTAACATTTGTTGGCGGAAAAGCTTGCTTAGCTACAGCCAATACTCGGGTCAATGGTGCTCAATCAATTTCATGTGAAGTTCCTTCAGGCTTCAAAGGAAAAGCCAATGTCAAAGTCATTCAAGATGGTTTACAAGTCGAATTGAAAGATGCGTTTACCTATACAGGAACTCCTTCTTTTAACATGATTAAAGTTACACTTGAAAAATGTTCTGGATGCCATGGATTTGTGGATGACTATGCCGGTGTTTCATCGACAAAAGATAGTATTTGGAATCGTATTGGTGTACTCACTCCGAATTCTGGAGCTGCTTATATGGGGAACTACTTAACTGCCCAAGAAATTCAACAATTCAAAGATTGGTTGGATGGCGGCGGACTTAATCAATAATTCAGTTTTAAAATGCGCTTTTTATTATAGCTGTAATCAACGGCGTGCTGGTGATTTCTGCAATACTCAGTAGAGGGGAAAATAAAATCCATCCCCACATTCTTCCTTCTAAAAACTCTTCATATTTTTGAACTTGAAACTTTATCAATGACCAATAAAAAAATAAGTTAGCTAAAACGATCAAGGTTAAAAGCAAACCAAAGCTCTGAGCTGCCATTGCGGATTCAAAACTCAGTCGATACATAATCCAAGAAAAAATAACAATCACGATGCTTTTTGCGCTGCACTTTAAGAGTTCTTTAGAAAGCCTTCCCATTAAAAAATAATTTAATGGGGTTTGTAAAAGGAATACACATAAAATCAGAGAGAAAATCTGAAGAATTTCAATTTGAATATCCATCAATGTGGACAAAATATTAAGGAATCACGCAAATTGCATCAACTGTTTTTTTCCAAGTGACGATTCTTTTGTATTTTCCAACTTCTTTTACATTTTTTGAGGATTCTGAGTTCTCAGTAATAACCGCAATGTTTCTTTGATAGGTGTCGTAACAAAGATTCTCAAGATTTGTAATTTGTTTTTGAATTTTGCCTTCGATTTCTTTTAAGGCGCAGTCTTCTGCCTCAGCGAGTTCGCGGTCCATCGTTTTCACATGAAAAGATTTCGATACTGATGCTTCGAACTTATAGGTTTTATTGTGTTCTACGCCGTCTTTAAACTGATCGTCTATTTTGGGCGCATTGCTTTGCGCTAAGGTATTCAAACTAAAACTGAACACCAATCCAACAAGAGTGGTTGAAAAGAGTTTTTTCTTAAGAGTCATAAAATTTCCTCCTGAAATCGTTGGTCTAAAAGACAACTAACATGCACAATTGAAGCCTTTATAAGTGATTGAAGTGCCGCTGCTCAAACTCTACTTGGATAGATTGGGCCAAAAATGGCATCAAAATGCCTACGTCAGTTATTTCTCATTCCGCGTCGAGTATCTACTGCTTAAGATAGTAACTCATCCAGCATGACCTCTCGTCGATTCAAAAAATCTTTAGTCACTTGAAAATGTTCAGTGTCTTCATAAGCAATTTTATGAATTCCATTTTCGGAAAATTGCAAAATTTTTGCACAGGGATAGGCCATAAGTATCGGTGAATGGGTAGCGATTATCAATTGGCATCCGCCTTCAACAAGTTCGTGAATTCGTGTTAAGGCTGCCAACTGTCGGAACGGTGAAAGAGCTGTTATAATGGCGACACTGTTTATTTTGGGAAACATCAACTCACTTGGTATCATCCAGAATTGCAGATACAGGTTTATTTTTGATGAAAATAATTTCTAGTTGTAACAGCAATTTTTATGAACCACGATGTCTTGAACAAGTCCCTCGGCATCAATTAAAAATACAATCTGCCAAGAGGACACCGAATAATCCTTTGCGCTATAAATCATATAGGTAGGATATAATCCGCTGATATAATGACCTGTAAAATTTCCCACGGTGTCTCGAATCTGATAATTACTCTTGCCGATAAACTGCTTCTTATTCTTAAGTAGAGCCGAAGCCATTTGGGCCCTGACCTGTTCACCCCCTTCTGCGAATTTTTTAATATCAAACGGGGATTCTCCGAATTTTTTTTCCACCATTGAAAGGCTTAGTGTTTCACCTCGCACACGATAATTTGCCCACACAATATGATTCACTGAAGTAATTATTAAAAAAATTAGATAAAGTGTTACTTTTTTCATTTAACTTCTCCCGGCAACGGAATTTTTTTGATCACAATTAGGTTTCCCGATTTAAGTTTCTCTGTGAATACCTCAAGAAGTATTTTTTCCGAATAGCTTTTACTTGTAAGTAGTTCTTCAGTGGCTAGGAGACCCGCTCGATTGTTGGCAAGATCCATAGACTTTTCTTCTACGCTTTGGAGATCTTCTGCTTCATGAGCCTCTAAAATTTTTTGTGCTGTAGGGAGATTAAATTCTTTTCGCATAATTCCAGCCCAAATAAAATGTCGGCAAGCGTCGCTTTCATCGTTCGTTGCTGAAACTGGGTACAAGCTTGAACAAATATCTTCGGCTTTTTGAGAAAGTAAATAACCTCGCATTGCATCTTTAGGATTTTTAGAAGCAAATTCACGTTCAGCTCTTGTAAGAGCAGGATAGAGCTCAAGCAGACTTAAAACTACATGCTCCGAAAGCGGTGTTGAAGCATTGTTTGCGCACAAGTTTTTACATCCTAGCGGACAATCAAATGTCCCCATTCCTGTGGGCAAGATAGAGCATTTTGTAACACATTCGGGTCCTGTTTTTATCTTAGATTTTTTAAACCAGTCTGTGCAAACATCCGCGCGACTACTCACAATGAATAAAGTCGTAGGGATGAGAAGAAAAATTAAACAAAATACTCTCAGCACGTTGCAAATTTTATCAGAATCAGCCATTTCAGTCGCCAGCTTAGGCGCATGAACTCGCCAAACGTTTAAACATTTACAACCAAATGACAAATATTTACAACTGTATTTAATTTTTAAATTATTATTTCAATAACTTAATTTACAACTAATTTAGTTGCAATTTGGTTGTAAATATCGTTATAATGGTTTTAAATGCGTAAAGAGAAGAGAGATATAAAGGCGTTTCTACTTTCTCAAGTTGAAGTCCACCCGTCAGAACTCGTTCAAATCGCTGCAAATCATTTCAATGTTTCTATACAAGCAGTGCAGAAACACATTTCAAAACTGCTAAAAAGTGGGCTGCTTGTAAAAACGGGAAACACTCGCAACACTCGCTATTCTCTTCCAAAAGAAACGAACTTTTTAAATGTAAACCAAGACAAAAATTCCTTAGAGACAGGAGCATCGGCGAATTGGAAGTACGACGTCACTAAAAAACTTAGTGAGCAAGAAGTGTGGGATAACACACTTAAACCTTTGCTAAAAATGACCTCAGAAAGTGTACGGGAAATTGTAGAGTACGGTTTCACTGAAATGGTAAACAATGTGATAGACCACTCTAGCGCAAAGGAACTAAATACATCATATTCGATCATACAAAATAAACTCCAAATTGTTGTACTTGATAACGGAATGGGGATTTTTAAAAAAATAAAAGATACCTTGGGATTAGAAACTCTCCGAGAATCTATACTGCATCTAAGTAAAGGGAAACTCACAACGGATCACACGAAACACACAGGTGAAGGAATCTTTTTTTCTTCACGTGTATTCGATAATTTTTTCATCTCCGCAAATGGACTTGTTTATGGGCGGATCAATGATTCAGCAGATGAGGACTGGCTCATTGGGGATCAACGCGAAGCTACTATTGGCACGCGAGTAGAAATGAAGCTGAATCTTAACTCAAAAAGAACACGCGAAGAAGTTTTTAAAAGATTCACTTCTCCTGAGGATTTTTCATTTTCAAAAACTCATGTAGCTGTTGAACTTGGAATTAATGATGGCGAAACCTATGTTTCAAGATCACAGGCAAAACGAATCTTATCTGGTCTTGAAAAATTTAAATTTATAGTTCTAAATTTTAAGCGAGTGAATACTGTTGGCCAAGGATTTGTAGATGAGGTTTTTAGAGTTTTTAAAAACTCTCATCCAGAAATACAAATTTCCTCAATCAACACCAACGAAAGTGTTGCTTTTATGATTCAGAGAAGTGGGGTAATTTAAATCCCTCTTTTGAATATATTTTCGAGGTGTTCTTAATCTTAGCATCTCAATGTGTAGAAATTCCCAACTGTCCGCGACAAAACCGCTTAGTTGTAACAACAATTTTTGTGAACCACGATATCTTTAACCTTCTCGTCGGCATCAAGTAAAAAAACAATTTGCCAGGCCTCGTCACCAATCTTGATAGCGTCCTGAATTAAATAGGTAGGGAACATTCCTGACACGTAATGGCCACTGTAATCTCCGAGGAGCTTTCGAATCTCAGATCGATCTTTGCCTATGAACTGTTTTTTATTTCTAATTAAAGATGCCGCCATAGAGGCTCGATTAGCTTCGCTTGCGGATTTAAACTGTTCAGCTCCAAACTCCCTCTTTCCCCATTTTTTTTCTGCCTTAGAAACCGACATTGTTTCTCCACGAACGTAGTTAATGGCGTAAATATATGAAGCCGTTCCTAATAGCGTTAAAACTAAAATCACATTTTTAAATTTTTTCATTTTATTCCTCTCTCGTTAGGAAGACTTTTTGGACGAATAACGATAAGTTGTTTCTCACCTAATGCCTTTATAAATTCTTCAATAAGTGCGTCTTCTGAATATTTTTTATTTTTTTCTAGCTGCTCAGCTCTAAGAATACCCGCCCGATTATTGGCAAGATCCATCGCCTTTTCAATCTCGGGCGCTTTTGAATCATTCTCGTGAGCGTTTAGAACTTTTTGCGCAAATTCGCTTCCAAGTTCTTTAAACATGAGTCCTGCCCACACATAGTGCCGACATGCATCGCTTTCGTCATTCGTGTCTGAACTTGGATATATAGTGAGACAAAGGTGTTCGGCGCGATGCGAGAGCCGATACGCTATAATGGATTTTTTTGGCTCGATTGCAACCAGCTCACGCTCTGCTGTTGTCAGATTAGGATAAATGTCTGTGAGATTAAATATCAGCTGTTCTCCTATCGATCTTTCACTGCAAAACTTTTTACAATCAAGAGCGCAACTAAAAGTCGCCATTTTTGTAGGAATAACGACACATTCTGACATACAGACTGGACCAGGTTTAATTTTCGACTTTTTAAACCACTCTTCACAAGAACCAGCAAATGAATCCCCGCAACACAACAAAAAAGCCTGAAGAATATATAGGGTTTTTAGGTTGAACATATTATAACAATAACAGACTACTTGGTTTTTTAGCATCAAGAATCCGGCAATGGCGCAATGGATAAACCAGAGCGCTTGGACTTTACAAATGTCCCAATCGTCCATTCTTGATTTCACACTTAAATAATCAAAATTTAAGAATTCATTTGAGTGGAAGATTTAATAAACCGCTTATTTACGCCATGTGATTTTAGTGAGACACGGACAACACAATACTGAAGTTTTGCATCCCGACAATGAAGGTTTAACGTCTCTCGGAGTGCGACAGGCAAAGCTCCTTGCACGCCGGCTAAAAAGTGATTCAGTTAACAGAGTGTTATACAGTCCACTACCTAGAGCTAAACAAACAGCAATAATTCTTAATAAAGAAATTTGCTGTCTAAAGTTTTCTTGCATTCGCGATATCATTGAGCGAAATCCATCAGTGAGTTCGAGATTGGCAAAGGAACTTAAACTCTCAAAAAAAGATATTGCCGCTTCAAAAAAACAAGATGCTCTTGCAGAGAAAGCATTCCATAAGATTTTTTACAAACCAAAAGGAAAATTTTCTCGGGAGGTGGTTGTTTGCCACGGAAACCTCATCCGTTACTTTGTATTGAGGGCAATCGGAATCGATTCACGTTTGTGGACTTCACTCAGCATTTTTAATGCAGCCATAACTATCATCGCCGTTCATGCCGATGGACGTTGCCGACTTGTTAGCCACAATGATGCTGGACATATTCCATTTAAGCTTCTCAGTTAGGAAATTTACAACGTCTTAATTTGAGCTTGTGTTGGTTTGTTGATTAGTTATAGCAGCAGTTCTTTTGAATAACGATATCACGAATTTTTCCATCTACGTCGATCAAAAATACAATTTGCCAGGCCTCTTCAGCCTGAGTTTTCGCTTCTTGGATGAGATAGGTAGGATACAGACCCGAAATATAATGTCCGCTAAATTCAGCTAGCATTTGTCTTATTTCTGCACGAGGTAGGCCAATCAATTCCTTCTTTTTTTTAATAAGTGAGGACGCCATGCTTGCCCTAACTTCAATCGAAGCACTCTTAAAGGCGTTTGGCGTAAAATCGACCGCGCCCCACTTACCTTTGACTAATTCGGCACTCATTGTATCGCCTCTTACTGGCGGATGAGATAATGAATAGATGAAGGTTGATATAAGTAGTGTGAGCAATGAGATACCCAGTAACACTTTTTTCATGGCCTGATTTCCTTCCAAGATTTTATCTTTCGATCGATCTTATTACTCCTTCTGAAAAAAAACTTGGCCTCGGATTTGCGTGGACCAAGTTTTTTATCAAAAGGAGCAGCAGATGAAATCATTTAGAACATTAGACCTAGTAATAGAATTCTATAAACTTACACAAAGCATAGATTTGCCTAAGCACTTACGGGAGCAACTGAATCGATCGGCATCTTCAGTTTCACTTAACTTAGCTGAAGGGAATGCGAAGTTTTCTTGCAAGGAAAAGTCGCGAATTTATCAAATTGCCTATGGATCCTTTAGGGAAAGTCAGGCCATCTTAAAACTTGCAAACATACAAAATTGCGAAATCGATAACACCTCAAAACATTTAGGTTCTAGTTTGTATCGGTTGATTGAAGGGGTGATGAATCGCATACAAATTCCTGAAAATTAATACCTGATTCATATTCTAGTATTCATGAATTCAAGTATTCGCGAATTCATGAATTCTTGAGCGTCGCGTCTAGCGACGCGACTGGCGCACCCTGATGGAATCGAACCAACAACCTCTTGATTCGTAGTCAAGTGCTCTATCCAGTTGAGCTAAGGGTGCATTGAGAATTTGCGAACAAAAAATCAGTTAGTCCGAATTCTTTGAATGATCAAGAAAAATAAACACTTAACCCTTTGAGTCAGGGTCGCCACCTTCACCACTCCATCTATCTGATTTTAGTGGATCTTTGCCGCGCTTTGATCGAAAAAAATTGACCAAAATTTCTCTGCACGGTTCTTCCATCACACCCGAAATCACATCGATTTTGTGGTTCAAGCGCTGATCATCATGAACTTGATAAATGGATCCCGTCGCGCCCGCCCTTGGATCTTTTGCCGCAAATACTATTCTATCAATTCTTGAAAGCGAAAGTGCTCCAGCACACATCACGCACGGCTCAAGCGTTACAACTAACGTGCATCCACTCAAGCGCCACGAGTGTTCAACAAGTGCAGCTTTTTGAATAGCTAAAACTTCTGCATGAGCTGTGGGATCTAACCTCAGTTCACGTTCATTGTGGGCTTCAGCAATTATTTTTCCATCAAGATTTACAATCAAGGCACCAACGGGAACATCACCTTTTTGTTCGGCTTCTCGAGCCAGCTCAAGCGCTCGCGCCATGTACACATTCCAGTCACGATCTGCACGCGAGCGTTTTGCCTTCATAAAAAATTTAAACTATTGGACGAAGAATTTCTTTTCCGCCCATAAAAGGACGCAATACTTCGGGCACTTTAATTGAACCATCTTTTTGCTGGTAATTTTCCATAACCGCAATCAACGTTCTCCCAACGGCAAGACCTGAACCATTTAAAGTGTGTACAAGCGAAGTGGATTTTGATCCTTTGGGTCGGTACCTCATCGATGATCTTCTGGCCTGAAAATCTCCACAATCCGAGCAGCTAGAAATTTCACGATAACATCCTCGCTTCACTCCACTCGAAACACTAGCGCTATCAAATACAGACCCGGGCAACCAAACTTCTATGTCATAAGTTTTTTGCGAATTAAAACCCATATCTCCTGTGCAAAGATGAATCACGCGGTAAGGAATTTTTAAACCTTTAAGAATTGATTCGGCATCATCCACCATTTTTTCAAGTTCAGCTAAACTTGATTCAGGTGTGCAAAATTTTACTAGCTCAACTTTTAAAAATTGATGCTGGCGAATTAAACCTTTGGTATCTTTTCCATAGCTCCCAGCTTCCGATCTAAAGCAGGGGCTATAGCCTACAAACTTTACAGGAAGCTTTTCATCAGGAATAATTTCTCCTGAATAGTAAGAAGTCACCGGCACTTCTGCAGTAGGAATTAAAAATTTATCTTGTCCCTCGACTTTATAAACATCTTCACGAAATTTAGGAAGCTGTCCCATTCCATACATCGTTTTTTCCATCACCATATAGGGAACAGAGATTTGTTCGTAACCTTTTCCAATATGAGTGCTTAGCATATAGCTCGCCAAAGCCCATTCAAGTTGAGCAAGATCGCCTCTTAAAAAAGCAAATCTCGCTCCACTTATTTTTCCCGCTCGCTCAAAGTCTATCAGGCCGGTACTTGTTCCTATTTCATCATGGGATTTGGGCTCAAAATCAAAAACCCTTTTTTCTCCCCACTCACGAATCACGGGATTGTCAGCCTCACTTTTCCCTACAGGGACACTTTCATGGGGAATATTGGGGATAATTTCTAATATTTTTTGAAAAGCTTCTTCACTGCTTTCAAGTTCTTTTTCAATTATGGAAATCTCAATTCCTAAACGCTTTCCATCGTCAATGAGTTTTTGAGCGGAGGCTTTGTCCCCCGCTTTCATAAATTGGGAAACCTGAGCTGAGGCGTTATTGCGTTCTGCTTTTAATGCATCACATTTCTGTTGTTTTTGTACACGTTCTTTGGAAACTTTTTCGATTGACGATGTGATTAAATCCACATCTTGTTCATCAACTTTACGACTCAGCAAAGCTTTTTTAAAAGCTTCCTTATCGTTAACAACTCTTCGCCAGTCCAACATTTTAGGTCTCCTCGCCTTTGCTTTAAAATTAAATTTAACGGTATGGAGGATTACTAATACGATTTCGGATCGTATCAGCATCCACTGCACCAGGAATTAACATCAAATAATTTTCTAGATGCTTCTTTGCAATTTCATATTGCCCCTGTTCATCGTACACCAAACCCAGAACTCTGTGAGCCTCTCCAATTTTTGGATCTACCGCAATCGCACGATGCGCTTGTTCTTCTGCATTTTCCATTTGCCTAAGAGCTAGATAAGCTTGAGCCATGCGAGTTCTCACTCTCGGCGTTTCCTGATAATCCACACTAATCTTCGAAAAAACTCTTATCACTGAATGCGGATCATTGTTACTTAAATAAAATTCTGCTGCTTCCAAAAAAGCTGCCACGTGAGCAGGTCGCGCATCAACTTCTCTCTCAAAAAGCCTTGCTGCATCCGGAAATTTTTTTGCCTTCGTATAAGCTCTTGCTGCCATCAAAAACACTTCGGGCCAATCTGGACTTTTATAACTTGCCGCTTCAAAAGATTGCGCAGATTCTAAAATCTTTCCTTGAGACTCATAAACTTCTGCAATTTTTATCATAGGCTCAACACTTTCAGGTCGATCTTTCATTGCTCTCTGATAAAACGCAACTGCTCGATCAAAATCTCCTGTCTTACGATAAATATCGCCACGCTTTATTCGCAAATCATAGGAGCGTGGAAATCTGCGAATTGAGTTCTCTGTGAACTGTGCAGCTTCTGTAACTAAATCCGTCACAAGCTGTGCATCAATCAATTCAGATGCAATCGCAGGATTATTGGGCTCGTCTTTTGCCATTTTTTCCAAATCACCAATTGCTTCTTTTACCTGGATCTTTGCTAACACGCGGCACCGATAAAGTAAGAGTTTAGCTTTTTGCTGTAACTCACCCTGTGCGTGCGCTAATGCAAGATTTGACGAGGCAACACAAGGAACATTCATTTCTTGCGAAACATAATTGAGTGCCTGAAAATAATGCGCCCATGGGTCATTGGGAGCTTTACGAATATATTGATCAAAAAATTCATTCGCTTTTTGATATTCTCTCCCCAATGAATACAATATTCCTTCGTATTTTAGATTTTCTGGTCGCACCAAAGAAAGTTTATTCAATTCATCCAGCGCATTAAACGCATCATCAAATCGAAACAGACTTGCGTTTACCCACACCAAGCCCCCCCAGCCTTCAGGTGCGTTGCGATCTATCTTAGAAATTTGTTTAAAAATTTGGCTCGCTTTTCCCCAGTTTTTTTCTAAGGCAAAGTGATTTCCAGCGACTGCTAAATATTTTGCACCTCCAGGAATCACATAACCAAGTACATAAAGAGTCGCTAAATCCCGATGGCTCACTACCCCTTTTTCACTCCGTTTGTAAATTTCAAAAGCAAGGGCGTTCATGTCAAATTCGGATTGGTTTAAATCCCACCATTTTCCCAAAGCTTTAGCATCGCGTTCAAGATTTCCATTAAAAATTGCGTCTCGATTACTTTGCGCTTTAGAAGTTGTCGCTTGCCTTCCAAAAAATCCCAGAAATTCTGAAAACTGAGTCCAATACACCAATTGAGTTGGTTGAGGTTGAAGTGATAGCGCTCCTAAGCCAATGGTAAAAAGTTTATTTGCGGTTTGAGTACCCTCTTTGTTAAATCTCCAGTTCACTTGAGCAGTTGTAAACCATAGAGTGCTAGAAATAGGATCTTGAGCCGCAAGTTGTTCAATCCAGTCGACATATTTTTCATTGTCTCTCTCAGCGAAAGCTGATCTCACCTGTGAACTTGTTTCTAAGGGACCTGAATCGTATTCCGGAATGGCACGTTTAGGCATGTCCCCTTTTCCACCATTTCCCCAAAATGCCAACCACTTTGATTCCTCACTTAACCAAGCAGCCATATGACTCTGAGCCGAAACTAAATCAAAAGTTTTCGAGGCGTCTTCCCATTGTAAATTTCTAAACTCGCGCGCTCCCTTAAACATTGACTCCGCGGGTTCTTTTAAAAGTCCTTGTGCTTCGATATTCTCAACGATGGAAGTTGCATGATCCATCAATTGTTCGCCCATAGACTTATCAAAAGTCCAAACCGTCATGCCAAGCCAATAAGCCGACCACGACCACCTTAACCACCATTGAGTGGAAAGTTTTAACTTTGGATCCTGAGTTTCAAGATCTTTAAGATCTTCAATCCAAACGCTCGCATTAAATCCATCAGGAAAACTGAGTTGCGCCGAAGACTCTAGCTTGGATGGTAGAGCTCCAACTGTAAGTGAAAGGGTATCCATCGCGACTGCCAATGGTCGGGCATACCAACTTTGCGCACTAAATGAACCAAAAGCTTCTGACTTGATTTCTTTAACTCCTTTAGAAACCCCGTAGTTTAGAACTACAAAAATTCCAACCACCGCCATACCCACGGCTAACAAAAGAGTTTTATTTTTAGGAGTTTTTTGATTTAGCGCTGCCTTTGGGGCTTGTATATACTCCATCTTTTGAGCAGACATGGAATCGCTATTTTGTTGATTTAAACTTGGTTCTAATCCAGTTGAATTATCAGGAAGGGGTGCAGCTCGGCCACGGCCGAGATCTACAATTTTTGCTGACTGTTGATTGGTATACTTAATATTTTCAGTCTTGCTTTGCGTTTTTTTCTCAGGAACATCCTGAATCTGAAGTTCAGTTCGAGTTTTACTTTGTTGAAAACTTTTACTTTCTCCAGCCTCTGGATTGGGCTTATTTTTTGCATTTTTAATTGATTCATTAGGGAACAAGACTTCTTGGAAGGCATCAAAAAATTCCACATCTGAAGTAATTGGAATCCAGTCTCTTGCATCTTCAAGTAAAATACTTTCTTCGCCACTAAGTTTTCGTGCATAAATAAAAGAAAGGACTTCCGATCTTTGATAAGGGCCAAATACTTTTCCACTCTTTAAACGAACAGTGACACGCTTTGGAGTAGAGGTCTTTGTGGAGTCTGCGCCACGTCCAAAACCAAACCCCGTTCGTGTCCGATCATCACTCATCTGAGCAGAACCTCGCCAATTTGTATCCACATGGGAAAACGGTTCAATCCAGAAAGCATCATTACTGCAAAAACCACTGCAAGCACTGCGGAGATTGTCATAATATTAAACTCTGATCGTACTCTCTTTGTAGACTCTATTGTGTCTTGTGTTGCCATATAAATTGGCACAAATACTCTTAGGTAGTAAGCGAGCCCTAAAAGAGTTCCAATTAGCATGATGTATACACCTAAATAAAATCCGCTTGCCCATATATCTTTTAACATTAAATATTTTCCAAAAAATCCAGGGAGTGGTGGAATACCTGCTAAAGAAAAAATCCCTATAGAAAATATTGCGAGAATAATAGGATGACTGATTTGAGAAGCTTTTCCTAATTCCACAAAGTCCAAGTCGGAATGTCTTGACTTTTTAATATGCAAAGCAAAATTATCTATAAGTGCAAACAATGCAATAAGAACTGCGCCGTATATTGCAAGATTTGTGAGCATGCTTCCCGTTGATTGCGGACCACTTGCCAGTGCCATTGCCGCGTAGCCCGCATTCACAACACCCGAATAGGCCAACATTCGCTTTAAATGGGTTTGAGCAATTGCCAAAATGCTGCCGATGACAATACTCAAAGAAGCCAACCCAAACAGAATGAATTGTATTGATTCCAGTGAGCCAATTGATGTTTTTGAAAGTAAAATTGCACTCGCAGAAAAAATGCTAAGCTTTGTTGCCGCAGCCAAAAAAGCAGCGACTCCAGTTGGCCCTCCCTGATAAACATCAGGTGACCACATGTGAAAAGGAACTAAGGCAACTTTAAACATCAAAGCGCTAACAACTAAGGCACCTGCAAGCATAAAGAAATGTTTTTCAGATTCCGCAGATTGTTTAATCACAAGCGATATTTTTTCAAAATCAAACGAACCAGTCATTCCATAAAGAAGAGTTGCACCCATTAGTAAAAGTGCAGACGCAAACGCACCCATCATGAGGTACTTTAATGCGGCTTCTAAACTTTGGTGACGTCCGGTATCGAGCGACGTCATGATGTAACCACAAATCGCAAAAGTTTCTAAATATACAAAAAATGAAACAAAATCTCGTGCGGCAGGCAAAAGAGAAGCCCCCAACACTGAAATCATTAAAAGTGGTAACCATTCACTGTGCTCTTCTTGCTTATCGGACGCGCCCGCAAAGTTTGCCGTTATCAAAGCAAAAAATGAAACTAGAGCAGCAACAATTCGGGTGGTCGAATCAATTTCAAGACTTGACGCAAAAAGCGTCTGCGGAACTTCACCTAGGTGAGTGGCTTGAAAATAACTAAATGTTCCAAATATTATAGTCGCAATGATTCGCCCAAGTGGTCTTCCACCTCTGTAGCCTGCAAATATTGTGGAAATAAAAACTCCAAAGCAAAGCCACAAATAGGGAGCCAAAGCCCACCACTGAGCCGAACTTAATTGAAAAAGCGTTGGGTCAAAAAAAGTTGTTTCCATAAATTCCCTTTAGCGAGAAAAAATACTCGTTACATTTTTAGCAGATTCAAGCAAAGTCCCTTGTGGCAATAGGCCGAGATATAACATGGCAATAGCAAATGGAATCACTGCCACCCATTCGTTCCAAGTAGGATGGATAGAATGCCCTGAAATCATTTGGCTCACGGGTCCATAAATCATTCGTCGCAAAAGACTGAGAGTATAAATTGCCCCTATTAAAACTCCAGAAAGCGCAATCAGAGCAAAAACTGGAGATCTTAAATAAGTGCCGTTGAGCACTAAAAACTCACCTATAAATCCTGGCAATCCAGGAAGTGCCACACTTGCTAATGAAGCAAAAACAAAAAACGAAGCCAATGGAGCTGAAGTTTGCGCAAGACCGCCGTACTCCTTGATTTCTCGAGTATGGGTCCGCTCATAAATTATTCCGAAAATTAAAAACAATGCCCCAGTGCTAAGTCCATGAGCAAGATTTTGAAAAAGCGCACCTTGAAGTCCTTCTTCATTCATAGAAAAAAGTCCAAGAACCATGAAACCCAAATGCGACACCGAAGAGTACGCAATCATTTTTTTAATATCGCTTTGGTTCCAGGCAGCAAACGCCCCTAGCACAATTCCTGCACACGCCAGTGTCATCATCACCGGAGCTGCAGCGGCAGCGGCATCAGGAAAGAGTGGTAAACACCATCTCGCGATTCCAAACACGCCCAGTTTTAACAACACTCCTGCCAAAATTACCGAGGCACCTGTGGGTGCTTCAGTGTGTGCGTCTGGAAGCCAAGTGTGAAACGGCCAGAGTGGAATTTTTACGGCAAATGCCGCTAGAAAACCTAAAAAGACTAGCCCTTGGGGTGAAGTCCAAGTTCCATCAAAAGCAAGTCGAGTGTTTTTTATGTCAACCCATTCAAGACTTGGAACTTTGTAAACATATGCCAACGCCAAAATTGCCAACAAGAGAAATAAAGAACCAGCCATTGTGAAAGCAAAAAATTTTAAAGCCGCATAAACCCTTTGCGAGGATCCCCATTTTCCAATGATTAAAAATAAGGGAATCAACATAAACTCCCAGAAGAGATAAAAGAGAAATGCATCTGCAGCTAAAAGAGAACCGATGCTTGCGCCATTCAAGATAAAAAATAGGCCTAGATAGGAAGCACCTAATTTTTTCTTTCCTAAACTATAAAAGGCCAATGTTAAACTCAAGAAAACGCTTAACGCCATGAGAGGCATGTTGAGTCCATCAAGCGCAAGCGAAAAATGACTTTTAATAAATGGTAGCCAGTTCCAATAATAAACTATGGGCAATCCTTCACTGTCTGAAGGTCGCATTCCCCACAGCTTCAAAAAAAGTAATCCCCATAGAATGTTGAATAAAATATTTACCCACTGCGCTAATTGATAACGCTTACCGAAAAAGAAAATCACAGCAGCCGCTACAAAGGGGAAAATTAAAAAGGCCAGCGTCGCATTACCCAATGATTCCATATTTAAAATCTCCACCACCCAATAATGAGGGCGATTGCCGTACCAAAAGCTAAATACCACGCATATGTTTGCACGTTACCTGTGTGAAAGAGTGAAATGATCTCTCCCCCCATACTGGTCCCATCTCTCAATATATGAAGCGTCCTGTTAATTATGTGCTTATCAAATAGCCTTGAGAAAAACTTTGCATTCCAAGCAAGAGTTCTCACAAAAAGAATTTGATAGAACTCATCAACATAAAATTTATTTTGTGAAAGTTTTGCAAAAAATCCTTTTGCGTCTTGGAATACTTTCATGGTTGAATATTTTTTATAAGAAAACCACGCGAGCAGTATGCTGAGAGCCGAAGTCAAACCTATCAACACCCATTCCATTGTATGACTCATGTGATGAGCTGCACCTTCATGTGCGACCGAAACTCCATACCAACTTTGGCTAACCCAATTTTCAAAGCGATGAATGGCAAAAATCACTTCGGGAGTTTCGTACCATCCAACAAACAAAGAAAGCACCGCTAATATTGCTAGCGGAAGAGTCATTAACAATGAGCTTTCGTGTGCGTGTTCTGCCTCTTTCGTTCTAGCTTTTCCCCAGAACGCCAGTGTGTAGCATCGAAGCATATAAAATGCCGTCAATACGGCAGCCCCTAAAAGAAGAAAGTAGGCAATGGGAGAACTCATGTAGGCTTTTGCTAAAATCAGATCCTTGGAAAAAAATCCGCTCGTCAATGGCACGCCGATGATGGCCGCAGTAGCAATAGCAAAAGTGATGTGCGTGATGGGCATTTTCTTACGCAAATTTCCCATTTCAAAAAGGTCTTGTTTTTCATGCATTCCATGTATCACCGATCCAGCCCCTAAAAACAAAAGCGCCTTGAAGCAAGCGTGTGTCACAACATGGAAAAGTGCAGCTGCAGGAGCTCCTGCCCCTATTGCAGCAAACATAAATCCTAATTGTGAAACCGTGGAATAAGCCAAAACTTTTTTAATATCTCTTTGAGTCAGCGCCGTCAGTGCCGCAAGATAGGCAGTAGAAATTCCGATGACGAAAATAATTTCTAAAAGTCCATGTAGCCCTGCATAAATTGGCCACAGTCTGGTGATCACAACAATTCCAGAAGTCACCATTGTTGCAGCGTGAATAAGCGCAGAGACCGGGGTCGGTCCGGCCATAGCGTCAGGCAACCACACATAAAGTGGAATCTGAGCAGACTTTCCAGTCCCAGCCCAAAAAATTCCCCCTGCCACTAACAACCAAACCCATTGTGGTAATTCAGAGTTCCCTGAATTTACTGCCATCACGATATCTTGAATTTGCGCCGTTCCTAGGTACGCAAAGCAAGCAAAAAGCGCAATCAAAAATCCCAGATCGCCAATCCTATTGGTAACAAACGCCTTCATCCCTGCTGCCGTGTTCTCGTGAGATTTGTACCAAAAACCAATCAATAGATATGAGCATAGTCCCACACCTTCCCAACCTAAAAACACTCCTACAAGATTGCTACTTAAAATCAACACCAACATCGCCGACAGAAAAAGATTAAGATACGAAAAAAATCTCCAAGGACTTTCGTCATGTGACATGTATCCAATAGAATAGATATGAATAAGCGATCCAATACCCGTCACTACCAGCAACATCACGGCCACAACGGGAGTCACTTCCAAATGAAAAGGAACATGCACTTTTCCAACAGAAAACCACGTAAACCACGCGTCTCGCAATACTACTGCGCTGTCTGAACTTAGAATAGAGTTAGCAAAAATCACATAGCAGGAGACACCAAAAGCTAAAAGCGATGCAAGAGTCCCAATTCCACCTGCAATAAATGCATTCTTAGAACGATTAATAACTCCATTAATCGCAGATCCAATAAACGGAATTAAGATAATCCACCTTAATAAGTCACTCGACAATTCTACAAAACTTGTTCCTGTCATCTTTTTATCCCTTCAAGGCTCTCAAATCGTCTAATGAGACCGTTCCAAGTTTTCTAAATATTTTTACCAAAAGCGAAAGAGCAATTGCCGCTTCTGCAGCGGCGACCAAAACTATGCACAAAATCATCGCCGAGCCATCAGGATTTCCGTGATACTGAGAAAAACTCACTAAACATAAATTGATTCCGTTCAACATCAACTCAAGACACATCAATGCCACGATCCCAGATCGCCGTGCTAAAAATCCAAAAACTCCTAGCGAAAAAAGTATAAGGCCTAAAACAATATGAAACTGGGTTGTACTCATCATAAACAAGGTGCTCATATTGCTTTTTCCTCTGTTGTGTTTTGAGCAAAATTTCCTGCCATTTTAGGTTTAACAGGTTTACCAAGAACCACTGCACCCATAATGGCCCCTAAAATTAATAATCCCGTCATCTGAAAAGCAATCATGTACTTGGATAAAAAATGAAGTGAAATTATTTTTGGATCTGCAGCATTCACGGTCTCCGTACCAGCGAGTGATGTTGCGCCGTTAAAGTGCTGTCCTGATAGAATGGATTGATAAAACGATGCAAAAATCATCGCTGCTGCAACTAGCCCCAGTGCACCAATAATTTTTCTTCCCGGAATCACCATCTTAAAAGTTTTCATATCGAGCAACATCACGATAAAAATAAAAAGAACTGCAATAGCGCCCGCATATATAAGGATTTGAACGGCACCGATAAAATACAATCCTAGGCTGATATACAATCCACCAGTTAAAAACAACGTGCTCATCAACATCATCGCACTGACTATAGGGTTTCGCGAAAGAACCACTCCAAGGGCAGATGTTAAAACCAATATTCCAAGGAGAATTTGTAAAAGTGAAACCGTGATCATTGCGAATTCCTCAAAAAGAAAGTTACCCCTAAGGTCACGATGGCATTTAAAACCCCAATCGGAAGAAGCACCTTCCACCCCAAGTCCATCAGTTGATCATAGCGGAAGCGAGGCAATGTCCAACGAATCCAAACATAAACCCAGAGAAAAAATCCGGTTTTCATAACAAATGCCAAAACCTGTAAAATGACTGTCACAAGTGACGCAATTTCAAGACTCAAATTTTGAGCGAGTAATAAGTTTCTCAATTCGAGTTCAGAAATAAAGGGGACGTTAAATCCACCCAAAAATAAAGTCGTAAGAAAAGCCGAAGCCACTCCCATTGCTACATACTCACCCATAAAAAATAATCCAAAAGTCAGCCCCGAATACTCGGTGTGATAGCCCGCAACAAGTTCCGATTCACCTTCTGGTAAATCAAAAGGAAGTCTATTGGTTTCGGCAAATGCGCAAATCCACAAAATAATAAAAGCAACAGGCTGAAGAAACATTCCCCAAGCCGGAAGCGATGATCCGTGCTCTTGCAGCTTTACAATTTCTCTCAGATCAAGTGTTCCATAAGTTAAAATCAGCGAAACCATACAAACGCCAATGGCGATCTCGTATGAAATCATTTGCGATGATGATCGCAGAGCTCCCATAAGCGAGAATTTATTATTTGAAGCCCATCCAGCAAGTAACACTGAGTAGACATGCAAACTGGTAATTCCTAGCAAAAACAAAAGTCCAACTGAAAGCTGCGAAATTTGTACTGGATATTCGGCGCCCATAAAATGTATTGATCCGCCAAATGGAATCACTGTTAAGGCAACGAACGGAGGAACGACGGCAAGCGCAGGGGCCAAGAGAAATAATATTTTGTGTGATTGCGCAGGAATATTTGCTTCTTTGAATACCAATTTCAACGCGTCTGCCATAGGTTGCATACTCCCCATTGGGCCTACTCGATTTGGACCCGATCGCCTCTGAAGCCAAGCGGAGCCCCATCTTTCAACCATGAGAATCACGGGAACATAGCTTAAAACCCCAACTCCTATAACTAAAGTCAAAATGAGTGTCCAAAAGGGGAAGAAATAATTTGTCAGAGCCTCGGTCATAAAAATTACCTTTTCTCGCTTTGATTTTTATTTTGACGAGCCAAAATACTTCCCATGAGTCCACCCATTTGTCCGGAGACTTTTGGAAGAGCCGACTCCACTTCGCTTTCTTGTCTTGCGATAGCCTCAAACTCATGTCGGAATTTTTTAATAAAACTGGTTACAGGCATAGCGCAAGCATCTGACAATACACAAATCGTTTTACCTGCCATATTGGCACAGGCGTCTAAAATATTTTGAATATCTTTTTTAGTTCCCTGACCAGAATTTAATCTCTTCAACATAAGATAAACCCATTTTGTGCCCTCTCTACAAGGAACACATTGGCCACAAGATTCATGAGCATAAAAGCGCGCAGTTCGCATCGCCATATCTACCATGGAACGACGGTCATCTAAAACAATGACTGCACCCGAGCCAGCCATAGAGCCTTTTGCCGCAATCGAATCAAAATCCAAACCCACTTCAAATTCATCAACCAACAGAACAGGAGAAGAAGATCCGCCGGGATAGCAAGCTTTAAACTGTCGGCCCGGAAGTGGTCCTCCGCAGATTTCATACAAAAGTTTTTTCAAACTAAATCCAACTGGTACTTCATAAAATCCTGGGCGCTGCACATCACCAGACACACTCATGCAGTGTGTCCCTGCGGTGCGATTGGTGCCACCACCAAGTTTTATAAACCATTCAGCTCCATTCAAAAGAATTGCGGGAACTTGTGACAAAGTTTCAACATTGTTCACGATTGTGGGCCCACCAAAAGCTCCACTCACCGCAGGAAATGGCGGCTTTAATCGCGGCTGTCCTCTATCCCCTTCAAGCGATTCGATGAGACCGGTTTCTTCACCGCAAATATAAGCACCTGCTCCAGGATGAACCGTGAGATCGAAATCTCGTCCTGAACCAAAAATATTTTTTCCTAAGAAACCAGCTTTATAAGCTTCTTCAATTGCTTGTTCGACTCGCTCAATTGCAAGGCGAAGTTCTCCGCGAATATAGATGTATCCAGTTTTTGAACGAATTGCAGAGGCAGCACAAATCATACCCTCGATCAACCGATGAGGAACATGCTCCATGATTTGACGATCTTTAAAAGTTCCAGGCTCACCTTCGTCTGCATTACAGATTAAGTAAATCGGTTTCACAGGATTTTTTGGAATAAATCCCCACTTCACTCCAGTCGCAAAACCTGCTCCACCTAATCCCCGAAGTCCTGAATTTTTGACTTCACCCACAATTTGATCAGGTTCCATGGAAATTGCTTTGCGAGCAGCTTCATAACCACTATGCTTTTTGTAAACCTCTAAGGTCCATGAAAAGGCTTCTTCCATTCCTTTTAAAACCACGCGCGTTTCTAAAGGATGTGGAGGAGAAATTTTTTGTGTCATGCAACACCGCCTTCAGAAATTCGTTTTTCATAAGATTCGTGCGCACATTTATCTTTTTTAAGAAGAGAAATAATTTGATCCATTTTTTCAGGATTCAGCTCTTCCATAAAATCCCAACGGTTGACCTGCATAACGGGTGCCGTACCACATGATGCCAAACATTCCACTCGTTCAATACTAAACAGCCCATCAGGAGTAGTTTCACCCTCAGAAATTCCTAAAATTTCTTTAGCTTTACTAATAATTTCTTCAGCACCCCGAAGGTAGCAACTCATTGTTTGGCAAACTTGCAAAACATACTTCCCCTTTTTATTCATTTTAAACATTGAATAAAAAGAAGCGACTTCGCGGACTCTCGCAGGGCTTAATTCTAATCGGGAAGCTACATAATCGATTACCTCAGGGCTAAGCCACGACACTTCAGCCTGCACTAAATGTAGAACTGGTAAAAGCACCGCATCTTTTTTAGGGTAGCGACTTAGCAACCATTGAAATTTATCTTCGAGCGTTGGATTAAAACTATACGCCATAATCTATACATCCTTAGATTCAATAATAGTGTGGCCGAAAGGGTCGAATACTTCGTCATTTACAGGTGTAGGAAATTTTTGCCTATAATCGGCGACGAAGTTTTTTTGTAAGGGGTACCCAACAAATTGCTCAGGCAGCAAAATCCTTCGCATGTCTGGGTGGCCTGAAAAACGAATGCCATACATGTCATAAACTTCTCGCTCAAGCCAGTTAGCCCCCGCCCACAAATCACAAACTGTTTTTATTTGAGGCTGCGCATCGTCTTCGATTTTGCCAATCACCGCACAGCGCATTTTTCTTGTCATCGAAATCAATTCATAGACGACATGAAAGCGAGGAACCGCTGGATGCTCATCATAAGCGGTCAAATCCGCCAAATGATCAAATGCACCGCCCTCTAGATTCTGCAATGCCTTAACGACTTCATATGCATCTGTAGCATTAACCATGAATTCTGCTTCACCTGGAGCAGATTCTTTAAAGCCAATGATTTTTTCACTAAATTGTTTTTTAAAATTTTCCACAAATTCCATATTTATTATCTCTCCCACTCGAGAGCCTTTACTTTAAACTCATACCAAAGACCCAACACAAAAAAGAACAAAAAGAAACCAATGAACCCTAAAATCACTGGACCAACCTGTGACAATTCTTTCCAAGCTAATGCCACAGGAAACAAGAATGCGGCTTCAAGATCAAAAAGTAAAAATAAAATTGCAACGAGATAATACTTAACACTGATGCGATCGCGAGCTTGTCCTCGAACTTTGATACCACATTCATAGGGTTCAACTTTTACGCCCGTTAAATTACTCGGTCCCAAAAATCTCGCTACAAAAAGTCCTCCTGCCGCCACAACAGAAGAAAACAGAAACATAAAAATAATAGGTAATAAAATCTGCTCAGCCGTTAAGCTCATTTCTTTTGCCTTTCTCAAACATTATCGCAAAAGATCGCTCTCACGACACATTTGTCATTTAGCGAACTTAGCGAACAAAAATACTCACTGCTTCGTTTGCAATTTTAATCACAGGTTCCCAGTACAAACCTAGAATAAGATTTGGAATTGCAAGTAAAAGTAGAAATGCCATTGTAAATCTCGAATCAAATGCAAGTTTGCCGCTTGGCATTTTCACTTCGGGGCTTTCAAGGAACATGGCTTTGATAATTTTCACATAATAATAAAGTGAGATCACAGAATTTGCTGCGGCGATGATTGCAAAACTGTACATACCTTTTGCGATAATCGCTTGGAACAAATAAAGCTTTCCAATAAATCCCGCAAATGGAGGAAGTCCCACTAAAGAAAATAAAAATACACCCATCACCACCGCGTAAAATGGTTGTCGATAAACTAGACCTCTAAAGTGTCTTAGTTGATCTCCACCAAAAACATCTTCAACTTTTGAAGCAACCCAAAAGGCGCCGATATTCATAAAACAATAAATCACTAGGTAAAATGCGATGGCCGATATTCCATCAGCAGTTAACGTCGTCATTCCCATCAACATATAGCCAGCATGTGCAATCGAAGAATAAGCCAAAATTCTTTTTACGGAACTTTGCCCCAAAGCAGCTAAGTTCCCCATAAACATCGTTAGAATTGACGAAAACATCAAAAACTTCGGCCAATTTAGTGAGCCCGCAATTAAAAATGCTTCACCAGACTTTGCAATTGCAATATCGGAAACTGCCGTGGGGAAAGTGAATCCCGTTACAAAAAATCTAATCAATAACGCAAATCCCGCGGCTTTTGGGGCAACTGAAAGAAGTGCCGAAACCGGAGTGGGAGATCCTTCGTAAACATCTGGCGTCCACATATGCATTGGCGCTGCCGAAATTTTGTATCCAATACCTGCAAACACCAGCAACGTTGCAAGCCACATCATAGTTGGAACTTGATCAGGTGAAGTGATTTCAAAATACGATCGAATTTGTTGGAGTTCTAGTCCGCCAGTAAGTCCATAAATAAAACTCATCCCATAAATCATAATTGCTGAAGCTGCGGAACCATAAACAACATATTTCATGGATGCTTCAACCGAGGTCCCTTTTTCGCGGTTAAAGCCCGCGAGGGTATACGAAAGTATCGAAACTGTTTCGACCGCTAAATAAATTAACAAAAGGTGTGTAGAAACTGACATAAATATCAGGCCCGAAGCTAAGGCTAGCAATATGGAATAATATTCGCTTCTACGATCTTTCTTAATTTCGCTCGATCTTGCCGAAACCAAGACAACGATAGCTGTAACAAAAACTGAAAAAATGGAGAAAAAATTCCCAAGGGGATCATGGACCAACATCCCCGCAAATGCACTTTGTGATTCTTTCGAAGCGAAATTTAAATAAAACGCAGCAGTAGCGGCAAGAGTGAGAACAGTAGAAATCAAAAGTGCTTTATGAGACTTAATCCAAAGTCCCATCAAAAGAACCAAAACGCTACCACCACACAAAATCATTGGGGGTGTCGCGATGAGTAGAGAATTCATTTCAACCTCAGTTTTCCTAATTTATTTCAAAGTATTAACAAGAACGCCTAAGGACTCTTTCATTAAATTTAAAAATGGTTGTGGATAAAGACCAATCCACACACACATCAACGCAAGGGGCGCTAGCACAATCCATTCATTTAATTTTAAAGCTTCCAATTCATGGGCTGCATGAAGAGTTCCGGTTTCTGTATCTTTATGAAGTGTGGTCCAAGGACCCAAGAAAACTCTTTGTACCATCCAGAGCAAATAAGCGGCCCCTAAGACCACGCCGATAGAAGCAATAATGGTTTCAGTTTTATAAACTGGCCATGCTCCAAGAAAGATCATGGATTCCGAAATAAATCCGTTCAACGTGGGAAGTCCGAGAGAAGCAAAAACTGCCACGGTCCAAACCGCGGTGATCACCGGTGCTTTTTGTGCAATTCCTCCAAAACCTAAACGCCCATCATCTGTCACAATGTATCGATGGTGCAAACGATCATAGAGCACGCCGACCAACATAAACATCATAGCAGCAGATAAACCATGATTAAACATTTGCAACATGGCCCCAGCCATTCCAAATGGAGTAAAAACTGCCATTCCTAAAAGGCAATACCCCATGTGACTCACTGAAGAATAAGCCACAAGTTTTTTAAGATCTTTTTGAGCCATCGCGCAAAACGCGCCATAAATAATATTTATGATTCCTAGAATGGCTAAAAGATAGGCATTTTCCTTACTGGCTTCAGGAAACAATCCAAAATTAAATCGGAATATTCCATAGGTGCCCATTTTCAACAACACACCCGCCAGAATAACTGAAACTGCTGTAGGAGCCTGAACGTGTGCCCATGGTAACCATGTATGGAACGGAAAAATTGGCACTTTCACCGCAAAGCCAATAAACAGCAACCACCACACGGCTCGATCAAATCGCATATCATAACCAAACATGGATACCGAATATTGTGTCCAATCCATCGCCATAAGTTTTTGAATATCAAAAGTCGCGACTGCAGTTCCATCCGCTCCTTTGGAGTAAAAATACAGCGCCAACATACCCACCAACATTAAAACTGAACCAAATAGGGTATAGAGGAAAAATTTAATTGCTGCGTATTCTTTTCGCTCGCCACCCCAAATTCCCACAAGAAAATACATCGGCAGAAGCATAACTTCCCAATAAACATAAAATAAAAAGAAATCCAGAGCGCAAAAAACACCCATCATGCCGACATGTAACAGCATGAGCATCATAAAATATCCTTTAAGCATTTTCTTAACAGAGTGAGAGGCAAACACTGCTAGGAAACTAATGATTGCGGTCAAAACCACCATCAGCACACTAATTCCATCAATTCCCATGGCGTATTCAACATTGAGACTAGGAATCCATGAAGTTCGTTCAACAAACTGCATAGTCGCACTTGCTGAATCATAATTTTGCAACATGATAAAAGATAAAACTAAAGGAATCGCGGTAAAGAGCGCTGCAGTTCCACGAATAGCCTTATCAGCAGTCTTTGGTAAAAACGCAATCACGAGCGCTCCAATAAGTGGGGTAAAAGTCATCCAAGTTAAAATATTGCTCATTTTATAGCGCTCCCTTAAAGAACATAACAACTAACAACACAGCCACCGCCACCATTAAATAGCGTTGGATTTTTCCATTTTGTAATTTTCCTAAACCGCGTCCAATAGCGCTTGGAAATTTTCCACCAAATCCATCAACCAAAATTCCATCAATAAGAACATCGTCGAAAAAGATCCCGAAAAATTTAAACAGAGGGCGAACAACATATGCATTCCATCCGTCTACCAAAATTCCATCAATAATTTTGTCATCAAACCAAGCAATTGCATTTGAAAAAGGGAGGAATGCTTTTTGAATCACTCCCTTAATGTAGAACCAGTCAAAATAATACAAATTATCAATTGCCTTGTGAATGAAATTTGGCCAAATAGCCGCAAGTTTTTGAGGACTTGGTGATTTTTTATTAAAAACAAGAAAGCTAAACAAAATTCCACCCAATGCAAGAATAGAAGAAATAATCGCCACCAATGTGTGAACGTGATGAGCGCCTTCTTCTAAAATTTTCCTTGATTCCTCCATGCCTTTAACAAAAGGTGCGGGATTTAGACGAGTGATCCAATGTTCATTCATGAGATAAACCGGTCCAATGGAACACACTGCCAATATTACTAATGGGAGCCACATGTTTGGGGCCACTTCATGGGCTTCATCATAATGATGATGGTCATGTGGCTTTCCAAAGAAAGTCATAAAAATTAAGCGGAACATATAAAAAGCCGTCATTCCAGCTGTAGCGAAACCAAAAAATACTAAGAGCCAAGAAATTCCGCCTTGGTGTTGGGCATAGGCTAAAACATTGGCCAAAATTTCATCTTTCGAAAAGAATCCACTAAAGCCCCACACTCCTGAAATCGCGACGGTCGCGATTAACATAGAATAAAAAGTGATAGGAATTTTTTTCCTCAATCCACCCATGTGACGCATGTCTTGTTCATGGTGCATGGCATAGATCACAGCGCCCGAACTCAAAAACAAACACGCTTTAAAAACTGCGTGAGTGATTAAATGAAAAAAGCTCGCTTGATATCCACCAACACCTAAAGCCAAAACCATGTAACCCAACTGTGAGAGAGTTGAATACGCTAGAACCTTTTTAATATCGTTTTGCTTAATCGCTAAAATCGCCGCAAAAAATGCCGTCACACCACCAATACCCGCAACAATAGGTAAGACATGTCCATATTCAAGAATTGGGAAAATTCGAATAATTAAATAAATTCCAGCAGACACCATGGTTGCTGCATGGATAAGTGCAGAAACTGGCGTAGGTCCTTCCATCGCATCAGGTAACCAAATTTGAAGAGGAAACTGAGCCGACTTCCCAACTGTCCCAATAAAGATTCCCAAACCAATAAAAAATGCAGCCGAGAGCCCAACGATTTCTACATCAAAGCGACCAGAATTTATTGCAGCATAGATATCCGTAAATCTAAAAGATTGAAGCAGCGAGAAAAGTGCGAGTAGACCCAAAAACAAACCAAAATCACCTACTCTGGTAGTCATAAATGCCTTAAGCGAAGCATTTGCTGCCGACGCTTTGTGACGATAAAAACCAATTAATAAGTATGAACATAAACCCATCACTTCCCAACACATGAACAAAGAGAAGAGATTGTCCGAAATCACGAGTCCCAACATTGCCGCAGTAAAAAGAGATAGGTAGCTAAAAAATGAATTATAGCGATAACCATCTTCAGGATGACCGTGATGATCGCGCATATAACCAGATGCAAACAAATGAATGAGTGAAGCGCAAAGAGTGACCATAAGCAGCATGGTCGCAGACATATTGTCTAATCGAACACCAAGATCAATTTTCCAGCCTTCTTGAATGCTCGAAAGATCAATCCATGTCCAACTTTGTTCAACTAGCCAGTCGACGCGATTCTCGGTCCAAAAGGCTGCAAAGATTTGAATCGCCAATGCTAACGATCCAAAGATCGCACCCATACTGATAAAATCACTGCGGCCATTTTTAAATTTATCACCCAAAAAAGATAAAAGAAGGTAACTTAAAACAGGCAACAGAGGAATCCAAAGCGCCTTAATAATTAATGGATCAACTCCCTCAAACATTTTCCTACCCCTTCAATTCCACTGAATGATCAGGATCAATATTTCTTTTCATTGCGAATACTCTCAAAACAATCGCAAGAGCAACCGCGGCCTCAATCGCCGCAAGAATAATGATAAACAACGAAAAAATGTGGCCATGTAACCAACTACTATGAGCTTCCTTAGAGAAAGCATTAAAAGCGACAAAGTTTAAAGCCGCTGCATTCAACATCAACTCAACGCCCATAAATAAACCGATGATATTTTTTCGAGTTAGAGTCGCTAAAATTCCAAAAACAAAAAATATCGCTGAGAGTGTAAGATAAATTGTTAAATTGTCTGCAATTCCACTCATATTTAAGCCCCTCTCTTTTCATCTTCATGATGATGAGGACGCGCAACAACTACAGCTCCAATAAGTCCAGACAAAAGCACGATTGCCACATACTGGAACACAATGGCGTAGGGTCCAACTAGTGCTAATCCAATGGATTCAACAGTCGTGGTTAAATTTCGATTCACAACTTCAGTCCGCGGCCATGGAGTAGCTGCAATAAATTTCGAAAGTCCAAATAAAATCACCAAAGACAAAGTGAAGGGGAATAAAAACTTCCCTCCATTATCTAAAAATCGACTTCGATAAATATTTTCACTCATCATCACAGCAAACAAGATCACAACGATAATACCGCCCACATAAATAATAAGCTGAGCGGCGGCCAAAAAATCAGCCCCAAGAGCGCCATATAAACCTGCCACTGAAAGAAGAGAAAAAATCAAAGACACTGCGGCGTGCAGAATGTTGGGATGAAAAGCAACTAAAGCCGCACTTATAACGCCCATAATCGCCATTGCTAAAACAAAAATATCTACTGTACTCATAAACTAAGCACTCACTCCTAATAATGATCCAAGAACTTGCAACATGCTTTTTCCACTAAAAATCCACATCCATAAGCTGGCAAGAAAAAGATTCGCAAATCCAATGGGAATTAAATATTTCCAACAGAGATCCATTAACTGATCCACTCGCAAACGAGGAAGTGTCCACCGTATCCACATCACAACAAAAACCAAAACTGCAACCTTTGCTAAAAATACTGCTGTCATAATTAATGTATGAATTAAAGGATTCAGAGATGCATCACCAATTTTAAGACCTAAGTCGATATTTTCAATTTGAAAAAAAGGAAGATGCCATCCACCTAAAAAGAGTGCAGTGGCGATACAAGAAAACATAATGATGTCAGCAAACTCAGCAAGAGCATACAGCCCAAAACGCATTCCCGAAAATTCCGTATTAAAACCTGATACAAGTTCAGATTCAGCTTCCGGTAAATCAAAGGGAGTTCGGTTACACTCTGCAAGCGCGGCTACGAAATAAATAAAGAAATTGATAAGAACAAAGGGATTGTGAAAAATATTCCAAAAATGTGCACCAGCACCACTACCCTGAACATCCACAATTTTAAACATATTCATAGAACCAGAAACCACAACAACGCTTAATACCGCAATCGCGAGAGGGATTTCATAACTCACGATTTGAGCGGCCCCGCGAATCCCACCAAGTAAAGACCATTTATTGTCTGAGGACCAAGCGCCCAAAAGAATTCCTAACGAAACCAAAGATCCTAAAGCCATGACAAAAAACACACCTATTTCAAGATTTGCACCAATGACGTATTTAGAAAAAGGAATCATAGCAAACGCGCCCAGAGATCCCGCTGTCACCAAACAAGGTGCAAGATTGAAAATCATACGATCGGCATTTTTAGAAATCGTGTCTTCCTTAAGAAACATTTTCACGCCGTCTGCAAAAAACTGAAAAATTCCAAGTGGCCCAACTCGATTTGGCCCCACTCGCTCTTGAAAGTCTGCTGCAAGTTTTCTCTCTATATACGTACAGATACCACCAAGAGGCATCGCAAATAATAAGATCACAATGACCGCCGACAAAAGTCCAAAGAGCGCAATTGGAAGATTCCAACCCGTAATGTTGGCTACGTAGTAATCCAAAAATTCCGCTAAACTTTGTGGCACAATCTACTCCCTATTATTTTCAACATTCCAACAGGCGAATGTTTCAAACCTTCTGTTTTTCCAATGCATGTTTTTGTTGAATGAGTCTGCCCTTTTCGGCCACTTTTTTCATATATGCTTGTTTGCGATCCTCTGAATCTTTCACCCAATCAATATCTCCTTTTTTCCACTCGTAAATCAGACCCACAAAAAGGATAAACAAGAATGCAAAAGACAACAAAAACACGGGCATTGCTGCTGGGGTATTTAGTGATGATTTGAAAAGGGATAAAACTGGAAAAAGTAATGCAACTTCCACATCGAAAACTAAGAAACAAATCGCCACAAGGTAAAAGCGATTATTGAACATGACATAAGCTGATCCTTTTGGTGCTTCTCCACATTCATAGGTCATCATTTTGGCGTCGTGCGGAAAGCTCGGACGAAAAAACTTTGACACAAATAAAATTAGCGGTGGTAATACCGCAGCAAGTAAAACAAAAATAAAGGCATTTCCAAATTCCTGTAACATCAAGAAGGTTTTTATCATAGGATTTGAAGATGAAACTACCTGTAATTAGATAATTTTAAAGAATTTGTAAGACTGGGCCAACTTCGCAAAATACATTTGAGGAAAGATCTTATGAGCCATAAAGAAAGAATTTGTGTTTTTGGTGGTGGTGCTTTTGGAACTGCGCTTGCACAATCGTTCGCTCAAAGCGGCGCATTGGTTCGCATATGGGCCAGGTCTCAGGTAACCGTTGATGAAGTAAATCACCATAAAAGGAATTTAAAATATTCAGGAGAGACAAAACTTCATTCAAATATATCGGCTTCCTCAAATCTAACGCAATGCTTTAAAGACTCGGATATATGGGTTTATGCTTGCCCCTCATCATTTTTTCAAGAATTTCTTCAGGCTCTCTCAAATGGAGTTAAGACTTCACAGTTTACGGCAAAAGCTCTAGTAAATACTTGTAAAGGTTTGGAGCCAAAAAGCTTAAGGCTTTATCACACGGTTGCTGAAGAAATTTTAGGCGAAGAATTTTTAAACAATTTTTATCTCACACTTTCTGGTCCTTCATTTGCTTCCGAAATTTTACACAGCGTTCCAACTTGTGTGACACTTTCTTCCAAAAGCTCTGCCACCTTAACGCATATTCAACGACAGCTTTCGAATCCGACTTTTCGAATTTATACAAATAACGATCTCATTGGTACGGAACTCGGCGGGGCCATGAAAAACGTTTTAGCAATTGCAGCTGGGGCAATACATGGTCTTGGATTCGGATATAACACTCAGGCAGCCTTTATCAATTTAGGTTTGGGAGAAATGATTCGTTTGGGGCGCGCAATGGGAGCAAAACAAGAAACTTTTTTAGGGTTCTCGGGTGTAGGGGATTTACTGCTCACATGTACATCTCCACTTTCTCGCAATAGAAGTTTTGGAAATCTTTTAGGCGAAGGTAAAAGCGTAGACGAAGCTTTTAAAATTTGTGCCTCCACGATTGAAGGTTATACCTCATCAAAAATTATTTTTGAGCTGACGAAGCAAAAAATTGTTCGCGCGCCGATTTGTGAACAAGTTTACCTCACGCTACACGAAGCAAAATCTTTAAAAGAAGCGGTGCAAGACCTCCTCAATAATCCTCCCAGAGCTGAATGGGTCTAATGAGTTCAACCTTTGTTTATAATGTCTGTCATCCAACCGCAATTGCTTGGGAACTTTACTCACAATTCATAAAAAATCACAACGCATCCTTAAGCGACTCGGCGTTCACTATTCTAGCGTCCAGCAACGCCCAAGCTTATCAACTCTTAGATGACTTAAAATTTTTTGATCAAAAACTCTCAGTATTTATACTCCCATCTTTTGAATGTGATTTTTTAAAGAATCGAGGTCCCTCTCTCGAAAAGCGAATCGAAAGAATCGCCTTCTATTCAAGCTATTTTCTTAAGCTCTGGAAATTAAAACCTAGTATTTATATAGTTATTGCGGATTCATTTTTGCAAAAATCTGCACACCCTGATTTTTGGAAAAGACAATCTATACACTTAAAGGTTGGGGATGCTCTTTCGAGAAGTGACCTTGCAACATCTCTTTCTGAAAGAGGTTATTTAAGCTCTGAACTTGTCGAACAGGCGACGCAGTATGCCGTGCGCGGGTCAATTATAGATGTATTTAGTCCCCTCGAAGATTACCCAGCAAGAATTGAGCTCTTTGAAGACACTGTTCAAAGCATTCGCCTCTTTCATACCGACTCCCAAAGAAAAGTGTCTGATCTCTCAGAGCTCATCATTCCTCCTGCGCGTGAATTTTTATTTCATCAGTCACACGAAGAGTTCTTAAAAATTCGAAGTCGCATTCGAGAAATCCTAGATAGTATGGATTGGATAAAGTCCGACCGTGAAGCGCTCTTATCAAGGATAGAAGAGAAAAGCTTTTTTCCGAGCATTGACTACTGGGCGTTTATCCTTGACCAAGAAAACTTTTTAGCATCTCCTCATATATCCCGGCAGTTTAGATTCAACTGGATTTTTGAGCCTTCAAAAATTTTTAGTTCTCTCAAAAGCCATGAGGCAGATTTATTAAAAAATTTCAAAAACAGTCGGGCTCAAAATGAGTGGATACCCCCGCTTGAAAACTTTGCCGAAGATTTTAACGCAGTTGAAGATTCCCTTAAAAAAAGTTTAGCCACCGCAAATTTTATTTCTGAATCTCAGCTCGTGCCCGGGCTCTTGATTCCTAAAAATCAAACGATGGGTCACTATGATTCCCACCAAAGACTAGTTCAACAATTTCAAGGCTCACTTCAGCAAAACGGCGAAGCTCCGCTCAAAGAACTGGCCTATGAATTTAAGCAATGGCAAGAAAAAGGCTTTAAAATTCTTTATATTTGTGGATCACAATCGCAGTTAGAAAGAATTCAGTTTTTACTTAAGCCATACTTCATTTCCTTAGAAATCGTGAGTAGCTTTCAAGAGGCATGGAAAAGTTCAAACACGACTCTTGCAGTGCTCGGCAACCTTTTAGAAGGCTTTACCGACACTAAAAATAAATTTGTTTTTTTCATCGACGATGAAGTCTTTGGGGCACGAAAAAAACGCAGTTCTTCAAAAAATCGCGTCGGTCGCGCACCTTTGTTCCACGATGCTCTCTCACTTTTGGATCTTAAAGCGGGAGATTTAGTTGTTTCAAAGGAAAATGGCGTCGGTAGATTTGTCGGATTGAAGGCAATGAATCTGGACGGAATTGCAACTGAACTTTTTGAAATTGAATATCGGGATGGCGCAAAACTTTTTGTTCCTGTGACAAGACTGAGTAGCATTCAGAAACATTCATCTGTTGCCGATTCAACCACTCTAGACCGCCTAGGAGGCAGCACTTGGGAACAAAAGAAGTCCCGGGTTAAAAAACATCTCCAATCACTCGCCGGTGAATTGCTTCATTTGTATTCTTTAAGAGCCATGTCTAAAGGACCTGAGATTCGTGCACCTGAAAAAAATATTTATGAATTTGCGAGCACTTTTGCTTTCGAAGAAACTCCCGATCAGGAAAAAGCAATCAATGAAACCTTAGAAGATCTTAAAGGTCCAAAACCCATGGATCGTTTAATTTGCGGAGATGTGGGTTACGGAAAAACTGAAGTTGCAATCCGTGCGGCACATGCGGCAATTTGCGCTGGTTTTCAAGTTGCGGTTTTGTGTCCCACGACAATTCTTGCCGCACAACACGAACAAAATTTTCGAAAACGTTTTGCGCCAATGGGAATTGTTGTTGAGGGTGCCTCACGTTTTAAATCCACGAGTGAAATCCGAAAAACTTTCGAAAGACTTCGTGAAAAAAAATGTGACATCGTCGTGGGTACTCATAAACTATTAAGCCAAGATTTGGGTTTTGCTAATCTTGGTCTTTTGGTGATTGACGAAGAGCAAAGATTTGGCGTGGCCCACAAAGAAAAAATCAAAAAACTTAGAGCTTTTGTTCACGTGTTATCGATGACTGCAACGCCAATTCCGAGAACTTTGAATATGGCGATGGGTGGATTAAAAGATCTTTCTATCATCACCACTGCTCCTAGCAATCGACTCAGTGTGAGAACTCACGTCTCTCGCAAAAAATCAGAATTAATTAAAGAGGCTATCGAACTTGAACTTAAAAGGGGTGGACAAGTATATTACGTTCACAACAGAGTTCAAACAATTTCCAAAGAGCTGGAACTGCTTCGCTCTCTCCTACCAAAAACTTGCGATATTTCCGTTGTTCATGGTCAAATGAACGAGGGTGATATTGAAAAACGAATGATTGATTTTTACGAAGGTCGAACTCAAGTTTTGATTGCGACTTCAATTATTGAATCAGGCCTAGACGTACCCAATGCAAACACTTTATTTGTCGATCGAGCCGATATGTTTGGTTTGGCTCAGCTTTACCAAATTCGTGGACGTGTTGGAAGGTCACATCAAAGAGCCTTTGCGTATTTTTTAATTCCTGAAAAGGGTGCAATCACTCAAGACGCCGAAGAAAGACTTTCTGTTTTAGAAGCGTATCAAGAATTGGGCTCTGGATTTCATATAGCTTCTCATGATCTTGAAATTCGAGGTTCCGGAGATATTTTGGGTCGCGAGCAATCTGGGCAAATGTCGAGTATTGGATTTGATGCCTACATGGAACTTCTCCAAGAATGCATCGCCGAGATAAAAGGAGAGCCCCTTCAAACTAAAATAGATCCTGAGATTCAAATTGGCGTCGATACCAGTATTCCTGATTTTTACATTCCCACATTTGGCCTACGCTTAGTGTTTTACAGAAGACTAGCGGCAGCGAGTGATGAGCATGAAGTTGAAGAAATCTCCGAAGAACTTCTGGATCGATTTGGAGGCTTTCCTAGTAGTGTCAAAAATTTGATTCATCTGATGAGAATAAAATGCCAGCTTCGACGCTTAGGAGTGAAAGCACTAAGTGCTGGTAAGAATGGGTATTCTGTTTCTTTTGATACTTCAACCCAAGTCAATCCTTCTATAATGGTGAAAGCTGTACAAAAGTATCCTACTCATTTTCAACTCAACCCCGAAGGCCGCCTTTTGATTCGAAAAAAGGACGGAGAACTCAATGCCGAAAGAATAATGCGGGGCATTGAGGGAGCCTTATCTGAAGTTGAATCATGGATTGAGTAGAGTTTCTCAAAAGTTCTGATAAATTATTCCTTAAGCCTTTGGAGGGGTTAGCAGTATGAGTGGTCTAATAAAAGTTGGATTTTGTGTTTTAAGTTTATTGATTTTTTCAACACCATCAAATGCACAAGGTGAAGCAACACCAAAAGGTAAAAAAGAAGAAGTCGTCGCAAAAATTAACGACCGAACAATTACACTGACGGAATTCGGGCGTCGTTATGAACAAAATTCTTTAATGGTTCCCGGAAAAGCTCCTCCCAAGAGTGAAGTCTTAAGAAATATTGTCTATTTTGAACTCGCTCGCCAAGAAGCTTTAAAACTAAAATTAAATAATGATCCTGCATTGAGAGATCAGTTCGATGTCTTGCTTTATCAAGCAATAGTTCAACGTTATATCAAACCCAAAATTGATTCCCTTGAAGTGAGTGAGGCGGAAGTTCGAAAGTATTATGATGACAACCCGCTGATTCGTACGAGCCATATTATTCTTTTGTCGAAGCCAGGAATGGACGAAAAAGAGGCCAAAGAACTGCGTGATCGTGCAACCAAAGTTCAAGAGCTAGTAAAAGGTGCATCGAAGTCTTTTGAAGATCTCGCAAGACAACATTCCGAAGGTCCTACAGCCAAACTTGGTGGAGATGTGGATTGGGGCGCGCGCAACAAACTCCTACCTGAGTATTATGAAGCTGCATTGGCTCTTAAGAATATTGGAGACACTTCTGGAGTGGTTGAAACCCCCTATGGTTTCCACATTATAAAACTCACGGGTAAAAAGGGATTTACTGAAATTGACCCTGTGTATCGCGATTTTATTATACGCACCATCAGAGAGAACAAGGGCCAAGGCATCTTTAACTCCTATTTTGAAGATCTTAAAAAGAAGTATAAAGTCGTAGTCAATGAGCAACTCCTGAACTAAATTCAGGAGCTGTGAAAAAATCAATATCCGCCTCATTATTTTCAGTAGTTCTATTTTTCTCAAGTTCCGCTTCAGCAAGCCAGATTCTCGATCGGGTTGCCGCAGTCGTGGTTGATGAACCCATATTGCAATCACAAGTAGTTCTCTTAATGAATAACATTCAAAAAACTCCGGCTTTAGGAGAAGCTTATCGAGTTAACCCATCGCAATTAAAGTTTGAAGTGGTTTTAGAGAAAATCATTGAAGAAAAAATTGTGCAGGTAAGTGTGAGAGAACTCGACATTCGAGTGAATGATTCTGATATCGAAACCCAAATAAACGCGATCGCTAAACAAAACAATATTACCCGAAAAACTTTGGAGGAGTCTTTGGCTCGCGAAGGTTTAAGTTTGGACGAGTATCGAAAAAATATCCGAGGGCAATTAGAGCGTAGATCGCTATTCGACCGTGAGCTACGGAAAGGTGGCGGCGTTACTGAAACTGACCTTAAAGCCCTCTATGATAAATCCGCGCCAGTTGAGCTAAAACTGATTTCGATTTCATTGAAAAATAATAGCGCCGGCAAAAAAACTTCCGAGGTGATTTTAAAAAGTCATAAAGACAAATCGAAAGATTTTTCAGCTCTGAGTAGTGAATATGCGGGTGATGCTATGGGATGGACGCCTGTTGATTCCCTTGATCCTAAATTTGGAAATTTAAATAATATCGGCGAGGGATCACTTATTGGTCCTGTACTGATTAACAATTCCCTTCAATTTCTGTTAGTCGAAGCTAACCGTAAAGGAAGTCCAGAGGGTTTTGAAAAAGCTAAAGACGAGTTAATGATGCGAGCTCAAGGACAAGATTTTGAAAGACGTTTTCAATCTTGGTTAGATCGAAAACGTTCGGAACTAAATATAGTGGTGAATAAAGTATGAGTATTTTTCGAGAATATGATGTTCGAGGCATTGCGGATCGAGATTTAGCAGATTCAATTGCTTATGGTTTGGGTCGTGCACTAGGGGCATTGGCATTAAAATGCGGGGATAAAAATATTTATGTTGGGCGAGATGTAAGAGTTTCATCACCTCGATTGGCAAATGCACTTGCTTGTGGATTTGAAGAAGCGGGGCTTTCAGTGATTCAACTCACGCCTGGTCCAACGCCTCTATTATATTTTGCTGCCTATAAATCTCTTTCCGACTTTCCAACAAAATCTGGAGTAATGGTCACCGGAAGTCATAATCCTCCCGAATATAATGGTTTTAAGATGGTTATTGGTGGCCAAACATTACATGGATCCGAAATCCAAAGTTTAAGAGTTGAAGTTGAAAGATATTCAAAACTTTGCCCAGCTCTTTTAAAAGCAAAATCTCGAATCCTTGATCGTATACCTGACTATATAGAATTTATTTCTTCTAATATTCACCTTAACCGTCCAGTACACGTTGTACTTGATGCAGGAAATGGCGCCGGTGGTGAATTAGGGGTAAAAAGTTTTGAAGCTATAGGTTGTAAAGTCACACCTTTATTTTGCGAACCCGATGGGACTTTTCCCAATCATCATCCCGATCCAACTGTTCCAAAAAACCTTGAGCATTTAATTGCTGAAGTTAAAAAAGTTGGCGCTGATCTGGGCATTGCATTTGATGGAGATGCTGACCGTATCGGAGCTGTCACCTCCACTGGAAGAATTTTATTTGGAGATCACCTCGTTCTTTATTTTGCTCGCGATATTTTGGCTGAGAAGCCTGGAGCGACCATTATTTCTGAGGTGAAGAGCTCGCAAATTCTTTACGACACCCTCGACAAATGGGGAGCTAAGTCAATCCTTTGGAAAACGGGACATTCTCTTATCAAAGCTAAACTTAAAGAAACTCACGCCGAACTTGCTGGCGAAATGTCAGGTCATATGTTTTTTGCACATCGATATTTTGGTTTTGATGACGCAATCTATGCTGGCGCACGTTTGATGGAAGGTTTTTCCAAACGCGAAGAATCTTTAAATCAATTCCTTGATTCACTTCCTCCAATGACTAATACGCCTGAACTTCGTGTGGACTGTCCGGACGAGAAAAAATTTCACGTCGTAAAAGACTTTATTGCCATCGCAAAAAAACGTTTCGGTGCTGCTGTGAACGATATTGATGGTGCACGAATTAAAATGTACGGCGGCTGGGGACTTTGTAGAGCATCAAACACCCAACCCGTTTTAGTGATGCGATTCGAAGCGGAAGACCAAGCGGGATTAAAAAAAATCCGCAATGAATTTTCGCAAATGATGGAAGAAATTAAATCAGGTGTGAATGTCCCTGCGGTCTAATTTTACTTAAGGGAGATGTTATGTCGGAAGAATTTATTGTGATTCGCGGAGCCCGCGAACACAATTTAAAAAATATTTCCATTAACATCCCCTCGCAAAAATTGGTCGTCATCACGGGTCCCTCTGGTTCTGGAAAATCTTCATTAGCTTTTGACACTATTTTTGCCGAGGGGCAGCGTCGATATATAGAATCACTTTCAGCGTACGCACGTCAATTTATGGAACAACTTTCCAAACCTGATGTGGACTTGATTGATGGATTATCTCCTTCCGTTGCTATTGAACAAAAAACTATTAGTTCCCATCCAAGATCCACAGTTGGTACGGTAACAAATATCTATGATTTTATGCGACTCCTCTTTGCACGTGTAGGAGAAGTTAAAGATCCTGACACTGGTAAAAAACTCAGCGCACATTCCTCCGACGATATTTTAGAACATGTCATACAACTCTCGCAGACTTCAAAAATTCAGCTTTATGCGTCTGTTGTTAGAGGAAAAAAAGGAGAATTTTTACGAGAATTTGAACAATGGCGCAGACAGGGATTCTCAAAAATTAAAATCGATGGGAAGGTTTTTGATCTTCATGATCCTATTCTTTTAAATCGTCACTCTCACCATGATATTGATATTTTGTTAGACGTTATCAATCCTGGTAAAACCGATTCGCCGACGCGAATAAAAGATGCGATGACTTTGGCTGATAAAGTTTCTGAAGGTTGGTTAAAAGTTGTAAATCTCGCTAATCAAGACGAAACGCTTTTTTCCAGAAAAGTTGCATCCCCTTTAACAGGGAAGAGTTTCCCCGATCTTGAGCCTCGACTTTTTAGCTTTAACTCTCCTTATGGAATGTGTCTGGAGTGTAAAGGTGTAGGTTTTGTTGAAAAAAAGTCTGTAAAAAATTCTCGATCAAAAAAAGTTGAAGATGAAGATTTAGAAGACCTCTTTGACGACGAAGAAAATTTAGAAGTTTGTTCGCTCTGTAAAGGGGCGCGTCTCAGTCAGGCATCTATGTGCGTTTTTTTTGGAGAAAAAAATATTTTTGAGCTTTGTGAGATGAGTTGTGAAGATCTTTTAAATTTCTTTGACAGTCTTGATCAAAAAACAAAAACACACCCGGTTTCTGAAAGATTGATTTCTGAAATTTCAACTCGTGTGCGTTTTTTGATGAATGTGGGTGTGGGGTATTTATCACTAGGACGTAGGTCCTCCACTCTTTCAGGTGGCGAAGCTCAGCGTATTCGCCTCGCCACCCAACTCGGCACACAGTTATCTGGAGTGCTGTATGTTTTGGATGAGCCAAGTATTGGACTCCATCCTAGAGATCAGCAAAAACTCCTAAGCAGTCTTAAGGGATTGCGTGATTTAGGCAATACTGTATTGGTAGTAGAGCACGACGAAGAAACTATGCTTGAAGCTGATTATTTAATCGACGTTGGTCCAGGAGCCGGTATTCATGGCGGGCAAATTATTTGTGCGGGAAAACCTAAAGAATTTTTAAAAAACTCTCAGTCCATTACGGCGCGTTATTTAAATGGTGAAGAAGTTGTCGGCCTTCAACGAATTCGTAGAGCGGGTAATGCTAAATATATTAGTATTTCTGGATGTAAAGGAAATAATTTAAAAGAAGTCGAGCTCACCTTGCCTCTAGGAAAAATGATTTGTTTTACCGGCGTGAGCGGTAGTGGAAAATCTTCCTTAGTACGGGATACCCTAGAAGCAGCAATCGCAAAAAAGCTTTATCGTTCAAGCCAAGATCCCCTTCCTTACTCCACGCTTCAAGGTATCGAGCACATTGATAAACTAGTTCATGTTGATCAACGTCCTATCGGTCGGTCCCCTCGTTCAAATCCCGCCACCTACACCGGCGTTTTTTCTGCTCTTCGTTCGGTGTATGCACAAACAACTGACGCTCAGATTCGAGGTTACACACCAGGAACATTTTCGTTCAATGTTAAAGGTGGCCGATGTGACGCGTGCGAAGGTGCAGGAAGAATTAAACTAGAAATGCACTTTCTCTCAGACGTGTATGTCCCTTGTGAAAGTTGTCACGGATCGCGGTATCGCCGAGAAGTTCTTGAAGTTCGTTTTAAAGGTAAAAGCATCGCAGAAGTTTTGGCGATGTCTATAGAAGAAGCCTATGCACTTTTTGAAAACCAGCCTCTCATGGAACCAAAACTCCGAACTCTTATGGAAGTCGGCTTGGGATATATTCATCTCGGGCAGTCCGCAACCACTTTATCCGGGGGAGAAGCTCAGCGAGTAAAGTTAGCTAAAGAATTGTCAAAGCGAAGCACAGGTCGAACTATTTACTTCTTAGATGAACCTACCACCGGCTTACACTTTGAAGATGTTAGAAAATTGTTAGACCTTTTACATCGATTAACAGACCTAGGAAATACAGTGGTTATCATTGAACACCAAATGGACGTAATTTGTTCTGCTGATTGGATTGTTGACATTGGGCCCCAGGCCGGACGCGAAGGTGGAAAAATTATTTTCGAAGGCACCCCTGAGGCCTTTTGCAAAAACACTGATCCCACTTCTACTGGGAAGTACGTGAAAGAATATTTTGATCGTAGAAAATGGAAATCTGTTTTAAAAAATTAGGATAGGAAAATTTTTTGATAATTTTAGAGGCGCAAAATCTACACAAAACCTATCCCAATGGGACACGCGCCCTGCAAGGACTTCATTTAAAAATTGAGCAGGGAATTTGTTTTGGACTTTTAGGTCCTAATGGAGCAGGCAAAACAACCTGTATCGAAATCTGCGAAGGTATTCAGAAAGCTGATCAAGGGACCGTGCTTTTCTTAGGTAAACCTTTAGATCGTGATTTTAAGTATCGTTCTGGTATTCAGTTTCAAGAAACCGCCCTTCAAGATTTTTTACAGGTCAAAGACATTATCGAAATATTTTCCAAATTTTATACGAAAAGCTTTCCCATCGAAGAACTAAAATCCTTCTGCCAACTTGATGATATTTGGCTAAAAGATCACAAAAAGCTTTCAGGCGGGCAGCGCCAGCGTGTTCTTCTGGCCTTATCTTTAGTGAATGATCCCGATATTATTTTCTTAGATGAACCCACGACGGGACTTGATCCCAGTGCTCGAAGAAATTTTTGGGAGCTAGTAAAACTCATCAAGTCCCGAGGAAAAACAGTTATTCTTACCACCCATTATATGGAAGAGGCTCAAATACTTTGTGATCAAATTGCCATTGTTGACGCTGGAAAAATTATTTCAGAAGGATCACCCAAAGATCTTCTACTCCAGTATTTCCCAAATGATTCTTCTAAAAATTTAGAAGATTTGTTTATTAAACTTACCGGGAAGGAGCTGCGCGAATGATGAAAAGAATTTTTGCACTCATTCGTGCTCGCAATTTAGAATTTTTTAGAGATCGATCAGCATTGGCTTGGAATATTATTTTCCCACTTTTAGTTATTCTAGGATTTGGCTTTGGATTTGGTAATTCCAAACAAGCCCAGTTTAAAGTCTCTTATTTAAGTTTAAGTCAGGATTTCCCAACCCATCCATTCTTTAAGACCGAGTATCTTTCATTCCATAAAGTCGAGGATGTTAATGAAGGATTAGATAAGTTAAACCATCACAAAGTCGATCTTTTTATTAATTTAAGTGAAGCACCTTTGAAGTATTGGATTAATCAATCTTCGCCGAAAGGTTATATTGTTGAAAAAATTCTATTAGCCTCAGGCGCACCACCCTCCAACGAACTCATTCGTTCTTCGATTGATACCAAGGAGATTCGTTATGTCGACTGGTTGATTGCTGGAATGTTGGGAATGAATATGATGTTTTCTTCTCTCTTTGGGGTTGGTTATTCTATCGTGAGATACCGAAAAAATGGAGTCTTAAAACGGCTCAAAGCCACACCTATTACGGCATTTGAGTTTTTAAGTTCTCAAATTGCATCTCGAATTTTTATTAATCTCTCAATGTCGGCGATAATTTTTTTTGGCGCCAAGGTTTTGATAAATTTTTCAATGATGGGTTCGTATCCAGCTCTTTTGCTTTGTTTTTTTGCGGGCTCTCTTTGTTTAATTTCCCTAGGTCTTTTGTGTGTTACGGCCGTTAAAAGTGAAGAACTCGCTGGTGGACTTCTTCAACTTTGCTCATGGCCGATGATGTTTTTATCTGGAGTTTGGTTTTCTCTGGAAGGATTTTCTCAGGGACTGAAAAGTTTTGCAAAACTATTGCCGCTTACGCATTTTGTGGATTCAGCTCGTGCAGTGATGAACGAAGGAGCTAGCTTTACTCAAGTTTCTCCACACATTGCTTCACTTTTTATTTTATCTTTTATCTTCTTAGGAATTTCTAGCTACTTTTTTAAATGGGAATAATGTTTTCAGGCAATAAAAAACCCTAGCCTTGGCAACCAAGACTAGGGTTTTAATTTTAGAAACTTTAAACTACGACTATCGATTTTGAAGCAAGAAAGCGATAACGAAAGCAAGAAGACCGATAGATTCCATAAGAGCAAGAGAAAGAATCAAAGGTGTTTGAATCTTATCTGCTGCGCCAGGGTTACGGCCAATGCCTTCAAGAGCAGCAACTGAAGCGCGGGATTGTGAAAATCCAACAACAGCAGCAGCCAAACCCATGCAAAGACCAGCAGCCATATGCGAATCATTGCGACCAGCAGCTGAGTGAGCAGCTTCTTGAGCAATTGCAGCTACGGGAGCCATTGAGAGAGCGATCAAACCAAGTTTATTTTTCATACGAGCAACCTCCTAAAAAGTGTTTTTACCTAAACTTTTTTTAAATACCTTTTTGTTAATGATGATGTTCTTCACCATGATGAGCTGTGGCCATTCCAACATAAATCGCGGTGAGGAGTGTGAATACATAAGCCTGAATCACACAAACCATCAACCCCAAAGCTACAATTGGAACAGGTCCTAAGGCTGTAATTACCCAACCTATGGCTGATCCCACGACTCCTAATTTAATACCGATCGCATCACCAAGACCTTTGATGAGATCTGAAATAATTCCATAAACCATGTGATCTCCGAAAATATTTGAACGGAGACGAATTCCCAATGAAACTGGGCGAGCTAAGTTGGAAACAATTTCGATCACAATCATTAAAGGCGCGAGCCACATAACAGAACGAGGAAGATGTCCTGTGTAATGTTCTAAATATTTAAATCCAAGGGATTTAAAGCCCATCGCATTGTAATAAACAAATGAAACCAAACCCATCGCAAAAGTTGTGTTGTAATTATCAGTAGAGGAACCAAGACCTGGAAGCATTCCTAAAAGGTTATTCACTAAGGTCCAAAGAAAAATAAAAATTAAGAGTGGCAAATATTCCGCATAGTGCGCACCTATGTTGTCTCTAGCAATTCCACCAACAAACGATGCCGCTAAATCAACAAGGTTTCGTGGGGCTAGATTTGAAGTAGGCACAAAATCTTTATCATTTTGTGTTGAATGGCTAACTTTTGGTGCCGCAAATTTATAACAAATTGCACCGGTTAAAATAATTCCCGCGCTAATAGCGCCAGCCGCAAAATAAGGGTGATGATCTAAAAAATCACTATGGAGTAAACTCCAAATTTGAAAACCATGATGGCCGCCACCTGCGCTCATAACTGTCCAATGCTATAGGCAGGGCTCATGGCATTTGACCACTGCATTTTCAAAAATTTTTCTAAGAAGAAGTCCAAGCTGTGTTTCTTATTTTCGCATCGCATTAAAAACAAAGTTTCCAACAAAAATTGAAATCACTAATCCAAAACCTAAAGGGAGAACTGCGGGACTAGGAGTAGAGGACATATAATGCCAAAGTAGCCCCAAGGCTAAAAACAGCTGCCCAATCACCAAACCTAGGCCTAGTAATTTATGGTTCCGGCGCTTTTCAGCACTCAGACCTAAATCATCCCGTGTACTTTTTAAAATGCTTCCCATTCCAAAAAATAATCCGCCAATGCATATAATCCCACTCAACATTCCAAACAAAAGGGCTCTCAGCTCAAATATCTCAGAATTCATTCCCATTCCCTTTAGCATCTTTATTTTTTAAGTCTTCAAGTTTTTTTTGCATATTAATCAACACAAAAACAATATGCACCAGACCAGCTCCTAGGAAAAATAATACCGAAAGCAGTAGCCCTGTACCATTCCAAGAAAACTTTTGATCTAGGTATTTTCCAACATAAATACCAATAAAGGTAAGCACCCCTAATTCAGATGCAACACTTAATCCCACACCGGAGATATACAAAAGTATTTCTTTTTGAGTTTTTTTTTCATTTTTCTTCAATGAATACTACCCACGCGTTGAAAAACTTTATTAAGTTTTTCTGAAAATGCTTTTTCCTTAAATGCTGTTTTATGAACGGTTGCTAAAAAACAAGCTTCAAAGGGCGAAGGGGGCAACATAATACCCTCATCAAGCATAGACCAAAAATATTGGTTAAATTGCCCTTCGCTGATATCCCGACAATCATTTGCATTGTGAACAGCTTTTTCTCTAAAATAAATGCTAAACATAGAACCCACTCGCTCTACGCGAATTTTTACATGGTTTTTTGCAGCTACTTCGTAATAAATCGCTTCAACATCAGCTCCTAATGTTTCTAAGGCTTCGTAGGGGTTTTCTGTTTTTAAAAGTTTAAGCATCGCAATTCCCGCAGAAATTGAAACTGGGTTACCACTCAAAGTTCCCGCTTGATACACACCCCCTAAAGGAGCAAGTTGATCCATATATTTTGCCGGACCACAAAGTGCGGCAAGGGGTAAACCTCCGCCAACGATTTTTCCAAAACAGCTTAAATCAGGTTTTATAGAATAGAGTCCTTGTGCGGATTGTGGACCCACTCGAAATCCCGTCATCACTTCGTCAAAAATCAAAAGCGCAGAATATTGGGTACAAAGTTCTCGAAGACGTTTTAAATATTCCGTTTTTGGTGGCACCACTCCCATATTTCCCATGATGGGTTCTAAAATCACACCTGCTATTAATGTACCTTCGCTTTTAAATAATTCTTCGAGTGCGTTTAAATCGTTAAAAGGTAAAACTCTGGAACTTTGTATCAGCGCTTCTGCTAATCCCTTTGAATCAGCAACTATGTTTTTTGCCTGAAGTGTTGCCAATCCACTTCCACTATCAACGAGTAAAGAATCAACGTGCCCATGATAGTGGCCGGCATATTTTACAATTAACTGTCTCCCTGTAACGCCTCTCGCCAATCGAATCGCTGTTTGGGTAGCTTCAGTGCCGGTAGAGACTGCCCTGACTTTTTCTGCATGAGGAACTTTTTCTAAAAAAAGCTCCGCCCATTCAATTTCTTTTTCGGAACTCATCCCCAAACAAAAAGAATTTTTTAATGATTCTTGAACAGCGTGGATAAGTGTGGGATGGGCATGGCCAAACAAATGTGGGCCGTAACTCATTACAAAATCAATATACTGGTTATTATCAGCGTCAAAAATATAAGGACCATCACCTCGCGAGGCAAAGATTGCCTGTCCACCGACTCTTTTAAAACTTCTTACGGGAGAATTAACACCACCTACTAAAGTTTTTTTTGCGCGTTCAAATAAAACCTTACTCTTTTCACGATTCATTTAAAAAGCTTTCTCTTTACTTCGTTTTTGAACTCTTTCAATTTTGAGTTCAATGACTTTTTTATTGGGATAAAGTGGAAGTGCGTTCTTATAACTTTGAATAGCCTCTTGAATCTTATTCATTCCTTCAAGTGAGGATCCTAGTCCATAATGAGCTTCTCCTACGAGAGAGTCGTAATTGGTGTTTCCCGAAAATTTAGCAATAACCTCTTCATACCTTGAGGCTGCATTTTCAAATTGTCTTTCTGCTAAATAAGCTTGGCCCTCTTCAAACAAAGTTCTTGGTCCTTCTTTGTGACCTGGGTACATTTTTCTAAAATTTTCAAATTTTTTTGCGGCTTCAACAAATTCACCAGATTCCATGATGGCTTTAGCCCATTCAAGAATTATTTCTGGTCCTTCTTTTTGGTCTTTTCCAAAAAGATTAAAAAGTTTTTCATATTCTTCTGCCGCAATTGAAGGTCGTTCAAGTTTATTCATATATATTCGGCAAATTGCCCAATGTGCCCGCATTTGGAGGGCCCGATCTTCACTTCGCTTAATAACATCTCTATAAGCACGAATTGCCATTGGGAAGTCACGCAAACTTTGATCGTACATTGTTGCAATTTGTAATTGTGCTTGAACCGCTAAAGGGGAGTTTTTTCCATAGTTCACCACTCTAGAATACTCTTCAATTGCTCGGCGAAATTGACCTTGTCTTAAAAACTCTTCTGCTAAAACAAAATGTTTTTCATCGAGATCAAAAGAACAGGCACTTAAAAAAATTCCAAGCGCTAAAAAAGTTTTTTTAAAACATTTTTCAATCGGCATTATTATTTAATGAGTGGTGCTTGCTACTGCAACTGCTGCATCTTCATCACGAATCAATGCAATTGCTTGTACGTTTTCACCGTCATCTAAATTCATCACTCGCACACCTTGAGTATTGCGACCCACTTCCGAAATGGCATCTGACGGAGTTCTAATTAATTGACCACTGGATGAAATAATTATCACGTCATCGCCAAGCCTAACTTTTCTCACCGTCACAAGGACGCCAGTTTTATCAGTAGTTTTGACGTTAATAATTCCACTTCCACCACGACCTTGGGTACGATACTCAGCAATAGGAGTACGTTTTCCATATCCTTTAGATGTGACACTTAACAACGTGTAATCAACTTTGTCTTGACCAGCTTCATCGGGAAGAATTTCGAGTGCCACAACTTCATCTGTGCTATCGAGCTCAATACCTTTCACTCCACGGGCCGTTCTTCCCATAGCGCGAACGTCGTCCTCATGGAATCGTATCGATTGTCCAAGTCTTGTAGCTAAAAACACGTTATCGGTTCCATTTGTAAGAGTGGCCCCTAAAAGCTCATCCCCATCATCAAAACTCATTGCGATAATTCCATTTGCTCGGATGTTAGAAAAAGACATGAGATCTGTTTTTTTAATAATGCCCTTTTTCGTTACCATGACTACATATTTTCCTTCCACAAAACCTTGAACAGGAAGTGTAGAAAGAACTTTTTCATTCTGCTCGAGCTGCAATAATTGTACGATTGGCCGACCGCGAGCGGTTCGACTCATTTCAGGAACTCTGTGCACCTTAAGCCAATGAAGTTTTCCAAGATTAGTGAAGCACAAAATATAAGATAAAGTGGATGAAACAAAAATATCCGAAACAAAATCTTCGTCTCCTGTTTCGGCGCCCTTCACACCTTTTCCACCCCTACCTTGTGCGCGATAGGTTTCCACAGAACAACGTTTCACATAACCTTGATTCGTCACTGTCACGACCGCTTGTTCATCTCGAACAAAATCTTCGTCAGAGTAAGAAGAATCCTCACCTGCGACGATTTCAGAGCGTCGCTTATCTCCAAAATTTTCTTCAATCTCTTTAAGCTCGGTTTTAACCACTTTAAAGAGCTCAAAATCGCTAGACAAAATCAACTTATATCCATCAATTTCGATCATAACTTCTGCAAGTTCGTCGACGAGTTTTTTAGTTTCCAAGGCGGTAAGTCGAGAAAGTCGCATTTCGAGAATTGCTTGAGCTTGCTTTTCTGAGAGTGAAAATCTTGTGCAAAGTCCAATTCGTGCTTCGTTGGGGCCAGCAGCTCTCTTAATAAGTTCAACAACCGCGTCAATATTATCAAGAGCAATTTTTAAGCCTTCCAAGATATGAGCTCGGGCTTCGGCTTTTTGCATATCAAAAACGGTTCGACGTGTTACCACATCTCGGCGATGTTCGATAAATGCTTGCAACATTTCTTTAAGGTTGAAAATTTTAGGGCGGCCTTGCTCAATCGCAAGCAAAATAATGCCAAAGGATGTTTGTAATTGTGTTTTTGAGTAAAGATTATTTAAAACGACGTTTGACTGTTCGCCACGCTTTAATTCAATAACAACGCGCATACCCTTACGGTCCGATTCATCTCGAATATCAGAAATCCCTTCGATTTCTTTGTTTCGAACAAGGTCTGCAATGCCAGAAATCCAGGTGGCTTTATTTACTTGGTAGGGTAGTTCTGAAATAATAATAGCTTCTCGATCTTTTCCAGCGGGCTCAATTTCAGCACGACCCTTCATGGTAAAAGATCCTCGACCGTTTCTATATGCGGATCGAATTCCACCAACATTACTAATAATTCCTGCTGTGGGAAGATCTGGTCCAGGGATAATATTCACCAAATCTTCAAACGAAATTTCAGGATTTTCAATCACCGCAATCGTTGCCCTAATCACTTCACCAAGATTATGCGGAGGAATATTAGTCGACATCCCAACAGCAATCCCGCCCGAGCCATTCACTAAAAGATTGGGAATTCTCGTGGGTAAAACTTTTGGTTCTTTTAATCGACCGTCATAGTTGGGTCCAAATTCCACGGTGTCTTTTTCGATGTCAGAAAGAAGTTCGCCGCCAATTTTAGAGAGCTTTGCTTCGGTATATCGCATGGAAGCTGCGCCATCTCCATCAACGGAACCAAAATTTCCCTGACCTTCAACTATAGTGTATCGAAGTGAAAAACTTTGGGCCATTCGAACCATAGATTGATAAATCGCTGAATCGCCATGAGGGTGGAAGTCCCCCATCACATCCCCTACAATTTTTGCAGACTTAATGTACTTTTTATCGTTAAAAAGTCCCAAAAGACTCATAGAGTACAGAATCCGTCTATGAACGGGTTTTAAACCATCCCTTACTTCTGGAAGTGCACGACCGGCAATGACCGACATTGCGTATTCTAAATACGCACCTTGCATTTCATCTTCGATTTTTATCTGCTCAATCGCTTTTCTATTTTCTTCCATTTTTCACTTCCAAAATTTTTTTATCAAAAAAATATTTAATTCAAACTAAACATCTAAATTACGAACTCGTAGCGCATTTTTCTCGATAAACTCGCGTCTGGGTTCAACATTTTCACCCATAAGTACCGAAAAGATCTGGTCCGCGGCTGCAGCATCTTCCACACTCACTTGGAGTAACGTTCGTTTCGTTGCATCCATTGTGGTTTCCCAAAGTTGCTCGGGATTCATTTCTCCTAACCCTTTATAACGTTGGATTGTGAATTTTTCTTTTCCGCGAGAAAATATCGCCGTCACTAAATGCTCTGGATCATCATGTTTTTCAACTTCTTCGCCAGTCATAAGCGTGAAAGGTCTTCCGCCCAATTCAGCAACAAAAGTCGCTAGGCGATTTGCTTCAGCCATATCAGGGCTATCGATGATATCTTTCGACAAATGAGTATGAAAACGTGCTCCACCCACTCGAGTCTCAATATCCAGTTTAAAACAACCTACATGTTCAATATCGGGTAAAATTGTATACGTGATCTGAGAAGCCCCATTTGAAAATGATTTTTGAATATAATTTTCAATACTCGTGGCCACCGATTTTAAAGCAGCTTCTGATTGAATATTTTCAACTTTTGCAAAACCTTCAAGAATAATGTGATTAAGAATCCTAGAATCTCCTTTACGGGCAATAGCTTTAAATACATTTCCATATTTTTGCATTTGCTGAATGATACGCTTGGAGTCTTCCTTTGAAAGTTTGGTTCCCGATTTACTCATGAGAAAGCCATTCTCTAGACTTTCATCAATCAATTGAAGTTGAAGTAGTTTATCGTCTTTGATGTAAAATTCCGTTTTGCCTTTTTTCACTTTATAAAGCGGTGGCTGCGCGATGTACAAAAATCCACGATCAATCAACATAGGCATTTTTCGAAAGAAAAACGTGAGTAACAAAGTGCGAATATGGGCACCATCAACATCGGCGTCGGTCATAATTACAACTTTATGATAGCGAAGTTTCGCGATATCAAAACCACCTGCTTCAACTTCCGCCTCACCTAAACCAGTTCCAAGTGCAGTAATCAGGGCTCGAATTTCCTCATGGTCCAGCATTTTATCCAATCGAGCTTTTTCAACATTTAGGATTTTACCCTTGAGCGGTAGTATTGCCTGCGTTCTGCGATCTCGTCCCTGTTTTGCAGAACCACCTGCAGAATCCCCTTCCACTAAAAAAAGTTCACAAAGTGCTGGATCTTTTTCTTGGCAATCCGCCATTTTTCCTGGGAGACCGGAAAATTCCAAAGCGGATTTTCGACGAGTCAAGTCACGTGCTTTTTTAGCGGCAAGTCGCGCTCTTGCGCCTTCTTGAGCTTTGAAGCAAATTTTCTTTGCGGGGGAAGGATTTCTTTCAAAATATTCGCCCAATCTTTCATTTACAATATTTTCAACAATGCCGCGAACTTCAGAGTTTCCAAGTTTGGTTTTAGTTTGGCCTTCAAACTGAGGATGATGAAGTTTGACGGAAATAACACAAGTCAAACCTTCGCGACAGTCTTCACCTTCCAAAGCCTCTTTCATATCTTTGGCAAGATTGTACGTCGCAATGGTTTTATTAATTTGCTTGGTCAGCGCAGTTTTAAAACCTTGTAAATGGGTTCCACCTTCACTGGTGTTGATGTTGTTTGCAAAAGTATAAATATTTTCTTTGTATCCATCATTCCATTGCAGAGCGAGCTCAACAACGGTGTTATTTTTTTCAATATTTATATAAATAATTTCATCATGAACCCGTGTTTTAGATTTATTAATAAACTCAATAAACGAAACAATTCCTTCAGGATAGAAAAATTCTTGTGATTTATCTGTTCGTTCGTCGTGAATTGAAATTCTTAGATTTTTATTTAAAAACGAAAGTTCTCGTAATCTTGCTGAGAGGGTTTCAAAAGAATACTCAGTTGTTTCAAATATTGTGGCATCAGGTTTAAAACTTACAGTCGTACCTCGACCCGTTGTTTCACCAACAACTTTTAACGGAGCTCTAGTTACGCCGCGATCAAAATTAACTTCATGCAATTTGCCGTTCTTACGAATTTTTGCCGTTAACCACTCTGACAATGCGTTAACGCACGCAGCGCCGACACCATGTAAGCCACCTGAAACTTTATAAGCAGAACCCTCAAATTTTCCGCCAGCATGGAGTTTAGTTAAAACAACCTCTGCCGCAGAGACTCCCATTTCTTCATGGATATCCACTGGAATTCCACGTCCGTCATCTTCGACTGTTATAGAATTATCGACATGGATAATAACTTTGATATTGGTTGCAAAACCCGCCAAAGCCTCATCCACCGAATTGTCTACGACCTCGTAAACAAGGTGGTGTAAACCTCGAGTTCCCGTATCTCCAATGTACATGCCCGGACGTTTTCGAACGGCTTCTAAGCCTTCCAAAACTTTGATCTGTGATGAATCGTATTTATCGGCCGATTCCGTGATTTTTTCCGGCGCTTTATCTGACATTCAAACTCCCAATTTTCTTAGGGGTTTTTTACAAGAAAGCCCCCCTTTTCAACGAAGATTTTGGTGTACTCAGAAATCGGGTTCAAGTCGACTAAAACAGGCTCAGTGGTGCTTACAAATATCTGTCCATTAATGCTCTGTGTTAGCTCTAAAAGTTTTCTGCGTCTTAAGGCATCGAGTTCGCTCGAAAGATCATCAATTAGGAATATAGGAATCTCATTTAGATCTTCCATAATCCAATCTGCATGCAACCACTTTAAAAGCAGTGCACAAAGTCTAGCTTGACCTTGTGAAGCCGATGTTCTTGCCTCAACTCCGTCGAGTTGAATCTTTATATCATCACGATGAGGTCCCCTATGGGTCCATCCCGTGACTAAATCCTTCTCAATATCTTTTAGTATGAAAACTTTTAATTCTTCAATAGTAGGCCTTTTAGAGCCTTTAAAATCACTTTCCCAAGTAATTTTTTGAAGCACTCCCAACCCTTGAAAAAGACTTTTTCCCAGTTTTTCAAATCGAGAAGCAAATTGTGGCCATAGTTCAGTTCTTAGTTCACACAATTCCCAAGCACATTTTACAAAAATATCCGTCCAAGCTTTGAGTTCCTCGGTAAACTCTCGAAAAGCTTTTTCAGATTCACGTTTTAATATTTTGTTTCGAGATTTTAATGACTCCTCAAAGCGGTCCAAAACTTCCGCGTAGCCTGGGCAAACATCCGACAAAACTTCATCATAGTAATCTCTTCTCATCTCTGGTGCGCCGCGAATCATGGCGTGATCATCTGGTGAAAATACAACAATTGGAATTTTTGTTCTTAACTTGTGAGGGTTTGTTTTTTTTTGATTTAAAGCATGTTCCCATCTTCCCTGAGAATTCGAAAACATTTTAACTTCGGTAATAAAACCCGACGAATTTTCGAGTTCAATGGATATTTCGGATTTGGAATTGATTTCATTGTTTAATGGAAACCAATCAGCCTTTTGAGAATAAGGTCTAAAACTTTTTGCTCTTAACGTTGTATAGATCGCCTCAAGAAAATTTGTTTTCCCTTGTCCGTTAAGCCCCCAAAGAACATTCAATGACTCTGATGGGCTTAAAAATGCTGCTTCGATATTACGAAAACCGTAGATAGAAACTCGCTTAATTTTCACAAAGAAACGATCAAATCCTCATTGGCATGATGACAATCAAGTAACCGGGATTTTCGCTCGATCGCAAAATAGCTGGTTGTAATTTTTCCCCTAAACTCATTTGAACTTCATCTGAATCAAGATGGCTAAGAGCATCAATGCAAAATCGAACGTTATACCCAGTTTTAAATTCTGGTCCGTTGTAGTTGCAGGAAACTTCATCATTGGCTTCACCCACATCTGGATTAACAGTGGATAAAACTATTTTATCTTTTTTGAATTCAAAAGTTACAACTTTACTTCGATCAGATACTAATAACGCCATTCGTCTTAAACTCGTTAAAAGTTCTTTTCGATTAATTTCACACATTGAGGGCAAAGAAAGCGCAACAAGTCTTTGATACGGAGGATATTCTCCATCAATGGGTCGAATCCACAAGTGAAAATCCCCGGTATTCACACGCATTAAATTTTCATCTGCTGTGATTTCAAAGGTGTCTTCTAATGTTGATTCCAAAAGCCTGCGAAGTTCCGCCACACCTTTTCTAGGAATAATGAGTCCCTTTTTAAGTTGAAACTGCCCAATTTCCTTTTGATCAACTTCGCACATGGCAAGTCTTGAACCATCAGTCGAGACCGTTCGGATAAGGCTTTTTCCATTTTCTTCAGCTGTTTCTAAGTAAATTCCCGTTAAAAAATATCGAATTTCATCAGTTGCAACAGCATGCTCGGTCTTATGCAAAAGTCGGGTAAAATCTTTTACTTTAAGTTTTCCTTGTGTCAGTTGTCCTTTAGGACTGGCTTTAAAATGAGGAAAAGAGTCTGAAGACAAGCCCAAAAGTTTAAAACTTGATTTGCCAGAAAGGATTTCAATTCTATTCGAATCCCCTGTTCGAACGTGAATATCTCCTGAATCACTACATTCTTTTACGATATCAAAAACACTTCGAGCCGGTATTGCTACTCGTCCAGTTGTCAGTGATTTACAATTCACTGTGCTTGAGACAAAAATTTCTAAATCAGTGGCAGAGATTTGAAGAGTGTTATCTTTAAGTTCAAAGAGCGCATGATTTAACGAAGGCATGGTGTTCCTTCGTTCAACAACAGTAAGTGTTCTCTCTAGGCCTTTTAAAAAATCTTTTTTCTGAATCTTGAATTCCATTTTTATCCCAAACTCGGATCTAAAAAGTTCCCGATCCCTTTCTTTATTAATATAAAAGTTGTTGTTTAATAGTAGTAGTCTTGTCCAAATTCATTGGAAAGGTCACTTAAACTACTAAAATACATCAACTTTTCATGTGGATAACTTTGAGGATACGTTAAACAGATACCTTGGTCATCAAGGGATCACATCTTTTCCTCACGAGTTATCCACAGCTTTGTCATGGTCTTATCCACAACTTATACAATTCACAACCCTATCCACACACTATCTGTTCAACAGAATGTTTTCGAGTTGGCGAATTTGGCCTTTAAGAACAGTATCCACTTTTAATGCATCACTCACATAAGTGTGACCATGGAGAACTGTAGTGTGATGTCGACTTCCGAGTTCTTGACCAATCGCAGACGAACTTAAGAATGCAAGTTCACGCGACAAATACATCACGATTTGACGAGCTCTAGCGACAGGGCTTTTTCTTGATGGTCCTCGAATATCAACCGCTTTCACACCATATACCTGCGAAACAGCTCCAATAATGTCATCGATTGAAATAATTCGCTGTTTGTCAGAAATATAATTTTTGAGAACTTTTTTCACTAGATCAGAAGTTATTTCAACATTGTAAATAGCAGCATGGCCTGCAAGTTTGGTCAGTGACCCCTCAAGTTCGCGAATATTACTTTTTACATAAGAGCCGACCAAATACGCAACTTCATCACTGAGATGAATACCCTCTTGCTCAGCTCTTGCTTTTAAAATTGCGACACGAGTCTCAAGCTCGGGCATTTCAATATCAGCAACCATGCCCCACTCAAATCTCGATATAATTCGATCACTTACATCAGAAATTTCTTTTGGTAATCGGTCTGAAGTGATGACAATTTGTTTTCCCGCATCATATAAACTATTGAATATATGGAAAAATTCATCCTGTGTGGATGTCGCTCTCGCTAAAAACTGGATATCATCCATCAAAAGAACATCACAGTTTGTCTGATAGTTTTCATGGAGCCTGTGACGGGTATCATGCCGAATTGATTGAATAACTTCTTCGATAAATTTTTGTGTGGATATGTAGCAAATCCGCATTTCAGGCTTTTGCACAGCGATTCGGTACCCGATAGCTTTCAAAAGGTGAGTTTTCCCTAATCCTGTTTTCCCAGCAATAAATAAAGGGTTGTAAACACTTGGTTTTTCTGCCACCGCGAGAGCAGATGCATGTGCAAATTGATTTGATTTACCCACAATAAATGTATCAAATGAGTATTTTGGAGAAAGGACCTCACCGAAGAGAGTTTTGACTGTCTTTTCGCTAGGAGCTTCAAGTCCCTGCTTCATTTCTTCAAGTTTTGTTGTGCTGACGGTATTCATTTGCATAGTGCTGCTGTGAACATCCATAGTCGTTTTAGCCCCGCTCTCCTACTCAATAAAACTCAATAGCTCTTTGCAAACCCAATTTTTTAGGGAAAAAATTCGAACTTCAGCCGTCTACACGTTTCCCTACTTGATTTCGAGTACAAAGTTGTGCCATACACATCTTTCTTATGAGTATGCAAAAACGCACCTATCAACCCAGCCGCATTAAACGCAAACGCGTTCATGGCTTTTTGGAAAGAATGTCTACACCTGGTGGTCGCAAAGTATTAAGCTCGCGACGTCGCAAAGGCCGTAAAAAATTAACGGTAGTTGTACCCAGTAAAACTCGACGCGCCTCCAAATAATTTTCTTTGAGTGCAACAAAAGTAATCAAAGATAAAAAAGAGAAAAAGTGGGTTGGTTGGTTTAGACCTTTGAGTCGGCCAAGCAAACACGGGTCTTTACTTGTCGCTGAAATCGAACTGTTTCATCCGGTAGAGATTGTAAAAAAAATTGTTGTAGAAAAAAATCAGAACTTGTCTTTAAAAAATAAAGATAATACTTCTGCCTACAAACGTAGGGCGAAAAAAGATTTTGAGCGTAGAACATTAGTGATTAGTGTTCCTAGTTCCTGTGGGAATGCAGTAAGTAGAAATCGATTTCGTAGAATAGTGAGAGCTCGCTTTAGCAAATGTTTTTCAAGTGAGTTGATTGTGGGAGATAACGTAAAACGTGTTTCTTCTCCTAGTGGCCATTCTCGAAATGAGTCCACAAACAAGTCAGCTTTTGATAAAGTGAGCAGGAAAGGATTATGGATTCGTCTTCTCAATCGTCATCGATTGGGGCCCAAGCTTCGCTTGGAAGAGTGGAAAGAGTTATTCGATCAAATCGAAGCTCGTTATCTCTCCTTGTGAAAAGTGCCTTTCAACTTTATCGATGGATTTTATCTCCTATGTTGTCTGTTATAAATTCACATCAACACACATGTAAGTTTATACCAAGCTGTTCTCAGTATTCTGAAGAATCATTCTTAAGGCTTGGTTTATTTTCTGGATTGTTTTTAACGGTTAAAAGGCTTTCGAAATGCCATCCTTGGTCTAAATCTGAAACTTGGGATCCTGTTCCAGATCAACAGATTAACATTCTCCAAAAGGTGAAAGTACCCTCATGAAAAATAAGAATATTTTATCGATAGGCCTTCTTATTGCTTTTATTTTTCTCTATTCCGAGTTTGTTGTAAAACCGTATCAGAAAAAACATACTCCTATAACAACCTCTCAAAGTAGTGATACTACTTTACCACCGTCGATAAATTCTAATACGGGATCAACTACTAGTAACACCACTGTTCCTGTTTCAACCCAGCCGCAAAGTAATCAGCAAAGTTTTTTAAGTGATAGTGAAAAAATTAATGCAGCAGTGGTGAATATTGGTGAAAAAAGAAATATTTCTACATTTTCAACTGGAGCGATCGGATCAGCTGAGCTTGGTGATTACAAAACTCGTGACACTCAAAGCTCTATTGTACTGTTAAAGGATGGTTTAAAATGGTCTTCAACAGATAAAGATGTGCAGAATTGCCTCAACTCTATGCGGGATTTGGGAAATCATTTAGAGTTTAGCTCTCAACAATCAGCCGCTTCATCACAGGCTTATTGTACTCTTAAATACACTCCTTCCACTTCTAAAAAAGGGGTGATTTCGACGCAGATCACATTGAAAGGTTTTAATAATAGCAAAGGATTTCTTGAACTTCGTGGAGTGGATCGTCTAGGTTTAAATAATCCCCAAGATCATCCCACTTTTGAGTATCTCTTAGATGGTTCTAAGAAAGTTGTTCGAGATAAAGAACTTTTCCAATTACAGACTCCAGTTCAAGGAAAAATTTCTTGGGTCGCATGGGGTGACCGTTATTTTGCCACTTTACTTTTGCCTCGTGGAAATTTTAATCCAAACGTTATTCATGGCGCAGTAGATTTTAATGTGCCTTATTCTGCGAAAGATAATCCTCTACTTTATTTTGGAGTGCAATATCCCCTAAGTTTAAGTGATGGAACTCAGATTGTAGACTTAGATTTATTTTTTACCGCTCGAGATACAAATCTGATGGCCGTTGTTCAAGCGGATTTAGAAAAAGCTGTTGAATTAGGTTGGTTTCCTTCAATCGCTCGCGCTTTAATTTTTGCCCTCAATTTGATTAATAAAACTGTTGGTAATTACGGCATCGCAATTATTATCCTCACACTTTTAGCTCGCGCTGCTTTTTGGCCTCTCAATAAAAAAGTTTTTGAGTCTGGCAAACGGATGAAAGCCCTTCAACCAGAAATGGAACGCATTAAAGCTAAGTATGGAAGCGATCGCTCGAAGATGAATGAAATGAATTCAGAAGTGATGGGACTTTACAAAAAGCATGGCGTAAATCCCATGGGTGCATGTTTACCTATGTTACTTCAATTACCTATTTGGTTTGGATTGTACCAAGCGTTAAATCACTCCATTGATCTTTACCAAGCGCCTTTTTATGGATGGATTTCTGATCTTTCAGCGCCTGATCCATTTTTTATTTTTCCAGTTGCATGGACTATTTCATTAATTGCCTACATCTATATTAACCCAACACCACAACAACCTGGCCAGCCGGATATGAAGTGGATGATGTTTGCTATGAATTTATTTATTGGCTGGATGTCGAAGGATTGGCCCTCCGGGCTTACCCTTTATTTATTTGTAAGTAACCTCGTGGGCATCACTCAACAATTGTTGATGCAGCGGGCGGGGACGAAACTACAACCCATTAAAGAAGGAGTTTAGGATTATGGTTGGTTTCATGAGCAAGGCTATGAATTTGTTTGGCCTTAATAAAGACAAGGGAGCGGAAACAGGAACAGAGGTTCAAGCTGGAAATCTTGAACAGTTTTTGAGCGAGTTGCCTTCCAAAATTGGTTACGATGTTTCTTTTAAACGCAAAGAAACATCAGAACCTGGTATTCATTTTAACATTGAAGGCTCGGAGCTTGAATCATTTCTCGGTGAAAACTGCGAAATGTTAGATGCTTTGGCTCATGTTTCAATGCGTGTACTGCGAAGAACAGAAGGAGTCTCAAATACTCCTGTAGAAGAAGGTCAGGAAAATATTTTCCGAGTGACTTTTGATGCTGCTGGTTTTCGCGATAAAAAAGCTACTGAGTTAAAAGAAATTGCGGCAACTCAAAGGCAAAGAGTGATTGAGACTGGTGGAAAGCCTTCTTATATTAAGGCTCTTGGGCCTGCAGATCGTAAAATTATTCACACCCATTTAGCAGATCTTGGCGAGGTGACTTCGGAATCAATCGGTCGGGGAAACTTCAAACGTATTCGCGTGAAGTTAAAAGACGATTCACAATTTAAAGTTGCACGTGCTGAAACTTCTGATTCGGGCGACTCTCAACAAACCCAGCAAGGCGATGGCGGACAAAGACGTGGTCGATTTGGTGGCGGCGGTGGTGGCCAGCGCGGTGGTTTTAATAATCGTGGCCCACGTCGTGGTCCCGGTGGGAATAGTGGCGGCGGCGGTCAACGTGGTGGCCAAGGTCGACGACCTTACGGCAACAATCCTCGTAATGATAACGGTCAAGAGATTAATGGAAACGTAGCTCCCGATTTAAACATGTATCAAAATGAAAACGATAGTGTTGATGACAATATTGGTAATCGATTAGCGCCAGGAGAATCCTCGCCTTTTTACACCAATGATCAAAACGGGCAAAATAAATAGAGTTTTATGTCACTTGCCAGAGATTCAGGAATTATTGAGTCTCTGGCTTATTTTAAGCGCATTGGTTTACCGATTGTTGCACCAGCTACTTCTAGCGGTGGACCTGTTGCAGTACTTCGGCTTTCTGGAAACAACTTAGAAATTTTTCAAAGTTTTTTAGGTCCTTTCCAAAAATCCGGAACATTTTGTTATCGTAGTCTTCCTTATAAAAATAATTCTGAAGATATTTTAGATAAAGTTTTATTGTTGTTTTTTCAGAATCCCCATTCTTTTACAGGAGAGGATGTTATTGAGATTCATTTACATGGTGTTTATTCGCTCGTTGATAAAGTTCAGTTAGAACTTCTCAACTTAGGAGCCTCAAAGGCATTACCTGGAGAATTTAGTTTTCGAGCTGTACACAATGGGAAAATGACTTTGCCCCAGGCTGAAGCATTGCACACGGCTTTATCTACAGAAGCTATATCTGGAAAATGGGCTTCCAAACTTCTTTCATTAAACGATAAGAATCAAAAATTAGTTCAAATAAGATTTGAAGAACTTTTGGGCCACATTCGAGCTGCAAGAGGTAGAGTTGAGGCCGCAATAGATTTTCCTGAAGCCGTAGAGGAACAAAGTAAAGATTTTAACGAAGCAAAATCACTTCTTTTAAAAGCCAAACATTCAAATGCAGATTTATTGAGTACCTATTATAATTTTGTTAAAAGTGCGGGTGAGCCAAGAGTTGTGATTTTAGGTGCTCCTAACGCTGGGAAAAGTACTTTTTTAAATGCTTTACTTGGTAGCGAACGAGCCATTGTTTCGAGTGTCGCTGGTACCACTCGAGACGTGGTTGAGGCTCGATTAAAAACTCCTTCCGGGTTATGGATGAGGTTTCTAGACACTGCAGGACTCCGACAACATGGGTCTACTCTGACTAATTTTCCCGAAAAGCAACATTTTGAACTTGAGAAAAAGGGCATCGACTTAGGCTTAGAATCAGCGGATTTGGCATCAATAATTATTTGGATAAGAAAACCCGGGCTAAGCGAAGAAACGTTTTTGCTCGACAAAATGGACGGATTTTCTAAGCAAAAGCAGATCCTTGAAATTTATTCGCATGATGATTTATTAGGCGACGAAGATCGAAAGCTGTTTGATAATGCAGGTAAAAAATCGTTCAATTTTAATAATTTAACTTCAGATCATCGTTATAAAATATTGTGCGAACTTGAAAAAAGTCTTCTACAAGATCTTTCAGAAGAAGTTAAAGAGAATTTTGATCTTGTCATCTCGCGTCGTCAAGGGCACTTACTGAGTTACATCGAAGTCGAAATTGAACGTGCTCTTCAGTGTCTCGATGGTTCTATGCCTATTGAGCTTTGTGCGACTCATTTGTTTGAAGCTGAAAGTTTACTTTGTCGATGTCAGGCACAAGGAATGGGCGAAGCATACATAGAAGAGATTTTTAAACAATTTTGTTTGGGTAAATAATTCATGAGCTCTACAAATAAATTTTCAGCGGTTGTAGTTGGGGCTGGCCACGCGGGTATCGAAGCCGCTCGGGCATTATCTTCTATGGGAAATCAAGTAGCGCTTATCACTCTTGATGCTACAAAAATTGGAGCCATGTCATGCAATCCCGCAATTGGCGGTGTGGCAAAAGGTCATTTGGTTTTTGAAGTCGATGCACTTGGTGGACTTATGGGACAAATTGCTGATCAAAGTGGTGTGCAATCTAGGAGATTGAATCTTACAAAAGGTCCGGCTGTTCGTTCTACTCGAGTTCAATGTGACAAAGATCAATATAGTTCTCGTATGGGAAATTTGTTAAGAAATTTTCCCAATCTAACAATAATTGAGGGTGAGGCTGAGTCACTTTTATCAGATCCCGTTACCAAAGTTATAAGCGGGATTAAGCTCAGATCTGGAGTCGTCTTAGAATGTAGAGCTGTTGTGATCACAGCTGGAACTTTTATGCGTGGCTTAATGTTTTGTGGAGACAGTCGAAGTCTTGGTGGTCGTTTTGGTGATAAGGCTTCTGATTTTTTAACTCAGTCAATTTTGGATTTAGGTCATGATGTTAAAAGACTAAAAACGGGAACACCCGCTCGTTTAAAAGCCTCTAGTATTGATTTTTCGAAACTCGAAAAACAATGGGGCGATCCTGAACAAAGAAGCTTTTCTTGGGTAAAATCAAAAAATCGTTTACCCCAGTTGTGTTGTTATCTCACGTATACCTCCGAGCGTACTCACGAGATTATTAGAAAAAACTTTCATCAGAGTCCTCTTTTTTCGGGTGGTATTGTAGGAGTTGGACCTCGTTACTGTCCTTCTGTTGAAGATAAAGTTAAACGTTTTCCAGAGAGAGAGCGGCATCAGATTTTTTTAGAGCCAGAAGGTTTAAATTGCGATTCGATTTATCCAAATGGACTTAGTACTTCTTTACCTGAAAAAGTCCAGATTGAATTTTTGCAAAGTATCGCTGGATTGGAGAAAGTTGAGCTTATTCGTCCTGGATATGCGGTGGAATACGACACTATTGATCCTACCCAATTAGATTTTTCGTTTATGTCCAAGTTTTGTGATGGTCTTTTTTTTGCGGGGCAAGTTAATCGCACCTCTGGTTATGAAGAAGCTGCAGCTCAAGGGCTTTGGGCTGGATTAAATGCGAGTCAGTATATTCATTCTAAAGATTTTATAGTGCCAGATCGTTCGCGAAGTTATTTAGAAACTTTGATTGATGATTTAACTAGTGTCGGAACAGAAGAACCTTATCGCATGTTTACTAGCCGCTCTGAGTACCGCTTACTTTTACGAGAAGATAATGCGGCCGAAAGGCTTTTTGAATTGGCTAGTGGTTTAGGATTAATTACTGATCTTCAGAAACGTGCTTTTGAAAACAGCGTGTCTCAGTTAACTCTCGCCTTTGAATCAGTTCAAAATTCCAAGATTCGTTTAGATAAAGATCGGGTTGTTCCACTCTATGATTATTTAAAACGGCCTGAGGTAGTTTGGGAGAATTTGGATTTTGAAGGCTCAGACCAATATTCTGATGAAGTCTTAGAGAAAGTTGAGATCAAAGCAAAGTATTCAGGATATTTAGTTAAACAAGAGAATGAATTAAGGCAGTTAGAAGTGTTTAAAAAAATGCGAATTGATGGAGATTTGGACATTTCTCAATGCCCATCATTATCAAAAGAGGTTATTGAAAAATATAACACACTGCGTCCTAAGTTTATTTCTGACTTATTTCGAATTTCAGGTATTACTCCCACTGCGATTCTTTCGATTGCTAAATATGCAGGACGAAGTTTCGCTGAAAATGTTTCACATGAAACAATCTAGCCTAGACCAATACGTTGAGCAGATAAAACTTTGGGATAGAAGTCATCGTTTAGTTGGTGGTGTCCCGGTTCATGTTTTGGTGGAACAAAGTTTGTTAGCTTTTAAAAATTCTCTACTGGTCAATCCGTGTACATCTTATGTTGATGTTGGTGCTGGTTCTGGAATTGTTGGAATTCCCCTTCTTCTTATATATGATCGTTTAAAATTTGTATTCGTGGAACCTGATTTAAAAAAATCCTCCTTTGTTTTAAATTTTTTGAGTTCATATGGGCTAATTAGAGCAAAAAGAGCTTTGGTAATAAGTGAACGCATTCAAAATGTTTCACATGAAACACTAGAGGACTTTTTTGGGACTAACCAAATAACTCTTTTAACTAGGGCTTTTTCTGGGCCAAAGTCGCTAAATGACGCATATAAAGAGTCATCTTTGTCAAAATACCCACTATTTGACTTCAAAATGGACACAAGTGGCCTCGATGAAGAAAAATTTACCTTTAGTCTATTGCAATAAAATTGAATCAGGCTTTTATTGTTTTTAAGTTTTTCCATAGGGGGTATTTTTTGTGGCAAAAATAATTTCAGTTGTTAATCAAAAAGGTGGAGTTGGAAAAACAACTTCAGTTATTAATATTGGGGCAGCTTTAGCGACTCTTGGAAAGAAAGTACTACTTATTGATTTAGATCCCCAGGGTAACCTTAGTGCAGGATTAGATATTAGCCCTGAGGATATATTAGTAAAAAATGCGTATTCCTCGTTGGTAGGATCAGTAAGTCTCGATGACAATATCGTTCATACAAAAGTTGAAAATTTGGACGTAGTTCCCTCTGATACTAATTTAGCAGGAGCAGAGATCGAGCTTGTTGGAGTGATGGCTCGAGAATTTCGACTAAATGAAAGCGTGGGACCGCTTGTTAAGTCCTATGATTATGTTTTTATCGATTGCCCCCCATCACTTGGTTTACTTACTTTAAATGCATTATGCGCTAGTGATAGTTATCTGGTTCCTCTCCAAACGGAATTTTTTGCACTTCAAGGCCTTGCGCATATTTTAAGAACAACGGAATTAGTAAGACGACATCTTAATAAGAGTTTAAAGGAAGAGGGAATTCTTCTTACTATGTTTGATTCTCGATCAAACCTTTCAAAGCAAGTTTATAACGAAGTTCGCTCGTTCGCCGGAGAGCGCGTCTTTCAAAACATTATTCCAAGAAGAGTTCGTTTAGCTGAAAGTACCAGCCACGGGGTTCCTGGTGTTATCTATGATCCAAGTTGCTTCGGAGTTAGAAGTTATGTGGATGTTGCAAAGGAGTTAATGGATCGCCAAGTGGGTAAAAATTTGGAAAATCAGAAAAGTTCAAAAACTATCCCACCAGATCCCGTTGATCGATTAGGTAAAAACAATCAGGCGGAAATTTAGGACTTTTAGGGGAATTAAAAATGAGTACAATTATAGAAAATGGAAAATTTCAAGCGAACGAGCGAAAAGCACTTGGTAGGGGTCTCGCTGCATTATTGGGTAACCAATCTTCAGAAAAAACCTCTGAACAATCTGAACAAAGGTTAACTTCTTCTAAAAAAGAACCTCTTGAGCAAGTTAACAAATTAGAGAAAACTACTCAAAGCAACCAATCAAATATTCAAATTATTGAAGTTAGTCTTAATCAAATTGATCCTAATCCTGATCAACCTCGAAAGCATTTTAATCAGGCAAAACTTGAAGAACTCGCTCAAAGTTTAACTGAACATGGATTAGTTCAGCCTATAGTTGTAAAATTATTAGCAAATTCTAGATTCCAAATTATTGCCGGGGAAAGACGATGGCGAGCGTCCAAGTTGGCCAACCTTGTTAAGATTCCCGTTATTGTCAGAGAATCTACAAAGTCTAATCAATCAAATGATTTGGCTAGCTTGATTGAAAATATTCAACGGGAAGAATTGAGTCCTCTGGAGTTGGCAAACTCTTATGAACGAATGATTCGCCTGCACGGCTTTACTCAAGAAGCGCTGGCGCAAAAACTTAGCATTTCTAGAGTGACAGTGGCGAACACTCTTCGTCTTTTAAAATTGCCTCAATCCGTCAAAGATATGATGCTTCAAAATAAGTTGGCTGAAGGACACGCCAGAGCACTGTTAGGTCTTAGTGAAGTGGCAAAAATTGAAGAACTTGCTCTTCAGATTTTTGAACAAAATTTAACTGTAAGAGAAGTTGAAAGCCGCGTAAAAAATCACAACGAAAACCCCCAAACGGTAACGCTTAAAAAGGGTGAAATTGTAGAACAAAAGGCTTCTAGATATCTAGTTTTGGAGGACGAACTTAGAAAAGTACTAGGCACCAAAGTTGTTATTCGGGGAAATGATATTAAAGGATCAATTGAAATATATTTTTCTGGCAAGGATTCACTTAATCGAGTTGTTCACCAGTTAAGGTCTTCGCAATTATGAGTAATGTTGCTGATTCAAATGAAACAGCTGATAGAAGTGTTAACCATGGAGAAATCACGGCACTTCTCGGGAAAGGCACTCATTTCGAAGGAAGATTGGTTTTTGAGGGAGTTGTGAGAATTGATGGCCAGTTTCGGGGGGATATTTTTACAAGAGATACGCTCATAGTGGGATCGGATTCTAAAATTCGAGCAAATATTGAAGCCGATACTGTGCTAGTTGCTGGTTATGTTGAAGGAGAGATTAAAGCACTAAGTAGGGTTGAAATTCACGCAACAGGATATGTGAGGGGCAGTGTTAGCGCTCCCATTTTTAAAATTGAAGAAGGCGGGATGTTTGATGGATCAACTCAAATGCTTCCTAAAGATTATTAACGCGAAGCGAAATAAAATTTTAAAATGTCATAAAGAGAGACTCTGCATAAAATAGAAGTTTCTGAAAAATTTTAAGGGTGTTGACCTCATTACTTTCGCGTGATGGGTTATAGCCGCTTAATATGGAAATCCTTGCACAATTAGGAATTAACAACGGTTTTTTTTGGATGCTCGCTTTATATCTTGGTAGTTTTGCACTCGCGTACTTTTTTGGACTTGGTGATGTTTGTAAAATGGTAATTGAAAGACATCAACGCATCGTGGGTCGCAGTGAAAAAGCCCAACATCTCAAACATGAATTGCAGAAAATTCAGGACGAACTTTCTCAGCATATGAAACGCGCTAAAATTGAAGCTCAAGAAGCGTTTTTAACTCTTCGAAATAAAGCTATTAAAGAGCAAAAAAATATTCTTTCAGATGCCCGAGAAAAAACAGCAATTGAAATCAAAGCAGTCCGTGCAAGCGTACAAGAACAAACTTCTTTAGAATTAAAAAAACTTGAGCAGGAAGTGCCTCAAATGGCAAAACTCATAGTGGACCAAATTATGAGTGGCTCAAATGTTGTTACTCGTCAAAAACAGAATGAGTTAAGAGGGTAAAAATGGCAGCAGGTGGCGAGCAAACAGCTCAATGGATACCAGAACTAGTTAAATTTCTAAATTTAGCAGTTATTGGAGTTATTATTTATTTTTTTGCAAAGAAGGGGATTGTGTCCTCTTTAAAGCAAAGAAGTGAAGATATTTCGAAAAAAATTATCGACGCAAAAATTGAACTCGAAAGAATGCAGTTTGAAGCCGACCGTGCAAAAAGAGAAATTGCAGAAATTAATTCAATTAAAGAGAACCTTATGAATGAGATGAGGGAATCCGGTTTAAAGACCTATGAGCAATTAGTTAAGGATGCAAAAATTGCTTCTGAGCGCATTATTCAAGATGCCAAATTGGCAGCAGATAATGAAATTATTTCAGCCATCGGGCGCGTAAAAAAACAAGTTGTGGATGCCGCTATAGAGCAAGCTTTAAATTTAGTAAGTGAGAATAATGGAAGTGATACTCAATCTAAAATGCATGCAAAACTTCTCGAACGATTCACAATGAATTTGCAAGAAAAAGAAGGTATGGGTCATGGCGTCTAGCTCACTTATTGCAAAAAGATACGCAAAGGCTTTGATGAGTATTTGTAACGGTGTGGAAGGTGCGAAGGCTGTATTGGCGCCTTTAAGTGAGATTGCTCAAAGCGTAAGAAGTTCAAGTGAGTTAAAGAAACTTTTTAAAAGCCCCGCGTTTTCGGTTGATGATAAATGGAAAGTGTTGAGTTCGCTTTCTGAAAAAATGGTAGCTACAGATGATCTGAAAAAATTTTTAAAAGTCTTAGCTTTTAATAGGCGTTCCGAAGTTTTGCTCGAAGTTGAAGAAATGTTTCGAACTCAAGTGTTAGAATTAGATCAATCAGTTGAAGCCTTGGTTGAAACTGCTCTTTTGTTAAATGATTCGCAGCTTGCGCAGTTAGCTGCAATTTTAGAAAAAGTTGTAAGTCGAAAAGTTAAACTTCAGCAAAAATTAAGCCCAGAATTAATTGCTGGAATAAGAGTTAATATTTTAGGAAAAACATTAGATGCATCTTTTGCATCTAATTTAGAACTTGTTCATCGAGAATTATTGGTCGCACAAGCCTAAGGCTAAAAAGGAGAAATTGAGATGCAAACATTAAGAGCGGAAGAAATTAGCTCACTCATTAGAAAACAAATTACGGACTTTGATTCTAAACTCGAAGTTAGTGAAACTGGAAATGTTATTTCTGTTGGTGACGGAGTTGCACGAATTCATGGATTAGAAAAATGTATGGCGGGTGAGATGTTAGAACTCCCTGGTGGAATTTATGGTCTCGCGTTAAATTTAGAAGAAGACAATGTTGGGGTTGCAATTTTCGGAACAGATTCTGGAATTAAAGAAGGTGATACTGTTAAAAGAACAGGAAAAATTCTTCAAGTCCCAGTTGGTGAAGCTGTAGTTGGCCGCGTGGTGAATGGAATTGGTTTACCTGTTGATGGAAAAGGCCCTATTAAAGCTACCGAAACTCGAATGGTAGAAACTAAAGCGCCTGGACTTGTTAAGCGCCAGCCAGTCAAAGAACCTCTTCAAACTGGTTTAAAAATTATCGACGCATTAATCCCTGTGGGTCGTGGACAACGAGAGTTAATTATTGGTGATCGTCAAACCGGAAAAACTGCTGTTGCGATTGATACAATTATTAATCAAAAGGGCAAAGGCGTGTTTTGTATTTATGTAGCTATCGGACAAAAACAATCTACCGTTGCACAGGTTGTTGAAAAACTCCGCCAAGCTGGTGCTATGGAATACACCACTGTTGTTATGGCGTGCGCTAGTGAAACAGCACCTCTGCAATACATGGCACCCTATACTGGCGTGACTATGGGCGAGTGGTTTCGTGATACCGGAAAACATTGTTTAATTGTATATGACGATTTGACTAAACAAGCTCAAGCTTATCGCCAACTTTCCCTACTTTTACGCCGACCTCCAGGCCGCGAAGCTTATCCTGGAGATGTGTTCTTTATTCACTCACGATTATTAGAACGAGCTGCAAAAATGAGTGCTGAAATGGGTGGAGGCTCGTTGACAGCGTTACCAATCATTGAAACTCAGGCAGGTGACGTGTCTGCGTATATTCCTACAAACGTAATTTCAATTACGGATGGACAAATTTATCTAGAAGCAGATTTATTCCACTCAGGTGTTAGACCTGCGGTGAATGCTGGTCTCTCTGTTTCTCGAGTGGGTGGTTCTGCCCAAGTAAAAGCGATGCGAACGGTGGCTGGTCCTTTGCGGCTTGAGCTTGCTCAGTTCCGAGAGTTAGCTGCCTTTGCTGCGTTTGGTTCGGATCTTGATGCGGCAACTCAAAAACAATTGAATCGTGGTATGCGACTGAGAGAAATTCTTAAACAAGGTCAATACCAACCCGTACCAGTAGAAAAGCAAATCATTATTATCTTTGCAGTGACCCAAGGATATTTGGATAACGTTGCGGTTGATAAGGTTAAAGCCTATGAGGACCAATTAACTTCAGCTCTTGATTCACGAGGGCAAGAACTGCTTAAAGCAATTGACGATAAAAAAGCTCTCGATGACACAACTAAACCCATGCTTGTGAAGTTCTTAAAAGATTTCGCTAACCAATTTTCTGCTTAAGATTTAGAAGGAAACGTCTAAGTGCCATCATTAAAAGACATTCGCCGAAGAATCTCGAGTGTTAAAAACACCCAGCAGATTACAAAAGCAATGAAGTTGGTTGCCGCTGCAAGATTACGAAGAGCTCAACAAGCATCTTCGTCTGCTAAACCGTACTCGGAAAAACTTGAAGCTATCGCTCAAAGAGTAATTTCGGAAATTCTCAGCACAGCTGGTACAATGGATTCTGAGAAACTTGAAAAATTTTTAACAGAATTGCACCCATTGTTGAGCACTGGGAATTTAAAGTTAGAAGAAGGCGCTAAACGAAAAGTTGCAGTTGTTGTTGTGAGTTCTGATAGAGGACTTTGTGGAGCGTATAATTCTAACCTTTCAAAATTTGCTATTAAAACAATAGCGGAATTAAAAACTGACACCTCTCAAGAGATCCATGTGTTTTACTATGGAAAAAAAGGATTTGAATCTTGTTCTCGCCGTGGAGTGAAAGGTGAAAACGTTGCTAATTTTTGGGCAGGAAAGTTTGCTCCCTCAAAAACCGACAAAGTAGCCCAACTATTTACTGAAAAATTTCTTGCCGGAGAGTTCCAAAGTATTCAGGTTATCTATACTCAGTTTAAATCTGTCATGACCCAAACACCTTCAATTAAGCAAGTATTACCTTTAGCTGTAGAAAATATAGATTCCACTTCTGGATTGAAATCTTTAGGGCCTGAATTTTTATATGAACCATCAAGAGTTGAAGTTTTGGCGCAACTTCTTCCAAGTTTGGTAAAGACACAGTTTTATCGATTTTTTGCTGATTCTTTGGCATCAGAATTTGGATCTCGAATGACAGCAATGGATAATGCAACTCGCAATGCGGGAAGCATGATTTCACGACTCACATTGGAAGCAAATCGTGTGCGACAAGCAGCGATTACAAAAGAACTTATGGAAATTGTCAGCGGAGCTGAAGCCATTAAAGGCTAAGCACACTGAGGAAAATTGTTTAAAGGAGAAGACGAAATGTCGGCAACAGCAATGAGCACCACTGGTAAAATTACACAAGTGTTGGGTCCCGTAGTAGATGTAGAATTCGCAAATGGAAATCTTCCTGCAATTCTTTCAGCTATTAAAGTGACAAACCCCGCTTTAGGCGCTGGTAAATTTAATCTTGTATTAGAAGTTGCCTCTCATTTAGGTGAAAACGTTGTGAGAGCAATTGCTATGGATCAAACTGAAGGTTTGGTACGAGGGCAAGAAGTTTTTAATACAAATGCACCGATTCAAACTCCCGTTGGACGTGAAGTTTTAGGTCGTATTTTAAACGTAATTGGAGAGCCTATTGATGAAATGGGGCCTGTGAATGCAAAAAAATCTTATCCAATTCATCGAGCTCCCCCGGAATTTAAAGATCAAAGTGTCGGTGTTACCCCCTTATGGACGGGAATTAAAGTTGTCGATCTTTTAGCTCCCTACTCAAAAGGTGGAAAAATTGGTCTCTTCGGTGGTGCGGGTGTTGGAAAAACAGTTTTGATTCAAGAACTCATTCGAAACATTGCAACTGAACACGGAGGTTTTTCTGTGTTTGCCGGCGTTGGTGAACGTACTCGTGAAGGTAACGACTTGTGGCTTGAAATGAAAGAGTCAGGCGTTATTGCCAAAACAGCTTTAGTGTTTGGACAAATGAACGAACCCCCTGGAGCTCGAGCTCGAGTGGCTTTGACAGGATTGTCGATCGCTGAGTATTTCCGCGACGAAGAAAATCAGGACGTACTTTTGTTCGTAGATAATATTTTCCGATTTACCCAAGCGGGTTCAGAAGTATCTGCGCTGTTGGGTCGTATTCCTTCTGCTGTAGGTTATCAACCCACATTGGGAACAGAAATGGGTGGCTTGCAAGAACGAATCACCTCTACTGTAAAAGGTTCGATTACTTCTGTTCAAGCCGTTTACGTTCCTGCGGATGACTATACTGACCCCGCTCCTGCCGCAACTTTTGCGCACTTAGATGCGACAACAAACCTTGATCGTGCAATTTCTGAAAAAGGAATTTATCCAGCGGTGCATCCTCTAGCATCGACTTCACGAATTTTAACACCTGATGTTGTTGGTGATGAGCATTATGCAACTGCCCGTGGTGTACAAAGAATTCTACAACGTTACAAAGAATTGCAAGATATTATTGCGATCCTTGGTATGGATGAACTTTCTGAAGAAGATAAACTTGTGGTTGCTCGTGCTCGTAAGATTGAAAAATTCTTATCACAACCCTTCTTCGTAGCTGAGCAATTTACAGGGATGCCTGGAAAATATGTGCAAATTCAAGATACCGTAAAAGGCTTTAAAGAAATTCTCGACGGCAAACACGACAATCTTCCCGAGCAAGCGTTTTACATGGTTGGAACTTTGGAAGATGCTTTGGAGAAAGCAAAGAGGCTTTAATTTTATATGCAATTAACAGTTCTTACACCTCATCGTAAATTGATCGAGAATGTAGAAGTTGATGAACTTATTGTTCCGGGACACTTTGGCACCTTGGATATTTTAAAGGGACACGCGGATTTTGTGACTCCACTTGTAACTGGAATTATGAAATGGAAGCATGGTTCTGAATGGACCACAGCTGCTATTTCCCATGGAATCTTGGAAATATTTCAAGAAAATATTTCAGTTATGGTTGATGTGTCTGAAATGGGTCCAGAAATTGATGTTAATCGAGCTAAAAAATCTCGCGATGTTGCGCGCCAAAAAATTGAAGAAGGCGGCCTAGATGACGTTAATTTTAGGAAATACGAACTCAAAATGAAGCGCGCTATGGCTCGACTAAATGTCAGTGGAGAAGAATAGATTTCTTTGAAAACAAAAAAGAAGCAAACTACCAAGTATCTCCACGGGTACACGAAATCAGAGCAAGGACGCTTATTAAAGCAGGCAAGCTTTTTAGAAGAAAAAGTTTTCGATGGAATCCAATTCTCTAAAAAGCATTTAAAGATTATTGAAGTTGGTTCAGGCGTTGGCGCTCAAACTGCAATATTACTAAAGCGATTCCCTCATTTAAATATATCCTGTGTTGATAGATCCCAAGAGCAGCTCATTGCTGCGCAACGGAATTTGAAGAAATTACAAAAAAAATTAAAATTCTTTCATGCCGATGCAACAGCTCTTCCGTTTTCTAAGAATGAATTCGATGGTGCCTTTGTCTGTTGGTTTTTGGAACATGTCAGCGACGTTCAGGGAGCTTTAAAAGAGTTAAAACGAGTGTTAAATCCAGGGGCCTCTGTTTTTATTTCGGAAGTTTTAAATTCCACTCTTCATATTGATCCGCCATCTCCAACAATAATGAAGTATTGGAAAAAATTTAATGATCATCAGTTAAAAATAAAAGGTAATCCCTATGTTGGTCTAAGCTTGGGAAATTATCTAAAAGAAACTGGATTTTTAGAAGTGCAGTTAAATAGTAAAATCTTTCACCTAGATTCTCGTGACGTGACTTTAAAAAATAAAACTCTTCAATACTTTGAAGAGCTATTATTCAGTGCGAGCGATGCTTTGACTAAAGTATCGAAAACTTCACCTAAAGAATTAGCAAAGTTAAAAAATGAATTTAATGTGCTAAGAAAAAATTCAAAAAGTGTTTTTTACTTTGCATTTATCCAAGCACACGCAAAAGCTTAGGCAGATTTTTTCCAAACTTCTCGAGCCCAATGAGATTCGGTTTTATCAACCCAATCTTGAGACCAAAGTTTGTTACAAACAAAATCTTCGAGTTTTGCGGGAGTATCCGCATCTACCCATAAGACGCAATCCCAATCACCCATTGTTGACCAAGCACTTTTGACTTCAGGCCATTTTTTTAGCCAATCCCATGTCTGCGCCTTTGCCCATTTTTTGGGCCATTTTTTATTCCACTTTACGAGAACCTGAGCTTGCCATTGATTTTTCATGTCTATTTCTTCGGCTAATTGGTTTGGAATTTTAAGAACAATTCAAATCTAAAAATTCGAAGAAGCCGCAGGTTTAAGGTTAAAAAAAGGTAAAAATATTTTCACTAATTTAACTGCTAAAGTTGATAATCATATAAGTAATTAATATTATTATAAAAATCATCTTCTTAATTACTCTTAACGCGCTAACCCAAAAACTACTCAGCGCGGTCTAACTTGCATGAAACTGCAAAGCGTCAAAAAAACATTCAAAGTAAAAGAGTGGAATCTCCTCTTTCTTTTCATCCGATTTTGGATGGCCGCGATCGTTACAATCTCTTTTGGAGTCTCAAACATTGCCTTGTCACAAGAGACTCAAAGTTCAAATCACCAATCAAACACGGGTGCAACGCCCGTGCTGACGGCGGTTACCCCAAGCTCTTCCCAGAGCACCCGCCGTCTAGCTATTCAAACTTCGTTCGGCTTTTCTACAAATTTAGCCGAGCTTAATTCCTTAGAAAACTCTTCCAACTTAGATTTAGAGATTTCTCCTCAATACACACTTAACTCAAAGCAAAGTATTACAGGATCGTTTTCTGTATCGAAAGAACTTCAAGGAGAACAAACACTAAGTTTAATAAATGATGCCGTTATTGTTTTTAGTCAAAAAGGACCAGCTATAGGAAAAAACATTTCAAGTGGAATTAGTCTCCAAGAAACAATTCCGCTGTCGAAAGATAGTCGCGAAAGAGATTCATTGCTGAGTTCCGTCACAATAAGACCCGGCTTATCGCTTAAAACAAAGTATGGAAACTTTGGATACAAATTAGGGATTACAAGACACCTTCATGCCTTCACTTCTACAACCTATGGCAAGTCAAATTTTAAATGGGGGTTGGGAAATTCTCTCTCATATGGGACTCAATTTACAGAAAAACTTGGATTTTCACTCTCTTTGTCTTTCAATAATGCGTGGACATATTTAGGCGCGCTCTCGCAAAACTTTTCAGGGGTTGAAGAACTCTCATATGACGTAAGTAGTGCTGCGGCTGTTTCGATTGGGCATCGAAACGCAGGATCGGCGATAAAAGCCGATGGCGTGACCTCAAATTTGGAAATTTTTAACTCCAACAACTCCATCATTTATACCAGTTTTTCATACAACTTCTAAGGAAAGGGAAGACGTTATGATTTTAAGGAAGAATCAAAAAACCAAGCTACAAAAAGGACTTTTAGTTTTAACTGCCATGATTGTTTTGGCGAACTGCACAAAGGAGCGCCCGCAACAATGGCCCGATGGAGTTGCGGAAGACGTTTATGAAAAATCTTTTCTTAATTCTCAAACGGCACAAATCACACTCTCAACTCAAATCACATCACAAGAAGACATTCTAAACATTCAAGCAATGGGAGAAATTTCGGATCTCAAAATTGAAAAAGTTGAAACTGATGAGCGATTAAAAGCAATGTTTAAAGATCTCCATACTTTTGGAAGTCCTGGAGCGTCTTATGAAGTGAGATTTGATGTAGGGGTTAAAAAACTTACTGCATTTAAAGTGCTTAGCCAAAATCAGCTAAATGAAATGCCCATCATGGAGCAACAGATTGCAGTAAAAAAGCAAAGTCAATTCTGGATCCCTATTTTTGAGTTCAGTATTGATTCTCAAGGGGTAGTGGAAGCAACCAAAAACGACCTTGGAGAAAATACAAGAACCCTAAAACTTACAGAAACAAACTCGGACAAAGCGACCCATATCCAACTTTCAACTCTAGTGAGTCGAAGATTGGTGGTTGGGGTTCAAGAGTCCGAGCGAGAATCTGCTAAGGAAATATTTTTAAAGTCACAAATTGATGGCGCAATATTTACCAAAGAGGATCTTCTTAAAAAACTTCAAATCAATGTTTCACAGAGTGGAAAATACCTTATAAAAATTGGAGGTGAACAACTTAATCTTTTTAGAATCCAAAAATTTTCTGATATTTCTGAGGATCTTCGTCAACTTATTCTTGAGCAAGACAAAGGAGGATCTTTAGCCACTCAGGATGTTAGACGCTGCACCGCGGGTGAAAAGGCAATGCTGGATGAAGCTACAGCAAGTGATTGCGTGGTTGTTCTCAGTTATGAAATTAATGCAATAGCATTTGTAAATGCCGAAAGAAATCAACTTGACCGAGAAGGCACTCTTTCAAACAGTGTATCCTTCACCACAGTCACAAAGCCCGAGACTGCACAGTTCATAAGAATTTCTAAAGATCCTACTATTAGAATGGTAGACAAAGATGAACAGGTGTCACGCCTCGATCCTAGATCTACTTTAATTCTAAAAGAAATTAAAAACTTAGAATTTCTTATGCGTCGAACTATGAAGGATTCACCAAACACCTTTAGTTACACTTTTGCTGGAGCGAGTGGTGGACTTGAAATTGTAAAATTCATCCCAGAAGATAAACAGATAAGAGTTTTGCGTGCCGATAAACTTCTTAACACTGATGGGAGCACAGTGATTGACCAAGAAACCCTAATGTTGATTCCGGCGAGATATTTTAAAGTTGTTAACGTTGATGATAAAGGCAATCAACTGTCTCAACCGAGAACAGTGTCTGCCCACTGGTCTGAAGAAGAAGCGATTGCTTCGCTAGACTGGACCGCAAACAGTATTCCCACCATTAACAGTCCTCTTGATTTTTACGGTGTAGAGCAATGTTTTAGTGCGATCTCTGAGCGAAAAATCTCGGAAGTGGATCATCGCTTGAGTAAATCAGGAATGCTAAATTTTACTCTGACATCGACATATGCAGGCAACAGAGGCTCATTTGATTGCGCAGGAATTGAGGAGGCTGGATACTTTGATACCGTTCAAAAGACTTTTACATTCGAAGAGCGAGTATCATTTAAAAAGTACGAAAAAGTAGGAGATGAATCCTCCCTCTTAAATCTTCCATACCAAGCGCAAAAAACTTTGGGATTTGGACTTTTTACGTATAAAAAGAAAGTTCCAAATCAAAATGGTTTAACTCATGTTGATGGAACTGAAATTCCATTACCTTCAATTTTTGATATTAAAAAAGGTAAAAAAGTGACATACGTTCTTGCTGGGCTACCACAAGGAAGTGATCAAAAATCTAAAGAACTTCGAGACGCGATAATAAAATCTACTAAAGAAGTGATTGCTGATCTCAACAGCGCATTTCAAAAGGCTCTTAAGGGCACGGAGGAAGAACGCGTTGGTAATGTCCTTGAACTAAAAATTGAAGGGGTTGATGTCGACGCTGGAAAACTGGGTGACTTAGATCAAAATCATATTTTCTTTGTGCAAAAGGCCACGGACTCGGGCGTAATAGGGCTTGGTGGTTCACATGCAAATCCTCGTACCGGAAAAGTAGAATCTGCAAGCGTATATCTCTACGGTGGAAATATGCTTTCCATGGTGGATTCGATGAGAAAACTAGCTCGTGCCAAAGATGAATACGATGCCAGAATGAGTGTTAAAAAACTGGAGCAAGAAGTCATTACTGGTTCAGAAACTGAAGAGACTGTGAGTGAGGAAGTTGTTGAGGCCTCGAATGAAAATATCTCAACAGATGTTCAAAATAAAGTTCCAAATATGAACCCAATGGAACTCCAAACATTTAAGCGAAAGTTTTCGCAAGCTTTGAACTCGTTAGCTGTTAATAAAGGAATTAAAAAATCATCTGTGCTGAGCTCTAAGCAAAAAGTTAAAAGTAGAGTTCAAAATTTTGGAGCTATGATTCAAAAATTGGATCCAGGGGTTTTGAGAGTTGAAAACTCCGATCTTAAACTCGCGATGGCAAAATTAAACAAACAACAATTTGCTATCGCTAGTGCATTAAATGAATCGTTGACTCAAAAAAATGCTATTCATCCTGAAAAACTGAAGCAAAGCTTGTTCAAACATCAAAACCCAGATTCTCAGATACGAGGAGAAAGCGTAAAAGCCAAACTTCGAGCTGCAAATATCTGTCTTTATGACAGAGGTGATTTTAAGAATATGCTTAGCGGCAGCATGGCTGGAGAATCTGCGTGGCTGGACACAAAAAGCGACTTAGAAATTTTAGCAAGTGTTTGGAAGGGAACTTTGGCGCACGAGATTGGCCACAATCTAGGATTACGTCACAACTTTGAATCATCCTATGATAAAGCAAATTGGAAATTTAATGAGAACGAAGAAACCCTCAGAGATTATTCCTCCATTATGGATTATTTAACTGATGATCATATTACCTATGATGGAATGGGGCCTCAAGACGTGATCGCACTGCGTGCAGCATATGGGGGAGTCTTAGATCTTGATCCAAGAGTTCTTGAGTTCGTTGAAGAAGATCCTGTAACTCTCAGGAAATTCATTATGAGTGGAGCGGGTGTAAAAACTGAAGTTGTTGATTCCAAGTCAGTTAAGATTGGTGATTATTTAAAGGCTGTAGGTCTAAAAACTTGGCTCGATTTAAGTTCACAAAGCCTAAACGCGCTTCCGATTAAAGTCGCAAAATTTTGTTCGGATGAAGATGCGTTTACCCGACCAACTTGTAATCTTTTTGATAAAGGCAGTAGTCCTGAAGAAATTGTGGACAATATTATAGCTTCTTACAAAGAGCGCTATAGTTTAAGCAATTTTCCCAATGATAGACTTGTATTTAATGATTACAATCTTGATGGATATATTGGAAGATTGTTTTCACAGTTTATCCCGATTCGACAATTTCTTGAAGAAACTTTTTATCAAGCGATTGTTATCGGTGCAGATGCTGAAACAATTAATCAACACGTTTCTGCTTCGATAAAGGGATTACTTTTCTTTAATGAGCTGATACGTACCCCTGACGCACCGGCCGGAATTGATGGAGATGCGAGATTTGTGGAAGTTGAAAAGCAAATTCCACGAGAAGATGGAAGTGGAAATGATAGTTATGTTTTCACGGTCGAACGAAAATGGGCAAAATCATTAGCGTCAGGAGTTGATAGCGAGCGATTACGGGTTCGAGGTATTGAATTTGATAAAACTATAGCAACGATAATGTTAAGTAATAGAGATTTTGGATTTCCTCGCTATGAAGCAGCTCACTGAGATTAGCTTATCCTGATCTTGAAAAACTATTAATTGATAACCCCTCCCCCTTAGCTCAACCAACAGTTGCTTTGTTAAATGAGATTTTAAAGGACAATGTATCAGCTTTGGCTTCGACACCGGCTGGAACTTTTGATGCTCCACTTTCGATGAAGGCTGAAATGTCGGAACTCGTAAGAGTTTATGCAACGCTTGGAGCGGTTGCTAATTTAGATGCAGTCGGTCTTACCGCTCAGGATAATATTGCATCTAATTTTAGAATGCTAAGCACATTAGGAAATGCACCAAGAGGAGTTAATTACATCACCCAACCCGGAGCTTCGAACGATGTTAAATATTTTGCGTACAATGAAGCTGTAGTTGCAAAAGAAATGACTAGCCATGGATTTGCTTTATACAAAGTCCGAAAGTCCAGTTCAACTGCTCAGCCTTTAATAAAGCAATATATGCGTTTAAGTTTGGAGTTAGATAAAGTTCCAGAAGGTGGAAACCTTGAGACGAGTTTAAAAGCGTTGGCTCAAAAAATTGATCGTGAACTTGCAAAGCTCCCTGAAAATGCAGGTCCGCGAAAGATTGATGAGCTAAGTCCTTTGATTGTTCAAGTGATACAAATAGCGGGACAATTGGATATGTTGTCTCAAATCATTCCTGCGGAGTATTTGTATGACGATGTGCAAGGACTTATAAATCAGTTAGAAACTTTAGCTAAACAAGCACCGACATTGTCGTTGGCTTTTTCTTCCCTAACAGGAGAAGAATTAGGCTCAGGTTTTTACGATCAATTAGCTCCAACAAGGACTGCTGAGTTTAATGAGAATTCAATCTTTAGGAACTCCCAGTTAATGAATGATATTTTGACAAGCATTCATCCTGAGTACCGACAATAGAGTGTTCTTACTCTGAAGTTTAGGTGGACCTGGCCCAAAAATTGTAGGGCCAAGTCCACCAGCCTTTTTAAGTCTGGCAATCCTTAAAAATTCGATTTAGAAGATTTCTATGGCCAAACTTCAAAGTATATTTGTGTGTCAGCAGTGCGCAGGGACATTTCCAAAGTGGCAGGGAAAATGCACTGAGTGTGGGGCTTGGAATTCGTTAGTCGAAGATGTTGTTGAAAAAGCGACTTCAAAATCTAAAGCCACAATGAAATCCCATTCCTTACATATATCCGATCGTGTTGGGGGATATGGAGAAGTGTTAAGTTTTGATCAAATCGACCAAGGTGATTTGCAGATTCAAAAGCGCATTCACTCTGGTTATCACGAACTTAATCGCGTGCTTGGAGGTGGCTTTGTTCCTGGTTCATTGTTGTTGTTTGGAGGAGAACCGGGAATTGGGAAATCAACGCTGCTTCTTCAATCATTGGGAAAAATGGCTGAAGCCGGAATATCCTGTCTTTATGTAAGTGGAGAAGAATCGGGACCACAGGTTTCGGCACGTGCAAAGCGCTTAAATATTAAAAATTCGGATAATTTAAAATTTCTCGCAACTTCAGATCTTGCGGAAGTCATGGAAGCTGTTTCAAAAGTTAAGCCCTTAATAGTAGTTGCAGATTCAGTTCAAACTTTAAGTTCTTCTGAAATAGAAAGCGCTGCAGGCACGGTGTCGCAAGTTAGATCGGTTTGCCAAAAATTTATGGATCTTTCTAAATCAAAGGGTGTGATCACCCTATTGGTTGGACACGTTACAAAAGAAGGTACCGTTGCAGGCCCTCGATTACTTGAGCACATGGTGGATGGAGTATTTTATTTTGAACTTGCCTCTGCAAGTGGATACAGAATGGTGCGTGGACAAAAAAACCGATTTGGGGCAACCCACGAAGTCTCGGTCTTCGAAATGAGTCAGCAGGGTTTACTTGAAGTACAAAATCCATCAGCTAGATTTTTAGCTGAGCGCTCTACAGAAATGGCGGGATCGGCAGTGGTTGCACATCTCGCTGGATCAAGACCCTTTTTAACGGAATTTCAAGCTCTCACCCAAAAAGCTTTTCAGCCTTATCCTCGAAGAACGGTTCAGGGAATTGATTTGAATCGCATTTCAGTTTTGCTAGCTGTTGCTGAGAAATCTTTAGAAATTAGTTTTTCTGATCAAGATGTTTATTGCAAAGTGGCATCTGGAGACAGAATTGAAGAGCCTTCTGCTGATTTAGCCGTGCTTATGGCGCTAATTAGTTCATTTGAACAACGAGCAATTCCTGCTGATCTAATTTTAATCGGTGAGGTGGGTTTAGGTGGAGAACTTCGAAGTGTTCCAGGTATTGCTCAGAGATTATCGGAGGCAAAAACTGTAGGAATTAAAAGGGCAATTGTTCCTAAGTATCAGGCAACCGAGGCAAAAGAAATCTCAGGGATTGAAATCATTCCTTCGCAAACAGTGCGGGATGCATATAGGGAAACTTGGGTTAGGAAAGATCATCGAAATCAAATCTCGAATACGACACAAAAATTAACTGCGCAGAAGGGTCTTGAAGTTGATAAAGACCTTGGTTTTTGAAAGAATATTAATTTTTTTTAACAACGCATGAAAATTTAAATCCCACCCAATACCCCAGTGTTTTTCTAATATAATTTTTTCTTGGCTTGGATCCCAAAAATTCCAAAATATTTTTTTAGCGTCAAATGAAACAGGAATGCCAAAAAAATACTGCTTTAACTGTTTTTTTGCCAATTTACGTCGTATGAGTTTTATGGGGCGATTCATAAAGTCCTATTTTATGATGCTTTTTATAAAAATAAATCATAAGATGAAAAAATATATGGTTGGTTTTCTCAAAATTTCGGCAATTACAATGTCAGTATTGGTTCTTGTATTTCTTTACAGATTTAAAAAAATGGGAATTGAAAGTGAAGGTATTGATCCCAAATTAGGTGTTGAGAACGGTGTGTTAAAACCTTGTGGAGACAAACCTAATTGCTCTTCATCTACACATAAAGATGAAAAATTTAGGGTTGAAGTCCTTAAATACTCCCAAGATCTAGCCCTAGTACGTCCTATGATTGAAAAAATACTAAACGACTTAGAAATTACAATTCTTCAGTCTGAATCCAATTACCTTTATGGAATTCACAAATCCAAGTTCTGGGGTTTTGTGGATGACGTTGAATTGCAATTTAATGCGAATACCAAAGAAATACATTTTAGATCAGCTTCACGGGTGGGTTACTCGGATCTTGGAGTGAATAAAAAAAGGCTCACCAAAATCATTGAAGAGATCAAACTTTTAAAGCTTTAAAAAACCCTAGTCTTTTTTAAGATTTGGTCTAAGCCAAGCTTTCAACCCGGAAATTATCATTGGTAAAATTGATACAAAAATAACAACTATAATAATTTGATGCAGGTGATTGGCCCAGGCAGTTTTCCCGAGCTTGTGACCGATGAGAACCATAGAAAATACCCACAAAACTCCACCAACTGCATTATACTTCGTAAAATTAGCAGGGTTCATTTTTGCCACACCGGCAACAAAAGGTACAAAAGTGCGCAAGATGGGAACGAAACGGGCAAAAATAATCGCTCGTCCACCTTTTTTCTCATAAAACTTGTGAGCTGCAATTACGTGTTTCTTTTTGAATAAAAAAGTGTCACGTTTCTCAAAAATCATCGCTCCTGATTTTCGACCTAAAAAATATCCCACTTGATCTCCGACCACTGCGCAAATACTTAACACAATGAGAAGTGGCCAAAGTTCGAGTATCCCTAGTCCTCCTGCTCCATCAGTAGATGTAAAAATTCCAGCGGTAATCAAAAGAGAATCTCCAGGTAAAAAGAAACCAATAAGTAAGCCGGTTTCTGCAAACACAATGATTGCAAGTAAAAGAAGACCTCCGGAGCGAATCATATCTCCCATGCCTTCCGGAGAATGTAATGATTTAATAAATTCTAAAATCGTTTCCATGCCGCGATTTATAGCCCAGGAAGGTCGTCGTCGGATACATGAATTTTGGCAATAGGCTGAATTTTTCGCTTACGGAGTTCTTGAATAATTCCTCGCTGCATTTGTCGCTTAATTTGCATTGTAACTTCAAACACTTTTTCGCGGTTCATGGCGTCAGCGGGAGTATAGGAGTTGAGATAAATTGGAGGAAGAAAACAAATTTTCCACTTCACTGGCAGTGGAATCACGTTCAATGGAATCGGAATAACAGTTCCAATAATATATTTTGAAAATTTAATCTGAGAAAGATTGATATGAGTTTCTTCGGCTCCAATAACAAAGGAAGGAATAATCGGGGATCGAGTAATCATAGCTAATCTCACAAAGCCACGCTTAAATTCTTGAAGTCTATATCGACGATTGCTTGGTTTAAAATTTCCTGCTTCGCCCTCGGGAAACAATATCAATGCTTCTTCTTTATTGAGAATTTTTAAGCAGGCGTTCATATCTGCTTCGACGAGTCCCATTTTATCGGAAACAACTTTTACAGGTTCTCCAAAAAACCAAAGTTTATGAGCAACAAGTCTCGCTACTCGATCCAATGCTCTTCGAATTTCGTTTTGTAACATGATGGCGTCGAAGCCAGCGTAACCGCTGTGATTGGAAACAATAATACATCTTCCTTTTTTGGGGATATTATCCATACCTTCAGTTTCTACTCTTAAGTAGCGACGGATAATTTCCAATGTAAAAGAGGGGATAAGTTTAAAAGCAAGTTCTTCCTTAGATAGCGGCATTTGTTTAAATTTTTCGAGCCACGAGAACATCCACTTATTTTAATGAGAGTTTTCATGCTTAAATAGGGGGCATGAAATACATTTTGGCAATTGACCAAGGAACCACGTCCTCCCGCGCAATTATTTACAACGAACACCTTAAAGTTGTTTCGGTAGGACAGGAAGCTTTTCCTCAACACTTTCCAAAGGCTAATTGGGTAGAGCATAACTTAAATGAGCTTTGGACTTCGGTTGAGCATGCCATTCAAATTGCTCTTAAGAACGCTAAAGATTCGGAATTTGACGTCCAAAAAATTGTCGGTATAGGTATTACCAATCAACGAGAGACGTTTGGGTTGTGGGATCGCAGTACAGGTTTACCATTGGGAAGAGCTATTGTTTGGCAATGTCGACGTTCGGCACCCTTGTGTGACAAACTTAGAAAAAGTGGAAAATCAAAAATTATCGAGAATCTTACTGGATTAAAAACTGATCCATACTTTTCAGGCACTAAACTTTCTTGGGTCTTAGATTCTGACAAAAATTTTCGAAGGCGGGCTGAAAATGGCGAGCTTGCTTTTGGCACAATCGATACATTTCTTATGTGGAAGTTAAGTTCCGGAGATATTCACTCAACAGATGTGAGCAATGCTTCTAGAACAATGTTGATGAACCTAAAAAACTGTCAGTGGGACAAAAAAATGTTGAGCTTGTTGAAGGTCCCACGAGAATTGCTTCCAAAAATCGAAGATTCAGACGCAGTTTTTGGAGTGACTCGAGGGTTAAAATTTTTGCCAGACAATATACCGATTTGCGCTGTTTTAGGTGATCAGCAAGCAGCTTTGTTTGGGCAAAATTGTATTACTCCCGGCACCGCAAAGATCACTTACGGGACCGGGGCATTTTTTTTGGTGAATACGGGTTCAAAAATTCGAAAAACAAAAGCGGGAGTGAGCACGGTTGCTTGGCGCATAAAAGGCAAAACAAATTATGCGTTAGAAGCTTCAGTATTTATTGCAGGGGCAGCAGTTCAATGGCTGAGAGATGGTTTAAAAATGATCGAGAAATCTTCCGAGATTGAAAGTCTAGCACAAGCTTGTGATCATTCAGATGGAGTATTTTTTATACCTGCTTTGAGTGGTCTAGGTGCGCCGCATTGGTTTCCCGATGCGAAAGGGTTAATTGGTGGACTGAGCAGACGTTCAACTAAAGCTCACATTGCGAGGGCTTGCTTAGAAGGCATCGCTCATTCAATCGCAGACACATTTAGTTTGCTAATAAAAGATTCTAAGGTTTCGCTAAAAAATCTCAGAGTGGACGGCGGCGCAAGTTTAAATCCGGTGCTTCTCCAAGCCCAAGCAGATTACCTGCAATCAAAAGTTGAGCGACCAAAAGATATCGAATCCACTGCCAGAGGGGTTGCAGGTTTGGCAGCCTTAAGTTTGGGGCTATTTTCAAAAGCCTCAGAACTCAAAAAATCAAATCCTTTGGATGCTGAGGTGAAACCACAGATGAAAAAAAGCGAAGTAAAGAAACTTCGCGCACTTTGGGAGCGTAGAGTAAAAGCACTTATCTTTGGGGCTTATTAAAAGAAAAAATTAAAAGACTAAGGGCAATTCGGATTGGGTTGATATCCAAAAGATTGGCTGAGTATTTGTTTACAGGAATTCGTATCTCGGCAGCCTGTTGGACTTTGAACCCTAACCGCTAACTCACACACCCAAAGACGATAAAGACTAACCCTCATAACTCCAAAAACCGCACTAAAAATAAGTGTCATCATGGCAACGAGCAGTACATATTCCACAATGGCCTGGCCGCTACGTGATGGTAATTTTGGCTTTTTATTCATACACTTTACGCGTTACATCATTTTAACACAGCTTTATAAGTTGCCCAAGGTTAAGATATCTATTTGTAATTTCTAAGCTTTTTCGACTAGAATATTTAAAATATGTCAGGAAATCAGAATCCCCATTGTTTTATTCAAAGTTCAGCTTTGGGCGCAATTGTAGTGCAACCTTCAAAACTTTTAGCCAATGAACTTCGCGAAGTTGCTTTGGTTGTTTTCCCATACCCACTTTCAGAGGATGAATTTGCCACTGCAGTAGAGTGGGCAGCGAGTACTCAAACACCGATTTTTTGTCTTCCTTCGGAAATTAAGAAATTCGAAGTTGAAGGTTTTGGGACCTATCGATTCCATAAAATAGACGGGTATCGAGAATTTGATTTTCAAGGCGGCACAATAGAGTTTTTTCCAGCAAGAAGAAGGCGTTTAAAAGGAATTAAGGGCCTGACCCAAGAAATGGCCGAGTTTATGGGTTGGACTAACAATCCCGGTTATCATGTCTTTGTTCGACCTAAACTCGAAACACCTGTCCTTTTTTTAACCAATAATGTTATCGATACCTCTGAATGGAAATCAATGACGAAAGTTGATCCCTCTTTTGTTGTTGGATCATTACAAATTTCTGAGCCGGAATGGAAGAATTTTTCAAAGTTTGTAAAAAGAGAGATTTTAACAGTACAAAAATCGCCCGTTGTGAAAACTCAAAAAATTGAAAGTGCTCAAATTGTTGAAACATTTGAGAATCCCTTGTGGGCCGTAAAATCTGGTTCTTTGTAGCCCCACTTATTAGCCTAAGCGTTCTAATAGGCGGGGTTCTTTTTATTATCTTTAAAGAGGGCGAAAAGTCCCAGTCTGTAAGTGCCTCACATGTTGGCAAAAAAATCCCTGCAGTTTTGCTCATGAATTCTTCTGGTAAACATGAAAATATTTTCGAAACAATAGAAACTAACGCACAAGCCAATCGGAAGAGTATTTTAGTATTCTGGGCTACCTGGTGTGAGCCCTGTTTAAGAGAACTTCCTTTAATAAAAAAGAATCTTGAACGAAGTGAAGCCGAAAAAATCACTTACTATTTTATTAATTACGATGAAGGAAATTTAGAGGTTGTTCAAAAAGAAGTGAAAGCGTGGCTGATTGCACAGGGACTTGATCAGTTTCCAAATTACCTAGATCTCAAACAGGATTTTAGCGTCGCACTAAATATTTTTGCACTCCCATTTTCTATCGGCATCGATGTTGATCAAAAAATTAAATGGGTAAAACTTGGCGAACTTGATTTTTCGAAAAAGTTTATTTTTGACCAGTCAAACTAACTACCTAATTTTTTTCCGCTTAAAAAAACTGCCATAGGATTTTTTGCATCCAGCAATAAACATTCAAGGTCTGCTAACGCAGTTTTTTCTTCCGAGGCCCACAGGCAAAGATTTGCAATTTGTCCAACTTGCAAAGTGCCCAATGTGTTTTGGCAACTCAATGCAGAAGCTCCGTTAAATGTTATTGCGCACAGAATTTCAGCAGGGGACATTTTAAACTGTGAAGCTGCCAAAAGTGCCGTAAATCCCATCGAATAAGAGGGCGAAGTTCCTGGATTATAGTCAGTGGCGAGCGCAACCTTTGCGCCAGCATCGAGTAGCGCTCTTGCTGGAGCATATGTTAATCCAAGATAAAAACTGGTGGCCGGAAGTAGGGTGGCCACGGTGCTTGAATTCGCAAGATCCTTAATACCCTGCTCGGAAATCTGCTGTAGGTGGTCCACGCTGATAGCATTTAATTTTGCCATAGTGCTAGCAGTATTTAAATCTGACAATTCGTCCGCGTGAAACTTGCTCTGTATTCCCAACTTTTTTGCTTCAACGGCAAAACGAAGAGATTCGTTTAAACTAAAAAATCCTTTTTCTGGAAAGGCATCCACAAAATCTGCAAGATTTTCTTTTAAAACTATGGGAAGGATGGAAATCATTTTATCTACAAAATCTTCTTCAATAAGATCTTTGGGAAGAGAGTGGAGTCCAAGAAATGTTGAAAAAATCTTGGGACCAAAACTTTCATTGGACTTAATTTTAAGTTTTTTGATTGCGCGGAGCAGTTTTAGCTCTCCTTCCGGAGAGTTGGAATATCCCGATTTAATTTCAATACAACCTACACCGGATTGAGATGTTTTTAGTAACTCAATCCATGTTTTGTCTGCTAAATCATCCTCACTTTGGCACTGGGTAGAGGAGATCGTATTATGAATTCCACCACCCGTTTGAGAAATTTCGAGATAACTTTTTCCAGCCCAACGTAGAAAATATTCATTTGCACGATTTCCCGAAAAAATAAAATGAGTATGTGAATCAATAAATGCGGCCGTAGCCAAAAGCCCAGCGCCGTTAAATACGATAGAATTTTCTTTCGGAAGGTCTTTTGAGATTTCGATAATCGTTCCAGTGTTTTGATCAATTCTAATATCAACTGGCCCATCCAAAATTCCTAAAGAATCTTGATGAGGCTTTCTTCCATCACATAATTTAAATCCCGATCCACTAATGACTCGACGTAAATTTTTAATCAACAAAGTCATTGTTTGGTATTTTCCATCGGAATCTTAACGGAATGCGTGGTTGCCCATTCCTTTGCAATTTCATATCCCGCATCTACATGACGGAAAATCCCCATTGACGGATCAGAATTTAAAACTCTTGAGAGCCGTTGGTCAGCCTCACTCGTCCCATCAGCAACTATTACCATTCCAGAATGTTGGGAATACCCCATTCCCACACCGCCACCGTGATGCAAACTCACCCACGAAGCTCCATTTACAGCGTTGATCATCGCATTTAAAAACACCCAATCCGAAACGGCGTCGCTGCCATCTTTCATGGATTCGGTTTCACGATTCGGTGAGGCAACTGATCCACAATCTAAATGATCACGCCCAATAACAATTGGCGCTTTAACTTTTCCTTCGCGAACCAAACGATTTAACATGAGGCCTGCTTTTTCGCGCTCACCATGACGTAACCAACAAATTCTAGCAGGAAGACCTTGAAATTTTACTAGGGGCGCACCAAACGTCAGCCAATTTTTTAGAATTTTATTGTCTGGAAAAAGTTTAAGCATTTCAACATCAGTGACTTTGATATCATTTGGATCACCGGAAAGCGCAACCCAACGAAACGGCCCGTTTCCTTGACAAAACATGGGTCTTATAAATTCAGGGACAAATCCTTTAATGTTGGAAACATTTTGTGACCCACCTTTTTCTGCCATGGCGCGGATATTGTTACCGTAATCAAAAACGATAGTGCCATGTTTTTGAAATTCCAACATGGCATTTACATGCCTAGACATAGATTGAATAGCAAGTTTTACGTACTCATTTGGTTGGGATTTTCTTAAATCGTGGGCGCGTGGCAATGTAAATCCCACAGGAATATATCCATTTAACGGATCATGTGCGGAAGTTTGATCAGTTAACACATCTGGGTAAAATTTTTGTTCCAACATTTTTTCGAGAACTTCACTAGCGTTCCCTAAAACACCAATACTTCGAGCGATATTTTTAGAAGCATAATGTTGTGCAAGTGTTATGGCCTCGTTCAGATCTTTTGCTCTTTCGTCTAGATATTTTTCAGAAATTCTTCGTTCAAGTCTAGATTCATCAACTTCGATCATGATTGAAACTGCACCTGCAATTTTTGCGGCTAAGGGTTGGGCACCCCCCATGCCACCAAGTCCTGAGCTAACGACAATTCTCCCAGAGAGTGGGAATTCACCCCGAGCAGGTGAAAAATATTTTTTTCCACACTCCGCAAAAGTTTCATAAGTACCCTGCAAAATACCTTGAGTACCGATGTAAATCCAAGACCCAGCAGTCATCTGGCCATACATCATCAGCCCCCTTTTATCGAGCTCATGAAAATGCTCCCACGTTGCCCAATGGGGCACAAGATTAGAATTTGCAATCAACACGCGTGGCGCTTGGCTGTGAGATTTTAGAACTCCCACCGGTTTCCCACTTTGAACAAGCAAAGTTTCATCGTCATTTAACGATGTTAAAGCTCTCAAAATCGCATCAAAACTTTCCCAATTACGGGCAGCTTTACCAATTCCACCGTAAACAATGAGTTCATCTGGATTCTCAGCGACTTCGGGGTCTAAATTATTTTGGATCATTCGATAGGCGGCCTCAGTTACCCAAGATTTACAAGAGAGTTGATTTCCGCGTGGCGCTCTGACAATTCTTTTTCCACTCATTTTTAATTTCCTTAACTACTTAGCAAATCTAATTCTCGAATTAACGTAGAAACCGCATTGATATCATTTGCAAGAATTCGATCTCGTTTGAGCATTGGCACTTTGCTGCGAATTTTTTTATGAACTGCTTCTAATTTATCAGAACTTTTATTTGGTCTGAGTAAATCAATCGCTTGCGAAGCTGCGAGCAATTCAATCGCTAATACATTTCGAAGATTTTCAACAATTTGTTGTAATTTAAGGCCCGCACCCACGCCCATTGAAACATGATCTTCTCGATCATCGGAAGTAGGAATGGAATCTACACTTGCTGGGAAAGAAAGTGATTTTGATTCCGATACCAGTGCTGCTGCAGTGACTTGGGCCATCATAAATCCTGAATTAAGCCCGCCATCTTCTGTTAAAAATGGTGGAAGTGTGCTGGATTCTTTTGACATCAAAAGAGCTATTCGTCTTTCCGAAATACTTGCCAATGTTGTAAAAGCTGAGGCCAGATTGTCGCTAACTCTTGCTGTGTAAATGGCATGAAAATTTCCACCCGAAAGAGAAAGGTTCTCGTCAGCAAAAATCAGAGGATTATCTGTCGAAGAATTGATTTCATTTTTTAAAGTTGTCTGAGCATGGTCAAGAGCTTCCCAAATAGCACCATGAACTTGTGGAGCGCATCTTAAAGAATACGCATCTTGCACCCGTCCACAGTTTTCGTGGCTTTTTGATATTTCGGTTGCGCTGCCGATCCAGTTAGAAATTTCTCCGGCACACACAACTGCTCCTTGGTGGTTTCGTACCTCTGCAATTCGTGGATGAAAAATTTTATGCGACCCTCTCAGTGCCTCGATACTTAAAGCTGTTGCCAAATTCGCGTGCGCGAGTAACTCAAAACCTTCGACCATAGCTTTAAGAGCAAGAGAGCTTGTACATTGAGTCCCGTTGATTAAACCTAAGCCTTCTTTGGCTTCAAGTTTGAGGATCTCAATTTTTGCATCTTTCAGCGCAATTTCTGCAGGAACAACTTCGAACGAATCTCCAGTTGGGCGCGAACACATTCCTTTTCCGAGAAGAGTTAAAGTTGCGTGTGCGGAAGGGGCTAAGTCTCCAGATGCACCCACTGAACCTCTTTCTGGAACCTCACCCAAAATTCCAGCTTCAAGACATTGGACAATGCGCTGTACACTTTCCCATCTTACGCCACTGTGTCCACGAGCTAAAACATTTAGCCTCATGACCCACATAGCGAGTACGATATCTCGTTTATAAGACGGGCCAACACCACAGGCATGGGAGAGGATAAGATTTTCTTGGAGCTCACCTAATTGAGATTTAGAAATTGCGACTTCTGCAAATTTTCCAAATCCGGTATTGATTCCATAAACGGCCTGAGAAGACTGCGCAATTTTATTAACAAAGGCCTCAGAATTCTTAATGGCTTGAATAGCATCGGCGGAAAATGAAATTTTAATTTTTGAAACGGGGTTTAGGCCTAGACGTGCAAAGTACCACAAAGCTTTTGGATTTAGATTTTTACCGTCGAGAAGAATGTGTCCTTGAGTGCTCATTATTTTTTGAGATCCTGAATTGCTTGAGTATAATTTTTTTGTTCAAATACCGCGGAACCCGCGACGACGATATCCACTCCGATATTTTTCAATTCCAAAACATTGCTTGCATTAACACCACCATCAACTTGCACTTGAATGTTTTTTCGCATTGATTTTACTTCTAACCATTGTATGAGCGCTTTTGTTTTTTCTACTGCGGCCGGAATGATTTTTTGTCCACCAAAACCGGGATTAACCGTCATTGAAAGAATAAGATCCACATCATTTAGAATCCATTCTAAAGAATTAAAATGAGTTGCGGGGTTGATAGAAACACCGGCTTTAACACCAAGTTGTCGAATTCTGGAAAGTGTTCTTTGAAGATGCGTACAAGCCTCTACATGAACAGTGATAATTTGTGCACCAGCTTTAGCAAAGTCTTCAATGAGTGAATCTGGTTGGCTGACCATTAAATGACAATCAAAAATCATTTTTGTTAAGGGTCTAAGTTTCTGAATGACCGGTGCGCCAAATGTCAGATTGGGTACAAAAACTCCATCCATGACATCTAAATGAAGGCCGTCGGCGCCAGCTTTTTCAATTGCTGTAATTTCTTCGCCGAGTTTAGAAAAGTCTGCCGATAACAAAGAAGGATATATTTGCAGCATCTCGATCTTTCTCCTTGTTTAAAACAAGCTAAAAGGAAAATTTGTGTCAGGTAACCTGTTAAAACTATTTACTCACTTTGCTTAAGCTCGCATAGAGAAAGCTTTGAATTTTGGTGAAAAAAGTTTTGAAAAGCCGCAAAAGCTGGCATCGGCGCTTTACCCGCGAACTGAACTTTTAAAATCTCCACAAACCCTAGTTCGCTTGGGCGAAAATGGTTTCTAGTTGTTAAAAATACTGAGTTGTTTAATATAGTTAAGTCACCACAATTTTTAGATCCTGGGGAATGAATTTCTAACCCTTCGACTATTTTAGTTTCCAAAATCTTAACCTGTTGATCTAGGAACTTTACCTTTACGCTTGGCCAAAGTAGAAAAGCTTTTACTCTGCGATCAAATTCAAAATCAGTCCAAGTGGGGGAGTAATAACCCTCAAATTTGTCGATCTTTTTTGCAAAACTTACATTTGCAGAATTTTGAGGGGCACCCTTTAAAACAGCGCCGTCAAAACGATCGAAGAACTCGTTCAGCAACGTCCCACCTAACGTCGAAAGAGTGTTGCTTAGAGTTTGCGCAGTGTCTTGAGGTTTAAGTTTTAGCGTTTTTTCTAGGAGAACATCGCCAGCGTCTAATTCAAAAATCATTTTTTGAAGAGAAACTCCAGTAAGCTGGTCACCAGCTTCGATCGATCTTTGAATAGGGGCAGCTCCACGCCACTTGGGTAAGAGGCTTGCATGAACATTGAGTGCTCCAAATTTTGGCCAATCCAGAATTTCTTGGGGCAAAATATTTCCATAAGCCGTGACGATTAAAAAATCTGGTTTTTCAAGCTGCTTCTTCCACTCAAAAAACTCATCAAAACTCTTCGCCAATTCCCCATCAGTAGGTCGTTTCCGTAAACTTGGTGGAGAAAAACAAGAAACTTTGTTCTCCATTGCAAGAGTTTTTACAGGACACGGACTCAGTTTTTGCCCTCTTCCTCTGGGCCGATCTGGTTGCGTAACGCAACCTAACACGCGGGTGTTTAAAAGCGTTGTTTGTAAACTCGGAAGGGCAAAATCAGGTGTACCGAAAAACACACTTGTGTATTTTTTTTTCAAGCGGGTTCTTCATCCTTCAATTTTTCTTTTTGCTGTTTGCTATATTTATTTAGAACCAACATACGTTGCATGGGTCCAAGCCGATCTGGAAACACAATTCCATCCATGTGATCCATTTCATGTTGCAAAACAATAGATTTTAATCCGTGGGTTTCTTCCTCAAAAAATTTACCATCTAAATTTTGGTATCGAATTTTAAGTCGTTCTTTTCGTTTTACGTCGGCATAAACTCCAGGAACAGAAAGGCAACCTTCTTCATAAGAAATTTCACCCTCGGATTCTAATATTACAGGGTTCACATAAACTTCTAAGTTCGAAACGCGCTTTCTTTCGGACAAGCGCTTTTCAGATTCTTCATCCCCTTCTAAATATTTTTCCTCAGCGCTTAAATCTCCGATGTCAATAATGATGAGCCGCTTATGAATTGCCACTTGAACAGCGGCTAATCCAATTCCCTTTGCGAAGTTCATTGTTTCAAACATGTTGTCGACAAGAGTCTTTAAATCAGAATTAAATTCTGTGACGGGAGCAGACTTCATCTTGAGCTTTGGATCAGGCAAAGTAATGATTTTAAGTAATGCCATAGCTAGTCTATCTAATCTTAAGACCAAAACGATGCCAGTTAAAAGATGAAGAATCCGAGTTCAAATCGTTAATCGACATAAAAATGTGAATGGCTTTCCCTCGTATGGAGCTTCTATGAACGAATCCCCAAAAACGGCTGTCTTCCGAGTCATCGCGATTGTCACCCATGACAAAATAGGAATCCTTGGGAACTTGAAACTCACAGATTTGCCTTGAAAAAATGCTTCGAAAAAAGCTCAAAGACCGTTCGCTGTAAAAAGTCCCAGCGTGAGCGCAAGAGCTAGTGTAATCTCGCTTAAATTTTGGGAACTCTTCGTCAAATCGCTCCTTATATGCCACATAGTTTTGAACCAAGTATGAGAAATTTTGAGTGGGAATACGTTCAGAAAATAGTTTCCGATTTCTTTCCGGCTGAGGGTCTGTGAAATCTATGGCCTCAACGGCTTTAGAATTAATAAAAATTTTTGATTGTTGAATTGATATCGTATCTCCAGGTGTCCCGATAATTCTCTTAATATAAAAAACCCCATCTTTTCGAGAATCTTTTTCAATGTTGGGGTATTCAAATACAATGATATCGCCAGGGTTGGGATCACTAACTTTTAGAAGCGACTTTTGCGTAAAAGGAACTTTAAAATCGTAAGCCGATTTGGCAACAAAAAGATGATCCCCCACCAGCAACGTCGGAATCATTGATCCAGTAGGAATCTGAAAGGGTTCAAAAATAAAAGTCCGCAAAAACAAAATTCCAGCTAAAACCCAGAAAAGTGAAAAAATATCTCGTCGAATAAAAAGCATAAGTGACAGCGCTTTGACGCCCCTTTGACACTAATTTATCAGGCATTCTTGAAGCTTCCTAGAAGAAGCATAAACTATATCGGTCATGGGAATCTTTGTGCGATACCTAACGCTGGAACTTTTGGGAATGATATTCCCGATCTGGCTGGGACTCGGATTTGTGCTTTATCTTTTAGAATGGTTAGCCCAAGTCTTCCGCCTGCATGCTCCAGGGAGTGTGGTGCTCATGATGTATGCCTATAAAGCTTCATCGCATTTACAGTTAGTTTTTCCACTTGCGGTTTTAATATCATCTATGATTGTGCTCGGCACATTAAATAGGAATCGCGAAATTGTAGCAGCGCAATCTTTGGGAATCTCGGTTCGAACAATCGTATTTTCGTGCTTTTTAGCCGCAACATGTGTCGGCGTTGTGAATTTTTGGATCATGGATCAAATTTCACCTTGGGGTATGAAAAGGCATTATGAGATGGAAGATCAGTGGATCAAAAACGTCCCTTCTCGCTTCCTTCAAGTGAGGCGAGACAAAATTTGGTACCGAAATCGTGATGTCCTATACAACGTTGGGCATTTTTCTCCTGATAAAAATGAATTGTATGATGTAACGATTTACACTTTTGATCAAAACTTTCAGATTGCACAAATAATCTATGCCAATAAAGCCGAATGGAATGGCAACAATTGGGTACTCAGTGCAGGCACTGTGAGTATCACAGACCCGCAAATTAAATCGCCAGTTTCGGAATCGTTTAAAGTCCGGTCTACCCGCCTAATAGAAGACCCTAAAGCATTAAAACGCGTTGAGTTTAATCCAGATACAATGAGTCAATCAGAACTTTTTAAAAGTATACAACGGCACCATGCCTTAGGCATTAATACTTCTCAATGGGAAGTACTTTTTCATTCACGGCTAAGTTTTTTTCTGATCGCATTTGTGTTTTTGATTTTATCAATTCCACTGTCACTCAAATTTAGGCGAGACGGTGGCGGCGTTGCAAAAGACGCAGGATTTGTTTCGGCTATTTGCCTTTTGTATTGGTTACTATTTAATTTTTGTATAAATTTAGGAAATACTGGGAAACTTTCGCCGGCGCTTGCTGCGTGGGGTCCATCGTTATTGTTTCTTGTGGGCGGGTTATTTTATTTAAACACGCTAAATCTAAAATCTTTGTCTGCCTAAATTCCACCTTGTAAAAGTGAAGTCGAAGGTGGTGGAGCAGCAATTGGCGAAACGGGCGGGCGTACCGGAGGTGGTTGAAATCCACCTCCCGCAAGTGAACCACCCGAATTGCCGGGCATTCTGATAACTTTCCCTGCATAGGGAGTGCTTGAAAAAGTTGCGTCGCCACGTTTAGGGTTTCTGCCCGAGAGCTGCCGTGTGTTCATTTTATCGAGATCAAAATTTTTCTTATTCAAATAAGGTGATTTATAGTTTCCACCATTTTTCTTGGAAAATGCTTCTTTATCTTTTTCATCTTTTAAGAAGCTTGCATACTCGGATTTGGCGTCTTTCATTTGTTTTTGAAATTCTTTGTAATCAGGATTTTTGTTGTAATCGATGTTGCCTTCCATATCTTTTTCATACTGGTTGAGACCCTTTTTTCGACCCAAACTGACAACATTGTAATTGTATTCCCGGGTGTCCTTGTAAAGGCCTCCGGGATCGCCTTTTTGTTCTTTAAATTCTTTATCGCACCAAGTATTTTGGCCCATACATTTTTTAATGTCTGCTAATTTCTTTTTGGCTGCTTCTTTTTCTTTGTTATCGAGTGCATTAAACGCAGCCTCGCGCATTTTATTTTTATCGTCCGAACTAAGTGGTTTTGCATTAGGAGCTTCCGCTAGTTTTTTTGCGTGCCCTGCTAGTGAGAGTTTTTCTGAACCAGGTTCACAAACACCGCTATCTGGAACTTTTTTAGGGGTATTTCCAGTCCAACAAAAATCCTTATTTCCAACAACTTCTTTTTCAGCAACTTTTAGAGCAACAATGTTGTCACCGCGTTCAATATCTTCTTTAGAAGTGCCCTTGTAGGCTTCCGATACTGTGGCATCAAAATCTGCATCATCCTCGAATTCCAACTTGGCAAGCCTTCGACCTCTAAATAGTTTAAAATTTTGTAAAACGTTTTCATCGACTTTTTCTTCCAAGTGAGCCACTTCAGATTGAATGAGATCCGGATTTACACCTCGGTCAACTTCTTCAAAAGTTTCTCTACCGTCTTTTAAAGTTTTTACCATGACCTTGCTGGCATTTTTAGATTTTTTAAACTGCTCAACGCCTTCGTAATTTCCAGCTTCGTTCCAAACTCTATTTGCATAGGCTTCACCAGCCTCGCGTGATGCCTTTTTAACGGCGTCTTTCATGACATAATTGCGGTGAGTCTCGTTTTCACCTCCGTGTGCCGAACCTACGTTTTCGAGGTTAGGGGAGGGTTGGTAGCAAACAGCCTTTTGAACTTCTGCGAAGTCTTGACCTTTAAATTGATCGGGATTACTTTGAAATTGCTTATTGAGTTTCTCTTCACACTCATTCACTTTTTTATCTCGCCACTTTTTAATTGCCTCTGCTCGTTCCTTTTCCTGCCCAAACTTAAATTTATCAATACCTGAGGCTGCGCTGGTTTTACTTTCCAAAATCGAACCTTCGGGGTGATCAGTTAAAGCATTTCCATCATGATCGTGCATTTCGATCACTTCAGCGTTTCGAGATTTGGGATCTTCCGCAAAACTTTTTCGACCATCTTTAAATTTTTTGGCGAAGTCACGGGCACTTTTGTCCATGGCATTCATTTCGGCTTCAGTTAATCCCATGGATTCGTCAGATTCTTGAGTGGAGCTTTTGGCGGCTTGGCCTGATGATATTTGTGTAGAAAAAAGCAGTGCTAAAAAAACAGCAGCTTGAGCTGAATTTTGCCATGTTAATTTTGTGTGAAATTGAGAGAGATTTTTTGCCATTATTGCCATTATAAAGAGCAAGTTCGGGACCCGCTGATATATTATGTTAAGTATTTGATACAATAGATTAAAAATATCTAATTACTCGTTGCAAGTGTCGGGGAATTAGGCGATTTTCTCAGGTCTAAGAATATGACACAAAAACTCGCTATTGGAATTGATCTTGGTGGCACAAATCTTCGCTGTGCTTTGGTTGACGAAAATGGAAAAATTATTCAGTCAGCCAAGGCAAAAACACCAGTGGCTGAGGGGCCCGAAGCGACATCTCAAAAAATGAATGAGTTAATTCGCTCTGTTTTAGCGAGCTCAGGATCTGAACAAATTGTTGGTGTGGGAATTGGATCTCCCGGACCTCTTTCAAGATCAAAAAAAATGATTTTTCAAACCCCCAATCTTCCCGGCTTTGATGCTTTTCCCCTTGGTGTTCGAGTGGAAGAGTTGAGTGGCCAAAAAGTTTTTTTAGATAACGATGCAAAAAGTGCAGCTTTTGGAGAAATGTATTTTGGTGTTGCACAAAAAATTTCGAATTTTATTTTGATGACCTTGGGCACCGGAATTGGTGGAGGCATATTTCAAAACGGACAAATGATTTATGGAAAAAGCGATGGCGCCTGTGAAATTGGGCATCTGACACTTTATCCAGAAGGAAATCACTGTAAGTGTGGTAACCGTGGTTGTTTTGAACAATATTGCTCCGCAACTGCAATTGAGAGGCGAGCCTCACTTGCAAAAGGAAAGCAAGTTCATGCCGAGGAACTTTTTACTGCCTATCAAAATGGCGAGAGATGGGCGCTGGAATGCTGCGAACAAGTTGCAAAAGATCTTGCAGTAGCGAGTGCTAGCCTTGTGAATATTTTTGAACCTTCGATGATTGTTTTTGGTGGTGGAATTTTTACAGAAGGCGGTGGCCCATTGATTTCTCTTATTAAAAAAGAAATTATTGGAAGGTGTTTTAAAAGTTCCCAAGAGGGGCTCGAAATTAAATCCAGCAGTCTTGCAGGAAATGCGGGCGTTTTGGGTGCTGCTGCAATGGTTTTTCATCACAACATTTGATGCGGATCGCGGTCGATTATCATTCGCGTTTTAAATTTTCGTTCGAACTTATTTTTTTGCCAACCTGAGAATATCCATTCAATTGCTTTTGAAAGTGATTCTTCTTGAGTTGCTTTGACTAAAATTTGAAAGCGAAAGCGATTGCGAATTTTAAAGATAGGACTTTGTACTGGACCTAAGATCTTCATTGTTTTTGAGTTTAATTTATTTAATGAATGGCCCACCAAAACTGCCGCTTCTTCCACAAGTTTTGAGTCTGCACCGTCAAAACGAAGTAACGAGAGAAAAGCATGAGGGGGATACAAGAGTAGTCGTCGTTTTTCGATTTCGGCACTAATGAAAGAACTATAGTCCTCTAAACTTTTTTGCGAGGAAAGCTGCGCAAAAACTGGATGATCTGGTTGAAAACTTTGCAAGACCACTTTACCAGGATGAAGTCCCCTTCCAGCCCTTCCCGATACCTGAAGAAGTAACTGAAGATTTTTTTCATAAGCCCTAAAATCTGGCACCGCCAACCCGAGCTCGGCCAAAATGATTCCGACAAAAGTGACTTGAGGGAAGTCATGTCCTTTAGCCACCATTTGGGTTCCAATGAGGACATTGTTTTTGCCTGACCTAAAATCTTCAATGATACGAATCAAATCTTCATGATTTGTGACAGTGTCTCGATCTAGGCGAGATGTTCGGGCTTCTGGGAAATGCAGTTTTACAGATGATTCAATCGCCTCTGTGCCAATCCCAATTTCTATATAGGGATATTCGTCAGACTTACATGCTTCGCACATCTTTGGAGCTGTCGCTTGATAGCCGCAATAATGGCAAAGCAAATGGTGTCGATGAGGAGTCAAGGTGACATCACAGTTGGGGCAATCCATAGTGGTGCCACACGTTCGACAAATTTTTTGGGAACCTACACCTCGGCGATTCAAAAAGAGGATAGCTTGCTGCCCTTTGTTTAAACTCTCTTGCAACCCTGCCTTCAAAGGAGGGCTTAGAAAAAAATCTCCACCCACTGAATTTTCAAAATCTTTTTCGTTATTTGCAGGTGTGACTTTGGTTTGCGGACTTTTTTGTGGGATGTTCTTTTTGAGATCATACACTTCAATTTGCGGGAGTTTGGCCTCGCCCACCGCGCGGTTTGGCAACTGAGTCACATCTATTTTTTTTTCTGCTACTTCAAAAAGTGCTTCACAGCTGGGAGTTGCAGACCCTAAAACGATTCCGGCACCGGATAACTGGGCAAGCTTAAGAGCTGCGTCACGAGCGCTATATTTAAGTCGGTCTTCCTGTTTGTAAGAAGAATCATGTTCTTCATCAACAATGATGACTCCTAAATTTTGAATTGGGGCAAAGATGGCTGACCTTGCTCCTAGAGCTATTCTCTTTTTACGGAGCAGGGTTTCAAACCACGCTTTTCGCAGATCTTTTGGTTTTTGTGCCGAATGAAATATTGCAACATCATCCGGAAATCTTTTTTCGAAACGGTCTTTTAACTGAGGAGTTAATGCGATTTCCGGTACTAGTACTATCGCTGACTTCCCTTGTGATAAACAGTGTTCAATGATCTCGAGATAGACTTCTGTTTTCCCCGACCCCGTCACCCCAAACAAAAGATGAGGACTTTGAGGATCGGCACAAAATTTATCATACGCATTTTGTTGATCAGAATTAAGTTTTTGACTGGCTTGGGCGGCGATGTTTTTTGAAGCACCTAATTTTTCTGCGGACTCCATGCTTTTTTGAATCATTTTTGGGGACGCATCTCGAATAGCTGAAGGAATAGCGCTACCACACACTTCCCCAAGGGGATAAAAATAGTAGCGACTGAGATATTTAAAAAATTCGAGTTGATGTGTAGTAAAAAGAGAATGTTTTATTTTAGGAGAAATAATTGATTTCAATTTTTTAAAATCATAGTCCGTAGAATTTTGAATCGAAAAAACAACTCCAAAAGTTTTTCTTTTTCCCAAAGGGATTTCTACCAATGACCCTTGAAAAACACTTTCTTCTAATTCTTCAGGTATGAGATAATCAAATAGAACGTCGAACGGAACGATTGGAGCAGGAACAGCGACCTTTGCGATCTTCACGGAACTCCTAACTTAATGGGATAATAAAAGGGTTCGAAGTAACGATTTTCCATCATTTGAGAGTTTGGCTTTTAAAACATTAATATCAAGTGCTGATTTTGAAAAATTCATTACAGGGGCTTTTGCTAAAGGTGTTGAGTTTTGTCTGCTAATCGTTGCAAGAAGCTCCTCATTGATAGAGATTTCGATTTTGTTGGCTAAAATATGTGTGTATTTCTTTTTGTCGCGAGTGACTTCAAGTGGAGCACTTGCTTTAATAGAAATCACTTCGCCCTCAAGCATGGTCCGTGCCAATGTTGGAAAAAGAAATTTTTGATCATAGTGTAAGAGCGGATACCCTAAAGTGCTATCATTTGAAATCTGATATTCGGGTCCTTGTATTTCGATGACTGCAATAGGAGAATTTCCATTGAAGCCTAGAGCAAGTTTAGCTCGACGGTCTGCACTCTCAGTGTCCAACATTTTTTCCACATCAACTTCTTGATAAGGGACGTCGATATCCTTTAAAAACTTATAAAATAACAGAGTCTTTCCTACAGCCTCCGAGTTAGCACTTAACTCCATCATCGGCCAAAAGCTAGGAAGTGGACATTGGAAAACTTGAGAGTCTATTTTAATTTGGCAGTTTTTATGGTCTCGCATAATCAACCATTCAGAAACTCCCCCATCATCGTCATAAAAACTCGCGTCGATTTGGTTTAAGGAAAGTGTATATTTTTGTGGAGCCACCCAATTAAGAACAGTTGAGATTTTTTTTTGAGAAAGTTGAACAGTTCCCTTTGCAGTAAAGGGTTGGGCTGATTTCAACATGCTCGATTGAAAGCGTGTAATTTGGTTAGGAAAAAGATAAAAGGCATGAGACATCGCTGTGCCAAAAATAGAAATGAACGTAAATAGTGGAAGCACTTTGTAAAAATTTCTTATTTTCATATACTTCTCTAACCTTTGATTTTCTTTTCTAGCCAAGCCTGCAATCGATCTTTTAATAAAGGGTCTTCTAATCCAAATTCAATGTTTGCCGTGATGTACCCAAATTTATCTCCCGTATCATATCTTTTTCCCGAGATTTTTTTAGCGTAATAAGGGTTGCCCGCTTTCAACATTTGATTCATTCCATCCGTCAATTGAAACTCTCCATTTTTTCCGGGAGGAATGGCGCGCAAAAAATCTGTGGTATTTGAATCAAAAACATATCGCCCAGGCATTGCCCACGTTGATGGCGCATCTTTAGGATCTGGTTTTTCGACGAAAGACTTGATTTTTAGAAAATCAGATTTTTCTAAATTACCTTCCACTCCAACAACACCATACATTTTGGTTTCTTCTAACGGAACTTGAATGGTGCCGATCACTGATCCGCGTTCAAGTTTTTCAAATTCTTCAATGCAATCACCAATTGCCGATTTATTTTTTGAATTTGAAACCATGATGTCGTCACCCAAAACCACTGCAAAAGGTTGTCCAGAAACAACCGAATGGGCTTGGTAAATTGCATGACCAAGTCCTTTGGGCTGATATTGCCTAACTGAAACAATTTCAATTTTTTTTGCGAGATCTAAAACGCTTTCTATAAGTTGAGATTTGCCGGCTTGCTCTAAGCGAAATGAAGTGAGATCTCGTGGGTCGAAATAGTCTTCGATGAGAATTTTTGGACGAGCTGTGACAAATATGACAGTTTCAATTCCTGCAGCAATGCATTCTTCTACAATTAACTGAATAATGGGCTTATCGATGATGGGTAAAAGTTCTTTTGGTAGGACTTTTGTAATCGGTAGAAATCTTGTTCCCATCCCAGCAACTGGAATTACAACTTTAGTAACTTTTCGTTTCACCATAGGCACACTAGCCTACTTTGGCTTCACAAAAAAAACAAAGATAGCTTCCTTATTAGGAAGCTATCTTTGTTACGCTTTGAATTAACTTTTTTTTATGGTCCGACGTGAGGTCGTGGGTAAAGACCAGTTTCGCGGTCTCCGCCCCACCACATAGGAGGAACATAGGAGGGTTGTTGTCTTGGGATGGCAACAGGGTAAACATTGCTTGCTTGGAGTCCAATGCCAATCGCCGTTGACCAAAGAATGTCTGCTGTGTCATTTTTTTCCCATTCGTTTTGGCTACCGATCATCACAATTCCTGATCCACTACTTCCGCCGCGGCCAGTGGTGTAAACACCACCATCCATCACGGGTCCACCCATAACGGGACCAGGCATGACAGGAGGAATTCCCATTCCACAAGGCGAACAATTTGATCCCCAAGCAGGTCCGGGCATTACAGGTCCAGGGTATGAACCCCAACCTGGGCCCCAACCTTGATTTTGCATTGCTAAATGAGGAGGAACAATTGGTGCTGGAGGAGCAATTGGTGCTGCTGCAAAGGGAGGCATCATTCCACCAGGACCAAATTGTCCGGGGCCAAACTGGCCAGGCCCCATTATTCCAGGAGGAGGAATCATTGCTCCGCCACCAGGATAAAATCCACCACCGCCTCCACCACAAGAAACTTGGCAAGGTGAAGGATATCCGGGCATTGCGGGAGGAGCAGGAGGCATCAAAATTGGAGCTGGCATTCCAGATCCCCAACCGCCACAAACGCCACCAATGGCTCCAATACTTCCGTATCCGGATCCATATCCAAAAACTCCGCCGCCGTAAGCCGGAACATAGTTTGCGCCACCAGAATTGTAGCTTGCACCAAATCCGATATTCACAGATCCAGCAGAGCTGGTAGAAGATCCTGAAGCCAAGCTATTCATGGAAATAAAGAGCGCAGAAAAAAGCACTCCGATTTCTATAGAATAATAACGAGCATACTTTGTTTGTTTCATAATTCCCCCTAACCCAATCACTAGGATTTGAGTTAAAAAATTTCCCTTAAGTATTTTGAAGCAAGCCTTGAGCCAAGTGGCAAATTATTGGCAGTGTTTTTATAAATCATTGTAAATAAAGGGTTAAATATCGTTCATCTAGGGCTAGCTACAAATTTCGAATGCCTGAATTTTGATTAGCTTGTGATATGCTGTCAAAAGTTTAAACAATTCTTGAGGAGTCATATGTTAAGTCTTTCATTCAACAAAACAGGTACTTCGCCAACCCACTGTCTACAATATGGCGTAAAAGTTCTTGGAACTTTTGGTCTCATTCTTCAAACTTTTTGCATCGCTGCTTTTGAAGTGGCTGACCCATCAACTCTATTAAGCGCAACTTCGCAAGGCCGAGGAGGAGCTACAATTGCTTCATCGCAGTTTCAGGATGCTCTATTCCAAAATCCCGCGAGCGCAGTTTTTTCAAATCGCTATGCTTTGAATGCAAGTTACCTGGGCTGGGGAAATTCTTTAGCTGCTTCCATTGTTGATACCCAATCAGGACCGGTAGGAGGAGGCGTATATTATGTTCGTCGAGATTTATCGACAATAGATAGCCAGTCATCCGCTTTGGGAAATTATGCCCGCAATGAAGAACACATGGGTTTTGCTTTGATGGGAAAATTGTCTGATCAAGTTGGGATTGGTACAAACGTTCGCTATGTCTACAGAAAATCTGACGTCGCGGGAATTGGAAACGCTTCTGCTTGGAATTTTGATGTAGGACTAAAATTTTTACCGCAGCGACAATTTGCGATCGGAATTGTTGGACATAACCTGATGACTGATAAAATTGGTATTTTCCCAAAGAGAATCAGTGGCGGCGTTGATTATCTTGCAATGCCTAATTTTAGCATTTCAGGACAAATCTTTAAGGTCGATGGAAGCAACTTGCCATCCCAATTTACCTTGCCTGTTTCAGATGCTGGAATTGGATATGCAATCGGTGGTGAATATGTTCTTCCTTACTCTATTGCATTGAGATCTGGTTATTCTGTAAATCCTAGTTGGAATCAAAAACTCCTAAGCTTTGGAGCTGGTTATGTGGTTCCTAAATTTTCTATCGACTATGCCATGCAACTCGGTGTGAGTGGTTCTAAGGAAAACGTCCATACTGTTTCAGTCACGGGGTTCTTTTAAACGAAAAATTTTCATTCCTTGATGGCAAATCATAAAGTCATATTTTAAGGGGTCTTCTGGATTCAATTTTTTAAAAAATGCGGTGAGTTCCTGAACCATTTTCCAGTTGGGACTTTTAGTTGGAGTGATTTTATTTTGAATTGCCCATTTGTGCAGATGGGTGTCAACGGGCACCATTAAATGCGATTCGTTTAACAAAGGCATTTTGGTATTTTGCATAGATTCTTTTTTCCAAATCCCAAAATCAATTTCGTCTTTTCGAAGCATCCATCTGAGCCACATGAGCATGCGTTTGCAGGTGCCTTTATCTTGAGGATTAGGGGCAAACCAGGAAAGCCCAGTGCCGCTCCATTTATCCGGATTGCGTAAGCGTTTCTTTGGGATTTTTTTTTGCGAAAAATCCAGAGAGAATTTTATCATCGCGGCTTCTAATGAAAGATTTGTAAAATAGGTTTGGAAGCAACGACTCAATGTTTTGTGTTTCGTCAATATGCGCTTAAGAGCCAATGCGCATTCGATAATATCTCTGGTTGTGTTGAGTCGATGCTTCCAGATACAAAAAGAATCCCCGATATTTTCACGGAGTTGGTCCTCACTGGCCTGCAGAATGAGCTGAGAAATTCCTGCGCCATTGCTTTTGCAGCCCATTCTTGCGAAGTTTTGTAAAAACAAATCAGTAGATTTTTTGATTTGCTCAACTCTTCCATAGCTCAGCGCCGCTACAAAAAAAGAAACTATTTCCAAATCCTCATCGCTAAGATTTCGGTCGATGCAATCAATGGGGTCCGAATAAAAAGCAGTTTCAGAGTGACGGAACTCTAAAAGCTCGGATTCAAGCTTTTGATGAAAATTTTTTAGATTCATTCGGTTAAGTAGCTGAGGGAATAGACTTATTTAAATAACGATCCTTTGTTTTTTCCCATTCATCTGGCTGTGTGCGATACTGCTTCACTTTTTCTAGGACCGGTAAAAGATCTCGAGCGGCGGAAGGGGTCAGAGTGTCTTTTTGTTGTTGGCTCGCTTTTAACCAACCACGATTTTGGGCCATTTCAACAAATGCCGCAAATCCGGTGGTATTGACGCCTTCAATCCGTGACACTGTGGATTCTTGAATGCAGGCAAATCCAAATTTCATCAATTTATTTTTCCAATCTTTTGCGTCGAGTGAAAAACTTTGCATTTTGATTAGACCCTGAAGACCAATAATAATGGTTTCTAAAGTATCATCCAACATATAGGCGTAAATGTCGCACATAATACTGCTGGGTATCTGAACAATTTCCCGTAAAAATTTATCTTTTTCCGAAAAGAAAAACTCAAACTGCATCAAAGATCTCAGCTCTAAAATTCGTTCGGACTGGCCTTTCGCGAGCCCTTTGATTGCAGGAACTATAAATGCATGAATGAGAGTGTTTTTATAATACAAAGCGGCAACTCGCTGTTTGGGGAGAATTTTTATCCCCGGTGTCCCGAGTGCGGTTTCATAAGAACTTAAAATCCCATCCGCAATAAGCCGGTCTATAGCGCCTCGACAAGTTCGTAAATAATCCACTTCTAAATCTGGAGCCTGATTCACTTTAAGTTCAGCAATGTCTTGTTGCATTCTTAAAAGTAATCCTTCAAGGTCGGCTCGTGCCATGGCACCACCAGGACGACTCAGCAGCAATGCGCAAACAATTCCAAAACTTGTGATAGGAGTCGCGCCATTGATTTGGTAGCAAACTTCAAAGGCGATTTTAGATACTCCAAGTTTTCTTGTGTCTGCGCTTTTGCCACCCTCACCGATAAATTGTTTTACTAAGCCTTCTAGTGTCATGGGTTCGGCAAATCGTGCGTGAACGCGCCCAAAGTTTTTCAATAAAACTTTAACGGATTTTAGTAGATTGACTGCGCTTTCTTTAACTTTTTCGCCGCCTTCAAGTTCTCTCTTGTGCGCCCCTTCCTCGGTAACGCGATCATAGCAAAGTGACACTGGCACAATCGAAACTTTTTCCGTGATCAGTCCATCAAGATAAGACTCCACAATCATTTTTAGCATCCCGTATTTTGGAGGTGCAAGCTTTCCGCTGCGTGATCTTTGGCCTTCGATAAAAAATTCCATATTCAACTTATTCTGAAGGAGCTCGGCCATGTAACGCTTTAAAACTTCCTGGTAAACAAGATTTCCTCGAAAACTTCGCCGAATGAAAAATGCACCGCCACCTTTAAAAATTGAACCCACTGGCCAGAAATTCATATTAATTCCTGCTGCAATATGGGGAGGGAGGAGATCTTTTCGGAATAAAAGATAAGAGAGAATAAGAAAATCTACATAACTTTTGTGGCAGGGAATAAAAAGCAGAGCGCCATCTTTAGACGCTGCACGAAGTTTGTCGAATTCTTCGTCCTTAAAAGTTACGTCGGTAAAAATAGTTTGAAAAACCCAATGCAAAAACCAGCTACACATTTCGATTGTGAAATACGAAAAACTTGCCGCAAGTTCGTTAAAATTTCGTTGTGCTCTTTTTAAAATTGCCAGATCGGTGGTGCCCTCTTCAGCGGCAATTCGTTTTGCAAAATCATTAAAAGATGGCGAGCGAAGAATGCTTTCGCTAACAAGTCGCGCGGATCGATACTGTGGACCTAAAACAACACGCTTTTCTTGTTGGATTGAAATGATGATTCTTCGACGAAGATGTTTTGCTGGTTGCTCGGTGATGAAAAATGGTTCAGAAAGCCGAAGAGAGCTTCTTGAATACTGCCGAAGCATGATGAGAATTTTGCGAATTCCGGTAGGCTGATAAGGGTCCCCAAGGAACAAATTCCAAGGAGAAGTGATTGGGGAAACAAAGTTCTTCCAAATTTTCGAAGTAAAATTTTTATTTTCAAGTTCTTCAGTTCTGCGCTTTCTTCTCCAAACAAAGACCGTAGGTACAATCAAGAGCTGTGGATTTTGCGAAGCTAAGTACTCGAGTTCGATTTCGCCGATAGGTGTTTGAAAAGCTTTACGCTTTTCATTGACTTCAAAACTCAGCATGATTGCTTCGTTTGAATGAGACGCAAGCGAACACATGCGAACTCTGGATGGGGGTTTGGATATGATTCCAAAAAGTGCCGCAAATCTCTTCAAGAAAAGTGTGGGAGATTCAATCCATATGGAAGGGATGCGAGTGGATTGATTTAACTCAAATGTGTCTCCAAATGACTCATGTAAAAAACTTTGAAGGGCTAAAAATTCAATTACCCCGCCATTATGCACTGCGAAAGCAATAGGTTTGTCTGGAAATTTAGAGCGCAATTCTTTCACTTGTTCAATAAAAACGTCTTTGGCCTCGAAACTTCTAAAGAGCAGTGATGTGAACCATTGCGGCAGAAATTTAAAAATCACGAAGCAATCATAATGTTATATCTTTGAATTATCGACAACTATTGTGTTTCGCTCTACGTTTATTAGAAGGCCCCTTATGTATTCACTAGGAGTTAAAATGTTTCAAAAAAGTCTTCAAAAAACCTTATTCACTTTGTCAATTTTTCTGGGATGTGGGGTTAGTGCTCAAGAAGTTAAAGTCGGGGGGCATCTCGGTGCTATAGGCATTGGCTCATCATCAGGAATCGGATTTGGAGGATCACTTCAGATTGCCCCTTACGAAACGGTAGGACTACGAGTCGCTGCGACTTTAGCAAATATTGACAGTTCAAATTATTTTTCTATCAATCCGATGTTGGTTTGGTTTGTGCCAACCTCTGAAGAGTTTAAGGCCGGGCTCTTGTTTGGTGGTGGCTTCCATAAAATTGGAAACTTGGATATGAAATTTGGAATTGGCGGTGGCGCACAAGCGGATTTTAATTTGAGCCCCAATCTTTCCGTCGGCGGAATATTTGAACTACACAATGTGTTTGATTCCAGCCGAAACGTTTGGAGCATGATGCTAACAGTAGGTACCAAATTTGGTGAAGCTGGCGGCTGGGATTGGTAAAGGGTGAATTGTGAAAGAAGTTAAATCAAATATGTCAGGTGTCGTTCTAAGAATTCTTGTTAAAGAAGGCGACAAAGTTCAAGTTGATCAAGATCTTGTTGCCCTCGAAAGCATGAAAATGGAAATGATGGTTGCCTCAACTTTTGGCGGTGTCGTAAAAAAAATTCACATTGCAGTAGAAGACTTTGTTCAAGAAGGCCAAACGCTGCTTAGCGTCGAGTAGGAACTTTGATATTACACGGACATCTTTTATGAAATTTCCTAAAAAAGTTGAAATTTTTGAAGTTGGTCCAAGAGATGGGCTCCAAAGCGAAAAAAAAGTATGGAGCATCGAGCAAAGAGTATCTCTCGTTAAACTATTACTCGCTGCAGGAATTGTTGACATTGAAATTGGATCTTTTGTTAGACGAGATCTTTTGCCACAAGTTGCGAATACCGAAAAAATTATTCACGCTTTAAAAAGTGATCAAAAAAAATATTCCGCTAAATTTTGGGCTTTTGTGCCCAACAAAGTTGGACTTGAGCACGCCGTGCAAGCCAAGGTAAACGGGGTAAGTTTTTTTGTTGGGGTATCTGACACTTTTTGTAAAAAAAATGTCAATCAAAGTCGTGAATCGCTTCTTAAAGCTCTTACTCCTTTGTTGAAAAATGCGAGGGCCGAAAAACTGTCGACTCGCGTTTACCTATCGACAATTGTTTTTTGTCCCTACGAAGGTGTCATGTCACCCAAAGAAACTGCCCTGATTTGCGATAGAATTTTTGATTCGGGTACCAAGGAATTGGTTTTGAGTGACACAACTGGCTCAGCGAATCCTAAATCACTGATGAAACTTTTGGATATTGTCTTAAAGAAACATTCTGCAAAAAACATTGCACTACATTTGCATGACACTAGGGGGCTTGCATTAAGCAATGCCCTTATTGGGATGAGTTATGGGATTTCTAGAATTGACTCAAGTATAGCGGGAATGGGTGGGTGTCCTTACGCCCCTGGAGCATCGGGGAATCTTGCGACCGAAGATTTAGCAAATATGCTGCTTGGAATGGGACATTTACAAGGTGTTAATTTGGGACTTTTAGCTAAAGCAGGACTCTATGCAGAAAAAATTTGCGAAAGAAAGTTGCCCTCTAAAGTATTGCGCAGTTTAGATAAGGCAGGTGTTTAAAATGAAACTTATTCAGTTCACTAAGCCAAGTCGTACGGTCGGTGAAATTTTGCTTAATCGCCCAGATAAACTGAATGCTCTGTCATTAAAAATGATTACAGAGTTTTTAGAAATTTTGGATCAAGTTGAGTTAGAAGCCGCTCAGTTAAAACTTCATATTGTCACTCTCAAAAGTGCGGCAGCTCCCAAAGCTTTTTGCGCAGGAGCTGATTTGTCTGAACGTGTAAAAATGTCCGAGAAAGAAGTTTCAGAGACATTAAAAATTCAAAGGCAGTTAATGGACCGTGTGGCGGGGTTGCCGTGTCCTGTCTTGGCAAGTATCAATGGCATTGCATTTGGTGGCGGTTTGGAACTGGCGTTGTGCGCTGATTGGCGAGTGATGAATTCCAATACCCAAATTGGTCTTACGGAAACTCAACTTGCAATTATTCCCGGTGCGGGTGGAACGCAAAGACTGAGGATGATTGTTGGTGAGGCAAGGGCAAAAGAAATGATTTATTTTGCTAAAAAAATTGATGCGCCAACGGCTCTCAATTTAGGTCTCGTGAACGAGATTTCTGATGCGCCCGACAAAGTCTTGGAAGAGCGAGTTCAAGAATTATTAGCCAAGGGCCCACTCGCACTTTTTGCCGCAAAGCGAGCGATAGAGGGATATCGAAGTTTTGACAATTTACGGATTTTCGATTTCGAACGTGAATGTTACGAAAGTGTTTTAAAAAGTGAAGATAGAGTTGAGGGCTTGAATGCGTTTGTAGAAAAACGTTCGCCCCGATATCACGGAAAGTAATACCTCATGAAAAACAGCACAGATTTTAAAGTCCTTGAAGAGCGAATTCTTAAAGGTGGCGCTGAGAAGTATCATCAAAAAAATTCCGAAACTGGAAAGTACTTTGCGCGAGTTCGAATTGATAAGCTGGTGGATTTTGGAACTTTTGTAGAAGAGGGGACTTTTGCAAATTGTTTAGATCCTGAATTGCCTTCTGATGGTGTGGTCACAGGTTTTGCAAAAATTCATGGTCGAACCATTGGAATTTTAGCAAACGACTCAACTGTAAAAGCGGGATCTTGGGGATGGCGCACCGTTGAAAAAATGATCCGTCTGTTAGAACTGGCATCAAAACTTTCTATTCCTGTTTACTATTTGATTGATTCGGCAGGAGCAAGAATCACCGATCAGTTAGAAATGTTTCCTGGCCGTAGAGGCGCTGGAAAAATTTTCAATCTCCAATGTCGATTGTCGGGTCATGTCCCCCAAATTTGCCTTCTCTTCGGTCCTAGCGCTGCTGGAGGCGCATATATCCCAGCATTTTGTGATGTTGTGATAATGGTCGAAGGCAATGCTTCCATGTATTTGGGATCGCCCCGCATGGCCGAAACTGTGATTGGTGAAAAAGTCACTTTAGAAGAAATGGGCGGAGCCCGAATGCATTGCTCAACAAGCGGTGTGGGTGATGTGCTTGCGGCAAACGAAGACGAAGCTTTAAACTTTGGAAGAAAATATCTTGAGTATATGCCTCAAAATTTTTCATCAAAAATTCAGGCCCAACAATCACTACCAAGTTTAGAAAATCTGGACACGGAAAAAATTCTTCCGCCAAACCCATCTGCAAGTTACGACATGATGAAAGTTATTGATGGATTGGTTGATGCTGGATCTTTTTTTGAAATGAAAAAACTTTTTGCACGCGAAATGATCACGGGTTTTGCGCGCATGGGTGGCAGAACAGTTGGCATCATTGCAAATCAACCCAAAACAAAGGGTGGAGTGATTTTTGTAGACTCGGCCGACAAAGCCGCTCGATTTGTATTTTTGTGTAATGCTTTCAGTATTCCTCTGTTGTTTTTGTCAGACGTTCCTGGATTTATGATTGGCTCGCAGGTAGAAAAACAAGGAATCATTAGGCACGGAGCAAAAATGGTTTTTGCTATTTCCCAAGCTACCGTTCCGAAGATTTGTGTCGTTGTGAGAAAAGCATTTGGAGCAGGTTTGTACGCCATGTGTGGTCCGGGCTTTGATCCAGATTGTACATTGGCTTTGCCGAGTGCCGAGATTGCGGTGATGGGTCCAGATCCGGCAGTCAACGCTGTGTATTTTAATAAAATTGCTGAAATAACTGATCCCGCTCTTCGAAAATCGTTTATTGAAGAAAAAAAATTAGAATATCAAAAAGACATCGATATATCGCGATTGGCTTCAGAGCTGATTGTTGATCAAATTGTTGAATCAAAAAAATTGCGCGATGAACTGATCAAACGTTTTGAAGTTTATTCTTCAAAGTCGCTTGACTACTTGCCCCGCAAACACGGCGTTTACCCTGTTTAAATTACGACTTTATCTTTTTGTTTTCGGGGTCAAATAGGGGTTTTAGCGAAACTTGGACAGGATAAAGTTTGTTTGCGATTTCGACTTCCCATTTTCCTTGAGTCAGATAATTAAGATCAACAGGCTCATGGGCTTCAACCATTGCAAGGCCTACCGCTCCACCAAGTGTAAAACCATACGATGCGGCTCGCACATATCCAACAGCAATGCCATTTCGTCTTAAAATTTCCACATGATACATTAATGGATCAGCATCTTTTACTAAAACTTGAACTAAGCGGCGGGTTATGGGCCCTTTTGCTTTTCGTTCAAGCAAAGCTTCTTTTCCGATAAAGCCGTCAGGTTTTTTTAAATCGACCGCAAAACCTAATCCTGTTTCATAGGGATCATCTGTGTTGTCAATATCATGTCCGTAATCACGATAGCCTTTTTCCATTCGTAAACTTGCAAGGGCTTTTAATCCCGCGTGTTTTAAGTCAAAAGATTTTCCAGCCTCAACAATACAATCATAAACATGAACGGCTTGTTCTGAGGGAATATAAAGTTCGTATCCTAATTCACCAAGATAGGTGATTCTTATGCAAAGTACTTTAGCGTACCCGATATCGATTTCTTTTGCGTGGCGAAAAGGAAAAGCCTCGTTTGATAAGTCGCAACTTGTTAGCGTTTGTAATAGCTCTCGTGATTTTGGACCTTGGATGTTGAGTTGAGCAACTCCCGAGGTAACGTCAGTTACAATGCAGTGGGCATTGTCAGGTGTATTTTTTTTAATCCAAGTTTCGGCATGTCGATGCATCGTATCCGTTACGACCACTAAAAATTTATCGGATTGAAGTTTCGTGATGGTTAAATCGGCCTCTAGTTTTCCATCTTTGTTTAACCATTGTGTGTAGGTGATTGTGCTATCTGTTGTATCAACGTTGTTTGCTGAAATATTATTTAGAACTTTTCCAGCGTCTTTTCCTTGAACTAAAAACTTAGACATAAAACTCATGTCCATGAGAATCACATTATTTCGAGCAGCTTCGTGTTCGGCTTTCCAATAGGGGAACCAATTCATTCGACCCCATGAAAGCTTTTCAACTTTTGCTTCAACACCAGGAGGCGCATACCAATCTGCGCCTTCCCAACCGCTGACATCTTTAAAGTATGCTCCGGCTTTTTCGAGCCGATCATGGAAAGGGGATTTTTTTGCACCACGTGCGGTTTCCATAGTCATCGTGGGATAATGCGCACGGTAAACAAGACCTAATGATTCTACAGTACGAGTTTTGCGATAGAGGGGATTGTTTTGGTATTTGTGAAGGCGATCGATATTAAATCCTGTGACGTCAACATCCGAAGTTCCATGAGTCATCCAATGGGCAACGACTCTGCCCATACCACCACCAGTAAGAATACCTACAGAATTTAAACCTGCTGCTACAAAATAATTCTTTAACTCAGGAGCTTCGCCAACAATGGGTCGAAGGTCGGGAGTAAAGCTTTCGGGGCCGCAAAAGAATTTTTTAATTCCAACTTTTGAAGTGACAGGAACTCGACTCATCGCTCGCTCTAAATAGGGAATCATGCGATCCCAATCAGGCGGAATTTCGCCAAACGAAAAATCTTGGGGAATGCCCTCAACTTTCCATGGTGCACAAATGGGTTCAAAAAGTCCAACCATGATGCCACCCACTTCTTCACGAAAATATCCATGATGTGAGGGGTCTTCAAGGACGGGCATATTGGGCGGGAGGTCAGCTATATCTTCAGTGATTAAATAGTAATGCTCGGCGGCTTGGTTTGGAATGTTGACTCCACAAATTTCGCCAAACTGACGAGCCCACATACCTGCACAATTCACAACGTAATCGCACTCAATGGGGCCGTGATTGGTTGTGACTCCAGTGACTGCACCATTTTTTTTAGTCACGGAAAGAGCGGAGACTCCTTCAAATATTTTTACTCCACGTAAACGTGCACCTTTTGCAAGTGCCATGGTGACATCAACCGGATTTACCCGACCGTCTTCCTTGACATAAAAACCCGCTAGGACATCGTCTGTTCTTGCGATGGGAAATAATTTTTTGACTTCATCAGGAGAGATTTCCTGTACGTTAACTCCGCAATAACGATTAAACGCCGAGACTCTACGGTATTCTTCGAGCCTATCCTTGTCGGTTGCGACTTGAATAAATCCTATAGGATTTAAACCGGTAGCTTGGCCGGTTTCTTTTTCGAGACGCTTATAAAGTTCTCGAGTGTAAATTCGCATCGATGTTGAAGTTTCGGAGGTCGAACCAAAAGTGACCATAAGGCCCGCAGCATGCCATGTGGTGCCGGAAGTTATTTGGTCGCGCTCAAGGAGGACTACATCCTTCCATCCCATGTCTGCTAAATGATAGGCAACCGAAGTGCCAATCACCCCTCCTCCAACAACAACAGCACGGGCATGTTTGGGTAATTGTATGGGTGAGGACATAGTAATTCTCCTAGGAGAATGAACTAAATCTATTTAAATAATCGGTCAAGTTCTTCAAGGGCAGATTGGGGGATCTTAAGCTCTAAAACCTGTAGGTTTTCCTGTAATTGTTCTTTTCGTGAAACTCCAAGAATGACACTCGAAATATTTTTTTGAGCGACTGTCCAAGCTAGAGCGAGTTGTGAGGCTTTTACTTTGTATTTAGTGGCTAACTCAACAAGCTGGTCGGCTTTTACGAGAACATTGTCTTGGAGTAGGCGTTCTCGTAACCAATCAATATTTGCCAGGCGTGAATCTTGAGGAATATTTTTTCCGGAGTACTTACCACTCAAAACTCCGGAAGCTAAAGGACTCCAAGTCACCACTCCCATTCCTGATTTTTGAACAAAGGGACGTAGTTTTTCGTCGATATGATGTCGGTTGATCAAATTATATTCGGGTTGTTCTACCTGAGGGGGGATGAGTTGAAATTTTTCACAAATAGAATGCGCTTCTTGGAGATTCTCGACGCTCCACTGGCTTGTTCCCCAATAGTGAATTTTTCCTTGATGAATAAGATCATTCATTGATCTGATTGTTTCAATGAGGGGCGTTTCGGGATCGAACCTGTGACAGAAATAAAGATCTAAATAATCGGTTCCGATATTTTTCAGCGAGCGATTGATAGATTCTGCGATGTGTTTTCTTGAAAGCCCTCGATCGTTGATGTCGTCCGAAATCGGAAAATAAACTTTGCTCGAAATCACCAGTTCATTTCGTGGAAAGTTTTTTAAAACTTTCCCCATTTCAATTTCCGATTGTCCTTTGGCATAAATATCCGCAATGTCGTAAAAATTAATTCCTTGGTCAAAAGCAAAGTGAATGATTTCGCTGATGCTTTGACTGTCTTTTACACTTCCGCCAAAGGTGGTCCACCCACCCAAGCTAAACGCACTAACTTTAGTGCCGCAGTTGCCAAGTGAACGATAAGGCATTTTTGGATGGTTGGGCATAAGAGTCTCCTTTATTTTTAGGAGATATTAGTGATGGATGATTTAAATTTCGAGAAAATTGTGAGTGAGGGTTTTACTTCTCTCGCCACAGGGGGGCTAGGATGTCGCCGATGAGGCGGTAGAGGGAGAGTTTTACTTTTTGGAAGCCTTTGGGATGGATTCGGCCGCGTTTTTCGAGGAAGTCCGTCATCTCTCTATAGAGATAGTTCCAGCGTAGAGGTGGCATTGCCTCTCCCGCTGTGGGATTGTTGATATGAATACTGACTATATGGTGAATGATGCCTTTAAATACGGGATGGTCGTAAGTAACTCCAGCCTCTTTCATTCCAATGCTTTTATACATGGGAAGAAGTTTGTCGTCTGCGGAAGAAACGATGAGATCACGATCCGACATAGCAAACACTCTATAAACATGTTGAAAAACTCGTATAACTAAGTGCGATTTTAGATACTCTTCCTTAACGCAAAAACGGGCAATTTCAATCATTTTAGTTTTTTTAGGGAAAGACGTGGGATAGCCGTCTTTTAAATTTTTCTCAGTGTCTAATATGAGAGAGTCAGAATTTGGAAAAGTTAAAGTAATCGATGCAACTAAAGTCTCATCATGAAAAACAGCCAGAATTCGACTCAGCTTATCTAGAGGAGAAGCCATATCCCGGTGCGTGGCTTCTTCCTTTACTTTTCCCACCCTCTTGTATGCTTCAAATCGCAATTTTAAAACGTCATCATACTCTTGAGGGGTTTTTGCATAACGAAATTTAAAATTGTCGGTAATGTTTGGAACTCCGTATCCTAAATTTCTAAGTTTTAATGGAGAGACTTCACATGTTGAAACCAGGTGATTGGATAAATGCTTTTTTATTCTTTTTGGAATTTCACTAATGAAGACTTCAAATCGCATAGAATCGTAGCTGGAACCGAGTACTTTTGTCACTTTAGCATCGATATAAAATTGATCTTTATGTGGTAGAAAGAGGTATATTCTCAATTCTAAATCCTTTAGCAAAACCATCTCGGTATCGAAAGCATTTAAAACCCAATGGTTTTTCGAGATGCTTTCGACTCGGATGATCGCTTTCTCTTTGTAAAAAAGTTCTTTGTATGCAAATCCTGCAAGCGGGAGATTTGGATCTAGTTGGATAGAATCTGGATTAATTTTTACATCGCTTTCAAATCGCGCAGTGTTATCTTCGTGAATAAAGCGTAATCCAAAAAAACACGTATTTTTGTCTTCTTGAATTTTAATCTGGGCAATTTCTGCAAGTTGTTTAAACTTTTTATCAACATTTAGCGCAATGTTAACTCGAATTTCTTTTCCGATTCTCAAAAGGGGAGAATATTTTCTAAACTCATTTAAATTGAGTATTAAACCAGCCCCAAAGCTGGACAGATCAAATAGTCTTGCGTCTATTAGAAGATCTCTTGAAACGATTTCGATTGATGCACTCACGCCCTCGCCTTCACGAATTTCAATTCTTTTAGAAGTTCGTTCGTTGAAGTCTTTTTCGATACTATTTATAAAATCTAGATTTAATGCTTCATTTGAAAGTCTTCTCATAGATTACGCAACCTTTTTTAACTCATGAAGAGTTGGACTTAGATAGTTTAATTTGTCTAGATAGTATTGAACTGCTTTGTCTTGAAGGCCACTCATCTTAGTAAATGTGGTCAAAGACTCTGAGTATTGAGAAGAAATGAACTGATTTACCCCAAGTTCAAACAGCTGTTTGTGCTTTTCCTTAACATATTTTTCTTCGAGATTTTGTGAATTCAGATCTTCAAATATTCTAATCGATTTATTTTTGCCCTTAACGTTCACTTGTCCAAGCAGTCGTAGTTCTTTGAATAAGTTTTCTGGCAGAGTAGATCTAGCAGCTTCGGTAATTATAATTGATGCTCCAAACTCTTTGCATAAGCTTTCAACTCTCGAAGCGGTATTTACGGAGTCAGAGATTGACGTAATTTGAAGTCGACCCTCAAAACCGATTGGACCCATAATTACTGGTCCAGTATTGATTCCTACTCCAATGGAAATCTTTCCAAATCGTTCAAACTCATTCATGTGATTCATTTTATTAACTGCTGAAATCATTCCACGAGCAGCATTTAGAGAGTTGGTTGCGTTTGGAAATGAAGCCATAATTCCGTCACCCATAAAGCTGTCGATGTATCCACCATTTTCTGAAATAACGGGACTGATAACTTTTAAATAGCTATTCAGAAATGCCAGAACATCAGTTGGACTAAGTGTTTCACAAAGTGTCGTGAAATTTCTGATGTCGCAAAATAAAACGCTCATTTCGGATTCAATACTGTCGCCTAGTTTTACATCAAGTGCAGATTTATAGTTTAGCAATTCAAAAGTTTTCCATGGAATAAATCGCGAGTAAGACTGAGTCATTCTTGCTGTGTGTACAATCGCGCGTAGTTTTACATTAAACTCTTTTCCACTAAGGTCTTTGTCAATAAAATCAGTTCCACCGGATTTAAGTCCCATTTCAAAATCAGGTTCTTGTCTAGAATTATGCATAAAGATGATAGGAACATCCGCACGATTTAGGAGCTTTCGAATTTCTTTGGAAGCTTCATATCCAGAAATAATGGGCATCATTACGTCAAGAAGAATTAGCTCAGGGCGATAGCCTTTGCTTAAAGATTCTATTGCATCCACAGCTAAACTGAAGGCCTGAACCTGGTGTCCTTCCTCTCTTAAAATATTGCATAGAAAGCTCAGTTTATCCGGGTTGTCTTCCACTATCATAATGCGTGCCCCTTTTCTCGATGCCTGAAAAGGGGATTGAGAAGGCACATTGTGTATTTTTGGATTGCTATTAGAGGTTCGAATTCCAACTTTTCGATTTTTAACTTTTTCCAATATTGATTCAACTTCTAAAAGATTATCTAAAAATCGTGGATTTGGAGTGTCTAAACTTTGAAGAGCTTGGATTATTTTTTGAACCGGTTCATTTAACTGCTTCATTGTGAGATCGAGCACGCCGTCTTGGTACTTTGAAGCTCTTTCAAATGCAGCCAGTTCTCTTTGACGGTTTGCGTGTCTTTCAAGAGATTGAGCAATTTGAGTTCCAATAATTTGAATAATTCTTAGATCAGCCTCCCCAAGTACTTTTTCCTTCTTGTAACAATCTGCAATTATCAAACCATATTTACCTGACTCAGTTTGGATCGGGGCACAAATAAAAGAGGAAGAGTTTGAAGTTGAGAGTAAATTTCTGAACTCTGGTAAAAGTGTGTTTAGGTGAGTTTTAACATCGGAAATGACTACTGGTTTTCCAAATCGAAAAACGTTTGTTAGTTTTCTTGGATCATCAGAATCAATTTTCGTAGGGATCCTAAAATTTTTAAAAACTGTGAGTAGTGTTTGGTCTAGCCCGGCTGATGACTCATATTGAATCTGCTGTGATTCTAGGTTTTCAAGTAACACAATAACTCGATCATATGCGAGATCTTGAGTAAGACTTTGGCAGGCGCGATCAATAATATTTTTCTGACTAAGTTCCTTGGAAATCGCTTCTGTCACGTTGTTAATTACAGAGTATTCCTGCAACTTTCTTTGGAGCTCTAACTTTGTAGCTTGAAGTTCGATAAACTGATGATCCACTTTGTTCAATGCATCTTGAGTTTGTGAAGCAGCTTCTTTTGTAAGTTTGTATTTTTTTGTAAAAAAGATTCCCGCGAGAAGCATTATCGTAGTTATTACCGCGAGCGGTATACTAACTTTTAGAAAAATAGTCCCTGCGACTACGCCAACAAATGGAATTGCGAATTTTAAAGTGTTTAGATTGAAGATCTTATAATCAGGAGGTGGAATAACATTTAGCTTAAAACCATCTTTGGTATCGATAAATTCTAGTTTTGCCTGTGGTAAGTCTTTTACCGTTGGGATTCCGGCAAAATATCCTTTGGTATTGTCTACTATGTCGGGGATCGCATCTCTAAATGAAGTAAGTTCTTCATCAGTTAAGTTGGTAGTTAAATACGTGTAGAGGAAGTCAATTTTTAGAAAACTACTACGCTCAATTTTTACTTCCATCATTTTGCTAAACATTGGAGAAAGTTTAGGTATATTCCCATAAATTTCTCCCAAGGAAAGTGCATTACGAATGAGATAGTAGAGAGGTGCACCAATTATTTCCTTTGATAATGATACCAACCCCACATTATAAGCCAGCTTCTCATCACCAGTAATTCTTTTGCATGCATTAAAGAATCTTCGTTCAAAAGTTATAGAAACCCAGTTGTCTTCATTCTGAATGTAATCAAAAGGCAAGCCACATTCTTCGCAAAGTTTTATTGGATCAAGATCTGGATAGTGCTCTTTCAAATAGTACAAATAACTCTTAAAAATTTTTGTACTAAAATGCTGTTTGCACAGCTTTGCGTCGATGTTGGCCATAGGTGTTAATCTACGGACTTTTCGGAGGAATCTAATTTTTTCTGAAGTTTTTTTGGCTTGGCAATTGCAGTGGGCACATACGCGTCCTCAGTGAGAATTTTTTACGGAAGGTATCAAGGAAGAGACCAAAAAGGAGAAGAAACCGAGCAGAAAGGAGGTTTTTATGACCATCCTCTCTACCCTCTATATTGTTCTTAAAACGATACAGGCCTTCCTTGCAGTATACGCTGCTTGGAAATCGCTTAAGAGACTCCCCTAAACACGGAGTCTCTATCGTCGTTACAATTTATAACTTGAGTAGTTTTGTATAGGCTTGTCTTAAAAACGCTTGAGAGGTTCTAAGGATTGAACATTTGAGCTGAGGGCGCACTAGAACTAAACAAAAGACCTGCAAAAAACAATAAAGTTTTGACACCCTAAAACCGATACTCTTGATGATTCTTTGAAAGGGCAACAACTATGACTTCACATCAAGAATTTTTTCAACGACTCGTGAGTGACTGGAACGTGGCTTATGCAAAACTGTCAAAAAGCCCAGCAATGCAGCGCCTAGAAAAAGGCGATTTAAAACTTGAACACTATAAAGGTTACCTTCAAGAGACCTATCATCACGCAGGAATCAATCCTCAAATTCAAGCTTATTGCTCAATGTTCTTAAAAGGCAATCCTCGTGAAGTAGTCGCTCAATTCTACAAACACGCTACTTCAGAAATCGGTCACGACCTTTTGGCTCTGAATGATCTTTGTGCACTTGGCGGAAATCGCGAAGCTGTGATTCACTCTAAGCCTCTTCCGCAAACTTTAGGTTTGAATGCTTTTGTTACTCATTACATTCAGTTTCATAATCCTATTGGGTATCTTGGATATTTGTTTCACCTAGAGTTTATGCCCACACAAAAAGGACCAAGCTATCTTCACAAACTAGAATCAATGGGTATTCCTAAAACTGCACTAAGTTTTTTGGAAGAACACGCAACTGTGGACGTCGCCCATGTAAAACTTATGGAAAATTATTTTAAAAAACTAGTCGATAAAGAGGAAATCTATCAGCACGTAAAATATGTGATGGAAGCCACTTGCGAGCTACATGGATTAATGATCGCTGCAGCGTTTGAAAACGGTGAAAAAATTTACGGATCGGAAAGCAAAAAAGCTGCTTAAAAATCGCTGATCATATACTATGAGTTCATGAAAGCACTTGTCCTTGGCGCCAGTGGGCTTATTGGAAATGAACTCCTCAATCGATTATTGTCTGACGAGCGTTACGATGAAGTTTTAGTGATTGCTCGCAGTTCGCTAAAAATAAAGAATCCAAAGTTACGAATCGATTTAAAAGAGAGCACGCAGTTTCATGAAAGCGTACTTTTACAAGAAGCCGATCATTTATATTGCTGCTTAGGTTCAACAATTAAGAAGGCGGGCTCTGAAGAAAACTTTCGAGCCATAGATTTTGATGTCCCTTTCTCTTGCATTCGATCAGCCCACAGTTCTAAACGACTGGAAAAAGTTTTACTTGTTTCAGCAATGGGTGCAGATGCTAAATCGAAAATATTTTACAATCGAGTAAAAGGTGAATCAGAAAACGCGCTTTCAACCTTAGGATTAAAAGAGTTTCATATCTTTCGACCTTCGCTTCTTCTAGGTGATCGGCAAGAAAAACGAAGTGGCGAAGCTTTGGCAATGAAAATTTCAAAACCCTTAGGGTGGATATTTCGGGGGCCACTAAAAAAATACAAACCTATTCATGCACGCACGGTGGCTCATGCAATGATTAAGCAAGGACTCTCAAAATCTGAAACTGGCGTTCATATACACGAATCCGATTCAATCGAAGAGTCGGGCCACAATACTTTCTAATGTGAAGGTGTTGTCGACGACAATTTTTGCACGGGCCATTGAAGGCTGCACAAATTCATCATGCATCGGTTTGACATGATTTTCGAACTGTTTGACTACACCATCTAATGTTCTTCCACGTTCTTTGATGTCACGATTTTTTCGTCGCTCAAATCGAGTGACTTCAGGGACATTTAAAAAAACACTGGAGTGAAAAAGTGAAGAAACATTGTCTTGTGACAAGATCAGAGTTCCATCGACAAGGACAAATTCTTTAGGGGAAACTTTTTGGGTTTGCTTGAGTCGTTTGTGAGTCGCAAAGTCATAGATGGGAACTTCAACTTCCCTACCTTTTTTAAGTAGCTCCAAATGTCGACTCAGCAAATAAAAATCAAGGGAAGAAGGGTGATCAAAGTTTACGTCACCCCCGTCTTCTTTAAAACGATGACTTTGATCGATGTAATAGGAGTCTTGATACAAAAGTATGCACTTTTCGCTGCCGCCTAAATACTCAAATATTTTTTTGCCAAGCGTGGTCTTACCCGAACAACTTCCACCCGAGATTCCGATTAAAGTTGTTTTCACGTTCTAATTTCCCAAGGTATCAAAAAGTCTGTCGCCCGCATCACCCAAGCCAGGCAAAATATAACCCTTCGGACTCAGCTGCCGATCTACATTGGTGGTAATGATTTTTACATCTGGATGAGCAGTTTTAAGTTTAATAATTCCCTCTGGAGCAGAGAGCACACTCACAAAAGTAATAGGCCCAACTTCGTATTGCTTCAGTCGATCAATCACTGCCACAGCAGTATCACCAGTTGCTAAAAGGGGATCAATTAAAAAAACTCTTTGGCCTTTGCTTTTTTCGGGTATTCGAAAATAGTATTCAATTGTGGCGTGTAAAAATTTGTCTCGATAAATTCCTACATGCCCCACTCGCGCAAAGGGAAGCATTTGAAGCATGCCCTCTAACATCCCACTGCCCGCTCGTTGAATGGAAATAATATTTATCTTTTCTCCAACTATGGGCTGCGTGGTTTTTTCGAGAGGGGTTTCGATTTTAACATCTCTTAAAACCAAATCACGAGTTGCTTCATAAGCTAAAAGTGAGGCAATTTCTGAAAGATAAGCACGGAACTCAGCATGGTTTGTTTCTTTTTTACGAAGCATGGTGAGTTTATGGCGAATCACGGGGTGATCCACAACATGAGCTAATTTTGAAATATCAATTTTTTTCATAGTACATTTCCTTTAAAAAACGGTTCCATCACTCTCAATAAGTATGGGGCTTCCAGCATCAGTTCGCTTTAAAGCAGCAATCACTCTCCCTGCCCACCAAGTTCCGCCTTCTAATACTTTTCCCAGTGGCAATTCGTCAGAAGTCTTCTTTAAAATTTCTCTCACTCTGGTGGCAACTTTTTCCATAAGAACAATAGTCATTGCTCTCCATTCGACAATGACCTCACTGGAGGGCTTGTGTGCAATACTCAGATTTTTTGAATCTCGAAAACTTAACACACCAGTGTCTACAAGTAGGCCACCGTTGCGATACTCTGCCAAGCAACTTAACTCATTAAAGTGAGTTACTTTTACCCCAAGCTCTACTATGGGGTCGACCATAGAATAAGTTAACCACTGTGAAAGTTTGTGAAATGGCACAAGCGATTCAAACCCATTGCCCAGTAAAGGGTGAGGCCACACATCTCCCACGTTGACACCATTAATTTCAACTCTACCAGGCCAAATTTCTCCGAGGCCTCGTTGCAAAGCTTTCAAAATTTCTACCGCCTTTAAACATCGCAAAGCGTCTGCCTTAGGAAGAATTTTTTCAAGCAAGTGGGCAGGACGCGCATTACTGTGTCTAAAATAATCTTTTTTATTTGAAAGAACTTTTCCGAGTGCCTTTAAAAGTTCAAAGCGTCCCAAATCACCGACAAGTGGATTTTCATCTGAAACCTGAAAGTATTTTTTAAATTTCTCAAAACTTAACTGAGTAAGTCCTTTAGCGTCCACTTGAAAAGGATTTCGGGGATCAGACGAAAACGCCCCTGCTAAAAACATATGGAGTGAGGCCACAGCAAGTCCTTCAGATTTTGAAAAAGATTTTTGACTGGGTTCCTCAAAGTACTTCCATTGCATTCCTGCCCCGGCATCAAGCAATACACTGACTATGACTAAATCAATTTTCGAATTCACCCGTTCTTCAGGCGCCAATGCACTGAGAGAAATATTTAATTCCTTAAGACGCGCAATCCCTCCGACATTAAAATGCTTCCAACGAGAATGAAAAGGTATTCGTAAATCCGGATAATTTTTTAAACACTGCTCAACAGTGAGTTTGGCCGCTTCTTCGATTTTTGACAGATCAATTTTAAAATTTGTTTTTCCATTTTCAGAAAGCGCGTATATTTTTTCACAACGTTCACGAATAGCTTGAGTTGAAAAAATATAATCCAATTCTTCAGCACTGGCTTTGATGGAACTATTCATTGAGCGTGCGCCCTTTAACTTTTTTAAGATTTTTAGTCACACCACTTTGATTAAAATAACCGGCAGCTTTTTTGGCTTCCATTTCGACACTGGCGTCTCCCGGGATTCGGTCAGCGGGGATTTCGTAGCGATTTTTAACTTTAATACCTGAACCCACAATGGCGTCGTACTTCATATCCGACATTGAAATAAGATTATCAATTTTTTGCACTCCAAAATAATGAAGGACATCGGGCATGAGTTCTTGGAAGCGCATGTCTTGGACACCGGCTACACATTCTGTTCGATAAAAATAAGTGGCAGCGCTGTCGCCGCCCTTTTGACGTTTGCGAGCGTTGTAAACGAGAAATTTGGTGACTTCGCCGAGCGAGCGACCTTCTTTACGATAATACACAATCATGCCAGAGCCGCCTTTTTGTGCAGTCTTGATGGCTTCTTCAATTCCGTGAACTAAATATGGCCTACAGGTACAAATATCTGAACCAAAAACATCCGAGCCATTGCATTCGTCATGCACTCGCACTGTGAGTTCCTTTTTGGGATTCCAAAGATTTTCTGGATTTCCAAAAATATACACGGAAGTTGATCCAATAGGGGGAAGCACAACTTTGATATCATGACGGGTGATTAATTCAGGAAACATTCCTCCCGTGCGTTCAAACAAATGTCGACGGAGATCGCCTTCTGAAACTCCAAATCTCTCGGCTATTCCTGGCAAATACCAAACAGGTTCAATGGCAGCTTTGGTAACCAACACACCGGAAGATTTTGTTAAAACCTCCCCATCCACTTTAAGTCTTCCAGCAGCCAATGCTTGTTCAAGTTCGGGCATATGAATGTGGGCTTTGGTAATCGCAATCGACGGGCGAATATCGTAGTTGTTGTCGTAATGTTTTTTAAACCACTTTGTAGGATGTGCCCCCCATGGATCAATTGAGACCATTTTTTTGGGGTCATACCAAGAAGGGAATGGACCAACACTAATCACGGGATCTGTGTTGGTAAGATCGGGTTTATGTTCTTCAGCAAGTTTTCCACTGGCTGTGGCAAGGGCTGCATAAACGCAATAACTTCCACCGTGTGAACCAATGGCGTTTCGTCGGGATTTGCTGGTGAGTGATGCCACCACAGGACCACGCTTCATGGGGTCTTTTGCGCCCCAAGTGATGGGTAAAGATTTTTTAAAAATAAATCCCGGGTGCGAAGTTAAAAGGATATGGCTTGATTGAGATTTGGGCATTGAAAGAAACCTCTTGTTGTTTGGGTCTGTGAGCAAGGGGTAAAATCTACTCAATGGCGGGGGAATTAGCAAAAATTAGTTTAAGTATCCTGTATAACGCGCGGCATCTTTATCTCAAACAATTGCTGCTGGAATGGGTGTCGTACCAAAATACATACTATGCTTTTTCGCACCTAATGTGCATAATTACATACTATGCTTTTTTGTACACATTAGATCAGAGTGGAGGAATTTAGATTATGGCACATCATCGACATCGATCGCTTCATCCACTTCTTCTTACTGCTTTAAAATTTTCTCCACTCGTGGGAGTGTTAGGACACCGGCAAGTTGGTAAGACCACACTCTTGTCGCAAATTGGAAAGGCCTACTTTGCCTTGGATGATGAAGAGTCTGTGGCAAATCAGATTGATACCGCTCCCGAATTTTTGCGGGAAGTTGCCGGACCTAAGCCAGTTGCAATTGACGAAGCACAACTCATGCCTTCGCTTTTTCCAGCGCTCAAAGAGTGGGTTCGTAAGCACAAAGCACCTGGGCAATTTTTATTAAGTGGGTCGATTAGGTTTACGAGCAAAAAAAGTATTCAGGAGTCACTCACGGGTCGGATTGTGAATTACGAACTTCTTCCATTGACGATTAATGAACTCTTAGAGGTAGATGCGCCAGAATTGCTGCCTAAGGCACATTTGTCGTTAGATCTCGAAATATTTTTAAAGTCTTTTCCGGTTGAGAAAACAGAAATTAAAAGGAGACTTAAGGCTCTTAAAGATTACGAAATCTTCGGAGGACTTCCAGGGATTTGCTTTGTTCGTAATGAGAAAATTCGCATAGGGCGCATAGCTTCCCAAATTGATACACTTCTTGACCGTGACTTAAGAATGCTTTGCACGACTCAATTAGGGTTGATGGAGTTAAAAGAAATACTTTCTAAACTCGCCGATAGTTCTGGTCAGGAAGTTAAGCTAAGCGAGCTGAGCACTCGTAAACGAATGAACAGTACTTCGCTCAATAAAATCTTAGATGCCCTTGAAGCTTTGTTTATTATTAGGCGAATTCCGATTGTAGGATACAAACGAGGTAGTGTTGTATTTTTTGAAGATATTGCCGAACAAAAAGCCATTCAGATAACCGAAAATGACCTTAAGAAAACTCAACTGCAAATGCTTTTTTCGATAGTGAGAGCCGCTTTTGCCTATCGGGAAGGTGAATTTCCTAGTTTTGCACAGTTTCAAACGCGTGGAGGATCTATGGTTCCCATCTGTGTAAGATCAAAGGAAGGAGTTAGCGGGTTTATACCGATTGCAGATGTGAAACCTAGTCGTTCCGAAAGAGCTTCAGCTAAAAGTTTTTTTGCGGCATTTCGAAATGCAAAAGTTTTCTATGTTTACAATGGAATGGTGGATTGTGAATCCATTGATGATCGCCAATGCGTGCTATCTCTCGCTCACTTAACGCTATAACTTTATTTTCCCTTTAACGACGGAACATTGTCGCTTAACCAATCGACGCAGAGCATCTTCCACTCCAATCTCTAGTAAATCTACTGAACTTTCTGCACTCGCTTTGTTTTTCTCATGGCCACTGACAAAAACTATAGATTAATGTCACTCAAATTTCAGCAGCCAAGCTAATTTTCAGAGAGAATAGATCAAAGCAGGAGAAACGAAATGAGCGAAGTTCAGAACAGCAGCAAAAAGCCCAAATCTAAGAAAGTCTTAAAACAAGGAAGTGTTAAAAAATTCAAAAAGACAATTTCAAAGGGGTTAAAAAAGGCTCGCTCACTCAATCGAAAAAAGGCGGGCGCTGAATTAAAAAAACTCATTGCAAAGCCAAAAAAATCGCTAAAAAAAGCTCAAGCGCGCGTGATTAAGGCAGTTCCAAGCAAAGAAAAGATCAGTGAAATTTTAACTGAAAATCCTTTTGGCAAAAAAGGCGTCAAAATGGCAGTCGATCAATACGAAAAAATTCGCAAAGGAATTTTAGAAGCTATTTATCATCTCGAAACGCCAACCCAAGAAGAACTCGTAGGCTACGTGAAAAAAAAATGGGGGAGCACAATTTTAGGTTCCGTGGATTGGGCGGCCGAAGCTGTAAAACTTGATCTTGAAGCCAGAAAATTAATCAAAAGACTGATGGGAAAGCCTGAGCGCTATTCAAAAGATACTTCGCAGCAAGACCCTCTGGTATAATTTTTCCAAACGGAGAAAGTGGCAAGGACCCTGTAATACTGGGGAGTCGCAGGATCCTTGCCTTTTCTTGTATCAGGGAGTGGTGAGACTGGGAATCATAAGGCTTAATTTTTTATTATGCCTTTTTTGATTACTAATTTTATCGTGAATTTTTGAGAGTAAAAAATCTGTGGAATCCAATGCATGATTAATGGCTTCGTAAAGATTGGTAGATTTCTTTTTTACTTTGAGGGCTTTGTAGGGTTTTCCTTCAATCAAAACTTCACAGGAAAACGAATCCACCCCGGCCTGATTTGGTGAATTCTCCATCGAGTATTTTAAAGTAACTTTAGGATTTGCGTGTTGAAAAAAATGTCTTTGAAGGTGTGCCAGTTTTTCTGAGACAAAACTTTCAATGGCTTCAGTTTTTTCAAATCTTACGTAGTGTTGAATGAGTTTCATAGTGCATTCCTCCTTATTGTGTTTGATTGCAACTACAACTTCATTATGCGCTCGCTCAAAGCCCTCAAACTGATGCGGAAATGAAGAATTTTTCACTCGTTGTTTTAAATAGCAGCGCGTAAATTTTTAGCACTCACGTTGTATGTAAATTAAGCGATGAATTAGAGTTTTTAAGGTTGTGAATCTCGGCACTTGGGCTAATGAAGCTCTATGACATTAAAAAGATTCCCATTTGCATTGACAACTCTCAGCATAATTTTAGGTGTATTTATCGCGATTTTATTTGGAGTAAATGAAGATCTCTTTAAATCGCGCATAAAAGAAGGACTATCGAAGAACGTTAAAATATTATCGATTGAAGACACTGCAAAAAAAGAAGCAACAATAAACTCTGAAGCAGAAAAGAACTGGCGCTACTACCAGCGCTTTCACTTTCATGCGACGGGTATTTCAGCCATGACACTGGGACTTCTTTTAATGATTTCATTTTTAAATGCTCCTCAAAAATTAAAAATCGCAGCCAGTCTCCTCACCAGCGTGGGGGGATTCTTGTATCCTTTCGTGTGGCTCTTTGCGGGAATTTATGGCCCGGAGATGGGCCGCTCTGAAGCAAAAGAGGCCTTTGCCATTTTTGGATACATGGGTGGTGTGTTTTTACTGGGGACTCTTTTAAGTTTTTATATGTCGCTTAGGTATGATTTTGTGAAACGTACTGATTAAGAATCCCGTTAAGTCCGTTGTTTCTTTAATTTTGTAACATATTCAGGGAAGTTGACTTGTGTCTACTTTACACGCGTGTAAAGTAGATATATGTCCACTTTACACCGGTACCTTGAGGCCCAGATTGTCAGTGACCTAAAAGAAAAGATGGTGTTTTTAGGTGGACCTCGTCAGGTAGGAAAAACAACATTTTCACAAAGTTTGCTGAGATCGCCGAAGCTGATAGAAAGCTCATACTACAATTGGGATGATTTTGAAGACCGCAAAAAAATTCAAGAGCGAGTTTGGAGCAAGGATCAAAAGCTTATTGTTTTAGATGAGATCCATAAATTTCCCAAATGGCGCTCTTTGATTAAAGGTATTTTTGATAAACAAAAAAATGAACATCAGTTTCTTGTCACCGGATCAGCAAGACTTGATTACTATCGAAAAAGTGGCGACTCACTTTTGGGACGATATTACTACTACCGTTTACATCCCTTAAGTCCAACTGAACTTAAAGACCACACGAGCCTCCAAACTCTCCTTCAGTTTGGTGGTTTTCCAGAGCCATTTCTTAAACAAAATCTTAGATTTCTGAAGCGATGGCATTTGGGGCGTCGTGAGAGAATTATTTATTCTGATATTCGTGAACTCGAAAAAGTTAGGGAAGTTGCAATGATTGGCCAACTTTGTGAAGCATTGGCGCCAAGAGTTGGGTCTCCTCTTTCTAGAAAAAATCTAGCGCAAGATTTGGAAGTCGACTTTAAAACAGCGGAACGCTGGTTACAGATATTAGAAAACGTTTACTATTGTTTTAGAATTTCAGCGTATGGCACTACTGGTTTTCGCAGCGTTAAAAAAGAGCAAAAAGTTTATCTTTGGGATTGGAGTGAGCACAGCGACGAAGGCAAACGATGGGAAAACTTTGTTGCCTCGCAATTGCTTAAATATTGTCACTTTCATCAAGATATTTTTGGCGACAAAATGGAACTTAAGTTTTTGCGTGACGATTTTGGACGCGAAGTAGACTTTGTAGTCTTAAAGAACTCTGAGGCAATATTTGCAGTTGAAGCAAAGGTTTCTGAATCAAGAAGCATTAGCCCACATTTGAAATATTTTTCTGAAAGAGTAAAGATTCCGAAATTTTATCAAGTGCATTCAGGAAAAAATTCATTTGTGATTGACCAAAAAACCAAATCACTATCCTTTGCCGATTTTGCAAAGGAAACTATTTTAATATGATCGTTTTCCATTTTTTCCTTTATGTTTTGTAGATAAGTTTTTAGCCATGCGAGTCTTTGTTACTGAGAAGGAACTTTTGTTAAAATTTAGTGAATTTCTCTTCCACCGCCGGAGCCTCCAAATTTTTGGCGCTGCCGGTTGAAATTTACAACGCAATGCGAAATAAATTGTTCCAATATTAACAAATTCAAGTAGATATTTAGCGTCAAAAAATCAACTCCCGGTGAAAAGCTTCCGATAGAAGCTCTATGACGCAAAAGCTTTGTTTAGAGTTCAACAAAACCATCGGCAGAATTAGAAAATCGGGAGCACCCAAAAGGGGCAAAAAACGACTCCATTTAGCTACGGTTCTAAGCGTATCAATTTGCTTTATCTCTCAAGCAACAGCGGGCAATTGCGAAAAACTTTCTCAAAGTGCTGATCATGATCTGCGAATATGTGAATCAAAACTTAAAGTTTTAAAACTTTATGGATCGCCTGTTAAGAGAGCTGAGACTTTGGGCCATCTGTTAAAAAATGGGGACCTCAATTGGCAAGCATACGATTACTTCAACACAAAAGTTTCAAAAGTTCTTGAGACCAGTCCTTCACTTGTAAAAACTTTAGCAGAGTCGCTATATGCAAATTATGCGCACCGTTCTTTTGAAAGACTTCCAGAAAATTATCAAAAAGAAGTTGAAGTACTAGCTGAGAGTTCGGGTAAAAAACTTTCCTATTTTAAAAAAGCATTTGCGCTTCCTGACTTTGGAACAGCGGCTGAAGGATTTGGAGACTACCTTAACGAGCTCAAACGAAATCTTGGTTGCACCAGCATAGGGCTTGTTAACCCCGATGGTTTTATGGAGTTTGGACGCAATTTAGATTTTTCGGGAGTGGGAGTTTTTGACGAAAATCCTATCGTTGTTGTTAACATTCCTGAAGAAGCTTCAAGCGAAATTCCGCACATCGCATTTGGTGCTGAAGGTATGCACTACGGTTCGGTTTCGGGTGTGAATGCCAAAGGAATAGGTGTGGTTGTTCATCTTAATGTTATGAAAGATGGCATTCGAAAAATGAACATGAATATGTATTTTGTGGGTGAGGAAGTATTGCGAAAAGCACGATCATTGGATGAAGCGATTTCAGTTTTGAATAATTTTAGAACCGGTCCACAGTGGGCTTATGTTTTAACTGATTTCAACACGGGTGAAATGGCAGTGGTTGAAGTTTCAAAGGATCGTTTTTTTGTAAGACGTAGCAAAAATGGAATCATTGCGCAGTCAAATCACGTGGCAAATCCTGATGCTTTAAAAGACCAAGTTGCACCGTTCGCCTTCCTAAAAAATTCGTATTTTAGAAAAAACTTTGCGGAACTTAGCGCATTACAGCTGTCAAAACGCGAGCATAATTTCTCCGAATTTTTAGATATTCTAGGTTATCAGCGTGACCCCAGTGGTCACATGTCTTCACATTCGGACGTCATGAAAGCTCACACCATTCAAAGCGTAGCGTTTAGCGGAATTAAAGGATCGGGAATTGAAAAAGTTCATTTAGGATTTGACCCCTCGCCTACGGCAACTGGAAGGTTTGGATCATTTTCATCGCAAGAGCTTTACGCTTTTGGAGTGAATGACGAGCTTTCCATGGAAGTTCTAAGGCCGTCAAAAGTTTATGACCAAAAACGCTTCAATCAATCACAAATTTCAAAAGCGTATGAAGATGTTTCTGAAAAACGAAATTTGCCTAGTGCGATTTCCAGAATCAAAGATCATCGCACAGGAGAGGGCTTTTTGTTTCGTGCAGCGATGTTCTATAAGTTGAAGCTCTATGAGGAGTCGTTAGGTGAGCTTCAAAAAATTCCAGTAGAGGCTAGTGACTTAGAACTTGGGCGAAGAAATGTGCCAATCGGGATCGACGGAGAAGCGAGTGCGCAAATGGTGGATGATTCACGGACTCCGGCGTCGGAGTTAGAATCGTTGGATCTTAAGTTTGGCGAATCTAGGCACATCGAAGAATCCGCTGACCATTTAAAAGCCTTGGCGCTTTTGCAACTTAAGCAAACGGCTGAAGCCCGAGGTGTGGCAGCTGGCAGATTAAAAAGCCACATCGAAAATCCTTATTTAAAAAAGCGCTTTGAAGACATTAGCAAACTCAAAGATGGCAAAAAGCTGAGCTCAATGAAGGTCAGTTACGACTTTTTTTCGGGAGATGTGGAGTAGTTAGACATTGAGTGAAGCAGAAAAACTGGGGTTTTAAGCTTAAGATCGTTGAAGATTCCTAAAAATCAACCTATATCCCAACACTATGCTTTTGAGCTTAATTATCCCTGTTTATAACGAAGCTGGTCATCTAAACAAATTTCTTCAAGAACTTGACTCTTTTGACTTTGGTACGCCAGTGGAATTTGTTTTTGTTAATGATTGCTCTAAAGACGAATCCCTAACAATCATGAATAGTTTTTCGTTCAAAAACAAATCTCAAATCATCGACCTCAAAATCAATCAAGGAAAAGGCAACGCTATCCGCGTTGGGATTGAAAAAGCTTCAGGCACCGTGATTGCCGTACAGGATGCAGATTTTGAATATTCATTAGATGATTTAAAAGTTCTAATTCAGCCAATTTTAAACAATAAGGCTGATATCGTGTTTGGAAGTCGCTTCCGAAAAAACGGTGTTCAAGTGCATCGTACTTTTCACTATTTTATTAATCGTTTTTTAACTGTGTTTAGTAATCTTTGCAGCGGTTTGTATTTAACGGATATGGAAACTTGCTACAAAGTTTTTCGTGCTGAAATTATTCAGAACATTAATCTTCAATCAAATCGATTTGGTTTTGAACCCGAAGTAACCGCTAAAATTGCCCGTCTAAAAGCCAGAATTGAGGAATACCCTATTAAATACTTTCCCAGAACCTATATGGAAGGAAAAAAAATAAGTTGGAAGGATGGCGTTGCGGCTCTTTGGCACATTGCTTACTTTAATTTGTTCATCGATAAAACTCGATTTTTTAAAAAACAAATGCCCCCGCACTTTATTCCTCGTGGCTCGCAGTGGCTTTGATGTCGTTTCTTTTTAATTTATGGGAGTTCTAAAGTCCGCTCTACGATTAGTAAAAGAAGGCAAGTTAAAAGAATTTAAACACCATGTGGTGCGCCGGTACCGCAAATGGCGTTTTCAAAAGACTCCCTTAAAATCGATTATCAGTTTCGAAAATTCGAAAAATTATAAGCACCGCAAAGAATTTTTAGAAAGTTCACAAATCACAGTTATCGTCCCAATTTTTAATGCTCCTATTGAGACCGAAAAATGTATTCAAAGTGTTTTGCATCACACCTCAGGTAATTTTAAAATTATTCTCATTGACGATGCCAGTAATGATCCAAAGATTTGCGACATCCTAGAACGATTTAAAACTCATCCAAAGATCCAGATCGAAAAGAACCTTACAAATCTGGGTTTCGTGGCTACAGTAAACAAGGGATTTTTTTTAGCGGCTACTAATGATGTTGTGATTTTAAATTCCGATACCGAAGTCACACCTCGATGGCTTTTAAAGTTAAAATTGGCTGCATATTCTGATCCCAAAATCGCAACGGCTACTCCGTTTTCAAACGCCGCAGGTGCGTTTTCGGTCCCCACTCTTGGCGTAAACAAGGATATTCCCGCCCATCTTGATCTTATAAGTATGGCTAAACTTGTAGAGGATGTTTCGGCCTCTTTGAATCCAACAGTCCCAACGGGAAATGGATTCTGTATGTATATTAAAAGAGCAGCATTAGAAGACATCGGAATTTTTGATGTTCAAACTTTTGGCAAAGGTTATGGCGAAGAAAACGATTTTTGTCTTCGCGCCATCCAAAAAGGATGGACCCATGTGATTGATGATTCCACTTATATCTTTCATAAAAGAAGCGCATCGTTTAGCGATTCCAGCGAAAAAAGAAAAGAAGTCGCCAAAGTTGCTCTGGAAAAAAAACATCCTCAGTATCCTGCTTTGGTAAGGGATTTTTTGCATTCGGAAATTCTTCAGAATATAAGAAATCAAATCGAAGCTGCGATGGATTCCTATCCTCTCGATCCACGTTTTAAACAGAAAAATATTTTGATTGTCATCCACAAAGGTAGTGGTGGTGCTTCTCTTATCAACGCCGAGATGATGGAAAAGCTTGATGTCAGGTGGCGAGTCTATGTTTTAGAGTCTAATGCTCGCGCTGTAATTTTATCGGAAGTCAAAGGGGAACAAAAAAACCAAATCCATGTTTGGCAACTAGAATCTCAATGGAAACCTGAGCAATTTAAGCGAAGTGATTTTGAAAAAATTTATTTTGATGTTTTGACAAGATGTCGAATTGATTTAGTTCACATTAGGCACTTGTTTAAAGCCTCCTTTGACATTGTTGACCTATGTTTATCAATGGGAATTCCCTATCTTGTTTCTTTGCACGATTATTACTTTGCATGCCCGTCAACCAATCTTCTTGATGACAACTTAAAAAACTGCGGCGGAGTTTGCACTCCAGGCACGGCTCAGTGTCACCTACCAAGCCCTCTTCTTTCGTCGCTTCCAAACTTAAGAGGATTTTTGAGTACCTGGCGTTCGGAAGCTCAAAAACTCTTAGCTTCTGCGGAATGTTTAATTACTACGGCACAGGACACTTGCCTCACATACCAAAAAGCATTTCCTAGTGTGGATCCTAAAAAATACAAAATTATTCCGCATGGACATATATTAGTGGACCGTAGAATTGATCATATTTCAAAAGAGATTTTGAGTTCTGATTTCATAAAAAACGAGCCTCTGAGGATTATGTTTCCAGGGAATCTTGCACCCCATAAGGGATCGCTAGAAATCGAAAAATTTCTCAGGTCTGCTGGAAAAAATGTGGAAGCAATTTTTTGCGGCACCGTTCCTGATAACCTTAAGCAGTTTGGAAAAAATATTGGTCCCTATCAACGAGACGAATTCCCGAGAATTGTGAAAGAGACAAAGCCACATTTTATAGCGCTGTTTTCGATTTGCGCCGAGACTTTTTCGCACCTACTTAGCGAAGCTTGGATTTGTGGAATTCCTGTGATCGTGGGAAATCTGGGATCACAAAAAGAAAGAGTGATCGAAAGCGGCGCGGGAATTGTTGTGAATTTAGAAAGACCCGAAAACATTTGGGCGCAAATGAATGAGATTGTAAATGAGGAAAATGCATATCAGAAGCTTGTGGAAAAAAGCCGAAATGTAAAAATTTCTAGTATTCATGCCATGGCACATTGCTATGAAAAAATCTATTTCGAAGTCATCTATAAGCAAAAACCACTAAGTGTTTTTAATCTAGTTCCGCTCAAAAAAAGAGCTTCATATATTATTAGAATCGAATCGCCGCTTCTTGCTGCCCAAGATGAGTTGCTGACTCTTAGAAACTACAATTTTCGAAACAAGGATTTTGAGTGGTTTGAGAGGGATTTGTTTTTCGCAAATCCCGACATCGTTTTATTTCAGCGCGCTGATTTAAGCTTGGATAACTGGAATCGCATTCAAAATTCCGTAATGCGCAAAAAGCGTCGATTTGTTTTGGACCTAGATGACAATGTTTTTGACATAAGTCCCCAGCATCCGAGTTATGATTTTTTTAAAGATCGTATTCCCACCTTGAAAAAACAAATTCAAGAATGTGATTTGCTATCGGTGAGTACAGATCCTTTAAAAAAATCTTTGCTAAATCTATCGGCCGAAAAAAAAATTCAAGTGATCCCAAATTTTTTGGACCAAGAAGTTTGGTTAAAAAAGCGGAGTTCAAATAGAAAGCTAAAGTTGCAATCTGGGCTTAAAAATCAAATAAATGTTATCTATTGCGGGGGATTCACCCATTTCGAGGATTTAAATTTGCTAAAGGCTCCATTTTTGCAAGCTAAAGAAATTCTAAAGAAAAATCACAATATCAAAATGGAGTTATATGTTGTGGGTGTAACCGATATCCGGCCTGAAGACGCTTGGTATAAAATTATCCCTCTTCCAGAAGAGGGAGGTCTGCCCTACGCCGACTATGCTGACTTTTTGCTCAACGAAGTCAATGCAGATTTTGCCATTGCTCCACTAGTAGAAAATGCCATTAATCAGTCAAAAAGTAGTATCAAATATCTCGAGTACGCAGCCCTTGGGTGGCCTGCGATTTACAGCGATGTCGGCCCCTATAAGGATACAGTTAATCACAAGCAAACTGGTTACAAAGTTGATTCAAACTCCAATGATAGTTGGACCAATGCTTTTGTCGAATTTTCGCTAAATCCCGAGCTACGTTTGGAAATTATAAGAAAAGCAGATGAAGAAATTCGATCTAAATTTTTACTGAAGAACAATAAATCAGTTTTTAAATATTTTTGGAATCTTCAATAGACAGCAGCCAGTCACAAAAGTCACTCGAAACTTTTTCCCAATTGAAGCGGTTTGCTGTATGCATGCCCTCAAAGATTAACTGCATTCTAAGATTTTTATCTTTTAAGACCCGTTTAAAATTTTGTTTGAGTTGTGGAATGTCTTTTGGTGGTGAAACTAAGGCATTTTTGTCATGCACTGCATATTCACGAGAACCCCCATCATCAGTCATAACAACAGGAATTCCACAAGCCATTGCTTCAAGCGGACAAAAATTAAAACCTTCATGCAAGCAGGCCGACAAAAACACCCGTCCAGTGGACATATATTTTGGCAGATGACTTTGGTCCGAATCAAGACTTGAAAGCTGAAGGAGCGTGCCCCCTCTGCAAGCCGCTTTTATATCTTTGGTTCCCTTGTGTGGCCGTGGAGATCCATAGCAAACCCCATCAGTGAGTTTTGAAATGGACTGAGGTTTAAACTGCGCGTGATCAATTCCTCCCGGAAATATTCCCGAGACTTTAAACTGCTTCGGGATGTGCTCGGCGGTCCATTTAGAATTGGCGACGTGAAGTACTGACGGATCGAGATTTAAAAAGCGCTCCATGTCTTTATTTTTTGGCCGGTACAATGTGTATGCTGCAAGATGATAACAAATGACTTTTTTTGCGCTTAACTTAGATAGTGCACTCGTGCTCATAGGGTCAGTGAATACGATAAAATCAAAACTAGCATTTTTAGCAGCTTCATCAGTGCTAATAACTTTTGAAAGTATAGGTTTCCAATCTGAGGGCTTCCCATCTGGTGTTACAATAAAAGTTTCAAAGCCCCATTGGTGCAAGCGGTTGGTCATTTCAATAAGTCGTCTGATCCCACCAACGGCTTCTAAGTGAGGGGCAAGCCAAGCAATTGTAGGACGATGGGTAATTTTTTTTGGCGTTTGTAACTTTGCCTGAGAAATATTTTGAATGCTTAAAGCAGCGGCAGTTCTGGCGCGAAGCAGGTCTTCATTGAATTCCATATCGTGCAGCAATGAAATGACTTTATTTAATCCATGTTTTTGGGTGAAAACATCCCTAATTTCACTCGTGATTTTTGCACGGCCATTTTCAGTAAATGATTTTGATTTGGCATGATAGATATAACAATCATCAGCAATAAAATGTTTAAATCCTTTGTTTAAACAGCGAATCGAGAAATCATCTTCTTCTCCGTATCCTCTAGGAAAAGAGATTTCGTCCAGCAGGCCTATCTCGTTTAATGCTCGACGCGAAATCAGATAGCAGAATCCATTCACAAAAGTTACTTCTGGATAAACCCGAGGGGATTGCTTTTTAATTTCGTCCTGAACTTGCTCCAAATTTAAGGAGTCAGGAATCAAATTAACCGCCCATTGCTTAGTTTCTGTTTTTTGTAAAGGAATAGACTGCCAACTTGCAGCGTTTGAAAGAGGACCTATACACCCGACTTTTATTCCTTGAGCAGTACGCGAAATTGCACAATGGATGAGTAAATCTATCCATGACTCCCCAACTATTGTGTCGGAATTGAGAAGTGCAACAAACGACGAAGTTGAAAAGCGAATTCCTTGATTTGCGGCACGGGTATAACCCAGAGCAGATTCGTTTCTAATATAGTGGGCATTTAACTTTTCAACGTAAGTTTTTACGAGAATTTTTGTTTCGATATCGCTGCCATCATCGACCAAAATCACACGATGCAAGCGGGTATTGGTGTGCTTTATTAACGAATCCAAGCAGCGGCGTACGTCGTCTGGAGCATTGTGGATGCAAACCACAATGTCTGCGTTTGATGAAAAATTTAACTTTTCAAATTTTTTCAGGTACGAACGCTTTGAAAGCAACTGCATCGGCATAATTTTCAGCAGCTCAAGGAACTTATCATTGAGCATGCTAAAAAAATTTATAGTTTTTTTAATTTTAGATGGGTAGCGGATTCTTAAAGTCTTGAAAGGTTCAAATTGACTCAAAAATTGTAGGAATTTAAAAATCATTTCGCTCACCTTAAATACTCTTGAAAGATATTTTGATAACTAAGAGCCATTTCTTTTAAGCTAAGTTCTCCATTAATATTTGCGTTATTTTTTAGTTGCAAATAAAGAGCAGAATCGGAACTCGTTTTTAAAAGTTCGTCATAGAGCGATGCCGTGTTTGTGATATTCACCAAAACTCCACCTCCCTGCTTTCCTACGCGTTCTGCGATGGATCCAATATTGTTAGCTATTACAGGGACCCCTGCAGCCCAAGATTCCGTTAAGGTATGACAATAGGTCTCTCCCGTCATGCTAAATATGCCCGAAAAGCACGGCCGAATGATCGAAAAAAGTTTTTCTAAGTCGTCTCGTTTGTAGGGCCCATGTTGAGTTCCGATTCCTGCAAGTTCTGCATCTATAGTCCCGGCAAAGTGAAACTCTAAAATATTTTTATTATTACGGTCAAAATCATAGAGTTTTTTAATCTCGCTTGAACCTTTGGTGGAATTTAAATTTCCGTAGAAAAAAAGCTTTAGAGGTTTGGAAGTTCCGGGGATACTGGAAAATTGCTTTTGGTTAAAATTCCTACCGTGTGGGATGATTGCAAACTTTTTAGGATCTACAGAGCTGCCCATCACTTGAACAACTAAATTTTTTGCATATTCTGAGGTCGTAATAAACTGGGTGACAGTGGGTAATGCTTCTCGCAGAAGTTCTAACCAAGAATTTCTCGTGCCGAGCTTTAGAATTCCCAAATCTCCAAACCATAAATCTTCAATACGACATTGGCCAAGACTTGCGGTGCAAATCCCCGCACAATAGTTCCCATTGTCATCAATGAGGTTTATAGAGGGACAAAGTGTGTAAAAGTCATGGATGGAATAAAATAATGGAATATTTTTTGACTTTGCCAACGAAAAAATATCCAAAGTGTGAGTTAGCAAATGTCTTAAGTGAATAAGATCAATTTTAAAATTTTCAATAATTTCATTATAAATATGGGAATGTTCTTTTGAATGAGGCTGGTTAAAAGTCCAAGCTTCTTTTAAGTCCCAGCTTTTTATAGTTTCGAACTCGCCCCATTGGGAAGATTTTTTACAAAGTCTTAATGAGTTTCTTTGAGCAAAAAGAGTTAGGCATTGATAATCTTCACCTAGTCCATAAACAAGGTCACTGTGTGATTGCATCACTCCGCCAGGAACTTCGGGCATTAAAAATAAGATATTCTTTTGGGAGCTTTGGGAAACGTCAACTGTTTTGCCCAAAAGAGGTCTCTTGATTTGAATTCCTAATGTTGAGTTCGTAGCGGGTGAAAACAATCTACGAAGTAAAAAAAAGAATTTGCTGAGAATTTTTGAAGTCCAAGTTTGGCATTGTGCGGGACTTTGTGCCGATAAGAGATCAGGTTTAAAAAATACTATGAACTTATACGCGAGGGAGGACTTTATAGAATGCAACTCAACGGCTTTTCTTTGATACGCTTTTTGAAGCTCTGTCAGATTGTCTTTTGTGTTTGGGCTCATGAGTATTTTTAAAAACTATAGCACGGACTTTTTAGTGAGGAGATAGGCAATTTTGCAATTAGTTGAAGTTTAGTTTTTGACCTAAAATGATCTCGTGATAAAAGTGCAGTATTGATTCACTTCAAGGCAAAATTAAAAGACTATTTGCTTTACTATTCAACCAACTCACGCATTCAGAGTTTATTGAAAAATATTCCTCAGTCTAGATCTGACCTCTTAACAAGCGAGCAGCATTCGGTCGGACCGACCTGCCCCATGTTCACAGTAGTTGTTCCCGTCTACCAAACACCCAAAGGAATGCTTTTTAAATGCCTTCAAAGCGTTCAAAAGCAGAAGTTTAAAAACTTCGAAATTGCTTTGTATCTTGATGGCCCGCAGCCCGAACATGTTGAGGCTGAAATTACAGAGGCTTTAAAAAAACCCTGCAAAATAAGAGTGCATCGTGAGTTTCAAGACAAAGCTAGGGGTATATCCCATGCTTTGAATGCACTTATAAATTCTGCAAGTGGCGAATACGTGTTTCTGCTTGATCACGATGACTTCATCCACCCTTATACGCTGGAACTTTATGCGGAGAAAATTTTAAGAAACAAGCAAAATTCCGCTTTATATTTTTGCGACGAATACAAAATTACGACAGATGACCGTGTTATTGGAGGCTCTTTTTTTGAAAAGTCAGGGGTCGAAAAGCAAAAATTTTTTGCCAGCAATTTGGTTTGCCATGCGTTGTGTTTTAAAAAGGACGACTTTTTAAAGTGGGGTGCCTTTCGCTCAGAATTTGATTCGGTTCAAGATTTTGAGTTTTGTCTAAGGGCACTTCGAAATGGGGCAAAACTTTGCCGAGTTCCCTATCCTTTGTACGCGTGGCGGTCTCATCAAAACAGCACGGCGAAAAGTCTCTCAGCTAAAAATGACGTTTTGGAACTCACTAAAAAAGCGGTTGCTGAAGATTTGTGTGAACGAAGTGGAAACACCGAAGTCTCTTTGAATTCCGACTTAAGTCAGATCTTTGTATTGGGACTATGCCCGATTCCTTTGAGTCAGTTCTTTTTTCCTCACAAGCATGCTTTAAGAATTGATCAGCTATTGCCAATATCATTATCTGAGCTTTTGGCAGGAGGAGGAAAGCACCTTCACATTCCCAACGAGGCAAAATATATACTCGCCTTGGAACCCTTTAGTTCATTTAGCCTGACAGATTTAAAACTTTCGTTGCAGCTTTTAGACCTTAAATTAGTGAGAGCTTTTCTATTAAGGTCTCTTAAATTTTGGAGGCCCTCAGGGGAATTTTTAGCCCGGCATTACTCTCCTCTGAAATCTCAAAACCAAGCGTCAGGTATTCTGGTGAGTCGTCAAAATTGGAGTTTTTTAAACGAGTCCAAAGATGGTGCGCTAGCCCTTCCCATTGTTTAAGGGATAGACTTTTGCGCAGAGTGTTAATATTTTATTGAACTCGATGTGTTTATTTAAATGTGATTTAAACGGCCACCGAGATGTTTGAGATTTTAAAGTATCGAGCCATGCGATTGCACAAATTTAAGGATTTCTTATTCCTTTCGGTGCGCAAAGAATTCAAATCTCGATACACGGAATCCGCTCTTGGCACCTTGTGGATCATGTTTGAGCCCATGATATTAGTTGCCACGATGAGCATTATTTTTACTTTGTTGGGGCGGCATGGACCTGAAGGAATAGCTTTTCCTGTTTTTTTTTATTCGGGAATATTGCCTTGGAATTTGTTTGCCACCTGTCTCACTCGCGGCACTCAGGTTTTTATATCTGATAGGGCGTTAATTTCGAAAGTGAATTTTCCAAAAGAAATTAGTGTTTTTAAAAATCAAAGCGTATTTTTATTAGATTTTCTTTTCGCTTCGCTTACTTTCGTAGTTATTTTGATAATATTTCATGTCACCCCTAATTTATTTTATCTATATCTTCCTGCTTTGATATTTCTTCAGGTTTTACTTGGAATTGGCGTAATGTTTGTCACCGCTACTTTGAATGTTTTTATTCGCGATGTGGGAATTTTGACCCGAAATTTAGCGACAGTTTGGTTTTGGTTTACTCCGATAATTTTTGATTATCCCTTTAGTGGAAACACGAAAATCATTTATTACTTAAATCCCATGGCGGGAATTGTAGATGGATATCGCAAAATTATTATTTACAACCAAGCCCCAATTTTTGAAACCCTTTGGTGTGCACTCATAGCATCCCCCATTCTCATTTTGATTGGATATGTACTTTTTATAAAAAAAGAAGGACATTTTGCAGATGCTCTCTAGTGAAGAAGTTGTCATTCATTTTGAAAATGTGTCGAAGTCATACGTTGAAAACGCGCATTTTTCCTTTTTTAGAAATGCATTTTCTCGTTTAAAAAGCCTCCAGTTTTTTGGTGATGTGGTTTTAAAAGAGCACATCGTTTTAAAAAATGTGAATTTTAAAGTTAAAAAAGGTGAAAGAGTTGGTGTCCTCGGTAGAAATGGCGTTGGCAAAAGCACCATGCTTAAGCTTATCAATGGAATTTCTCTGCCAAGCAGGGGGAAAATAAGTGTTAATGGAAGCACGGGTGGTGTGTTGGAATTGGGAGCAGGTTTTAATCCTGAACTCAGTGGGCGCGATAATATTTTTCTTGCTGGTACTCTTCATGGTCATAAAATTCATGATCTTAATAAATTCGTTTCTCAAATTATTGAAATGGCGGAATTAGAAAATTTTATAGATGTTCCGATAAAAAAATACTCTTCTGGAATGCGGGCGCGCCTTGGATTTGCAGTGTCTATTACAGCAAGTCCGGATATTGTGTTGCTTGATGAAGCTTTGGCGGTTGGGGACGCTTCGTTTAAAGAAAAATCACTCCACTTGATGCATCAGTATCTTGCCAATAAAACTGTTGTTTTTGTTTCGCATAGTGAACAACAAATTCGAAACATTTGTGACCGAGTTCTGTATCTCAATCAGGGTGTCCTGGTTTTTGATGGGCCCGTAGAAGAAGGTCTTCAAAAATACGCTGAGGATACTAAACAACTTTCCGCAAAACCGAAAATTGAACTTGTTGAGCACGGCAGTCGGCGACAGCTCAACGAAACACCAAAGGTACTTGTTAACGCGGTGAGGCTATTTTCCAAAGGCCGCCCTGCCGGTGCGACTTCGTTCCGTTGCGATGAACGTATTTCTTTGGAGTTACTTTTAGACTTAGTAGAAGGATTTGGCGAACTTATTATCAAAGTCCGATTTTTGAGAGCAGTAGTTGGACAAATTTCGCAAACTCTCTCAGAGTCTCGTCTCGTTATCTCAGAAGCTGAATTGAGTTCAAATGTGGGTATACAATTGGATTTTGGAAACGAAACGCTTATTCCTAGTAATTACGAGGTTGAGGTCGAAGTTTCTCGCTCTAAGCAGCCCGATTCTGCAATGACTTCAAAGGTACGAGTTCCGTATTCACTTAAGGGACCTCGTGATCCCGCCAAACTTGTGGGCATAATTCCAGAAATTGGAACTTTACGAATGGGGCTTTCATTTAAAGTGCATAAAAGTATCAAGGTCACGGCGTCACCTCTCAGTTAATTTTCTTAGTGCAAATAAGAATCAGGATTGATTGCCAATTTGACAGCTATTAGACCTAATATATGGTCGAAACTCATTTGCACTCCATAAATACAAAATGCATTGCTGTTGTTGGGCTTGGTTACGTTGGTCTTCCGCTAGCCGCAGCATTTTCTGATAAAGGGTTTAAAGTTTTCGGGTTTGACGTAAACTCAAAAAAAATTCGAGCTTATAAGGAAGGTCAAGATCTTACTGGAGAATTGGGAACTGAGCGTCTTAAAGCTTCAAAAATTGAATTCACGGATGATCCAAAAGTATTATCCCTTGCTGATACCATTATCGTTGCAGTTCCAACTCCTGTAACCATTCACAAAACTCCGTATTTGGAACCTCTTGTGAGCGCTTCACGAATGATTGGCAAGCACATGAAAAAAGGTGCCATTGTTGTTTACGAATCAACAGTGTATCCAGGTGCTACTGAGGAAGAATGTTTGCCCGTTTTAGAACAATCCAGTGGAATGATTGGCGGAGTTGATTTTAAAATTGGTTATTCTCCAGAGCGAATCAGTCCCGGAGAAAAAAATCGTCACCTCAAAGACATTGTAAAAATTGTTTCCGGAATGGACGAACCTACTCTTACCGAATTAGCGGCACTTTATGGAAAAGTTGTTGATGCGGGAATTCATAAAGCGACATCAATTAAAGTCGCCGAAGCGGCAAAAGTTATCGAGAACGCGCAGCGCGACGTAAATATTGCCTTTGTGAATGAATTGTCTTTGATTTTTAATCGTCTGGGAATTTCGACTCGCGAAGTTTTAGAAGCCGCTGGGACTAAATGGAATTTTTTAAAATTTGTACCCGGTCTAGTGGGGGGCCATTGCATTGGTGTTGACCCATACTATTTAGCGCAAAAAGCTGAAAGTGTTGGGTATCATCCCGAAGTATTGTTGGCTGGCCGTCGTATTAACGATCGAATGGCTCCGCATATTGCCACCGAATTGATTCGCCTTTTGATCGCGGAAGATAAACCCGTCAAAGCTGCAAAAGTTTTGGTGATGGGTTTAACCTTCAAAGAAAACGTGGGCGATATTAGAAATTCCAAAGTTGTGGACGTGGTTTTTGAATTGAAAAAATTCGGAGTGGAAACTTTCTTAGTGGATCCGTGGGCACGCAGTGAAGACGTGTTGGAAGAATACAATCTTCAACTCACGTCATTGGCCGAAGTCCCCAAGGTCGACGCGGTAATATTGGCAGTATCTCACGATCAATATAAAAAGTTTAATTTGGATGACTTAAAAAACTTAACCAACAAAAAGAGTCCCATTTTAGTCGACGTAAAGGGCCAATTTAAAACTGAAGCTGCTCAAGCGGCGGGTTTTAAATATTGGAGTCTTTGATAGAAATTTCGCTTACATGAAAAAAAGAATTATAGCGGCGATCAAAAAAATATCTAAGAAGCCTAAGGCTTCTCCTAAATCAACGGTGACGAATTTAGCAGTTGAAAAACCGATCGAGTATAGCGCTGAAGAAAAATTTATACTTGAAAGCGGGTGTTTTGATTCTGAATATTATACCGAAAGATATAAAGACGTCGTACGCTCGAAGATGGACCCACTCCGCCATTTTTGTAAATATGGTTGGCAAGAGGGCCGATCGCCAAATTTATTTTTTTCAACTAAATTTTATGTTCAAAAGTATCCTAAAATTTACAAGTCCGAAGTTAACCCCTTAGTGCATTACCTAAAAGAAGGTGAGAAAAAAGGATGTTCGCCTTGTAGTTTCTTTATCCCTAAATACATCGCGACAAACCTCGAAATCCCAAAATCAAAATCGATCCTCGGATTTTATTTGGAACTTTTTAAAAAAGAAGAGTTTCACCCTTGTCATCCCTATTTTGACCCGCTTTTTATTAGCCAACAAAAAAAGTTTAATCATCTTAAACCCATTGAGGCAGTCGCCATCTACCTAAAAGGTGGATGGAGGGGAGCATTATTCCCATGCGAGATAACGGGGAATTTGGCGATGATGTCGAACGCGGAAAATTTTTCGCTTGATAGCGGGGATTTTGAAGCTTTTTTTGAAAAATTTTGCTTAGTTTTTGGCCCCAAACCAATTCCATTGGATGGAACGAAAAAAATATTTTCTGATGTTTATAAATTTATTGAATCAAATGAAGTGATTCCACATGATTTAGATGTGAACGTAGAAGTTTTTATTTTACTTGGGCACAATGTGGAATTGTTTCATTTTGTAGAAAGCTATTTTAATAGAAAAAAAATTGAAGCCTCTTATAAAGTTTTTTCCGATTCAAGCCTCGGACCTGATTTTAAAAATTCATTCACAAATGTATTTGAGTATGAAAAAAAATCTTTCATCCATGAGATTAAGAAAAGTCTCGGGAAGGTTGTGCTTTTTATCGATCTTAGAAGTAAATTTTCCTCAGAAAATGTAAAAATTGATCTTTTGAGTGACTTACATAATTTGATTGGATCTAGGCGAACTGTCTATCAAGCAACTAAGTTTCAATCCGATTATTTAAATCGTCATTTGCTTTTGCCATTAGATAATAAGCGTACCTCGACGAATCTTGACTTATCGGACATTTTTAAACCTTATTTTGTAGGGTATTTGAAGTTGGACGAGATTTTGATCGAAAAGTTTTCAATGAAGCTTCTGAAGGTTAGTTTTGATGAAAAATTTTCGCTCGCAAATGTTCTGTTAGAAACCTGTAGAGAGAATGATTTTAGTGCTAATTTTGCGCAGTCGAATGTTGCGTTTAAGGATTCCGAATCTTTTGAAGCAAAGAGGCCATATTTTTCAAAAAAACAAATCGAATCCTATTTTGATAGAGACTCTGCCACAGGTAAAAACAATATTTGCGTTTTTACAGCCGTATTGGGTGGATATGACGATTTAAAAAATCCTGAAGTTGTTGAAAAGGGTGTGGACTATATCTGCTTCACCGATGGACCGATCTTTTCCCATCCGATTTGGCAAATAAGACCGGTAAAGTTTTACGACAGTGACCCCACTCGAACGGCCAGGTTTGTGAAGCTCAATCCCCATAGAATGCTAAGTGGATATCGATATGCGGTTTGGGTTGATGCAAATGTGCTTCTTCGTACTAAAATTCAGAGTCTTATTGACGCTGAACCTGGAGAGCCGCTTTTGTTTTTAAAGCATCCAGACCGTGATTGCGTTTATGTGGAAGCCGAATTTTGTAAATCTCGAAGCAAGGGTAATGCTGAAGAGATTGATGAGCAGGTCAGCTTGTTTCGCAAACAAGGAATACCAGAACGCATTGGTATTAGTGAAACAAATTTCTATATTGCTGATTTGTTGGATGAACGTTCAAAAATATTTTTTCGAGCTTGGTGGAATAATTTAAAAAGCGGAAGTGTGCGCGATCAAGTTTCATTTGGCTTTGCAAAATTCACTACTGGAGTTTCTCCCAAGTTCCTTTTTAATGGCAACTTTTGTGTCCGAAATTCCGAAAACTTTGCCATTTTTCGGCATGGGAAAAATGAAAAGAATGGCTATTATGAAGATCCCAGAATTCTTTCCCAATCCAAGATTCAAATTCCTTCTTCGATTCAAAAATCTGTCCATGCAAAAATGTTAACGTCGGAACAAAATAATAGAGAAGCGATGGATGTCGTGATCTGTGTTTTTAACGCTTATGAGCAAGTGAAAGAATGCTTGTCGAGTGTTTTGGACTCGTTAGTTTCTGGCGATACGCTTATTATAGTCAATGACGCGTCAACAGATGAGAGAGTTGGCAGCTTTCTGAGAAAAATTGAAATCGATTTTTCTGGAAAAGTTAAAGTATTTCAAAATGAAGTTAATTTGGGATATACAAAAAGCGCAAATATTGGACTTAAGAAATCTACTGCGCCAACAGTCGTATTGTTAAACAGTGACGTGCTGGTTCCAAAAAATTGGATTACGAAGTTAAACGAAGCACTGCAATCACACGAATACGTTGGGATAGCTAGTCCAATGGCAAATGCGGCAAGTTATCAATCATTGCCTGATGTTTCGGGTACAGATGGGCAAACATGTATTAACGAAATACCAAATGGATACAATCTGGATTCTTTAAATGAACTCTGTCAACGAATCGGAGGATCTATCTTGAGACATCCCCTTGTCCCCATCGGCCATGGCTTTTGTTTAGCTATAAAGAGAGAGGTTTTTAATAAAATTGGTTTTTTTGACGAAGAAAATTTTCCGATGGGTTACGGCGAAGAAAATGACTTTTGCATTAGAGCGGGAGATGAAGGTTTTGAAATTGCTTTAGCAACGGATTTGTTTCTCTATCACCACAAATCAAAGTCATTTTATGATGGTGAAAAGCGGGCAAGTTATATGAAAGCAGGAAGAGAAGCACTTGATAGGAAATATGGCAGCGAACGAATTTTACAGGCGATTTACGTGTTGAACAAACATCCTTGTTTGACACAGCTTCGCAAAGATTTTTCTTCTAACCTTTAGGGCTAAGTACTCGTTTATCTCTATATTTTGAAAGTACCAAAATTCTTAAATATGTTGACGAATTCAAAGGAGATATTCCTAGGATTGTGTTACTTCTGGACTATAGGTGGAACATGGAGTTTTTTTCTTTTCAACAAAAAGTTAATTTAGCCAGAAGTTTGGTTTTAAAAAAGAGTCCCGCTTACGTCCAATTCTATATTACTGCCAGATGTAATCTGGCCTGCGAACAATGCAATATTATTTATGCACATTCAGATTCGCAAGAAATGAATATTGAACAAATTCAAAAAACAGCATCCAATTTAGCAAAAATTGGTGTGTGTATAGTGCTCCTCATTGGTGGTGAGCCATTTATTCGGAAAGACATTGCGCAGATCGTTAAAGCTTTTACAGATGTTGGTATTCATGTTCGACTCCAAACCAATGGCGCTGCCACTCGGGAAGCGCTTACAAAGTGCGTCGAATATGGTGCCCACGATATAAGTATATCTCTCGATAGTTTGGACTCTGGTTTACAAGACACGATAAATGGCGAGTATAACAATTCCTGGGAACGTGCAATAAAGACGATCTCTAATGTAAACGAAATTTTTCCAACAAATGGAACTGCATTTTTTGGAACAGTCTTAATGCCCAGAAACTTGGATCATATTCGAGATGTTATTGAGTTTGCTACCAAAATTGGTTGGGGCGTTTCGCTTGTTCCGGCTCATGTGTCAGATCCATCAAAGCCGAAAGGGTTTCGTACTTTTGATGATGATAGGGTGTGCACTTTTAAAAAACAGGATTACCCGCATGTTAAACGTGTTTTAGAGGATGTAAAAGCTCTCCGAAATTCTGGATTCAATGTTTATGATTCTGACGAGTATCTAGACGATATTTACCGGTTCATTACTGGAGAACCGCTGCATTGGAGATCGCGTAATCATAATGTTTGTGACTCCCCTAATTTATATTTTGCGATTGAACCAAATGGTGACATTAGTCCTTGTTGTGATTTTAAGTTAAATGAATCTTTTCCGACATATCATGAGGATTTCCCGAAATTGTTTTTTTCTGGGACAATTCATGAAAGCGTGTATAAATTCACAAAAAATTGCAGTGGGTGTATGTATGGAAGTTATCCTGAAATTACAGTTACCGCGAGATATTTAAATACGTTTTTCAAGCGCTTGGTTTATTTTAATGCGCCAAAAAAACCGCTCTCAAAATTGTCTTCAGAGGAAATGAAGAAGGTAGCGAAAGAAATTTTTGTTAAGAATTTTGAAGTTCGTCAGGGGAAATCGTTAAGTGAAAACCTGAACAATTTTGGTGGAAGCAATGAGATCGGTTGATTTTAATATGCGACTGGATAGGCAACTCGTAAAACCAAAACTCGAAATTATTATTCCCTTTTTTAATGAGGTGGCTGCGCTTCCGCCATTATGGGAGCGACTTCAGAAAGTCTTTTCTCCCGTAAATTTAGAGAAGCACAATATTGGTGAAGTAAGTTATTTGTTTATCGATGATGGAAGTAGTGATCGTGGTCCGGATTTTGTAGTGTCACTGATCGCCAAGAAGAATCCTGTAAAGTTAATAAGGTTTTCAAGAAACTTTGGTCACCAAAGTGGGGTTATTGCTGGATTAGACCATTTCACCGGCGATTTGGTTTCAATCATAGACTGCGATCTGCAGGATCCTCCTGAGGTTATTTTGGAAATGCTTTCCAAGTGGCGCGAAGGCTTTGATGTTGTTCATGCCCAACGGACGAAGCGAAAAGAAACCTTGTTTAAGCGAAGTAGTTATTTTTTATTTTATCGTTTGTTTAAATTCTTATCAGAAGTAGAAATTGCGGTTGATAGCGGCGATTTTTGTCTCATGGATAAGACGGTCGTCAAGGCGATAAAAAGTCTTGGTGAAGTCCTCAAATTTCCCCGTGGCCTTAGAGCTTGGGTAGGCTTTCGGCAAACCACTCATCAGTATGATCGCCCCGAGCGAATGTACGGCTCTACCAAATATTCTTTGAGAAAACTTTACAAGCTAGCAACCGATGGAATCGCATCAATGAGTATCCGCCCATTACGGTTGTCCCAGTTTTTGCTAGCGAGTTCTGCTTTGCTGGGCATTCTGTTTTTTTCCATAAGCCTTTACAAGTTTCTAACTTATGAAAATAAAGAAACCTTAGCACTTTGGTTTCACATGGCTTATTGCTTGATTACTGTATCTGCTACCATGATTTTAGCTTCGCTATATGTTCTCAGTGCGTATGTTGGGAGAATGTATATTGAGATTAAAGCTCGACCCCCATACCTTGTAATGGAAATTGTAGAATAAATGAGCGTTATATATCTCTCGAAGGTTCAAGATAATACCTTTCCTTTGGAGTGGTATGATGCATCTAACGAAAATCATTTTTGGTTTAAACTTCGATTACTTTGGACAAAACACTTGATGAATTGCGCGGGAATCGATTTTTCTTCATCGTTGAAAGTTCTAGACGTAGGCGGAGGAACGGGAGTTTTTGCCAGTCAGATTGAGAATGCGTGTTCCTGGGAAGTCGACATTGTAGACTTGGATTTAAAAGCGCTTGAAGCTGCCCCGAATCTTAAAGGGAAAAAATATTTTTACGATATCAACGAACGTGAAGCTTCGATGAAAGAAAAATTCGATGGAATCTTTATTATGGACGTCGTGGAACATATTTCTAATGAAGCGGAGTTTGTGAACGCGGCACTCTTTCATTTAAAACCAGGCGGATTTATTTTGATTCATGTACCAGCAATTAATTTGCTTATGAGTCCATATGATGCCGCTGTAGGGCACCTCAGAAGATATAGTAAGTTGTCACTTTCTGAGATCATTCCCCATGATAAAATTGGGAATGTGAGGTTTCATTATTGGGGCGTAATTTTTATCCCGATTCTCATTGCCAGATTTTTTCTGCATAAAATTCTAAGAGTTTCAAAAAGTGAGATAATAAAATCTGGATTTAATCCTCCTTCAAATTTAGTAAACTGGATATTTTACATTATGGGAAAAGTGGATTTTGTTCTCTTGCGAGGTTTTCCCATAGGCTCTTCCCTTTTTTGTTTGGGTGTTAAAAAATAATATGAATCGAGAATTAGCGGTTAGATATTTTTTACTTCGACACTTGTGGACGCATAAGGCGGAGGTTGATCCAAAGCTGCATGCGGAAATTGCCTTAACTTTAAAAGTGTATGTTGAAAATGATGATTATAGGATTAGCTGGCAGGTTCAGGGAAAAAACTGTGATTACAGAGTGGCAAGTGCAGACCTTTCAATTTATGAAAGAGGTGATAGCGCTAAGTCTTCAGGTGCAACAAACGAAGCAATTTTAAAAAATCGAATTACAGCACAAAAGTTTGTTGCGGCAGCATATCGTTACAAGTCCGAAGGCGATCGCCCAACCGAAAATTTAGAAACCAATAAAGCAAAATCAAAAGCAGTATATCAATGGGGTGTTTGGGCACTCTCGACTTTTATCATTGGTTTTTTTTCAGGGAATGTGAGTTTATCGCTGTACGTTTTGGCATTCTTACCGCTTTTGAATGTCGCCTTCTCATCCAACCGAATATTTTTTCACATCATCTTAGTTCTATTGAGTTTCACGAGTGCTGCACCTCTAATACTAGTCGTTTCCTTTGTTTGTGCCATCTTAGAATTTCTTAATTCCAATCCAAGGTTTCGAAATTTGAACACTACATTGTCTTTAGTTTCTTTTGTTATTTCTATTTTCCAAAGTCTCAATCGAGAGGTGATTTTTAGTGTTGGAGGAGTCACTCTAATTTTAGTAGCTATTTCAGTTTTTCACACATTTCTTAGAGTTACACATGGAACAATCTTAAATTATGGGACCATTTATTTTCCATATTTATTAACTGTGTTTATTTCTACACAAGAGAAGTCTGCTTCCCTATCTCTAATTTTTTGGATCTATATAATTTTCGAGATTTTCTATACGAAGAATTGGTTCACAGTACCTCGCATGAAGTCTGAGACAAATAACAATGAAGAGGTAAAATTTTAGATCATGAACTTTTTGAGAAATATGAGCAAGCGATTATATTTCTATTTGGTAGACTATTTCTCTACCAATCCAGAGCGCTACAATATAATTCACATTGTATTACTTTTCGGGCTACCTTATTCGAAAGTGCTTAATCGTTTGCATTTTTCAAAAGGTGAAAGAATTCTCGATCTCGGATGTGGCCCATCTCAGATTTTAGAAAAATTACCAAATGACATTGAGTATGTGGGTGTAGACCAAAACGAAAAGCATTTAATGTACGCGGCGAAAAAGTATAAAGGTAGAAATTGCACTTTTAAGAATTCCAGAATTCAAGACTTGGAGCTGAACGGTCATAATGCTTTTCAAAAAGTTTTTATGTTAGGATTTCTACACCATCTCGATGATAGTACGGCAAAGGAACTTCTTAGATTCGCGAAAGTATTATGTAAGGGGCAACTAGTAACCTTTGATCCAGTGTTTACTCGATTACACTTTTTTGCAAACCTACTCGGACGATTGGATCAGGGTCGTTTCGTGCGTAAAAGGAACCAGTATGAGCAAATTGTATCGGAAAATTTTACCATAAAAGAGAGTTTCTATTTACCTAGTCCCTCTAGGCTACATCTTTTTTTGGTGACAATTTCGGAGCCCAAGTTCTAGGATTTGCCGAAGTAAAGGTGACTGGATGGTGATTTTTTATGACCCCACAAAAAGAAAATGAAGTGAGAAAAGCAGCTGTCGAGCTACTCGGGCCATCCGTCTTAAAAAATTTGAGTACGATCGATTGTCTTTTCGTTTTCAAAAGCTTTGTAAAAATTTGGCTAGCAATTGTTTTGTTGATTGTAACGTCGATTGGCATTTACTCTATCAGTCGTAGTTTGATCTTTTTTCTCGCGCCTATTTTTTCAATTCTAATTGCGTCAAGATTTCATGCGCTTTCGGTTCAGGTGCATGAAGGGAGTCATAATCTCCTTCATGCGAATAAAAAAATAAATGATTTGATTACTAATTTTCTAGCTGGTTACTGGATCTTGTATGATGTTGAGCTATACAGGAGCACCCATTTTCCGCATCATCGATATCTTAATACGGTCAACGATCCTGAAGGATATTATTATCAAATACAAAATTTAAGTAAAAGAGATCTGCTCGTTTTATTTTTAAAAGATCTAAGTATGTATACGGCATTCGAAAGGATTTTTTTAGCGATTAGAAACAATGATAAACAAGACAATCGAATTCGTTCGCGAGATAAATTGAAGTCTTCATTAATGCTTCAGAGTTTTTTTAAAATGGCCTGTCTCGTTTTAATAGCTTTTTTGTTTAGTTTGACCTTTAGTTTCCCTGATTCTCTTTATTTTTTCTTTATTCTGTGGATTTATCCCCTTTTTGCAATTTTTCCAACTTTGGTTCGCATTCGGGGCACTGCCGAGCACTGGCACAGTAGTGTGAGTAATTCAGAGGGTATTTTTGTTACAACTACTAGACCATTTAGTAAAATTGAAAACCTTTTTATCGGTTCACAAATGGAGTATCACGTTGAGCATCATCTTTTTCCAAATGTCCCATACAAGGGTCAAAGGGAGTTGCATAAAATTTTATATAACGGGAGATTTTATTCCACACTGAATGAGGAACTATTGAGTTCTAGCTATCTACAAACGTGGATAAAAATTTTTAAATATTCCAGCAAAGGCGCAATCTATGTCGACAGTACCCACCCTTAAGTTAAAACAGCAAAATTGTTGTATTTGTAATTCCAAACAAGGAGAAATCATTGGTGGTGGACCAGATTTTGAGTACTCGACATGTGCTAATGAGTTCTCTGTTCGCCGTTGTGTCTGTGGCCATGTCTACCTAGTTGATGTTCCTGATCAGGGTGATTTGAACATCGTATATCCAACCAATTACATGCAGTACTCAATTGACGAGGGCGAAAAGCTCGCTTGGAAGGCAAAAAAAGTTTTGGATGTGATGATGGTACGCTCACTTAAGAAATACCTAACTCAAGGTACGAATGTGTTGGATGTGGGTTGTGCCCAGGGTCGATTACTTGATGCGATTAAGTCCAGTTATTCTAAAATTGGCGCACTGGAAGGCGTAGAGATTTCCGAAAAAGCCGCCGATACTTGTCGAAAGAAGGGATATACAGTTACTGTCGGGACTTTTGAATCCATTGAGCCAAAGTCTAATTTTTATAATGTTGTTTTTTTGGATCAGGTTATTGAACACCTATATTCGCCACGAACAGCAATTAAAAAAATCAACAAGGCACTCCAACTAGGAGGAGCGATTGTCTTGAAGACTCCTACCTCTGATTGCATCGATTTTAAATTTTTTAAAAAACGATATTGGGGTGGCTATCATTTTCCTCGTCATTTCAATATTTTCTCTCGAAAATCTCTTTCAGTGCTTCTAGTTGAGGCTGGATTTGAAGTTTCCTCTGTGAAATATTTGCCGCAACCCGCGCATTGGTCACAGTGCTTTGAGTTTTGGCTTAAAGAACGCCATATGCCTAGATTTCTTTCGGCTTTTTTTTACAAAGAGAATCCGCTATCACTTGCAGTTTTTACAGTTGTTGAGATGTTGTCCAAATTGCTATTTGGCAAGACTTCTAATATGGAAATCATTGCAGTAAAAATTAAAGATTAGAGCGGAAATGAGTAAATTGCTAATTCAGAGTCTTCGTATTTCGGTTTAATAGTCGACATCTTCGAATTTTGAAACTTTTTCAATTGGACTAAAAATTTTCCGTTTATAGTGTTATTAGTTTGATTGAAATGTTCAGGGGTGAGGGCGTCCCAATATTCTGAATCGCTGGAAGAAAGTTTGTGCTGAGCGTTCCTTCCAAGAATTAAATTTAATCTCCGTTTCCATTCAATGACGCCTCCACCTAGAGATCCCATTGATTTAAAGTCAATGTAAATTGGCCGCAGGTAATCTAAGCGAAAACTTTCAATTCTAAACGGATCAATAATAAAAATATCCTCATTTTTAGTATTGCCTGCAATCCAATTTTTTCTTTGCTCCATGATCTCGTTTATTTTAAAACGTTTTGGTAGTTCCATTACAGCAGGGTAAGCCGCTATGGCGAAAGCGCTCAATGCGCAAACAGTCATCATCCATCGTGTCCAAATTGTTTTTTTTAAAAATTGCCACATTCTTTCGAAGACGAACGCAAATGCAAAAATATTTACGAGACCCGAAATTCGATAGAGAGGTACAAATTTTAATTTATCGATGAATAAAATTTTACCACTTGGAACAAAAAGTAAAGTTATTCCCAATAATGTAGTGAGAAGAGAAAGTATGTAAATTGTGGATACGAAATTCTTTTCTCGATAGTGATTACTTCGAATCACTATGAGCGTTGCTAAAGTGTTTAGCAAAACAAAAATTAATGTCTGAGCGCTGACTAAAGTTAGGGGAGAATAGTGATGGGGAGCGCGCTCAAAAAACATGATACTAAGTTCTTCAAACAACACAGCCGATTCATGATGAGCTGCCATTAAAAATACTGTTGGTAATGACAACAGGATCATGCCAAATATCACCTTAAATGCGTCATTCTTTTTGAATTTAAAAATGAATAAAATGCCAAAGATAGTTGGAGAAAAGGCAATGAGAAATGGTCCATGAAAGAGTCCGCCAAGACCAAAACAAGCACCTGCGATTAAAAAATACTTCGATCTAAGGACGGCAAATCCTGCCAAAAAGAAAACCATGGAAAGCATGGATGGTTGTAAATATTTGGATATAACATATGTATCTGCGATTCCTTCGTAATATGTTCCAAACACTCCTCTCCACAAAGAGTAAACAAATAGAGTTTGGGTCGCATATTTCAACTGATCTTGAAATATCTTTAAAAGAGCTAACACTATTGCGAAGAGGCAAAAGAATTGACCAAGGTGGCATATAGTCTCAAAATTTCCTGTGCCATAAATAAACTTTATCAACCAAGAAAATGCAAAGTGGTAATGCTGATTCACTGATGTGAACCAGTCATTTTTAAAAATTTCTGGATCTGACAAATGTATGCCGTACAAAAAATAGGAGTTCTGATTAGAAAAATTGTGAGGGAACCCATCCAGGAGTTGGATGATAAAGGCTACCACGGCCGCAAAAATTAGCTGAGTCCTTAATGTCTTTATTTCTAACATTGCTCATGCTTTCAAACACTTAGCTTTGTTGAAGGCAACATAAAAGTTTCCAGTTCTAATGTGCTGCTTTCGAAATTTCATAGTAGCCCACCGCGCTTTCAAGGGAAAAATTCCTATGCTAATTACACTTCGAGCCAAGGAGCGCGAAACGATGAAAGCATTCGGAGAGACAAAATGATTGAGAAGATTTCAAGCAACGAACTCACGCTCGCATTTGTACTTCGAGCGGATCTAAAAGAGACTGTGGGCACAGAATTCTTAACACCGGATAATTTAAATCTTCAGTTGGCACAAATGAAATTCTCCAAAGGACACAGCATCGCCCCCCATATCCACAAGAATGTGGTTAGAAACATCGAAGGCACCGCCGAAGCATTAATCATTAAAAGCGGAAAAGTTCGAGTCAATTTCTACGACTTATCCAAGAATTTTATACGAGACACGGTAATTTCCGCTGGAGATATTATATTACTTTTTCAAGGCGGGCACGGCTTCGAGGTCATTGAAGATTCGGAGTTTTACGAGATTAAACAAGGACCTTTTTTGGGAACAGGCGTGGACAAAGAAAAATTTGAGGTTAACCATGGGTGAGTTTATTCCAGTGTGTGCCCCAGTCATGTGGGGAAACGAAAAAAAGTATGTCAATCAAGCTCTAGATTCAGGCTGGATATCTTCGACAGGCGAATATGTTAAGCGTTTTGAAGACGACTTTGCCGCATATTGCGGCGTGAAGTTTGCAACTTCAACTCCGAATGGAACCCAAGCAATTCATCTCATGTTAGTGGCTGCCGGAGTGAAAAAAGGCGATGAAGTCATTTTACCTAATTTTACAATGGCTGGATCGCTTTTCCCCATTCTGTATTGTGGTGCAAAACCGGTTTTTGTAGACATCGAAGCAGATACCTACAATATCGACCCAAAAAAAATTGAAGAAAAAATCACTTCAAAAACAAAAGTCATCATGCCTGTGCATATTTTTGGGCATCCCGTTGATATGACCCCCATTCAAGCAATCGCTGAAAAATACAAACTCATGCTGCTTGAAGACGCTGCCGAATCACACGGAGCGTTATACTTTGGTAAAAAGGCAGGTGGAATCGGACTCTCTGGAGCTTTTAGTTTTTTTGCAAATAAAGTCATCGCAACAGGCGAAGGCGGTATGGTTGTCACTGATGACAAAGATTTTTATGATCGTCTTTGTTACTTTAAAAACTTGTGTTTCAAGCACAATGGCCCACGGGATTACTGGCACGAAGACACAGGGTTTAATTATCGGTTTAACAACCTTCAAGCGGCCATAGGGGTTGCTCAGCTTGAAAAAATTGAAGACTATATACAAGCTCGGCGGATCAATGGTGCGTTCTATCTGGAACACCTGAACAATATAAAAGGTATCACCTTACAAAGTGAGCGTAGCAATTGCCGCTCGGTGTACTGGATGAATTCTGTCCTGATTGATCCCAAAATTCATAAAAAAACGATTTATCAAATTATGGCTGATTTAAAGGCCGAGGGAATCGAAACTCGAGAACTTTTTAAGCCTATGCATCAGCAGGGATGCCTTAAGAAGGAAGGATGGAGTTATGAGGGGCAACAATACCCCGTAACTGAAAACCTTTCTAAAAATGGACTTTACTTGCCTTCTGGCAGTGGGTTAACCCATTCTGATCGGGAACGGGTTGTATTGGCCTTTTCGCGATCGCTAAAAACTGTTTAAATTTTCAAATTTCGGAGAAAATCATGTCGAATATAGATGTAAAGCAAGACGACTCGAGCGGTTGGGATCATTATTGGAGCAAGAATAGTGAACGTAAAATTTACGATTTCATCGCCGAGTTTTACCGAAAATTCATCATCCGACCCGCTTTGAATTTCTTTATAAAAAAGTATTTTAAAAAGAACGATGTTTTGATTCACGCGGGTTGCGGTAGCGGACAGGTGGATAGAGACATTCGAAGTTACGCAAATATTACTGGGCTCGATTATTCCCCTGAAGCAATAAAAGTCTTTCAAAAGGAAAACGGATCCCATTGCAAAGGAATCGTTGGAAGTGTTTTTGCAATGCCTTTTGAAGCAAATTCAATTGATGGAATTTATAATTTAGGAGTGATGGAACATTTTACCGAGGAAGATATTAAGAAAATACTTATCGAGTTTTCCCGTGTCCTTAAAGTGAATGGGAAAATTGTCCTTTTTTGGCCGCCAGAGTTTGGAATGAGCGTTATTTTTTTCAAGGTTTTAGGGAAAATTTTTTCCTTTTTCGGAAAAACACTTTCTATCTCACCTGATGAAATCACACGCATTCAGTCTACAAAGCATGCGCTTAAAATATTAGAAGGTAGCGGCTTTAAATCAGTTCAAAATTACTTCGGCCCGCGAGATGTTTTTACCTATTTTGTATTGGTCGCTCAAAAAACTTAAGCAAAACTTAGAAATCAATTTCTTTCGTGTAATAACCTTCACGAACAAGCAATTGATCTTTTTTTGCGATAGCTAAATCGTGACGAACCATTTCTTTCACAAGTTGATCAATGGTTATTTTTGGAACCCAGCCAAGTTTTTCACGAGCTTTTGAAGCATCACCAATAAGAATTTCCACTTCCGTAGGTCTAAAGTAGGCCGGATCGATTTCGACTAAAACTGCGCCGGTTTTTTTATCGACGCCTTTTTCTTCGACGCCTTTGCCACGCCATTCAAGAGTAATGCCTACTTCAGCAAAACTCATATTCACAAATTCACGAACGCTTACCATCACACCGGTCGCCAAAACAAAATCATCGGGAGTTTCTTGCTGGAGCATCATCCACATGCCCTCTACATAGTCTCTAGCATGGCCCCAATCGCGTTTTGCGTCTAAGTTCCCTAAATAGATTTTTTTATCGAGTCCCAATTTAATTCGAGCCGCTGCTCGAGTTACTTTGCGGGTTAAAAAAGTCTCACCCCTCATAGGGCTTTCATGGTTAAACAAAATTCCACTGCAGGCGTACATCCCATAGGCTTCACGGTAGTTGATGGTGATCCAATGGGCATAAAGTTTAGCCACACCGTAAGGACTTCGGGGATAAAAAGGAGTGGTTTCTTTTTGAGGGATTTCTTGAACCTTGCCAAACATTTCAGACGTTGAAGCTTGATAAAAACGAGTCTTTTTTTCCATTTTTAAGATTCGCAAAGCCTCAAGAATTCTTAAAGAGCCCACTGCATCGGCATTTGCCGTGTATTCTGGAGTTTCGAATGATACCCAAACATGACTTTGTGCAGCTAAATTGTAAATTTCATCGGGCTGAACTTCTTGAATGATTCGAATCAAATTTGTCGAATCTGTAAGATCTCCGTAGTGTAAAAACAGCTGAGTCATGGAATTGTGGGGATCTTGGTAAAGGTCATCAATTCGCTTGGTATTAAAAAGCGAGCTGCGGCGCTTAACCCCATGAACTTCATAATTTTTATCGAGTAGCAGACGTGCTAGATAGGCGCCGTCTTGGCCAGTGATTCCAAATATAATTGCCTTTTTTTTCACTCTAAAGTCTTTAGACTCATACGTGTTTCGTTACAAGAGTAAAGTCTTAGAAATGCACTGCTTTAAGTTGCGAAATTACCCGGGCCGAGCTAAGCCAAACCCACGCAGATTATGAAACTATCAATTATTATTCCTAGTTATAACGAAATCGAAAACATCGATAACCTCATCAATGAAATCAGTAGTGTTATGACCGGCACCGATTATGAATTAATCATTGTTGATGACAATTCGCCTGATGGAACTTGGAAAGTTGTTGAGACTCGGGCGCTACAAGATAAAAATCTTCGCCTCATTAGAAGATTGGATGAGAGGGGATTAAGATCCGCCATCGAAACAGGGATTAAAAATGCAAGCGGCGAAATTGTTGCTTGGATGGATTGTGATTTTCAACACCCGCCGCAAAAACTGCTCGAGTTAAAAGAAAAGATCGAAGCAGGTGCCGACGTTGCCTCAGCGTCACGTTTTATGAATGTTAAAGACGGCTCGTCAGCTGATTCTCGGCTCACCGCAAAAGATGGTCCCTTTATTGTTCGTTTTCATGGATTTTTAAGTCGCCTCTTGAACAAAACAATATCTCTTGTCTGTCGATCAAAACTCACAGACTGGACAAGTGGAATGGTGGCATTTCGAAAGTCCGTGGTAAATCGTTTAACGTTTAAGGGGGATCATGGGGAGTATCTCATGTTTCTACTTTTCCAATCTGAGCATGGAAAATTTTCTATTCGCGAAGTACCCTACGTCCTTAATCTCCGAGAGGCTGGTACTTCTAAATCGTCTACTACATACGGCGATCTTTTTAGCTTAGGATTGCAATATCTTCGAAGGGTGGCTCGCCTAGCTTATTATACCTACGTCAAAAATCCCTTCCGAGATGGCAAAGCACACAGCCTACCTTCTTCTACAAAAACTACCACTGACAACTCTACAAAGTCCGTCGCGTATCAAGATGCTTATGAAAGGAATAACTTATGAGCCTACCTAAAAATATTTACCGAGAAACTTGCCGACTTTGTGGATCGGGTGGAATGAAAGACGTTATGTCTCTTGGGGATCAATACATCAATGATTTCCCCGACAATCCTTCGCAAAAAGGCCGTAATGGTATTTGCCCATTAGACATTGTTGTTTGCGAAAAATGTTCGCTTTTTCAATTGCGACACACGGCTCCTCAAGAGCTTCTTTATTCCAGACACTATTGGTACAAATCTGGAGTCAATGACACGATTAAAAATGATTTAAAACAAATCACTGAAGTAGCTTCCGAGATTGTTAAGTTAAAATCCGACGATGTTTACTTGGACATTGGTGCAAATGACGGCACCATGTTGAGTAACTTAAAAGGCAAAGCTATTCGCGTAGGTTGTGAACCTGCAGACAACATCCAAAATGATCTTAAGAAAAATTGTGATTATGTTATTCATGATTTTTGGAACGCTGATAAATTTAATGCGCTGGGATTAAAAAAAGCAAAAGTCATTACGGCGATTGGCATGTTTTACGACATGGAAGATCCCAATCAATTTATCCGCGATGCTGCAAAAGTTCTTGATGAAAATGGCGTGTTCATTGCTCAGTTAATGACTCTTAAACCCATGTTGAAGAGTTTGGATTTGGGAAATATTTGCCACGAGCATCTTGAGTATTACACCTATAAATCGCTCAAGTATCTTTTCGAGAATAATGGGTTGGAAATTTACAAATTGGAAGAAAATGCCATCAACGGTGGAAGCTATCGCATTTTTGCCAGACACAAAAAAACTGGAAGTATTGATTGGCAAGAAAACTACGGCGTTCAAGACGTTCTGGAGTTTAAAAAACAACTCGATTTGAACAAAGAGAAGTGCCTTTCACACATTAAAACGCTTTTAGGCCAAGGTAAAAAGATTTACGTTTATGGTGCTTCGACAAAAGGCAATGCCATTCTCCAGTACTACGGCCTTAATCAAACCCATATTGTAGCTGCAGCAGACAGAAATCCCGAAAAATGGGGCAAATATATGCTGACCGATATTCCCATTGTTTCTGAAGACGAAGGTAGAAAAAATGCAGATGCATTTTTAATTTTGCCTTTCGGATTTGTAGAAGAATTTGTACGTCGCGAAAAAGAATGGTTGGACGCGGGTGGAACTTTTATTGTTCCCTTACCTGAATTTAGAATCATCAGTTCATCAACTAAAAAAGCAGTTGGTGTTGAATTAGTTTAAGTAGAAACTTTTTTTAGATGTTTATTTCGGACGACCTTTATCGGCAAATCTTACAGTCAATGCCCATCCCGTGCATTGACGTTCTTGTGAAGAACACTAAGGGCCAGTATTTGTTAATAAAGAGAAAACACGAACCTTTAAAAGATATTTTTTGGACTCCCGGCGGACGAATCAATAAGAACGAAACATTGGAAACTGCTCTACGAAGAATTGTAAAACTGGAATTGAATAGTGAAGTGAAAACTTTAAAGGCCGTAGGTTATTTTGAAGATTTTTTCGAAAAATCTAAACTTCAGATTTCCAATGGCTTTCATGTTCTGAGTTTTGCCTACCTTGTGACATTAGAAAATGAAAACATTATTCTTGATAACACCTCGTTTGAGTGGGGTTGGTTTGACAAATTGCCCGAGCGATACAAGCAGTACAAATTAGTGAAAGAGGAACAGTAAAAATGAAAAAAGCACTCATATTGGGAATTGGCGGGCAAGACGGATCTTATTTAGCAGAGCTCTTGCTTGAAAAGGGATACGAGGTTCACGGCCTTGTAAGGCGTTCCGCTACTGGTAATACGAAAAACATCCAGGCTTTCATTGATAAAGTGACACTTCATTGGGGTGACCTTGGAGATCCAATTTCTATATATTCAGCAATTGATCAAATTCGTCCTGATGAAATTTATAACGAAGCTGACCAAGATCATGCCGGTGTAAGTTTTAAGATTCCTGCATATAACTACGACGTCACAGGGGCGGCGGTTGGTAGAATTTTAGAATCCATTAAAATGATTGATAAGAAAATTAAATATTTTCAGCCCGTGACTTCCAACATGTATGGAAAAGCGTTTGAAAGTCCTCAGAACGAAAAAACCCCTTTCAATCCCATGAATCCCTACGGCTGTGCCAAGATCTTTGCTATCAATTTATGCCGCATGTATAGGCAAATTTATGGAATGCATGTGTCAGTGGGAATCTTTTTTAATCACGAGTCTCCTCGACGTACTGAAGAATATGTCACTCGTAAAATTACCCGTAGTTTGGCGCGCATTCGCGCTGGTAAGCAAGAAAAACTTGTTCTGGGAGATCTGAGTGCTGTTATTGATTGGGGTTACGCAAAAGAATATATGGAAGCGGCCTATAACATTATGCAACTTCCACAACCTGATGACTACGTCATTGGAACTGGGGAAGCGCATTCCGTAAAAGACTTTGTCAACGAAGCATGCCTTGTTGCTGATCTTAATCCCGAAAAATATGTCGAAAGCAGCAAAGAATTTATGCGTCCTGCGGCTAACAGCATTTTAGTTGCCGACATTAGCAAAGCTAAAAAAGCCTTTGGCTTCGACCCCAAAGTGAAGTTCAAAGAACTTGTGAGGCTAATGGTTCAGCATGATTTAGAAGATTTCGGCGTTGTTTAGTTTAAAAGAACTTTGCAAAAAAAGATTTAGAATTATGAGGTTTGTGATTTGATTGGAATTAAAGCTAAAGCTTCACGCCTAGAAGTTTTTCTCAATCATCCAGTTAAAAGACCTCAGTTCATTACGTTTTTTATATGCTTCTTACTGCTTCTAATCCGAGGTTGGGAGCGTTTAGCCTACCCAGTTATTTGGGCAGAAGATGGAACTTTGGGAATCGCACCAATTTACAATGAAGGCTTTTTTACAATCTTTCAGTCCGAAACTGGCACATATTTACCGCTGCTAAAAGCGTCAGGGTTGATTCAATATCTGGTGCCGACTTTTTGGATACCCTTTGCGCTCACATTTTTATGTTTTTTCATAACCGCCGCACTCTCTTCTAAAATTGCACAAAAAGAATATCGCGACTTAATCCCCAACGACATTCACAGAATAATGATTGGAATCTGTTTAGTTATGTTACCTGCGCTTCATGAAGTTGCCGGAAACGTGTGCAATCTGCCTTGGATACTCACAAACTATGTAGTTCTGATTCTCATAAAACCGTTTAAAGTAAAAATAACATTATTGGAGACTCTTCTTGCTGTACTATTTATTACAAATGGAGCGCAAAGCGTTTTACTTTTTCCAATGTTTCTTACGAGAATTGCCCTGATTTATAGGTCAAAACAAATTAGAGATCAAAACAAAGCAGTTCCCGAAATTTTTCTCTTTTCTGTAACATTGGCCATCACTTTGTTGAATGTTATGGACTACAAAACCAGTAACGGCTCTCGTGGAATGGCTGAAGAATCGATATTTCAATATTTTTCACAACGAATCGATGGTCTTTTTTATGGGACAATTAATACTTATGTGACCCAGCCAATACTTGGCGCAGATATTGGATCGTGGATAGCATCAAATTATTTAGCCGTATGGTGGATCGGCGCAGTTATTGGCCTAGGCCTTATTGTTTGGTTTGGGCTTAAATGTCGAAGCGCTTATGAAAAACATGTTTATCTCGCATTGCTTTCAATGGTTGGGGGAATTCCTCTTCTTTTTATCGCAAGAAAAACAGCGCATTTGGCTTATTCCGAACCCCACGCCATTTTAACAGTGCAACGATATGCGTATAACCTGCCTTTATATCCATTGATTTTATGGGTTTTAATTATTCTAAAGCTTTTTTTATTAAAACCGTATTTCAAGAAAAACAGTGCATTGATGATTTTTCTTTTTTTGGTGTTTTACTGCGTTGTTAACGCTAGCTATTTCTGGTTACCAAGCAAGCGGCCAGAAAATTATAATTGGAAATTGACCGCGGAATTAATTGATACATTTAAAAGTACGGGGAATCCTTTGTCTTTAGAAGTTCCCATCGCTCCCAAAGGTTGGACTTTTACTTTACATTCTAAAACTAGTTCTGAAAAATAAGTCGTTGATCGGGAGATGACTTCTTAAATTAGCAATCATATTAATTTACTGATTTAAACTATTTTTCACTTAGATTTTTATAAACATAAATAACTGAGTCTGGTGCTTTGAAAACATTTTGTTTGTAACTGGATTTTTCGCTTCCAAAAACTTTCTCCAACTTGAATTTATTCTGAGATAGGAATTTTAGAAAATCTTGATAATCTGTCCTGCTAGCTAATTCTTCCTTCTCAATTTCTGGAAAAATGTAATAGTTCCAATCCCGCAAAGAGGAATCAAAAGTCATTTTTTTGAAAAATTTTGAAGATGTTTTTTTTTCGATCTCATCAATATTCGAATGATGGAAAGCTAATGCGCCTTGGTAGAATACTTGATCACCCTCTTTAAACTCATGCGTTGCCCACTGGGTTAACTGGATTCGAGTATTCACTTGCCGATGCTGTGCTATTCCAACTGAAAAACTATTCCAGCTAAGGATTGAAATCAATAATGCACCCAAAGCAGGAGCGGTAATTCGTCTCAGTTTAAGGTTAAAAAAACTTACGATAGAAATAATTCCGTAAGCAGAAAAAATGCACAGAAAAGGAAAAATTGGAAAAATATTTCTGATAGGTTGATTTGAATATTGTTGAAAAAGTGCGAAATAGGCGGCACACCAAAAGCCAAAAATTCCAATTATTTTTTTTTCTGATGTCACCTTTACGGAATAAAGAAATCCAAGAACTGAGAACAAAATCAAAGGCAAACCAAAAACTCGAGAGTCAATCATTTGGAAAAAATAACTCCATCTCGAGCCTCCTTTTGAGGCATAATAACTTCTATAACTTAGAAAAGATTCCAAGGCTTCGCGCCCGTGTCCAATCATGCCGGGACTTGAAACATAAAATCCCGCAATCAGCGTTAACCCTAATACAAACATAAAAGTTAATTTTTTCAAAAATTTCAAATTACTTAGGAGCACAAACAAAAAAGGAATACCAATGGACGCAGCACCAGTGTACTTTGCCCCCGCAGCCATTCCGCACAATAATCCTGCACCCATTAATAATGGGAGCTTAAAAGATTCGGCCCACTTCATGGAAAGAAATGCGGCCATCGTGATAAAACACATCATGACGATGTCGTTGTGCACGTAAATTGTGTACTCATTCAAAACAGGAATCGTTAAAAGTGCCAGTGGCGCAACAAAAGTCATTCCCCCGCGCAACAGTTTTTGCGAAATTAAAAATACAAAATACACTGACATCAAAAAGCACAAAATCACTATCATTCTTCCGTAAAGAATAAAGATATCTGGTATCGCTAAACTATATTCCTCTTCAACTTCATCCTCTCCAACAAATTTTTCCAATTGACCTGTGGGAAGAACTTTTACAGACTTTCTTAGGTCCTCCAAATCTCCGCTAATCGAATGTACGACGGTGGCATGTAAATTGATCAAATTCATCAGAACACTTCCGTATCCGTACCAATTTGGATGAAGTGAATTGATCTTAAACATGTTTTGCGCATGTCGAACCACATGCCCTTCGTCAATATAACTAAAATAGGGTCTATTTTGTTGAGCACGAACATAATGGAGTAAAGAACTAAAAATTAAAATCACCAATAATAGAATTGGCTGACATTTTTTTGAATTTTTAACAAAGCCTATCAAAACTTTAACTTCCTCATAATGGAAATAGGTATAAGTTTAATCATCATCATTATCCATCGCCAAAAGCTAGGGGTGTAAATAATGAGATCTTTATTTTTTAGTCTCTTAACAATTTGTTTGGCAACTTGCTGGGGGTTTGCAAAAAGAAAATTCTTTTTGAGATGTGCCGTCATTGCAGTGTCAACAAATCCAGGTTTAACAATTGTGAGAAATACACCATTGGGTCTGAGCCTGTAAGACAATCCTTCCAAAAAAGTCGATAGCCCAGCTTTACAAGCACCATATGAATAGTTTGATCTTCTACCTCTATCCCCTGCGACGGACGAAAACACAAGAAGATGCCCAGATTTTTGCATTTCCAAATACTTCGCCGAAATCATCGAAAGCAAAAGAGGGGAGTTAAAATTCGTTTGCAAAATTTTGTTCAAGTGAAGGGAATCATTTTCGGACTGTGTTTGATCACCTAAGAAACCATGCGCGATAACAATAAGATCAACCACTTTGAGTTTTTTAAAAAATTTTTCCAAGCTTTCTTCAAACAACTCATACTGGAGAAAATCTAACTGATATATTTCTGCACTTGAGCTAGAGATTGTAGTCAAGTCGGATTTTAAAGTTTCTAAATTCTCTAAATTTCTTCCCACTAGAACCAAATGAGTATCGGGCTTAGCAAGTTCACGTGCTAAAGCCTCGGCCATTCCTGAATTGGCTCCAAAAATAATAATGTTTTTCACTAACTATTCTCCATTCGACGAATAAAATTTGACGAAAACTTTGGGTCCCTTAATGAATAGAATTTTTCAAAATTCGGATAAAATTTTCTAAATTCTTCTCCAGTCATATGTGCATCTTTTGCGGGATACAATTTACCACCATTGCTGGAGACAATCTTATTGAGTTCTTTAAACAATTTATTAACGGGTATCCCTAAATTTGGAAAGTCGAGAGCCACTGTTACTCCCATACTTGGATATGACATTAGGCCTGGTGATGAAACTTCGCCGAAAGACTTAATCACTGCTAAAAATGAGCCAATTTGAGATTTTTGAATTGTGCGTAAGAGATCATGAACCGAAGTGTGCTTAGTAGAAGTTATGTCTAAGGGAAGCGTGCATTGATATTGATAGAATCCTTTTTTTCCATACAATTTATTCCATGCCGAAAAAGCATCAAGCGGGTAGAAGAATGATCGATAAGATACAATTTCATTTTTCTTCTTTAGAAATGTCTTTCTATAGTAGACAGAATTGAAGGCTTTAACGGTGTATTTATTTAACAAGTTAGGAGATTCGCTTATGACTTCTAATATATTGTTAGTTTTTGAAGAATTAATGAATTCGTTTTCATTGTCCACAGGTGAAGTATGTTCTCCAAGCATTAACAGCCCTCGGCCGAGTTGCTGCCCGCTGCTTAAAGAGTCAAACCAACCCACAGAATAAGTTTTGTGAGAGTACTCTCTACTCATCAAAAGAAATTCCTCTAAATTTTGAAAGGGAATTGTCTCTTGATAGATAAATGGCCCAACATTTTTTTTAAGTTTAAATTTTGCTGATAAAATGAGTCCGGTTAAACCCATTCCGCCAATTGTAGCGCGATATAAATCAGAATTTTTAACCGCAGTGCATTCATAAATTTTTCCATCAGACCGCAATAGTTTTATCTCAAGCACATGAGATCCAAAGGTGCCATCGACATGATGATTTTTTCCATGCACATCGGAAGCAATTGCCCCCCCTACCGTTACAAATTGAGTTCCTGGAGTGACAGGCAAAAAATAGCCTCTTGGCAGAAAGAACTTAATTATGTCTGAAAAACAGACACCCGCTTCAACTTCAAGAATTGATGTCTCAATATCAAAAGCAATAAAATGACTTAAATTACGAGTCCAAAGTAGAGTATTGTTCTCGTTGAGACAGAGATCGCCGTAACTTCTCCCCATTCCGTAGGGAAGTACCCATTGACAATCTATATCAGAAAAAAAATTCTCTTGAGGTCCTTTAGGTTCGATAATGTTGTGGGTATATCTGTGAACTCTCCCCCAACTTAGAAATTTGTCCGATTTGTTTACTAGGTTGCCCATGAGAAAATGCAAACCAAAATTAAAATTGTTAAATAACTTGCCCAATCTTTTAAAGCAAACACTATGGGATCTTCGTGTAGTTCATTTCTAACTGCCAAAAACCATAGTCTGGCAGTCCAATACAACAATATAACTACAGCAAACCACAGTCTTTCGGGGTGCGAATAGAGCGGGGCAATGTTTGGCAGACTGGTGTAAAGCACAAGCAGGAGTAATGCAATCATTCCTGACGATACTCCAAATGCAGCCAAGAGGTGCTTGTCGTCCACTTTATACGCTCGGCGAGAAAATCGTTGATTCGCTTCTAAACCCAGTAACTCTATAAATCTTTTTAAAAAAGCTAAGCCTATAAAAAAGAAAAACGAAGTTCCCAATAACCAAGAACTTGTTTCAACTTTTGCCGCCACTCCTCCGATGAGTATTCTGGAGGTGTAAAATCCACCAAGGCAAAGAACATCTGCGATCAATACCTTTTTTAGATAAAAGCTATAAAGAAGTGAACATAAAAAATATACCAATGAATATTTCCAAAAATCCTGATGGCTGTGCTTAAAAGAGACAAAAAACGCAATTGCGAACAATGTTATTGAAATCGTGATTCCTTCAAAGGTACTGACCGCTCCTGAAGCCAATGGTCGATTTTTTTTGTGCTATTTTTTTTGTCCGCTTCTCTATCCAACAAATCATTGAGTACATATCCACTTGAAGCGAAAAAAGACACACCCACAAATGCAAGAATGAGGTCTAACAAATGCCAAGAATCCATGCCTTTGTGGCTGGCTAAAAGTGGAACGATTAACAAGAGGTTTTTTGACCATTGGTGCGGGCGAATAAGTTTAAGAAAGTTTTTTATTTTTTTCATCTAAATGAATTTTTTTTGTGATTAGCTAAAATACTGTCAAAGATTCCCTTTTTTACAAACCAAACGCCTAATCATCAGTTGGGCAAACCCCGTACAAATGAGAATTGGTCCATTTTAAGGTCTAATATCTATCATTTTATCAATCAATCCTGATTCTTGATTTGCGCGAATAATATTGGTCATCATTTTCATAGGTGGATCCCAAAAAGACATGAAGGAATGGATGTCCCATTTGCCCCTATACTCAGTGATTTTGTAAAATTCTGTTCCTTCCAAGGATAAGAAGTAAAACAAGGTCATTGGATTTCTTTTGAAAATTATTCTGGCTTTTAGTTCTTAGCAGCTTCCTCCCACTTACAACTCGAATCAACTATGATAACAAACTAGTTGCTGACTATGCTAAAATGCTTAAAATTTCCTGAAAGTAAAAAAGTGATTTTAGCTGTTTTGGGAGTCTTCTTGGCTGCGGCTTTGATTCGTTTTGTCGGATTAGGCTGGGGCTTACCCTCGGACGAAATCCCACATTATCCCTTTCACCCAGATGAGAGTTGGGCAATGGATGTATTGTCAACCATTAATTGGGAAACTTTAAGCTTAAATCCGCCAGATGCGCATCGAGAAGGCACAATGAGTTTTTACATGGTCAGTGCATTTTTGACATTTTTAAAAACTCTCAAAGTGATTCAAGTCCTTCCACACGAGGTGAGAACCTACTCTTCTCAGTACGGTGAGATGATATATTTTGGCCGATTTTTGGTCGCGGCACTTGATTTGCTTAGCGGTTTTATTTTGTTTAATGCTTTTCGGCTAATCGGTCGCTCTTGGCATGTTCCACTTCTTGGTGCGAGTGTTTTTTTATTTTTCCCCTTCGAAGCAATCCATGCTCACTTTATGCGTTCACATAATTTGGTGAATTTTTTTCTGACTTTTGTAATTTATTTTTCGATAAAGTATTGGAAGACCGAAAGTTTAAGATTTCTTTTTTTTTCTGGATTTTTTGCAGGTTTTGCAACGGCAACAAAGTATCCTTCGGGACTTTCTATATTGATTCCATTTATTGTTTTTTGTGAGAAAACACTGGAGCCTGGGAAACTCCATTGGAAGACTTTTGTTAACAAACGGTTCTTTAAAACTAACTTAGGACTTCTTCTCACACTATTTCTTGGATTTTTTCTATCAGACCCGTATCTTTTTATTCACTACAGTAGTGCCTCTCCTGCGCTAAATCATGGTTTAAGTTACGCAGCTCAACAAGAGTTTTCGTTTGCAGAATTTTTTAATTTAAAGAAGATCTTTGTTTATCTTGTCCATCTTGTTCCTATCGGATCTTTACCGTTTTTGTGGCTACTTATTTATACATCATTGGTATATTGTATATGGAGAATTAGGCAAATCCGAATTGCTTCTGCGGCAATATTAGCAGGATTTTTTTACCTTTTCTTTGTGTCCAAAGGATATCTTGATGATCCAATTTTTGCTCGGCCGTATTTATTTTTGATTCCGTTGTTTTCTGTAGTTGTGTTTTTTGCACTTGAAGATTTTGTTACAAAATTTCGCTCTACCAAAATACAATCTGTGGCATTCTGCGCTTCTTGGATTGTTGTAGCGTTCTCATTTTTATACTCACTAAGTTATGTGTTGGCTATGGCAAAAGAGGATTCGAGAATTGAGCTTTTTCATTTTTTAAATGCGGAATTCTATACTACGAATTCCGCTGTTAACGTCGGCATATATCATGATAATGCCAATTATTTTATTGCAACGCCAACGATCGATATATTAGCAACACAAAAAAAAGTTGTTTTAAAAACAATTCCCAAGTACAAAATTCCCTCGAATGAAGTTCAATTTATTGTTTTACGTTCATTCAATCCATTAGCAGGGCAAAAGACAGAAAAATTCGTTTCGGTCGAACAACAAGCAGCAAACTTAGTGGAAAAAGGTGAATTTGAAATTGTTAGAAAGTTCGAAACAGAACTCCATTTTTTTGGAAAATTTTTCAACGTTGAAAACTATCCATTAGATATGCAATACCCATTTGTGAGAATTTGGGTGTTGAAACGTATAAGTATATAAGGGGCTTTCTGAAAATTTATTTTAGCAGTAGCCTTCAGACTCAATTATGATAACTTTAAAGATTCAAACTATGCAAAACCTTTTAAAAATCTTTGATAGCAAAAAAAAGTTTATTGCTATTTTTGGAATATTTTTTGCTGCAACGATTATTCGTTTTGTTGGATTAAAGTGGGGCTTGCCCACGGACAAAATACCACATTTCCCCTTTCATCCCGATGAACGATGGGCTTTCGACGTGCTATCTACCATAAACTGGGAGACTTTAAGTCTTAATCCTCCGCAGGCGCATCGTGAAGGCACTATGAATTTTTACATGATCAGCGCGTTTTTAACACTGTTAAAGGCAATTGGGGTGATTCAGGTCCTGCCACACGAGGTGAGAACTTACTCTTCTCAGTACGGTGAAATAATTTATTTTGGCCGATTTTTGGTCGCGGCACTTGATTTGCTTAGCGGTTTTGTTTTGTTTAAAGCCCTTCGACTAATCAGTCGCTCTTGGCATGTTCCACTTCTAGGTGCGAGTGTTTTTTTATTTTTCCCCTTTGAAGCGATTCATGCTCACTTTATGCGCTCACATAATTTGGTGAATTTTTTTCTGACATTTGTAATCTATTTTTCTATGAAATATTGGAAGACTGAAAATTTAAGATTTCTCTTTTTTGCTGGAATTTTTGCAGGTTTTGCAACGGCAACAAAGTATCCTGCGGGAATATCTGTTTTAATTCCATTTTTCATTTTTATTGAAAAAATCATTATGGCCGGTAAATTCCGTTGGAAAACTTTTATTAATAAACAGTTCTTTAAAACTGGATTGGGATTGCTATTCACTTTATTTGTTGGATTTTTTTTGGCCGATCCGTACCTCTTTACTCACTATAGTAGTGCCTCGCCTGCGCTAAACTTGGAAATCAGTTACGCGGCACAAAAAGAGTTTTCGATTACAGAATTTTTCAATTTAAAGAAGATCTTTGTTTATCTTACTCATCTTATTCCTATCGGTTCCTTGCCGTTATTATGGGTACTGATTTATACTTCATTTGCATATTGTGTATGGAGAATTCGCCAAATCCGAATTGTCTCGGCGGTAATTGCAACCGGAATACTTTACCTTTTCTTCATGGCAAAAGGATATCTTAATCATCCGATATTTGCGCGGCCTTATTTGTTTTTAGTTCCATTATTTTCTGTAGTGGTATTCTTTGCACTCGAAGATTTTGTTACGAAATTTCGATCTATCAAAATACAATCTGTGGCATTCTGCGCTTCTTGGATTGTTGTAGCGTTCTCATTTTTATACTCACTAAGCTATGTGTCGGCTATGGCAAAAGAGGATTCGAGAATTGGACTTTTTCATTTTCTAAGGGAGGAGTTTAAAACAACGAACGCTGTTGTTAAGGTCGGTGTATATCTTGATAATGCAAATTACTTTATTACAACTCCAACAATAGAAATATTGGAAACACAAAAAAAAGTTGCTTTGACAATTGTTCCCCCCTTTGAAGTTCCTCAGAAAGATATTCAATTTATAGTTTTGCGTTCATTTAATCCATTAGCAGGGCAAAATACTGAAAATTTCTTCTCGGTCGAGCAACAAGCAGCAAACTTACTTAATACAGGTGAATTTGAAGTTGTTAGAAAATTTGAAAACGCGCTGACCTTTTTTAGCAAATTCTACAGTGTTGAAAACTATCCTTTGGATATGCAGTACCCCTTTGTGAACATTTGGGTGCTGAAACGAATCAGTATGTAGGTTTCCAAACTAGCGACCTCAGCTAGAACCTGTGTGGGCGAGCTAAAAAGTTTGCCTGATTTGTTAGGTTAATCTATAGAATATTGATGCTGTCTTTTCTCAAAAGACTTATTCCCCTCTCAAAGTCGGACAAAATTCATTTACTTCTGAAGCTTGGAAAAGTGGATTTTATTGAAATGGGTGCATCTGACGGTCGTTACTTTCGACAGCTTTTATTAATTTTTGGACATTTAAAGACCCCGGTCAAAATCGGCATCGGTGTAGACAACGATCCTGTTAAGGTGCTGGCGGCACAGAAGAAAGGCTTTCGCTGTATATTGGGTGACATCACCAACTTGGAGTTAGGTAAGAAGAAAGTAAGATTTTGCTCTATGAGTCACGTATTGGAGCATCTCCCAAATTTGGAAAGTGCAGAATTAGCCATAAAAAGCGCAATCGAGATTTCGAAAGATTTTATTTTTATTCAAGGTCCTTTTTTTGATGAAGACAAATATTTGGAATCCAAAAAATTGAGATTCTTTTGGTCTAACTGGGTGGGACATCCATTACACCTAAGCAGTGATATGTTGATTGGAATTTTTGATAAGTTGGGTGTCAATGATTACCGAATATACGTACGGATTCCTATCAAGGACTCATCGGATCCAAGTATTCATTCGCTGAAGTCTAGGCGTAACCAATTTGATTTTGACCCTAAAGTTCATCCACCCAAAGCCCAGGTAACTTTTACCCGCCCGCTCTGGCGAGAAATCGTAGCTTTCGCAAGACTTAGTGATAATGTGTCTTGGGAAGAGCTAGAAAAGGTTCACGATGGAATGGTTCTTTTAGCTTCTAAAGATCAAGGCAAGATTTTATCTTTAAAAACTTCAAAATAAAACTTCATCACTGAAGTTTCGTATTTTGAGGGAGTTTGATAAGTGGAAGCAGCTTGCCTACACATCACCAGAGCGCCACATTTTTCCATGAGATTAAATCGATCTTTGATTCCTTTAGACTGCAAAATTTGGGCAGCCCAATGAGGAGGGAGAGTGATTCCCTCGGTACTCTTATTAAACTCCACTTTCGAGAATTCACGAAATCTAAAATCAAGAATTATGACTGATTTTATTGTGTTGGCGACAAACATGTAAACAAAAAGTGCAAAACCTATGCCCATGAGCGAGCTTTTGAGTCGTTTTGTATTTGGGATAGAGCTCCAAAACGAAAGTCCAAAAAAAATAAAAACAGGATAAAAAACTAGAAAAAATCTTGAGTCCCACCAAGAGTACAGGCAAAGAAGTGTTAATGCGATGCCAGTAAAGTGTAAAACCCAAGTGGAAATTTGCTTCCAAGGTCTGTAGAAAAGTGAAATTATAATGACGGGCAGAAGAGGAAGTATACCTAGCAAAAATGCATCAAGTACCATAGGTGGTATTTTTGTTGTTGGAAAAAGTAGCGAAAAGGTACTTGGCGTACCGCGATGTGGAACATAACGCCAAAAAAACTCGATCAGGATAAAAGAAAGGGAAGATATTATTGCTGCAAGAGTTAGGTGTCCCAACTTTCGCTTTTTTATTGATTCGAAAAAATTATATGTTGCAAAAAATAGAATCGGGAGAAGGCAATATGTTTTGGTGATACCACCCAGTATCGACGAAACTGTTGCGAGAATCAGTAGTAATTTATTTAGACTGCCCGACTTGAGATAAAGTAGGATCATCCATAAGGAAAAGTACATAAAAGTCATAGATTGCAGTTCCGCAAATATCGCGAAAAAATTGCCAATCAAAGGTGAGAAGCAAAAAATTAAGATTCCTACACTTTGTAGAATTTTTGAAAACTTCAGTTCTTTCATGCATCCAAAAAGTGAAGTGAGAAGGCCACCAAAAAGCAGCGTGTTGATAATGGTTAAAGATTTTCCTGTTCCACCAAAAATATGATCAATCATAAGTGTGACTACGTACCCCGGTTGCCTGAGAATCACCAATTTATTGGGACCCACATTTCCGCCTAAATAATTTAATATGTACTCTGCCTCGACCAGCCAATCATAGCCATCACTGGTGATGTATGGATGTGTGTAGATTATTTTCACACCGCTTATGAGATGTTTTGAGCATATAAAATAGAGAATCGTGAATAAAGCGATGATATAAAATCTTAGGTCGTGAAGTCGACGATAATCATAAGTTTTCACTTTGATCATTCGCCTATCATTGTTTCTTCTGAAACGTTTTCACTATCTTCTTCCATTCTCGATCCTTAAATGGACGTAAAGCAACGATGATGTCGATGTATGCAGGGATCGGAGCTTCAAAGGAGATAGATTTTTTGGCTTCCATTGTTTGCGCATTATACTTTCTAGAGGGTGGAGCAGAAAGTGGAAGGATGATTTCGTTGTCTGAGTTTTCAAAACTCTTTAAAATTTCGAAATGATACAGGGTAAGACCGAGTGTTGAAAAAAATTTTTCAAAATCCTTGAGCGTAATTGTGCAAGGGTGTTCGGGCCAATCGGTCCAGGCAATTTTTAAATTGTGGCTTTTAAGATAATCGATGGATTCAAAGCTTGGATGACGAATTAAGATAAAATCTTTTGCAATTTTGGTTGCTTTTCTAAGCATCGAAAGCACGACGTCGTGATTGGGTAAATGCTCTAAAAAATCGAACATCGAAACAAACTTAAAGGTTTTATTTTCTTCAACGTCTAAGATGTTCATTTCAAAAATTGGCAGGTTTTTTGCTCGCACCTTTTGCAAAACCTTTTTGCTAATCTCAATTCCAGCGCCTTTTAGGCCTGGCATCCTGTGCTCGCAGTATTCAATCGACCCACCTGTACCAGAACCAAAATCGATAAAATCGTAGTCGTAAATGCTTTCGCGTTTTTTAAAGGAATTTAAAGTAGTCCTGATGAAATCAACAACTTTCATTTTTGCCATTCAAAAACTTCGAAAAAGATTGTTAAATAGAAGTAGTGCATTGCTTGACTCTATGCTGGGGAACATATTCTACTCTTTGGGGGGATACAAGTGTGGAGTTTCATCAATTCTGAATGGGTATGAATTGCCAATCGTTTTTGGCAAATTTAAAAGGTTTTGTGTAAATTGTGATTTGGAAGGGGGAGACACTGCTAATTAATTCTTTTTAGTATTTCTTAGTCGAAGTCTTTTAAGTCTAAAATCTTAGTGAAATTCAGATAAGCCAAAGGTACTTCTTCACCGGAATAGCTTACTTCAGCGGTTGATTGAATCCACTTTTGAAAATTTAAACTTTGTTCAAGAATTTTTTCTGCATTTTTTATTTTAACAAGTTGTAAGCAGGTGGAAATTTTTTGTGTCTCTGAGCCCGTTTTGGTTGTAAAAGATTCTAAGAATTTTATTAAATAGTTCGTCCCAGCAATAACTGATTTTGAACTAGAGTTTTCGTATGTAGGTATTCTGTAGATGTTTCTTGTTGGGACATAATTGTGACCTACTAATTTAACTAATTCGAGTTCTACCAATCTAGAAACTATCAATGGGTCGATTTTGCAGCTTGAACGAGGAACCTTGTTAAATAACAAAACTTTTTTATGAAATTTTAAAGCAGCAGGATTTAACTTTAGAAAATTTAGTTGGTCTTCTGAGTAAAACATTTGATGTTGGTTTGATTCCCAAATGTTTGATTTAGGGAGATTTACAGGCGGTGATAAGTTCAAGGACAGAAAGTCAAAAAATGATTTTGATTTGCTATTACGCCCTAGTGAAGATTCGAAAAATGAAAGTATTAGATCTTTTCGATCTTCCAATTCGATATTCTGAAATATAGCAGCCACTGTTGTAACGGTAGGAGCATATTTGCCACTGCAGATGTGTTGGAAGTGCCTGATGGACATTTCCAATTGTTCCTCTCCGCCAAGCACTTCGTATAAATCTCTAATTGTTCGGAGGTTTTTCTTCACTTTTAGGTTGTTTAGAAAGTCTTTAAACTTCATGCAGATAGATCTTATCGCGAAGTATTACTTCGCGATAGCTTGGAATCATCTTATTTTGGTTTGACCTAGAATTGATTTTTTTGCTTTAGGGACTACACATTGGTTGAATTGAAAGTGAACGTTAGCGGTAAAGTTTCAATCTAGCCGACAGTGAAATTTCACAGGGGGATCTATGTCAAAAAATTGGGAAATCTTTTCAACAACGGAAGAATATATCGCGCAGGTGGCACATGATGCCATAGCTCCAATGAGCGCGCTGAAGGCCGCACTAAAAAATACAAAACAAAATACAAACACTGAAGAAGCAAATGAACTCAGCGATCAAGCAGTGCAGCGACTAGAAAATATTTTGTCGGATCTTAACCAACATTCGACCGTAAATCCCTTCACTCAACTGGGCCAACGGAAGCCAAATGTTGCAGAGTTGATTGCAAAAATTGTGAATGAAAAGAAGTCGCTCCTGAATTTTGATTATCAACGTGAAGTCCGAATGACTCAACAACTTGATCCCATTTGCCATTCTATTTCGACAGTGGGTCCAGCGAGCTATTTTGAACGATGCCTTTCTAATATCCTCGACAATGCGATTGAAGCGACCGCTAAAGACAAGCCGCTTGCCATTCAAGTAAAAGCAAAATTTGAAGACGGAATGGTTTGCGTGTCCGTGCTTGATGCCGGCGTCGGTATTCCAGAACAAATTATTAACTTACTCGGACGCACACCAATTACATATAACAAAGAAGGTGGAACAGGGCGCGGACTTTATTTTGTCTATCGCTTTTTACAAAGTTTTGATGGGGAGCTGGAGATTAGACCTATCGTAAAAGGAATCAAAAAAGGTGGAACTCAGGTTACCTTTCGAATACCCGTGCTGCATTAGTAGGTTGAGGCAACTTTTCTAGAATAAAGTACATTTGTTTAGAAGTACGACCATTCGAATTCATTCACCTTTGTGGTTCCATTAAAAACAGGCTTGACTATGTTCATTTAAAATGTTACCATGTATATATACATGGTAACAAATTTAAAACTTATTACGAAAGGAATAACGGAGAGACTCTCGAGCAGATTCCCAGCAGTCTTCAGCGCTAATTATTTTCGCAAACACACTGAATCATTACTGGTGAAGAATGAATTAAGTGAAAGTGAGCTAAGAAAATTTTTTAAAGGACTCAATTGTGTTCCGATTGAATGGAATAAAAAACCGCTTCTACAACTCTACTCATTCAAGGAAGAATTCGAGTTGGAAAATATTCTCAGTGCATGGACCGCTGAAAAGTTCTACTTGTCCCATTACTCTGCCCTGTATTGGAACAACCTCGTAGAACAAAGACCCGTTGAGCACTTTCTTAGTGCTGAAATAACATCCCATAAAAACAGTGCAGACAAAAATCCACCAAACCCAGAAGTTATAAAGCAAGTATTCATGAAGGCGCCAAGAGAAACTTCAAATTTTGCAACCTTTGGCGGAATGAAATTCGTTTTTGTCGAGCGAGCAAATTGTGGCGAAGCGGGAGTGATGGAATTAAATGTGAGTTCTTTTAAAGAAAAATTAAAATTTCAAATCACAGATGTTGAGAGAACCCTTATTGATTGCGCTGTTGCGCCACATTACTCAGGAGGCCTGCCAACTGTCATCCAAGCTTTTTTGAAAGCCTCCTTGAACATTGAACAGTTATCAAGACACTACAAAATGCAGAATTTTCTTTATCCTTACTGGCAATCAATTGGTTTTTTGATTGAAATTTGTAAAGGCAAGGAAATTGCTAGGAATTGGATGAACAACTTCGAAAAGCCAAAAATTGATTTCTATATTGATCGAAACTATAGGGCCGATTGGAGCTTTCATAAGGAATGGAAAATTTATTTCCCAAAAAATTTAGTGCCATATGGAGATTGATGAAATCATTGAAGCAGCGCTTGTTGGGCTTTATCGGGGTGACTTTTTTAATAAAAAACTCTATCTGAAAGGTGGTCAAGCGCTACGAATTAAAGAAGGGCTAAAAAATCGATTCTCAGCAGACATGGATTTTTCAACTCCTGGAAAAATTTTGAACACAGACCACTTTTTTGGGAATCTAGCAAACTCACTATCAGCAGAGTTCTCGACCAGAGGACTTCACTTTTTTGACTTAAATTTTGAGCGAAAACCAAAATTTAGAGACGCAGGTACACCTGACTTTTGGACAGGCTGGGAAATTACTTTTAAGTTAATTGAAAACGATAAAATTCACTTAGGAATTGAACAAAAACGAAGAGAAGCCATTGTTCCCAGGGGGACAAATTCTTCAAAAATAAAACTCGACATCAGTGAATACGAATATTGCGATTCGGTGGAAAGGGTGAAAGTGGCGTCTACAACAATAAGCGTTTATTCAAGAACTTCGCTTGTTTTGGAGAAAATAAGAGCTATTTGCAAACAACATCCTGATTATCCGTTGAAAAACGAGGTTGCTAGATCACGTGACTACTACGACATTGAACGACTCTGGGATAAAGTTTTAAAAGAAGGAAACACAAATGCATTTTTAGCCGATTGCAGAAAACATTTGCCTGGAATTTTTAAAGCCAAAGAAGTACCAGTGGAACTTATGAAAAAAATTTTTGACGAAGATTTTTTAAAGCTTCAAAAAGATGGGTGGCGATCAGTGGTTTCGACGGTTAGCCAAAAAGTACAAGATTTTGATTACTATGTTGAAACGCTAAGACTGGTTTTGAACAAGATTAATACCAAAAATTAATTCTTAATTGAAAAGAAATTAGTGCTGCAGCATTGGGTGGAAGTGAGTGGAATGCTATTAGTTTTTTAGAAACGTCATATTTAAAATGTTTTTTATAGCTCTGGCTTTTCCATAAAATGTAATTTTGGGCATCCTTTTAAATTGGTGATTTTGTCATACAACTTGCTGATTTTCTTAGAGAGTAGGACCACCAAGTTGATCCAATTTTTCAAATTTAAATACATTTAAATAAATTAAAGCCGTAAACATGTAACAAAATGGAACAATGAAAATACTATAGTTTTGTGCCGAAAGTGCATTTTTGAATACAGTGAAGACTAGCGAAGTTAAAAGAAACTGGATTGAAAACGAACAAATTGTTTCCAGGCCGATAATTGCAGGCAGCTGATTTGTTTTACAAAAAGATCTGCGCATTGCTTGGGTTGAGATTGCATTTATTCCCATAAAAAAACCATAAACGAGATAACTTATTACCCCTAAAATAATTGTGTCGGAGCTAAAAAGAAAAAGTACTGTTATAGCTAATCCCATCTGAGCAAAAGATGCTAGGATATGATTTTTACTACTCAGTCTAAAAATATTTACGAAACGATAGTTCTGCAAAGTTAGACTACCAGCTAGTGCGCCAAATCCCAGAATTGAATACAAGACTCCTGAATACTCAACACCAACTTTGAATTTTGAAATCGCATACTCATAAATAAACATATTAAAAAATGAAGCTGGGATCCAAAACCCAAAAGTTCGAAGCAAGAAGAGAATCTTTAAATCTCTATCATTTTTGAGGTGAGCAATTGCTGAAAATGTTGAGATTGAAGTTTTTAAGTCCTTTCCTCTGTTTAACTTCAACGAAAAAAAGGTTGCCACACAGAAAGTCAGCAAGTCAATAATGATTGGGATTGTAGGATCAAAGTATTTGAGAGTGAAAAATGCAAATAGGGGTCCTAGAAACTGTGCGCTGTAGAAGCCACTTAAAAGTTTAGCTTGAACACTTTGATGTGACTCATTCTTAAGGGTCTGCCCATGTGTGTGGGTTTCACGTGCCGCATCGAATACTTTTGAAAAAAAAGTTTGTACGAATAACAAAACATAAAATGGCCAAGGTGAACGGATGTCCATTTTTAGAAGTGAAATCAAAATTACTAGGACCGCAAAAAATGAAACAACCTGACTGGAGATTATCAGATACTTGGTATTTACCTTTCTTTTGATAAGTGGACTTAAGAATCCTGAACAAACGGTTGCTAATGATCCAATGCCAACTCCACCAAAGGCAGCAGTCAAAGCATCGAACTTTAAAAGGTAAATTATTTTTACAATGGAGAATTGGGTTAGAAAATCCCCAAAATTTGTAATGAAAGTGATCTGCGATAGGCGTTGAGTGTCCGAAACTTCATTTTTAGATTTTACCATTTTAATAGTCTCGATTTTTTTGTAAAATTCTTCCAAAGTCGATCCATACAAATGAAACCTCGTCAGGGTGATCCTCAGTTAGGCCGAAGTTCTGGACCCATCTTTTGAAATATTTCATTTGCTCTAAAATTTTTTCGGCATCTCGTTTTAAGCATGTGTGAAATGAAAATCCAAGTTCTTGTTGTTGTGGGGCGCCCTCTTTTGCAATAAATGCGTTCAAATGTCGAAGAATAAATTCAGTTGCAGGTACGACAAGTTCTCTCGGAGAATTGTCCTGATGGGGTAGTCTGAATAGAGTTTTTGCTGGAGTAAATCGCCCGTTCTCGACTTGAATGATGCCGAGTTCAGTTAATTTTTTGAGAATGAGCTTTTGGTCAGGCGTAGTCATTTCACTATGGTCAGTTCCGGCGTGACAAATAATTCGGTTGTAAATTCTCACAACTTCATTTGAACTAGATAGAAACTGCAGCTGCTTTTCTGAGAATAACTGAGGTTCTCTTTTTTGCCATAGTGATTGTATTTCTTCACTGATTTGCACCGTAAGCCTTTCAGACAAGTAGTCGGTGATCTGCTCGCGTTCTTTTGGATTTTCTGTTGAACTATCAAAATATGCTACTAAGGCATCTTTTCTAAGGTGGTTCGGTAAATCAGTAAAAAGCGCTGTAAAAAAATTGTGCGACGGAGGAATTTGTCCGCCATAAACAGCCCGGAAAGTACGAAGAGTGATACCGAGTTTGCGCTCACCTCCGAGGGTTTTGAATAATTCTGCGATACTCTTGCAATTTTTTTGTTTAGTTAAGTCGACTAAAAACTCTTTAAATTTCATATGATCTACCATGTTGGCAAAAAAATTGCCAAGATGCAATTTTTTTATCAATTTATTCTTGATTAGTTTTGAACAATTTGGATAAAGAGGTTCTACAGGGAGAATAATAATGAAAGCAATATGCATAGTGATAGCGGTTTTATTGGGACCAACAATGAAGGTAAAAGCAGATGGCGGCGGGCAAACTGGAAATGTTAAGGGTGAGCAAGGTTCAGCCAATGGCGGAGAAAGTAAAAATCTCGAAAAAATCGAACGGGAAGCGGGATTTGGCACTGGTGGAACTGGAAATTAAAAGTTCCATTACTAAATTTGCTACCGCTAGTAGAAGATCCAAAATAAAATGGATTATGAAATATCCAACAGGGCTTTGAACCGAGAACAATCCAAAGCCCAAAAATAAAACAAAATAAGTAAGAAAAAAACTTGCGATTCAACTCGCAAGTTAACGGAAGCGCATTGGCAATTTCATAAAATACGCCAGTTCAATTTCAAATAAATAAGTGAAAATTCACAGGGGGCTCTATGTCAAAAAATTGGGAAATCTTTTCAACAACGGAAGAATATATCGCGCAGGTGGCGCATGATGCCAGAGCTCCGATGAGCGCGCTGAAGGCCGCGCTAAAAAACACCAAACAAAATACAAACACTGAAGAAGCAAACGAACTCAGCGACCAAGCAATGCAGCGCTTAGAAAATATATTGTCGGATCTTAATCAACATTCGACATTAAATCCCTTCACACAAATCGGACAGCGGAAGCCTAATGTTGCAGAGCTGATTGCAAAAATTGTAAGTGAAAAAAAATCACTTCTTAATTTTGATTATCAGCGCGAAGTGAGAATGACCCAACAAATTGATCCCATATGCCATACAATATCGACAGTGGGTCCAGCTAGCTATTTTGAACGATGCCTTTCAAATATCCTCGACAATGCCATTGAAGCGACATCGAAAGACAAGCAGCTTGCCGTCCAAGTAAAAGCAAAATTTGAAGACGGAATGGTATGCGTATCGGTGCTTGATGCCGGCGTCGGTATTCCAGAACAAATTATACATTTACTCGGACGAACACCCATTACCTACAATAAAGAAGGTGGAACAGGCCGCGGACTTTATTTTGTTTATCGCTTCTTACAAAGTTTTGATGGCGAACTTGAAATTAGACCCATTGTAAAAGGAATCAAAAAAGGTGGAACTCAGGTGACATTTAGAATTCCGGTGCTTCATTAGAGGCACTGCTATTTCTATGGCAAATGCGCAAAAACTCTAGTCGCACTTGCCACCATCATCTTTGGGGACTCGTCGGAGGAAATTTTTTCGAGCTTCCAAACCGAATCATCGAGAACTATTTGAACAAAAGGGCATTTTAGTTGGTTGAGAAACTTAACTGTAGTCTTAACATCGATCTGCACGTCACTAATCTTGGCTTCTAAACAAAGCCAGGGCTTAGTATCTTTAACAATGAGGAAGTCGATTTCTTGCTTATCTTTGTTGCGAATGTAGTGCAGATCAAATTTACCTTCTCCGGTGTCAGTCCAAAAGTGGCAAGCTTTTAACAAATGGGCAGCTACCAGATTTTCAAACTTTGCTCCTTGATTTGGAATTTCGGTCCAATCGTAAAGATAAATTTTGCCTTCCTTTTTGAGCGCGCGCTTGATGCTTTTGCTCCAGGGTTTGATTTCAAAAAAAAAGAAAAGATCGCGGAGATAATTTAGCCAACGTGTGACAGTGTCGTGCGAAACCTCGAGATCTTCGCGAAGACTTTGAACGCTAAGTGGCGAACCCACTTTTTCAGGTAACAGAGTGGCTAACATTTCAACCTTTGCTAAATCGGGCAGCCTGCTGAGATCGCGGAGATCTTCCTTTACAATTTTTTCGTTTCTCCCCATTCGCCAAATCCGAAGTATTTTTTCTGAATTTGCGTAATAAGGCTCGGGAAATCCACTCAGCTTTAGCAGTTGAAGTAAAGGACCTGGGTCATATTCGAAATCGCTTTTTCTAAAAAGTGAATCGCGCCATTCGTCAGGTGCATGTGTTTTTAATCCTATGACTTCGCCATATGACAACGGATGAAGTCTAAAATTAACAAAACGCCCCATGAGTGAATCGCCACCTTTTTTAAAAATATTGAGGCGAGCACTTCCAGTGACTAAAAACTTTAATTCTTGCCCAAGGACATCGTATAGTCCCTTGAGTTTTTGTTTCCATAGGCTTGATTTGTGAATTTCGTCTAATACTAAACATTTTTGTAGCTTAGGCTTTTCGATCGAAAATTCAATTTGAAGGGAATTGGGCGATCGCATCCAAATTTTGCGGAACGAACTTTCGTCCCAGTTTTTATAGATAAACTCGTCGAATTCTTCTTTGAACGACTTTGATAAGGTGGTTTTGCCTACTTGCCTTGGCCCAGAAATGAATGCCATTTTTTTGCGATCTAATGCTAAATACTTAATACTATTAAATAAATACCGATGTTTAAAAATGCTCAGCATTTGACTATTTTCGGTATAGTCGCGAATTTAGTCAAGACTTTTTTTGGTACAGCACGAATTTGGTCGGATGATAAAATACCGCTAAGCTAGGCTCATTTTTAAACTCTGGCTTCTTAAGATTTTCAACAATCAGTATTGGCAGACAGATTGTGCGCAGAGATGAATTTATTCATTCATTTTTCATCAATTCTTAGATGCCCGGCCCTCATTTTGCTCAGGTCAAAGTTCTTAATCAAAAGGAGAACTTCATGATGTCAGCGTTCCTAGGTCGCGCCCAAAAAGATGAACTAAAATTGAAAAAACTTTATAGCGAAAAGGAAATTTTTCGAAGTGGGATGGATCTCGCTCCTCACACCTCTATTGCCGAATGTTTAAAATGTGCGATCGAAAAACTTCCAGATAGCAATTTGGAATTTGATGGGAATTTTGATCTTGAAGGTAAGCTGCGAGTCAGCTTGTCGATGAATGAAAAATCAAACACCTCTTATCCTGTGGGTTCTTCAATCTTGTTGAAAGATTGTGTCTCGAAAATCATCGGTTTGTTGATTAAAGACCGACTAAAAAATATCTTAAAAGAGAATAAAAGCTCAGAAAATATTCAGCTAAAGATCAATTGCTACTGTAAACACCACTCCATTGAAATTTCCTTTTGGGACACTCTCAAACCTAACGATCAAATACATGAAATTCTTAATTCACGGGAATGGCGATATGTGCAGCAATACTTGAAGATCGTGGGTGGAGAGCTGGATCTTTGTAGCATTCCCGATGGATCGGGATTTTATGTGAGTCTAATTCTTGCGGCAGATTGAAGACAGATGGAAAAAATTACTTCTTGGCCATCTCCCAAAACGTATCAAGTACTCGTTGGACTCTAAATGGTGGGGCGGAGTTTTTTAGTTGGACGATGTATATGGGGCTTTTGGAGCTATCTTTGATTTTTCCTGAGTGAACAAATAGTTTTTTCTCTTTAAGTTCATTTTCAATGCAATGCTTGGGGAAGAATCCAAAAGATCCTGCAAATCTGGCGAGTTGAATTGCTCCCGCAATACTTGTGATTTCGTCACGGATGTTTAACTTTTGAAAGCCTCGTGCACTCGCCCTGCCTCCAAAATGATGTTGAATCCACACTTGTGCCAGATGATCTTGGCCAGGATAGTTGAGGAACTGAAGAGTCTCGATCTCTTTAAAATCTTTAAAGGTTTTTTTGGGTGCTTGAGATGAGACAAGAACAAATTCTTCTTCCACAAATGGGTGAAACTCTAGTTGAGAATGCGGCAAATGGCGTGTCGAAAATCCAAAGTCAATTTCTCCCTTTAGGAGCGATTCTAAAACGAGTTCTGAGTGTTTGATTTCAACCGACAGTTGAATATTGGGAAATGATTTTCGTTTATCTAAAAGAATAGAAAAATGGGGGCTCATCAAGCAGGAACTTGGCATTGCATACTTCACTTGTCCCGAGAGCTGGACTTTGGATCCCTGTAGTTTTTCGAAGAGTCGATCAATGCGATCCAGCGATTCCTCACAATAAGCCAGCAGTTCGACCCCTTCTGGAGAGAGCCGAAGCGCTTTGCCGATTCTCGTGAAAAGTTTGGTGTTCAATTCTTTTTCGAGTTTTTGGATGTGCTGGGTTACTCCCGATTGTGTGAGGTGTGCCCGTGCTGCCGCTTGAGTAAAGTTGAGTGTCTGGGAAGCAAAATAAAATGCCTTAAGAGAGGAGCTGTCTAAGTGCCTAAAATTTCTGTGCATTGCGTGTGCTATTATAAATTATGATTCTTAATATAATAACAATTAATTTAGTTAATATTTAAAATTACGCTATTGACTGACTCCACTGAAGGAGAAAGAAAAATGAAAACTATGAAGATATTGACAATAGGATTGACGGCAATGATTGGTTTACAAAGTGCTTGTGCGAGTTTGATGCGAAGCTCGGGAGCGAAATTTAATAGAGATGCAGTTCAAGCGACCTATTTTAGAGTTTGGTCGGGCTTTAAAAAACCCACAATGAATCAAGCTACTTTTATGGATTCTTTGCCCAGTTTTATGAACGAAACTGTAGAGCTATACCAAAATAAAGGTCTCTCGAACTATATAGTGGCAATTCCCCCACAATCTAAACCTGATTTTATTCCTGATGAGTTCGCTCTGGTTGCGATGAAAGACGAAAAATCCTATCGCGATGTACGTGCGACGCCTGAAGGTCAAAAGTATAGTGAAAGACATTGGGAAGTTTTTGATAATGAAACATCTAAAAGTGCTCCAAAGTTTTACCGCATGAGTGAAGTCCAACATGAGAGTCTAGAATCTGGCTCGTCCTATGACATGGTTGAAAAATCGATTGATTGGTCGCAAGGTTACAATTTGGTCTATGTGGGAACGCGTAAAGAGGGCACTACTAAAAGTGACTACCTAAAAAAGCTTGCTAGCCATGTAAAATTAGCTGCTAAAAATTTAAATGCTGTGGGCCTTCAGGGCTACATTGTGCTTGCCAATGAAAATTATGAAGTGGCCTACCTAAACTGGAGTTCAAAAGCTGCTCATGACAAAGCATTTACTGAAAAATTGGGGCAAGAAGTGGGAATAGATGGAGCTGAGTTTATGGATACATTGATGTATCTGCCCACTGAAAAATTTGAGAAGCAAACGCAAGTTAATTTTTCGAAGTCATATAGTTCGATAAATGAAGACTCCAAATAGATTGGGCGAATCGTGAGATGAGATAGGTTTAAGAAAAAACCTCAAAAAGCACTTATTGCACTTGTACCTAAATTCGCGTAAAATTTAGACATATGTACCCAAGATTACTTAAGATTATGAAAAACAACAGTTTTTTCTTGTTTGGTCCTAGGGGTACAGGGAAAACATCGTTTATTCAGCAAAACTTTTCTCAGGAAAATGCTTTTTGGTTTAATTTTTTAGATGATGAACTTTATCAACGTTTGAGCCGACATCCGCACCTTTTTGAACAGATGATCCTTCAAAATTCTGGGGAAAAAAAATGGGTAGTCTGTGATGAAATTCAGCGAATTCCTGGCTTGTTGAATTATGTGCATAAGCTTATCGAAGAAAAAAAAATTAAATTTGCACTCACAGGCTCCAGCGCTCGAAAGCTCAAAAGAGGCGGAGCGAATTTACTTGCGGGTCGTGCATTTTTAAATCACATGCATCCTTTGAGCGCGAGTGAGTTAGGCGAAGATTTTAGACTCGATGACGTTTTTCGTTGGGGCTCTTTGCCTACGTTATATTCTTTACAGTCAGATCAGGAAAAACGCGAATACTTAAGGGCGTATGTTTCTACATATCTGCGACAAGAAATTAAAGAAGAACAGATTGTTCGCCAGATTGATCCTTTCCTGCGCTTTTTGGAGGTGGCGGCCCAGCAGAATGCTAAAATTTTGAATGCTTCAAAAATAGGTCGCGATTCACTTTGTGATTCAAAAGCGGTGCTTCGATATTTTGAAATTCTCCAAGACACGCTTATGGGTTTTTACTTGGAACCCTTTCACACTTCTGTAAGAAAAATTCAAAGCGCCAAAGCCAAATTCTATTTTTTTGACCTTGGGGTTAAACGTGCGCTTGAAGGAAGTCTAGACACGCTCGTCACACCCGGTACTTACGCATTCGGAGAGGCCTTTGAGCATTTCATAATTTTGGAGTGTGTGCGCTTGCGAGACTATGCACGAAGCGACGATCGTTTTTACTATTTAAGAACCAAGGATGATGTGGAAATTGATCTGTTAATTCAACGATCGCCGCGAGAGCTTTGGGCTGTTGAAATAAAGTCATCAGATCGTGTGGATCCAGTCGACATTAGCAAGCGAGAAAAACTGGTGAAAGATCTCAAAGTGAAGCGTTTTATTGTGGTTTCTCGTGAGACAAGGGCGCGACGCGAAGGAAGTGCGGACATCCTGCCCTGGGCGCAATTCTTAGATGAACTTTACCCTCGAGATTCGTGAATGGGAATCTGAAATAGTTAAAATTCCTCGAGTTACGAATCTAAAACAATGCCCTAAAAATGAAATGACCATTGGCACAATTTAAAGTAATTAAAAAGGTATGAAAAATTCACTCTTAGCACTCGTGTTTATCTCCATAAATTCCTTAGCTGTAGCCGGCGCTGCCAACGGACCCCAGCCGCCCACGGTTGAAAATGTTGAACTCAGCCGCTACCTTGGAAAATGGAACGAACTGGAGCGCATTCCAAATGAGTTTCAGGACAACATCCCTGCCGGTTACTCCACTTGTTACAATACGACTGCTGAATATAGCCTCCGTGAGAACGGAAAGATTGACGTGTTAAATACTTGCTACCGAGAAATCGATGGCAAGGCCGAAAAAGTAGAAGTGGCAAAAGCGATCGGAAGAGTGGTCCGAAATAGTGGCAACGCAAAACTCAAAGTAAACTTCACAGGAATTGCATTATTAAGATGGCTGGGAATTGGTGATGGAAATTATTGGATCTTAGGGTTGGGCGCGCCTCTAAAAGAAACTGCCCCTTACAAATGGGCAGTGGTTGGTTCACCTAAACTGGATTACGGCTGGGTTTTATCCAGAACAACTAATCTTAATCAAAACGATTGGGATGAAATCAATGAAGTTCGTTTGAATGCCGGATATCGTTTAGAGCAGTTTGTAAAAACGAGACGGTAGTTTTGTTAACAGAGTGGGCCGAGGCTGAGAGGCTCATTTAAAAATTTGCCAAAAATCTGACAGATTGTTTTTTTCAAATTTTTTGAACTATTCTGTTGAGCATGAATAAATTCTTTAATAAATTTTTATTTGTATCTGCCACAAGTCTCTTAATTTCCTGCGGCGATACATCGACTAGCACTACCGACATCGGCAATGTTCTAGCCGCTGATACAATTTCGGAAGTGAGTGATTCGATAGCTGATGATTCGTCCACGACAAGCTTGCTTCAAGAGTTTAAGCCTCAAGCATTTAGTGTATCGGGAAATTGCTCAGCGACAGACGGGGTTGTCACAGTTAGCCGCACTTTTAGCGGATCCCAAACTTTAGAACTAGAAACCACAAAACTCGAAATATCAAGTGCGGTTACTGAGACCGGAACTTTGAGCCGAGTTTGGGATCACCCCACCGAAACATTGGCGTGTTCCGGTTCCAAGGCCTCGGTAAACTTTGCAAATGATACAGTGGTCAACGGACTCACAGTAACTCAAACTGTAGATCGTGAACGAAGCGCTACTCGAACGATCACACACAAAACAACGGGAATTTCGAAAACAAAAACAAATTCTTCCACGGTTGAAGGAACTCGCACTGTCATATGGGCCACGGGATCAGGCGAAGCTAGTGGAGTTGTCACAAGATTAAAAAGTATCACTTCGAATATTGATCGCACTGCTACCATAACTAAAAAAGATGAAACAAACGAAACTTTTACAGTGAATGTCGCCACAAAAGAAGGAAGTCCCTTGAGCGTGGAAGTCCTTCGCTCTGCAACATCTCCCTATGCTGCTACCCAAAAAACCATTAAAAGTGGTGTTGTGGTTTCGACTAAAACAGGTTCGCAAAAAATTGAATCAAGTTTTGATGACGTTGTTTATGACGTTGATGGATCCAATCCTTGCTTGCCAACCTCGGGTAGCATAACGGTCTCTACATTTATTCCCGAAACGGCAACAACGGCATCAAGTGTATATACAATCACATTTGGAGAGGATACGGATTCAACGGTTGCGATTTCTAAAGATGGCGCAACTGCAGAAGATTTTGCGGAGTTTGATGCTAAGGGCTGCGATCTCGAAAAATAAATTCGACGAACTGGCATTTAAGATAGCGATCAATATAAAAGCGCAGCACTTCGGCGTTTGTTAAAAAGATCATTTTCACTACGCCAGTTTCGTAAAATAGAATTTAGCGAACGGCCTTTTGATAGATCTTCAATAGTCTCGGCATGTTTTACGAGCACATTAAATTTGCTGAGATCAAAATTTCGTGGATAGAGTTTGTTGACGGTATGAGCGAGCATAAGCCCTAGCTCTGCCGTATTCACCAAATCGCGGTTTAGGATTTCAATAAACACCCCACCACATCTTTGATTTTTGTAGATGTCGTAGGTGGGAATAAAAGTAGTCGCAGTAAAGCGAACCCCTTCGATTTTTAGGTCATTTAACTTTTCTAAAAATTTTTGCGGATCAATATAAGGTGCGCCGATTTGCTCGAACACTTTATCAGTGCCACGACCAACACTTAACACAAATTCCATCTGGGCAGTTGCGGGGTAAAGAAAAACCGACTTCATATTTTTAAGAGCCGGAGATGGATTGATCCAAGGAAGTTGAGTGTTTTCCCAATAGTCTTTGCGATTCCAATTTTTTAATTTCACAACTTCAAGTTCGAGAGTGGGAAAATTTTCACGTTTAAACAACTCGGCAATTTCACCCATCGTCATTCCATGTAAGAGCGGAATATCGTGAATGCTGACAAAACTTTCTTGATCGATTTTGTTTACCCCACCCCACAAAATCCCACCGTTGGGATTAGGCCTATCGAGGACTAAAAATTTTACTTTCATTTGAGCGGCCACTTGCATGGCAAGTTTCATGGTTGAAATATAAGTAAAAAATCGCGCTCCCACATCTTGAATATCAAAGAGCAAAATATCTAAGTCGCGAATTTGCTCAGGCAACGGAGCTCGTTGGGCGCCGTAGAGACTGATTATTGTGAGACCGGTTTTTTGATCAATAGAATTGCCAATGTCGTCGCGGTTTTCGTTCCCACCGAGGCCATGCTCAGGACTAAATAGACGAACAAGGGTGTGAGACTTTTGTTCGAACAAAAGATCTATATTGCGAACACCCGAGCGATTTTTTCCACTGTGATTTGTAATGAGGCCAATTTTTTTACCCTCAATTAATTGGAAAGCTTCTTTTTGCAAAACATCAATGCCTGTCAATACTCCCGAAAATTCTGCAGGTTCAATTTGTTGTGGTAACGCCGTTGAAGAGAAGAGACAGGCAAAAATAAGGAGAAGTCTTTTTGAGAATTGAAGCATTGTCTAGGCATTATTTGCCCGTGTGCTGGATGGCAAGTAAGAAGGCTTTTGAGCTTTTCAAGAGTCTAAAGATGTGGATTTTGAAGGATAAATATGGATGCTTAAAAATGTTATTGACGCATTGAGTCTAGTACTTTAAATTGCTGACACTTTTGCCAAACTCCCATTGTAATCACGCAATCCGAGTTGGTCTAATAACAGGAGAATTAATGAAAAAATTTCTACTTGCTGCTTTTGCCGTGACTTCACTCAATGCTTTCGCAATTGCCTTCATCACTGAAGCCCAAGTCGGCGAAAAGCTAGAAGCCGAAAAAGTGATCGAAGTAAATCCCAGGTCAGTGCAGGCATTATTGCCAGCAGGTTCTGACTGCGCACAAGATGTTATGAGTCGTTCGTCACGAGCTTACGTTATTAAAAAAGGAAACAAGTCGTCATTGTATCTGACTTCAGAAGATCTAGACGGTTTGAACAAATGCACTGATTTGTAAATCAGTTTTTAAGTTCTATCGAATAAATCCCTCGAAGTAGAAATGCTTCGAGGGATTTTTTATTTTTTGGAATCTGCAGGGGCGAGACTGCGTCGCCAGTCTTTGGGGGCCTGCCTTGAATATCCTTCAAACAAAGTGCCCCCTACGGGTTCTAGAATTCTTTTAGCGAGCTCAAAAACTGCAGTGGCGTCGTTGTGCAAGTACAGTTTTTCAAAGGCCGCTTCATATTGCACAGCTAATTCTTGATTATTTTTTGCAATTGTTTTTACAAGGTATTTTGGATTGCTTGCCCATAAATTTTTTGATCTCAAAAAAAAAGTGGCTAACTGGATCCATAACGAATGCCATTAGATTTCATGCGCCCAGCGGCTATAAACTTTTTTGTATCAGGACTTTGAGCCATGACAACTTTATAAGAATTTTTTATGGCGATGCCAAAGCCTTCACGGATAGTTTCTCTTGATATCGTGCCCCACCAGTTCATTGCCTCGTACAAATCCATGAGACTTTCTAAATTCTCGGACTCAATGGTGCAGGATGGGAGGGCTGCGATTTGTTGAAAGTATTAGGCTCAATAAATAGAGAATATTGCGCTTCTGAATTAAGAAACTTTGTAAAAGTGAGGTAGCGCTTAAGGCGACTTCTGACGCTTAACTCAGTATGAAGCTCATAGCTTGGCCGCAGTCCAATGTCATACGATGGAAGACGCCAACTTAATTTTCCGCGTACTTTTTCGTTTGGCGCAACGTAAATGACGAAGGTGTTTTTTGGCAGAGAGCGGAACTTCTTTTGGTAATCGCTACTTTTCTTAGTTGTGCGCTCACATTCAATCCAAAGATGCGGACAAGATTCATCATGGCTTTGTATAAAAATATCAGCCACTATTTTGCTCAGCGCCCCCCAGGCCCCGGGGCGACTGGGCTCCTGAATTCCCTCATCAATAAAGATGGGGAAGCTGGCGGGGATTTCTTGAAGTTTAAATGAGATTCGATGAATCATTTGAGTGTGTTTAGGTGGCCCGATTCGTAGTTGCTTCCATTGCTTTCGTGAAAGCGTCAGGCCGCGAATTCGAAACAGAAACACCGGAGAAATAACATACCAAGGTCTTAGCTGACACGAAATGATGTGCCCCGATTTTAGGGCATGCTTTAACAGCGGTCTTAAGTTCCACCATCTTTCATTATTGGAGCCCCAAACCATTTGAGGATGAAACCAAAAAAATCTCATAAAATGTGGAATGAGGCGAAAGCTTCCGCCGATTTCGATGAGGTCTTGGTGTTTTATTTGCACGAAGAAACGCCCCGCAAAGAGCGTGCCTAAGTTGTTCTGGCAAAGCTTTCAATATTATGCTGCCTTTTTCTTTTTAAAAGTTGCTATCTCTCGTAATGTGTCGGCGCAGAGTTCAAGTCCGTTAGGCCAAGCCAAAGCTCCCGCCTCAACAAAACATGAATGGAAAATTTGACCTCTTAGAATCTCCTTCACTAAAGGGCCCATTTGTTGCTCAGAAAATATTTCTGTGAGATCAACTTTTCCGATAGATTTATCTCGGAACTTCAATTCAACTATAAATTTTTCCGGAATCTATTTCAACGATAGCCTCAAATTCAGCATATAAAACGTGAAGGTGAGGAGGATTGTGGTCTTTATGAATGATGCGGACAACAATTCCAAAAAATGCAGAAAGAAATGGCATGGCTTAATAATACTTCAAGGTCAAAGCCATTGCATCTTTGAAGTTTTTATCTAAGACACAGAATTTAAAATTGGGGTGCGCGACTTAACCTCAGTCTATCACTTTCCTGCTGCCGCTCAGATTGACCAGATAGTTGATACTTTTGGTTTTCAAGTCAAGCCTCTCCATGAGGACCGGAGTTTCCTGTATCAAAAATGCGTGGTCGAAGGGTTCTCTTCAAGTGATATAGCGGCCCTGTGTTTGTCCTGCCGAACGACGATTATGAAGCGGCTTCGGGGGGTTGGGATCCCGATTCGGGAAGCCTCCGAGTATTTGAAGATTGCCACAGTTTTAAATAGCTGGGTCGTGCCAACAAAAAAGGGGCGAGGCCGATGGCACGCACGGTGTGTGCAGAAAATCCTCTGCAGAGTCCAGGTTTAGGCGACCAATAACGAAAGAATTCAATGCCTTAAAAAGACCCTTTTAATAGGCCTCAAAAGATACTATAATAAGATCTATAGGAGGGTCTATATGAAGACCTATAAAGCGCGTACTCTTCACGTCACTGAGGATATTTTAGCAGTGAGTGATTTTAAGGCACACGCCTCAAAAACCCTCAACGCTATTAGTGAAAATGGGCGTCCTGTCATTATCACCCAAAATGGTAAGCCAGCGGGGGTTCTCATTTCTCCAGAAGAGTTTGACCGCTATCGTGAGCGCGAAGATTTTGTTTCCGCAGTCACTGATGGTCGTCGAGATGTCGCTGATGGGCGCACTCGTGAAGTGAAGGACGTTGAATCCTTTATGGATAAGCGATTTGGAAAATTGAAGTGAAATTGATATTCTCAGATCGCGCTGTCGATGATCTTGAACAAATTGGACATTACATCAGTAGAGATGCACCTGATGCGGCGCGACGCCATGTTCAAAAGTTGATTGATCGGGTCCGGCAGGTAGTTCGCTTTCCGAACTCAGGACGTGTTGTGCCAGAGTTTCAAGAAAGCGATTTACGCGAAGTTATCGAGGGTAACTACCGAATTGTGTATGAAGTTAATTACAAGAAAAAGACCATCGCAGTCATTACGATCTTTGAATCGCATCACCTACTCTCGAAGAAATCGAAATAAGTTTATAGCTAGTGAAATTGGATCGTTAGAAGAAAATCATTTTCTCCCTGAGACGACACAAATTCTTCTCAGGTGAAAAATTGGGGTGACCAACGGGAGTTGAACCCGCGACATCCAGAATCACAATCTGGCGCTCTAACCAACTGAGCTATGGCCACCACTCAAAATTTCAAATGAGGAATCCATTGCTAGACCCTCATTGTGGGGCGAGAATGCCTTGTTTTTTCAGTGTTTTCAACAAAAATAGACAGCAGAATTTTTCACTGCTTCATGGTCCAAGCTGCACCATCGGGACCATCCATGACAATGACCCCCTCGGATTCAAGAGCAATGCGCAATCGGTCGCTCTCGGCAAAGTTTTTAGCTTTGCGGGCGTCCTCGCGTGCTTGGAGGCGGTCCTCAATGGATTTTGCTTTTTCTTCGCTCACACCTAAACGTTTGATGCGACGTTGGCGAATTCCAAAAAGCGCCTCTTTGGCATCGCCACCTAAGAGTGCCATGGATTCTTGAATGATGGGAAGTGCGCAAGAAAGGGCGCGCCAATAGTCTTCACGATTTTCACGAAAACACACTCGTACGGCTTTGAGCACTATTCCTAAAGATTTTGCCGTATTAAAATCATCAAAAAGTGCAGTTTTCATCTGTGCGGCAATGTCCTTTAACTCAACGGGTAGGGCAGCTTCATCGACCTTTTGACCTTGGCAGGAAATCATGTGTTGTTTGCACAAATACAATCGCTCAAGCAACGCTTCGGTACGATGAATGGATTCTTCGGTGAATTCGACAGGGCTACGATAATGATTTTGCACAAAAAGAAGTCGCAAAGTCTCGGGACCATACAGGTCTAAAAACTTATGTGTTGTGAAAATATTTCCTAGGGATTTGGACATTTTTTCTTTGCCAAAATTCAGCATTCCACCGTGAACCCAGTAAGTTGCAAGTTTTGCATCACTGAATCCTTCGCTTTGGGCGATTTCGTTTTCGTGGTGAGGAAACACAAGGTCAAGACCGCCCATGTGAATATCAATCTGAGGGCCAAAAACTTTGTAAATCATGGCAGAACATTCGATATGCCAACCAGGGCGCCCTTCACCCCACGCAGCCTTCCACGAGGGTTCACCCGGTTTTGCAGCTTTCCAAAGAGCAAAATCCAACGGGCTTTCCTTGGCTTCGCCTACTTCAATTCGGGCGCCAGATAGCATGTCTTCGGTTTTGCGATGCGAAAGGCATCCGTAATTTCCAAATTTGGCGACCCGGAAATACACATCCGCGCCATAGGGCGTTTCTGCAACGTATGCCATTCCTTTATCGATCAAGCCTTTGATCATTTTTAAAATCTCATCCATGGTGTCCGAGACTTTGGTCACTGCGGTGACGGGCAGATTTCCAAGAAGAGTGAGTTCTTCTTCGTAGTAACCGGTGAATTCTTCAGTGACTTCATTCCATTTGCGACCGCTTTCGTTGGCGGCCTTTATGATTTTATCGTCGATGTCGGTGATGTTTCGCACAGTTTTGAGCGAGTAGCCTGCCAATTTTAAAATTCTGCTAATAGTGTCAATGGAAACGGCGGTGCGCGCATTGCCGACGTGAGTGTAGTTATATACCGTAGGACCGCAGCCATAGAGCGAGACTTCACCTGTTTTGAGAGTCTCGAGTTTTTCTTTTTTGCCACTAAGGGTGTTCGTGATGAGAATTTCGGAAAGCATAGAAGACGTTCTTATCACTCTGAGTGATGGCTCACAAAAGAGAGATTAAAAAAAGCAAAAAAAAACCCTGCTTCCCTTTTTATTAGGAAAGCAGGGTTAAAGATGATCTAAAAACTAGTGATTCACTGTGTTTTCGAAAATCTCACGCAATTCGTTTTCAACAATCTCTTCTTTGATTTGTTGAGCGAGCGAGAGTTCCTTAACTAACAGTGTTTTTGCCGTATCAAGCATTTTGCGTTCGCCAAAAGAGAGGTCTTTTTCGGTTTTTAAACGATAGAGATCTCTTAAAACTTCAGCAATTTCGTAAACAGAACCAGTCTTAATCTTTTCCATGTACTCGCGATAACGGCGATTCCAGGTTTGATTGTCGACTGCAACTTCTGTTGCTTTCAAAATACGGTAAATCTTTGAAACGTCTTTTTTGGCAATGATCGAGCGCAATCCCACATCTTTTACTTTGTCAGTGGGAATGAGGATTGTGCTGCCATTTTCCAAGAGTTGGAGAACGTAAAAATATTTTTTACGACCGCCCAAGTCTTTCTCCTGTATGCCGCGTACGACGCCGACACCATGAGAAGGATAAACCGCATTGTCCCCAATTTTAAAAATCGCCAAATTGTACCTCCATCCTAGAAGTTCCTGAAAACAGCTCAGCGCATTAGACCCTGAATAGGCTTAATCAACGCTCAACTCGAAATCAGAGTCCGGACTTGCCCTATTTGAAAATGTATAAAGAGCAGAAGAGTTTTCTATTCCTACAGAAAACTTTATCTTTTAAGAAGTATGCCCTATAGCTATTTCAAGTTAGAATCCGAGACCCGCAGGAGATTAGCAAAAATGTTCGCCGAAGACAAGGTTTATTTGGCCTCAAGCTCACCCAGACGTAGAGAACTTGTAGGATTATTATTTAATAATGTCAAATACTTAACTAGTAAATTAGACGAGCCTTCTTGGCGTAAAGGAGTGGGTCCTAAGGACTATCTAAGTCATTGTCTTTCGGTAAAGTGGGATGGTGCCTTACTGAATTTTGGTGTGGGAACTTTGAAATTGAAAATGGGTGATCTGTTGTTAGTGGCAGATACAACCGTCGATTTGGGCGAAGAGTTGTTGGAAAAACCCGAATCTCCCGCCCATGCAGTTGAAATGCTTAAACGACTATCAGGAAAAACCCATATCGTGAGAAGTGGATTGGTATTTGGGCGCTATCATGGCGCTGAAATCTGGGAAAAAGTTGAAAGACATGTCGAAACTCAAGTGACGTTTCACAAACTGAGTTCCACCGAGATTGCAAACTATGTAAAAACGGGAGATCCGATGGATAAAGCTGGGGCTTATGGATTCCAAGACCAAGCGCTGCGTTTTGTGAAAAATTTGAAGGGCTCGTATCTCAATGTGATTGGATTGCCGCTAGACGATTTAAAAGTGATGGCGAATGAACTTGGGTTAATAGATAGCTAGCAGCAAAAAATTAAGGAAAAATTGCAAATGGGGAAAGCTGCTTTGGATCGCTACTTTAAAATAAAAGAAAAAATTCCCTCTCATGTTTTCTTATTAGCGGTGTCGAAAGGTCATTCTCTAGAATTCCTAGAGCAATGTTTAAGCTTAAAAGATTTTCCTAGAGAATGGGGAGAAAATTATTTCGACGAGCTGCAAGCAAAGGCATCAAAAATAAAAGAAGTAAATTGGCATTTTTTAGGTGCTTTGCAAAGTCGGAAGATTTTAGAAATTTGCAAATTGGCTAGCTGTATTCATAGTGTTTCGCGATTGAAAGAATTGAAACTATTTAGAGGCGCACAGAGTTTGCCGAAATTTTATCTGCAAGTAAATATATCGCATGAGTCGCAAAAAAACGGTGCCTCGGTTGAAGAGCTAGAACAACTTTTGATGGAACTAAAAACGAGCAACTTAGAGGAAAATTTTTTGGGGCTGATGGGAATGGCAGCTCCCATTGATGTCGTGGGAGAAATGGAAGTGGCGAGGCAGTATTCGGAGTTACGAAAAATTCGCGACACATACTGCAGTGGTAAAAAATTAAATATGGGAATGTCGGGCGACTACAATATCGCAATTGCAGAAGGCAGTGATTTGATTCGAGTGGGAACGGCGATTTTTGGCGAGCGCCTATAATTTTGAATCTCATTGGACCCAAGATTTTTTATGTGTTTGGTGAGTTTCTCACCCAGTGACAGGTATAGCCCCCAGGGTTTTTTTGTAAATAATCTTGATGGTAGGATTCGGCAGGATAAAATTTTTGCGCCTGACTTAACTGGGTCACGACAGGCTTTGGCCAGAATCCACTTTCATTGATTTTTTGCATGACTCTTTGGGCAATGACTTTTTGCTCGTCATTAAAATAAAAAATTTCTGAGCGATATTGTGAACCCACATCGTTTCCTTGGCGATTGAGAAAGGTGGGGTCGTGCATTGTGAAAAAGAACTCGAGAATTTTTTCAAAGCTAACTTTTTTTGGATCAAAAGAAATCAGCATGGCTTCGGCATGCCCTGTTTCGCCAGTTTTGACTTCTTCATAACGAGGATTCAGAGTTTTACCACCCGTGTAACCAACTTCGGTGCTTAAAACGCCGGGAAAAGTTCGAAAAAGTTCTTCAACGCCCCAAAAACACCCGCCGGCTAGGAGAGCTTGTTCTGTCAGTAATTTTGTATCGCTCATGCGGGTTCTTATAGATCAAAAGAGATTTGGGAATAAAGTAAATTAAAAGGGAGACTTTGTAATGGCTTCACTTTTTAACCAACCTCGAAAAGAGTTGGTGCGTTCGACTTCGACATAAGGGCCGCTTTCGCGAATAAAACGAAGTCTGGTACCACTTTTAAGAACTTGAACGGTATCTGCCGATTCTAAAGGGCCGAATTTTAAATCGGCATCAATTTTCACAATTGCGATTTTTGCACTCATCAATGAAAAAATACTTAGGGCGAGAAGTGATAGAGACAATGATCCCAAAAGATAAAGATATTTTCGCGTTAACTTTTTTAGAAAATATAGGGCCAAAATGATGATCAACGTAAAGGACGATAAAGACAGAAATTCAATAGGACGAATATAACTCGCAAACTGATGTGCGTTTTCGGCAGGATGATTGAAGGGTTGTCCTAATCCTGATTCAATTTTGCTTTGGGCAACTGCAAGGTCATTGCGATAATTTTGATTCCATCGATCAAGCGCTATGGCATTTGTGAGATGCTCTATGCAAGGTCCGCTTTGGCCACCTTCACAAAACGCACGTCCCAGATTGTTTTCTAAATCTGCGGAAACCAAACCACGCGCGCGTACTTCGAGCAACTTATCGATAGCGTCTTTCCATGCGTTTTTGTTTAAGAGAACTATGGCCTCGTCAAACAGCGCTTGAGCACTTTGTTCTTGGGCCATGAAAACTTAAAATGAACTTTTGCTGGTCTCAGCTTCTAAAGCTTTGACAAGTGTTTCTAACTCTTCAATTTGAGTTTTGAGTTTGCGATTATCATTCAAGACGCGATTGTATTCTTGTATGCTCACTCCGCTGTTTGTAACTTGGCCGCTTGCCATCATATCGGCTACGGGATCGTGAATTTCGCTAAATTGTGCGCGATGAATAGGAACTTGATTTGCTGGCATTACCGTTTGACGGACTTGGCCTGGGCGAATGCGGCTAAAAAGCGGTGCTCCGCTGAGTGCATTTGCCGAATCATGCAAAAGGTATTTACCCTTTTCCATTCGGTATTGAATGGAATTTCCTCGAATGCGTCGACGCAGGGTCGATGCAGAAACTCCGTACTTAGTTGCGTATTCAGTGATGTCAATCCAACCATCCATAAGAAAATCAATTTAACGTGTTTTGTTCTTCGTGTACACTCCCCTAATGGCAGGTATTGATCTTTCTACAAAAAAGAAAGTTGCTTTTGTGTGTAGTGGCGGCGCCGTGAAGGCTGCAGCCTTTCATGTAGGAGTGGCAATGGCTCTAGAAAACAAAGGTTTTCGCTTTCTTGGAGGCACGCAATCTGAGAGTGAAGAAGCCCCTACTTTAGACCCCTCAAAGACTGTAAGAGTTTATGTGGGTTCATCGGCGGGAAGTTTGGTTTCTACCTTTTTGGCTCAAGGTGGCAAAATCAAAGATGTCTTGAGCAGTTTTATGAACGATCCCTCCATTGATGGAATTCCTGGACTGAAATATTGGGAGATGCTTTTCCCAAGAGTGAGGTCAAAACTAGAATTGTTTAGTTGGGATAACTTTTTTTTCAACATGCTGCGAAATAAAACCGTTCAAAGTCCGTTTAGTACCAATGGGATTGCAAAATACTTAAAGGCTCACGTTATCAAAAGTGATCGTTTTTCGGAGCTTGAACCTGACCTTTTTATTGTTGCCACAGAGGTGAATCAGTCTAAAAAGTTTGTCTTTGGAAAATACAAATCACTTCCTGCTGAGCAGTACATTGAGTATCGAAACGATGTTTCGGTTTCGGATTCTTGCGCAGCGAGTATGGCGTTGCCTCCCATTTATCACCCCTATACTTTGCAAATTGATGGAGCGAGAAGGGATTTTTTTGATGGTGAAATTCGCGAACCTTTAAGTTCGCACATTGCTCGTGACATTGGATGTGATCTGATTATTTGTTCTTATACTCATCAGCCCGTACGAATGCATCCATCTAAAGGTTCATTGTCTGACAAAGGAATGCACCAAGTGACTTTGCAGGCGATATATCAAGCGATTGAACAAAAAATTCAGCAATCTCGAGGTTATCGACAAAAAGAAAAAGCGTTAATTGACGCGGTTCGCAAGTTCTTTAAAGATCGGGAACTCCCAGATGCTCTTTGTGAAGATCTCTTAGTCGAGATCGAAGCTCGCATGACCTACAAATCCAATGTGGATTACATTCATATTCAACCAAGAGCATCCGACCAAGAAATGTTTTTGCTTCCACATTTTTCGCTCAATCGTAAAAAGACCGAGCGAATTGTGAAGAAAGGCTTTTTAGCAGCGATGTCGGCTCTTCAAGGTCTTAAACTGGAAGAAGACACTTAAAATTGTAATTGCGAAACAGTGTTGTCATCGACTCTTATCACCTGGGCCCCAACAACTTGTTGGGTTTTTTCGGAAATGGCAATGACTTGCCACTCGCCGGGACTCAGATTGGCGACCGCAAAATTTTGAATTTTGGGAAGTGATGCGCTTAATGAGCTTCTGGCAAGATTTCGCTCGTCAAAGTATAACACTTTTGCCTGTTCAGCTTTCTTTCCATAGGAATCAAAAATTCTCACCTGAACGGGCTCGTCAAAGATTGCTGTTCGCAAATGTCCAAATACGATTCCACGACTTAACTGAATATCTGAAAGTGATTCAGCCAAAAGTGTGTCGATCTGTCTTTGCGTAAAGATCGCGATATTTTTTGGAAACATTGCAAAGGGATCCGAGCTGCTAATCCAAGTGTTGATGTAGCCTTGGGCACGAACTTCGATCAAATCGGGAGTTGAACGAGTTTGTAAACTTGGGATTTGAACATCACCATTTTCATCGGGAACGTGTACACCTCTTTGCCCGCCCACACTTACCGTAATTCCAACTCCCGAGGGCCGCTCAAGTCCAAAGGCATCTACGATTTGAGTGGTGACCGCGTGAGAAGTGGATTCTTGAATTGTTGTGCTAACAATTGGACCAACTCCACTAAGATTAAAGATGTGTGCGGGCCATTCTTGTGCACCACCGTCGAGCTCGCTGAAACTGCTTGCTAGTTTTTTAAATTGCGTTGGCATGAAGTATTGGATACCGCGGTTTACGCCGGAAACAAAAAATTCTCCTGTTGGGCCTGTGCTCAGTGCCTTTGGATGAAAAAGTCCCATTTCGCCAGTGGCATAAAAAACCTTGAAAGGATCACTGACAGATGTGTCGATACTCACATGAGCGAGAGCTTGAAGATTTTTGTTAACAACTTTTCCGAAGACCATCACTTTAGAAGGGTCGGGAGTGACATTTAAACTTTTCACTACTGGCGAAAAGCGCGACTCTTTATACAAAAACACAGGAGTCACCCAACCTCTGCTGGCATAACCCACGGCGGGCAAATATCCTGGCGCTTGCACAATGAATCTCATCGACTGAATGGCTTTGTAAGGGGCTTGTAACAATCCGCCTTTTGCGGACCTAGTGCTAAGTCCCGATCTAAATCCGAGCCAAGTTACTTTTGCTTTTTCTATTCCGAGATTTTGACCTAAAGAATGAGATTCTTCGTCGATCACAAGAATTTGTGCAATTTTAGAATTTTTTTGCGCCTTCGCTAGTGGTGTAAGACGAATTTGATCGGGACTTTGTTGAGTTCCGGGATCTACGAGTTGCTTGCCGTGATTGTTATCTTTGAGATGCGATGAATCGACTATGGGATCATTCCCCGCTCGAGCGACAGTGGTAGGAGCGGCCTTAGTAATTCCATCAAGTCGAATGCGTTCTTCCGGGGAAATGCCTTGTTGAGGAATCAATGCGAAGTTAGAAGAGGTAGACTGAGATTGCTCGATACTTTCAAAAGTAGAATTTAATTTTTCAGCAAGTTTTTGTGAACTTCTTAAATAAATGGAATTTTGCGCAGCGAGTTCATCTTCCGTGTGGAGGAGTTCATTTGAAGGATCAAATGAGCTTGGCTCGTCTAACGCCGGAGTAAAGACCGGTTTATTTAAAGACTGACCACTGAGATTTTCGATATCGTTGGAAAGCGAATTTTGATTTTGACTGTGCATCGCTTGAATGGTGGCAACTTTTAAAAACTGATTCACCGGAATATTCAAATTTGTTGATAAGGAGTCTTGAGTACTTGTGCTGACTTCCCCCATAGCAATGACTTGACTTGAATTTTGGCTAACAGTGACGATAGAACGCGCGGGAGCTTCTTCCCACTTTCGAAATGAAATTTTATCAAAACTTTGATCAAAAATAAGTGACTTCGAGAGGGCACTTTTTTGGATCTCAATTTTGAAAGATGCTACAGGAACATCATCGCTCGCAGGGATTTGCTGAAATTTAAGTGGTTGAACAAAACCCCACTTGGGTGCGGACCACGCCCTGATATCTTCGGCTTTAGAATTTGAATAAAGCGCAGACTGACTGATCAACCCTAAACCCAAAAAACCTGATATTTTATTTCTCATGACGAATTCCCCCAAACTTAATTTTCTTTCGTCCATCTATAATGTAATCTTCTTTCGTTAGGGGAGCAAATGACACAAAGCACTTTAGGGAGTCAATCAGTTGATGCTGTAACGCTTGTCAAAAGTTTTGCGGTTCAACTAGGTACGAAGGTTCAAGATCTTGAGATAACACAACTTGCAGGCGATGCTTCATCGCGGCGTTATTTTAGGATCGTGAAGAAATCTTCACCCTCAAAAAATTTTATTCTTCAATGGGCAGAGTCGCTCCCACAAAGAGAAATTCAGAGAAACGCTTTTTTGACGGGTCAGGCAAATCTTAAAGAAATTGGAATTCCTGTCCCGGAAATTTTTGCCACCGACCCTGAAAACGGCTGGATTTTGATGTCGGATCTGAGTGATGAAATGCTGCAAGGAAGGCAAGATTTGGCACTGTATAAAAATGCCGTCGAATTGATGGTGGATTGGACATTAAAACTTCATCCTTCCAATACGCAACTTCCTTCTGCAGTTTTAAAGTCACTGCAGTTTTCGTGGGCGTTTGATTTTGAAAAACTTGATTTTGAAATGGGATTTGCAGAGGAGCACTTTTTTGGAAATCTTTTAGAAGAGCCAAAACTTGGCAAAGAATTTAGAAAACTGAGTTTAGAGAATACAAAGTTTCTTGCCAATGTTGAGAGATTTTATTGTCATCGCGACTATCACTGCCGCAACTTGATGATCTCTGACGAAAAACTTTGTGTCATCGATTTTCAAGATGCTCGAATGGGTCCAAAAACTTATGATTTGGTATCTTTGCTTTGGGATCCTTATGTTCGCTTACGCGAAGACGACAGAGTCGAACTTTTGCAGCACTGGAAAAATTGTTTACGAGAATCCATAAAAAATGCGCCATGGATTCAAAATAAAAACATTCTCGACGAAAGCGCTTCGTCAAAAAATTGGCAATATGAAATGGAACGGATGAAAATTCAGCGATTAATTAAAGCCGTAGGAAGTTATGCAAGCTTTTTTGTAGTGAAAAAGCGGAAGTATTACCTTCCTTCAATCGAGCCCGCTTTGGAAGATTGTGTTCAAGCGTTTCTTAATTTAGAAGAAAAATTTTCAGCATTGCTGAGTAAAGACGATTTAAAATTTAAGGAACTCATTATCGCTTCTCTTGCCCTATACCGTCAGAAAAAAGGAAATTTTGCGTGAACGATGTTTGGGGAGTGGTTTTGGCGGCGGGACTTGGCACAAGATTGCGCCCTGCGACTTTTCATTGTCCCAAACCACTCATTCCCGTAGCGGGAGTTGAGCCATTGTTCTTTGCGCTCTGGAAAGCTTATGAGTTAGGTATTCGCAATTTTGCGGTGAATACCTTTCATTTACCAGGTCAAATTATTTCTGCTGTTAGTGAATTTGAGCTTTTACTGAAGGGCTCGCGAATCAGGGTGATAAGCGAAAGTCCCGAAATTTTAGGCACGGGGGGAGCTTTAGAGAATATTTTTCGAAAGATATTTGTTGAAGAGAATAACCCTCTATCCGGTGTATTGGTGCAAAACGGTGATACTTTGTCACAGTTTTTGCTGAATGAGTTGTTGTCGAATCCCGCGATTTCAACTTTGGCTGTTTCTCATCGGAACGATCACCTCAAAAAATATAACCCTATGTACCTCGATGAGAATCACAGATTTCTTGGCGTTGGTGCGGATTATTTAATTAAAAGTTTTAGGGCTGTGCATTTTTTAGGGTCCTACTTTATTTCAAAAAGCGACGTACAAATTTTACGCGAGCAATTGCCAAAAGCTCAAAGAGTTACGGATCTTTATTCGGCTTGCTTTTACCCTCTTCAAAAAATTCAGCGAAGTCCAAAAGCAATTGAAGTGTTTCAATCCTCCGATAGTGATAGTGATGAAAAATTTTGGTTTGATATGACTAATGCCGAATATTTGTTGGATGCTCAGCAATTTTTGCTTAAAAAAATATCCCAGAATTCACTGTGGCACCGTGTGCTGTCGGCCAGATATCCTAACGGAAAGTTGAATTCAAACGGCAGTTTTGTGAGTGTCAAAAATAGTCGATTTGATTTAAAAATACAGAACTCAGTTTTTATAAATGAAAGCAATTTGCCGGTGGAAGTAGATGGAAACTTTGAGATGAATCATTCAAGTATGGTGATTAAAGAAGCGACCAGCCTTGAACGGTCACAGTTTCCTAAGGCATTCAGCAATTGCTCGATGCTTTACCAACAGCGAGGCTCAAGCACAACTGACATGAATGAGTGTAAGGATTCAGTGATGGTCTGTGGGGATTCTTTGTGATTTCGTTTTTAATTCGCAGATGTCTTGCTTCACTCCTTGCGATATTTGGTGTCTCTTTAATGGTATTCTTACTGATACATTTTATACCTGGCGATCCTGTAGACTTGTTGTTGGGAGAAGCTGCTAGCGCCCAAGATAAAATGAATTACCGAAAAATTTTGGGACTTAATCTTCCTCTATACGAACAATATTTTTTGTTTGTTAAAAATCTTTTTTCAACCTGGGGCTATTCTTTTTCTCGTGGTGGGGATGTGCTTCCCTTAATTTGGTCTCGTTTTCCTTCGACATTGGTTTTGGCAGTAAGCGGACTGGTGATGGGACTTTTGATGAGCTTACCAGTGGGAATTTATACTGCGCTAAAAAAAGATACTTTGTTTGAACGCATTCTGTCGGTTGGCGCTCTTAGCGGTATGAGTTTGCCAATTTTTATACTTGCTCCACTATTGACTTTATTTTTTGCGATCCGACTAAAATGGTTTCCCGTTGCAGGTTACGGAACATTTAGTCATTTAGTTTTACCTTCATTTGCCTTGGGACTGGGCCTTTTTGGAGTGCTTACGCGGATGATTCGCTCGTCTTTTTTGGATGTTCTTGGCGAAGATTACCTTCGGACAGCTAGAGCTAAAGGACTTAGCCCTATTCGAATTGTTGGAATTCATGCAATGAAAAATGCATTAATTCCTGTTGTCACAATGTTGGGAAATATTTTTGGAGGCTTGCTAGCTGGAGCCGTTTTAACGGAAACGCTCTTTGATTGGCCCGGTATTGGAAAATTATTTTATTCCGCTTTTCAAAGTCGAGATTATGCCTTGATTCAAGGAATTGTTTTGTGGATTTCGCTGAGTTATTTTCTTGTAAATCTTTTAGTTGATTTTTTGTATTTTATTATTGATCCCCGCATTCAAATCAATGGGAACGCTGAAGTATGAAAGATTCCTGGGGCTTTAAAATTGGCATCGCGATTGTAGGATTTTTTTTGCTGATAGCCATATTTGCTCCTTGGCTGCCGGTACCTTCACCACTTGAGCAAAATCTTGAACTAGAATTTTTTGGCCCACGACCGGGACATCCTTTAGGACTCGGAGAAAACGGAGTGGATGTTTTGTCTCATCTTGTGCATGCCACGCGAGTCTCTCTTGGTGTGAGTTTAATTTCCGTATTGATCTCTGCAAGTGTTGGTGGATTTTTAGGTTTGATCTCAGCCTTAAAGCGTGGGTGGGTTGATCAGTTGATTATGAGACTTGTCGACATTGTTTATTCATTTCCGGGAATTTTGCTTGTTGTGGCTCTTGCCGCATTTTTGGGACCCAGTATTACGAATTTGATTTTGTGTTTGAGTTTAACCGGATGGGCTAGCTACGCCCGCATAATAAGGGGTGTTTCGCTAAGCTTGGTAGAGCGAGATTTTGTACAGGGTGCAAGGGCGCTGGGTGCCAGTAATAGCCGAATTTTGCTATGGCATCTTTTTCCAAATGTTTTACCAACCATGATTGTAAAAATGACGTATGGAATTGGCTCGGTAATTTTGGCCGAGAGCTCACTCGGATTTTTAGGATTGGGCGCGCCTCCAGGAACTCCATCGTGGGGACAGTTGCTTAACTCGGGGCGTGAAGTGATGACCAGCGCTCCGCATTTGGTCATTTTACCCGCGAGTGCCTTAGTTTTGACGGTCATGGCATTCAATCTGATTGGCGACGCGGTTCGTGATGCCATTGATCCCAAAATGCGTACATAATAGAGTGACTTTGAGGGACGTATGAGTAAATCACAATCACTTGCAAAAAAAGTTGGGCAACTCTTTATCGTAGGAGTTCCAGGTACAAGTCTTGACCGGCCGAAATTAGATTTTCTAGGAAAAATTGGAATTGGCGGAGTTGTGCATTTTAGCGCAAACTACGAAAGCGTTGATCAACTGATTGAGCTCAATAATTCTATACAAAAAACTTTAACAGCCGAAGCCTTTGAGCAGATGCCCGCATGGATTTGTGTTGATCACGAAGGTGGTCGAGTTCAAAGATTTAAAAAGCCCTTTACAGAATGGCCACCACAGTCGGAGTGGGGAGCAATTAATTCTGCAAAAACGTGTTTTGAAGCTGGATTTGTTATGGCTAAAGAACTTTTAGCCGTGGGAGTGAATTGTAATTTTGCGCCCGTGATTGATGTCTTGCAAAGCTCAAGTAAAGCCATTGGTGACCGCGCTTATTCTTCGAATCCTGAACAAGTAGCAGCCCTTGGTTCAGCGACTATGCGTGGACTTATGAAAGGCGGCATTTTTGCGGTTGCAAAACATTTCCCAGGACATGGATCGGTTGAGGTGGATTCGCACCACGATTTACCCGTTTGCAACAAAACTTTAGACGAACTTGAAGCGACTGATTGGATTCCTTTCCGAAAAGTTTTCCGTGCACGCGCCGAAGGCGTAATGACGGCGCATATTTTGTTTCCAAAACTTGATCCGGATCGCCCTGCAACACTTTCGAGAAGGATTTTGCAGGAACAAGTTCGAAAGAATCTTCGATTTTCCAAACTGATTTTTAGCGATGATTTGGAAATGGGTGCGATTCAGAAAAAATACTCTCTAAAGGATGCTGCCTTTCTTTCGATCGAGGCAGGATGCGATCAAATCCTGCTCTGCCACGAGTGGAATCAAATTGAAGAAGTGCATGCCTACTTGGTCAACGCATTCGAAAGTGGAGCGCTTCCTATGAAGCGACTGGATGAGAGTCTTGAAAGGATTTTAGCTGCAAAAAAGCGCTTTCTATTCCCATTCAAATATGCAGAAGTTGAACTCGCAAAGGCGATAATTGGGGCACCTGATTTTCAAGCCGTGGCTCAAAGTATTCGTGAAGGAAAAGCCGTTGAGGATGGTCCTTCAAATAAAGAACTAGGCGATCAAAGCGAAAAGGAAGCTTAACGCCCGCGTCAAACTCCAAGCAATTTTTGCCTATCCTTTTCGTTTAAGTGAAATTAAGGCCTTCGTTTTACTTGCCGCTGAGATTTTTATTTAAAATTCGCTTATGGTGTTTTGCGAGGTAGGGGAGGGCTTATGAAAGCTCAATTGAATTCCGTTTTATTCACTTCTGTTGTTTGTAGTTTTACAATCGTAGAACCAGTTTTTGCAAAGGCTGAATCTGTTCCTAATCGAGTATTGGTAAAATTTAAGAACAGTCAAACATTGGGGCAATCTTTAAAATCTTTGGCACAATTCCGATCGATGCACCAACAGGATGATTCGTTAAGGGTTCTTGGCCACCTTCAAGAACTGAACACTTTTGAACATGGTCTAAGTGTCTTAAGATTTTCAAGTAATTTAGAAGCTCTACAAGCTGCAAAATCATTGCGCATAAATTCCTTGGTTGAGTTTGCACAGCCCGATTATATGTTTCGAATTTTCCCACTCTATAGCGTTCGATCAGAACAAAATAAAAGTTTATTTTCGCGAATCAATTTTTTAAAACTATATGATGAGCCGGTGACACCCATTGCCAGCGATCCTGCTTTGCCTGAAATCCCTGAACTTCCCTCGCCTCCAGTCACTGATCCTGATTTGGCTCAAGCCTGGGGCTTAAGTAAAATTGAGGCCATTTCCACCTGGACAGAGCAAAGTGGATCGCGAAAAATTGTGGTTGCTGACATTGATACAGGCACCGATTACACGCATCCCGATTTGGTGAATAATCTTTGGTCAAATCCAAATCCCACAAATGGCGATGAAATTGGTTACGACTTTGCAAACAAAGATCCTTGGCCGTTTGATGATCAAGGCCACGGAACTCACACTGCTGGAACGATTGGGGCCACGGGTGCTAATGGAATTGGAATTTCGGGAGTCAGCCCCGCAGTTTCGATCATGACTTTAAAGTTCATTTCGAAAGAAGGCTTTGGAACAACGAGCGATGCGATTGCATCAATTGACTATGCCATTGCAAATGGTGCGCGAGTTATGAGTAACAGTTGGGGCGGAGAATCGGATCAAGGAGAAGAAGATAAGGCGTTGACCGAAGCCGTTGAGCGAGCTGAAGCCGCTGATATTTTATTTGTTGCGGCTGCTGGAAATGATGGCACTGACAATGACACCCGTCCCATGATTCCCGCTGCGATCAAACGAGCCAATGTCTTGACAGTGGCTTCTTCAACCAACCGTGATACGAGATCATTTTTTTCGAATTTTGGAAAAGAAACCGTGCATGTTGCAGCCCCGGGATCAAATGTTTACAGCACCATACCCGGTGGGAAATATGCACAATTCAGCGGAACGTCAATGGCTTGTCCTCACGTTGCTGGCTTAGCTGCTTTAATTTTGGCGGAGCGTCCCGAACTTTCTGCCGTTCAAGTAAAAGAAATTATTATGGCAACGGTTGACCCGTTGCAGGCCTTTAGCGGTAAAATCGTTACAGGGGGACGAGTCAATGCAAGGGCAGCCTTACTCAAGGCAAGAAACTATTCATTTTGATTCTGAGACAATTAAAGTTGTTTGTCTTGCTTCGCCTGAAACGGTTAAAGGGCTCCAATGGGCGCTTGACCGCTTAAATTTTACTGGAAGAAAATACAAATTATTTTTAGGAAATTTGCAAACACTTGGTAAACAGGCGCTTCCCGATATCTATCTTTTAGTTTTAGATCTTGGGCAACCCGTGCCTTTGGAAAGTTTGAAAAGTATTTCTGATTCCAAGGGGCTTGCAGTATTTTTGCAACCGACTCCTCAACAGCTTTTGCAACTCAACGAACTCCCTCATTGGCAATCTATGGCTTGGGACTCTTCAAGCTATGAACGCTTAGCACTTCGATTGGATGAAGTGGGGCAGCGATTTGAAGCATTAATTCGTGCCCACAGAATTCAAGAATCCTTTAAAAAATTAATTACCGATAGCAGACAGCAACCTGAACTTATTGAATGGTTAAATGCTCCTGAAAATTATGTAGGAACGCGTCGTTTTATTATGGATCCTTCTCGGGCTTTTTTTTCTGTCGGCGGAAGCGAAAGCCGTGCCGATTTGAAACTTCCCTTGGATGCAGAGTTTAATCGTGCGGAATTGGGAGAATTTCGACTTCAAAATAATCATTGGGGCTTTAGACTTTTTTTTGATCAGTCACCCATTCCCGTGAAAGGAAATCGGGACGCATTAAAAGTTGGCGACCAGATTGAAATCAATAGGCATCTTTTGCAGTTCAAGAGATCATCCATTGGGGATGAGTGTTTAAAACTGGCGAGGCGATTTCAACTGATAAACGATTCGGATCTTTTAGAGTCTGAATCAAATGCGACATCGGGCGATAAAACATTGGCGGATCACTGTCGTTCACTTCTTATTGCTGGAGTGACGGGTGAACTGCGGGTGAATGCTGGCTCAAAGAGCGGTTCTATTTTTTTTCATGAAGGTGTTTTGTATCACGCGATAACTGGGTCGGTGAATGGAATGAAAGCACTAACCAGAATTTTTTCCTGGCCTAAACCACAGTCAAAAATTAATCTCAAAAAAATTGCTTCACCTGATCGTGCACATTTCAGATTAACATTGAAGGATTTTGCGCGCCTTTATGAAAATTGGAACGCAAAATGGATGCAAGTCTCTCCACAATACCCTCCTTTGGGACTCAGACTTCGCACTATTCCGGAGCGGTTTTTGCGCAGAGAAAGCTTTAGCATTGCAGAAAGTAAAGTTTTGTTTGCGCTGAATGAATATGCCCTCGTAAGGGATATTTTTAATTTTTGTAACGATATGCTAGATGTAGATGTGGTTCAGACGCTGATTCATTTGCGAAAAGAAGGTTTAATTGAACCGTTAAAAGCCTGAGGTGAATTTATGGGAATGCTTGATCGATATAAAAAAGGAAATGGCATCTTAGATCTTGTAAAATTGGTGGAAGATTCTGGCGAACCAAAACGTTCGCAATTGCTTCAAATGGTAAGAGCCGAAGATCCAGATTTTGCGGCAAAAGTTGAGTCCAAAGTTATTTCATGGGAAAAAATTAGAGGATTGCCAGAAGGAATTTTTGCCGAAATTGTGTCGGCTACGGCTCCTAAATTCGTCGCTATGGTTTTGGTAGGTGAAGATCCCGCGTTTATTGGAATGGTTGAGAAGTGCCTAGGTAAAGCGTTCAATGAATATAGGCAAGAGAGAGATAATTTTAAAGCGACGCCGCCGACGCCAAGCCAAATTGAGTCAGCAAAACGAAAAATGATGGCCGAAGCCCGCAAGCTTGACACAGAGGGTAAAATTAAGCTCGCTGTAGATGAGGTTGTTGCTCAACAACCATACGTAGCTGCTGGAACAGGTGCCGGGGGATTAGGGGTGAATCTTCCTCCTGTGAACACCGTGATTTATGGTGCGCAAGGGGCGGCTAAGGCCGAAGACCCCTGCCCTCCGGTGGATTCTTTTAAAGCGGACTTGCCGCCACCCGGATTAACTGGTGAAAGATTAGAAACTTTCTTTAAATCTGTTTTAGGATTTTAAAATGAGCACAATAGAAAACACCGCAAATAAAGATTTTATCCGCAGGGCCTCTTCTTCAGTTTTTAATTACTGGTTTGGATATGTAGCAAATATTAGTCTTGTCGTTTGGTTGTCGAGTCAGGCTTTTTCGGGTGGGGTTTCGACACTAGATCTAAGATCGTGGGCTACATATATTGTTGGTGGTTTGTTTTTGTGGACTTTTTTTGAATATTTTTTACATAAAATTCTTTATCACGAACTTAAGACTCCCATAAAAGTCGGTCATGATTTGCATCACGACGAACCTCGAGCACTTTTGGGAGTGCCCTGGTATTTGACCACGGTGATTTTGATAGCGCTTTATTTTTTACTCGCAAGTATTTTTAATCCTGCAGCAACGGGTGTTGTGATGTCTTTTACTTGGTTGGGTTATATTGGTTATTGTTTTGTACACCACGCGATACACCATTTTAATTGGAAGAATAAATGGTTTGTAGAAGCGCGAAGGCATCACCTTGTTCATCACGCAAAAGATAATGTGAACTGGGGAATCACCACTGATTTGTGGGATAGAATTTTGGGGACGAAGCAGTAGTTAAAACGCTCATCCGCGTGGGGATCGGGGAGTGCGCCGCCCGTCAAAACCTGACATTTAGTCAGCCTTTGGCCGCGGGGCGTGGTAGTCGTTGAGGGGCTCGAACCCCCGACCCTCTCCTTGTAAGGGAGATGCTCTAACCAACTGAGCTAAACGACTATTAACAATTCCTTTGGAACAGCGAATTCAAAGCTTTAGCGCATAGGTGATAGATTGATCAAGAGGAACTTTTGCGGTCCTTAGAAAAGTTTTAGAAGTCTAAGATAACGACTTTATTGCATAAAAATTAAAATTACTTTTTTCTGATAAATCTGTCCAGGATCCCGCGCTTTGGGCTGGGAATGACGATCTGACTTTTTGCGGGTCCAGGGAGCGTTAGAGGTACACTTAGTCTTGCCGAAGCAACGCCGCCCGCTAAATGTGAAGCTGATGACTTCTTTCGGGAGTTATCATTTTCGGCAACGACAGAACTCTTTAGTATTTGAGCATTCGCAAAATTCTCTTTTAACTGATTGATGTCGTCACCAGATTGAAGAGCGGTTCGGCCCATAGTTTCGAGGCAGTCCGTGAAGCCTGCAGATCTTGTTCGCAAAGGGCCATAGCGCGATTGAGCCGGATTAAAAATATCGAAGCATTTATTGCTTCGTGAACCTGCAAAGGCCGCTCGGAAAAATTCGTGGACTCCACAAAAGTGATTGAATGTTTGATTTTCTGCGCGCCCAAAAAGTTGATGTGCGCTACTATTTTTTTTTGTACCACTGCTTTTATCGGAGAATTTAATCGCTTTTGCAGGGAATGACTTATTCCATATTTTTAAACAAGCTTCTTGCAATCCCCCGCCATTCTCGGTGCTCAGCTGAAAACTCCCATAGAGGTACTTTACATACTTAGCATCGCTGGTATCGAGTTTTGTGGCATTCATGTTGTTTGCTAAAAGTTCAGCTCCTTCATGAGCCGCAAGACAGGCTGATGCTGCGACGAAGAAATTTTTTCGCTTAGAGGCGTCTGCGCTGTTGTAAGACGCAGTTATCGATTTAGAAACAGAGCTGCTGCGACTCTCGCACATCGGCACGTTTATTACGTTTTTAATGAGTCCATTCGCAAAATTATTAGGGCTTCTATTGGGTGCATTTTTATCGACGAGATAAATGTCACTGGGATTGTTGAAGAAGTGTTCAACGGAAGAATCTAATTCTTCAAAAAATCTTGGGAGATGTGTTGCTTTTCCATTAAGAATAGAAAGCATGGCTTGTGTGGGATTGGCACCGGCAAAGATAGCGGTGCTATGTAATAGCGAAATTGTATAGGCGGAGATCCACAGTTTCTTTAAAGAAATTGACACGGTCCCAAAAAACATTTCGTTTAAAATTATGGCATCTCCAGAATCGAGTGACATGTAAATAATGAGTTAATAATTTTTCCCAAGTCCCTATAAATAATGTTGCCGAAAGTGCTGTGGATAAGATTGAGGATATTGAAGATCGCGCCGGTTGCCTCATAATTGAGGGCTCGATTCAACTGCTTAATTTTAAATGGAGGACTCACAA
>Ga0247843_1000064_pt1 | contig 219121 bp, 186 predicted proteins | sample LaCruzMarch2017__FD_192420 | JGI IMG/M metagenome (GOLD analysis project Ga0247843, IMG submission 192420) | Freshwater microbial communities from meromictic Lake La Cruz, Castile-La Mancha, Spain - LaCruzMarch2017_8m | ecosystem: Environmental > Aquatic > Freshwater > Lake | place: Spain...
GGTGCCGCTATTATCAACGCGCCCTGTTATAGAACCATCATTTTCGAAGCGATTTATGGTTCCACTATTGGTAATAGTGCCGTTAATCAAACTTGTGCTGTCTATTCTTAAATACTCGATACGTCCACTATTGGTAAGACCGCCGGTTAGGGTACTGTTGTCAAGTAAAGCACCGATGCCGCCGAACAAGGTTGTAATAGTACCGCTGTTGGTGATACCGCCCGTGATTGTGGAATCTAGAAAACGCAGGCCATAACCTAAAACACCACTTGTACTTGTGCTGGTTATACCGTTTCCGCGGATCAGCCCGCTGTTTGTAAGGCCTCCTGAAAGGCTGGCACCGTTACTCATCAGGATACCGATAGTGGTGCCTTCAATCGTGCCACTATTGATCAGGCCGTTGCTCAGGCTGGCCCCAGTCCGCAGATAAATCCCGACGTTGTCGCCGTTAATCGTGCCACTATTGGTCAAGCCGTTGCTTAGGCTGGCGCTGCTACTCAGATAAATCCCAGTGTTGCCCCCGTCAATGCTTCCACTGTTGGTCAGGCCACTGCTTAGGTTGGCGTTCTGTAGATAAATCCCGGCGTTGACCCCATCAATCGTACCGGCATTGGTAATGGACGTGGCGACAACGCCGCCACTGCCAAAAATACCATTTCCAGCGGCAATCACACCCGTGCCCGTAACGGTGACTTCGTCACCTGTCTGCAATGTCACCTGCCCCGAAGCACCGTTGATGATAACCGGGGCGGCTTGTGCGGATGGCAGGGTATATAGGCCGAGGGCCGCCGACCCGATCAAAGCGGTTGTCATATACAACGATTTTTTAAGATAGGTGCTGCGCATCGGGGCTCCGTAAATTTATAGTCTTAATAGCCACAAAGTTTACATGACCAATGCCGGGGTGTCATCCCGTTTTAAGAAGAAAAGCTGTTTATATGCCGTAAAAAGCCGGGATTATCCGCCGGGATTTTCGGTGGCGATGAAGCTTGTTATCTTTTGCTCCATCTCCAGACACGCGCGCAGGCCGCTTGTATAATCCGGGTGTTTTAATGTTAAACCCAGCTCCGTTTTAATGCGGTCGTTTTTGATGCGTTTATTGTCGGAATAAAAGCTGCGGGTGATCGGGGCCAGATCGACTTCGGAATAGGGGATAAGCGGCGGCACGGTCAGGCCCAGAAGTTCACATGCATATTTAATCACTTCATGGCTCGGCACGGCGTTATCGTCGCAGACATTATAGGCACGGCCCGGGCGGGGATGCGCCATCGACGCCATCAGGACATTGACGATATCATCGACATGAATGCGGCTGAAGGCGTGTCCCGGCTTGTCGATACGGCGCGCAACACCGGCGCGCACGGAATCAAGAGCGCTGCGCCCCGGACCATAAATACCGGCCAGGCGGAAAATATGGACGGGCAAATCATAATCTTCAAATAGTGACAAATATTGTTGCTCCGCGCGGACGCGGCGTGATCCGCGTTTTGTGGTCGGGCGCAGCGCGCTGTCTTCATCAACCCAGCCGCCATCACGATCGCCATAAACTCCGGTGGAGGATAAATAGCCAATCCATTGCAGGGATTTGAGACGCACAATATCATCTTCGTGCAGCATGAAGGCCGGATCGCCGCTATCATCGGGTGGTGTGGAAATCAACAGATGCGTAACACCATCAAGCGCGCGCGCCGGATCACTCAAGGGCTGGTGAAAATCAAAAATATGGGCGGCAATCCCATGTTCCTGCATCTGCGTGCGTTTTTCCGGATCACGCGTCGTGCCGCTGATCTTCCAGACGCGGTTTGCACGCAAAGCCTGCGCCAGATAGTCGCAGCTATATCCGTAACCAAAGCAGAAGAGATGCGGCGGCTTATCGGCGGACATTGAATGAACCTTCACACATACACATACCCAAAACGGATTCTAAAAATCTACGTTTTCGTAGTGTTCAACGGGGGTGAAACCGGGGATACGGTCGATCAGCAAAGGCTGGAAGCTGGGGCGGGACTTGACGCGGGAATACCAGTCGCGCGCAGCCTGATGCTCTTCCCATGGCACATCGCCAATATAATCAATCGCGGATAGATGAGAGGCCGCGGCAATATCAGCCAGCGAGAAATCATCCCCGGCCAGCCAGCGGCGTTTTTCGGTCAGGAATCCGATATAATCCAGATGGTAATGAATATTGGCATGACCCGCGCGGATGCTGGGCCCATGCGGCTCCCCCAGTTTCAGGAAACGCTTCATCAGCTTTTCCCCGACCAGATTATCGGTCACTTCGCGGTTGAATTTCACATCGAACCAGCTGATCAAACGGCGGGTTTCCGCACGCTGCACGGCATCAATACCCAGCAGGTTGGTGGTTGGATATACCTCTTCCAAATATTCACATATTACCTGCGAGTTTGCCAGGGTCGTGCCATCCTGCTCCACCAGAACAGGGACGTCACCGGCCGGGTTCAGCGCTAGAAATTCAGTCCGGCGCTCCCAGATTTTTTCGATTTTCAGCTCACAGTCGAGTTTTTTCTCCGCCAGCGCGATACGCACCTTGCGTGAAAAAGGATGCAGCCAGAGATGGAATAATGTTCTCATACAAGAAGCTTACCCCAGAGATACGGTCGAGAATAGCCCCAATTACACCCATATTAGCTTTTTTGTATATGGGGGGCCGCCAAAAGCTAGGGCGCGGCCGCCGCCACAACGGAAATATGAAGCTTTACAGCGTTTTCGACATTGCCGGAGTTGGCGGAGGCCTTGCTGCCCACACTGTAATCCAGCCGGTTGATGGTAAGGGCAGACTCCATCTTTGCCACCTTATTGCCAGATGTATCATGTTCAAAATGCAGCATAAACGGCAGGGATAATGGCAATGACACACCCTTAATCGTCAGCGTGCCTTCAGCAACATATTGATTTGCCCCTGTTTTTTTGAAGGAGGCCACGGAAAATGTTGATTCCGGAAATGATTCGATGTCCAGCCATTCTGTGGACCCTATATAAGACTGCTTCTCCGCATTTTTGGTCTTTACATCCTTCATGTGGATTTTGATATCCGCACGGCTTTCGGCCAGATTATCGGGATCAAACAGAATCGGTCCATCGAAGGACGCGAAATGCCCGTCAAAGGCCGTACCCGATTCCGTCCAGGTAAAGGCAATCCGGCTTTTTGTCGGATCAATCACCCATGAGGGTGGGGATGCGGCCTGCGCCGCCGCGCCCATACCGGCAAGCAAAACCGGCACGAGCAACAGCGTACGAAAACGTACAAACGGAATCATCCGGCGCAGCGTATTGTCTTTATCAATCACATGATGCTTCAATGCCCCGGCCATATGCAGGCCAATGATCGCGATCAGCGTATAGGCCGCAATTTCATGATAGGTCACGGCCCAGTCCGCCAGCGTTGGATTCTTGCCCACAATCGCCGGCAAGGTGAACCAGCCAAAGACACTGACCGGATATCCCTTGGCGGATGACATGATCCATCCCGATAACGGCATGCTGATCATCGCGACATAGAGCAGGAAATGCACAAGATGGGCGAGTGTTTTTTCCCATGATTTATGCGTCGGCAAACTGCCCGGACGGATATTCGTCGCCCGCCACAAAACACGCAGCGCCACAAGCAGCAGCACAACCATACCAAATGATTTATGCCAGAAATAATATTTCAGAACACCGGGCGACGGCTCCAGCGATGTCATGTAAAGACCCAGACCAATAAGCCCCAGAATGATAAGTGCACTCGTCCAATGCAGGCCCGCATGCACAAATCCGAACCGCTCCGCCGTATTCCGCCATGTCATGATAACTTTCTCTCCCTTTATAATTGTGTCAAAGATTTATAAACATACATCGCCAGCCAAGACCCGCCGATGGCGCAGCCCCAGTTAAGAAGCCCGTATTTAAATTTCTTCTGCTTGTCCTTCATCATCTCCAGAATATCTTGCCGGCTATGGCCGCGCAGCAACAGCATCAGGACAATCTGCCCCGCCAGAAAGCCCAGAATAAAACCAATAATACCAGCCAGATAAACCACAGACCCCCCTTGCCTGCCTCTATTATGCGGCGACTTCATATTTTTTAAAAGATAGGCTGTGCGATTTTCTTTACAAGATAACGCGATGAGTATAACCTGCCCCCGTTACAACAATATGCAAAAGAATTGGCGCCACCATGGCCGCTCCGAAAAAACTTGTTATCTGGGCCCTGAACAATACGCTGACGGATACGCTCGGCGTGTGGGCCGCCAGCACGAGCGCGGCCCTTGACGGCCTTGTCGATATGCTGGGCCTGCCGGAAAAGGAATTCTTCAAGGCGGTGCAGGCTGCGCCCCGCCAGCTACGCTATGGTGATCTGGGCCAGATGCTGAAAACACTGTGCCGTGATGGTCATATGGGCGCGGAAACTACGCCGTACAATGCGGTCATGATATTCAGTGGCTTTCATAAAAGATGGATGGCCGCGCAGAAGCAGGACACTGTTTTATATGACGGTGCCTTGCAAGCGCTGCGCCTCATCAAATCTTCGGGGGCAGCCCAAATTATCGACAGCGACACGGAAATAACAACAATTATACGGCGGCTGTGGTTGTTGTCCCATAATGCCCGGCTGCAGGGAAAACTGCAGAAAGAAACTGATTTTCTGGCGCTGTTCGACCAGATTTATTGCTTGCCCGTGACCACTGATGACACGTCACTATTTGATGATGTCCCTGCGTCTTTTATCCATGAAGCGCATAAAAAAATTACGGTCTGGCGCACGGGGAACCGCAAACCGGATGCGGAGCGCACACACCTTATCCTGCGTAATTTCAATGTCCCGGCTGCAAATGTTTTATATGTTGGCAACACCGTCAATGATGGCCTGACCGCCAAAGCAAGCGGCATTGATTTTGTATGGTTTGCCGGGGGCTGCGACACCAGCCCGGAAACAATAAAGCAGGCCAGACGACTGGCACCGCATCACAATTACGGCATCAAGCAAATCTGGAAAGATTTCAGGAAAATTTCATTGGTGCCAGATTATGCCGTGCTGGAAAATCTTCCCGAGATTGCGTGCGCTTTTCAATTTGCGCGCGGGGCAGTCTTCACCCCGGACGATAGCAATAGACACAAATCTGCGTCTGACCGTACAGACGCTGGTCGAGCAGCACCAGACCATTATACACGGTGGAATCACCCTCTTCCGACTCCACCACGCACAGCGCCCCCGGGTTCATCCAGCCCCCTGCCGCCAAAGCCATAAGCGCCAGCGACACCAGGCCCTGCCGATAGGGCGGATCTAAAAATACCAGATTGGCCGCGGGAATGGTTGAAGGCTTCTCCCCCGGTTTTGTGGAATCCTTATGCAAGATTGTGCAGTTTTCTCCCACCCCTAATGTGTTTATATTTTTTGTGCAGATGGCAATGGAATCGCGCGCTTTATCCATGAAAATGCCATGAGCGGCCCCGCGCGACAATGCCTCCAGCCCCAGGGCCCCCGTTCCGCAAAACGCATCTAGGACAATCGTATCTTCATCCGGCAGGCCGCGACTGGCGAGGCTGTTATATAAAGCCTGCCGCACCTTGTCCTTTGTCGGACGGACGGCATTTCCGGCGGGGGACTGCAACACACGGCTGCGATGCACACCGCCGGTAATCCTCATTTAAAAAATCCGCTGACTTGTTCGCGTATGGTTTTACCGTCAATTTCCTTTGCGGCCCCCTCGGGTAAGTTGCCGAGTTGAAATGGCCCGAAAGACAGACGTATCAGACGGCTGACCGGCAGGCCGAGATGTTCCATCACGCGCCGAATCTCACGGTTCTTGCCTTCGCGCAGACTGACTTCGAGCCAGCAATTGCTGGCCTGCTGCCGCTCAATCACCGCTTCAATCGGGCCGTATTTTACGCCTTCGACCGTTACACCCTTCGAAAGTTTTGCCAGCTGCTCGGCCTGCGGCATGCCATGAACGCGCACGCGGTAACGGCGCAGCCAACCGGTTGCCGGTAATTCCAGATACCGCGCCAGCTCCCCATCATTGGTCAGCAGCAATAAACCCTCGCTGTTTAAATCCAGCCGCCCGACACTGACCACACGTGGCAGGCCCTTGGGCAAATTTGCGAAAACCGTATCACGGCCCTTTTCATCACGCGCCGTTGTCACAAGACCTGCCGGCTTGTTATAAAGGAATAAGCGGGTCTGTTCCTTCTGCGGCAATGGTTTGCCATCGACGATAATATTATCGTCCTCACTGACGGTGAAGGCGGGGCTTTCCAGCCTTTTCCCGTTAACGCGCACACGTCCTTCCAAAATCCAGACTTCGGCATCCCGGCGGGAACATAATCCGGCGCGGGCAATCACTTTGGCAATGCGTTCTTTTTCTTTCATGGATTATTTCTACCATAAAGCCACGCATCTGTGATAAAAAATAAATCATGGAAAATGACCATCATTACATGACCCTCGCCCTGGAAGAGGCCCGCGCCGCCGCGGCACGGGACGAGGTGCCCATTGGCGCCGTCATCATTGATCCTGCCACCGGCACAGTCATTGCCCGTGACGGTAACCGCACCCGCGAGTTTTCCGACCCTACGGCGCATGCGGAGATGCTTGCCTTACGCGCAGCCTGCGCCCACGACGGGGCGCAGCGCATTCCGGCCTATGATTTATATGTAACGCTGGAGCCCTGCGCCATGTGTGCCGCCGCGATCAGCTTTGCCCGCATCCGGCGGTTGATTATTGGCACTACCGATCCCAAGGGCGGCGGCGTTATCCATGGCGGGCGTTTTTACGAACAGAACACATGTCACCACCGCCCGCTTGTTACCCAGGACATCGAAAGCGCCACGAGCGCCCAGTTGCTGAAAGATTTTTTTGCAGAAAAGCGTAACCGCGCCTTATGAGTTACGCATCAGCAGCAAGTTGGCAGAGCTGCTGAGATTACCCATCATGTTCTGCGTTTTCTGATAGGTGTTTCTCAGAAGGCTGCCGCCCACATCTTCTTCATATTCCTGGAACACGCTGCTGCTGGCATTCATCCAGCGCAGGATATTGTTGGGCACCAGATCAATCATCTTGAACGAAGCAAGACCAATCATATAAACAATGATTGCATACATAATCATATAGAAAAACATATCAATCGAGTTGCGTAGCGCATCCACCGTATCATCAAGGGCCGCTGTACCCGTACTGGCATCGGGACCATGGCCGGTATAAATATTCTGCGTCACAAGATCCCAGATCTCATGCAGCACCTGCACTTGTGCGGCGAACAGGATAACACTGGCAACCAATCCGACAATGACCAATATAGGTCTCAGGAAAATTTCCAGTAACATGATATAGCCTTCCTTCGCCGCACGCCCCATAATGCCTTCACCATCAATCCGCATATGGCCGATAGCCCATAACGGCATGGCGATGACCGCCTCAAACAGCACTTTTACCCACGAGGCTACGGAGAAAAAGAAATAAACGAAGGGCAGAAGGGGCACAAGATACGCCAGTATAAAGCCAATTCCCAGCGCCAGTGTACCCACCTGTTTCATCATGCTGGACGCTGCCTGCCCTGCGGCACCAACCTGTTTGAACTCCATGAAATTGGCAAGACCCCCCATAATTCCGGCCCCGAAGGAAAAGCCAAGATTCCGGACGGAGCTTTCAATGATCGATCGGCCGACACCGGTTAACTGCGCCAGCGGGTGAGTATTAACATTATCCTTCATGGAGATCAGACCTTCCAGGCCAAAAATTGCTACCACGATATCGCCCACGGAATTACCCGTCGGCTTTGCAAACTGGTCCCGCCATAAATTTTGTGTCTTATAAAGCGTGATGGCGATATATTCATCGGCGGGCTGGAAGAATTCAATTGCGCGCGCTTCCCCTACATACGGATTGAAACGCTCCCGGGAATCAAAAGTCATGTTTGTCGCGCGTTTTTGCTTTGCCACATGCTCCATCACTTCCGGATAGGATTGCGGTGTCGGCAGGTTATTCGCGGCTGCCACAAGTCCCCCGTTGATCTGGGCGATCTTATTGTACCAGATACCGGCCCCACCCCATCCCAGATTAAGTACATTATTTTCCCAACTTGTGACATCATCCGCCTGCGCGGCGTGCGCCGCCAAAACCACATCCTTCAGCTCCTCGTTATAACGCTCCACATAATTGCGGGTCAGGTAATTGGCATCGGGCATCGGCGCATTGGGATCTTTTTCAGCACCGTTAGGCATCATGAGCTGCGCCATATGCAAGCCATCCTGCTTGAAAACACTATCGTGATACATATTGTACAGAATATCGTAATACCCCGATTGCAGCGTTTTTATGCCTTCGGAATCAATGCCTTTGACACTGACATTCACTTCACCGCAGACCGGGCGCACCTTACCAACGCCGCCGGCACCCGCCCCCTCTTCCGGTATACCGAAACTCAGCAGAATATCCTTACCCTTGGCATTATTAAATGCCTGCATAAAGGAGGCCGGGGCGCTGGTATGAGTATTATTATCCAGAACCTGATAAAGCTTTATATCATAACCATAGGACCATTTTTCTGCCCAGGCACAAGTATGGGCCACCATCATATATTCAAGGAAGGTATTAAATTCCGGGCTGACCGGCATAACCACAAGATCGCGTGGCATACCGCCGGGCGTGCTGCCTTGCTGCGCCAGCGTCTGGTTAAAGATAATCCAGCCATTTGTCGCCAGGCTGGAGGACCATTTCACAATATACAGTGTCGTTATCTGCGCCACGTTCAAACCACTGCCCAGCGGAATAAGCATCGCAAAGGCCAGAATCATCCGCACCGGCACCCATGCATGATTAAACCGCTTGCCAAACGGTGTCCCGCTTTCGGCTGTTTCAACGACCAGCACCATAATCATATAAAGAATGACAATGATGGCCACCGCCATGATTCCGGTATTATAGAAGTTTAGAAAGCCGTGAAACGCGTAATGCATCTGCGTGGGCCAAATCTCCACGGCGGCCTCTGCGCTGCGTGTCGGGCAACTACCGAAATTCAGACAGGATCCGAAGATTCCCTGCAGGCCAAATACACGGTCAAGGAATCGGAAAGTAATATCGTTGATGGGATCCGGTGTTACAAAAAACCGCGCATAATAATCACCGATACTGGCCTGCGCACTGCGCGCAACAAAAGAAAATATCAGGATCATGAACTGCGCCAGCAGCAATAGAAGACCCAGTATCGACGTATAATAGATAATAATCTGATCCGCGTGCCGCCATTGATAGCGCAGGTTCCGGTGCGCCTCGGCGATTACATGCCGAATGCCAAAGCGCCCTATATTCTGCGGGTTAAGGTAAGGATGGTTGGGCGGTAAAAGGCGTGCCGCGCTATAGGCATACGCGATACACAAGGAAATATGAACGAAGCCCGTAGAAAAAAGCGCGACAAATCGCGGCCAGATTCCCGGCAGCACGACATATTTTACAGCTTTTCCAACACTCACGCCCATTGATGTCTTTCAAGATTCCTACTCTTTGCCGGTTAAGAACGCGCCGCCTTCTTTCGCCGCACTCATCGCACCCTGACGTAAGCCGCCCAGTTGTCCCATGATCTGCTGCGTGCCCACACTGGTTTGCTGCATAAGGTTCTGCGCAATATCGCCACTTTCATCACCAAAGCTTTGAACCTGCGAGCCCAGCCAGTTGAGAATATGGTTTGGCACCATATCCACCATCTTGAACGAAGCCTGCGCCATCATAAAAACCAGCACCGCGTAAATAACCGTGAAGAAAAACTGATCAACATAATCGCGTAAATTACCCATGACTTCTTCAATACTGCCATCAGCTGCGATCTCGGCGGCAGCCGTATCAAAGCCGGACAGGTTATCAGTCACCAGATCAAAGATGTCATTAAGCACCCGCACCTGCGCGGAGAAGATCAGAATACCACCCAGCATTCCAAAGATAATCAGGATAGGACGCAGGAAAATCTCTAGGATAAGAAAGTAGCCACCCATTGCCACATCACCGGGCAGGCCGTTGCCATCAATCCGCAAATGCGCCAGCGCCCACAGCGGCACACCCACCATCGCTTCGAACAGACCCTTGACCCAGTTGCCGACGGCAAAGAAGAAATACAGAAACGGCATAAGCGGCAGAAGATAAAACAACATGAAGCCAATGCTGAGCGCCATCATCGCAATGCCGAAGAAAAACCCACTGGCGGCATTGATATTATCACCCAGCCCGTGCGCCCCCACAATCGCCGCCATACCACCACCCACACCGCTTAACATGGAGAAGCCGAGATTACGGATGGAGCTTTCCACCAGACTTTTACCCACTGCGGATAGCTGCGCGAGCGGATGGATATTGGCGTTTTCCCGCATATTGAACAGACCCTCAAGACCAAACAGCGCCTTGATCGCATCAACAAATATATTCCCCGTGGGTGGTTCGTAACCATCATCCCACATGGTGAAAGCCGTGTTCATGGATTTGGCGGTGGGCTCATCTTCCGGTTGCTTATACTCGATCTTCTTACCGCCGGAGGCTGTATCGGTATAGGTCTCACGCGGGTTCACGGAAGTATCTTCCTTCAGCCGTTCTTTTTTCACATACTCCATCAAATCGGGATAGGTACGAACCACGGGCAAATGCTGGATCGCGGTGGTCATGTTGCCATTGGATTCGGCAATCTTGTTATACCAGATCCCCGCACCACCCCAGCCCAGCGTGTTCATATAATACCAGTCAGAGCCTGTACTCTGAATCATCACGGCTTGATCGACGATATCACTTGTGATCTGGCGGAATTCCTCCTTCACGCGTTCAATATCACTTGAATCTGGCATTTTATAGCTGGCTTTATCATAAAGATGCGCAACAATATCCTGGCCCCAATTCTCCATATCGATGGCACCACCGCCTGTACCGCTGGTAGACCCCATCCACAGATCACGAACCAGTTCAAAATATTTTTCCTGCGCGTAATATGCCCCGGGATCTTTTGTCTTGTCTGTGACATTGGTCTGCATGACAATCTCGCCGCAGAGCTGTTTGACACTGCCCATTTCACCACTATAGGCCGTGTCATCCTGCACCCCAAAACGGATCAATATATCGCCCTTGCCATAGAAGGCCATGGCATCATCATAGCTTGTCGCCGTGGTTAACATCTGATACGGGACGGCATTACGTGAATCCTTGACGAAATAACCTTGGATCTCAATATCGCGTTTTGAATAGGATGCCCAGCAGGTCTGCAGGACAGTATTAAATTCCAGCAAATTGGTAAGAGCGGGCGGCTGCGGCTTGGCCACCAGATCACTGCTACTGCCCAGAAGTGTCAAACTGCCGCCGCCATTCAAGGCCTCGCCGGTAAACAGGTTCCAGCCATTGGTGGCAAAGCCCGATCCCCACTTCGCCGCATAAAGCGTAATATATTGCGCGGCATTCAGGCCATTGGCCACAGGAATCAAAAGCCCCAGCGCCAAAACCATACGCAGCGGTGCCCAGGCATGATTGAAGCGCTTGCCAAACGGTGTTCCCGACTGCGCGGTTTCAACCACCACGGCCACTACGAAATACAGGAAGATCATCAGCGCGACCACCAGCAACGCGATACTATAGAGCATCAGCATCTTGTGTAGCGCCAGATGTATCGGCCACGGTATCCGCGCATCCGCTACCGAATAAGGGTGCAGATCGGCAAAGCATGGCACCCCCATTGCAACACAGCTTCCCATACCCGCACTATTGACAAACAGGCCCGGTACACCGAACACACGATCCAGCATGACAAAGGCGATGTCATTCATAGGCACGGGCGTATCAAAATAATTCATATAACTAAGAAGCGGTGCCGCGTGCGCCACCTGCATAAATAAAGCCGTAATCAGCATGACAAACTGCGCCCCGAACAGGAAGAGGCCGAGTATTGTGACGGAGAACAGGACAATCTGATCCGCGTTTTCCTTACGGAATTTTAAATTCCGGCGCGCTTCGGCAATAACGTGATGTACGCCAAAATCCCCCATATGGGATGAATTCAGATAAGGATGGTTGGCGGGCAGCAGCCGGGCAATATAGTAAATCTGCGCCAGGAAGAAAGGAATAAAACCCGCGCCCGCGCCGAACAAGTCCCGCAACCGGGGCAAGATCCCCGGCAGGAGTACGAATTTCAGAACTTGTTTGGTTTTAATTTTCATTTATTTCCCAACTTATGGTGTACCCGACGGTGTATGGGTATTACGTTTTGTCAAGCCCCCTACCGCCGCGTCGATGACCCCGCCCACGGCACCACCTCCGGCGCGGGCGCCATCATTCAGCGTAGACACAATCTTGCCGGACATATCCGCGCCACTGATGGCGGCATACTGTACCAGGCTGGTAGCAGGGTCACGCATACTGGGATCATCGGCAAAAGTTTTAACAGATGCGCCCATCCATTTCAGGATACCGTTCGGCACAAGATTAATCATCTTGAAGCAGGACAGCGCCATCATGTAAATCAGGATGGTGTAAACAACGGTAAAGAAAAACTCGTCAATAATCGAGCGTTTGAAGGATAAATCGGCAATCAGCGTGATCGTATCATCGCAACTGGTGCCACAATCAAAGCCGGTCAGGTTAGTCGTTACCAACCCGAATATGGCATTCATGGTCCGCGCCATGGCCGAAAATGCGACCACACCAACGATTAATCCAAACACGGTGAGAATGGGCCGCACGAAAATCTCAAAGATAAGGTAATAGCCGTTCATGGCGGCCTCGCCCGGCAAACCATTACCATCAATCCGGAAATGTGCCAGCGCCCAGAGCGGTGCGCCGACCATCGCTTCAAAAATTGTTTTTACCCAGGCGGATACGGCAAAAAAGAAATAGATGAAGGGAAGGAACGGCAACACGTAATAAAGGATAAAACCAATCGACAGGCCAATAGTCGTCATGGAGGCAAACATGCTGGCCACCGCACCCACCGCGCCACCCAAATGCGCATTGCCCGCCCCCGCCAGACCACCGCCGGCGGAGAAAAACAAAGACACCATCAAATTGCGGATCGCGGCATCAATAATCGATTTACCCATCGCGGTCAGCTGCGCCATCGGGTTAACGTTATCATTTTTGCGGATATCAAACAGACCATCAAAGCCAAACATAAAATTCATGATATCCATGAAAGCATTGCCGATTGATGTTGTTTCCACTTCCGATGTTGCTTTTGTGGTGACGACATCATTGTAAACATCGCTCAACATCGATGCGATTTTTTCTTCGTCACGGAATTCATAATAAACCGGCATGTCACCGCCCGGTTTGGGCCGGTAGATATCTTCTGCACCAACATTTTTATCAGAATTGCGGTTGGCTTCTTGCACCTTGCCCATGACAAGCGGCATGTTTGTGGGCGTTGGAATGGTTTTGGCGGCGGAGAACAGGGACCCATTCCATTCCGCAATCTTGTTGTACCAGATACCCGCCCCGCCCCAGCCACGCGCCAGAACATCGTCGGAAATATTGAAGGAGATATTGGCCTGCATATCTTCATACGCGCCTTCAACATACGGGTTTATATAGTCATAGGCCTTGCGCACCGTTTCAGTTTTTTCGGCCGCATCCGGCAGCGATGTGATACCATCGCACCCCGAAGGCTTCGGCACCAAATGCAGACACGCGGCCGCATGGGCATATTTCTCAATATCCGGTGACTGCCACAGATACAGGATAAGGTTATAATACCCTTCCTGCGCCTTTTTAGGCCCGTCTTCTGACACATCCTTGATCGGCACAACAAGATCACCGCAAATCGGCTCAACCCCGGCGGTGGCGGATGGATATTTCTCCTTGTTCAACTCGCCGAAGCGAATGCGGATATCTTTATTATCATAAAATTTACGCGCCTCATCCCATGGCGGGCTGCCGGGGGCAGTGGCTTCAAGAACCGTATCGGGATTTTTGACAAGATACGGCTTGATCAGCATCGCGGTGCCGCCCGTCGCAGCGGCAGAATACATCGCCTCATACCCGAATTTGCAGGTTCTTACGATCGTCATATATTCAACAATCGGATCGACTTCCGGAGTTTTGGGTTTTGCCAGAAGCGGGCTTTCCCCGTTACTGCCCACGCTTAAGCCCAGAAAATTGACCGTGCCCAGCGTGTTATTATAAGTCAGCCAGCCATTGGTCGCCAGCCCCGAGCCCAGCTTCGCGGCATAAAGCGTAATATATTGTGAGGCATTCAAACCATGGCTTAAGGGAACAAGCAGGCCCAGCGCCACAACAAGACGGATGGGTGCCCAGATATGGTTGAAGCGGCGGCCAAAAGGCGTGCCGGTCTGCGCGGTTTCACCCACAACGATAACGACATAGTACAAAAATACCATCACGCCGATCAGCAGAATGGCCAGATTGTAGAAATTAAATAAAGCATGCAGCCCGACCTGAAACGGTGTGGGGAACTGCGTGAAGGTCGGGGAATAAGTTGATCCGCAACCACCGCCCATCGCCACGCAGGAATTAAACATGCCCGGCACGCCAAACACGCGGTCCATCAACATGAAGGCAATGTCATAGGTGGGATCTGGCGTACCAAAAATCCCGCCAAAACCCACAGCAAAAGCCGGTTTGAACACAATCGCCGTCAACAGGAAAATAAACTGCAGAATAAAAATCACAAAACCTAGCAGAAGCGCGATAAACACCACAAGCTGATCAAGATTTTCCCGCTTTAGCACAAGGTTATGGGCCGCCGCGGCAATCACATGCCGCATGCCGTAACGGCCAATATTCCCGGTATTCAGATAAGGATGGTTCGCAGGCAGAAGCCGCACGCCATAGTAAATCAGCGCCATCAGATAGGCCAGATTACCAAAACCCGAGGTCGCAAACTCCCGCAGCCGCGGAATAATACCCGGCAAAAGCGTATATTTCAGAACGGCTTGCGCCTGTTGGCCTTTGGATTTCCGCACTCTGTACACCACACACATCTGGCCGCTTATAGATTGCGCCCTATACGTATTTTACGCGCTGATAGATAAAATTTTATTAAATTTTCGTTACTTTGATTCTACCACAAAAGTCTGGGCTTTGGCCATTTTTCCTTTTTGTATCAAAGGTTTTGGAAAGAAAAGTCGCGCCGCCTATAATATTGACATAATTAAATAAAAGCATGTATATAGGGTTTGAGGAAAAAAACATGCACGCTCAGACAGATAAAGTGACCGATCCCGCCCTAGATGCCGCGCTGGCTTTTACACAAACATGGCTTGATCACTGGTTTCCACATGCGGGTATACCCGGTGTGTCTTTGGCAGTCCGGCAGCACGGTGATCTAATTTTAAGCCGCGCCTGGGGGGAGGCAAATATAATACGTCACGAGAAATTAACGCCGCAGCATTTATTTCGCGTAGCTTCCCATTCCAAAATGTTTACCGCAACGGCTCTGGGTATTTTACAGGATAGACATTTACTAAAGTTTGAAGATGAGTTGCGAACTCTCTTACCTTGGACAAAAAAATCAAAAACTTTAGGAAATCTTGCCCTGTGGCATTTATTGAGCCACACATCAGGCTTGCCCCGCAATATTGATGGTATGGATTATTGGGAAACCGCATATCCCGATAGCCATGCTTTTCAAGAAATGACTTTAAAAAGCAAACTTGTTCCGGTCCCCCGTGGGTCAATCAAATATTCTAATGTAGGCTATGGCATATTGGGTGCCGTTATTGAGGCCGTCAGCGGCCAACCTTATGCAGATTTTATAAAAGACAACATCATTGATCCGCTGGGCTTACAGCAAACATACCCCGATATCACAAAAATGGATCTACAAAATCTGGTAACTGGTTATGATTTTAGTAGGGCCGCGCCGGAGAATAGACCGGCATTCGATTCTACATTCTCAACCAAGGCTCTTGCCGCCGCCAATGAAATTATCAGTACGCCAGCCGACATAACTCTTTTTTTATCGCAGCAATCGGGCAAAAAACAAAGTGTTCTATCTGTAAAAACCCACAAAGATTTATGTGCCCATTTTAGAAATGTTGCCGAAAATTCTGCTTATGCTTACGGTCTTGGCTATGAACGCCTGCGTCTAAAAAACCATGTGTTCACGGGCCACAGCGGATCATACCCCGGCCAGCAAACCCAAAGTTTTTATAATAAGAATTTGGACTTGGCCGCCAGTGTTTTTGTGAATGAAGATGGGCCTCATATCGAAAATATAATGCAAACATTATTAACGGCTATCACCTTTCATTTGCGTTACAAACTATCCGGGAAAACCATAAAATCCCATGGTGATTATTTTGATCCGGGCACATATTATCGCACACTGGTACACAATAATCACCTGCACCTTTTTTCTTTCCGGGAAGACAATCCGTATGAATGCGTTGAAAAATTTAAGCGTATCGAAAAGGACAGGTATCTTATCAAAAATGAGGGTAGCTTCGGCTCCGAAAATGAAGAAATTATCTTCAAAAAAGAAAAAGGCCGCCCGGTCATGCGGTACGGCCAATCCTTATTTAAAAAAATATAGCTTCTTATTATCCCGCCTTACGCAACGGCTTATACTTGATCCGGTGCGGCTGATCCGCGGCTGATCCCATGCGGCGTTTGTAGTCTTTTTCGTAGTCTTCATAATTGCCTTCGAACCAGACGACTTGGGAATTGCCTTCGAACGCCAGAATATGCGTCGCCAGACGGTCAAGGAAGGCCCGGTCGTGGGAGATGATAACGGCGCAGCCCGGGAATTGTTCCAGCGCTTCTTCCAGTGCCGATAATGTTTCCGTGTCCAGATCGTTGGTCGGTTCATCGAGCAGCAAGACATTCGCGCCACTCTTCAACATTTTTGCAAGGTGCACCCGGTTCCGTTCACCACCGGAAAGATCACCAACTTTTTTCTGCTGGTTCGTGCCGGTGAAATTAAACGCGGCGACATAAGCGCGCGACGGCATATCAATCTTGCCCAGTTTCAAGACATCAAGCCCGTCGGAAATTTCATCCCAGACTGATTTTTTCGGATCGAGCGCATCGCGGCTTTGATCAACATAACCAAGCTTGACGGTTTCACCGACCTTGAACGTACCTTCATCGGGTGTGTCCTGACCGGTAATCATGCGGAAGAGCGTTGTTTTACCCGCACCGTTCGGACCGATAACGCCAACAATACCGCCGGGCGGTAATTTGAAGGACAGGCCGTCGATAAGAAGTTTGTCTTCAAAACCTTTGCGCAAATTCTGCACATCCAGAACGCTACCGCCCAGACGCGGTGGTGTCGGGATAACGATCTGCGCATTGCGGGTGCTGACCTTTTGTGATGCCGCCAACAAATCTTCGTAGGCATTGATACGGGCTTGTGATTTCGTACGGCGGCCTTGCGGGTTCTGACCCATCCATTCCATTTCGCGCTCAATCGTTTTCTGGCGTGCGCCTTCTTCGCGTGATTCCTGCTCCAGACGTTTTTTCTTCGCGTTCAAGTACGCGGAGTAATTCCCCTCATAAGGAATACCACGACCATTGGCCACTTCCAGAATCCAGCTTGTGACATTATCAAGGAAGTAACGATCGTGCGTTACCATGATCACGGTGCCTTTATATTCCAGCAAGTGACGTTGCAACCACGCAACCGATTCCGCGTCCAAGTGGTTGGTGGGTTCGTCAAGCAAAAGCATATCCGGTTTTTCCAGCAGCAGGCGGGCGAGCGCCACACGGCGCTTCTCACCACCGGACAAATTCGTCACCGGCCAGTCACCCGGCGGACAGCGCAACGCTTCCATCGCCATTTCAACCGTGCGATCAATTTCCCAACCATCGGCCGCATCAATTTTTTCCTGCAGCTCGCCCATCTCCGTCATCAACGCATCGAAGTCCGCATCGGGTTCGCCCATAGCGGCAGAGATCGCATTGAAGCGGTCAACCATCCCCTTGATGGGCGCGAGCGCCACCATGACATTTTCATGAACGGTTTTGGATGCATCCAGCTGCGGCTCCTGCTCCAGATAGCCGACACGCACACCTTCGGCGGCCCAGGCTTCGCCGGTAAAATCCTTATCCCGGCCCGCCATGATTTTCAGAAGCGTTGATTTACCGGCACCGTTGGGGCCCAGAACACCGATCTTTACGCCGGGCAAAAAGCTTAAGGTGATGTTTTCCAACACCTTCTTGCCACCCTGATACGACTTGGACAGCCCGTTCATGACATAAACATATTGATAAGCGGCCATTTTACACTCCTGTGGCAAATTCGAAAAAAAGACCATAGCGGGTTTGAAAAAGGATTTCCAGTCACCTGTTTATAAATGCTATTCTATATATAAGTAGTCCTTTAAGAATCAGGTTTTAGATCCATGTGCCCCGATACTGACAATCACGACCTTCGCGCCTTTGACAAAGAAGAAGCCCCCCGCCCGGAACTGACCGTGGAGGAGCAGGTCCGTATGGACCAAGAACGCAATCTGGTCAATGTCGGGGACACCATCGATTTGCTGCGCAAAGACCCCACCATGCGGGAGATTTATATCGGCGCGGGCTGGGAACAGCGCGCCGTAGAGGAAGACCGGGTCGATATTGATCTCAGCTGCTTCCTGCTGGATAAAAATGACATGACCCGGGTGGATGATGATTTTATCTTCTACAATCAGGAAAGCGGATGCGAAGGCGCCGTCCGCCATAAGGGCGATAACCGCACCGGTGCCGGTGAAGGCGATGACGAGATTATTTATATCGACCTTAACGGTGTGCCGTTCGGCGTGATCAAGATTGCCTTTGTCCTGTCGGTTTATGATGATATGCGGGACGGAAAAACCTTTGATCTGGTGCGGGATCTTTATATCCGTCTGGTTAATAATGAAGATGGGCATGAAATCTTACGCCTGCGCATCCCCGAAGAGCGTGTCACGCGCAGCAATGTCGCGCTGTGCTTTGTCATGGTCCGCGAAGGCGCGCGTTGGCATCTGCAGGTGCCGTGCGACACACAAGATTCCGGTCTCGGCGCCCTAGCCCAGAGCTACGGCATCGTGATCAAGGAAATTCTGGGTACGGCGAATACAACGACGAATGTAAAATAACAGGCCACATTTGTTATCCTGAGCACAGCGAAGGATCTCAAATGGATGACGTACGGAGATTCTTCGCTAACGCTCAGAATGACAGCGCGATATTCAATTGCAGCAGAATGAGTCGAAAATGCGGGTTTTCGAGAACCGGAACGGAATGGACTAAACGTCCATGAGTACCGGAAGCACAGAAAGCCTGCATTTGCAGGCCATTCTGCAAAAATTGACTACATCGAACCGCCTTTTTTCATACCCATGAGACGACCCGGCTTAATCTTGGGTGATTTACCGCCACCACTGCCATACTGGTCATTGCCGCGCTCTTTATAAAAAGCCTGCTCCAGCAGCGCATCAATATCCGGTACCTCATCCGCCTGCAGGGCGGCAATCAGCAGCGAAAAGAAATCGCAGGCTTTTTCCTGCCAGCCCATAATATCCTGTCCGAACGGCAGACCGCGAATCCGTAAAGTCGATACTTCCCACAAGCCTTCGGAGGCCGGGGTCGCTCTTATATAACAAGCCTGCTCCATCCCCTTTTTGCCGGCGGGCGGGGTTTCGTACATAAGCTGCGCTTCGGCTTCGATCTCGTCATTATCGGGACCCATGCGCACTTCGGCACTGCAGGTCGTGCCGGTGGCGGAATCATAGACCGACCACGGCGCGGTCTGGTACGGGCCCAGCACATAACCGACCCCGATCTTGTCCATTAATTCTGACAATTTAACGCGAAAAGACATTCAATATTCCTCTAATCCCCAGTGTAGCATAGAGCTTTACCGAATAAAGGGGAATTCGTGCGGCTTAAGAGCGGGATTAATCACTATCTTTAACACGGGCTGGCACCAGCGTGTCATCGGCAAAGCGCAGGTGAACATCCTGACCCGGGCTGGTCTGCGCGGCTTTGGTGAGGATCGCACCCGATGCATCCTGGACCACGACAAAGCCCCGTTGCAGCACGCTCTTGAATGATAATGTCTCCAGCATCCGCGCGTAAAAAGCCAGAGTCTCACCCGGGGTCTTCAGCAACCCGTCGGGCCGCAGCCGGTCGGCCCATAACCCCAAAAGCCGCTGCTTTTCCGCGATTAAAGTACGCGGATCGCGCAAGCCCCCCTGCAACCGGTTATAGCTTGAATCACGGACCTTTAATCCCTTTACATACGCGGTATCCAGCGCATGGGACGTACGGGCCAGCGCCTGCGCTTTCAGCGCCAGCGCCATGCGCGGATCAATCAAGCGCCGGGCGGCATCATTCAGCGCGGACACCTTCTGCGCCAGCCCCCGTTCAAACAGTTTTTCAAGGTGAAGATGGACGCTGTCCACGCGCTGCACCCGCAGGTCAAGCAGGCTTTGCGGATGCCCCAGACGCGCCGTCAAGGTCTCCAGACTTTGCCGCCCTTCGCGCAGGCGGCGGGTCAGGGATTGCGACAAGCGGTGCTGGCGTTCGGCCAGCTGGTCGAAAAGATCCAGACGACGGGGCACGGCGACCTCCGCTGCGGCTGTCGGAGTCGGTGCACGATGGTCGGAAACGAAATCAATAAGCGTCGTATCGGTTTCGTGGCCAACGGCGGATATAAGCGGTATTTCGCTACGGGACGCCGCCCTCACAACCACCTCTTCATTGAATGGCATCAAATCTTCAAGCGATCCACCCCCACGCGCCACGATGATCAGGTCTGGACGCGGCACCTTTCCGCCCTTTGGCAGAGTGTTGAACCCGTCAATTGCGGCTGCAATCTGGGTCGCTGCACCCGGCCCTTGTACCGATACGGGCCAGAGCAGAACGGAACGCGGAAACCGGTCGTCCAGCCTGTGCATGATGTCACGAATGACGGCACCGGTCGGTGATGTCACCACCCCGATGACCTCAGGAAGGAAGGGCAGAGTCTTTTTCCGCGCCGGTTCAAAAAGCCCTTCGGCCTCGAACATCTTGCGCCGATCCTCGAGCATCTTGAGAAGCGCACCTGCACCGGCCAGCTCCATCGTCTCGACAATCATCTGGTAGTTGGAGCGCGCGGGGTAACTTGAAATGCGACCCGTGCAGATAACCTCCAGCCCTTCGGCAGGCTTGATGGACAGCTTCGCCAGAGTCCCCTTCCAGCAAATTATGTTCAATACCGCATCCGCATCTTTCAAATCAGAATAAAGATGCCCGGAAGAATGAACCTTCACTTTTGACAATTCCCCGCGTACGCGTACGCGGCCATAAGTGTCCTCCAGGGTGCGCTTGAGGGCATGGGCGAGCTCCGAAACACTGAGTTCCGGGACGTTGGAGCGGGCTTCAAAATTCATCTGGCCCTGGCTATCGGAAGGAGTTTTAACCATGGTTCGGAGTCTAATCCGTCCGCAAGGCCTGCGCAACCCCACTATATATTTGCCTTTTCTCTTTAAATTATGGTAAACATATTCCGTTTTATAAGCAAGGACCGGCATGACATTACGGACTATGGATTTTTCTGTGGGAGACCCGCTTCTGCCTTTTACGCGGATTGCGCAGCACGCCTTTAAAAACGCGGCCAAGGACCTGAATAAATACACGATGCCCGCCAATGTGAGCCTGGATAGCGACATTGGCCGCCTTCTACACGATATGAGTAATTATTTCACAAAGCGCGGGTTTCGTTGCCCTGGCTGGACGGGCCTTGGTAGTGACGGCATGATTGTCACCAATGGCGGCACCACTGAAGCTTATGAGATGGTTATCCGCGCGTTGGCGCAGGATGTGAAAGAGCATGAGCGTCTGACAAAACGCACAATCAAGCCCGTTATTGTTATGCCCGTCCCGACCTATGGCTTTTTCTTCGATAACCCCCGTAACTGGGGGATTGAGGCTGTGACCCTGCCCCGCAATATGGATGAGGGTGGAACGCTGGAACCGCGCGCTTTATATGATTTATTCCAGAAGCTGGACGCGGACGGCAAACGCGTTGTCGCTTACTATGACTGCAACCCGCACAACCCGCTGGGCCTAGTCCGGGGCCGGACGGAGACGGAAATGCTTGCCAAAATTATTTCCTGGCAAAGCAACCAATATGAAAAGCGGGATAATGGCTGGGCCAATAGCCAGACCCCGCCGCGCAAGAAAAAGGCCGCCAGCGATGATATATTCGACCTTATGGATGACTATGCGGGATGCCATCTCCACCGTGGCGTGAGCAGCCGGATTAAAATCATCGACGATATGGCCTATGACGGGTTGCAATATGAAGGGGTAGACGCGCCCTTTGCCTTCGGCCAGCTGCGCGACGGCGAATTCCGGGCTCTCTTCCGCGATACATTTACATTATTCAGTGCGTCCAAGGCGGGTCTGGTCAATTTACGGGCGGGTCTTCTGATCGGCCATCCTGACTGGCTACGCGATATAAAGAAAATGAGTATGTCGACGGGGTACTGCGCCTCCAAAGTCAGCTATCACGCGCTACATGCCTATTTCAGCGAACAACCAAAATTCCGCGCTTGGAAAGACACCCATTTAAAGACGCTCAACGCCCTGCACCAGCGTAATGGCCTGCTGATGAAAGCGCTCATTAACGGCATAGACAACATGGAAGAACTTAAGCCAAAACAACGAGATGAGCTAATCACCCTTTATGCCACAACTGCCCGCACGACAAAAATTGCTGCATCTAAAAGACTGCAGCAATCCATTAAAGGGTTAAAGATTACAACCACCCCCCAATCCGGATTTTTCCATCTTCTCGACTTCTCCGCCCTGAAAGGGCGCCAGTATGGCAACGACCTTGTTCATTATAAACGCTATGAAGGTATGACAGATTTTGAAGATGGTTATGCTATTGAACATTTGTCGGCGGGGGTGCGTATCAAATTCGCCTATGCGGCGTGGGCAGGGCTGGACGACTCCCTGCAAACGCGTGTCAGCTTTGCCAAACCCGTTGAAGATATTATTGAATTTGCCAACCGGATGGAAAAGCTTGTGGGCAAGACAACTCCCCGCGTACGCGTACGTGGTCATAAACCTTCTATAACGCCGCTATGTGGTGGTGTGTGAGATAATTTGTAAGACGCCAATGATCATGAACTAGCCCCAAGAAAATGATATGGACTTACTGTTTTAAAAGGCATAATATTTCTATGTAATAAGATCAGGTATATAAAATATGCATAAAATCAAGGGCTTTACTCTCATAGAACTATCGATTGTCTTGCTGATAGTTGGTCTACTGATTGCGGGTGCCGCGCAAGCCTTTAATTTATATATTGCAAAAACAAGGCTTCAGGAAACAAAAACCAATCTGGGCCAAATTCACCAAGCTTTGGAAAATTTTGTGGCAGAGAAGGGCCGCATGCCCTGCCCCTCACCTCTGGGCGCGGCCGTTAATACACCCGCCTACGGCAATGAGGATTGCAGTACGGCCTCCGGCTCTATGCGCGTTGCCGGTGCGCGCGATACCGCCGCCGACGCGGATGCAGCCTTTGACCCCGTGCTGATCGGAACAATCCCTATCCGCACATTATCCCTGCCAGATGGTAAAATGGTTGATGGCTACCGTCACAGATTTCAATATGTTGTTACGGAATCGATGACCGATGTGCTTACCTTTAACAAAAACCACGGTGTCTTGAATTTGATTGATGGCGCGACACCTCCCAACTCCGTAGCCATTCCGCCTAATACCGGCACCTATATAGTCTACAGCCTGGGTCAAAAAGGCGCGGGGGGATACTCGGTTGGTGGTATTATGGGGCAGGCCTGCGAACCGGCCAGCAAAGATGGAGAAAACTGTGACAACAATAATGCAACATTTATAAAAACAGACCAGCGATCGACCGCGGACGGTCCGGTTTATTTTGATGATATCTTTGATTACACAGAGCCTGAAGCCGATAATATCATGCCCTCCGGTGCCGTCATGGCGTTTGATCTGGCGGCATGTCCTAAAGGATGGACTCCTTTTGGTGATGCCGCAGGGCGCACGGTTATCGGTACAGGTAGCTATCAGGAAACTCTGATAGATCCTGCCGGAAATCCTTCACCCACACCGATTACGATTAACTATGCGCTTAGGCAAAAGGATGGAAAATCGTTTCATACACTGAATGTCAATGAAATGCCGCCTCACTCTCATGGAATCACAAATTTAAATAATTATGCCGAAATGGACTGGATTCCTCGCAATGGCGGGGGTGCAGGGGGATTCATGGCCCTCAATGGTGACGGAAGCGGGCCATGGATCAGTCAGGTTATTGCCGTACTCAATACAGGCAACGGCGCGCCCCATGAAAACAGGCAACCTTCAGTTGCCCTGACTTATTGCAGAAAAGACTAGCGGACTTGGGTCACAGGACCCTCTTGCCAGCAGAGCCTATTCATATACACTCTTGAGACAGCAGGAGAGTGACCATGGCGCATAATCTGTCCGACTATCTGTATAAAGATGAAACAATCTGTGTAGAGGATCTGCTGCAGGGCCTGTCATGGGACGCGGCCCGCCAGGGGCGTGTTAACCGCCGCGCCGCCGACCTTGTCACCCGTGTACGCGCGGCGAAGCGTAAGACAGGGGAGCTTGAATCCTTCCTACAGCAATATGGGCTGGATACCGAAGAGGGCATTGCCCTTATGACACTGGCCGAAGCCCTGTTGCGCATTCCCGATGCCGCCACCGCCGATGCCCTTATCCGTGACAAGATTGTCGCCGCCGACTGGCTGAGCAAGCAGGGAGACAGTAAGGATCTGCTGGTCAAGGCCGCCGGATTTGGCCTGTCCCTCACCCGCAAGACGCTGGACAGTGCCTTAAGCAAAATCGGGGAGCCGTTAATCCGCAAGGCGATTGTCGAAGCCATCCGTATGCTGGGCCGCCAGTTCGTCCTGGGCCGGACCATTGAAGAATCACTGAAAAATTCCAAGGATTACAATAAGAAGGGCTACGCCCTGTCCTATGACATGCTGGGCGAAGGGGCACGTACAGCGATACAGGCGCAGACTTATTTCGACGCCTACAGCCATGCCCTGACCGCGATCGGCAACCATAATGACGGGAAGAACCGCGCGGGTCTGTCCGTCAAATTATCCGCCTTGTACCCGCGCTATGAGGCCCGGCACGCCGAAGATTGTATCCCGGCTTTAACCGAAAAACTCGGTCAACTGGCCCAGATAGCCGCTGCAAAGGACATGGCCCTGACCGTCGATGCGGAGGAGGTTGACCGGCTGGAAATTTCCTTGCGGATTATCGAAGGGGTGATGGCTGAACCATCGCTTGCGGGCTGGGAGGGGTTCGGTCTTGCCGTACAGGCGTACCAGAAACGATGCCTGCCTTTGATCGATTATCTGGGCGATTTTGCCCGCGCCCATAAACGCCGGTTACAAGTTCGCTTGGTCAAGGGCGCGTACTGGGATACCGAAGTCAAACGGGCACAAATCATGGGCTTGTCCGATTACCCGGTTTTCACGCGCAAGGTGAATACGGATTTGTCCTTTATGGCCTGCGCCGAAAAATTACTGGCGCAGCGGGATGTGTTCTACCCGATGCTGGCCACCCATAACGCGCATACGGTCGCCGCCATCCTCGATATGGCCGGGGCGACCAGTGGGTTTGAGTTCCAGCGCCTGCATGGCATGGGCGAAACGCTCTATGATATTGTCCTGGAAGATAAAATTGCACCTGTACGTGTCTATGCGCCCTGTGGAACGCATGAGGATTTGCTGCCCTATCTGGTCCGCCGCCTGCTGGAGAACGGGGCCAACAGCTCCTTCGTGAACAAGCTTATGGACCCGTCCATTCCGGTCAGCACGATTATCGCCGACCCGGTCGAAGCCGCCCGCGCGCATAGCTTTAAACGCCATCCGTACATACCCATGCCCGCTGCCCTTTACGGCGAAGGGCGCAAGAATTCGGCGGGCTTTGACCTGACCGAACGTACGGTGCTTCATCCGCTGATGGCGCAGGTCAAGGCTTGTGAAAACACCCCCTATACCGCGGTGCCTTTTATAAATGGCAGCACGCAGATACAAGGTGCCGCCCGCCTTATTACCAACCCCGCCACGGGCCAGCAAGTGGGCACAGCCATTGACGCAACCCCCACCGATATTGAAAAAGCCTTCGCCAGCGCCCGTGATGGCTACCGAATCTGGGGCAATCTCGACACGGCCATACGCGCCAACATTTTGGAACGTACGGCTGATTTAATGGAAGAAGACCATGCAACCCTGCTCCATCTTTGTATCCGGGAAGCGGGCAAGACATGGGATGATGCCGTGGCGGAGCTGCGCGAGGCTGTGGATTTCTGCCGCTACTACGCAAGGCGGGGACGGATTGATTTTGTGGATGGCGGTACACGTCTTCCCGGTCCGACGGGGGAGAGCAATATTCTGACCTGGCACGGGCGCGGTGTTTTTGTCTGTATCAGCCCGTGGAACTTCCCGCTGGCGATATTCACGGGGCAGGTCGCCGCCGCCCTGATGGCGGGGAATGCCGTTATCGCCAAGGCCGCCGAACAAACGCCATTGGTCGCCCAGCGCGTTGCCGAATTGATGCTAAAAGCCGGCGTCACGGCCCAGGCCCTTGCCCTTTTACCCGGTGACGGGACCGTGGGGGCGCAGATTGTTGCGCACAAAGATGTCGCCGGCGTGGCCTTCACCGGGTCGATTGAGGCGGCGCGCGCCATTAACCGAACCCTTGCCGCCAAGGACGGGGCGATTGTCCCATTTATCGCCGAAACCGGTGGGCAGAATGCGATGATTGTCGATTCGTCCTGCCTGCCCGAGCAGGTGGTGGATGATGTGATGGCCAGCGCCTTTGGCTCCACCGGGCAGCGCTGCTCCGCCCTGCGCGTCCTGTACGTGCAGGAGGATATCGCCGATAATGTCATAACATTGTTAAAAGGGGCGATGGCCCTGCGCAAGGTCGGCGACCCCGCTTTATACAGCACCGATATCGGCCCCGTCATTGACGCCGAGGCGCGCGCAAGGCTGGAGGAGCATGAAAGCTGGCTCAAAGCCAATGCCCGCTTTATCGCCGCCGTCCCGATTGATAATAACACACATCAGGCAGGGATCTTTTTTGCCCCAATCGCCTATGAAATTGACGGAATCAGCCAGCTGCCGCGCGAAGTCTTCGGCCCCGTACTTCACGTCGTACGCTACAAGGCTGCGGATCTGGACAAGGTTATCGAGGATATCAACAATACCGGCTTCGGCCTGACCTTCGGGCTGCACAGCCGGATTGGCACCCGCATCGAAGAGATTACGCAGCGCGCCGCGGTCGGTAATGCCTATGTCAACCGCACGATGATTGGTGCGGTCGTCGGAGTGCAGCCTTTTGGCGGCCATGGCCTGTCCGGCACCGGGCCCAAGGCGGGTGGACCACATTATCTACACCGCTTCGCCACCGAAAAAGTGGTTTCAGTTGACACAACGCGTCAGGGTGGTAATACCAGCCTTGTGTCATTGCAGGAAGATTAAGGGACAAAATCATGAATATTCTGGTGGTAGGAAGCGGCGGCCGCGAACATGCGCTGTGCTGGCGGCTGGCGCAATCGGATAACTGCCGGAAGCTGTACTGCGCCCCCGGGAATGCCGGGATTGAGGAATGTGCGGAGCTGGTCGATATCGGCGTTGATAATATTGATGCCCTCACCAAATTCGCCAAAGACAATGATATTGACCTCGTCGTCATCGGACCTGAAATTCCGCTCGTGCTCGGCCTTGCCGACCGACTGAAGGATAGCGGCATCGCGGCCTTTGGCCCCAGCCAAGTCGCCGCCCAGCTGGAAGGCTCCAAGGGATTCATGAAGGATTTGTGCGCGCGTTATGGCGTGCCCAGCGCTGGCTATGGCCGCTTTACCGATATCGCTGCGGCAAAAACCTTCATCGATAAAAATAACCTGCCCATCGTTATCAAGGCCGACGGCCTGGCCGCCGGCAAGGGCGTAATCATTGCGCAGACAAAAGACGAAGCGTACACCGCCGTCAACGATATGCTAACCGGTAACGCCTTTGGGGCCGCCGGTCAGTCCCTTGTCATCGAAGAATTTCTTGATGGCGATGAAATAAGTTTCTTCGCCCTGTCCGATGGCAAGGATGTTATTCCGTTCGGCTCCGCGCAGGATCATAAGCGCGCGGGCGATAATGATACGGGCCTGAACACAGGCGGCATGGGCGCGATTTCTCCCGCGCCGCAAATGACGGATGAATTGCAGAAAAAAATAATGGAACGCCTCATTATTCCCGTCATCGATGGCATGGCACGTGAAAATATCCCCTTCGTCGGTGTGCTTTTCGCAGGGATCATGATGGTCAAGGGTGAACCGATTTTACTGGAGTTCAACACGCGATTCGGCGACCCGGAATGCCAGACCTTGATGATGCGCCTTGCCAGTGATCCGCTGGATATTTTGCAGGCCTGCGCCACCGGTACACTCGCGCAGATCAAGGACACGATACGCTGGCGCGAAGAGCCGGCTGTATGCATCGTCATGGCCGCGCGCGGCTATCCCGGATCATATGATAAAAACACCGTAATTTCAGGGATTTCGCAAGCCGACACCACACCGCAGACCAAAGTCTTTCATGCCGGTACCGCACGCGATAAAGATGGCAAAATCCTCAGTATCGGGGGACGGGTTCTGGGCATAACATCCTTTGCAGATAGTATCACCACCACACGGGCGCGCGCCTATGAAGCCGCAGCAAAAATCGACTGGCCGGAAGGGTTTTACCGGTCAGACATTGGTGTGCGGGCCGAGCGCTATAAGACTGGTTAAAGCGCACCGATTCATGATATCCTAGAAGGAGTGTGTGCCCTTTACTTGAGTGATCCTTTATGACGTTAACCCCTCCCCGCGAATCAACCGCCCTTATCGAGTCGCAAGACGCGTTGTTTGCGTATAATAATGCCACACTGATCCGCCCCTATTTACTGCCCGCCGGCACGCCCTTGTTCCGCAAAGGGGAGGAACGCCACTGCGCCTACCTGATCGACAAGGGCACCGTCCATATTCTGGATGTGGAGGAAGAAACCAGCAAAGAAAGAATCCTGTGCGTCCTCGGCCCCGGTGAAATTTTTGGGGAGATGGCCCTGATCGATAACATGCCACGCTCCGCCAGCGCCATTACCGTTACCGAATGCGAAGTTTTCGTTATACCGCGCGCGGCATTGCAGGAACGCGTCAAGGGACTTGATCCGATCATTACATTGATGATCGGGCTTTTGATCGAACGCTACCGTACCACGCGCATTCACTTGCCCGAATCGATCAAGCAGGACGGCGTCGGCGATTTGATCCAGAAAATTGGCCGCGCCAATACAACGGCCTTCGCCGATGATGAGATTGAACGCCTGCGCACCATCAAACTGCAACGCGAAGCGGCCTTGCATGAAATGAAGCTGGAGCAGGAACTGCGCCAAGGCATCGAACGCCGCGAATTTGTCCCCGTCCTGCAACCGATCTTGAGCCTGCCCGGGCGCAAGCTTCTGGGCTTTGAAGCACTTATACGCTGGGAAAATCCGCAAAAGGGGCTGGTGATGCCCAATGATTTTATTCCGGTGGCGGAACGCTCCGGCATGGTGCAGCATCTGGATCAGATGATGCTGGAATGGGCGTGCGAATTGCTGCCGGACATGCGCAAACTGTGCGGCGATGCCAGCAGCCAGCTTTTTATCAGCGTCAACATGTCGGGCATTAATTTTGCCCTTGTTGATGTCATCGATATGGTCGGGCGCACATTGAAGAATAGCGGCGCCGATCCATCCGGCATTAATCTTGAGATTACCGAAAGCGCGCTGATCGGTGAACCGATTGCCGCCGAAGCGACATTGCAGGGCCTGCGCGCCCTTGGCGTATCCGTATCGCTGGATGATTTTGGCACGGGTTATTCCTCGCTCAGCTACCTGCACAAATTCACCATCGATAATTTAAAAATCGACCGGTCATTTGTTGTGCAGATGCATGAGGGGCGCAAAACGCGCGACATTGTCGGCGCGATCGTCGCGCTTGCGCAAAATTTTGATCTCGGCGTTGTGGCCGAAGGAATCGAAACGGAAATTGATGTCACGGCCCTGAACATCATGGGCTGCGACAAAGGGCAGGGCTACCTGTTCAGCCGCCCTTTGAGCATTGAAGATGCAAAAAAATATGTGCGGGATAATCTGGTATCTTAAGGATAGCCCCCTTCTCCTCGTCATCCCGGCGGAGGCCGGGATCCACGGATAGATTAAGTTTTAAAAACAACAGTTCGTGCTGACGGAACTGTGGATCCCGGCCTCCGCCGGGATGACGTTAGTTGTTGTGATGACAAGGCCGCAAAACTACGTTGCGCAAAAACATTTGTTCTTATATAATTATAGACAGATTGCTTTACGCGATCGGGGGCTTAGAAACCCTTTTAATCATAGCGGCTGGCATCAGCCGTGATTGATGCTGTTTCCATATTTCGACAGCATCAAGGATGTCGCTTCTCGGTTCTGACCGGGGAGCGGCGGTGTATGTCCAATGGCACATCTCCCGAAGCCTCGGCGCAGGGAGACACGGTCACAAAGACCGTCGCGCCGTTTCTATGATTACGGTTTCTAATCCCCGGTCGCCAGAGAAATCTGGCGACTTTTTTTATTTTATGCGCTAAAATTTTTTGGTTATAAATGATTGGAAATACAATAATCCACCCCCGCTTGAAGCAAAATTTAATCCGCACCACCGCCCTGATCGGCACCGGCCTTCTAATCACCGCTGGTGCTGCGCAGACAGCACAAGCGATTGATTACAACATCACCGGCATGTCGGGCAATATAGATCTTGTCAATGGCGATAATCTGACGGTAACAAGCACCGGCGTAATTCAAGATGCCTATGCCGTTGAAATTACAAACGGTGCCACAGCAGGCTTTATTAACAATGCTGGATTCATAAACGGCTCTACACAGGGCATTTCATTGCGAGGCACATCAACCCTCAGCGGTGGCATCACAAATAGTGGCACAGTTGAGGCAGGTGATTACGCTATATATATTGGTACAAACAGCTTGGTTTCTAATAGCATTAACAATAGTGGAACAATAAATGCTGCAACTGGGCTCTATTTTATAAACAGCACTTTGGATGGTGGAATTTTAAATAGCGCGCTCATCAATGGCAGTAGCGTTGGCAGTCGCTTGCAAAATTTTACTCTCACAGGCGGTATAGAGAATAATGGCACCATTTCGGGTGTAAGCATAGGCCTGACTCTCGCAAATAGTTTACTCAGCGGCGGAATTGATAATACAGGCCGCATCACGGCCTCTATTACAACAGGCCTGAGTATTAATAACACAACCATATCCGGCGGCTTAAGAAACAGCGGCACTATTCAAGCCCCCAGCCGCGGTATTTCTGCATCAAACTCTACTTTGTCAGGTGGTATCACCAATAGCGGTCTTATCACATCCAGCCAAACCGTCTTGAATTTTAATGGCGGGCTGATTGAAGGGGGCCTGACCAATAGCGGTACAATCGATGGGGGCACTGTTGCCATGTATTTGGGTAGTGGCATTTCATTCAGCGGTGATATTCACAATTCCGGTACAATGCAGGGCGATGCCTTTGCAATTGTCGTCGAAGCCACCACTACAATTTCCGGCTCAATTACCAATGATGGCATTATGACGGGAAGTACACGGGATGGTATCGCCATATTCACCAATAGCCACCTTTCCGGCAGCATCATCAATAACGGCACCATTGAAGCCGGGCGGGATGGGATAAGGCTTTCAAGCTCAACCATTGCCGGCGGCATCACCAATACAGGCACGATTGATGCACCTGGTGCTTCGATATCTATTTCATCATCGACCGTTGGCGGTACCGTGCATAATAGCGGTGTGCTGCAGGGTGGGGATTTTGGAATTTCAACAGGCGGCTCCTTACTCACCGATATTTATAATGCGGGCACAATTAACGGCATAGTGAGCGCAATCCTTTCTACCGGAAACACCATAACGGGTGGTATCACCAATGACTGCACACTGATCGGTGGCGATGGTATTGCGTTGGACGTAGGCTCAACAATTAACGGCGCGATCATCAATAACGGCACAATTCTTGGTACGAACAGAGGAATTGCGGTGGGGACGCAGAGTATTCTTGATGGCGGCATCACCAATACGGGTGAGATTACCGGTGCGAATACCGGCATTTATCTTTCCAGCAACATTACCCTTGGCGGTGGCATCACCAATAGCGGTACGATTGCCAGCAACAATTACAATCTACGTGCTACAGACCTTACGCTCAGTGGTGATATTGCCAATAGCGGCGTGATGAGTGGGGTGAGCAATATTGCCGTTAGTTTTATCTCCAGCATTATTACCGGCAATATCACAAATAGCGGCACGATTGATGGTGCGAATTCAGGGCTTCAAACAACATTGTCTACAATAACCGGTGTCATTGACAATAGCGCCTTTATATCGGGCAATAGCGGCATTGCCCTGTTCAATTCAACCGTAACCGGCGGTGTTAATAATAGTGGCACAATCGCATCGGAAGGCAATCTGGGCATCTGGCTGGGTGGTGGTATCCTCAATAACGGTTTGACCAATAGCGGTACGATTATCGGCGGCAACTCCTATGGTATTTGGCTGGGATCATCCTCCGCCCTTACAGGTGGCATCACCAATAGCGGGACTATTACCGGGGATGACAACGGCATACGTATAAGCAACAACAGCGTCGTTTCAAATGGTCTGGTGAATAGCGGCACGATTGATGGTGATACTATAGGTTTGCGTATAAATTCTGCGGCCACGCTAAGCGGTGGTCTGACGAACTCCGGTGCGATCACCGGCATAAATTCTGGAATTGTTGTACAAACAAGCAGCATCCTTGACGGCGGCCTGACCAACAGCGGCACTATATCTGCCAACGACTTCGGTATAAACATCGATACCAGCAGCACCGTTTCAAATGGTCTGGTGAATAGCGGCACGATTATCGGAGGTAGCGCCATTGCCATCAGGAACAACACGCACGTACAAAATGGCTTGACCAATAGCGGCTTGCTGCAGGGCTCAGCTAATGGCAGCGGAACCCTCCTTTTACGTGGGGGATCAATTAGTGGCGGTCTTATCAATAGCGGAACGATCATCGGCACAGGACTTCGCTCCAGCATTATGCTGCAGACAGCCTCTGTTCTGGCCGGAGGTCTTACGAATTCTGGCACACTTAACAGTGATGCCACAGGTTTGCGCATACAATCAGCGTCCACGCTGAGTGGAGGACTCACCAATTCGGGTACGATTGCGGGGGATGACAGGGGAATCTATATTGTCAGTGCTGCTCTCAGTGGTGGCCTGACCAATAGTGGTCTGATTTTCGGTGGAAATGAAGGACTGAATATATTTTCTAATGCGTCAAGCAATGCTGTTGTGAACAGTGGCACAATTACCGGTGGCCAGATAGGTATTAGGAATTCCGAAGGCGCGCTTACTGGGGGCCTTACCAATAGCGGTATAATTTCCGGTAATGTCGGCATAGCTGCAGGAGGCAATCGTGGAGAAATTAGCGGGGGCATCACCAATAGCGGTACAATTATTGGTACGGGCGGAATGGCTTTAGAGCTTCAATCACCTGACGGCCCCACGCCCATCATCATTCTAGGCGGGCGTATTATCGGCGATGTTGTTGATTTCAATCCAGCCGAAGGTGTAGCCCTCACCCCCACAACCATTGCCGGCACTTTCACCTCCGAAGGAAATTTCATCGTATCGGATTTTGATGTGGCGGCGGATGGTGTTTTTACATTTGGGGCGGGCACTACGATATCCAGCTTTAACGATATCGATATTTATGGCCGGATGATGGCGGCGCAGAATGCGGTTGTGACGGGCGATGCCATTATTCGCAATACCGGCACACTGGATGTCATGGGCGATATAAGCGTCAGCGGTGATGTCAGCAATGCGGGCACGCTGCGCCTGGGCGCGGGCAACACCCTTACCTCCGCCACCAACCTGTCCGGTGCGGGCGGGGCGCTTGTGGTCGATATCAGCAGCGCGTCGAATTTTGGATCATGGGTGATAACGGGCGGCGAAGCCAATCTGACCGGAACAAACATCTCCGTCAATCTTCTTACAAATAATACGATTGCGGTTGGTGATGAAATGCGCATCATTAACGGGAACGCGCCGATCATCGGCGGACCCGGCAGCACACCGACGGCGATTGCGGATAATTCCTTCCTTCTGGGCTTTATGATTGTTGATGGCATGGGGGCGACAACACAGACCAACAATACCGACCTGTATATCCGCACGGTGCAGGACCGCACCTTCGAAAGCTTCGCACCGACGCAGAACAGCGCCAGTTCCGGCGCAGCCCTTCTGTCTGCCGCGAATACAAACGATGCGGAGCTTGGTGCCATTATCGGCAACCTGAACGCGGCTTCGTCGCAGGAGGCGGTGATTGATATACTCGAATCCCTGCAACCCGAAACAAATCAGGCCACGGTGGCCACCGCCACAGCCTTCGCCACCACCGTCACCAGCACAACGCAAGACCGTTTGATGAGCCTGCGCCAGGACAGCAACGGCATATCATCGGGCAATGCCCTTGCCGGTGGCAATGTCTGGACCCGCGCCTTCGGCCATCACGCGGAGCAGGATGTACGTGATAATATTGCCGGCTACACCGCCAACACTTACGGCGCGGCGTTTGGTGTGGATAGTGAGGAGATTGCGCAAGATACGATCCTCGGCCTGTCCTTCGGTTATGGCAGCAGCCGGATTAAATCCGATAATATCAATGCAACGGTTACCGATATCAATTCTTACCAGCTGGGCGTGTATGGTGATTATGCGCTGACCCGGACCGCCTTTATCAACGGCGCGCTGGCTTATGCGTATAATGATATTGAAAGCGTGCGGCGTAATGTCGGCGGGCTTGCGGGCCTTACCGCGCAGGGCGAAACAAGCGCGCAGCAATTCACCGCGCATTTTGAAGCGGGACAGGATCTAGCGATCAAATCGCTCGGCGGCCCCGTCCTGACCCCGCGCACGACGGCGACCTACATGTATTACAGCCAGGATGATTACGCAGAAACCGGTGCTGGTGGCGCGGGTCTGAACGTGCAGGCCGATGATCTGCAGATGCTGGAGCTGGGCGTGGCGCTCGATGCCACATGGAAGATTATGCAGGATGACGGGGGCTATTTTGAACCCGGTGCCCATATCGGATACCGGTATGATGTGATTGGTGATGCGGTGCAGGGCACGGCATCCTTTACCGGCGGCGGTGCGGCCTTTGCCACGCAAGGGGCGGACCCTGCGCGCGGCACATTCAACACCGGCTTTGGCCTGTCCTATCACAGCCCGTCACAATGGAGCCTGTCCGCATCCTATGATTTCGAAACGAAGCAAGATTACACGGCCCATGCCGGTGTGATCCGCGCGGGATATAAATTCTAGCTTTTGGCTTTTTTGAAACGCAAAGCACACAAAGGGCGCAAAGTTTTTAGCCTTCTTTGTGTGCTTCGCGTGCTTTGCGTTTCTAATTCTTGAAAAATCAAAGCATCGATTAGATGGCCTGCATTTATTTTTTATTCATGGCCTCTGTCACGCCATCCTTTTTCAGGTAATCGATCAGAACCTGAACATCACCACCGCCCCGTTGAATGACCGAGGAGAAGTCGGAGCGTTGTGTAACCGACATGCTCACGCCTTCAACAATGACATCGACGATCTGGTAGGATTTATTTTTGTAGCGCACGCGCCAGTCAACCTGCACCGGCTCACCACTTTGCGGAATGATAAAGGATGTTACGACGGTATCAAGGTCGCCTTCGGGACGGTTGCTGCGCACGTCAAATTTTTGGCCTTTGTAATCCTTGAAGCGGTTGGAATAGACTTTGACAACCATATTGTTGAACAGGCGCAGATATTCTTTCTGCTGTGCGGGTGTTGCTTCGCGCCAGTAGCGGCCCAGAGAGAAACGGCCAATCGTGTCCATATCAAAGCTGTTCTGCAGCAGCTTCTTGAACTCGCCCTTTTTCTGGTCGTGGGATAATTTATCATTGCTGAGGAAATCAAGTGCGCGTTGCGCCATGCCTTCGATAAAGGCCTGCGCGCCTTCACCGGTTTTGCTGCTGGCCACGGGGGTCGCATCTTTGGCGGCCAGGCTCTGCGCGACGGGCACAGCAAAAGCCAGGGCCAAAACGGTAGAGAACAGAGTGATACGCTTTAGTATAGTCTTCATTTTAAAACCTTCTTTCAAAAGCACCTGTGTTGGCAGGAGGGCGGCGCTTTCACATTCATTATACCATAAAAAAATTCGCTTCAGCATTTATCTGGGTCATAACCCTAACGCTGAAGCGAACATAATAGTTTCATAGCTTAAAAATCAAGCTCATTCTCAGGCGATTACTCGTAATCAGGGATCGATACAGACGGAGAATTGTCGATATCATTATCCCGGACCATCGCCGCACGCTTCTGATAATACGCGCTACGCAGGGCGGCATAGTAATCGAAGGAGTTACGGCGCAGATCATCCAGAGCGTCCAGAAGCTGTTCGCGCTGGTCAACGGCATAGAGACCCATACGGGCATACTGCCAGCCATTATTATCGGTGTTATCCAGATACAGACGGACCGGGTCAGCATAGCTGTCCACAATCATACCACCCGTATCACGCAAGGATGATGGTCCCATAAACGGCAGGACGAAATAAGCGCCGTGATCGACACCCCACACGCCCAGAGTCTGGCCAAAATCTTCATGTTCATATTCAAGACCCATATCTCCGGCCACATCAAAGATGCCGAGCACACCAACGGTCGCGTTGATGACAAAACGGCTTACGCCGACACCGGCACCTTCAAAGTCACCCTGCAAAGTCTGGTTCGCAACGTTAACGGGAGCGCGCAGTTCGCGCAGCACATTGCGGATACCGACGCGGATGCCGTTCGGAACATGGCTATAGCCTTTTGCGACAGGCTCAAACAAAGCCTTGTCAAACACATCGTTGAATTTGGTGATGGCGCGGTTATAACCTTCGAGTGGGTCATATATATCGCCTTCATCTTCCAGGGCGGCTGTCGTTTGTGCGCTGGGCTTGCCATTCGTGCTGCAGCCCGTCGTGAGAGCCGCGCAGGCGAGAAGCGCCAGCGTATAAGATGACAGTGTCTTTAATTTTTGGAATTGCATTCTGTTTGGCCCCTTTGCCTACGCTTGTACCCACATATCTTGAGTAAAGCAGTTTCGTATTACTGTACGGTTAATTTTTTGCAGAAATTTTGAACTATTTAAGCCCCTGAAATCAGGCAACGAATAGTTCTATAATCGAAACGAACAAAAAGCAATATGGGTTCCGATGATTTTTTGAAAAATCCTGGATTAAATCTAGCCTTCTTCGAGGGTTAGCATAGCGCTCACGCCGAGCAGGGTCATCACCAGCGCGGGCGACCATGCCGCCAGCGGCACCGGAATTTGATGCGATGCACCCAAGGCCTGCAGGAAGGAGCTGGTAAAAAATGTTACAAAGCCAATCAGGATTCCCGATGCCAGAAGCCACAAAGCCGCACCCTGCCGGGGGGGGCGCATGGATACCGCCGCCGCCAGGAATATCATCGCCGCAAATAAAAGCGGCTGCGCCATCAGGCTGTGCAAATGGATGCGCAGGCGCGTCGAGTCAAATCCCGTACGTTCCATAATCCGGATATAGGAGGGCAGCTGCCAGAAGGACAAGGTCTCCGGCGATGAAAAACTATCCTCAATCTCCGCGGTGGTCAGCTCCGTCGGCATGGCAAGCCCCGCAATACGCTGAGCCTTTTCGCCGGGACGGTTATCGACAATATCGCTAAATTGCCACTGACCGTCAGCAAGCTGGGCGCTGGTGGCGTCAAGGCGGCGCAGGAACGAATCTTCCTCGTCAAAAAACAGTACCATGACTTTTTGCAGCTTCCATTCCGGCATCTGGATGGCTTCGGCGTGCAGGATGGCGTAGCCGCTATCCTGCAATCCCTGCCCCTGCATCTGGCCCTGGCGCAGCCAGAGGCCTTCATCGAACAGGGCAATTTCGTTCTGCCGCTGGGTCAGGAAGCGGCTCTCAAGCTGCTCGTACTTGCCGATTAACAAGGCGCTCAGCGGGTTAAACACGGCAAGAATCAGTATGCCCGTCAGAACTGCAACCCCGACAATCGGAGCCAGAAACTGCCACACTGAAAACCCTGCGGAGCGTACAACGACCAGCTCATAACGCCGTGTCAGCTGCCAGAAGGTAAACATGGCTGCAAACAGGATGGCGAAGGGGAATACCGTAAATCCGACATCGGGCAGCTTCAAAAGCCCCATCTGCAGCACCAGAATCAGCGGAAAATCATCGATTTTCGTTGCCCGGCGCAGCAATTCCACCGTATCGAACAGGTAAATAATTCCCCACAGACACGCCGTCATAAACAACAGATTGAGGATATAGCTGCGCGCCAGATAGCGGCTTAATGTTGCAGATAAAATCATCAGCGCAGCCCCCGTTTGAATTTCTGGAACAGGCGGCGGCGCAAGCCTTCGCTCCGCTCACTCAGCAGCAAAAACCCGATACCGAGCGGCAGCAACGGTACGGCGTACATGCCAATCAGCCCTATCACAGATTGCCGCGATACGTTAAAGGCGCTCAGGAACAAACCCTGCAGCAAAACGGTCAGCGCAATGGCGCAGGCAATACGCAAGGTCTGCCCCCGGCGGTCAACCGGGCCCAGCAGCAAAAAGACCAGCGCAATCATGGTAAAAGCCGGAGCCAGAAGCGGGCTGACAATCCGGCGGTGAATTTCCAGCATAAAGGATTCGCGCTTGCCGATATCGCGCCGGTCTTCGGTTTCGGTCTGCAGCAATTCGCCCAGCGTACGTTCTTCCGGTTCGCGCCAGCGCTGCTTGACCGGGCCCGTATCTTCGGGCAGCTCAATCGTGTAGCGGGTGAAATCCAGACGGTTCAGCGCGCCGGTTTCCTCGTTCACTTCCTGGCGAGAGCCGTCATAGACAACGACCTCCTGCCCGGCCTCGGTGACGATAAACTGGCCGCGCTTGGCAATGATGGCAACCGGGTTTTCAGTTTCGGCACGGTTATCATACATCATAAGGCCCTGCAGCTCGCCATTAGGCGTACGGTCGCGTACAAAGACGGTCAGGCCGGGACGGATGGAGGTAAATACCCCGGGCCGGAACAGCAGGCTTGAATACTGCGCCTTCACCAGCTGCCGCATATATTGCATGGAGGAGAGCGATAGCGGTGAAATCCACATCGTCACCAGCCACAATATAAAGGTTACGACAAAGGCCATGCGCAGTGCCGGACGCGCAAGGCGCAGCGGCGGCGCCCCCAGCGCCCGCATCACGGTCAGTTCGCTATCCATCGTCATACGGTTATAAACGAACACCGTTGCCGCCATCAAAGCAATCGGCAGGATAATTTCAAAAAAGCGCGGCAGGGTCAGCATGGTGAGCGTCCAGAACGTCATGCCCGACGCCCCGGCATTAATCACCAGCTCCAGAAACCGCAAAGACTGCGTCAGAAGAATAATAGACGCCAGCACCACGGCCGTGAACATGGTCGCGATGATAAGATTTTTTAATAGATAGCGGTCAAAAACCGGCATAAGCCCTCTGGTGCGTTTTTCGCGCAGAGCATATAGTGTGTGAGCGCGAATTCAAAGACTCAAAAAGGATAGACCCCATGGCCCGTTTCACCCCCCCTAAAATTAGTTTTCATAAAAAATCAACAGGCAAGCCCGATACGGCCATTGTGGGTATTTATGCCAAAAGCAATCTTAGCAAGGCGGCCACGGCGCTTGATAAGGATAATGACGGGCTGATCACCCACCAATTGAAAAAGCAGAAAAAATTCACCGGCAAGGCCGGGCAGACCTTGACGCTCTCCTTGGGTAAAAAAGGTGATTTCACCAGCCTGATCCTCGTCGGTCTTGGCGAAACCGACAAGCTTGATCCGAAGAATGCGGAAATCATTGGCGGCAAACTCTACAGTGCGCTGGTCGCAGGCGGCGTGGAAGCGGCCCAGGTGACACTGGATGAAGAACCGGATCTGGTCGCGTCTATCGCATCCGGTATTGCACTGCGTGCTTATTATTTTGATAAATACAAAACGGCAGACAAGGATGACAATTCTGTTGCGCTCAAATCCGTCAGCTTTGTTTCCGTCAAGGCCGATGCCGCCGCCAAGGAATTCTCACCGCTGGCTGATTTGGCCGCCGGTGTGCACCTTACACGCGATCTGATCAATGAACCGCCGAACCTTCTTTACCCCGATTCTTACGCGAAAATTATTCGTGATGAGTTGAAACCGCTCGGCATCGATGTTGAAATTTTTGATGAGAAGAAAATGGAAAAGCTCGGCTTCCATTCGCATCTTGCCGTCGGCGTTGGCTCTTCCCGCCAGCCGCGCGTTGTTGTTATGCGCTACAAGGGCAAGGGCGCTAAATCCAAAAAACCATTGGCTTTTGTAGGCAAAGGCGTGACGTTTGATACCGGCGGTTACAACATCAAACCCACCGGCAGCATGGAAGATATGAAGTACGACATGGCGGGCTCCGCTGTTGTTGTCGGCCTGATGAAAGCCTTGGCAGCGCGTAAAGCCAAGGTTGATGTGGTGGGCATTGTCGGCCTTGCCGAAAATATGGTGTCGTCTACCGCTTACCGCGCCAGCGATATTATAAACTCCCTTTCGGGTAAAACAATTGAAGTGCTCAACACCGATGCTGAAGGGCGTTTGGTTTTATGTGACGCGCTGACCTATGTGCAGCAGGAATATGATCCGCGCTTGATCGTTGATCTCGCCACCCTGACCGGCGCGATGGTTGTCGCGCTCGGCACCGAATATTGCGGCGTGTTTGCCAATGACGATAATTTGTGGAAGGCGCTGGATTCCGCCGGGACCGCCACCGGTGAAAAAGTCTGGCGCATGCCGCTGGATGAGGCTTTCCGCAAGAGCATGGACAGCCAGGTTGCCGATATCCGCAACACCAGCACGATGGGCCGCAATGCCGGGGCGTGTTCTGCCGCCGGCTTCCTGGAGCGTTTTGTCGATGAGGGCCGCGCCTGGGCCCATATGGACATTGCCGGTGTGGTCTGGAATACGACCGATGCGGCCCTGTCGCCCAAACATGCCAACGGTTTTGGCGTCAGATTACTGGACAAAATGATCGCGGATCATTATGAATCCTGATCATGAGATCAGACGCAACGCTTAAATACCTCCCCGCGCATATCGTAGTGAGCCAGGACGATATGAAAGTCCTGCGCCAGGTAGCGGCGCGTTATGCGGTCAGCATTACCCAGGCCGTGCGCGATACAATCAAAACAGCCAATGATCCGATCGCCTTGCAATATGTGCCGCAGGCCGCCGAACTTGTGATCACGCCCGAAGAGCTGAATGATCCGATTGGCGACGAACCGCACAGCCCGGTCAAGGGCATCATCCACCGCTATCCTGATCGCGCGCTGCTGACCCCCGTTAAAGTGTGTGCCGTCTATTGCCGCTTCTGCTTCCGCCGCGAACAGGTCGGTCCGGGACAAAAGATTTTATCCGCCGCAGAACTGGAAAGTGCACTGGATTATATCCGCGCGCATAATGAAATTTATGAAGTGATTTTATCCGGCGGCGATCCACTGATACTCAAACCAGAAAAACTGAAGGCCCTGATCACCGCCTTGTCCGCCATAGAGCATGTGCAGGTCATTCGTATCCACACGCGCATCCCCGTGGCCGACCCGCAACGTATTACCGACGCGATGGGTGACGCGCTGCAGACCAGCAAGGCACTCTATATCGCGATCCACACAAATCACAAACAAGAGCTGTCCACGCTTGCGCAAGAAGCATTTGCCCGCCTGATCAAATATGGCTGCACATTGGTGTCACAAACGGTTTTGCTGCGTGGCGTCAATGATAATGCGCAGGCGCTAGAGGATCTGTTCCGCCGCTTACTTGCCTTACGCGTGAAGCCGTACTACTTGCATCATCCCGATCTTGCCACCGGCACCAGCCATTTCCGCCTCAGCATTGCCGAAGGCCAAGCGATCTTCAAACAGCTGCGCGGGCGCCTGTCCGGCCTTGCGCTACCCACCTATGTCCTCGATATCCCCGGCGGGTATGGCAAGGTGCCCATCAGCGCATCTTATGTGCAGTGCGATGAGGCCGGAAATACTTATGTCACAGACCCCCAGGGCCATACACATTTATACCCGCCGCTTTCTTGACACGCGCCTGTCTCCCTGCTCTAATTCCCTTATAAAAAAATAAATAAAACTATAAACAGGGAGCACATCATGAAAATATCATTCGCACCGGATTCCGGTGCCAAAACCATTATCATTCCGGTTTTTCAAAATAACGTGCTGGGCGAAACAACGCGGCTGGTGGAAACTCTTTTCCCCGGCAACCCGGTGGTCGCCGCACTGGAAAACAATGAAAAGGGTTTCTTCGGCAAGCGCGGGCAAGTTCATAAACTCGACAAGATTGGCAAGAGTGGTGAAACCATTTTATGCGTGGGCATGGGGTCCGCCGCCACGCTGGATGAAGCGGCGCTGCGCACTGTGTCAGCCCCTTTATACAAAGCACTGGCCAAGCATGGTGATAACGATATCGCCTTCTGGCCGGATGAGACGCAAGGCAGCCGCCTGTCCGCCGCCGAGATGGGTGTCGTTCTGGCCGATGCGCTGCGCGTGCAGGATTACAGTTTTGATAAATACAAAACCCTGCCCACCGATAAATATAAGATCGGATCGTTTTCCGTGTCCCTTGATGATGACACAAAAGCGAAGGTGAAATATAAAGCCTTGAAGCTGATCACGGACAGCAAGCTGTGGGCCGCCGATCTGGTCAATGAACCATCGAACAAGCTTAACCCCGACACTTATGCCGCACGCATTCAGGAAGAGCTTGAACCGTTGGGCATCATAGTTCGTATCCTTGATTCCAACGACATGAATAACCTCGGCATGAAGGCGGCATTAGCCGTCGGTCAGGGTAGCGCCACAGCCAACCGCATGGTCGTGATGGAATATAAAGGGTCTGGCAAGAAGAATGCCGCGCCGCTGGCGCTCGTCGGTAAAGGCATGACCTATGACAGTGGCGGCTATTCCATCAAACCATCGAAGGGCATGATGACAATGCATATGGATATGGGCGGATCGGCCGCCGTTGTCGGTGCGATGCGCTCGATCGCCCTGCGCAATGCGCAGGCCGATGTTGTTGCCATCGTGGCGCTGGCCGAAAATATGATCGGACCTGATGCCTACCGCCCTGGTGATATTATCAGCAGTATGAAAGGCCTTAGCATCGAGGTTGAAAATACGGATGCCGAAGGGCGTCTGGTTCTTGCCGATGCGCTGACCTACATACAGCGGGAATATAAGCCGCATACCATCATTGATATTGCAACACTGACCGGTGCCGCAGCGGCGCTTCTGGGTCCCAACTATACCGGCGTGTTTTCCAACACGACAAAATTATGGGATCGTCTGCAAGCCTCCGGCGCGGCCGTCGGCGAAGAAGGCAAACGGCTGGAGCTGGCGGAGAAATTTTCCAAGGCCGTCCGGGGCGACCGTTCCGACATCCGGAACGCAACAATGGAAGACCGCCGGGACGGTGCGCACAAGGCCGCCGCTTTCCTGCGCTATTTCATTGATAAAAACGAACAGGGCAAAGATAAATGCCAATGGGCGCACCTTGATATCGCCGGAACGGTTGCCAAGAAGGGCGAGATCGCCTATGGATATGGCGTGCGCTGGCTTGACCGCCTGATCGCGGATTATTATGAACCGAAGGCACCGGGCAAAAAAGCGCCGGTGCCCCAACCATAAGACGGGCCTTATGACCGACATACGTTTTTATCATATGCAGACCTCCACATTGGCGCAGGCTTTGCCTGCGCTGCTCGGCAAAGCGCTCGAGCAAGGACGGCGTGTTCTTGTCCGCACACCGGATGAAGCCCGCGCGCAAGCGCTTGATGAAAGCTTGTGGGTTGCGCGCCCGGACAGCTTCCTGCCCCATGGTGTGAAAGGTGATAAATTCCCCGAAGACCAACCCGTTTATTTAACGGATGCCGCCGAAAATCCAAACAAGGCCGATGTACTGATCCTGACCAACGGTGTGGTTGCGGATAATATCGCTGACTACGCCCTGTGCTGCGACATGTTCGATGGTCGCGATGAAGAGGCGGTCCTTGCCGCGCGGAAGCGGTGGGCCACATATAAAGAGCAGGGCTTTACCGTGACCTACTGGCAACAAACCGAAACCGGCTGGTCACAAAAAGCCTAATCTTCTTTGCCGGGATAACGGTTTTTGAAATTGCCCCCTAACAAAAAAGGCAGCCCCATCAGGCCCGCCTTTTTTAATTTCATATCAGCAGAGGCTTAGTTTGCAGCCGCCGGAGCCGCAGCTTCAGCAGGTTTCGCGTCATCATCAGCCGGTACTGCTTCTTCCACAACTGGTGGCGCCAGACGGGCCGCTTCTTCCGCCGCTTGGGCAGCAGAGGGCAAAGCCGGTGCTGCATCTTCCTTCGTGCGCAGATAAGCAATAACCGCCGCACGGTCTTCCGGTTTTTTCAAACCGATAAAGGTCATCTTCGTGCCCGGTACAAATACTTTTGGCTTCCACAGGAAGTGGTTCAGCGCATCATAATCCCATTTTTCGCCCTTGTGGGCCGCCATCGCTTCGGAATAGGCATAGCCACCATGAGTGGCGATACCGCGGCTCATCGTATTCCATAGATTGGGGCCGATACCATCGGGGCCGCCTTTTTCAACGGAGTGACAGGTCGCGCAGGCCTTGAATACTTTTTCACCCGCCGCCGGATCCGCCGCCGCGATCAGAGCGAAAACAGGTTCCGGATTAACCGGACCGGCGACTGCCCCACCGGCACCGCCCGTGGCTTCTTCGACACCCTTCACTTCCACCTTTTTCGGGTGAATGGTTTCGCGCGCGATAAAGCCGGAAAAGGTGGCAATCACCCCGGCCACCAGCACAGCGGCAAAAATCTTATTAAATTCAAAACTATTCATTGGTCATCATCCGACATTGTTGGGCTCTTGAAAGCACCCTATTTATGACTCTTCTGCAAGGACTTGTCGACAGGATTTATTTATAAGGCTATATAATAAGCCCAGATATTAAGGAGTTAATACGGCTATGAAAAAGCAAAATCACAAGAAAATCGCCTTTCAGGGGTTTTTAGGGGCCTATTCCGACATGGCCTGCCGTGCCGTTTACCCGTCTTATGAGACCGTGCCCTGCCATAGCTTTGAAGAAGCATTTAACGCCGTCATCCATAAAAAGACCGATCTGGCGATGATTCCGGTCGATAATACCCTGGCCGGGCGGGTTGCAGACGTCCACCATCTGATCCCCAAGGGTGGCTTATATATTATTGGCGAACATTTTGAGCCGATCCACCACGCCCTTCTGGGCATCAAGGGCGCAAAAAAGGCGGATTTAAAGCATGTGCACAGCCATGTCCATGCGATCCCGCAATGTAAGAATATGATCAAGCGCCTGAAGCTGAAATCCCATGTCCATGCCGATACGGCGGGTGCCGCGTCCGAAGTGGCGCAGCGCAGCGATCCCGCCCATGCGGCGATTGCCTCGGCGCTGGCCGCCAAAATTTACGGCCTTGATATACTCGAATCCAATGTGGAGGATGAAGATCACAACACGACACGATTCCTTGTTTTATCCCGTGAACATAAGGTTGCGCGTTACAGCGCCAGCAAGCCGTTTATGACGAGCCTGGTTTTCCGCGTCCGTAACATTCCGGCGGCGCTTTACAAGGCGCTGGGCGGCTTTGCCACCAATGGCATCTCCATGGCAAAAATCGAAAGCTATGTCGATCCCGCCTTCGGCGTCGCCCAGTTTTATGCCGAGGTTGAAACCCATCAGGACAGCCCGGCCTTCAAACAAGCGCTGGAAGAACTGCGCTTCTATGCGCAAAGTGTGACAGTACTCGGCACCTACGAAACCCATCCGTTCCGCCAGAAGAAAAAGACCGCCCGGAAGCGCGCATAAAAGTCTGATATATAAAACAAATTTATCAGTTTGATTAAATTTGACATAACCGATTCCCCTGATGTATAGTCCTTTTTGATTTATGGAAACATTAGAGGATAGACTGTCATGTCACTCAGGAATAAAAATACGGCCCTTGTTCCCACCGGCACACCGCCCGCGTCCCTGTCCGGCACGTTACAACGCGCCGCCAGCAGCAGCCTTATCAAAAAGCCCACAGGAGCAGGCCTTAGCGTCGTTCAAAGAGCCATGATCACGCAAGACGCTACCATTGGACGCGTTGGCTTTATCATTGATGCCACTGCCAGCCGCGAAGCGAACTGGAAGGAAGCGCAATCGATTCAGGCCCGCATGTTTGAAAAAATCACCGGTGTCGGTTCGTTGCAACTGCGCCTTGTTCATTTTGGCGGGGATGAAATTACCGATCATGGCTGGCAGACAAATGCGAGCGAAGTCCGCTCCGCAATGGCGGGCGTAGAATGCGAAGGCGGCAGCACACAGATTCTCGACGGATTGAAAATCTTTCTGGCCGACCCGGATGTTGCTAAAACAAAAAGCATTATTATTGTCGGCGATTCTTTTGAAGAACCTCTAGCCGATATAGAACCGCTGGCGCGGGAGTTGAGCGCCAAAGGGATCAAGATTTATGCCTTCCTCGATGGTTCTGAAGAGAGCACAGCGGGCCGGGCCTTTAAAACACTGGCAAGCACAACCGGTGGAATATTCAGCAAATTCGGCAAAGATATGCCGCTTGATGATTTATGTGCGGGTGTCGCCCTGTATTCCGTCGGCGGGCAGAGTGCGCTCAGCCGATTGCAGAATGCGCAGGCCCGGCAGTTATTCCTGACGGTAAAACCATAGAGGACGGTGGCAGGCGCATGAGCAATCCAGATCATAATACAGCAGAAGATAACATCACGGACACGCCCGCCGAAGAGAAGCTGCAGAAGCTGTATGACCAGCTACCGCCGATTATTGCCCTCATTACCGAGGATAATATTAATCAGGGGACCGTGGCCGTTAAAAAGCTGCTGGGACATTTCAGGAAAATTAATGACCTGGAAGAAAGCCTGCTGCCTGAAGGGCAGATGCACACTAAGCTCAGCCTGACACGGTTGTATGAGCTGGCGGTCAATGGTGGTGGCGCGGATGCTGACGAGCTAAAACAGGCCAATGCGGCCTTTGCCGAAGAAAACACCATACTCGTGGAAACGATAGAGAGCCTGACCTTTCAGATTCAATCTTTGAAGAAGAAGGCCGCCGATGAACTGATCCTTCAGGGAAAATCACAAATGGTACCCCTGGCAGATTTGCGCAGCGCGCTGACTGATATTACCGGAACAATGAATGCCGTTGAAGCCCAACTGTCCTTTCTGGGCAGCGCGCCCGCCACCGATGAAGCAAACTCCGCCAAGCCGCTGGACCAGCGTCTGGCCGAACAGATCAGCACTTTTGATGATATTTCTGCAGACCTACTGAAAGCAACGCCACAAACCACCAGTTTTGCCGGACGTATTCTGCGCCGTGCGGGATTTGCTTACGATTATAAGGATATGGCTGCCGTGCGGCAACTGGTCGTTGCGGTCCTGAAAGCCAACCGCACACTCGCCGAAGCCATCGAGACATTAAAGCCCGCCCGGGAACAGATGGAAAAACTGGCCCAGATCATTGCGCTGCTGGAGCTTCATGCGGGACATGAAGAACGCCAGAGCACCGATTATGCAGAAGCCCTAAAGGAAATTGAACGCCTGCAGACGCAGCTCAGCAGGCACCAAGACGCGCATAGCGGACTTGAGGAGATTGAAGCCACTTTGCAGAAAAAGAATGAGGCACTCAGCGCCCTTGAAGAAGCACTGGTAGAAAAGCAGAAAGAATACCGTGAGCTGGCTGCAACGGCTGATATCACAAAACTGGCAATGGAAAATAAAAGGCTCCAGAAGGAGAAAGACTCTCTGCAAAATACGCTTGAAGAGAAGAAAAAAGAAATCTGTCGGCTGGTAGATGAAAAAGCACAGCTTCAAGAAAAATCCATGGCCGATCTTACCATCCTGCGCGGACGCATGCGGGCAATTAAAAATGGCTGGCTGGTGGAAAAGCTGGAGTCAGAAATTTCAAGTTTGCGGGATACAGCTGCGTCATTTGAGAAAAAATACGAAGATGAAAAAGAAAAGCGTCAAGCTTTTGAAGAACGCGTAAACATCTGGGTCCAAAAAGAAGAAACTCTTACACAAGAGCGCGACACGTGGAGAAACCGTGCAACCCTGAAACTAAGCTTTATAGCAGCCGCCGCGGGCTTTACAGCACTGGGCGGTTATGCCGGCGCGGCCTTCATGCAAGGTTCGCTTACCGGCTGGTTGCCGGCCTGGTATTACGGCCTCTGCGTGGCCGTGCCCGCCGGTGCTCTGGCGGCATGGGAAATGATGGATCACGGCTGGGATCTTGGTGATGTAGTGAAGAAAGGTCTTAAGGGAGCGGCCGCTGGCCTGACCATTGCCGGTATCGGTAATGTGCCCATCGCGATTGATCATGGAATGCGTTATACGCAATATGCCAATGAGGCAGCAGAGACAATCAAGAAGGAAAAGCAAGCCTTCTACAATAGCATCACGGGACATGTGGTCCAGATCCTATATGATCCGGAAACTAAGCAATATTCATCCGTGGATCTTGCCGATCGTTATAGCAGCCAGGTAATTACTCTTGATTTCACCGATCGCGCCAAACCGAAAATATCGGCTGATATCCTGCAAACACCCACCAATGACGCGGATAAAAAGCAGCAGGCGCAGCCCACACCAACACCGTCATCATAATATAAAAAAAAGCGGAAAATATTTATACGGCGCGGGGAACCGGCATGGCCGCCCGGATTGTTTCGATTTGTGTTTCGATCTGGTAATTACAGGGGCGTGTATAAAAATCATCATTGAAATCGGGCCCCTTGCTCTCGCTCAGGTAATTGCCTGCGCCCGCCCCCATATCACCCAGTGCTTGCGCCACTGCGCGCGGATAATCAGGATTCATCGTTGTACGCGAAAAACAAGGCACCACATGACGTCCACCCTGCATAAAATCGTTAAAACACCGGCGAATACGACCCACGGAAGATTTCTTCAGTTCGCTATATTTACGCGCTTCATACGGTTCCATGGCGGGGCTGATAGCAATCCAGCCATCAAACGCATCCCGCAAAGCCTGCTTGAGTTTTACGGGTGAATTACAAATTTCATTTACCTTGTCCATACTATAGGCACAGATTTCTTTCTGGTACTGATCCAGTGATATGATAAGAGAGTGACTATATTCATTATTATCGCGTAAGGTATGTATGGTCTGTAATGCCACACCGAATTCAATAGCGCGCGCATCCGCCTCCAGAAATGTGGAGCATAATACTTTTTCCGCGGGTGCCGTGGGATGGAGTATTTTTACCGGCAAGGCCAGATGCTGCCAGCCATGACGAATTTCATGGCCCAGAATCATGGCATTGACACTGTCCCCATATTCAACCACACCGGCTTTGGCTTTGCGGGGGTGATAAATATATCGTCCCTCTACATCCTCAAGCTCATCATTCTCTCTGAAAATAATTTTGCGCGTTTTAGAAAATTCATGCAGGCTGGCCCCTAACGGCCCGGCGCGCAGGGCATCCAAATGGCGGGATATATGTTGCGCCCTAAAAGCACGGCATGTGCGTCTGGTTACGAGATCATTTTTTATAAAAAAAGGATTGGTCTGAGCCATAATAATACCCTGATAATATTTTCATAAAACTATGCTTTTCCTGCGGGTTTTGCAAGTTTTTTCATAAGAATTAAAAGAGAGCCTTTTCATCACAGTTAAAAATTATCGTTTATTTATAGTGATTTACGAGATGCCTAAAATTGTTAGGCTCACGGGCTATCGCGTGATAGTCTGGGACTTCAGATAATCTAACGGAGATTTGATATGCCCACCCATGCTCAGCTTGCCGCCCGTCTTTTAAATGACGCCGCCCAGTTTTTCCGCACCATCGGCGAACAAAACGCCCCGCTGGCAGCGCAAATGGAAGAAAATGCCAATGTATTTGAACAGGTCGCGGTATTGGTTGAGCATGACCCGAATGGCGAGCTGGAAGAATAACCACCATCACGCAAATAAAATCATAATCCACCCCCTCTTATGAGTTTGCTTGACATGTGACCATATAGTCACCTATTATAAATTATGGATGACGTCTTTAAAGCTCTCAGTGATCCTCATCGCCGGGCCATTCTGGATCTTTTGCGAAAGTCCGATGGCCGCAGCCTGTCTGATCTGGAGAAATATTTTCCGGAGATGACACGTTTTGGCGTGATGAAACACTTGAAGGTTCTCGAAGACGCCCTTCTGATCGTAACTAAAAGGCAGGGGCGGTTCAAATATCATTACCTGAATCCCATGCCCATACAGGATATTGCTGAACGCTGGATTTCGCCTTTTGCCAAACCGTGGACGCAGGCGATCAACACGCTTAAACATCAAATTGAAAGGACAAATACAATGACCACCAAACCAAAGCACATATATGTCAGCGTGATTAAAACAACGCCGGAAAAACTCTGGCAGGCTTTAACCGACGGCAAGATAACGCCTGCTTATTATTACGGAGGGGCATTTGAAGGAAAAATTGAAAAAGGGGCAAACTATGTCTATCATGCTCCCGGCGGCGAAGGTTGCTTCGTACGCGGCACGATTGAAGACATTATTCTGCATAAAAAATTAGTAACAACGTTCAAAGGTGAGTGGATGCCCGACATGGAAAATGATGCGCCCAGCCGCGTGACTTGGGAGATCGAGCAACAAGGTGAATGCTGCCGCTTGACGTTAACTCATGACCATTTTGAAGGCGAGACAACAACGTATCAAAACACTGGCAATGGATGGCCGGGCATTTTATCCGGTCTTAAAACATTTCTTGAAACGGGTGAGCCTCTAAACTACAACCCGATGGCGGCGTAAGGAGAAATAAAGGAGAATATCGGTTAGGCTTTAGCCGCCCGTCGTCATGATATAAGTGGCGCCGAAGGCTATGATGCCGCAAAATACCGCGAAACAGCCGGCCATGATTGTGCCGGCGTTTTTGTGCGGGGTGTGTTGCCAGATTTTGATGCTGGTATCGCGGTTATGGGCTTTGGCGGCATCGAAAGATTTTTCTTTGACTTCGATTTTATGATATTGCCCGGACTGGAACAGCGTTTCTGCCTCCAGCAGCGCGTGGTGGCGGTCTTTTAAAATGCTGTGGCGATGCCATTTTTTTGCCGGTTCGTGCGCGGCCTGCGGGCGCTCAAACACATAAATTGAATATTCCGGTGTATTTTCAAATGCTTGCATTTCAAACCCCGCCATTATCGGTTGCCCTTCTACTCAGGCTCACTTTATCACTCAGTCTTTAAAGAATTATGTACTCCAGAGAACGAATCATGCTTTGCGCACACCACCACTTAACGCCAAAAGAATTAACAAAGGGTTAATAAATACGCAGATGCGATACGGTCTTTTGCCATGGAAGCCTTGTGTTTCCCCGCTTCCAGCGTTAAGATTTAAGAACGTTCCCGCCCTGATTCTCCGGGCTGTCCCCACCCTGCTTTCATTCCTTTTCGGTTACCGCCCATGACCCGTTATTCCCGTATTGTCCGTAAGAAAAAAAGCCGCCTGTCCCGTTTTATCCCAGACACGGTCCAGTCCTTTATCGCCCGTCGGGTGGTTGATGCGACCGGTATCGCGTTTTTATTGTGCGGCATTGGATTTCTGGCGGCCCTTGCCAGCTATAATAATACTGACCCTTCGTTGAACACGGCGCAGCCCGAAGGGATGCAGACCATCCATAACTGGATGGGTGTCCGCGGTGCGTATCTGGCGGATTTCTTTTTGCAGACTCTGGGTCTGGGCGCAGCGTTATTCGGCATTATTCTGGCCGTGTGGGGCGTGCGGATTTTGCGACGCCATACCTTGCGCCCCGTCTGGCTGCGTTTTAGCATGAGCTTGCTGGCTGCATTATTGGCATCCATGGCGTTCGCGCGCATTCTTGCCGGCGACTGGCTGATCAATTCCTGGCTCGGCGGAGCGGTCGGCACAATGCTGCTCAATAGCGTTGCCACACTGCTGCGCGGTGTTGCCAGTGGTCACGTCCACACAATCGCCGCATGGCTCGCTGGATTTCTGTCCATCCCTCCATTTTTATATGCGCTGGCAGTAACCAGAACGGAATTTAAAACCGCGATGATCGCGGCATGGGGGGCCCTGTGCCTTGGCATGGAGCGCGCGGGCACTGCCGCCGAAAAATTCACTGGATGGGTCAGCCATTACAACGATCCGAAATATAAACCCCAAGCGGAGAAACCACGCAGCGTTGCCGCCAAGCGCAAAGCCCCGCGACTCAGCGATGCGGAAGACCAAGATCTGGATGATGAAATCGACAGTGGTCTGCTCGCGGAAGAAGAGGACGAAGAGGAGGACGAGGAAAACAGTGCACACACATTGCCGCAGCCACGCGCCTCAACCTCCAACATCAAGGTAATCAGCCCGCAAAAAGCGACACCGCCCGCCTCACCCGGACGCCAGACCAGCTTCGCGCTGGAAACACATGGCGACTGGGAAATGCCGCCGATGGAACTGCTGCAAGATGTACCGGAAAATAATGCGGAAGACGAAGCGCCCGATGAAGAAGCCCTGCGCAAAAATGCGGAGATGCTGCAGGCTGTCCTGCGCGACTTCAACGTTGAAGGCGAAATTGTATCCATCCATCCCGGCCCCGTTGTTACATTATACGAACTGGAACCCGCGCCGGGTGTGAAGACATCGCGCGTGATCGGATTATCCGATGATATTGCACGGTCAATGTCTGCTGTATCCGTGCGTTGCGCCGTTGTACCGGGCCGCAATGTCATTGGTATTGAAATGCCTAACCGCCGCCGCCAGACCGTGTATATGCGCGAGCTGCTGGAGACCAGCGACGCGCAGAAAACAAAGGCACACTTACCGCTGGTTCTGGGTAAAGATATTGGTGGTCGTCCGATTATTGCGGATCTCGCGAAGATGCCGCATTTGCTTGTGGCGGGCACCACCGGCTCCGGTAAATCGGTGGCGGTCAACACAATGATCCTGTCGCTTCTTTATCGCCTGCCCCCTGAAAAATGCCGCTTTATTATGATCGATCCGAAGATGCTGGAACTGTCCGTCTATGATGACATACCGCATTTATTGTCCCCGGTTGTGACCGAGCCCGGCAAGGCCGTTGTCGCGCTGAAATGGGCGGTGCAGGAAATGGAAGAGCGTTACCGCGCGATGTCAAAACTCGGCGTGCGGAATATCGAAGGCTATAATGAACGCCTGCGCCAGGCCCTGAAAAAGGGCGAGACCTTGATGCGCAAGGTGCAAACCGGATTTGATTCCGACACCGGCAAACCCGTGTATGAAGAACAGCCGCTGGATATGACGGAACTGCCCTATATCGTCATCGTCGTCGATGAATTTGCCGACCTGATGCTGGTGGCGGGCAAGGATGTTGAAAACGCCGTGCAGCGCCTGGCGCAGATGGCACGGGCCGCGGGCATCCATTTGATCATGGCGACGCAGCGCCCCAGCGTCGATGTCATCACTGGCATTATCAAGGCGAACTTCCCGACCCGGATTTCTTTCCAGGTCACATCCAAAATTGATTCGCGCACCATCCTGAACGAAGGCGGGGCGGAACAATTGCTCGGCATGGGCGACATGTTATACATGGCGTCGGGTGGCCGGGTCAGCCGTGTGCACGGTCCGTTTGTGTCGGATGAAGATGTCGAATCCGTTGTCAATTTCCTGAAGGCGCAAGGCGAACCGTCTTACATCACCGACGTGACCGAAGGTGGCTTTGGCGGTGATTCCGATGTCATGGCGGCCTTGTTCGGCGGCGGTGACGGCGAAGGATCAGGGGATGAGCTGTATGATAAAGCCGTGGCTCTCGTCGCGCGCGAACAAAAAGCCTCCACCAGCTTTATTCAGCGTCATTTGCAGATAGGCTATAACCGCGCCGCAACCTTAATCGAAAAAATGGAAAAGCAGGGCGTCATCAGCACCGCCAACCATGTCGGCAAACGCGAAGTTCTGGTCGGTGATTATTCTGATGCCTGATCCTTCCATCATATAGAAGAGTTTAAAAGGAGCCGCACAGGCTCCTTTTTCTTTAGGAAAAACGCATAAATTCACCGGATTTTAATCTTATTTCCCTATTGTGTGGGTAAGTAAAGGCGATGGCATACCTGTCGCCCCTTATAAGTCATTATAAAAAAAGAAATTTATCAGAGGGTGCCCTTATGGTCGTGGATGCGAAGCTTATTAATGATGCCAATGCAATTTTGCAGGAAGCCCATAATCATGAACGCATAAACCGGGATCTTGACCGCGCGCTGGCCAATGACACAAATCTTGAATCCTTTGCCACGACAATGTTGACCGGTGTTTCACCCGGCAGTGGTTTTCAGGCCACATTGTCCGACTGGAACAAAGCGCGCGCGGATTGGCAAGCGCAGCAGACGCTTTTCACAACGCTGGAGCGTGATGTTTTCAACCCGCTTGAAAAACTGCGCGGCCAGATGCCGCAGAAAAATTATGATGATCTGATGACGGCCTTCGGTGCCGGTCGTCACGCCGATGCGCAGTCTATCCTTGATGCGCATATCGCAGGCTCTGAAGATATCCGTACCGTTTTTTCAACGAAGGCCGGCGCACCCTTGACCTCCGATTTACGCGCAGCCAAAGACGCGCTGGATTTTCATTCCCGCTTATCCCCGGCGGAGCAGCGCATTACACCAGCCACGATGGAAAGCGAAGAGCAGGCGCTTATCACAACAATCGAAACGCACCGCCAGAGCCTTGTGAAAAGTGTGCAGACATCCGCCGAAGTCAGCGATCTGGCCACTTACAAAAAAGACCTTACAGATTTTATCGCGGATCCCGCCAGCCTGCCGCAGCTTGACGCCGAAGATCTTCTACGCCGCGCCCGTTTGAAGCGGGGTGAAATTGCTTTTAGCCTTGGCTTCCTGAGACGGCTGGCGCCCAATATGGCCGTTGCGGCTGCGGCCAAAAAACCCGCTTTCAATACAGCCGCCGCGAAAGCAACACCGCATCATACGGTAATCGCCGTTACCCGCGATCCGGCATTGCAGGCCCGCTTCGATGCGCTGGAGACCGATTATGAAGCGCGCAAGACAAACTGGGCCCAGCGCCTGAAATTAACGCGCGATGCCATTGAACAAATGGATGTGATGGACAAGGACCTGTATGAAAAGCTGAAAGGTACCGGTGGTACGCCGGGTCTGGAAGTACAATTAAAATCCCTGACAAAAATTGATAATATTGTCGAAAAAAGCATGAAATCTTTTTTCCGGGGGAGAATAGAATCCCTGCCGGATCTTTATACGACGCGCACGACTCTGCAGGATAAAATCAACAAACCATTTGGTACACATAGATTTTCTGGTCATTCAACAGCGGCCAGCCGCGACAAAAAAATCCTGAAAATTGAAAACGCGCTGCGTAAAGGTGATGTACGCGGCGCGCAACGGACGCTGAATGGCATGAAGCGTAATTTTATTGTGAATATGTGGCTGAAATTCGCCAACAAAAAACAATATTTAAAATACCAGCAGGATCTGGAATTTATAAAACAATCCATTGCCGAAACCAAAGCGGCGCACAAAGACCTTAAGAAAAACCAGAAGGATGTCAAACGATCCGAAGGGCGCACGGCCACGGCACTTTATAAGCTGGCCCGGTCACCTGATATACAAGCCTATATTGCACGCCATGCGCCGAGTGATCCGAATATGCTGTTCCTGAAAAAAATCATGGATGGTAATTTAAGCGTTCGGCAGATCCGTCAGCATCTGACCTTAAACAATACCGGTACCGCCGGCACGAATATCACATTGCAGAACCTCAACAGCTCGATTGACAGCTTACATGACACCGTCAGCGATGAAGTCCATGAAACACGCAAAAAAATTCACACCGTACAGGAGCAGCGCACCGATATCTACACGCTGCACACCAGCCTGCGGACATTGACGCGGTATGAGCTGATGAAACCGCATAAGGGCACGGCAAAAGATATATTGGAGCCGCTGCGCGCCGCCAGTACGCATATGAATGACAAGGATTTTGGCAAACTCGTTGCCGAGGCGGAAGAGCATAAGAAAAAATGGTCGCTGGACGCGAAGATTCAGGAAAAGCTGGATATCGTTGTCGACGCTCATGGCAAGGTCAAGGATTTCGACGCAGAGTCTTTCCATGGAGAAATCCGGCCCGAAGATTTGCTGGCGGTCAGCCGTCACGGCACCGCCCGCCACCTGCGCCATCTGGCGCCGGGCGGGGTGCTGGCACCTTTATCCTCCCTATTCCCGAAAATGGCGGATTGGGGCCGGGAAGCCACCGTCAACCAAGGCCTCAGCCAGCTGGGCTCGCATTTCAAGGATGTGAACACGAAGGAACGCAAAGGCACCGCACAGGATTGGGACGAGAAAAAACGCAAGAAACGCGGGCCGGGGGCACCCAAGACAAATATTATATGAAGAATTAGAGAAATATTTTTATAATTTTTAATTCCTAATTTTATTGAGAATGATTCACTTTATGCCAGAAACCAGTATAGATTTCTTGTTAAAGCAAAATAAAATATAAGATTGGAAATATCAGTAGAGCTTACAACTTCTGGCAAACATACATGTATACATGGCCGGTTACAGAACCACCTATACCTCCACAACCCCCGGCTGAATATGGCAGGGCATAATTTGAGGTTCGAGAATCAAAACATCCCCCGCTTCCTGTACCAGTTGATACAAGTTCAAAACCAGGTTTGCATCTACACCCCACACGGCAACCACCATATGCAGCATATGTGGAACATCCAGGATGAAGGCCTGGCTGCGGCGTCCAAATAAATTCAGCAGGCCATTTCAAATTACCCGTCATATCTACAGCGCCCCAGCCTTGAGCACAATAACCAACGCTTACACCCTTAACATATGTACATCCTTCCGCATCGGCTGCTGGATCAGCTGGCTGATAAACAAGTCCTTTGCCATTACAACGCACAACTTTATTAATAAGATCATCTTGATTGGCGGGAGCAAGATTGTAGGCGATGAGATCATCAAAATATTGATTATTTTGAGCCATATAACGTGCAGAGGACATAAATACGCTGCTGTCCGGTGCATTACTTAGAAAAGCACAATTACGCGCATCATCGGCTCCAGCACAATTTACACTACGTGAAACACCTTGGGCTGTAAAAGCACCTTTGCCATCTTCCCCAGCGCTAAACACAGTAAAAAGGGCTGTATTTGGTGGGCTGATCAATGAAGTATTCGATTTATCGACAATCCCGATACCGCCCTCATTCATAATTGGGTAGCCGTCAGGATAAGAGGTATTGTTATAGTCTTTAACTGCGTCTCCAGCAGCTACTCGTTCTGTAACTGCATATATTAGACGATTTCCGTAGCCGTCGTTTGTTTGATTTGATGAAATATTTAACGTTCGGAAAGGCACGGCCCCAATTCGTATATACTTACCCGGGGTTTTACTTGCTATGCGATATGTGCCATCTGGCAATAAACCCGTTACACCAGGATCTTCAACAACTTGCGTCTTAGCTGCGTTAAGTGTGACGTATTGGTTACAATCAACCTCTGTGCCATATTGAGGCGTATCAATAGCAGCGCTTAAAGAAGAGGGACAAGGAAAATCTTTTTCTTCTATAGTTTCTGCCTTAGAATAACGTGCAGCAATCGCATCTTGAATTGTAGCTATATTGCTATTAGTTCTCTCTAAGCGTAGGTTTTTATAATAAAGGTCTAGCCCTGCCACTATGCCTGTTATTATGAAACCTGATATGAGCAGGACAATACAAATTTCAATTAAAGTGAAGCCTTTTTTATTCATTTTGATGAGCTTACCTTTTGTTTAAATTAGTTTAGTATTGTAAATCAAAGGCAAAATAAAATCTATAAAATAAATAGGGACACCCCACCCTTTCTTTTATTCAGATTTTTCTATATCAATCATGTATGAAACAGATTGTCACGACCACCTTGGTTACATTAGCCCTGCTCCTTGCGCTGCCCCTTGACGCGGCGGCGCAACAAACGCCCGCACCCGGCACACCGAGCTCCCAGGCGCTTTTATCCGAGGCGCTCGTGCCCGCGCCGCAAGCGATTGAAGCGTATCTGCAATCACTGAAAACCGCGAAGGCGCGTTTTCTGCAAACCGCACCTAATGGCAGCCAGCTGATGGGGACATTCTATTTAAGTCGCCCCGGCAAGTTACGTTTTGAGTATGATAATGTCGAAGACTTTATCGTCGCCGATGGCATTTTCATTTATTACTACGATTCCGAACTGGGTGAACAATCCAATGCCCCGATTGGCCAGACTCTGGCGAACTTCCTGCTGCGACCCAATTTAAAGCTCAGCGGTGATGTCACGATTGTTGATATGCAGCGTATCGGTGGCCTGCTGCGTGTAACATTGCGCCAGACGGATGAACCGGGCGCGGGCACATTGACCCTGGGCTTTTCGGAAGGGCCGCTGGCTCTGAAAAAATGGACAGTCGTGGATGCCGCCGCCGGCACAACGGAAGTTGAACTGTCGGAGCTTGAGCAGAATATCAAGCTGCCGGAGTCCCTGTTCACCTATCTGAAACCAAAATCAGCCAAGCCCGGCTATAACCGATAATCATGGCCGCCCCCCTCTTTCCACCCGCGCCGCCGCCCGCAACACACAAGGCGCTTGTGACGGAGACGCATGACCTGACCGGCGACATCCGCCGCATTATCTTGTCCCCGGTTGATAATTTTACATTCAAGGCCGGGCAACATGTCTGGATCGGATTTGGTGAATTTGAACCCCGCCCCTATTCCATCGCCAGCGCCCCGGCGGGTACGGATTTTGAAGTTCATGTGAAAGACAGCCATACCGGCGGGGCCAGTACCTATGCCGTGCGTTTCCTGCACCCCGGGGAAATGGTCAGCCTGTCCGCGCCGCACGGCCATGCCATTTATGACCGGAATATGCACGGCGCGCACCCGGTCCTGTTCGTGGCCGGGGGGCTTACTATCACCGGCACCAAGGCGCTGGTGGAAGCGGCCCTCGCTGATACCGCCCGCACGCAGCCCGTGACATTATACTGGAGCGTACGGGGGGAAGAGCATTTATACCTGAACGATTATTTCAAGGATCTGGCGGCCCGCGATCCGCGCTTTCACTTTCACACAATCATTGAAAATACTTTGAGCCCGGCGGTAACGGGCTTTTTGCCTTCGCATGCCGCGCCCCATGTCTTTATTACCGGGCCGCGGCCCATGGTTGAAGTTTCACGCCGGATTTTTGAAAATCATGGTGTTCATCCGTCCTTTATCCATTATGATCCGGCATAAGGAGCGTACAGTATGAGTTTCACACCACAGGCCGGACCATTAGATACGCTGATCAAGGCGCTGGCCAGCCTGCCGGGGCTGGGGCCGCGCTCGGCCCGGCGTATTGCCCTGCATCTTCTGACCAATAAAAACAAAACACTCCAGCCCTTTATCGCGGCCCTTAGCCAGGCGGGGGAGAAAATCTGCGGCTGCACGATCTGCGGCAATCTGGATATGAGCGATCCATGCCAGATCTGCAACGATCCGCGCCGGGACAAGGGCACGATCTGCGTCGTCGCCGGTGTCGCCGATCTCTGGGCGATTGAACGTACGGGGGCATACAGGGGGCAATATCATATTCTGGGTGCCGTGCTGTCGGCGATGGACGGCATCGGGCCGGATCAGTTAAAAATTGAATCGCTGCAGGCCCGGCTCGATGACTCTGTGGTTGAAATTATCTTGGCGCTCAGCGCGACAGTTGATGGGCAGGCCACCGCCCATTATCTCACCGACCGGATCCTGATCCGCCGTGCAGAGCTTAAAATCACACGTCTTGCCCATGGCGTGCCGGTGGGAGGAGAGCTTGATTACCTCGATGACGGCACCATCGCCACCGCCCTGAAATCCCGCGCCCGGCAATAAAGTGTTCGAACGCAAAGCACGCAAAGATAACAAAGCACACGAAGTCTTTGCGTAACTTTGCGTGCCTTGCGTTTCAAAAACTATTCTTTTTCCGAAATATAAAGCGTGCAATTTGTATCCACGCGCAGGGCGGCGATATAGCCGTACTGCGCTACGGCACCGCCGCCAATGGCCACATCATAATAAACACCCGCCGGGAAATAATGGTCGGATGTCGTGGCCGTAACGCTGGAACTGCCAAATTTGATATAGACGGGGCCGGTGGCATAGAGGCTTATGACGCGCGTATCGGCCGCAAAGGCAGTGGAATTACGCGCTGATGTCGCCGTCACCGTCAGAGCCCGGGCGGTGCCGTCCTTGAAACGTACGGCCGGGATCGGCGTGTCGTTAGTGTCACGTGGTAAAATGGTAGGCATGGGGAATCTCCTTTAAAGCTTGAAAATGAACAATAAAAAAACCCGCCGCAAAGGGCAGGTTTTGGATATAATTCGGGTCAGTACAGCTCTATAATGTTCTATATTTGTTCTTTTTTCAAGATTTTATTGTGGGTCAAAATGCAACACATGCTGGGTAACCAGTGTGCCGACCGGGATGGTGATAAGACGTACGGCCAGATCCACGCTCATAGTCGGTGTCGATGACATATCGGTCAGCTGCTTGAGTGCTTCGCCAAAACGGTTGGCGGCATCGGTGGGCTCTGTCTGGTAAAGGGGGCGTTGCAGCATCAGGCAAAATTCATTCTTCGCAGTCTGGGCGATAATATCGCTCTGCCGCCGTTCGCGGACCAGAAACTGGGACAGGCGCGCCATCGCATAATCCGACGCGTACGGCCCTTCGGTCTGCTGGATATTGTGGTAATTCGTGATGCTGATAAACAGCAGATAAGCCTGCTCCGCATAGCGGTCGGCGCGTTCCAGCGCGGACAGGAAAATCTGGTTAAAGGCGGATTTGGCAATCACGCCGCCAGCCGACCGAAAATCCTCGGACTCGTCACCTATACGTTGAACCAGATGCCGCAAGCGTCCGCCGCTTTCAACAATTTCGGTCAGCTGATCGGCGCTGAAATCAGGGCGTAAAACGTTATTTGCGCCGTCCTTGATGACATCTGCCGGCGTCAGGTCAGGTGAAATAAGGATAATATAGGGATAATTGCGCCCGTGACGGCGTATAGACAGCACAACAGGACGCGCATGCGGCAGGGGTGTCGGGTTGCAGATGACCACCTCAAAAACTTCCTTTTCCAGCAGCGCCAGCGCATCATTGCGCACGGCCACTTCCGTCACCTCATGCCCCAGAGGCTCCAATATCGCCCGCATTTTTTGCATTACGGCGGCATCCTGGTCATTAACAAGAATTTTCATATTGTGGATTCCTATAGAAAACAGTCGGTTGCAAGGCCCATTGTACCTTATTCCACCATTGTGCCAAGAGACTCTTAACAAAAACCTCTACATCGATGGAGGCTTCACGATTTTTGATGAATTTATTTTGACATTCACCCCTTGGTACGTTAGATACACACCACCTGACTTATGGACCTAATATAGGCCCCGATGCCCAGATGGCGGAATTGGTAGACGCACTAGCTTCAGGTGCTAGCGATCGCAAGGTCGTGGAGGTTCGAGTCCTCTTCTGGGCACCACGCTTCGCATGGCGCAGCCACCCTTTATATTCTTATTCCCCTGCAAAGCCCTCCCATCACGCGAAACCGCTTGTTTCCGGGATTTCGTTCCAGTAAGTTTAGGGCTGCAATTACAAAAAGGCTTAGTTTTATGACGGTTACACTACATCAGGGCGATTTGCCGAAGGACTTGAATCTGGGCTCCGCCATTGCGGTGGATACCGAAGCCATGGGTCTGAACAATCATCGCGACCGTTTATGTTTGATCCAGCTTTCTGCCGGGGATGGCAATGCCCATTTAGTCCAGTTTGCGCCCGGCGGCTATGACGCGCCCCATCTTAAAAAATTACTGGCCGATCAAAAAGTATTGAAGATTTTTCACTTCGCGCGCTTTGATGTCGCCATTATTAAAAAATATCTGGAGGTGGATTGCACGCCGCTTTACTGCACCCGCATTGCGTCCTATCTGGCGCGCACCTATACCGACCGTCACGGCCTGCGCGATTTGTGCCGCGAGCTGCTGGATGTGGAGATCAGCAAGCAGCAGCAATCCTCCGACTGGGGCTATAATACACTCAGCCCGGAGCAACTCAATTACGCGGCTAACGATGTCCTGCATTTGCACAGGCTAAAAGAGCGTCTGGACTTGATGCTGGCGCGCGAAAATCGCCAGAAGCTGGCGCAGGTAACGATGGATTTTATCCCGACCCGCGCCGCCCTTGATCTGGCCGGCTGGCATGAGATTGATATTTTTGCGCATTAATAATGACAGTTTATTGGGGATGAGGCCTTGAGCGTTTTGCCATTTGATAAAAAGAACAATGATGACAAATCCCATGCCGTACGCGTTCTGACGGAAGAAGCAGCGGCATTGACTATGCTAGCGCAATCGCTTGATGACCGTTTTACCAAGGCCGTTGACGCGATCAACACGACAAAGGAAAAACACGGGCGCCTGATTATTGCCGGTATCGGCAAAAGCGGCCATGTCGGGCGCAAGATGGCAGCAACCTTTGCCTCCACCGGAACACCGGCCTTTTTCGTTCATGCCAGCGAAGCCAGCCATGGCGATCTGGGCATGGTGACCCCGAATGATATCGTATTGATGCTGTCCTATTCCGGCGGCAGTACGGAGTTGTCCGACCTGATCCACTACACGCGCCGCTTTGGCATTACACTGATCGCGATTACCGGTAACCCGGACAGTGCGCTGGCGAAACATTCCGATATCGTATTGCAGCTACCGAAGCTTCCCGAGGCCTGCCCCAATAATCTGGCACCGACGACATCGACGACGATGACGATGGCGCTTGGTGATGCGCTGGCTGTTGCCCTGCTAGAGCGCATGGGCATGACACCGGACCAGTTCAAGGTTTTCCATCCGGGCGGCAAGCTGGGCCAGCGCCTGCTGAAAGTTACGGAGTTGATGCATAAGCTCGACAGCCTGCCACTGGTTTCTGAAACCGCGACGATGGGCGATGCGCTGATCCCGATGACCAGCAAAAATCTGGGCTGTGTCCTTGTGGTTGGCGCAAAAGACACGGAGCTGAAAGGCATTATCACCGACGGCGATTTGAAGCGCCATATGGGCCCGGATCTTCTGGCAAAATCCGTCACGTCCATTATGACGACGACACCAAAAACAATTGAAACCGGCGCACTGGCGGCCGAAGCCGTCAATCTCATGACCAAGGTGCCGGGACAATATTTAACCAGCCTCATCGTGCTGGAACCGAGCGGCGCGCTGGCCGGATTAATCCGCCTGCAGGATTGCCTGCAAGCGGGCGTGGCGTAAAGAGAGAGCCATGGCCGACCAGCAAGACCAGACACCGAGCCTTGCGCCCCTATCCACGGAACGCAAAACGTTCTGGGATGCGCCCGCCCGCAAGGCCGCCGTGCCGGGCCGCGCACATAGCCGCATTATTCGCAGCATGCGCTTGCTGCTCCCCCTGATTGCGGTGGGTGTGGTCGGGCTGCTGATGGCATGGCCGCGTGTAGAAGACACGATGGCCCCGATCCCGGATCAGGCACAAAAATCGGGCCAGGCCACAATGGGTAAAAATGAACTACTGAACCCGTCTTTTGAAAGCGAGGATTCGCATCAGCGCCCTTACCATGTCAAAGCCGACCGGGCCGTACAAAATACGCAGGACCCGGAAGTTGTCATGCTGGATAAGCCCCGCGGCGATATGATGATCAATGATAACAGCACTGTTTCACTGGAAGCCGATTCCGGCAAGTACCGCCAAAAGCAGGAACGGCTTCTTCTGCAGGGCAATGTCAAACTGCTGGATGCCGAAGGGTTCAGCATGACGATGGATAAATTGCTGGTGGATGTGCGCGAACAAACGGCCATTTCCGATACACCCGTATGGGGAAGCGGCCCTGACGGCACGCTGGAAGCCACGGGCCTGAAAGCCGAAGGCAAAGCCGGAACACTGATATTCACAGGGCCTGCGCGCCTTGTCCTGACACCGAAGGATGAAAGTGCGCCCGCCTCACCGGCTCAAGAAACCCCGCCTGCCATTATTTTTGATGGCACGGCGGCACAGGAATAAGGATTAAAAACATGATGAAAAAATACGCTCTTCTCGCCGGACTTTTCAGCCTTGCCCTATGCCAGGCGCCTGCCGTCATGGCGCAGAACATACCGCTGGGCGCAAAAGGCGAGCCGCTGGAAATCGAAGCTGACGAAACGCTGGAATGGAACCGCGAGGCCAAGCAATATGTCGCGCGCGGCAAAGCCAGCGCGAAACAAGGCGAATTTCAAATTGAAGCCGACACATTAACTGCCGATTACCGCGAAAGCGAAAAATCCAGCACCGATATTTACCAAGTGACCGCCGAGGGCAATGTCACAATTACCAATGCCGGGAATGTCGCCACGGGCATGAAGGCTATTTATAATATTGCTGATGGCAAAGCCGTGATGACCGGTGATAATTTAAAAATGACATCCCCCGAACAAAGCGTCACCGCGAGCGAGCGTTTTGAATATGACGTGACCGCCAACACCGTAAAAGCCATTGGCAAGGCCGTCGTTATTCGTGGTGACCAGACCTTAAGCGCCGATGAAATGTCCGCCCTTTTTGAAAAGGATGCGCAAGGACAAAATAAACTGTCCCGTATCACCGCGACAAGAAACGTCGTCATAAAAACACCGACAGAAACGCTGACGGGCAGTCACGGCGTCTACACCGCCGCCACACAGATTGCGGAGATTAGCGGCCCGGTCCGCATTGAACGCGGGCCCAATATATTGGAGGGCCAGCGCGCAGAAGTGAACCTGGCGACCAACATAAGCAAGATTGACGGCGGCCCCGGAAAAGACGGAAAACCCGGCCGTGTGCGTGGCATTTTCTACACAAGCGATACGCAAGCCCCTGTTCCACAAGCAAAAGATGATGCGCTTTTGGATAAGGTGACAGACTCGCAATAAAACGCTATTTTAAGACTAGAGAGTTTATACTGGTAGTATCATGACAGACAAAACAACATCCCTGCCGGACGGTGTAAAACCCCGTCACCTTAAGCCCGTTTCCAAGGGGCTGCAGGTTGAGCATTTATCAAAGTCTTACAAAAAACGTCCTGTTCTGCGTGATGTCAGTGTCGGGATTCAGCGCGGCGAAGCTGTGGCGCTTCTCGGGCCTAACGGTGCGGGCAAGACGACATGCTTTTATATTATCACAGGCCTGATTGCCGCCGATTCCGGCTACATCATGCTGGACGGGCAGGATATCACCGCACTGCCCATGTATCGCCGCGCGCGCCTGGGCGTGGGATATTTGCCACAGGAATCATCAATTTTCCGCGGCCTGACAGTGGAAGATAATATCCGTGCCGTGCTGCAGGGGCAGGGTTTGAAGAAAGAAGACCAAGATATGTTCCTGGAGGATCTTCTGAATGAATTCTCCGTCACGCATCTGCGCCGCACACCGGCTCTTGCCTTGTCCGGTGGTGAACGCCGCCGCGTAGAGATTGCACGCGCGCTGGCCAGCCGTCCGCAATTTATCCTGCTGGATGAACCGCTGGCCGGTATTGATCCGATTGCCGTATCCGAAATTCGTGATTTGATCAGCCACCTGAAAACGCGCAATATCGGTGTTCTTATTACCGACCACAATGTGCGCGATACGCTGGATATTGTTGACCGTGCCTATATCTTGCATGATGGCAAAGTCCTGCATGAAGGCACACCGGAAGAGATCGTGGCGCATGAAGATGTACGCCGCGTCTATCTGGGCGAAGGCTTCTCTCTCTGATTCTTTAAAACGGATAGGTTTTTTCCAAAGCCCGCACACCATCGGTCAAGGTCAGGGTAACACTCTGGCCTGACAAGGCTGTGGCCAGATTATCCATACCGGGCGGCTTCGCAATACGGACCAAACCTTTGCGAGGATCATCCTTGTCCGGAATAATTTCTGGCGGGGCCCATATAGACACACCTTGCGCCTCCACAAATAAATCGATTTTCTGAAGGCCTTTATTCGCCTCCACCTGCGCCACCAGCGCGTCGGGGCCCAGTATAACGCTTTTGATTGCCAGCGCTGGACCATCTTTCTGCGCGGGCAGTTTTTCAAAGGCACGCGCAATGACCGCCGCCGATGATCCTTCCGTCTCCGCGCCTGCCGGCAGGGATGCGATCAGCGTAATCGTTTGCGGTACGCAAATCTCATTGCACACCATGATATCTGCCTTCAGGTTAAGGGTCAGGGCTTCGCCGATAATTTTCGGTTTGATCGTCAGCGGAAACAAAACCGTTCCTTCATACCCAAAACTCTCCATATCCATAAAGGTATAACGGCGCGGGATGGGCCAGGATATAACAACATCCGCCACATTCTCCGACGCGCTCCAGTCAAAAACCGGGGGCAGGCCGCCCGCACCGGCCATGCGCCAATACATATGCCATCCTTGCGCCAGCCGAATCTCAAGCGCCGCGGGAATGTCCGCCCGCGTGCCCACAGCCTCCACCGCGCTTATCAGCCGCCCTTGCAGGTTTGATGCGGATTGCCACGGCGTTTCCAGCGCCGATGCACGCGAAAAATGGAAAGTCAGGGCCAAAAGAATCAGAAAAAATAACGAAATTTGCCGCATAATTATTTTCACCATGCTATGATAATGTTTATCTTTGATACAATATTCTTATTCACAATTACATCAAGCTGATTTTAAAAATATGGGAAGCCGCAAAAAGCCAAACACTGATAATTACCTCGCCGGGCGCATTCTGATGGCGATGCCCGGCCTTGGCGATACACGGTTCCATAAAGCCGTTATTTTTTTGTGCGCGCATGATGAAAAGGGCGCGATGGGCCTGGTCATTAACCATGTCATGCCGGGCGTTGCGCTGAAAGAATTACTGACGCAGCTTAATATCAAACCTTCTTCGCCCGATAACCAGATCCTGAGCCTGCCGGTGATGAGTGGCGGGCCGGTGGAACCCGCCCGCGGCTTTGTCCTGCATACACCGGATTTTCAGCAGATGGAAACGATTACAATCAACGAATCCTTCTGCGTCACCGGCACGCTGGAGGCGTTAAAAGAAATTGCTACCGGCAAAGGGCCGTATAAAATGCTGTTCGTTCTGGGCTATGCCGGGTGGAGCGCGGGGCAGCTTGACAAAGAAATTCAGCAGAATGCCTGGCTGATTGCCGATGCCGATCCAGATCTTATCTTCAAACCCACCCACGAAGAAAAATGGAACGCCGCCATCCGCACACTGGGTTTTGACCCCCATTTACTGTCCGGCGATGCGGGGCATGCGTAAGCTGCCCTCTATGTCTTTAATCCATTTTTATTTTTTGTCGTCGGCGTAGCCTGCATATCCGCTTTTGCCGCAGATGGTGGCAACATGGCTTTGAATTCTTCATAGGACTGCGCTTTTGAGACATCACCGCCCGTTACCAGTGTCGGTGGTGATGCAAGCATCGTTGACTTGACGATATTTATAAGGTCTTGCTTTGTAACTTTCTGCAAAGCGGCCTGCGAATCGCGCGTCACACGCATTCTGTGCAGGGGCGAAGACACATCACGCGGCCCGGTTGTTTCACCGCGCGCGACAATCTCCCGTGCGCAGGCGGCTATCGTCCGCTGGAACAGATTGTCATCAATTTTTCCTGCCGCCATATCGGTTATAATACGGGATATTGTTGGCAAAACGGTATCTGCCGTCTCGGGCCGTGTGCGCAGATGGATAGAAAGAATTCTGTCCTGATCCTTAAAGTCATTGAAAACCGTGGGGCTATAAACCTGACGCTGATCCTGACGTAGATGTTTTAATACTTGATTGTGGATATATGTCCTCAGGACACTACTCTCTGCATATTTTCTAGCGGAGTCCTGACTGGTTTCATTTTCTGCGCCGCCGGTGATCTTAAAGGCGATACCAAACTGGGCCTGCCTTACATCCATATCCAGGTGAGAATATCCACCTTTGTAAGACGCTTTGCCAGAAGGTGGCGGCTTGCCCGGTGCAGGAAGATCGGGCAGATGTCCAAAATTATTTTTTATGTCGTTAAAAAATCCCAAGCCGGATGAATGACCGGTAATTTCAATCTCTGCGTTTGAGGCTTTATAATAGCGCGCATGGAAGTTTTTTAGATCCTGTGCATCTAGATTCTGCAAGGTTTCTTCATTCCCGATCACCGGCTCAACTTGCCCCTTTAGGTCAAAGGCAACGGATTTTATTTGTGATCCGATGTTTTTCTCCTGCTCCTCGCAGTGATCATGATATTCATTGATTATGACACTGCGTTCCTTGTTCATATCATTATCATCAAATTGCGGCTTGAACACCATCCGCGCCGCCAGCGCCTGGGCCAAGGCCTCGTTTTGAATACCCTTGGGGCTCATAAAGCAATAGGTCGTCCATGCGCTATTGGTGTAGGCCTCAATCGATCCCCCCAATGCCTTGAACTCATTTATCATCTTGCGGGTTTCCGGGTCCTGCGTCTGAAAAATTATATGCTCAAGAAAATGCGCAGTGCCTTGCTTGCCCGGCTCGTCCTGATCCCCGCCGCAGCGCAGGCGAAGCTGCAGACGCAGCATTGTGTCTCCCAAAGATTCTTTCTGTGAAATCTGGAGGCCATTCGGCAAGCAGCGGCGTGAAATTCCGTTAAATTGCTCACAAAGGGAATTAGCCCCTCTATAAACTTCACCAAGCTCTGCCTGTAAGCGGTCCCTCAATGTATCAAATATTTTTGTCAGCATTCACGTTACCGCACACAGTTTTCCTGTCCAGATTATGGAATAAAAACCCTAATTTTTTGTAAAGATACGAAATTTAAGGCGTGCGATGGGCGCGGATAAAGCTTTTCATCTGCTGCAGATCCGGCTGCATGACTGTGAAATGTTCGGTTTTGTTCATGACAAGGGACAAGCGGTCGGGCATGGCGGGCTTTATGCCTGTGGCCTTTTCTACCGCTTCCGGGAATTTTGCCGGGTGGGCGCAGGCAAGGCTGATGACCGGTATATGCGGATCATCTGCCAGAGATTTTGTCGCCGCGGTCAGGCCCACCGCCGTGTGTGGATCAATAATCTGCCCGGTTCGGGCGTGGCATTCCCGCATCATGGCTAGCGTGTCTTCATCGCTGCACCGTACCGCCGTGAAAGCATTTTTTGCTGTCTCGTGAAGGGCAGGAGACACAGAAAAAGATTTATCCTGCGCAAACTGCGTCATCAGGGCCGTTACGGATTTAGCGTCCTCCCCCAGCAATTCGAACAGATAGCGTTCAAAATTGCTTGATACCTGAATATCCATACTAGGGCTTAAGGAGGGTGCGACAGCACCCACACTCATCGTGCCGCTTTCAAAGAATCGAGTAATAATATCATTACGATTGGTGCCAATCGCCAGCTTATGCACCGGCAAGCCAATGCGGCGCGCGGCAGAAGCCGCGAACACATTCCCGAAATTCCCAGTCGGCACAGCAAATGATACCGGACGCGCAGGCGTCGCGCCCAGCGCGGTGGCGGCCGCCACATAATAAACAATCTGCGCCATAATCCGGACCCAGTTAATCGAATTCACCGCCGACAGATTAATATCATGGCGCAAAGCTTCGTCCGCAAACAGGGATTTCACCAATGCCTGGCAATCATCAAAATTACCCTCCACCGCAATGGTGAAAACATTCGGCGCATCGACGGATGTCATCTGCCGCCGCTGCACATCCGATGTCCGGCCATGCGGGTAGAGAATAAAGATATCGATATTTTTACAATGACGGCACGCTTCAATCGCCGCCGATCCCGTATCACCGGATGTTGCCCCGACAATCGTCAAGCGTTCCCCTCGCTGCGCCAGCACATAATCAAACATCCGGCCCAGAAGCTGCAGCGCATAATCCTTGAACGAAAATGTCGGGCCATGGAATAATTCCATGATCCATGCATTGGGGCCCAGTTGCGCCAGCGGTGCAATAGCGGCATGATCGAAATTCACATCCTTGTATGTCTGCGTAATCAGCGATTCAAGATCATCATCAGGAATGGTGCCGCCGACAAATGGCTTGATAATTGTAAAGGCTATATCCGCATAGCTGCGCCCGGCCAGGGCGGCAAGCTGCGCGGGCGTGAAATGCGGCCAGACCTGCGGCACATACAAGCCGCCATCTGGCGCCAGCCCCGCCAGCATAACATCGGTAAATGATTGGGGCACCCCGCCGCCGCGTGTAGAAATATACATTGTCATGACGCTATTTCATCACAATGAAGCAGGCTTGTCATCGCATTTTATTTAAGGGAGAGCATGGAAAGACGGACAAGCTGCGTTATAAGATCGCCAGCCGGGAGGCCATACTGCTTATGATGCTCCCGGATAGGCTGGATCACGCGCCAATCAATATCTGATGGCCGGCTTAATGGCTTCGGATAGGAGTCAGGGTTATCAATATTGACAAAATACTGCGCCAGCGGTCCGTTTATATCATTCTGGGCCAGTGCTACAAGCCGGTCAGAGAAACTGGCCGGAAATTTCTGGCTGTTCAAGGGTAAGGGGTCCTCTTCGCTGCCAATATAATACCATTCATGGGTGGACAACATGGCGGCCACACCCTGGCGGATTTCGTCATCACTATACAGCCAGTTTTTTAAACGGCTTGCGATGGGCATATCGTCAAGCGCCTTCATCAATGGCGGTAGAGCACACGCCAGATCCGCCCGCACCCTGTCCTGATCGGCAGAACGGACGGCGGCACTTAGAATCTCCGACGGCTTGCACAGACGCCCGAAAGACATGCGGTTAAACAGGGCAGACAAAAAGCGCACACTCTCCGTACGGCCCGCTGAGTTAGAAATGCGGGAGGCTCTGTTAAAGGTCAGGGCCAAAGGACGCGCCGGCAGCTTCCAGTATCCCTCATGAATCTTGATTGCAAAATCCTGATCCTTGTTCTCACGATGCAAAGTCATAAACATGCGCATTGTCCCGTCATAAGACTGACCGTCTTTTTCCACGGCATGCGATGAAATATAGGGCTGCACCATAAAAACCGGATTAATATCAGTGAGCCAGAAATCACGGCCGGGAATTTGCGGCTTATACCGACGCTTGCGTTCCAGCAAATCATGCAGCATATCCGGCAAGGCATCCGCAGCCACGATACGCACCCCGTTGCCCTGCGCCTGATCAACTGGCTTGATGACGTAATAATCATGAGCACCCAGCTTTTTTTGAATATCCTCCGCCATATCCTCATCATAGCGAGCCGGCAAAATAATTGACGCCGCAAAATAAGGGGCCAGGGCTGGCGTTTCATCAATGATCAATTGGATGGCGGCTTTGTTATCCTGCATCAGCAAGAAATTCTGGTCGCCATTGACCACGGTAATTTTCGGATAATGTTTTAGAAAAACCATTTCGGAGCGGGCCAGAATCTGAAAATATTTGTTCTTGCCAATGCTGCGCTCGGGGTAAAGGATACCATCCTGCGCATCCGCAAAACTGCCGCATGTTGCAGAGGCCAGATCAAAAAGATCGGTTTGTGGCCATGCACACTCCGCCCGCTGCTCCGGGTGGAGTGTGGTGAGATAGGGCATGATATGATCATTGGTCATACTGGCATAAGGGTCTGCAGGGAAAAGTTTTTTATAGCCGCTCTGCCCCGCATGATGGCCGGGCATAATCTCCAGAATCTGGATAGGACCGGTTTCCGGCACCTTGATATCAACGGCGAGTGTAAAAATCTGCATTCCAACCCCTTAAAAGTCGGGGGGATGCTAGGACAGAATCGTTTCAAAAAGCAAGAAATATGAAAACAAGCCGCCAAAATAGAAAAAGACAGCTTGTGGGGCTGTCTTTTTCAGGGGCTCAGGGCATAGAAACGGTTATAAAAGCTGCTGCACGACCGAACGCGGATGCACGTCATCAAACAATGTGTCGTGCCAGTCTTTTTGATAAATCTGGTTGGCGCGGCGATGCAGGCGCCCCTTGTCGGAAATAATATCCCAGCATTCGGGATTAGCGATCGCCATGCTGTCAAACGCGCTCTTAATATTGAATAATAAGGGCTGCTGCGATCCATGATGAACACAGCGCGGGCCCAGCACGCGGTAATCCATACCCAGCCGCCGGATGGTATTGAATTGCCGCGACTCCATCATTGTGATTCCGTTGGTGTAACCCTTATCAAGGGCCGCTTCAAACGCCGCCATCATAAGCCCCAATGGCGCATAGGGCACACGGCGGCGGAAGAGTGATAAAGCTTTGGATATTTCCCCCTGATTCCATTCCTGCTCATAATAAACCGGCAGAAGATGACCATCGCGCACACGCTGGCGGAAGCTGGAAATAAAGCAAAAACGCGACATTTCAAAAAGCGTGTCCACCTGCTCTGGCTGGTGCAGCAGCGGGTGATCGACAAGTTTCTGCATTTGAAAACTGTTCCGGATTTTTTCTTCATGCGGGAAGGTTACGCGCACCGTACCAACGGCGAGACCATCTTTCTGGCGGATCAGAAGGAAGTGCGATGAATGCTCATCATACGCATCGCTCTCCAGCCTGTCCGGATGAAGGGCGGGATCGATAAAATTATTTTCACGGCAATAAACCTGGTAGCGCAGCGCAAACACAGCCCGGCGCAGTTCGTCCGTATCGGCATGAACGACTTCGAACATCTTCCAATAGGTATTGAAAAATGCCTGCTGGTGATAGGTCTTCAGCACATTCCCGATCAGGGACTGCGCATGGGGATCTGGCCGCAGAGGGTCGTTCATTATCATCACCCGGACTATCCTAAAGTCTACACATGACTATCCATTTAATACATTCCCATTATAAGGCTGCGGGATTTAAGTGCTCATTAATTATGAAAAGCATTTGATTTGCTTTTTGGGTAAAATTTGTTTAGTTTCAGCGCCATGAGTTTTACGATCCGCCCCGCAACGATTGCCGATGCCGCCGTCCTCGCCCATATCCATGTGGAAGGATGGCGCGCGGCTTATGACGGGCAGGTTGACCCGGATTTTCTTGTCCAACTCTCTGTTTCAGAACGGGAAAGTGACTGGAAACGCTGGTTCGCGGATAGTGGTATGCATGTTTTGCTGGCCGAGGATACGGGCGGCGTGCCGTGCGGTTTAATCAGCTTTGGCAAGCTGCGCACCCCGATTCCAGGCGCGTCCCCCATCCGCCCGCCTTATTCGGCGGAGATTTATGCATTTTATATCCTGCCCGCCTATTGGCGGCAGGGCTTAGGTAAAGAGCTGTTACAGGCAGCAGTCCAAGCCTTGCGCCCGCTAAAGCACCGCTCCTTAAGCCTCTGGGTTCTGGAGAAAAATGCCCGCGCCGTGGCTTTTTACAAGACAATGGGGGGAGAGCGTTGCGGCAAGAAAGATATCGAGATCGGCAAAAGCAAAGTTCGCGATATCTGCTTTGGCTGGCGCGATACGAAGATTATTGCCCCCGAAATTTGACCCTTGCCTGCCAAAGAGCATATACTCGTCCTTATAGCCGATATAACGCAGGGGGGATGTCCATGATTACCAAGGAAGAGATCAAGCCGATGCTCACACGGGCCTTTAACCGCGCCGTTCTTGGCTATACCGGCTTTCATCTGATCGGACTGGAATTCTCTGCAAAGATTGCCAAGGATTTTGGCGGCCTTCTGGGCCTGAAAGCCCCGGTCGCGGCCATTGCCGCCGGTATTCTGGAGCCGGTGCATGACACCTACAAATCCTTGCGTGAAAAATTGCCCCGCAATGAAGGCGAGCAGGATTTTTATGAGATTGCGCAACCGATGCTGACCAAAATCTACGGCAACGTAAAAGATTTCGTGCCGCAGATTTTTGAAAAAGCCAAGCGTTACGCCAGTGAAGCCACTAGCCAACCGACCTTGTCTTTAGCCCCGGCATAAACGGATAATCCGTATAACCTTCCGCACCACCTTTATAGAATGTCGTAACATCCGGCGTGTTCAGCGGCGCGTGATCGCGCAGGCGATCAACCAGATCCGGGTTTGCGAGGAACGGTGTGCCAAACGCAACAGCATCGGCCAGTCCCGACTCCAGCGCCTCTTGTGCCGTTCCCGCATCATAACCGTCATTGACAACGATCAAGCCTTTATAAACCGCGCGCATCGCCTTTGTCACGGCGGGCACAACGGGTTGGCCCTGCGCATTGCGGGATGGTTCTTTCAGATGCAGGTAGGCAAGATTATATTTATTCAACTGCTCCGCCGCGCTGACGAAGGTTTTTTCCAGTGTGCCGTCCTGCATGCTGTTATAACCATTCACTGGCGACAGGCGTAGGCCTGTGCGCTCCGCACCGGCGACAGCCACAACCGCCTCCACCACTTCGCGCAGGAAGCGCGTGCGATTTTCAATCGAACCGCCATATTCATCGGTGCGCACATTCGATCCGTCATGAATAAACTGGTCGATCAAATAGCCGTTCGCCCCGTGAATTTCTACACCGTCAAAACCGGCGCGCAGCGCACGTTCCGTAGCGGTCGCGTAATCTTTTACTGTTTGCTTTATCTCTTCAACCGTCAGGGCGCGGGGCACAACATATTCGCCCTTATCGGGGAGCGAACGATTGGACCCTTCCGCGATAATCGCAGACGGCGCAACCGGCAGTTCATTATTATCCTGGAAAAACGGATGCGATACGCGCCCCATATGCCAGAGCTGCAGGAAAATGCGCCCGCCTTCTTTATGCACGGCCTCTGTCACCTGCTTCCAGCCTGCTTCCTGTTCATCCGTATACATACCCGGCGCATCGCGCCAGCCATAGCCTTGTTTGGAAATCGCCGTCGCTTCGGAAATAATCAGGCCCGCATCCGCACGCTGTGCGTAATACTCCGCCATCAGCGCGTTGGGCACACGGCTTTCGCCCGCCCGGCCGCGTGTCAAAGGCGCCATAAACACCCGGTTTTTGAATGTGTAAGCACCGACTTTGATGCTGTCGAACAGTTTTGTCATAGTTGAACCCTTTATTTAACCCGTTACGACCTTTGTTTTCTTTTACCCAGACATTATATATAGTGGGGTATAGATGTTGAACAGGGCCCCACCTGTTTTTTTAAGGAGGTTCAGTATGAAAACTTTATGGCGTGTTCTTCTGGCTGGTTTAATCGTGGCGATCCCCATGGCCTATGCCCAGATGAGCCATGCGGCAGAAAGCCTGACCTTCTCCGATGGTACAAAAATCATTATCGAAGGCACCCGCGCCTATATCACCGGGGAAGACGGCACAAAAACGCCGGTTCCCGACGGTAACCATGAATTGTCCAATGGCGATGTCATCACCACCGAAAGTGGCGAGATTATTGCGGGCCTGAACCACTAGCTCCTGAATTTTATTGCATAATTTACGCGCGTCCTATATGCGTATGGGCATGCGCGTAACCTAAAAAAGTTAATAAATCCATGCAACAATCCGCCCGTATCAATGCCGTTCTGGAACTGTCCGATAAAATCGGGAGCAGCCGTATACCCATGGATGGCACCGTCGGTGATTATATGCGCCACCGCCGCTATATCGGTTCCAAGGACCGCGCGGATATTGTCGAGCGGTTATACAGTATGACCCGCGCCTATGCGCGCATTACCTGGCATCTTGACCAGGTCACAAAAAATGAACTGACCCCGCGCTTATATATGATTGCGTGGCTGGTTCTTGGTGAAAATAAAAGCGCCGAGCGTGTGCAGGAATTATTCAACGGTACACAATATTCCCCCGATCCCTTAACCGATGATGAAATCACCGTGCTCAATGCCCTCATTGGCCGCACATTAAATGACGCGGCCCAGCCCGATGATGTGCGCAGTGAAACACCGCCCGCCTATGCGGAGTCTTTGCGCGCTTATTTCGGTGCCGATTTTGAAAAGGAAATGGCCGCGATGGTCAGCGGCGCGACACTTGACCTGCGCGTCAATGTGAAAATGATTGAACGCGATAATGTTCTGTCCTCCCTTGGCAAGGACCGTATCAAAACGGAACCAACCCCTTATTCGCCGTGGGGCCTGCGCGTTGAAGATAAAGTTTATATTTCGCAGACCAAAGCTTTCGTCAAAGGCTGGATCGATATTCAGGATGAAGGCTCACAACTTATCGCCTATATTTGTAACGCGCAGCCGGGCATGCAGGTTCTTGATTACTGCGCCGGTGCCGGCGGCAAAACATTGGCGCTGGCCAACGCCATGCGCGTCAAGGGCCGCATCGTCGCCATGGACACCGAAGCCGCCCGCCTGGAAAAAGGCCGCCAGCGTTTCCGCCGCGCCCATGTCAGCGATATTATCGAAGTGCGTCCATTATCGGATGAAAAAAACCGCAAATGGCTACGCCGCCAGAAAGAAAGCTTTGATGTGGTCCTTGCCGATGTTCCCTGCAGCGGCACCGGCACATGGCGCCGCAACCCCGACACACGCTGGCGCGTTTACGGCCCCGGCCTTGCCGAACTGCTGACCGTACAAGCCGATATTCTCGACCGCGTCGCCAAAACTGTTAAAGGCGGTGGCCGTCTGGTCTATGCCACCTGCTCCCTGCTGCCGGAAGAAAACGAAAAACAAATCGAAGCCTTCCTCGCCCGCAACCCCGATTTCGCCGTCATGCCGCTGGCACAAGCCTGGCCCGATGGCAACCCGCCGGGTGATGGTCCCTATATGCGCCTGACCCCGTTGCGTCACAATACGGATGGGTTTTTTGCCGCCGTCCTAACGCGCACAACATCGGCAGGACCCTTATTCGAAGCCACAGACGAAGAATAAATCCCTTGGGGACAAGTCCCCAAACCCCTCTTCTTTTATCTCTTCTTTTATTGAGAACAAAAAGAAGCGCCGCAGGCATTCATATTGTTTGAAATGCCTGCGGCGCTTTATTCATGGGCATATCAAGGAAAAGGGGCCCGGGGACTTGTCCCCGGAAAATAAATAATCTCCCTTATGCCGCCGCGCTTTGTTTAGCCTTGGCGCGCATGGATTTTGCGGCTTTGACCATGTGTTCCAGCGCGGGTTCAACTTCCTTCCAGCCGCGGGTTTTCAGGCCGCAATCCGGATTAACCCACAGCAAAGACGGATCGATAACGGCGGCGGCTTTATCGAGCAAATCGACCATTTCCTTTTCCGTCGGGATACGGGGGGAGTGGATGTCATAGACGCCCGGTCCAATCTCGTTCGGGTATTTGAAGGCCTGAAACGCGTTCAGCAATTCCATTTGTGATCGTGATGTTTCAATGGAGATAACATCAGCATCCATCGCGGCGATGGAATCGATAATCTCGTTGAAATCGGAATAGCACATATGGGTATGAATCTGCGTTGAGTCCTCCACGGTGCAGGATGTAATGCGGAAATCATCAACGGCATTTTTCAGATACTGCTTCCAGTCGGCTTTGCGCAGGGGCAAACCTTCGCGTAGCGCCGCTTCATCAATCTGGATGATGGTAATACCGGCTGCTTCAAGATCGGCAACCTCATCCCGGATCGCGAGAGCAATCTGGCGGGAGGTTTCGGAGCGCGGCTGGTCATCACGCACAAAGGACCATTGTAGGATCGTGATCGGACCCGTCAACATACCCTTCATCGGGCGGGATGTCAGGCTTTGCGCGTATTTAGACCAGGCCACCGTCATCGGTGTCGGGCGCGAAATATCGCCGAAGATAATCGGCGGCTTCACGCAGCGTGAACCGTATGATTGTACCCACCCATTTTGGGAGAAGGCAAAACCGGAGAGCTGCTCTCCAAAATATTCAACCATGTCATTCCGTTCGGCTTCGCCATGGACCAGGACATCCAGATCAATTTTTTCCTGATACCGCACAACATGTTCGATTTCCTTTTTCATGGCCGTTTCATAGGCCGCCGCATCAATCGTGCCTTTTTTGAAATCGGCACGGGCTTTGCGGATATCCGCCGTTTGCGGGAAGGACCCGATTGTGGTTGTCGGGTAGGCGGGCAGCTTGATTACATCCTGCTGCGCCTTGCGACGCGCGGCGAAGGGTGATTTACGGCTCAGCATATCCGGGGTGATCGCCGCTACACGCGCCTTCACATCCTTGTTATGAATGCGGGACGATGTTTTGCGGTCGGCCACGACACGGTCGCTTTCTTCCAGAAAAGCCGCAACCGATTGACGGCCCGATGCCGCGCCTTTGGCAATGGCGGCAATTTCATCCAGCTTCTGCGTGGCATAGGCCATCCAGCTTTTCACCTGCGGATCCAGCTTGCTTTCCAGCGCCAGATCAATCGGTGTGTGCAGCAAGGAGCAGCTGGGCCCGATCCAGACCCGATCACTGCCCAGCGCTGCAATGGCTTTTTCCGCCAGTGTCAGCGATTTTGACAGATCGTTCTTCCAGATATTGCGCCCATCAACCAGACCCAGTGACAGAATCTGCTCTTTCTTAATAGCTTTCAACGCCGCGTCCAGCTGGTCTGGTGCACGCACCAGATCAATATGAACAGCCTGCACCGGCAGGGAAAATGCTAGTTCCGTATTTTCCCGCAAGGCTTCAAAATATGTCGCGGTGAGAATTTTCAGATCCGGCACAGATTTGCGCAGTTCAGCATAGGCGTCCGTATAAGCTGTCTTCCAGCTATCGTCCAGATCAAGGGCCAGGAACGGCTCATCAATCTGTACCCACTCCGCGCCGCGCGCCTTCAGGCCATTCAGAATTTCTGCATAAACCTTCAGCAGGCCGGGCAGTAATGTCAGGCGGCAGAAATCGCTCTTCTTTTTACCCAGCAGCAAATAGCTGACCGGGCCCACAATAACGGGGCGTGCCGCGATACCCGCGGCCTTGGCCGCTTCGAAAGATTTGAAAATCAGGTCGCAGGATAATTTAAACGCCTGCCCTTCTTCAAATTCCGGCACGATATAGTGATAGTTTGTATCGAACCATTTCGTCATTTCCATCGCGGTGACTTTATCGTTACCGCGCGCCATGGCGAAATACAGATCATTATCAACTTTACCGCCATCCCAGTTATAGCGTGCCGGAATACAACCCAGCGCCGCCGTTAAATGCAGCACATGATCATAAAGCGCAAAATCAAATGACGGGATATGCGCGATACCGGCTTTTTGCTGCAGCGTCCAGTGCCGTGTGGCAAGCTCCTGCGCGACCACGTCCAGTTCTTCACGGGACAATGTGCCTTTCCAGTACGCTTCCGTTGCTTTTTTAAGTTCGCGATCCGCACCGACGCGCGGGAATCCAAGATTGGTGGCTAGAACCATAATTATATCTCCTTTAAATAGTGTGTTTGTTAATTGATTGAATAGTAAATCTTACGCTATGGACTGACAAGCCTTCAAAACCATATCCGCGCGGTTCAGCGTATAAAAATGGATATGTTCCACCCCCGCTGCGACCAGACCTTCGGCCTGGCGGCAGAGTAAATCATTGGCAATTTCCAGCGCGTCTTCCGGCTTGTCTTTTACCTTTTCAAAGGTTTCATGCAGTGCGGCCGGTACATGCGCCTGACACGCAGTGGCAAAGCTCACCATCCGGTCAAAATTGGCAATGGGCAGAAGGCCGGGGACAAGCGGTGTCGTAATTCCCGCCTTTGCCACCTGGTCACGGAAGCGCAGGAATTTGTCATTATCAAAGAAAAACTGTGTAATCGCCCGGTCCGCACCCGCATCGCATTTCAGCTTCAGCGCGGCAATATCCGCCTCCAGACTGGGTGCTTCCGGATGTTTCTCCGGATAGGCCGCAACGCTGATCTCAAATCCACCGCGCGCCTTTAGCGCGCTGACAAATTCGCTGGTGAACTGGTAATGCTGCCCTTGCGTGTAGTCAGGTTTTTCCCAGCCCTGCGGTATATCACCGCGCAGGGCAATCACATGGCGGATATCGTTGGCAATAAGCCGGTCGAGATAATCGCCCACCTGCCCCTTATCCATACATACGAATGTTAAATGGGAGGCCACAGGCAATTTCGTGCGCGCCCGCATATCCCGCGCCAGCGCCAGCGTCCCGTCGCGGGTAGAACCGCCCGCACCAAACGTCATGGTCATAAAAGAAGGGTTGGATGCGGCCAGTGCCTCCACCTCCGCCCAGAGCTTTTCAATGCCGGGCTCGCTTTTAGGCGGGAAAAATTCGAAACTATATGTCGTCATGGTCAATCCGATAATAAAAAGGCAATTCTGCAACAACCGCTACAGGCAGTGACAGTGCCGGAAAATATAAATGATGATGTGATTTGGGCAACGGAAAATATGGGCTTAGGAGCCCATGAGCATCATAACAGAACTTGTGATCTCAAAACATTGCATGGCTTATTTATATGCCATGCACAAAAGGCTGGCAAGACAAATAATAGCGCTCCGCGTTTTATTATTGGGGCTGGGGTACCATCGGTCCAAGATTTGCAGGAACATTGCCCCAGGGTTCGGCGACCACGGCGGACAAAGCATTCTTCGGTGAGCCCTCGATCAGCTTGTCACTATGGACCAGATAGATGAAGGTCTTGTTCGCTTCGTCATAGAAGCGCGTAATCTTCAGGTTCTTGAAAAGCAGATTGCGCTTCTCAGAAAAAATCTCGTCCCCGTTTTTCAGTTTTTCTTTGACCACGATCGGGCCGGTCTGGCGTACGGCGATGCTGGCATCGGATGTATCTTCGGCCAGACCCACGGCACCCATAAGACCGCCGGTTTTTGATTTGCTGACAAAAACGGTGATGCCGTCAATGGCCGGGTCTTTGAATGATTCGATCTGGATGGAGTCCGCGGGACCGAACCAGCGATGCGTGGTCTTGACGCTGCCCACATCACTGACCTCCGGCTTTTTACCGCAGCTTGTCAGGAAAAAGGAGCTGCCCGCAGCCAGGGCGAAGGTGGCAAGAAAGGCGCTAACTCTCATAATCATATCTCCTTTAGGGTCATGGGTACGTTTATATAGGCCAAAAATCAAAAATATGTCAATAATTCACGTGTTTTTATTGACATAATCAGTATTGTTGGGGCATGATCCCGCGATGACACAGCTCGCCCTTATAACGCCCGGCCCGATGATAAATGGCCGCAAAGCCCTGCGTGATATAACGCGGGCTGTCGCACTGCCGGGGGTGTCTGCCCAACTTATATTCTTTACTGCGCCGGGTACGTGCCACGACTGGGCGACGGAGGTTAAAAATAATTTCCTGATTGTTCCGCCTGTCTTTCGAACAATCGCTGCCCGCGCCGGTCTTTGCGTTTATCTGGCCAACCGGCCAGCGGATCTGGGTTACGTCAGCAACACCCCGAATGAAACAGATTTTTATAAGCGCAGCGATATTGAACTGGGTGCGTTCTACACCGCGCCCCAAAAGGCGATTGTTATTTTCAAAGAGACATTCAGCAAACTGCAAAACGACTTTACAAGAGCGTACTATAATTGCGGTCCGCAAATTGCCGCCCATGAATTTATGCACGCGCTCGACGATATATTAAAGATCAGCGCAAGTGCCGCGGCCATGACCGCGTATACAAAAGATGCCAACGGCATTACGATGACAGAGAAAAAAGATTTTGGCTATCTGCTGCAGGACGCGCCACGCGGACCGGGCGAAGCCTTCGCCGAAGCTGCCAGCAAGATCTGGACAGATAAAACCATCACACCGAATATGCAGTTCATAAACTGGGGCCATGTTCTAAGATGGCTGGATACGCATCTCGATAAGATTGCATATAGTCAGAGCAATCAATACAGACCCGCGGTGTTTAAGGCGCGGTAACGAGCGGTCCGAGATCCGGCTCAATCGTTCCCCACGGCATCGCGGTTACGGCGGAAATTGAATTCTTCGGCGATCCGCTCAAAACCCGGTCGCTATAAACCAGATAGACAAACGTCTTGTGCTCCGCGTCCCAGAACCGCACAACATGCATATGCTTGAACAGAAGCGAGCTTTTCTCCGAAAAGATTTCTTCGCTGTCTTTCAGATTTTCTTTTACGCGAAGCGGCCCCGTCTGGCGCACGGCGATGCTGGCATCGGAGGTATCCTCGGCAAGGCCCAGCCCGCCCTTGATCCCACCAGTTTCAGCCTTGGCAACAAACACAGTGATGCCGTCAATCTTTGGATCATTGAAGGCCTTGGTCACAATCTTGTGGTTGGGACCGATTAATTGAAACGCCGTATCGACAGACCCGACCGTCGCCGTATCGGGATTATCGCAGCCCGCAACAAGCAGTAACGCCAGCGCGCAGATTAAAAATTTCTTCACGCGGCACCGCCCTGCGCGATAAAAGTTTTGACCAGAAGCGCCATGCCTTGTTCGGCCATTTTGGCACCGCTCAGTGTCTGGTCATGCGATAACGCCTCATCACTCATCCCCGCGCCCAGATTGGTAATGGCGGAGACACCAACACATTTCAGGCCGCAATGGCGCGCAACAATATTTTCCACCGCCGTTGACATACCGACCGTATCCGCGCCCAGCGCCTTGCACATGCGAATTTCCGCGGGCGTTTCAAAGGTCGGCCCCATCAGTTGGATATAAACACCCTCGCCCAGATTTTTGATACCGGCATCCTTGCCCGCCTTCATGATTTTCCCACGCAGGTCTGCATCCCATGCATTTTCCATCGGCGGGAAACGCGGACCCCATTCATCATCATTGGGGCCCACCAGCGGATTGAAACCGGTGATATTAATATGATCGGAAATCGCTACAAGGCTACCCGGACCATATTCCGTACGCAGTGACCCGGCGGCATTTGTTAAAAACAAAATCTCGACCCCGAAAGTTTTCAGCGTACGGATCACATGCTTGATCGCGATGGCTGCTGCCTCCGGGCCTTCATACAGATGCTTGCGCCCCTTCATAAAGATCACCGGCACACCGGCAACGGTTCCGATCTGCAACGTCCCCGCATGACCGGATACGGTCGGCTTCGGGAAGCCCGGTATATCCGTAAAGGGAATCGTCACCGCATCTTCGATCAAATCTGCAACCGCGCCCAGCCCCGACCCCAATGTCAGCGCCATTTTCGGTTTCAGCCCGTTCGCACGGCTTTCAAGGACGGCAACAGCATCTTGGATCAGGGTCATAATAAAGTCTCCTCGGACAGGTCATTGTGTAAGGCCACAGCATGATAAAAAACGCGCGGCAAAGCAACACCCTAGTTATAGAAAAAACCCTTCATTCCCGAAATTTTAGGGTATGTTTCCGGCAATCGTGCCGCTATACTGCCCTGCATCATTCACCATGAACGACCGGATTTATTATGAGCGCTGCGCACCCCCAAGCCACCCCGACAGTTTTGCCCCACCATGACCGTATCCTGATCCTGGATTTCGGGTCCCAGGTGACGCAATTGATCGCCCGCCGGGTGCGCGAAACCGGGGTCTATTGCGAAATCTGGCCGTTCAACCATGCCGATGAGGCAAGGATCAAGGCCTTCGCGCCCAAGGGCATTATCCTGTCCGGCGGTCCGGCCAGCGTGACGGAGGAAGAATCCCCCCGCGCGCCGCAGATCGTATTCGAACTCGGCACACCCGTCTTCGGTATCTGCTACGGCCAGCAAACGATGGTGACGCAGCTGGGCGGTAAAGTCGAAAGCGGTGATCACCGCGAATTTGGTCGCGCCTATGTCGACCTTGTCGATACATCGCCGCTGCTGGAAGATATCTGGACCAAAGGCGCGCATGAACAAGTATGGATGAGCCACGGCGACCGCGTCACGCAGCTACCCCCTGGTTTTCGCATCGTCGGAAAATCCGAGGGCGCGCCGTTCGCCTTCATCGCCAATGACGAGAAGAAATTCTACGGCGTGCAGTTCCATCCCGAAGTCGTGCACACACCGCACGGGGCGCAGCTTCTGAAAAACTTCACCTACAATGTCTGCGGTTGCCGCGGTGACTGGACCATGGCGGCATTCAAGCAGGAAGCAATTGAAAAAATCCGCAAACAAGTTGGTAAATCCCGCGTTGTCTGCGGCCTGTCCGGCGGTGTCGATTCATCGGTTACCGCCGTTTTGCTGCATGAAGCGATCGGCAGCCAGCTGACCTGCATCTATGTCGATACCGGCATGATGCGCACGGGGGAGAGTGAGCAGGTCGTGCGCCTGTTCCGTGATCATTATAACATCCCGCTGATCCATGAAGACGCATCCGAAAAATTCCTCGGCGCGCTGGAAGGTGTTGAAGATCCCGAGATCAAGCGCAAAGCCATCGGCGCGCTGTTCATCGATGTGTTCGAAGATGTTGCGGGCCGTGTCGCGGGCGACGGCGCACCGGTTGATTTTCTGGCGCAGGGTACGTTATATCCCGATGTGATCGAATCCGTATCCTTCATCGGCGGGCCCAGCGTGACAATCAAGAGCCACCATAATGTCGGCGGCCTGCCCGACCGGATGAAGATGAAACTGGTCGAGCCGTTGCGCGAATTGTTCAAGGACGAAGTCCGCGCCCTTGGCATTGAACTCGGCATGCATCCCGACTTTGTCAAACGCCACCCCTTCCCCGGCCCCGGCCTTGCGATCCGCATCCCCGGCGCGATTACAAAGGAAAAACTGAACATCCTCCGCAAAGCCGACGCCATCTACCTCGAGGAAATCCGCAGCGCAGGCTTATACGACGCGATCTGGCAAGCCTTCGCGGTCTTATTACCCGTCCGCAGCGTCGGCGTCATGGGCGACGCCCGCTCTTATGATTATGTCTGTGCCCTGCGCGCCGTCACATCTACCGATGGCATGACCGCCGACTACTTCCCCTACGACCACACCTTCCTGGGCCGCACCGCGACGCGCATTATCAATGAGGTAAAGGGGATCGGGCGTGTTGTGTATGATATAACAAGCAAGCCGCCGGGGACGATTGAGTGGGAGTAGAAAATGAGCCGCACTCATGCTGTAGTATTTAAGCCACAAAAAGTCCCAGAATTTTCTCCTCAAGAGTACAAAACGGACTATGAATACGCTTATGCCTATAAAAAAGATGGGTGTTGTGTAGCAATTCTAGGGAAAGGTCACGACTATTATAATCTAATTCCAGAAACACCCTATTCACAAAGAACAGAGTTATCTCTGGAAAAATGGATTAAGGAAGTCTTTGGGGCCTCTGATCTAACACCACAAATTAATCCTATTGGTGAGGCTATGCAATGTATATGGCGCCCTGGCATCACGGACAGAACTAGCCTCTCAGCGATATTAAATATCAATCCTCAACAAAAACGATCTGCTGAACAGGCTTTGTATATTTTGTTACAGAAAGTCTCAGATTTACTTCTATATATCGAGCCAAATGGAACGGGCCTGAAGACATACAGCCACAAAACCCGAGAATTATTACTTTTAGCGTGTATGGAGGTTGAAAATGGCTGGAGAAGATATTCACGATTAGGTGGTTGGCCTGATATGTTGAAGACAACCGATTACCACGATCTGGCCCAACCTTTGTATCTATCAGAATATGGCGTACGACTAAGATCAAATGCTCACTCTGATTTCCTACTTCCTTTTTTAGGTTGGGAAAAAAAAGAATCTACAAAATCCATCCCATGGTATCATTCTTATAATAAAACCAAGCATGACCGCGACCAGAATTTTCATGAAGCTTCTTTCATACGAAGCATTGAAGCCGTTGCAGCAGCTATAGTTATGTTCTCTGTTCAATATGGTCCCCACAACCTCCATAGCTCTACAAATATGCTATCATCTCTTTTCAACGAACTTTTTGAAATAAAGCTATTTAATGCAAAACCTGAGACTTTTTATGTTCCCGAAATTAATATGCAGCGTACCGGTACTAGCTTGAGATTGGATAATCAACTGAAAGATATATTACCCTGCCACACTAAAGCACCAAAAATTTTAAGAATTTCTGGTGCGGAAACTCAATATAAAAAGTCGGTACGCCGTGATATAGCCGAATAATAAGGCTTAGGAAATTTTATACCGCGGGCACCCCAACATACGCCGCCACCTTCTGCTTCAACTCTTTAAAAATCACCGGGCGCTGGACATGTGGGATGCCGGGGATGCAGGCGGTTTTGAAATCATTGACGATATGGCGCGCTTGATCATCGCTGCATACACCCAGCGGGCGCAGACGAATGAGGTCGTGATTTTCGGACATGGTTTCTTCGGAAAAGAAATCGCGGGTGGCGGCGTATAATTTATAGCCTTCATTTTGCGGGATCGCGATGACGCGGTTGACGCATTCGGCGAAGGTAATCGGCAAGGTTTCGCGCGCGGGGTTGACGTCCAGAACCGGTTTGCCCGTCACAAGCGCCCCCACCACACCCCAGGCCCGGGTCGCGATCAAAGCGAGCGTGTCTTTGCGTTGGCCAAATCTTGCCTTGGTTTTAAACGGGTCCATAGGGGTCCTTTATCATCAATCCGGTTGTGAACTGCCGCTACCATACCTCATTCCATATGATTATGTCAAATTATGCCGGCTCGGCAGGGGGATGCGGCCTTATTAATCCGCCCCCTTTTAAATATTCTTATCAATAATTTCGCCTTCGATCGGGTCGAGATGATTATAGCTTTCGGACCATTTTCGTTTTTTCTGCACATCTTCATCGGTTTTGTCGGCTTTGCGGTAGCCGGTGTTGACGTGGTCTTCTTCCGCCTGCGCGTCTTCCTGCGCCTCCGCCAGAACGGTTAAATCTTCCTTGGCGATCGGGATCGGTTGGGGGACGGGGTTGATGAGGGGGTTGTCGTCTTCCTTTTCGTCGTCGCCGTCATTGACCTCCACATCTACATTATTGACGGTCGTTTGATTATTCTTCCCGTTATTATTGACGATGGTGGCGTCGACATTGACTTCGTCAATATCATCGGCCTGCACCAGCGGGGCATCCGGCTTTTGCTTTTTTGTGGTCTGGGCTTTTTTGGCCATGGGGGTTCCCTATATATATGTGCGGTATCCCTTACCAACGGGCAGGCCTTGCGTGCGGTTCCGCATTTGCATTTGGGGGAAATTTGGCCTATAACAACACCATAACGATAAAGGATTTGATATGACCAAGAAAAATGACTGGATTAAGAAGAGCTTGCTGGGGTCTTCCACCTTGCCGGTGGGTACAGGCGGCAGTCCGCTTTTCACCATGCACAGCCATAGCCACCATCACGTCCACGGCCCGGATTGCAACCATGGTCACGATCATGAGCATGTACACGGCCCGGATTGTGATCATGATCATGAAGAGCATGTGCACGGCCCCGGTTGCGGCCACGATCACAAATAAGAAAAAGGGCGGATCAACCGCCCTTTTTTATGATTTGAAGGTAACGATCACACCGCGCTTTTTGAAATAGGACTGCATCAGCTTGCGTCCCTCCCGGTTGTTATGAGGCAGGCGGCTGGCATCGAACTCCGCTTCCTTGCCCGGGGCGATGGCGGATTTTAACGCGGTGATGTGCACGTCAATATCATCATTATTATTTTGCAGGGAGGCGTAGATATTTTCAATCGCCTGTTCCCGTGTTACTGTTGTCATAGTCTTGGCTCCTTGGATGTTCTGCCCTATGGTATAGCAGAGGAATGAAAACACAGGCAACAAAGAGATGCGCTTATCATGAAAATATGGGTTGATGCCGATGCCTGCCCCAAGGTGATCAAGGAAATACTGTACCGCGCCGTGGGTCGGACCGGCATTCACATGACATTGGTGGCCAATCAATATCTGACCGTGCCACCATCGCCGTTGATCAGTGTGATCCAGGTGCCCGCCGGTTTTGATGTCGCCGATCACAAAATCGTTGAATTATGCACGGCGGATGATTTGATTATTACGGCGGATATACCGTTGGCGGCCCTTGTTGTGGCCAAGGGGGCCTGCGCTCTGAACCCGCGCGGGGAGTTATATGATGCCGGCAATATCGGCCCGATCCTGTCGATGCGGGATTTTATGGATGCCATGCGCGGCGGTGTTTTGGATCAGGCCGCGGGCGGGCCCCGCCCCTTTGCCGCCGCCGCCCGCGAAAAATTTGCCAATGCACTTGATCGCTATATACAGCGCTTTAAGGTGTAAGGACGACATTCCCGCTATAAAAATACCAGCCCAGCCCGATGACAAACAGGCTGTTCCCATACAGACCATGTTCAATCGCGACAAGCGCCAGTGATTTATGCCGCGCAAAATCCCACGCGAAAATCAACCCGCCCAGAAGACTTAAAACTGGTGCCACCGGGTTAATATAAAGAATATGGGCGAAGGCGAAAATAACCGCACTCGCCATTATCATGCGCCCGCCAACACCAAAAAACGCGCCGTAACGTTTGAAGAAGAAGCTGCAGAAAATAAATTCCTGCGGCAGGGCGGAGATTAACGGGTAGAGCAGCAGCAGCCAGATCAACATCTCCGGCCGTTCGCGTGGCAGTACAAACAAACGCTCGGGATTATAGAACCACAGGAAAATGACCATCGCGAGACTGGCCAGTGCCCAGCGCAGCAGGACCGGAGCCAGATGTTTCCAGCGCAACGCCTTTATATTCCAAATCTCATCCCACGACGTAAAATAGAAAAACCGGTAAATGACAAAGCAGTACAAAGTCGCCGCCCACAAAAAGGTAAACATGAACGGTGCCGACCGGCTATAAATAATCCAGCCCGGCAGCAAAAGGCACAGGCATAAAAACTCCAGAACAAGGAACGGGCGGCTTTTCACCATAGTGGCAAGTTGCTTCATACCGCCTGCCCCGCAACAAAGCCAGATGCCCACGCCCATTGAAAATTATACCCGCCGAGCCAACCGGTCACATCGACGGCCTCGCCGATAAAATACAGGCCGGGCACGGTTTTTACTTCCATCGTTTTGGAAGACAGCGCATTTGTATCCACTCCGCCCAGCGTGACTTCCGCCGTGCGGTAGCCTTCGGTACCATTGGGCTTAACCACCCAGCCATTGATAGCGGTGGCGACATCGCGCAGCTTGTCATCAGATAAATTCCCCATGGCTTCGTCATGGCCGCTACGCGCGGCAATTTTCTGCGCCAGCCTTTCGGGTAGAATATCGGCCAGCACCGTATGCAACATTTTCTTCGACGCGCTTTGCCGCTTATCCTTCAGCCAATTGAGCACATTAAGATCAGGACATAAATTAATCGTAACATCCTCCCCCGGTTGCCAGTAGGACGAGATTTGTAAGATCGACGGGCCGCTTAAGCCCCGATGCGTGAACAGCAGCGCTTCCCGGAAAGATTTAGATGTCACACTGACCACCGATGGATCAATCGCTACACCGGATAATTCCTTCGTCAGGGCCAGCATATCATCCGTAAATGTCAGCGGCACAAGGCCCGCGCGCGTTTCAATGACATTCAGGCCAAATTGCCGCGCAAGATCATACGCAAAACCGGTCGCGCCCATTTTTGGAATGGACGGCCCGCCCGTAGCAATCACCAGTGCGGCAGACGTCAGGACACCGCGTGACGTTGTCACCGCAAAGCCCGTACCTTGCGCCATCACCGCATCCACCGTCGTTTCAAGATGAATCGTCACACCAGCATCCGCACATTCCGCCAGAAGCACATCAATCACCGCCTGCGACCGCCCGTCACAAAATAACTGCCCCAGCGTTTTTTCATGCCATGTCACCCCGTGCCGGGACAGCAGCGCCATAAAATCCGCAGGCGTATAACGCGACAGCGCACTTTTACAAAAATGCGGGTTTTGGGAGATATAGCGGTCAGGAGCCGCATGGATATTGGTGAAGTTGCAACGCCCACCGCCGGAAATACGGATCTTCTCCCCCACGCTTTGCGCATGGTCCAGCAGGGCAACGGACTTGCCGCGCTTGCCCGCCTCTATCGCGCACATAAGGCCCGCGGCCCCCGCACCAATAATTATGACATCATATGTCTGTCCCATGGATTTTTCGCTTTCGACACCCTATCTGTATAAAGGACTATACGCTATACTACAGGCAGGATCATCCAAGAAAGGACCTATATCATGTTTTCATTTATCAAAAACCTACTCGTCAAGGGCGAGCATAAGGGCGCGGGCGGATGCTGCGGCGGTCAAGGCCATTCCCATGACCATCATCACGCGGCCCCGGCCCCGAAAAAGGCCGAAGTCGGTTGCTGCGGCGGATCACACCACGCCCATCACGACCATGAGGAGGAAGACACAACCTCCCCCACCGGCGGATGCTGCAAACACTAATTAAATAAAAAGCCCGCTTTTGATCCGCGGGCTTTTTTATTGCGGCTGGCGGGCTTTGAACTGCGCGGCCATTTTCTGCAGTGTCTGCGGCGCGGTCACCCACCCCGGCCCTGAAGGGCCTGTATATTCCAGCACCGCCTTATACTTTTCGGCATAGCCCGGCAACGCCATCGCCCGGTCATGTGTAGATACCCTGGTCGGCGGGCCGCTGCGCAACTGGCAAAACAAATTTATATCATCGGGATTAAATCCATATCCGGCACCAATCAGGGCCTCCATCATAATGATGGGCTGCTCCGGCTCTGCCTTTACGATCTGCAGGGAAGGGTTCAGGCTCTGCAGCGCCCGCCAATCATCTGTCAGGCGTTTTACAAGATAGCTCGGTGCGGTTTTGATTTGCGGCGCATTCAGCAGGATGGGGCCACGCGGCCAATTCGCGAAACAGGATTCATAAAGCTCAAAAACATCGCCGCAATAGTTGAGGCTGCGCGAAAAATGCGCCATTGTCTGGTTACGAGGAAAACGATAGGCCCCGGCAATGCCCGTCATATTATAGTGTGCCTCAAAATCCTGTGCGCCGGATGACCAGTCTGCACGCGACCATCGTGCAAAAATATCGCGTAATTTAAAGCTAAGATAGCCCATCGCCGCTTCTTTATAATTATTTTATGATAAGATTTCTTAACAATTTAGGGCTATCGGGTCAACATCAATCTGTAAACTCATTGACTCCCACCCCTCTCAAACTTATGATCAGGAAAAAGAGGAATGACATGAGCCAGACTAAACCTAACCCTGTGATTGTATTTGATTTTGGCGGTGTTGTTTTTGACGTCTCTGCCACGGATATGTATCGCCGTCATTTTTCTGCCGCCGGGCGCAGCGCCGCGGAAGCTGAACATTTCCTGACACATATTTTTACCGCTGAATCCCGCGCCGATGCCAATTACGGCACCATAGGGGCCATCATTGATAAGCTGGTCCAAACCCATCCGGCATGGAAGGATGAGCTTGAAATTTATCGTGCCGACCGCGATTTCATCAAGATGGTCAAGGGCACGCAGCCGGGCATGATTAATCTGATCAATGATTTGCGTCATAAACATGGTTTAAGAGTGTTCGGCCTGACCAACTGGGCGGCGGATGCCTATGACACACTCGCCCGTTATTACGCGCCGCTGATCAATACATTTAATGATGTTGTTGTATCGGGGCGGGAACGTATGAAAAAACCCGATCCGAAATTTTTTCAGCTGGCGCAGGAATGCTTTAACACCGCCCCGGAAAACATTTATTTCTTTGACGATAAACAAGCCAATGTCGATGCCGCGCGTGCGCTCGGTTGGAATGCCTTTCAATTTGAAAGTGCGCAGGCGGTACGTAATACGTTGAAGCTTTAGTTTTCCGAGGCGCGGTAATTCGGGGCTTCTTGCGTAATCGTCACGTCATGGACGTGGGATTCGCGGTAACCGGCGCTGCTCATCTTCATGAATTCGGCGTTCTTTTTCATCTCCGGAATGGTGCGATTACCGGTATAGCCCATCGCCGCGCGCAGGCCGCCGATCATCTGGTGAATAACTGGGCCGACCGCGCCCTTATACGGCACGCGCCCTTCGATACCTTCGGGCACCAGTTTCTGCGCCTGCGTCACGCCCGCCTGGAAGTAGCGATCGGCGGAGCCACGCATCATCGCGCCGACAGATCCCATCCCGCGATAGGTTTTATAAGATCTGCCCTGATACAGAATAACATCACCGGGTGATTCGTCCGTACCGGCCAGCGCACTGCCCATCATCGCACAGTCCGCACCCGCGGCAATCGCCTTGGCAAAGTCACCAGAATATTTGATGCCACCATCGGCAATCACGGGAATTCCTTTTTTCGCGCAGGCATCGGCCACATCCATAATCGCCGTCAATTGTGGCACGCCAACCCCGGCAACAATCCGCGTCGTGCAGATGGAGCCCGGGCCAATACCAACCTTCACCGCATCGGCACCCGCATCGATCAAGGCCTTCGCCGCGTCCGCGGTAGCAATATTACCGGCCAGAATCTGCAGTTCATCCCCGTGCGCTTTACGAATGCGCGCAACGGTATCCAGCACATTGCGGGAATGGCCGTGCGCCGTATCAACAACAACAACATCAAGCCCGGCATCCGCCATGGCCAGCGCGCGGTCATATCCGGTATCGCCCGTACCAACCGCAGCAGCAGCCAGCAAACGCCCTTGGCTGTCCTTACTCGCCAGCGGGTTGAGGTCGGACTTTTCAATATCCTTTACCGTCATCAATCCGACGCAGCGGTTATTGTCATCAACAATCAACAATTTTTCAATGCGGTGTTTATGCAGTAATTTTTTTGCTTCCTCACGGCTGACCTCATTCACAACCTTCACAAGGTTTTCCGATGTCATGAGTTCATGTACCGGTTGCGCCCGGTTTTCGGCAAAGCGCACATCACGGTTGGTGAGGATACCCACCAGATTCCCATTGGCCTCCGTCACCGGAATGCCGGAAATACGGTAGCGCTGCATCAAATCCAGCGCATCGCCCAATGTCGCCGTCGGCAGGATGGTAATTGGGTTGAGCACCATGCCGGATTCAAAACGCTTCACGCGCTTGACCTGCTCGACCTGCTCATCCAGCGTCATGTTCCGGTGCAACACACCCAGACCACCGGCCTGCGCCATCGCAATCGCCATTTCGGATTCGGTCACCGTATCCATGGCAGAGGACAGAAGCGGGATATTCAGGAAGATGCTTTTGGTCAGCTTCGTGCGTGTATCGGCATCATTGGGATGAATATTGGACGCGGCCGGTAAAAGCAGCACATCATCAAAAGTTATACCGTCACGGATGGTGTTTTTCTGGAACATAAGCAAATCCTTACCTGCAGCGCGTCTGGGTTCATGGAATTTGCCGACAAGTTATAGGGGAGTAGTATACTGATGTAAACTAAAAATCTTGAAAAAATATCAAGCCAGCTCAATCGGTTAAACAAGAATCGAATAGTTGTTATACATAATGCTTGACACAGGGCATGGTTTTTCATAAAAATGTTTGCTGGATTATTAAACCGAAAGTCGTCGTGATGAGCCCTAAAACAAGCCATATAGAAATGTATCACAGTGCAAAGTCGTATAGCTTGTCTTGCCGCGACCTTGATGACGGTCCGGCGGCTATATTGCCGCCTTTGCCTGACCAGATCAAATCAAAGCTGTCTTATTACCAAAGTGGTGCCAATGAACCTGTGGTCATGTCTGCGCACGAAGCCTTCGAATTCCTGATCAATAGCACGGGACATGACGCGGCGCACTATAGTGCGCTCCTGACAAAGATGCAGAAATTTGAAGTTACCTATCCTAACCAGTTTCTGCGTGAAGATAATGACGAATATAGCACGGGCTCTCTCTTCGCTCCGAAAGGGGCTGCTGCCGACATGCTATTACAGACCGCCGCGCGAATTTCACATAACCTGCTCGAGAGTGAATCCGGCAAGTCAAAGGAAGAACGCCTGTTCAATTCAGATGCTTTGCCCGTTTATATTGAATCCTATATGCAATCCGTTCTTTCTGGCCCTTTCGCCGCCGTGGTAGGACTTGATGAGTACAAGCCCGTGCTTTCACTCAATGATATGAGTTATACAGGCATTCAGCTTTTCCGCGCCTTCTCCGGAATTTACTGTGATGCGACGCCGGTGTTCAACTTATCGCGCACAGATATGATGGCATTTGCGGCAGAACATGAAATCGGGCACAGGGAAACGGCGAAACTTCTTGAAGATGGCATCAGTAATCAGTTTATTCCCGGCATAGAAATGGATATCAATGCCAATGCCATGGCAACGCAGAATTTATCCGAATGCGCAGCGGATGCTTATGCGGTTCTGTCTTATATGCGCCGCACGGGTTCGGATGAATTCCCGCGCCAGTTTGCTACAATGCGCGCATTGTCCCTTTTCACCAATCAGTATAAACATTTTGAAACCGGCTTCACTTTGGCATTTGGCGGATCCCGCCGCCGTGCCGAAGTAGAACATTATACTGCGCCCGTAATTGATGCCACTATTGAGCGCGCCCGGGCACTGCAGCTTGACGATACTTTAAGCCGACTGTCAGACATGGATATTGCGCAAATGGCCGTTAATATAGCGCGGGAAATGCGCCCGGCCGCAGAAACGCTGAATCAGCTTTCCACCTTTGCGACCACGATGATTTTTAATGCGCTAAGATATTACCAAAACAGCTGGATTCCCGAGTCAAAAGAATCAATTAGCCCCGTTGTCGTAAAAGCAACACTTGATCACATGCGTGAAAAAGGCGGTTATAAACCCCGCGGCGGTAGCGCCATCGAATTTTTCCGGCGCGCAACTGAATCAAACAACGATTGTGCTAATTTGTTTTCTTCTAATAATATCGTGATCTCACCTGAATTAATCGAAATCTTTGATCGCTATGATCAAGCCTTAAGCCATCTACAAGAAACCGGCTTATCCATTTATGATATGGATACACAGGTTAAATTATACGATGATCTTCTCAACACGCTGGCACAGCCTGCCAACCAGACTCCAAACCTGACCTTAGCCCGTGAATTCAATGATGCGACGGCAAGTCATGGTAAATGCCGCGCCCTGAATGGACATTACTTTCAATTGATCGGCGTCAGAATGTTATTCAAGGATGACGGGGATAAAATGAGCAATATCGCCTATGATATTGACACTGGTTATATGCAAAGCATGAAAAAACGCGGAGCACCTTTTGAAGCGGCATTAATGCGCAGCCTGTATCCCCAAAAGCAGCCGCCCGCTTTTCAGAACTTCCAACCTTAAAAACTCAAAACTCCGATAGCCGCTCAAGTTTCTTTTTAAAAGGGGCATACAGAACCTTCGGAAATTATTCTGATTGCGCACCTCTGAACCCTTGCGCGACCACATATTGCTCCGAAGAATCCGGGCGGCTGGAGGGGGGTTTCATGTGGCGTACGGTTTTGAAGTCTTTTTTGAGGCGATTGAGAAGCTCATGCTGCGTCCCGCCCAGAAGAACCTTCGCGATAAATGTCCCGTTCGGGCGCAGAACTTGGGCTGCGAAATCATACGCCATCTCCGCCAGCGCGAGGATACGTATATGATCGGTCTGCTTGTGCCCCGTCGTATTCGGCGCCATATCAGACAGAACCAGATCCGCGCCCGATCCCATCGCATTAATCAGAACCTCCGGCGCATCATCATCCATGAAATCCATCTGGAAAAATGTCACGCCGGCAATCGGGTCGATCGGCAGCAGATCAAGCGCAATAATCTTTCCCGCGCCCCGTTCGGCCGCGACCTGGCACCAGCCGCCGGGGGCAGCGCCCAGATCAATCACGGTCATGCCGGGCTTCAGCAGCTTCAGCCGGTCATCCATATCCTTTAACTTGAACGCCGCGCGGGAGCGGTAGCCCAGCCGTTCGGCCTCGCGTACATACGGGTCATTTAATTGGCGTTGCAGCCACAGGGTCGAAGATGTCTTGCGGAATTTTGCCGTTTTGACACGTTCCGCCACGTCGCGGGTCGTGCGGCGCTTATTGGCGGTCGGCGGAACCGGGGGACCCGGCGGCTTTTTATCTTTTGACATAGCGTTTCTTTTTACCGGTATTTTACAGGCCCCGACCCTAGGGGAAAAACAAGTCTGGGGGCAAGGAATTAATTATAGGGCCATAACCAGCATAGAGGCACAAAAAGCCATGATATAGGCACTTAAACACGCCGCGAACAGCAGCATGCCGTCCCTGCGCGGGGAAAAATGGGCTAAAATTAGGAAAATCAGGATAAAAAAGCTGTAAACAATCATCCCGCGCAGTTGCGCCGATCCATGGGCAAAGGGTAAAAACCCATCCGGATGGCCAAAGGCCTCCATCACCTCCACCTGCGTCCGCAGGGTTAGAAGGCAGGCCAGCACGAACAGCATGCTTTTCAGGTGCTGGTGGTGATGAACCGCAAACCACGTTACGGGCAGCCAGATAAAATCAATATAAGCCATAATGCCGTCCATGCCGGCTACCCCGTGGTCTTCATAATCATTTGTGCTATAGTCATTGTCATGAGACATCTTCGCCGATTTTCAGCCTTTGGTATAGCACTTCTATGTGTCCTTTCCGTGCCATCAACAGCCCGTGCGCAAGGGCTGCCCCCGATTATCCGGGATACGGAGATTGAAAATGCCCTGCGTGACTGGAGCCGGGATGTCGCCATTGCCGCAGAGCTTGCCCCGGGCAGCGTTAATTTCATTCTGGTCCAGGATAGCAATATCAACGCCTTTGTCGCAGGCGGTCCTAATATATTTATCTATACGGGCTTAATTGAAAAATCATCCAGCCCCGGCGAGGTTCTGGGCGTGATTGCCCACGAAATGGGCCATATTCGCGGCGGGCACCTGATCCGCGCGCAATCGGCGATGAATAATGCATCTTATGAAACCATGCTCGGCACGCTGCTGGGCCTGGGAGCCGCGCTGATCAGCGGGAATGGCAGTGCGGCCATGGCGGGCGCCGCGGTCGGGCGGGCCTCGGCCCTGAACAAATATCTATCATTCAGCCGTATGCAGGAATCAAGCGCGGATCAGGCGGCCTTGTCATACCTGAACCGGGCCAAAACCAACCCATCGGGGCTTGAAACCTTTATGGAGAAGCTGGAATCCGAAGAGCTTCTGCCCGCCAGCCAGCAAAGCGAATATGTCCGCACCCACCCGTTGACCCGGACGCGTCTGGATACGATCGGCGCGGCTGTGGAGCGCTCCGCTTATAAAGACACACCGCTCCCCGCAGCATGGGAGGAAGAACATCGGCGCGTGGTCGCAAAGCTGATCGGTTTTACGTCCCCCGATCGTGTGCCCTGGACCTATAACCCGAAGGACCAGTCGATTGCCGCGCGCTATGCCCGGGCCATTGCCAGCTATCGCCAGGCCCATATGGAGCAGGCTTTGACGCAGATGGACGCACTGCTGAAGGAAGAGCCGGATAATGCCTATTTTGTTGAACTGAAGGCGCAGATGTTAAGCGATTTCGGGCGCGTCAGCGAAGCCCTGCCCCTTTACCGTCAGGCGATTGGCATGCTGCCCAAAGCTCCGCTGATCCGTATTCCGTATGCGCAGGCCTTGATCGAATCTGCCGGCCAAAATAATACGGCGCAGCTGGATGAGGCCATTGTGCAATTGAACCGCGCGTTGCAGGACGAACCGCGGTCGGGGCGTTCCTACCGCCTGCTGGCCACCGCCTATGGCCGCAAGAACAATGAAGCGATGGCCAAACTCTATCTGGCGGAAGAAGCGCTGCTGAGAAATAATAAAGCCTATGCCGCGCGCGAGGCCCAAGCCGCGCTGCAGACTTTGAAACCTGGCACACCAGCCCGGCAAAGGGCGCAGGATATTCTAAGTCTCGTTGAACAGAGCGATAAAAAAGAGTAAGATATTAAAGATTAACCCATTCCAACCCTTGTCCGGAGATTTCTTGTGAAAAAACTGCAAAAAACAACCCTGCGCTCCCTGAAACATTTTGTGGCGGGGGCAGCGGTTATTCTGGCACTCGGCGTGACGCAAGCTCACGCTGCCGACGATTTTACTGCCGCGCAGAAAGAAGCGCTGGGCACAATTATCGATGACTACATCATGAAAAATCCGGAAGTGCTGATAAACGCACTGAACAGCTATCAGCAAAAGCAGGCTGAAGCCGAACAAGCCAAGCGCCGCGAAGGTCTTGTAACGAAAAAGGCAGAAATTTATGCGGCAACAACGCCCTTTGGCGGTAATGCCAAGGGTGATGTGACGATTGTTGAGTTTTTTGATTATAATTGCGGCTACTGCCACAAGGCGCTGGAAGATGTAAAGCGGCTGATAGACTCAGACAAAAATGTCAAAGTCCTGCTGAAGGATATGCCGATTCTGGGCGAATCTTCGATGGAGATATCACGCTGGGCACTGGCGGCGCAAAAGCAAGGCAAATACTATGAATATCATGTCGCCCTGATGACATCACAAGAACAAAAGACACCGGAAACGCTGGAGAAAATAGCCAAATCCGTGGGGCTTGATACCGTCAAACTGCGCAAGGATGCCACCGAAGATAAATCAATACAGGCACAGCTGGATGCCAACATTGCGCTGGCGCAGTCACTGGGCATTGGTGGTACGCCGGCCTTTATCATCGGCGACGATCTGGTTCCGGGTTTTATGGGCTATGATAATATGGTGGCCGCCATCAAAGCCGTGCGTGAGAAGAAATAAATCTCCATGACGATTATTTACCGCCTGCTCCTGATTGCTGTGGTGTTGATGGCTGGCTATGCCGGTTACAAGGCTTATGACACCCACCAAGCTTACAAAATCATCGAGCAGCCGGTAATCAACACAAGTCTGGGACCGAAGGACGCCGCCATTACCATTACAGAATTTTTCGACTACCGCTGCAGCGGTTGTCGTTATATGTCACCGACGGTGCAAACAATCATGACGCAAAATCCGGATGTGCGTTTTGTCTTCCGTCACCTGCCTATGTATGGGGAGCCCTCCATAAAGGAAGCCCGCATCGCACTGGCGGCGGCATTACAAGGCAAGTTCAAGGAAGCGCACGATGTTCTGATCACACGCACCGCACCGCTTGAGGATAGCGAGATTGCAATCTTTGCGCGCAGCCTTGGGCTGGACGCGGACAAGCTACAGCAGGATATGGCCAGCCCCGCCGTGCAGAATACAATATTGCAGACACTGGATATCGCCACGCGCTTGAAGATCAACAGCACGCCAAGCTTTATGCTGAACAAAACATTGTACAGCTACACAACACAACCCCCCAGCGTTGATGATTTTCAAGCCTTGATCAATCAGGCCCGTGGCAAACCCGTGCCGAAAGTTAAGACAGCGACGGAACCCGAAAAGGCACCCGCAACACCGCCTGCCCCGAAAGCACAAAAGTGATTTTAATTCTCAACGGTCCCAACCTGAATATGCTGGGTGTGCGGGAGCCGCATATTTACGGTACCGCGACATTGGCCGATATCAAGACGCTCTGCGCAGAGCGCGCGGCGCGCTACGGCTTCACCATCGATTTCCGCCAGTCTAACCATGAAGGCGTCCTGATCGACTGGATCCAGGACGCGCGCGGCAAGGCCACGGCCGTCATTATTAATGCCGCAGCCTATACTCACACCTCCCTCGCCATCCAAGATGCGCTGAAGCTGCTTGAAGTTCCCATAATCGAGGTTCATTTGTCGGAGCCGAAAAAGCGGGAGGCTTTCCGCCATCATTCCTATATCGAACCGCTGACCGCTGCCGTTTTCGCCGGTTTTGGGCCGGAAAGCTATGGCAAGGCACTGGATCATTTGTCCACATTAATTTCACATAATTCATAAATTTTGTGAAGAGGTTTTGACTTTTCCCCGCAATTTCTTTAAGCAAGACAATCAACTCTAACCACAGAGACAAGTATTATGAAGATAGATGAAGCCGCGATCCGCAAACTTGCCGACCTGCTGGATGAAACCGGCCTGACCGAAATCGAAGTGGGCGAAGGCGAAAAAGTTATTCGTGTGGCCCGTGGTGCCGTTGGGATCACTCCGCCGCATTACGCGCCGTCCATGCCGAGCGACCCGACAATCCCGCAGGCCGCTAACACACAAGCCCCAACCACGATTGCCGGCAACCATCCGGGCGCCGTATCGTCGCCGATGGTGGGTACTGTCTATCTGCAAGCCGAACCGGGCACACCCGCCTTTATTTCCAAAGGTGCAACCGTTAAACCGGGCGACACACTTCTGATCATCGAAGCGATGAAAGTCATGAACCCGATCAAAGCCACCAAGGGCGGCACCGTCACCCAGATCATGGTTGAAAACGGCAAGCCAGTTGAGTTTGGTGAAGTTCTGCTGGTGATTGAATAAAATGTTCAAGAAGATCCTGATTGCCAATCGCGGCGAAATTGCCCTGCGTATCATCCGCGCCTGCCGCGAGATGGGCATTGCCTCTGTTGTTGTACACTCGACGGCCGACGCCAATGCGATGGCCGTGCGTCTGGCCGATGAAAGCGTGTGTATCGGACCGCCTGCTTCCAAGGACAGTTATTTAAACATCCCCGCGATTTTAAGCGCGGCGACATTGACCGGGGTCGATGCCATTCACCCCGGCTATGGCTTCTTGTCCGAAAACGAACAATTTGCCCGCATGGTCGAAGAGCATGGCTTTGTCTTTATCGGACCGAAGCCCGAACATATCGCCGCGATGGGTGACAAGGTTGTTGCCAAACAAACCGTTATGGCGCTCGGCCTGCCGGTAGTTCCCGGCTCCAAGGGTGCCGTGGAAAGCGTTGAAGACGCGCTGGCCTTTGGCAAGGAAGCGGGCTTCCCCGTGATTATCAAGGCGGCCTCCGGCGGCGGCGGTCGTGGCATGAAAGTTGTGCGCAGCCTCGATGAAATGGCGGAGCAATACCGCACCGCGCGTACCGAAGCCAAAGCCAATTTTGGCGATGACACCGTCTATATCGAAAAATATCTGGAAAAACCGCGGCACATTGAAATTCAAATCTTTGGCGATACCCACGGCAATGCCATCCATCTGGGCGAGCGTGATTGCTCCATCCAGCGCCGCCACCAGAAAGTCGTCGAAGAAGCCCCATCACCAATGCTGACGGAAGAAGAGCGTAATTATATAGGCACACTCGCCGCCGAAACCGTACGCCAGATGGGCTATCGCGGCGCGGGCACAATCGAATTCCTGTATGAAGACGGCAAGTTTTATTTCATGGAAATGAATACACGGATTCAGGTGGAACACCCGGTAACCGAAATGATCACCGGTATGGATCTTATCGCGGAACAAATCCGCGTGGCCGCCGGTGAGAAGCTGAGCGTCAACAAAGACCACATCCGCCTGCGCGGTCATGCGATCGAAGTGCGTATCAATGCCGAAGACCCGGAAACATTCGCCCCGTCACCCGGCACGATCACACAATTCCATGCCCCCGGCGGTTTAGGCGTACGGTTTGATTCGGCCATTTATGGCGGTTACAAAATCCCGCCTTATTATGATTCCATGATTGGCAAGCTGATCGTGCATGGGCGCACACGTGAAGAGGCCATCCGCCGTCTGCGCCGCGCCATTTTTGAAACGGTAATCGAAGGTGTAAAAACCACCCTGCCGCTGCAATACTGGATCACGGAACAGCCGGAATTCCATTCCGGAGAATACAACATCCACTGGCTTGAGAAAAAACTGGCGGAAAAAGCTAAATCCTAGCCCCCGATTAGCAACAACCCCTTCTAATAATTTATATTTCAGGGGCCATTATTATTTTATATCATATTAATTTTATGGTATAATCATATTTGTGGCCTAGCGCTTCCGGTGCATGCCTCATTATTATATGCCAGTCTTATTTATATAAAAGCGGGGACATCCATGCAGTACCGATTGCAAAAAGAACGTGGATTCACGTTGATTGAAATTTGTATTTCTCTGATTATAATTGGATTGATGCTGGCCTTGTTCATTGCCGGTTATAATCAGTATTTTGCCCGGCAGAAGCTTGATCAAACGCAGGATGCCATTGGGTTAGCCGTTAGATCATTGAATGATTTCGCAGAACAATATGGGGTCTATCCTTGCCCGGCGGATAAAACACTCGGTATCAACGATCCGAACTATGCACGTTCCAACCCGGCCAACTGTGTCGGGCCCGGTGTTTATAGCGGCATGATGCCCGCTTATATAACCAATCCCCGTAATGCAGCAGAAACATTGTCTTTGATGCCTCTTGACGGTCTTACCGATAGCTGGCGAAACCGCCTGAACTACGCCGTGTCGAAGAACATGGCGCAGCCGGCGAACTGTCCCGCTTCCGGCAACTGTGTGAACCAGATTGAGGCCGGTACGAAAAATGTCAATGTGACCATTGATGGCACAACAACACAGGAGCCCTTTGTGGTCTTCAGTTCCGGCCCCGGTGGCCAGGGTGCTTATAATTACGCGGGCGCTCTTGTTGAGCCTTGCGCGGGCGGTGATACGAACTGCGTATCATCTACGACAAATAATTTTACTTTCACCGAAGAATTCCGCACGGGCTCGCTTCTCGGCGGAACGCCGTCTGCTGTCGGGTATAGTGATGATTTTTATGGCATGCAGCGTCAATTTTCTACATCCAACTGCGACCCCAATGAAATAGCCACCGGCATTGACGCCGATGGCGATCCCATATGTAGTCCTTTTCCGTCACAAAGCTGCGGCCCGGGGCAGACTGTTACCAGTGTTACTGGAAATGCTGTAACATGCTCGCCTCTTCCAGGCGGAACATGCCCAGCAAATCAAATCATGGTTGGACTCAATGCTGCAACCGGACAACCTATATGCCAAACCATAAGCTGTGATGTATTTGTGCCACGCATGACACCTTTGATCACCCATAGTGCGGGGCCTATCAATAATCCTGCCGATAGCCCTTCAGCGTTTGGTGGTGGTAACTTAAACCTAGTGGCGGCAGGCGTTCCTGCAACAGCAAAAGCGGCCTTTATTCAATATTATTTGGATGCTAATGTTAGCTATGATAATACGAGCAATGGTGCAATTGAGCTTTATATGGAAGGCGGAAGCGGCAGAGTGCGCATTTCACGCCTAGATGTTGGCTCGGACAGAAATACGGTTATCTCAGGAGATTATAATGATAATAATGAAGAAGTTTCTGACAGTAGTATGTATGTAGCGAATATTGCTGTTACGGGACGCGCTGTGTCCTATACTGTTGGCTTCGGCAGCAAGGTTAACAATAGAATGAGAGTAAGTGCGGTCAGGTTTTCAGCGAAGCTTATGGGCTATATTGATAGTAGGCCCTGTCGTCCATAATTAACCAAGAATAATATAGTAACCGCGCGCCGTAGAGTGGTGCTTGTTTGCTTTTGATTTATATCTGCTTTAATGGCCCATATGACATCTATTCTCACCATCGATAAATCCGCGCTGGCCGCGAACTATAAATTATTCGGCAGCATCACGGGAAAACCCGCTGCTGGGATTGTGAAAGCCAATGCCTATGGGCTGGGCATAGACGAAGTGACATCCGTACTTGAGGCAGCAAACTGTCCGCTTTATTTCACCGCCTTGCCTGATGAGGCCTTACACCTGCGCACGCTTACGAAAAGACCGATTGCCGTTCTGGGTGGTTTGCCCAGCGCGCCACTGCGGGATTTTCTGCGCAATGATATTATTCCGGCCCTCAACAGCCTTGGTGATATCGATATCTGGCGGCAAGCGGCGGAGCTGCGCGGTGTAGCCATGCCCGCCATCATTCATTTTGATACGGGCATGAACCGCCTCGGTCTGCCTGCGGAAGAAACCGTTACCTTGCTGAAGGAGCAGGAGCGCCTCAAAGGCCTGAATGTTATTTTGATTATGAGCCATTTTGCCTGCGCCGATGAAAAAGATCATCCGTTGACAGCGCAGCAATATAAAAACTTTTCGACCATCGCGCGTTATTTTCCGCGAGCGCAAAAAAGTCTCGCGAATTCATCGGGCATTTTCCGCAGCCCCGACTATCATTTCGACATCGTCCGCCCAGGCATGGCGCTTTACGGCCTTAACCCCACACCGGAAACAAAAAGCCCGGTGCGCCCGGTTGTGTCACTATCAAGCCCATTGCTGCAGGTCAAGGACGTACCCGCAGGGCAAAGTGTTGGCTATGGCGCCGCCCATATCTGCACACAGAAGACAAAGGTCGGCACCGTGGCGCTTGGTTATGCAGATGGATTCTTCCGCTCCAATAGCGGCAAGGGCGCGCTGTATTTCAAAGGCCAGCCCTGCCCGATTATTGGACGTGTTTCGATGGATCTGGTTACGGTTGATCTCGGCACACATGACGCACAGCCCGGTGACAAGATGGAAGTTCTGGGCCTGCGCCAAAGTGCCGATGACCTGGCCGCGATTTCTGGCACCATCGGCTATGAAATCCTGACCAACCTGGGTGCGCGTTACAAACGGGTTTATAAATAATAAACCACCAAGACACCAAGGCACCAAGAAGCATTTCTCTTGTAAAAAACTTGGTGCCTTGGTGTCTTGGTGGTTAAAATCTTTATAAAACAACCCGCGCCAATACTCTATCTTTCTGCTTCTCAAAATGTGCATCATCAAAATCGGGAATACTCACCGGCGCGCTGCAATCTGTCATCCGCATCTGCACCGGAAGATCCGCATCCGACAGCGGCGCATAGCGGTTATATACATCCGCTGGGAAACGAAAATCCCACCATTCCACCGGTAAAGGCAAAAGCGACAAGCCCAATTGCGCCGCCGCCTCAACCATCGCGGCTTCAAGAATGCTGCGATTGTGACGAACCGCTTCCGGCAATCCCGGATACAGGCGATGTGCACGGTTTGTATCGGGCCCCGACCCCCCCATAGGCATTTCGTCAAACAGCGTGCCCATATCCACCAGCGCACCGTCCGCATCCTCCAGCCCGATATCAATCGCCATGGCGCGGGGATGACCGCCGAGCCCCGGGGGCGACAGGACCCGGTTGGGCCCTTCCAGCCATTCCGGATGCGCCTGCACCGCCGGGCTTTGCTGCATCAGCCCTTGCGCCTCCATCGTGCGCAGCCCGTCATAAAGGATAAAATGCAACCCCGTCCGGGCATGGCAAAGCTGCGCTGCCCTTAAAACAATAGCGGCCAGATCGTCATACAGCCAAAGCCGGGCCTGTTCCCGGTAAATAAGCCCGCACAGGCTGTGCGGCGTTGCATAATCCAGCTGGACCCGGACGGGGAAATCCCCCGCATACAGATCCATAGGCACCAGCCGGGCCAGATCGATTTTTTCAGTGTTTTCAGGCAGGATCATGCGGTTCATTCTGGACGATGGGCGAAAAATACCTTAGTTTGCAAATAGTCATTACATGTTAGGCGCAAAACCCATGACCGGTAAACCAGAAAACGCAACCACGGCAGACGACAATATTTTGGCGAATTTCGCCCTTGTGCCCTATCTGCTGGATAGCTGTGCGGCCATTGGCCAGTCTTTGATGGGCCTGTTCCGCACCGTTGGCAAGCTGGCTATTTTTATGGGCCAGACTTTATCCGCGATGGCAACGCCCCCCTTCTTCCCGCGTCTCTTTGTACGCCAGCTGGTGGATATTGGTTATTACTCCCTGCCCGTTGTCGGTATGACGGCCTTGTTCACCGGGATGGTGCTGGCGCTGCAAAGCTATACTGGATTTTCCCGTTTTAACGCGGAAAGTGCGATTGCCTCCGTGGTCGTGTTGTCGATGACCCGCGAACTGGCACCGGTTCTTGCCGGGTTGATGGTGGCGGGGCGCGTTGGCGCCGCGATTGCCGCGGAAATTGGCACGATGCGCGTGACAGAACAGATTGATGCGCTGTCTACACTGTCCGTTAATCCGTTCCGTTACCTGATTGCGCCGCGCGTGCTGGCGGGGACATTGATGTTACCGATCCTTGTGGCCTGCGCCGATGTCATTGGCGTTTTCGGCGGCTATCTGGTCAGTATCTATAGCCTGGGCTTCAGCCCGACGGGATATTTGACCCAGACATGGAATATGCTGGAGCCGATGGATGTTATCTCCGGCCTGGTCAAGGCCGCCGTTTTTGGCTTCCTGGTCGCGATCATGGGCTGCTATCACGGCTATAATTCGCAGCGCGGGGCGCAGGGCGTCGGTGCCGCCACAACATATGCGGTTGTGTCATCATCCATCCTGATCCTGATCTTTAACTATATCCTGACACAGGTCTTTTTCTCATGAGTGATGTTCCGAAAATCCAGCTGCGCGCTGTTCATAAAAGCTTCGCCCAGGGTAAGAAAAAAGTTCTGCAGGGTGTAACGCTCGATGTACCCGTTGGAAAATCAATGGTTATTATTGGCGGCTCCGGTACGGGCAAATCCGTTATGCTGAAATGTGTTCTCGGCCTGATGCAGCCGGAATCAGGTTCCATCCTGATCGATGGCAAGGAAACAGTAGGGATAGACACAAAATCCCGCGACGAAGTCATGCATAAATTCGGCATGCTGTTTCAAGGGGGCGCGTTATTCGACTCAATGAAAATCTGGCAGAACGTGGCCTTCGGCCTGATTCAAGGGCGCGGCATGGATCGGCGCGAAGCCAAGAAAATTGCACTGGAAAAACTTGACGCGGTGGGCCTTGGCCGTACCGTCGCCGATTTGTTTCCGGCGGAGTTGTCAGGCGGCATGCAAAAGCGCGTCAGCCTCGCACGCGCCATTGCGACAAATCCGGAAATTATTTTCTTTGATGAACCGACAACCGGCCTTGATCCGATTATGGCCGATGTCATCAACGACCTTATCATCCAGTGCGTGAAGGATCTGGGCGCAACCGCTCTATCCATTACCCATGATATGGCCAGCGCCCGCAAAATCGCCGACTATGTCGCAATGATTTACCAAGGCCAGATTATCTGGACCGGCCCCGTCGCGGATCTCGACCATTCCGGCAATGAATATGTCGACCAGTTCATCCACGGCCGCGCCGAAGGCCCGATTACGGCTGAGCGCAGCGCAGCTTAATAATTCTTTTACTTGAAATGGCCTATAATGGTTCCGTGTAGGGGGCCAAATGTCCAATAAAGTTATACAATTTCTTAATGATGGCGCGGCATCAGTGCCGGCACCCACGATCACATCCTCTACCATTAATCCTGGTCATCCCACGAAAAGTCATGGCCCCCTTGTATCGTTTGAAACGCGCAGTGAAGTCGAGGTCATTAATAAAGTTCAGGCTCATATCCCGCCGGTTCGGGATCTGCCGGCTGCGGTGCGTGGACCCATCAAGGATCTGATTACAGAAATAAAGGGCATGACGCTCGATGATAGGATATTCCATGTACATAACTTTGTGCTTGGCAATATGGAATACTCGCAAAAAGACTATATGCAAGATTTAAAAAAATAGCCATGTTGATGTCGATTTTAAATCAGTTCTGGAGAAGGGCGGCAGGGGTGATTGCGATGATTATGCCACTATGACAGCGGGTCTGCTAATGCTGGCGGGGGTTCCCGAGCAAAATATAAGTTTTGTATGCGGTAAGGTGGCTTATCAGTCCGGAAATCAAGCCTCGGGCGGTGATCACGCTGTCTGCCTTGTGCGCGGGGAAAATGGCTCAACATACATGTTGGATAACAATATACAGAACCCCGTCTACATGACCGGTAATGCTGATGGTCTGGTGGGTGCTGGACATATCAGCTCGGAGGCTCCCTCTCTGCAGGGCCGCGAAGTTAATATCAGCTTTTCTCCAACCCTCGCCATACCTTTAGGCAGCAAGCCCGGCAGCGCCTATATTTACCCGCAGAATAGCCCCGAAATGGAACAAGTGATGAATCCCCCTCGGGAGACACAACTGGCACCACAAAATCCATTCGTTATATCGTCCCCATCCCCTCAGCCTTAGCCGCCTCAGATTTCATGAAATCAGGGCGATAAATAGCTCCAAATCTCTTTCCACAAACACAGATCCATGCCATATAAATAGGCATGCGGTGGTTGTATTTTATATTTTTAACGCTGGTGTCTGTGGGGTTTTTAGGCCTCATCGTTGCGGTGGGCGGCGTTGTCTACGCCATCTCCTATTACGGGCACGATTTACCGGATTATTCCACGCTGAAAAATTACAACCCGCCGGTGGTGACACGCGTTTATACGGGTGATGGGCGCCTGATGGCGGAGTTCGCGCAGGAAAAACGTGTCTTCGTCACCATCGATGCCATCCCGCCGCTTGTGCGCCAGGCCTTTATCGCCGCCGAAGACCAGAATTTTTACCAGCATCAGGGTCTTGATTATCTCGCCATCATGCGGGCTGCGGCCTCCAATATCAAAAATAGCGGTCAGGGCAAGCGCCCGATCGGTGCCTCCACCATCACGCAGCAAGTGGCAAAGAATTTCTTCCTGACCAATGAAACATCATTGAAGCGCAAAATCCGCGAGGCCATTCTGGCCTTCCGTATGGAACGCGCGATGAGCAAAGATAAATTACTGGAGCTTTACTTAAATGAAATTTATCTGGGCGAAGGCACGTATGGCGTTGTTGCCGCCGCGATGAATTATTTCGGCAAGTCTCTGGATGAACTGACCATTGAACAGGCTGCTTTTTTGGGCGCACTGCCCAAGGCCCCCAATAATTACAACCCAACACGCCGTCATGAAGCCGCCCTTAACCGCCGTAACTGGGTCATTGGCCGTATGGAAGAAGATGGTTATATCACAAAGGAACAAGCCGAATCCGCCCGCGCCATGCCACTGGTTGAAACGGGCGAAGACGTTGCCAAGGCCGTGCGCTCACCATACTTCGCCGAAGAAGTGCGCCGGGAACTGATCGGGAAATATGGCGATAAAAGCCTGTATGAAGGCGGCCTTGTCGTGCGGACCAGCATTGATCCGAAGCTGCAGGCGATTACGGTGCGCGCCCTGCTTGATGGCCTGTCCGCCTATGACAAGCGTCATGGGTATCGCGGCCCGTTAACAACACTGTCTGGTGCCGGGACATGGCAGGAAAAATTGCGTGAGGTTAAACCGCCTGCCAGCATGCCGGATTACTGGCGCATCGCTACGATCTTAAGCACCACACCATCACAAGCGCGCTTTGGCATGCTGGATGGCAAGGAAGGCACGCTGGAGCTGCAATATCTGTCATGGGCCCGGCGCAAGGGTGCGGCCGTTACCTCCGTCAATGACGTGCTAAAAAAAGGCGATGTCATCATGGTGGAGCAGGTTGAAGAAGACGGCAAAAAAATCTGGGGCCTGCGCCAGATTCCGCAGATCAATGGCGCGGTCATAGCGATGGACCCGCATACGGGCCGTGTCCTTGCCATGCAAGGCGGATGGTCTTATGAAGACAGTGAATTTAACCGCGCCACGCAGGCGCAGCGCCAGCCCGGATCATCGTTCAAGCCCTTTGTCTATCTGACGGCGCTGGAAAACGGATTTACACCAGCCACGCTTATTCTTGATGAGCCTTTCACGATCAGTCAGGGGCCGGGCATGCCGCTCTGGGCGCCTGTAAATTACAATAATGAATATTACGGCCCGACGCCTTTGCGCGTTGGCATTGAAAAGTCCCGCAACCTGATGACTGTGCGTCTGGCGCAACATGTCGGCATGGACAAGATTGTAGAAACCGCAAAGGAATTCGGTGTCATCAAGAATATGAAACCGATGCTGGCCCATTCTCTGGGGTCCGGCGAAACCACATTGCTGCAAATGGCTACAGGCTATGCGCAGCTTGTTAATGGCGGGCGCAAGGTGACACCAACATTCATCGACCGGATTCAGGATCGCACGGGTGCCACAATCTTCAGCTATGACACACGCCCGTGCGATGGTTGCGGCGGATTGATTGAATGGAAGGGACAGGATGTGCCCGCCATTCCTGATGACCGCGAACAAATCGCCGATCCGCGCGAAGCGTATCAGATTGTTTCCATCATGGAAGGCGTTGTCGAGCGCGGCACCGCCACACGCGCCAAAGCCCTGGGCCGCCCGCTGGCCGGCAAAACCGGGACGACAAACGATTCCCGCGATACATGGTTTATCGGATTTTCTCCCGACCTTGTCGTCGGTGTGTTTGTTGGATTCGATGAGCCGCGCAATATGGGCAAAAAAGAAACGGGATCATCCGTTGCTCTTCCGATCTGGATCGATATCATGAAGGGCGCACTGGCCGATGTCCCCCCGACACCGTTCCGCGTTCCCCCCGGCATCCGGCAGGTGCAGATCAATGCCACAACCGGTGCCCGCGCCAAACCGGGTGACAGCAAAGTGATCTGGGAATCATTTGTCAACGGCACAGAGCCGACGGATCAGAGCTATATACTGGATGGCAACGGCCTGCACCCTTACGGGATGAGCCGGAGCTATTCCCCCGACGGTGCGTACAGCCCGGCAGCAACACCGCAAGACGCACCGTTTAATCCGTTTGATGCGCAGACACCCTCATCCCCGACACAGGCGCAACCTGCGGATTCGGTTACCACCGGCACGGGTGGGTTATACTAACCCACTGTCATCCTCCGCGAAAGCGGGGGATCCATAACCCCCGCCAATCAACGCTCTATGGATCCCCCGGTCAAGCCGTGGGATGACAAAATAAAAACATATCTAATGGAAAGTAATTTAATGGCGTCCCTTGCAGGAGTCAGAACCATGCAGCGCCATTTTGATCATCGTCATAAACATTTTCGCGCGCGTGTGACAATCTGGGGCCTCCAGCAACGCTTGCTTTTCCCCTGCATCCAGCGGACAGACCATGGACAAGCAAGTGATCAGCTTGTCATCCGTGACCTCATCAACGGCCTTTAAATCACAGGACAGCCCTTGCGCATCAAAATAAGGGCGCAGCATTTTTTTCAGATCTTCGCGATCAAGACCCAGACAGTCTTTCACATCAAAATCATGTGTATAGGCGATCGCATCCGGCTTTACGCGGCGGTAATTTTTCACCGGGCCAAGCTCTTCCGCCACATCAAAGCGGCACAGACCGGTGAGTGTAATCAAATAACGCCCGTCATCGGTTTCTTCAAAGCTGGTGATACGGCCAACGCAACCGGTTTTATAAAGGTCCGCGGCCGCCTCGGTGCGCGGCTGGATAATCCCGATCATACGGGCGCCAGCGAGTGCATCTTCCACCATCGCCTTATAACGCGGCTCGAATATATTCAGCGGTAAATTGCCGCGCGGCAGCAATAAGACACCGTTCAGCGGGAATACAGGCAACACGGCGGGAATCTCCACCGGGATTTTATCGGGATCTGTCTTTTGTGCCGTCTCAGCCATATCATCCATCTAAATAATGCACTTGTCGCGCAATTCCAGCCCTTATCCTGCTTTTAAGAGAACAAAATCGTCGACAATTTACGCCGCCCCGCCATTACAAGCGGATCGGACCCGCCCAGCGCGTCAAAATATTTAATCAATTGCTGCCGCGCTTTATCTTCGCTCCAGACCCGTTCGCGCCGGATAATGTCAAGAAGCGCGTCAATCGCCTCTTCCTTCTTGCCGGCCGCGAATAAAATTTCGGCCAGGTCAAATCGTGTCTGATGATCGCCCGGGTTTTTATCGAGCTGCGCGCGGAGTTTTCCTTCGTTGCCCGTCGGTGCCGCTTCGGCCAGTTCGACGGCAACACGCGCCGCTTCAAGCTGCGCATTTTTAACAAGCGCTTCGGGTGCATGGGTTAACATGTCGCGAGCCTGCTCCACGTGTCCTGCGGCGATATAGGTGCGGATTAAACCCGCATAGGCGGCCGCATTGATTTCATCCTGCTCCATAATGGCGGCATAAAGACTAAGCGCCAGCTGCGGGTTATTTTCAGATAGCGCCGTTGCCGCATCTTTCAATAGCGCGGGAATATCCAGTGCCTGCGGCTGCGCCTGCCGCGCCATCGCAATCAGTTGATCAACGAGTGTTTTGATTTCGCCTTGCGGACGCGCACCAGTGAAGGCCGATACGGGCTGCCCACCGAAAAATGCAAACACCATCGGTACCGATTGTACGCGCAGTGCCTGCGCCAGTTCCGGGTTTTCATCGATATTGACTTTTGCCATCAAGACCGCGCCCTTGGCGGCATTCACAACGGCTTCCATCACCGGCATTAATTGTTTGCACGGCCCGCACCACGGTGCCCAGAATTCCACCAGCACCGGGGTTTTGATCGATGCCCGCATCACCTTGTCTTCGAATGAATGCGCATCGACGGAAAAAATAATATCCGTGTCGGGCGCTTGCGGCACGGCGGGTGCGGCTTTCTTGCCCAGATTCAATATCATACTTCATCTCCTTGTGCGGCCTGCGCCAGATCTAGAATAACGGGCACGTGATTTACGGCCGCCAAAAATTTCAACAAATCCGATGGCGTTAATGTCACGCTCATATGGTTTTCCATCGGGTGGTAACACACCAGTTCTGCACCTATCATGTGCGCATCCAGTATAATTGTTACAACATTATCCTTATCATTCATAACCGCAAACGGGCAGACAGAGCCGGGCCGGACGCCCAGATACTCCCACAAGCGGTCCGCCGACCCGAAGGACAGGCGGTCACTGTTTAATATAGCCTGCAACCCCTTTAAATCCACCGCTGTTTCATTGGCCAATACCACCAGAAACATCTTTTTCTTCTTATCGCGCAGGAACAGATTGCGGCAATGAACCCCGGGAATTGTCTCCGTCAGATGGGTGCTTTCAGCCACCGAAAAAACCGGCTCATGCTTATAAACCGTATAATTCACACCGATTTTATCGAAAAACCCCAGTAAATCCACGGGAGTCACCGGCAAATCACCGCTTTGGTTCTGTAAAATATTATCGGCCTGACTGTTCATGCCCCACTATGCCCTTGGGGCGCGCCTAAAATCAATATTTTCTCTTGCATTATGGGATGAAATGCCTATAGTGCCCCCCATGTCTAGGATGCGGGCGTAGCTCAGTGGTAGAGCACGACCTTGCCAAGGTCGGGGTCGAGGGTTCGAACCCCTTCGCCCGCTCCAATCTCCCTTTATTATATTGCAATTCTAATCATGAAGGGCTCAAAGCCTCCTGTTTCATGCTGGCTGGTTTTATCTATACCATTGAATATTCTGATAAAATCTCTAAACTTAGGGATGAGGATCGTCCGGAGAGCGCTTATGATATCCCTATATCGCCATACACATAGATTCCGGCTGGGTTTTGCCAGCCTGGCTATTCTATGTCTTATGACGGGCACGGTTGCCGCGCAGAACATTCCTGATATTCCTTCCTCCGCGGATATCGATGCGCGCGCGCGCGAGCAGGAACGACCTGCCCCACCCGTAAGCATACAAAAACCACAAGCCATCACAAAACCAACCTATTCAGAATTGGCGCAACCGGAAAATGCGCAAGATATTACTTTTACGCTCGACACCATTCGTCTTGAGGGCGTTACCGCCTACACGGAAGAGGAGCTCGGGAATATCTGGGGCGGCGACAGGGGTCAGGTTATAAGTCTGGCGCGTTTATATGAAATTGCTAATAAAATCACGGAACGCTACCGTGCAGATGGCTATGTTCTTGCGCAAGCCCATATACCCGCGCAGGAAATAGATAGCGGTATAGCCCGCATCAATGTCGTTGAGGGTTATGTATCGAATGTCCGTCTGGAAAATCAAGCGCACGAGTCCCGTATTCTTACCGATGGTATGAATATTATCCGCAATATCCGCCCCTTTAACATCCGGGATCTGGAGCGGCAGATGCTTCTTCTGTCTGATCTTTCGGGCACATCCTTTCGTTCAGTTTTGCAACCGGACACAGCATCATCCGATGGCGGCATTGTCGTGGTTCTGGTTCAGGAAAAGCGCGCGCCGATTGAAACCGCATTATCTTTTGACAACACCGGCTCACGGTATCTGGGCCCTTACACTGCAAATGCTACAGTCAGCCTGACTCCGGCCTTTTTGCCGTATCACGAGACCTTGCTTTCCTACAGCCTATCTGTGCCGGCGGATGAGCTTAAATATTACGCGGTATCACATAAAATCCCACTGACCGCCAACGGAATGAATTTATCATTGCAGGCGGCGCGCACAAAAGGCACGCCTGGCTATACACTGGATGATAATGATATTGAATCGCGTACCGATGAGCTGGGCGCTACTCTGTCGCAAGCTCTTATACGCCAGCGTGATAAGTCGCTAACACTCTCGTTTGGTTTTGATTACCGGAACAGCCGGACCGATATCATCGGCCTGCCACTGACGCGGGATCGTATCCGGGCTGCGCGCCTGGGCATTGCTTACGATATGACTGATTCATGGGGTGGCACAAATTTGATCAATACAGAGCTCAGCCGTGGTATCGATGTGATGAATGCCAGCGCGCGCGGCGATCTGGATCTATCGCGCATAGCCGGCCGTCCCGACTTTGAAAAAATCAGCCTGACGGCATACCGCGTGCAATATATTGACAAAGATTTTAGCCTGCTTGCCGGGATCACGGGGCAAATGGCCAACGGCCCGCTTCTGTCGTCGGAGGAATTTGGATATGGCGGCCCCTCTTTTGGTCGTGCTTACGATTCATCTGAAATTCTTGGTGATGAGGGGTTTGCCGGCATGATGGAGCTGCGCCATAATGGTTGGGCATTATCGGGGGACAGGGTCCGGTTGCGGCCTTTTGCCTTCTATGATTTTGGCAAGATATGGAACAAGGATCCCGGGCAGCTGGAAGAAGCATCCGCAGCATCCGCAGGGGCGGGAGTCCGTCTGACAACGGCTTATGATCTTGCTCTGTCCCTGACGCTTGCGCAACCTTTGACCCGGCCAGTTTCGGACCCTCAGCCCTACAATAATGGTAAAAATCCACGTTTGCTTTTTTCTATGGGACTACGCTTTTAATCTTTGGTATAGTGTAAGGCTTATTTCTATATCCTGCCTTCTGCGCCTGCACAAATTGTGGTATAATTAATTATGAAGAGTATATTTTCGGTCAAATCCTGGCTGCTGGCATCTTGTACCTTCCTTGCTTTGCAATCGCACGCACACGCAAATCCCGAAGGTGGCACAATTACAAATGGCAGTGCGACGATAACCGCCTCCGGCAAGCGATTGGATATTCATCAGGCAAGCGACCGTGTGGTTATCGACTGGCGATCCTTTGATATCGAGTCTGATGAGATTACACAATTTTTTCAACCGTCATCTTCTGCCGTTGCACTTAACCGCGTGAACAGTCCGGATCCGTCTTACATTCTGGGTACGCTAAAAGCCAACGGGAATATTATTCTTATCAACCCGAATGGCTTGTTCTTTGGGAAAGAAGCCGTCGTTGATGTTAACGGCCTGATCGCCACAACGGCCAATATCCGCAATGATGATTTCATGAACGGAAAAATGGATTTTAATATCCCCGGCGATCCGGAGGCCAGCATTATCAATGCGGGCATGATTACCGCAAAAGATGCCGGGTTGGTTGGATTGGTCGCGCCGAACGTTGCCAATAGCGGGATTATTCAAGCACGGCTGGGCAAGGTGCAGATGGCATCGGCCGATACATTTACATTGGACATGAACGGCGATGGCCTGATTAATCTGGCGGTATCGGATGAGGTGGCGCAACAAATTGTGGTCAATACCGGGGAGCTGGATGCCGCAGGTGGCACGGTTTCAATGACGGCGGCAGCTGGCCGTGCGCTTGTCAACAGTCTGGTTGTTGCCAACGGCAAGATCTCTGCGCCCGTTGCTGAAAAAAGAAACGGAAAAATTATTATTGGTGCCGCAGGCTCCAATGCCGTCGCCGGTAATAAAAGCGCGGATAAGGGGAAAAAACAAGGTGCAAGCACGGTTGTGGTCAGTGCGCACATTGATGCCTCCGCCCGTGATGCAGGTGATAAGGGCGGATCCGTTGAAATCACCGGCGATCATATATCATTGATGCCCGGAACAATTATCGATGCGTCGGGGGATATAGGCGGGGGCGATATCAAGATTGGGGGTGATTATCTGGGATCGGGCACGACCGCGACCGCCCTTACAAATTATATCGATCCCTTGAGCTATATTTTTAATGATGCCGTTACCTCCGGCGACGGCGGGCGGACAATTGTCTGGGCCGATGATACGACAACATTTTACGGTAATATTTTTGCGCGCGGTGGCAATACAGGCGGCAATGGCGGGTTTGTTGAAACATCGGGGAAGAAAAATCTTCTGGCGCAGGGTTATGTCGATCTGACCGCGCCCCATGGTAATAAGGGTACTTATCTCCTCGACCCGGAAAATATTACAATCTATGGCCATGTGAACCCGAATTTTGTCAGCACGGATACCACCATCAATCTGGCAGCCAATTTAAAATTATGGCTGGATTCGTCAGATCCGACGAAAATCACCCTGACCTATGATACAAATGGCGTGCCCACAACCGCCAACGGAACAATTGGTACGAAAATTATTACCACCGCCGGCAACGTATCCTCCGCACTGGCCGTTGGTGCCCGGATCCGGCTAGGCTCCGCGGGCACCGTGGCAACGGCCGACACTATGGGTGCTGACACCTACACGATTGCTGAGATTTCCGGAACGACAATTACAACCGTTGAAAACCTGAGCGCGACCTATAGCGGTGCGGCACTCCATCGCGGTCTTGTCAGCGCCTGGGCGGATAAATCCACCAGTACGGCCAACGCGATGCAAACAAACGTCGCTAATATGCCGCTTTATTTGAGTGGCGTACAAAATGGACAAGGCGTTATCAACTTCATGGGATCAGGAATCGATGATTTTCTACAGAACAGCACCCTGCCTAATTTGGGCCAGGGCGATGTCACACTTTATGCGCTGCAGCTTCAGGCGGCGCAGCGACAATGGGCTGCGACATTAAGCCTGAATACGCAATCTGGTGGCGGTGTGGGCGATCCGATTTTAACCTGGCGTAATAACACAACACAATTCGGTATTATGTTTGTTGGACAAACAGAGACAGGTAATAATCCTGTATATATTGAACTAGGCAGCAATAACCTAAATACATGGCTGATGACCAGTGTGCGCCGTGCAGGTGGCACCAACGGCAATGGCGGCGCTCTAAAAGTTGATATACGTGGCGCGGTAAACAGCAGCGCCACCGGCACACAAGGATGGAATTCTGCTGTATCCAGCGGCTATCTTGTCGGACGGCACTGGATGGGAAATTCTATTGGAACTTTTGTAGGTCGAATTCCTGAAATGTTTCTTTACAACACAAGCATCAGCGATAATGCCATCACCCTGCTGAACCAATACCAGTCGGCCAAATGGGCATTACCTCTTGATCCTTACGCCGCGACGGGTAACAGCGAGGCCGTGGAAGCCATGGATGCCACCAACGGTTATGGCGTGTTCACAACGCGCTATCTTGAACGTTTGAGCCAGACGGCAGATATTTCCCTGCAAGCAACGCAGGATATAAATCTTGACCTTAAAACTGACACTTTGACTCTGGCCGCCGACCGGAACCTGACACTGACCGCTGGTCGTGATATTAAGGCGGCAGCGGGTTCTACGGGCAGTATTATCACTTCACGGACAACAACCGGCGGCAATATCAGCCTGATTGCGGGGGGTGTGGCAGGCAGCATCAATCTATCAAACGTAAACCTTACGGCTTTGAACGGGGGTGTCGTCAATCTGAATGCAAAGGGAAACATAAACCTTGTTCAGGAAAACAATCTGAATCTCGGCAGCATCAAAGGTAATAATATTTCCATTCAAAGCACGAATGGTTCTATCGGTGGCACGGGCGGCATTATCGGTAACGCCGGTAATCTCAGCCTGACATCACACGGCGACCTCGATACGCGCAGGCTTAGTCTTATAACCCGCGCGGGCAATATGATTCTTCAAGGCAATAACGTATATCTCGGCACCGCCTTGAATGCAGGGACCGGTACGGTGAATATCACCGCCGCACAGGATATCAGCATAACGGAAACCGACTTAACTACCGGACTTGTCAGCCATTGGTCGCTTGATGAGGGAAGCGGAACAACGGCTTATGATCAGGCCGGCAATTATGATGGTATGTTTACGGGAACACCGACATGGTCGAGCGCAGATCCTTTAGGGTTAGAAGACTCCAGCAGTCTTGATTTTAATCCGCATGATCGCGTCTCAATCGGTGATAATATCGACTTCGGAACCGGGAATTTTTCGATATCTCTTTTCTTCAACACATCTTCAAGCAGTGCATTTCAATCGCTTGTCGCAAAATCCAGCGGTGGCAGTCCCCGGACTGACTACGGATTTTTGTTTGGACTAAATAACGCCCGACCATTTTTCGCAACGGCATCGGCGGGCGGCGGATGGGGGTCAACGGGCACCTATCTGGCACAAAGCAGTAATGGCGCGTTATTGAATGACAGTCAATATCATTCGATGGTCGTTGTCGGAGACAGGGCATCATCGAATGTCCGCCTTTATGTCGACGGCGATTTATACAACCTTAATACAATACAGGGTAATTTCTCAACGGTTGGTAATATTTCAAATGCCCTTAACTTTGTACTAGGCGGTGAATCAGATGGAGATTTCAGCTACACGGGCAACATGGATGATGTGCGCATTTACAACACAGCGCTGTATGCGGAGCAGGTCGCACAAATAAACAGCTATAGCCCAGAATGGCAATCGGGAACGGTAAATATGAGCGCTGGCCGGGACATGGTTTTTGATCTTCAGGGCAAGAATCTGGGTTTAGGCAACAATAATAATGCAACATTATCCGCAGGCCGCGATATAAAAACAGATAGCGCAGGCACATTAGAAACCGCAGGCTCCGGTAATATTCAGATGACGGCCGGCAATGACATCGACTTCACGCATGATTTTGACCTCGATGCAGCAGGCAGCGGCTCTGTCATTTTGCGGGCAGATAATAATATTATATTTTCCGGTGGTGGCGATATCACAACGCATAATAATAAGATTGAGCTGAATGCCGATCGCGACGATACGGACGCGGGGTCAATTTCTATGGGTGCCGGCACGGTACTCTCTTCTTCTGGTGGAGCTATCATTTTGGGCGGTGGCGCAGATCCGTCAGTAACAGAAGCAAAAGGCACGAATACTTATACCCAGGGCATTGCACTTACCAATTCAATCCTCGACGCGGGCGGAGGCAATATAATTTTACGCGGAAACGGTAATCCTGGTTCCACTGCAAACTCTTCTGATACCAGCGCCCATGGCGTTTATATAAATAACAGCACGATCGAAACCTCCGCCACCGGCACAATCAGAATCGAAGGAACCGGCGGCGGTACAGGAGCCGGGGGAAGCAATGTCGGGGTATATATAAGAAATAATGGCCTGGTCCAAAGCGACACAGGCGATATTTATATAACAGGAACAACCGGCGGCGGCAGCAGCGGATATAATGCAGGGATTGCCTTATCCTCATCCGGCACAAACAGCATCCGTTCCAGCAGTGGTGATTTGCACATATACGGAGTTTCTGGCAGTACCGGTAATGACCCGAACCATGCTATAGCCGTCAATAGCGGCGGATATAATTTTGATACAGCCGGTGCGATTAATATCACCGGAATTGTCAGTGGTGGGAATGGTTTCGGCATAGGCGGCCAGATGGGCGCAAGAATCGGAAGTGGCTTAACCTCCGGAGATATTCATATTTCAACAGATAGTTTTTCTTCTGGTTTTGATGATGTCATACTGACAACTCTGGGTACTGCTTATATTGCACCCCAAGGAAACAATACGCATATATCAATTGCCGATAATAATGGTGGGCTTTCAATATCATCAGAATTTTTAAATAATATTTCTGCCAGCGGTATCGTTATTGGCCGATCTGACGGCGATGGTAATATCGTGGTGAGCACCCAAAACTGGAACACGCCACTTACCATTATGTCGCGCAACGGCGATATCAGCATCAGCGGAGCGCAGACCCTGGGCCATCACAGCGCCCTTATTCGTACGGTCGGCACCGGCAATATTATTCTGGGCATGAATGGCAGCCTGAGCAGCACGGCCACCGGCAATGCAATTACATTGGCAGCCCAGGGGAATTTTATTAACAACAGTACCATCGGTAATCCCCTGTCTACGGCAAACGGGCGCTGGTTGGTTTATTCTACCGATCCGGCACTCAATACGCGCGGATCTTTAATGCCAGACACATCGGCCCTCTTCAACGCCCGTTATGATACGAATGCGCCGGCTACGATTGCTGCTGGTAATAGATTTATTTTTGATATTCACCAGGAAGATGCTCCAACTCTTATATTTACGGCTGATAATAATGAAAAAATTTATGGTGCATCCAATCCTGTCTTTAGCTATACGGTTTCTGGCTATCTTAACGGTGATGGCCTGTCCACTGCTTTTAACGGTAATCCCTTATTCTCTACGACCGCTGGCAGTAATATAATTGGCACATACCAAAATGCCATCACGGGAACGCAAGGTACGCTCGGCAGTTATCTGGGTTATAATTTTGACTTTGTCAGTGGTGATTTGAATATCACGCCTGCAGCCTTGATAATTACCGCTCGTAATGTAGAAAAACCATATGGTACCATTAAAGTTTTTTCTGGTAATGAGTTTGAGGTTAGTGGGCTTCAATATAATGATACGGTCACCAGCACCACGATCATAAGCGCCGGGAGCCTCATTAATGCCGCAGCCAGCAATACGCCCTATCACATACTGATAAGCGACGCCGTAGGAACGGGCCTTGATAATTATAATATCACTTATAATTATGGCAGCCTTTTGATTCCCAAAGTTGATACGCCGTTTCTGCCCGATACGATCATCGAGCCGTCTAAATCCATGGATTTAGGAACTATAAATAATTTTGCAGGCCCGTCATCTTCACCGCCGACCTTACAGGCACCGCAACCGGCCTTGGCCTTGCAAAAGGATAATAACGGATATTCTTCTATCGATTCCGGCAAAGCTGAAGGCGCGCTTTTGCTGGAGGCCATTATACCGGATCTTGTATTTATTGATCCGGAGCTGAAAGATTTATTCAGGCTTGTTATATAAAATTCTAGATATTCGCCTCAACCCAGCTCTGCAGCTGCGCCTTCGACATACCGCCGACGCGTGTATCAACCACGGCGCCGGCCTTGAAAATCATAAATGTCGGAATGCCGCGCACACCGTATTTGGTCGGGGCGTTCGGGCTGTCATCAATATTGATTTTGACGACTTTCAGTTTTTCGGCATGGGCACCGGCCAGCTCATCAACCAGCGGTGACATGGCTTTGCACGGGCCGCACCAATCCGCATAAAAATCAACGACAACGGGTTTGTCGGATTGAAGGACTTCGGATTCGAAATTTGCGTCAGAAACTTGTGCGGTCATGGGCTTTTCCTTTTTTATAGAGCGGGACCCTTAGGATATGGGGCAGGCGGCATAGCGGTCAAGCCCCCTAACGTTTCATTCACCCATGCAGAAAACTGTGTCTTGGAAATGGTGCCGACATGCTGGCTTACCATTTGCCCGTCCTTGAACATGATAAGGGTAGGAAGGGCACGCACCCCATAAGTGACGGGGGCTTGCGGGTCAGTTTCGATATTGTGCTTAATAATTTTCAATTTATCGCCATAGTCCGCCGCCAGCTCGGCCAGAACCGGGGCCATCATTTTACATGGCCCGCACCAGTCGGCATAATAATCGACGATAACCGGTACGCCGGATTGAAGGACATCGGTGTCAAATGTGGCATCTGTGGTTTCGCTAAGCATGTTTTCATGTCCTTGTTAAGGTACGGATTTGGGAAGGTCGGGCGTGGCGCCCTTGCTGGCGATCTTGCCAATAACACTACCCACTATTTCCCCGGGAATGCCCGCAATACCAAGAGCGAAATGCGTAACATTCCGTGTAAAACCACCGGCGGCATTATCGCCCAGCACCAGATTGGTGGCTTTTCCTATGCGCAGCGCCAAAAGATCAGTTTTGTGGTTCGTTGTGCTGTGATCATAAGTGACGTTTGCCGTATCGAGCAGCACAAATGCATTCCAAACCGCAAGTAATGTTAAAACCTTGCCTTTGGCATTCAGGGCGTTAAATTTGCTTTTCAAATCTTTCAGCATGTGATTTCCTTTTGATAATACATAACATAAATTCTGCCCCCTTTATAAACGTCCCGGCGTTGAGGTCAAGAATTTTTAACACTGAACTTCCATCAGGCGCGGTCCGTCAGTCCAGAGGAGGAAGGTGCGGATTGTTTTGCCTTCATAGATTTTTGCGACAATGTCGCTATAGGCCTTTAATTGAAGCTTATAGGCTTCCGGCACATCCTTCGGATCCTGCGGCGGCGGACGGTTTGTTTTGTAATCAACGATAAGAATTTCATCTGTACGTATCAGCATCCGGTCAATCTGGCCACTGACCAGGAAGCCACCGACCATGCCGGTAACGGGCACTTCGGCGAGGGCCGCGGGCCCGAATACATCACCGAAATCCGGGTGGTTGAGGATGGCATGAACCTCTACCGCGATATTCTCCTGCACGCTGCGCGGCAAGTCTGCCCCATGGCGGGTAATAAAGGAGACGATGGCATCGGCACGGCGCGCAAGCGGTAAATCGGGGATCAGCTGGAGCAAACGGTGCGTCACAATGCCGCGACGGAAGCGATATTCGTCTGAGATTCCCGCCAAAGGCGACGCCGCAGGCGGGCTCACCACGGCCGGGCGTGAAGGAACCAGCGGTTTGGGCGGCACCGGTTCGGCAAGAGGGCGTTTGAACAGCCACGGATAGGCCTTGATATCAAGCGCCGGGTCCGCGGCACCGGACTGCGCCGGTACGACACCGGCCATTGCACCCTTATTCCCGATACGATAAAGCAACGGCGGTTCTTCATTTTCATCGATCTGCGACAATGATGCTGAAAGCGACGTAAAGGGCTCCATGGCAACACTGGCCGCATTCTCCATCGCAGCCTTCATATAATTATACCAGCTATCCGATATCGGATTTTTGCTGGTCCGTGCACCGCCAATATAAAGCCGATCACGGGCGCGGGTCATCGCGACATACAGCAAGCGACGATATTCTTCGTCCTGCCGCGCGGACAGCGCATCAAGCAACACGCGGTACGGCGCGGGATCATCATCGCTGCGCGGCGACCATAACGGCACCTTCAAGCCCGACTTGTCCGGCCAGATCAAACGATGGGAACTGGCCCCCGGCGGTGTCCGCGTCGAGCGTACAGTATCGGGCAAGATAACAATCGGTGCCTCCAGCCCCTTGGCCCCGTGTACGGTCATAATCCGCACCTGGCCGCCGGCCTCTTCCTGCTCACGCTTCACTTGTGAGTCGCCTTGTTGAACGGTCGTGATAAAGCTTTGCAAAGCCGGTATCTGTTCCTGCTCCACCGCCAATGCCAGATTTAAAAATTCATCGACGGGGTCAAGGGCTTCCTCGCCCAGACGGCTGCTTAAGGCATATAAACCGCCTTGCGGGGAAGCCGGGCAAGGCTCCTGCAGGATACGGCTGAAAAACTCGTATGGATGGTCAACGCTGGCCCTATATATCAATTTATCGAGATATGAAAGAATATGTTCTGTCTCCGGCTTATTCCTGCCGTTTTTAGACAAGGATTGCCACAGACATACACCCCGTTTACGGCCTATGGCATAGCGCATCAAATCATCATCATTCCAACCGATAAAGGGTGATTTCAGGAAGCTGGCGAGGCTTAAATCATCCTGCGGCAGTAGCGCGAACTGCGCCCCCGCCAGCAAATCTTTTACCGGTAACTGGTCCTTCAAAACCATGCGGTCAAGACCGCTGACCGGAATATTCAGGGTCTTTAATGCCCGGATCAACTGCCCTACAAAGGCTGTCCGGCTGCGGACCAGTATCAATATATCGCCGGGGCGGATGGAGCGGTTTTGCGAAGGTAGAATTTCCCCGGTTTTCAACCAAGTTTCAATTGTACGCGCCGTATGTTCGGCGAGACGCGCGGCACCGCTGCGGCTTTGGGCCGGGCGGGAGAGCGGGGCCCAGATATCACGCTCCGCCCCCACATCGGCATTGAATAAGGGCCACAACTCAATCATACCCGGCATTTCGGTCCGAAACGCCCGATGTTCCATCTTCGCGCTGCCCAGACCCTGCCGCACCTCGTCCGGGGCAAACACATCATCGACAAAACGCAAAATCTCCGGCGCGGAGCGGAAGGATACGGCCATCGCCTCATTCCGCCAGATACGGCCCGACCCCTGCACCCTTGCACTGAAGTAATCGCGCATCGCGATAAATTTCTCCGGCGCGGCACGCTGGAAGCTGTAAATCGATTGCTTTTCATCCCCCACGGTAAAGAGCGTCCGGGTGACATCATCGCGCGCGCCGCTGCCGGCAAAGAAATCTTCGCACAGGCTCTGGATAATCCGCCATTGTTCAGGGTTGGTGTCCTGCGCCTCGTCAATCAATATATGATCAAGGCCGCCATCGAGCTTGAACATCACCCATCCGGCCATATCCCGCCGCGTGAGAAGCGATAGCGTACGCGTAATCAAATCATCGAAATCAAGCGCGGACTGCGTGGTCTTCAGGGTATTATAACGCACATCCACCGCCCTTCCCAGCGCCAGCAAGGCACAGGTTAAGCGCGCCGCCCGGCAGCGTTTCAACGCGTCTTCCACTGCCAGAATTCGGTCGGTTTCGGCAATCAGCACGCCTTCAACCTCCGGCGCGCCACTTAACACCGCTTTTGTCGCCAATTTTGCGAAAGCTTTACCATCTTGCGTCAAAAACAGGCGGGAATAGGCCCGATAAGTGCCGATTCGGTCGCATTCCGTTGCATCCAGCCATAATTGCAGGGACAGAGATTTTGTTTGCTCCGTCTTCGTGCCCAGCTCCGCCAACGCCCGGCATACGCCGCGCAGACCAGGCATATCAAAGGCCCCGTCCGCGCAAGCCGCGCGTAATAAATCCTCCTCCGTTTCCCCGACACGTACGCCCAGCGTTTTATAGATCTGGGCACATAAGCCCTCAAACCCGCCTTGCTCTTCGACTAGCAGCTCAAGCTGGTGCTTTTCCTTCAGCACCGCTTCAATCAGCCCTTCAAATCCATCTTCGCTTTGCGCCCCCGCCAGCAGCTCCAAGGCCGCCGCCAACTCACCACCGCCAGCAGCGGCCCGGGTCAGCACATAATCCTGCGCACTATCCATCAGGCTGCGCGCTGCGCCGTCTTCCAGAACTTTGAAGGCTGGCGGCAGGCCCGCCTCCAGCGGAAACCGCCCCAATATAGACTGGCAGAAGCCGTGCAGCGTCATAATCTTGAGGCCCCCCGGTGCATCCACCACCATCGCGAACAGGCCGCGGGCCGCCTCAATTTCATCCGCCCGGGGCGTACGCCCAAGCAAATCCGTCATATCCGCACCCAAAGCCGCTTCGTCCATGACTGCCCAGCTGCGCAGGCGCTTGCCAAGGCGTAGCGCCATTTCACTGGCCGCGGCCTTGGTGAAGGTCAGGCATAAAATTCGGTGAGGCTCCGTCCCGGCAACATCTTCGGAAACGGGCAATAACAAGCGAAGCAGGCGGTCGGTCAGAACCTTGGTCTTGCCCGACCCCGCCGACGCGCCCACCCAGACACTGACGCGCGGATCCGCGGCCCGGCGCTGCAAATCGCTTGGATTTTCAATATCCTGCGCGGCTGTACGTATCGGCTGCCCCCCCATCATGCGGCCTCCTCGTCGGCATCGAGCGCCGTCCATTCCTGCACCCTTGCCAGATGTTCGTAATCATTAAAGCGTGGCACCAGATCCGGGTCCGGCAGACTGTAATAGGCGTTATCCGGGTCATCATAATGCTGGATAAGGGCTGCCAAGCCTTCATAAACGCGCATCACCGTCGCGCTGATATCGCCTTCAAATTCCTTCTTCTCAAACGGCTTCTGCCCGCCGGTCAGGACCCAGTAGCCCATATAGCTGACCGGATGGGATGGCACATCTTCAAACCCGCCGGATTCTAGAATCAGAGCCTCCAAAGGCAATTGCGGCAGCTTGCCGGATTCGATGGATTTCAGGCTCCATTGCCCGCCGGACTTATAATCAATCAGGGCGTACGTGCCGTCAAAGCGCCGGTCAATCCGGTCGGCCCGGGCGCTTAGGATAAACGGCGCAATACCTTCATGGATGGTCATTGAGCCTTGCGCTTCGTTCTTGGCGGGCAAGGCCTGCTGCCGCCAGAGACGCTCTTCCGCGATAAAGGCCGTGGCCAACCGTTCAAAACGCGGCCACCAATAAGCCCAGGCACCGGGCGCATCGGAACGGCGTTTTAACACCGTACGTCCCGCCGCCAGCAAGCGGCCCAGCGCATCTTGCGGCAAATTATCGGGGCAATAGCGCATAAAAATCTCCAGCGCGTCATGCAGGATTGTGCCCTTATCGGCCATATCCGGTTCTTTTTCCAGCGCATCGAGCTTTTTGATGCCCAGAATATAACGCGCATAAATCCCGTACGGGTCCGCCATCCATGTTTCAATCCGTGTGGCCGACAAGGCGCGGGGGCGCGCGGCCACCGGCGGGCGCGGTTCCGGGCGGCCCACAGGCTGAGGATTCGGGTGCCGCTCGCGGGCCTGCGCCAGCGCCAGATAATGCGCGCCATCCGCTAACTTCTTATCTCCCAGCGCCTCCAGCACCGCGTCCAGACGCTGCAGCCAGCGGGCGGGCACGGTCGGCGTGCCCTCCACCCGGCGCGCCCGGGTTAAAATCACGCGCGGCATGCAAAAGCCTTGGGTAAAGTCATGCGCGGACAGGCCAATGCTGCGCTCCGGCGGCGGCAGGCCAAAATCCTTCATCATCGGGCGCGACATCCACGGGTCATGCCCCGGGGCGGGCGGCCACGTGCCTTCATTAAGCCCGGCCAGGATAACGATATCCGCCTCAATCAAACGCGCCTCCAGCTGCCCCAGAATCAGCAGCCGCGGATGCTGGCCATAAGCCACGCGCACCGTCACACCCTTCATCAATGTGCCCAGCAGTGCGAGGTAACTAGCCCCGTCAATTGCTGCAGGCAGCAACGCCGCCTCATCCCGCAGCATCGAGAGGAAGAGCGCCGCCGCATCGCCGTCTTCATCCCGCCAGAGGCTGGTGATTTCCTCCGCCTCTTCCGGCGCAGCCAGCTTTTCCAGCATCGTAATATGGGCATCCAGCCAGACGGAAAGCGGCGCTTCGCCTTGTTCGACGAGTGCAGCAAAATCCCCCATGGCTGCCTCCAGCCGGGTGCACAATTCCAGCAGCGGTGCGCTATCCGCCTTACGGTCGGCAAGGCGCGCGCGCAAGCCGTCAAACCCCGGTGCCGGGCGCGGACCGCGTAAAGCTGCCAATTCCAGCGCACTGACCAACCGCTCCAATGCCGCATGGCTATAACCCAGCTGGCAATAAGCATGGCGCAGCAAAGAGAGCAGCGCGATAGGCCGCAGCCGCTCAATTCCGGCCTGCGCCGCCAGCCTGATATAACCGCCAATCACACTGTCAGGCAGCATCTTACCGGCGGAATCATCAAGCTCCGCCCCGAAGCGCCTTGTTGCCATCGCCACACGCCGCGCCAGACGCCGGTCGGGCGTTACCAGTGCAACAATTTGCCCCGGTACCTCGAGCGCTTCGCGCATTATCACGGCAATCATCCGGGCTTCATCCTGCGGCGTGGGCGCTTCGCAGCGTATGATATGGGACAGGGATGCGTCGAGTGCCGGGGCTTCATGCTGCACCCGATTCTGGATGGTGGCCCATTCCTTGGTAGTTGCCGCCGGGCGCATAATTTCCTGCGCCAGCCAGCGGCGCGCCGTGTTCTCCGCCACATCCACCGTATCCCGCAGGGGCCATGGCTTGACATCATCCCGGTTCCGCCCCAGACGGGAGAGCAAGGTGCGTAATGTTGCCTGCGCATGGTTGTCGTCCAAACTCTCCCAACTTGCCGCGTCCATTATCTGGTCAAGGCCCGGCAGGATAATCGCCCCGTTGGGCATATCCGCAATCGCGCTCAGTAACGCCGACGTCGCAGGAATAGAGCCCGTCGAACCCGCGGCAATCACCGGATAGCCGGGCGGATGCGTACGCCAATGGGCTGCTAACATATGCATCAGGCGGTTCCGGCGGTCCGCCCCATCAATCATCCCCTGCAATTGCAGGATTTCGGGCCATTTTTCGCTTAAAATCGTCAAAAAATCGAGGGTTATGCCCCAATGTGCGGCAAATTCACCGCCAACAAGGGTCGGCAGCGCCCCCATATCGAGGTTTTCGGTATAAATCCGGTCCATTAACTGCCCCAAAGCCCCCGCCATGGCCATAGCCTGGTCCAAAGTAAGGGCAAAATCGGGCCGGGCCATGATAAGACGCGCCAATAATATCTGCCGGCGCAGCGGCGGCATGGCGGGTGGTAAATCGAGGAATCCGAGAAGAATATCCGTGCCCTGTACGTCACCAAACAGGCTGAGTCCGAGTTCTTCCTCATCCACATCACCCAACGTGTTGAGGCGCGGCAGCATCAGGGGCTTGCCCTCGCTCAACCGTAAAAAACTGTCCCGCACCACGCGGCAGGCGCGGCGGGTGGGGAGCAATAAACGAATCTGGGATAGGGCTTCGGGATTACCCTCGGTCCGGGCAAGCAGGGCAGCCGCCAGCGTCCGGGCAAAAAACACACCCGCCGGAATGGTGTACAGCCCGGACAGGTTAATAGTCATGCGCGCGCCTTCACGCCAGCACCCGCCAGCTGTTCGTTAATCAGGCGCAAATCTTCCGGCGTGCTGACATGGTACCATTCCCCGTCATGAACCAACGCGTACAGGCGGCCATCAGCTTCGGCCTTATCCAGAATCTGCAGGAAGGAAAAAGCCTCATCCGGTGTATTATCAAAAACACGCGGATGGCATAAACGCACACTGGTCCACATATAAGCGCCCGTCTGGGCTATGGAGCGTGTCGCGCGCCCTTGCGCGTCCACATCATAATCGCCAACCCCACCGGTCAAATCCATCTTGCGTACATCATGCAGCAGAATGAAAACATCCATCTTGTCCGGGTCCCAAGCCGCGGACAGGCGCTCAAGCGCCGTTTTATCCGGCCCGTCCGTCCAGAGGGAATCGCCACTGACGACATAAAACGCGTCATCGCCGACCGTATGCAGCGCGTGCTTGATACCACCGCCCGTATCCAGAATCACAGGTTCATGGGACAGCACAAGCTGCGGCGTACGGCGCTTTGACAAATGGTCCTGCAACACATCGGCCAGATAATGCATATTGACGGTAATACTTTTGACCCCGTCTTCGGCCAGGCGGTCAATCACCTGGTCAATCATCGGACGACCGCCCAGCGGCACCATGGGTTTCGGCACCACATCCGTATAGGGGCGCAGGCGCTTGCCAAAACCCGCTGCGAGGATAAAGCCGTATTCCGGTTTGCTTTTATGTACGCTCATGTCAACAGCTCTCCCAGTTTGTCGTCGAGCGTCATTATACGGGAGGTGGGGGCATCCGGCTCCCCCCTTTTCAGCGTGATTGTGAAATGATCCACCGGCGCGTGGGGGCCAAGACGCTCCGGCCATTCGACCAGCACCCGCCCCGCAGCCAGCGCGTCTTCCCAGCCCAGCTCAAAAATCTCCTCCGGGTCCTGCAAACGGTAGAGGTCGAAATGCCAGACCGGGCCTTGTGCGGTATCATAATGCTGCAGCAAGGTGAAGGTCGGGCTGGGCACGGGTAAATCCACATCCCCGCTTAAGGTACGGATAAGCGCACGGGCGAAGGATGTCTTCCCCGCCCCCAAATCACCCTGCAGGAAAACAAGCGCGCGGGTGGGAAGCACCTCGGCAATCCACCGTGCCAGCACTTCCGTCTGTTGCTCCGTATCAATAAAAATCTCCATCTGGCTATTTCACAATTTTTTACCGTATAATGGAAGGATGAAAGTGTTCCTTGCCCTTCTTTTTGCATTTTTTATGCTGTCCGCCGCCCCGGCGCGGGCGCAGATGGACGGCGAAATCCTGACGGACCCGATTTGCTTTTATCTGATTAACAAGGCGCCCTACACCGTCCTGGGTTCGGTTAACAGCAACATTTATCAGGCCCAGGACAATGTCAAAGCCCGCCACCGTTCCAATTTCCGCCTCGAAGTCGGGCAAAAAGCCCCGTTTTGCAGCACCGGCCCGTTCTATGAAGGCCGCAAGCTGGAGCTGACACTGCGCACGGTCATTCCAATTTTTTCCTGCAAGACCGCCATTACGCGCGATATCGTGATTGAGGGTGAGCGCAAAGACGGCGGCAGCGCGAAAACCTGGGCGACCTGCTACTAGGCTGGTAAAATCATCGTAAAGACAGACCCCTTGCCCGCCATGCTTTGCAATTGCATCTGCCCGGCGTGAAGCTCGACAATATTTTTCACCAGCGACAGACCAAGCCCCGCCCCGCGCGACTGCGCATTATCGGCAGCAGCCGCACGCTCAAACGGCTGGAAGATACGGTCGCGGTCTTCATCGGCAATGCCCGGCCCCGTATCCGTCACGGACAGTAAAATTTTATCGCCCGCACGTTTCGCGCCCAACGTAATGGTGCCGCCCGGCGGTGTATAAGTAATCGCATTGCGCACAAGGTTCAGCAGCGCCTGCTTGATCCGGCGCTCATCGAGCAGCGCCGTGCCCAGCGCATCGGACGATTCAAGGCGCACCTCAATCTTGTCCTTACGCGCCCAGTCCTGCGTCAAATCCTGAATCGATGACAACATGTCATGCACATCGACATTGTCGCGCTCCAGCACCATATAGCCCGCCTCAATCGTCGACAGATCAAGAATATCATCGATCAGGTACAGCAATTTCTCACTCGCTTCGTGCATGCCGGATGTATATTCACGCTGACGATCATTCAAGGGGCCAAAATATTCATTCTGCAGAATTTCGTTAAAACCCATAATGGCGGATAGCGGAGTCCGCAGCTGGTACGACACATTCGCCAGAAAATCCAGCTTCAACCGCTCCGCCGTTTCCAGCGCGGCATTTTTATCGCGCAGCGCTTTTTCTACCTTCATCGTATCGGTCACATCAACATGCGTGACCAGCACACCACCATCGGGCAACGGCACGGTGGAATAATAAATCAATGTTCCATCGGCACATTCAATATGCCCGCCCTGCACGGTGCGTTCAATCGTTTTACTGACCATTGTTTTTTGCCAGCGCGGCCATTCATCGGTCGGGAAGCGCGCCTTCATTTTATCGGCCAGCTTCGTGATATGCGGGCCGCCTTCCAAATCTTCGGGGTTGAGATTCCACAAGCGTGCGAAGGCCGGATTCCACAATTTCAAACGCCCGTCACCGCCAAACACAACAACACCTTCGGTCAGGTTATCGAGCGTTTCTTTCTGCACGGCGATCAGCGTATTATACGAGGATTCAAGCTCCAGCCTGCTGGTAACATCTTCGAAATTCATCATCAAGCCGCCCATCGGATGCGGCACCACCAGCATGCGCAGCGCATTCCCATTGGGCAGATACAGCATATCCTCCGTCGGCTGCAGCAGGGATGTGAACATATTCAACCAGCCTTGCTTGTACTTGCGGAAATCCGCCTGCTCCGGTAGACGGCGCATTTCACGCAGTTTTTCCATGATATCGCCCAGCTTCGGCTTCGCATTCAGATAATTATCTTCAAGTCCCCACAGCTGCGCGAAAGCAGAATTATAAAACTCTAGACGCTCTTCGCCGTCAAAAATACCAATGGCTGTGCCCAGCTGCTCCAGCAATTCCTTGTTGGCCGTCATGTAACGTTTTTGTTCTGTCTCTAGATCTTCTTCGCGCGTGATATCCTGCGCGACACCCAATGTCATGCTGCGCCCGGCCAGCGGAATTTCCTGCACATTCATCAGGCGGCGGTTGCCGCCGAGAATGATATGCGCCTGCGCCGACTCCGCAACACCGGAATCGAGCGCGCCCTGCGCCAGTACTTTACCCGGCAAGCGCGCCTGTTTCGTTCCGGCCTTTACCGGCAATTCTTTTTGTTCGGCGATGACGGTTGCCTGCGTCGTATCATACACTTTAGCGTACGCGCGGTTGCACCAGACAAGGGCCGTACGCGAATCGCGCATCCACAGGGGCAGCGGCACCTGATCCAGCGCCGCCTGCAACTTCGTGCGCTCTTCTTCGGCTTTTTCTTTCGCGGTCTGCGCCTTGTCAAAAGACTGCGCGTACGCGGTGATATCATCGGCCCAGATAATATCGAATTGCAGAAAGCCGTCGGCGGAGCGCCCGCGCTTGCCAGACAGACGCAGCGTCCGCGCCGCCTCCGCCGTATCGACCATCAGGGAAAAACTTTCGCCCTTATCCTGTAAGGCTGCAAACAAACCTTCCAGCATCGCCGCATCACTGGGCCGCAGCGCATTCTGAATATCCTGAATATGTGCGATTTGCGATAGCCCCAGAAGCACCGCAAACCCCTTGCTATGCGCCACAAACCCGTCCGCGCCCCAACCGCAATAATCCCCGGGCACCGCATCTAAAAACGCCTCCAGCCGCGCCTTCTCCGCGCGCGCATCCGCACCACCGAAAAGTGTTGTCATAAGGGATGTTTTTTGTCTGGCGGGGGCCTTGCTGTTTGTCATCTCAGGGCACAGTGTACCCGCGCAGCCCGTTCCCGACAAGCCACCTTCACCTCTCACTCTCACTCTCACTCTCACTCTCACTCTCACTCTCACTCTCACTCTCACTCTCACCCTTATGTCATTCTGAGCGCCAGCGAAGAATCCCAATCCTTAACAACACGCAGAATGCTGGATTATAGAAAGAAAATAACCACAGATGTACACCGATAAACACCGATCTAAAAATCCCTGTCTATCCGTGCTCATCCGTGGTTCAAAAAATCTTCCCCTCGACCCCATTTCCGCTTGCCGCCCCGGTATTAATCCTCTATTATACTTGGATAAATGCTAACTCAGGACACAGCCTTATGCCCCGCCTATCCTTGAAACCTTCCCTCTACACCACCACCGCTTTGATCGGCGCGGCGATGATCGGCGTCGGCGCGGCAAGCAAGGCCCACGCCGCCCCGGTTATCATCAACGGTCCTTCGGGGATGGTGACATTGCAAAATGGTGACGAAGTCACCGTAACAGGAACCGGTGTTATTACTGGGGGCACCGGCATTTATGGAAGTGGTAGTGTCATCGCCACATCCATCACCAATGCCGGCACCATTGATGGGGGCAGCATCGGGATTTTTCTGCAGACCAACGCCACCTTAAGCAACGGCCTGACCAATAGTGGCACCATTGATGGGGGCACCGCCGGGATTTATCTGCAGAACAACGCCAGCTTAAGCAACGGCCTGACCAATAGTGGCACCATTGACGGGGGCAGCAGCGCCGGGATTTTTCTGCTGAGCAATGCCAGTCTTGCGGACGGGATCACCAATAGTGGTACCATTGACGGGGGCAGCGTCGGAATTTATCTGCAGACCAACGGCAGCCTTGCGGGCGGGATCACCAATAGTGGCACCATTGACGGGGGCAACACCGGGATTTTTCTGCTGAACAACGCCAGTCTTGCGGACGGGATCACCAATAGTGGCACCATTGACGGGGGCAATACCGGGATTTATCTGAGCAATGCCAGCCTTGCGGGCGGGATCACCAATAGTGGCACCATTGATGGTGATATTTACGGGATTTATCTGCGAAGCAACAGCGGCCTGTCTGGCGGCCTTACGAACAGCGGGATTGTTAATGGCGGGACGACGGGTGTGCGGTTGCAGAATAATGCGGTGTTGAGCGACGGCTTTATCAACAGCGGCACAGTTGCGGGTGGTGTCCATGCGGGTTTGGCGCTGCATGACACCGCGTCTCTGTCCGGCGGCCTGACCAATAGCGGATTAATGTCTGGTATCAATGAAGCGATTTTTATAGGGGAGAGCGCAATTATCTCCGGCGGTCTTACAAATAGCGGGACGCTGTCAGCCAATGCCGGTATAAATATCGTGGGCTCGGCGCAGCTTATAGGGGGCCTGACCAATTCCGGGACGATCATCGGTAATGGGCTGTATGGCGTGTTCATGAACGGCACAACCCTCGATGGCGGCATCACCAATAGCGGCACGGTGTCTGCGGATTACGGTTTTTACGCGAATAGTTCCGCAAGCATTACGGGTGGTCTTGCCAATAGCGGCTTGATTGAGGGTGATTTATTCTCGTTCCTGCTGCGCTCAAGCAGCACACTGACCGGCGGCTTGACCAACACCGGCACGATGGCGGGTGACAGTCTGGGCCTTGTGCTGCAGATCAGCTCTTCGATCAGTGGCGGCGTGACCAACAGCGGCCTGATCAGTGGCGGCAGCAATTCCGGGGTGCGGATGACACTGGGTTCACAGATTATCGGCGGCTTTACCAATTCCGGAACGATTGATGGCGGGATCACGATTGATAACGCGGCCGCTATCGATTCCATTATCCTAAGCGGCAATAACGCCCGCATTATCGGCAATGTTACGGATGATGCGCCGGCTGATGGTTCTGATGTTACCGTCAACGGTAATTTCACGACCGAGGGTAACTTCTCTGTCTCCAGCCTGACAGTGAATAACGGGCGCACACTCACCCTTGATGTCGGTGACGCCTTCACATCGTACAACGACGCCGCGATTAACGGCACACTGACCTTCAATGTGACCGATGCCGCAAACTTCGGCGCGCTGGTCGTCAGTAACGGCACGGCCAACTTGACCAATGGCACGCTGACCGTTGGTGTTATCGGGGCTGGTCTTGTTCACAATGATGAAATCCGTGTGATCAATGCGAATAGTGCGCTTGTTGGTGGCCCCGGCGGAACGGAAACGCTGATTGCGGATAATTCTTTCCTATGGGATTTTTATGGCTTTGACGGCACGCAGGCCACGGCGGCGACAGACAACACGGACTTATTTATCCGCGCGGTTGCGGTCAGCAACGCCGAAACCAGCGCCACCACACCAAACAACGTGGCCGTGGCGGCTGTTATTGACAGCTTCTCGGGCAGCGATAGCCCTGAGCTGATGAGCATTGTACAAAATCTTAACAATGCGCCAACACAGCAAGCGGTGAACGATATCCTCGAATCCACAACACCGACAATTGATACGGCCATCTCTGACGCTGCCTCTGCCATCGCGCATCAAAGCGTTGATTTAATTCAGGCCCGCCTGTCTGATTTACGCGCGGGCTCCGGCGTGTCCTCCGGCCAGCTCACGGATGCTCTGGGTGTCTGGGGCCAGGTCTTTGGCCAGCATGCCTCCCAAAGCAAACGCGATAATATCGCCGGCTACGATGCCAACACCTACGGCTTTGTCGGCGGTATCGACACCGATCATTTGTTTGATAACGCAACGATCGGCCTTGCCGTCAGCTACGGCAACAGCGCGATTAAATCCAAAGACGCGAACAGCACCAGAACCGATATCAACTCCTACCAGATCGGCCTGTACAGCGATTACAATCTGCCACAGGATTACTTCATCAGCGGCTCCGTCGCTTACGGCTATAACGACATCCAGTCCGTACGCCGTGATGTCGGCGGTATCGCAGGACTAACCGCGACCGGTGATTACAGCGCCGACCAATACACCGCCCATATTGAAACCGGTAAGGACTTCCAGATCAAACCCGCAGGTGCCCCGACCATCACACCGACAATCGGTGCAACCTACACACACCTGCCCCCTGACAGTTACACGGAGACAGGCGCGGGCGGTGCCAGCCTCACCGTCGAAACCGACACGATCGAATCCCTCGAACTCGGCCTTGGCATCAAATCAAAATGGGACATAAACCAAACCGATGGCTCCATCTTAAGCCCGTCTGTCCACGCCGGTTACCGCTACGACATCATCGGTGACAAGATCCAGAGCACCTCCAATTTCACCGGCGGCGGCGCCAGCTTCAACACCCAAGGCGCCGACCCCGCCCGCGGCACCGCCACTATCGGCGCAGGCCTGCAATACAAGGCAACGAACAACTGGACGCTGTCAGCGGGCTATGATTTTGAGATCAAGGATGATTACACCGCCCATGCCGGCATCCTCCGTGCAGGGTATGGGTTTTAAAGAACACTCTCCGCCCACCACGTCATCCCGAGCGTGGACCGCTTACGCCTGCGCGCGGGCTTCTTGCTGGGCGAATTTCTGCATGTAGAAGGAGCGGAAATCGACCGGGGACAGGAGCAGCGGCGCGTAACCTGCCTGCTGCGTTAAATCCGCGATAATCTGACGCACGAACGGGAACGCATAGCGGGGCATTTCCATCAGCAGAAGCGGGTGCATTTTATCTTCGGCGACGTTATGCAGGCTGACGACCAGCGCATATTGTACCTCCACCAAGAAAATGACCCGGCCATCCTTGACGGCCTTCGCGGAGACACCCAGCGTAACTTCGAATGTGCGGTCGCTGTCGCCGAATTCAATATTGCGGACATCCATGGAAAAACCGATATCGGTTTCCGGACGCGTAGCGCTGGGCTTCAGCGTGTCGGGCGCGAATGGATTTTCAAACGACAAATCCTTGATATATTGCGCATGAATAATGACCGGCATGGCATTGGCGGTGGCGGCATCATCGGGCATTGGTGTCTTGGTCATGGCATATCCTGTTTATAACGTGAATGGACGGACCGTAGCATGGAAAATCCCGCTTCTCAAGGTATCCGCTTGTCAGAATCATTTTCATCCACGCGTTCATAATCCCCCTCCAGTACATCATTGGCCGGGGCCGCGCGGTCGGGATAGCGCCGCAGCAGCCGGTCCTGCAAATGCCGCCGCAAAGCGGGCAGCAGCAGTAAAATCGCCAGAATATCGCTTAGAAAACCTGGCAGGATAAAAAGCATCCCTGCGGCAACCTTGCAAATACCCTCAAAAACCTGCCCCAGCGGCACCGGGCCACCCGCGCCAAAACTGAACGCCGCCCGCAAAGCCGCCATACCTTGCCGGACAACCATATCAAATCCAACCAGCGCGCTGAGCAGGCACAGCAGCAATACAGTCAACGGGCCCGCCATCATGCTGACCCGCGCGAACAAGGCTATCTCGATTAAGCCTATGATAAAAAAGAAAAGAAAGAAGCGCATTGATTTTACATTCCGTGGCGGTTAAGACTGGATTATCTTTCTGTGTGATATAATATAAGACTACATTATATAAGTACAAAAAAACGAAAAGGATAGATGTGTGTCAGCTGATATTGTGATTTATGCGATTATTGCCGCCGGGCTTGTTTTATGGTTGCGCAATGTGCTGGGAACCCGCAACGGTGATGAGAAGCCGCGTCCCAATCCGTTTGTCATCCGTCCCGATGCGCCGTCCGCCTCGCAAAAAACCATGCCCGCTGCAGCAAATACGGGACTAATCCCCGTCGCCACCGCCATAGCGCCACAGGATATCAAGCAAGGCCTGCAACGCCACATGGAAGTAAAAGACGGCGTTGAAGCCGGGCTTGTCACGATTGCGCAGGCCGACCGTGAATTTGACCTCGCCCATTTTATGAACGGGGCGCAAGATGTATTCATTATGATTGTCGAGGCCTTTGCCGAAGGCGACCGCGCGACATTGAAAGATTTCCTTAGCGAGCCTGTATATAACGCCTTTGTCGGCGCCATCAATGACCGCACACAGAAGCAGCAGACCGCCCATGTTGAAATTCATGCCGTGCGCAAGATGGAGTTGATTGCCGCCAGTATCGACAAGCGCACCGCCTACCTGACCGTGCGGTTTGTAGCCGACGAAACCAATGTGCTGCGCGCAGCCGATGGCACATTAATCCACGGCCACCCGGACCGCGTGACGGAGACGATTGATATCTGGCGCTTTGGCCGCGACATACGGTCCCGCAATCCTGCCTGGCTAGTGATGGAAACGCTGGATGAAGATGCCGCGTCTTCTGATAACAAGACAGTTCCCGATTCACAGTAAGCGCAGATAGTGATAGTATAATCTCCGTCACAACCCGGAGATTCGTTCATGATTCGCATATCCCTGCTCTTTATCGCCCTTATCCTTATCCTGACCGGTTGCGCTGGCGCGCCCACGGAAACGGGAAAGAAGGCGCCGTTGAAATTGCAGGCCGCGTCATTCAGCGACCTTGACGGATGGCGCGCGGATAATCACGGCGCGGCCCTCGAAGCTTTCACCAAATCATGCGCCCGCATCCTGAAGAATGAGGGCAGCAAAAAATTTGGCTCCCACGGTGTTGCCGGAACTTTTGGTGACTGGAAAGAAGCCTGCACGGTCGTTGCGCAGGGACGGGCCGCCGCCAACCCGCGCGCGTTCTTCGAAACTTATTTCCAACCGTGGCAGGCCAGCGCGGGAAGTGAGACCGAAGGTCTTTTCACCGGTTATTATGAAGCCGCGCTGCGTGGATCACGCACAAAACAGGGCCCTTACCAGACACCGCTGCATTTGCGGCCGCAGGACCTTGTGATGGTTAACCTGGGTGATTTCCGGCCCGAACTTAAGGGGCAGCGTATTGCGGGCCGTGTAAAAAGCGGGCAATTAAAACCATATGATGACCGGGCCGCGATTGTGGGGGGCGCGCTGGATAAAAATAATCTCGATTTTGTCTATGTGGATGACCCCATCGATGCGTTCTTCCTGCAGGTGCAGGGTTCGGGCCGTATCGTTCTTGATGATGGCAGCACGATGCGCGTTGGTTATGCCGCGCAGAACGGGCATCCGTATTACGCGATCGGGCGCGAGCTTATCAAGCGCGGGGAGCTGAGCAAGGACGATGTCTCCATGCAATCCATCCGCGCATGGATGGAAAAAAACCCGGATAAAGCGGACGAACTTATGAACACGAATAAATCATATGTGTTCTTTGACACGCTGAAAAATGACGGCGGCCCGGTGGGCGGCGAAGGCGTGTCTTTGACAACGGAACGGTCACTTGCCATTGACCACGGGCTGGTGCCTTACGGCCTTCCCGTCTGGTTGCAGGCAGAAGCGCCGGAAGGTGAGTCGAAGCCCTTGCGCCGTTTGATGGTGGCGCAGGATACGGGCGGCGCGATTATCGGTGCTGTACGCGGTGATGTCTATTGGGGTTACGGGCCGGAAGCAGAAAAGCGCGCCGGAGCCATGAAATCGAAAGGCCGTTACTGGTTCCTGCTGCCTAAAGGCGTTAAGCCTAACGCCTAGAACGTATTTTGAATAGACCGGCCCCAGCCTTCAATATCCCGGCCCGCGCCATTGAACGTGTTAGAGCAGCCAGACAGTAAAAGGCTGATGGCCATAAAAGCTGAAAATATTAAAATCCGGCGGGACATATTCACACTCCATAAAAAATTGACCCTGTTATTTTTCCAGAACGCATCATGAATGTAAATACCCCCTGCCTTGTTTCTAAGCAGCCCCTTCATATGCCTCATTTTTTTGCGGAATTTTTTCTTGACGTAATTTTATAAAAGCGGATAGCGTATTTGTTCGCACAAGCAATAAATAAAAAAACAGGGAATTATGGCAATGCAGCGCGCTCTCACAGAATCTAGACTCTCACTGACCCGCGCAGGGAAACGCGCTTTGGCCCCGCTTTTCATGGCCGCCGCCCTGTGCGCGATGAGCCCTGATGCGCACGCGAACGCCTATCCCGGCAATGAAAACAGGGGTGCTTTAAATACCGCGCTGTCCGCCAGCCCTAATTTTTCGCAGGTAAATCTTGTCGACAAGCCGATACCGGGGGGATTGAATATAAATATACAATCGCCGCAAAAAGACGAATCCATGCTGACCTATATTATGCTGGGTCTTTTTGGCATCATGGCTGCGGGCACGATCATGAACCTTATCATGCAAAGAAATGCGCAGAAAAGAATGACAAACATGGCAATGGGCAAGGATAAGAAAGGCATCAGACTGCAAAAAAGTACCGTCCGCATGAAGGATGTGGTCGGTATTGACGAAGCCAAGGAAGATATCGAAGAGCTTCTGGATTATATCAAAAATCCTGTTAAATATAAACGCCTGGGCGGACGTGGCGCGCGCGGCTATCTGCTTGATGGTGGGCCTGGTGTTGGAAAAACCTACCTTGTTAAAGCGCTGGCTGGTGAAGCGGACGTACCTTTTATTGCAGTTTCTGGTTCGGATTTTGTTGAACTATTTGTCGGCGCAGGTGCCAAGCATGTCCGCGAGTTGTTCGCAGAAGCTAAAAAACATGCCGAGAAAGAAAACAAAACTGTCATTATCTTTATTGATGAGATTGATGCCGTAGGTCGTGCCCGTAGCGCAAGTGCCACGAGTGGCAATGATGAACGGGAACAAACACTCAACCAGCTTCTGGTGGAGTTAGATGGATTTGAAACCAGTGACAAGGTTGTCGTTATCGCTGCAACCAACCGTCCGGATCTTCTTGATACAGCCCTGACACGGCCTGGTCGTATTGATAATCGTATTAACGTGCCGGCACCCGATATCAGTGGCCGTGCCAAGATTCTTGAAGTTCATGGCAACAAGGTCAAATTGGGTATGGATGTGGATTTAATGTCCATTGCCAAAGGAACGCCCGGTTTTTCCGGTGCAGAACTTGCCAATGTTATTAATAATGCGGCATTGAGTGCTGCCCGCAAAGGTCGTAATTGCGTTACGCAAATGGATCTGGAAATGGCAAAGGACCGCGAGATCCTGGGCAAAGAAATGCGCTCCCAGATCATGAATGAAAAAACAAAGACTATGGTCGCATGGCATGAAGCGGGACACGCCATCGTTGGAAAGCTGGACCCTCATGCTGATGAGATTTATGTCGCAACCATCATTCCACGCCCGAAATCTTCGGGTCATGTCATGTTTTTGCCCAGTGAATCACACGCCGTTCGTGCATCCCTGCTGGCAAAAATGCGCGTGGGTGCCGCAGGACGTTTGAGTGAAGAAATTAAATTTACGCGGAATCATGTTTCCATCGGCGCTTCCGGAGATCTGAAACAAAATCGCCATATCGCTGAAAAAATGGTTACGGAATGGGGCATGGCATCAGAAAAATTGGGCTTTATGAATTTCAACCCCGATTCGCCCATATCTCAAAAAACGAGACAATTGATCGACCAGGAAATTCAGGATTTGACGACACAAACTTATGAAGATGCCCGTAAAATCCTTATTGATAACTGGGGGCAGGTAGAACGCGTGGCGAACGCCCTTCTTGAATATGAAACACTGACCAGTGCAGAGATTGATGTGATCCGTCTTGGTGGTAAAATCACCCGTAAAATTGGTGAGCCGCTCTCCCTGCCCAAGCGCGACGAAACAGAAAATGAGCTATCATCTGATACTCCGCTCAGTGTGCCGCCAAAAACCATAACAACAACGGCACCCGGTCCGGGCTAAACAACTTTTTTGTCGCACCGGAACCAACCCGCGATGCTTTCGCGGGTGCGGGTCGGGGGTAAAACTTCGTGGGGAATATCTTCGCTTAAAAACACGGCCAGTGTCCCGGCGCGGGGTAGAATGCGGGTCAGCTCCTGCTCCTCATCCTTACCATCATACAGCACAAGATGTCCTTCCTCCTCCTCCTGCCAATGCGGGGTCAGGTAGGTGACGGTGGAGACCATGCGATTTTTCTGGCCCGTAAAGGCATCGCGATGTTTTTTATAAAATCCACCCGGCGCATATTGTGCGAAATGGGCTTCGTAATCATTAAGACCTAAAAATAAATGCTGGTTCAGCATAACGCGCAGATCATCCATCACACGCAGGAACTGCGCCTGCGCCGTATTGTGACCATCAAGCCACAATGTCATATCATTACGTACCTCGCCCTTCTGGTTTTTATCTTCGCCCCGGCCAATGGCCGCCGCACGAAAATTGCCTTCCTTCGCCTGCGCGCGCAAATCGGCGCGCAAGCCCATAATAAGGTCGGCAGAAAAGTACATCGGACAAACCGCCCATCCTTGCGCACGCAAAGATTCGACGATCAATTCATTTTCTTCTTTAAAAATTTGCAGCATCTAAACTCATCAATGTTTCTGCGCCCGCCATGACACCCTTGAACCGGGCATCAACATCGGGCAGCATACGGGTGAAAAAGAAGCGGGCGGTTTTAATTTTACTCTCATAGAATTCTACGGGCTCTGTCCCGCCGGAGGCAATTTTTTCCTGCGCCACCTTGACCATGCGGGCCCACATATAACCCATCGCAACCAGCGCAAACATACGCAGGAAATCCGATGATGCGGCCCCGGCTTCGTTCGGGTCCTTCATGCCTTTTTGTGCGATCAGCGCCGCTGCCTGCTGCAACTTTGTAAAGGCTTTTGCCAACGGCATGATAAATTCAACCATTTGCGGATTTTCTGATTCGACGGCAATAAAATCAGAAACCGGCTGGAAGAATTGACGCAGCAGGCGGCCAAAGCTTTGCGCCATCTTGCGTCCAACAAGGTCCAGCGCCTGAATCCCGTTTGTGCCTTCATAAATCATCGCGATGCGCGCATCGCGGGCATATTGTTCTACGCCATGTTCCCAGATATAGCCATGGCCGCCATAAATCTGGATGGCAAGGTTGGCGACATCAAAACCCATATCCGTCTGGTACGCCTTCAAGATCGGTGTCATCAGCGCGACAAGATCATCCGCTTCCTGACGCACGGCCGGGTCTGGATGCTTCACGGAAATATCATGGTGCAGCCCGACCCAGTAGGCGAGCGCGCGAGAGCCTTCCGTAAACGCCTTGCAGGTCAGAAGCATCCGGCGGACATCCGGGTGAACAATAATCGGATCGGCCGCTTTTTCCGGTGCCTTCGCCCCGTCCAGCGCCCGCATCTGCAAGCGGTCTTTTGCGTAGGCCAAACCGTTCTGCCACGCCACCTCGGCAATGCCGAGACCCTGCATCGCAACACCCAGACGCGCCGCATTCATCATCGTGAACATGGCGCGCAAACCCTTATGCGGCTCACCCACCAGCCAGCCTTTGGCATCATCAAAGTTGAGGACAGCCGTGGCGGAGCCTTTAATGCCCATCTTATGCTCGATAGAGCCGCAAACAACGCCGTTGCGCGCGCCCGATGTGCCATCGTCCTTCGGCAGGAATTTGGGCACAACAAACAGGGAAATCCCCTTCACCCCCTCCGGCGCATCCGGCAATTTCGCCAGCACCAGATGGATGATATTATCGGTCAGATCATGTTCACCGGCGGAAATAAAAATCTTGTTCCCGGTAATCGCAAATGATCCATCCCCATTCGGTACAGCCTTTGTTTTAATCAGGCCCAGATCCGTACCGCAATGGGATTCCGTCAGGCACATCGTGCCGGACCATTCACCCGTGATGAGTTTTGGCAGGTAAGTCGCCTTCTGCTCATCGGTGCCGTAAAAATGCAGCGCTTCATACGCGCCCTGGCTTAATCCCGGATACATGCCGAGCGCCATATTGGCGGAACAAATCATTTCCTGCATCACCGTGTTCACCAGAAGCGGCATGCCCATACCGCCATATTCCGGGTCGGAGGACAGACCGCACCAACCACCATCGGCAAATGTTTTGTAGGCTTCCTTGAACCCTTTGGGCGTGCGCACAACACCATTTTCGTATGTGCAACCTTCCTTGTCGCCTACCTGATTGGTCGGGAACAGCACTTCTTCACAAAGCTTCGCGCCTTCTTCGAGGATGGAATCGATCAGATCGGGCGTTGCCTCTTCATAACCCGGCAGGCTTGTTACCTGCGACAGATCCAGCACGTCTTTCAAAACGAAGCGCACATTATCAAGGGGGGCTTTATAAATAGGCATTATCTATCTCCAAAAAATTATCAGGCAAATTTGCGAAAACCAAAAGACACGGGCGTGGCACACATATCCGCAACCGTTATTGAAAAAACCGTTCCATCCGTTACATCCCATTCAAGGATATGCAGGCCCGATCCCACATCACGCGCGGGCGCGCCGAGAATCTTTATAATCTGCTCCGCTTTCATGGAGGTATTAATCTCATTAAAGGCTTCTGGCACCAGCGCGGGTGTACCTTCGGCCACGGGAACCGCGCGCTTGCAACTGTCGCAGGCAGGCAGAAATGAAAATCCAACGGCGAGAAAAGCCACCATCATAAAAACGCGCCCGAAATTTAAATTTTTCATCGCTTTCATTTTTTTTCATCCATCATGTATTTAAGATGATCGGCAATCTTCGCCTTATCAACTTCGGCCAGCTGCGCCTTGGCTTGTTCCAGCGGGGTGAGTTGTTTGGCCTTCATTTTCTGCTCCAGCAGTGCCGCCACGCGGTCGAGCGTTTCCTCGCCAATATGCGTGCGCGCGGCCTGCGCATTTTTGCGGGCTTGCTCGAGGAGCTGTTCACGGGTTGGTTTTGCGGGCGGGGTTTTCTTGAAGAACCAAAACATAAGAATATTTTATCACAAATCATATCTGCCCCCTAAACCATTCTGAGAGCGCAATAATAAAAGTTTGACTTATGGATAACGGGCCCTTAAAAATGACTTATAAAACAATAAAACAGGGGATATAGTTATGACCAATCCATTGCTCACCAATACGCCCGTACCCGCTTACGACCAGATGCGTTATGAGCATTTCGAGCCGGCCTTTGATTTGGCGCTCGCAAAGGCACAGGCAGAGTTCGCCGCCATCCGGGATTGCACGGACCTTCCGACCTTCGAGAACACGGTTGTCGCGCTGGAAAAGCTTTGCGCGGAATTCGGCTATATTATGAGCTCCTTCGCCGCGCTGCATTTGGCAGGTTCCAATCCAGAATCCTACCGCATTGAAAATGCCATAAGCCAGAAGATCGCTGACTTCAGCAAGGATGTGTATCAGGATCAGGTCATGGGTGCGCGCTTTGATGCCGTTTATAAAAGTGTCAAAAACCTGGACGCCGAGGATCAGGAGCTTTTACAGGACACCTATCTGGAATTCGAAGAAGAAGGCGCGTTCCTGAGCGCCGCCGGACAATCACAATTAAAATCTATTGATAGCGCGCTAATTGATGCCTGCAGCAAATTCAGCGAAAATGAAAGTAACGCGGCTGAGCAGCAAGCTGTGCACATCACCGATGCTGCCGAACTGGCGGGGCTTGAAGAGGGTGACATTGCGGCGATGGCCAAGAATGCGCAGCAAAAAAATCTGGCAGGGTGGCTTTATATCCCGGAACGCCTGCAGGTTGACAGCTTGCTGGCGCAGGCGCAGAGCCGGTCCTTCCGCCAGAAAATATTCGAAGCCCTCAACCGCCTCGGCACGCAGGAACCCTATAACAACGAACCGGTGATCAAGGATATACTGCGCCTGCGCCATGAGAAGGCGCAGTTGCTGGGCTATCAACACTACGCGGATTTCAGCATGGCCCGCACCATGACAGGCACACTGGCGGCGGCACAAGCCTACCTGAAACAGACATCGGATGCAGTGCTGCCAGTCTATGAAGCAGAAATCCAGAAGATTGAGGCTTTCAGTGCACAAAATGGTGGCCCCGCCAGCTTTGAACCGTGGGACCTGCCGTATTGGGAAGCGCAATATACCGCTGCCACTTATAAATTCGATCCCAAGGATTTTGAGCCTTATCTTGAACTGGAGAATGTTCTGGACGGGTTTTTCAAGGATATTGAAGATATTTACGGCCTGCGCCTGCAGGCTACGACGTCCTATCCGCTCTATCACCCGGATGTCAAAACTTATGAGGCCTTTGATACCAAGACCAATGAGTTGGTGGGCATTCTTTATACCGATTTCTACCAGCGCGCCGCAGGCACGCCGGACAAGAAAAATTCCGGCGCGTGGATGATGGATTTGCAGCATGCGTATGAAAAAGATGGTGTCAAACATCCGTGCATTGCGTCGATCAATGATAACTATATGCAGCCCGAACCCGGTAAAAAACGGTTCCTGTCACTGGATAATTTTGAAACACTGTATCATGAAGGCGGGCACGCCATGCATGGTTTGATGGGTTCAAAAACGAAATACGAATCCCGCCAAGGCCCGGCGGCCCCGCCGGACTTCGTAGAAATTCACTCCAACCTGCTGCAGCAAATTGCATCGGACAAGGAGTCTTTAAAGTCACGCCTGCGTCATTACCAGACTGGCGCACCAATTCCCGATGCGCTGGTTGATGCAATGATCCAGGCCGGGCGCTTTGGCGCAATGGCGGGTGCAATGAAGGTCGTGCAGAATAGCACATGGGACTTCGCCGCCCATACAATGGACCCGAGAGACTTTACAAGCTCAAAAGATTTGCAAAATGCTAACTGGGTCAGTAGTAAATATGCAGCGCTTATCCGCCCCTATCCGTTCACACGCTTTACCCACATCATGGATTCGCCAGGCACGGGTTATGCGGCAGGCTATTACGGTTACCTGACATCGATCATCAAGGCGGTTGCCGGTTTTGCAACATTGAAATCAGACCCGAACGCCAAAGACCGCATCCGTACGTTTTATTCGAGAGGGTCTGCTGAGGATTTGAACAGAATGTTTGAAACCTATAATGGCGGCCCGGCAACAATTGATGCTTATCTGCAGGCCATGGGGATCACCCCGCCAAAAAAGCCACTGCCAGCGCCTAAAGCGGCACCGGTACCGCAGCCCTAACGATATCTGGTTTTAATTGCGTAGCGGCTTACCAGTTTCCAGCATATGCTCGATCCGGTTGACCGTACCGCGGTTTTTCAGCAGCTTGAGGAATTCAGCGATCTCCAGCTTCAGAAGATCATCTTCTGATACTGGCTTCGTCCAGTCTGCTTTCGGACCGCCGCTTAAAATTGATGCCAACGCACCGGAAACGGTGACATCATATGGTGTCGCCTTGCCGTTTTTACGCATATCGCTGACGGCCAAATCAAGAGCTGTCTTGCCGCTTGGACCCGCCAGACGAATTTCGGCGACCTTATCCGGTGCTTTATAATCCTTAGCAAGCTCCAATGCTTTTTGTTTGGCATCATATAACAACCGATCACGGTTCATCGTAATACCGTCACGCTTGCGGAAATAGCGCAGCGCCTTGGCTTCTTGCGCACTCTTCGCCACAGTCGCAGTTCCGATCAGCTCGAAAGCTTTACGCGTTGCACCCATCGGTGTGTTTTTCGGGGAGAACCATACCTTCTTACCGCCGGTGGCCTTATCATAATTTTCGCGTTCTTCTTCCTGGTACCGCAGGATCATTTCCTTGCACCCGCCCCAGGCCGGGATAAGACCGACGCCAACCTCAACAAGGCCGCAATAAGTCTCAGCATGCGCCTGCACATGATCGGCATGCAGCAAAATCTCACAGCCCCCGCCCAGCGCCAACCCCGACGGAGCCGCAACAACCGGGAATGGTGCGTATTTCAGCGCCATGTAAGCCTGCTGCCCACCACTGATCAGCGATTCAATCTGCGGCCATAGCGCGATATTGATCGCGAATATTGCCAAACCCAGATTGGCACCGGCGGAGAACGCCGAGCCTTCATTGTAAATCACAAGGGCTTTATAATCGCCGTCCCCTTTGCCAATCATCGAGATGACTTTGTGATAGGTTTCGAACACTTGCTCATCCATCGTGTTCATCTTGCCGGTAAACTCAACACACAGCACGCCATCACCAATATCCCAAACGGATGCCGATGATGTTTTAAATACCGGCTTTGATTTCAGCTTGATATCCCGCAGCAGCAATATGCCTTCGGCACGCTTCAGTGCATGATATTGGCCGTCTGTGCCAAAATAATAAGTCTGGCCGTCTTCGACTTTGTAGAACGTGCCATCGCCAACTTTTTTTAGCAACGCAGGCACTTCAATTTTTTCCGCCGCAAGCTTTTCTGCGAACCAGGCCGGGCCCAGATCGTCAATCATTTCAAACGGGCCCTTTTTCCAGTTATAGCCAAGGCGCATGGCTTCATCGACGCTGGCGATATCATCGGCAATTTCGGGAACGAGTGACGCGGCATAGGCGAGCGTCTTTGATAAAACCGCCCACGCATAGTGACCACCTGCGTCTTCACTGGTCACAACCGCGCGCAGACCCGCTTTACCGGCATCCATTGACAGCAATTTTACCTTATCGGATTTCTTGTAGTGTGATTCGTCGAAGCTGTCGGGATTAATAGCCAGTGCCTGCTTTTCTTTCTTCTTTGTCGGATCGGGGTTGAGGCGATAGAAACCGCCCTTGCCTTTACGACCCGTATAGCCCGCCTTGATCAGGCCATGGATAAATCCGTAATCTTTGTAAATCTTGCGATACTCGTCATTCTTATCCAGACTGCCGAGCAAAGAATTTGCCAGATGCGGCATCAGGTCGATACCGACCAGATCCAGCAATCCAAAAATGCCGGTCTTGGGAATGCCAACGGGCTTTGACATGATTGCATCGGCAGTTTCAATCGAGATGCCCAGATTAATGGCTTCATTGACGCCCGCCTGCATCCAGAACACACCCAGACGGTTCGCGATAAAGCCCGGCGTGTCATGACAATCGACGACACCCTTGCCCAGCGTCACATCACAGAATGTGCGGATTATATCAATGGCATCCTTGCGTGTCTTTGGCCCAACAACTAGCTCCAGCAGGCGCATATAACGCGGCGGGTTAAAGAAGTGCGTAATCAAGAAGTCGGCTTCGAATTCCTTCCCATGCCCTTCCACCAGCGTGTGCAGTGGAATGGAGGATGTATTAGAAGATACGATTGATCCTTTTTTACGATGCTTGATAATTTTTTCATACGTTGCGTGCTTGACCTTGATGTCTTCCAGCACAACTTCGATAATCCAATCGCAATCCTTGAGCAACTCCAGATCGTCCTCAAGATTACCAGCTGTTATTAAATTTGCATTTTTCGGATGCATAAAGGGCGCCGGATCAGCTTTCAGCATTTTGGCAATTGCGCCTTTGGAGATCGCGCTGCGCTCACCTTCTTTCGGGACAATATCCAAAAGCACAACCGGGATGCCCGCATTCGCGACATGCGCGGCAATACCGCTGCCCATTACACCGGATCCGATGACGGCAACCTTTTGAATTGTGCTCATGGAAAGACCTTCCTTGGACTTACGCCCCGTTATTAGCTTCAAGAGTTTCAAGTTCTTCATATTCTTTCTTGTTGTTCAAATAATTCTCAATAATTTCCTGCGCCCAGATTTTAAGCTTGGGGACCTCGACAAATTGTGTCGCCTGCATATAAGAAATACGCTCTAAAACTTCGCTTTCATACATACGAATATCACGCATTTCCGGCATCGGGTTGGTAATGCCGGTGACAAGGCGCTGGTACAAAGACAATAATGAACTTAGCGATCCCACCAGCCCCAGCTTGTCTTTCAACATCGTCAAGCTGTCGAGGTTATAACGCATATACGGCATCTGATGTTTCTCCATAAAGGCGCGCAGCTTGGCAAGCTCCGGCTTTTGTGTTGCATCAAATAAATCAATCTCGGTAGGCTTCAGAAGCAATTTACGATCCGTTCCCTCAATAATTTTTGCTTCTTTTTCAACAAGATTGATAAGCACTGTTCCTGCTTCGGTAATTTTTTGACGAAGAGTGCTGGCATTTTTTTGATCCAGCCCGAATTTTGTTTTCAGTTGATCCAGTTTTTTAATCATGTCACGCGCTTTGGTAAAATCACCCATGCGTAAGCCGGACATGAGCGAGCGCATCGGCGCTTCCGTATTATCGGCGCCCATAAGGTCGGCCATAAGGCTGCGCACCTGTAACTCATAATCTTCAACCTGCTCCAGAATAGGGCGCGCAACGATCAAACGCTGCATGTCTTTGATAAGCTGGCGCCGTTGCAATTTAGAACGCGCCATCAATGTACCGATATCCGATGTCCATTTAATATTACCCGGCGCATTGTCCCCTATCTCATAGCGGCGCAAATCAGCCCAGATTAAGTTAGAATAACGGCTGATCGTAAGGCCGCAGACAGAAATTTCGACAATGTTATTCTGCAGATCCTGAATCATCCCGCGGGCGCGTGCCTTTAACGCGGCAGCCTCCGGCAAATCTTTTTGTCCTTTGTGTCGATTGGTGGTGATCCATTGTAGCGCATAGGTGAAATACTGCGCATACAACGCGCGCATCTGTTTTTCCTCCGCCGACACTATATTCAGTTCCGCAGGATTTAATACCGCCTGCTCCAGCGCCCGCAAGGCCTCCACAAAATGATTCTCAAGCTGCGGCAGGGCAGTATTGGCAGGCAAGCCTAGGGTACTCAAAAGCGTATCAGTGGTCATAGATTTTATCTCTGTAGGTTTAGTGAGCAAAGCTGCTTGTGGTGACATAAATTATACGGTCTCTAAAATAATGGAAACGCCTTGCCCGCCGCCAATACACATAGTGGCAAGACCAAGCTTCTTTTTCTCCCGCTGCATCAATGATGCCAGCTTGCCGGTGATACGTGCACCCGACGCACCCAGCGGGTGACCCATGGCAATCGCGCCGCCATCAAGATTCACGCGCGCCTCATCAATGCCCAGCTCTTTCAGCACGGACAAAGACTGCGCCGCGAAGGCTTCGTTCAGTTCAAAAATATCAATATCCTTCACCGACAGGCCGGCCCGCGCCAGTGCCTTTTGCGTGGAGGGCACGGGACCGATACCCATGATATTGGCCTTGCACCCGGCCACACCGATTGAGCGGATACGAGCGAGGATCGGCAGGTTGTTCTTACGCGCATACTCTTCCGATGCCACCAGCACCATGGAGGCGCCGTCCGTCAGCGGTGATGCGGTGCCAGCGGTAACCGTTCCCTTCTCATCAAAGGCGAGCTTCAGGCCCGCGAGGCCCTCCAGCGTTGTATCAAGACGAATACAGCCGTCTTCGGCCACCGCGCCAATCGGCACGATCTCTGCCTTGAAGTTACCCTTATCACGAGCGGTGGCGGCTTTTTTGTGGGAGTTGTACGCGAACTGCTCCTGTTCCGCGCGGCTGATCGTATATTTTTTGGCTAGATTTTCGGCGGTTTCACCCATGCCCATATAAGCATCCGGGAATTTCGCGGCCAGCGCCGGGTTGGGCATCGGGTTAAAGCCCCCCATAGGGATACGGCTCATTGATTCGACACCGCCCGCCAGGAAAACTTCGCCTGTACCAAGTTGAATATAACCCGCCGCCATCTGAATTGTTGTCAGGGAGGAGCCGCAGAAACGGTTGACCGTCGCCCCGGCGATACTTTCCGGCAATCCGGTAATCTGCAGCACAATACGTGCCAAGTTAAATCCTTGTTCTGCCTCAGGGAAAGCACATCCTAGCAGTAAATCTTCAATATCATCGACCTTGACCCCGGTATCCTTGACCAGTTCCATAATCACTGCTGCCGCTATATCATCCGGGCGCACCCCCGCCAGCGCCCCTTTACCGGCAATGGTAAAAGGCGAACGTTTATAGCCACAAATAACAACAGGTTTTTCCATAGAAAATGTCTCCAAACAGGTGAGGAATAAGAAGGTCCAGAACAGGACTTTACTATTCTATATATAAATAGAGCGTTAATCCATGGCTTTCCATGGGTCCTGACCTAAAGAATTAAGCTTTACAAATGGAACAAAATCGTGCAGCTAGAGGTCAGTATATGCCGAAAAAGGCAAACCTTTCAGATAAATGGAGACTATTATGGCTGTTGCAACCGATCCCAGAGGCTTAAAGCGTATCTGCCCCAGCTGTGGCACGCGCTATTACGATTTTAACAAGCGCCCTGCCGCCTGCCCGGAATGCAAGACGGAGTTCACAACCGAACAAACCAAGGTAAAAGGCCGCCGTGGCCGCGCCACCATCGCCAATGACGATACCGTGGCCCAGGTTAAGAAGGGTGCCGCCGTTGCCGATGATGAAGATGAAGCGCTGCTGACCGAAGATGCCGATCTGGTCAGCCTCGACGAAGTCGAAGATCTGGAAAAAGACGATGATGCCGATGATCTGGCTGATGATGATGTGGATGTTGATCTGGATCTGGTAGAAAATCTGGATGATATTGACGACCTCGATGAAGAGCTGGATGAAGAAGAGCTGGTCGTTGATGAGGACGAAGATAAATAGGGTTTAACCACCGGTGACAACCGATCCCGCCCTTTTTAATGTCAAATTAAACGTGCCCGCCGACCAGGAGGATATCCAGGTCGGCGTGCTTGCATCAGCGCTGGAGGATCTGGCGCTGGCAACAACAATGGCGCGCGCGGAAAATGATCATCGCGGCGCGTGGACGGTGACATGGATTCTGGATTACGAACCAACGGCTGCTGCCCTGCTGGAACAAATGCGGCTGCATTATCCCGACACGACATTGACGGAAGCGGATTTTGAAATTGCCGCCGTGCCCCGTGTCAACTGGCTGGAACATAGCTACCGCCAGTTTAAACCCTTCACCATCGATTCTTTTTTCATCTATGGCAGCCATTATGAAGATCCATTGCCCGCAAACCTGACCGGACTGCAAATTGATGCCGCCACCGCTTTTGGTTCCGGGGAACATGGCACGACCGCCGGGTGCCTGCTTGCATTGCTGCATTTAAAAGCGGATGGCGTTGAGCCCGCCACAATTCTTGATATGGGAACGGGATCCGGTATTCTGGCCGTTGCTGCCGCGAAATTATGGGAGCGTGCGCGGCTATGGGCCGTTGATATTGAAGAACCCGCCATTCACCTGACCAATCATCACGCCGCCATTAATCATGTCAGTGCGCAGATCAAGGCCTCCCACGGGGACGGGTTTGCCAGCGCCGATGTTGTCGTACACAAACCGTTTGATATGGTGATCGCCAATATCCTTGCCGGGCCCCTGATCAGCATGGCACCGGACCTTGCCGCCGTTCTTAAAAAGGACGGCTTTGTGATTTTATCCGGTATGCTGGATGAACAAACGGATGATGTGCTGGTGGCGTATCAAACGCTGGGCTTTACGCTGCGCGAACGCATTGACATGCGCGGCTGGTCGGCGCTGCTGCTGAAAAAATAAAAATCTTTATGCAGCCACAAGCGCGGGTGGTGCCGATACTTGTTTCTTCTTGCGTGATACTGTGGCGTCGAAGCTGTTCCGGGCAACAATCGCCGCTACGCTTTCGAATGTAAAGGACAGGGATTTTTTCTTTCCTTTTTCCACTGCCGGGCAATCCACAAGTGCCGTGCCGCCATCCTGCAACGCGCCTTCATAAATTTCATCCGTGATCCGGTCGGAAATTTCGGTACGGACCAGGCCGCGCATCATACGGCCGCCTTTTTTATCATTGCATCCCTTATTAGCCAGATATTCCTTCGCCGCTTCGGTAAAAGTAATATTGACTTTATGCTTCTCAAGATTTTGCACAAGCGGCGCCAGTTGTTTGTCGACCAGCTGCCGGGCGGCATGCGCGTCAAGCCGGTTAAATATAATCACATCATCAATCCGGCCCAGCAGCTCCGGTTTGAAAAATTGTTCCATATCTTCCATCACGGCTTCCTTGACCGCGTCGTGCGCCCGCTGCTTTACTTGCGTCGATGAAGACATGCCAATCGATGAGAAATCGGGGGAAACAAGATGGCGTGAACCGATATTACCGGTAATCACAACAATCGTATTATCAAACCGCACCTTGCGCCCCTGACCATCGGTCAGATGCCCTTCTTCGAGGATCTGCAAAAGAATGTCCTGCACATCCTTGTGCGCCTTTTCAATTTCATCAAATACGATAACGGAATAGGGTCGTTTGCGGACCGCCTCGGTCAATTGTCCGCCCTGCTCATGGCCTATAAAGCCGGGATCGGCACCGATCAGGCGGCTGACGCTTTCTTTTGTTTTATACTCGGACATATCAATGCAGATACGGTCGTCTTCGCTAACCATCAGGCATTGGTTCAATACTTTCGTTAGCTCTGTTTTCCCAACCCCGGTGGGGCCCAGAAAGACGAAGCTGCCAATCGGTCTTTTGCTTCCGTCAAGATCCAGCCGGCCGCGGCGTACCGCCTTGGCAACAACGCTGACAGCTTCGTCCTGGCCAAACACGCTGGATTTAAGTTCGGTGACAAGGCTCTTCATCTTTTCTTTGTCGGAAGAAGAAACTTTACCGACCGGTATGCCCAGCATATCCGCCAGTGTCGCGTCAATATCATCGGCCGTAAGGACGGGGTCGGTTTGATTACGCATCACCACGCTGGAGCAGGCCTCGTCAATCAAATCAATCGCCTTATCGGGAAGATGGCGGTCATGAATATGACGGTCGGAGCGTTCAACAGCAGCATCCAGTGCTTCGTTGCTTATTTTTATACCATGGTGGTCTTCCAGTTTTTCCTTCAGATTGCGAAGGATGAGTTTTGCCGCCGATACCGAAGGTGCCTTCCGGATAACTTTGCGGAAACGACGGGCCAGCGCCTTGTCCTTTTCAATATATTTCTGGCTTTCGGTTTCCGTGGTGGCACCGATGGCCTGAATCTCACCCCGCGCCAGCGCAGGCTTGAGAATATTGGACGCATCCATTGTACCCACGGCAGAGCCTGCACCGACAATCGTATGAAGCTCATCCAGAAAAATAATAACGTCTTTATGTTTTTTCAGCTCCGCCACAATATTGATCATGCGCTGTTCAAACTCGCCGCGATATTTTGTGCCGGCAACAACCGCTCCCATATCAAGGGAGATAATACGCTTGCCGCGCAGTTTTTCCGGCAGGTCATCGTCACGGCGGATAATTTTTTGGGCCAGACCCTCGACAAGCGCCGTTTTGCCCACACCCGCCTCACCAATAATCAGCGGATTGCGCTTGGTTTTACGGATCAGTGTCTTCATGATCTGCGCCAGCTCATGATCCTGTTCGGTCATCGGATCGATGCGGCCTTGTGCGGCCATCAATGTGATATCGGTACCAAACTGGCACAAGGCAGGGGCCGCCGTAGTGCTGAGAGATTTATAGCCATTGGCGGTCACAGAACCATTCTGCGTGGCCGCATTGTCTTTTTTCTTGGCTATTTTATGTTGTGCTTCGGGTTTTGGCTTCACGCTACGGAAGGCTTCGTTATAATCATCCAGCATGCGGTAGCAGAGGACGCGGTCCAGCCCGTTATGTATCAGTAGCTGGGCGCAGTAAGACTGCTCGCTTTGTGAGAAGAACGCGCTGAGGAAATCGACGCCGCACGGTTCACCGGTTTTTCTCTGGTCCCGGCTTTCAGTGCGGGCAATCTCAACAAGGTCTCTGAAGGCGCTGGAAAATTTTATCTGGTCCGGGGCCAATGGTGCCGATACGGCTTCATCGGATGTTGCCGCCGCGCGTGCGGCCACAAACGCACGCTTCAGCGCCTCCAGCAACACGCCCACATTCTTGCCGTCCCGGGCAAGGATTTCGGTGAGCGTATTATCATATTCCAGCATGGCTGCCAGCAAGTGCTGCGGCGCGACCGGGTCATTGCCATTTTCAAAGGCAATCTTGCGCGCGAGGATCTTATATTCATCTTCGTAAATACTCATTATGCTACTCTCACCTGTATGTTCCCTATGCCTTTCCGGCTTCAAAAGCGCTTGTTTGTGCGCTTTTCACGGGGTTATCTTGTTAAGATATGAATTATGTCGAAGAATCCCGAAAAGATAAAGATTTTTTTAGGAAAATGTTTGCGGCAGGCGTGACATGTCTTATGAAAAAAAGCGACTGCCGCAAAAGTCAAGAGAACCTACTATATCGCCCCTTGGCGCAAAGCGTCTTCGAGGGGCTGGCCATCGATACGGAGGATCAGGTGATCGATGCGGTTGTTTTTTACAAGGATCTGCGCATCAAACCGCTGAGGCTGGGTCCGGATCAGATTATCCAACACGGGGGCGTAAGCTTCTGAGATGTAGTACCGGGCGTTTCCAAAAGCGATAGAAGACGGCAGACGCGCATCGCAGGATGCGCCGCTATCATCAAGGCTGTGTGTAATCAAAGGCTGGTCGAAATAACCGTTAAAGCATAAAAAACCCATTTCTCTCAAATTCCCTTGCGGCACGTTACCGGCGAGGTTCCAGTCATAGCGGAAGATCAAATAATGCCCCCGCAATATATCCACGGGATCATAGCCGGTGATTTTTACCGTATAATATTGTTCGACCGGTGGCTTTAAACTGCTCTTCAGCGTAATCCCGCCGAGAATGATAAAGGGCAGCACCAAAAAAAGAAGCGGCAGATATTTTGATTTCATCATAATGACACCTCTTTATGCGTCAGGCGGTTATTCATCTTGCGCGCAGCCCAGACAATTGCCAGCAGCATAATTCCGACAGAAATCAAACCAAATCCGCTGGACAGCAGGCCGCCAAAGGATTCCAGATAAATTGAGAAAATACGCAGCGCGAGCAATCCAATCGCCAGAGACACAAGACGCCGGTCACCGGCATGATGTGCGTTCCAACCCAGCAGGCCCCATAATATAATAAACGCCCCCATACCGATCACATTGAACCCGGGCGTGATAATAAGAAGCGGCAGGGCAATGCTTGTAAGGCACAGCATCACGTGACGGAAGCCAGCCTGTTCTGCGGGATCCGTTTTATAACAGCTGCCATACTTGGTATAAAGCCAGAAAGCCAGCATACCCAGCAACGGAATGACGAGCAGGGAAAGATATCCCATGTTATAAGCAACGGCGGCCTCAATAAATATTTCCGGCATATGATCTACCAGATCAAAATACCAAAGAAATGTGGCACATGTCCCCACAGCCGTCAGAATCATATGCCCTTGACCCCGCATCACAGACGCGAAGGCAGGTTTCAAACGCCGTAAAAATGGTTGCGCCCCAACGCCAATCAATATAAGCGGCACAAGAATCAGGACAATCTCCGCCACCAACCAAACCGTGAACATTGAGGTATCCGGATCAAGATCCGTAAGAACATAAAATAATGTCACAAGTAAACCCGTTACCCACGCAATGGCCGTTAATTTTTTCTGTCCGAAATATAAAACAAACGGCGTGGTTATCAGCATCCAGAGCGTCAGCGCCCCGGCAACCGATCCGTCCATCTGGAATACCTGCCCGATCAGCGCAATCAGCGTGAGGGTCAGGCCGAATAACATCAGGACCGCGCCCTCCCGCCACAACACCCGCGCATCATCCGTGCGCCAGCGCCAGATAACGCCCGCCAGTGCACCATTGACAATAAAATGTCCTGCGATTTTTGCGCTTCCCGGAATATGAACCCAGTTGGCGGCGACAATGGAAAGAATACCGATAATAATGGCGAATAACGCGACACCAACAAGGCTACGCCCAAACATTCCTTTGTGATGATTTTTTTCATGGGCGATAATCGCCGCCTGCTGGTCTGCGGACAGAAGCCCCGCTTCCCTCCAGTGATGAAGTTTTCGTTCGATTTTCATGGGGACCTGCGTGGATCAAAGAGAGTGAGGATATGACAGACAAAGACAGCCAATCATAAATCTTTTAACCCTGCCCGTAAAGGGGCTTTTGCTTTACGCGATTTCTTCATCCGGCGCTTTGGATTTTGCCGGGGCGGAGTCGAAGCTGAAAACAAGGTCATTGTCTTTCAAATCCACATGCACAAGCCCGCCTTCGCTTAATTTACCGAACAGCATTTCTTCGGCCAGCGGGCGCTTGACTTTCTCCTGGATAATACGACCCAAGGGACGCGCGCCCATCGCCGGATCGAAGCCTTCTTTTGCCAGCCAGCGGCGCGCAGGTTCGGACAATTCAATCGTGACATGACGATCGGCGAGCTGCGCTTCCAGCTGCATGATGAATTTATCGACAACGCGCGTCACCGTTTCCACGGTCAGCGCATTAAACGGCACGATCGCGTCAAGGCGGTTACGGAATTCCGGCGTGAACATACGCTTGATCGCTTCCTGGTCATCATCCATACGCGCTTCGCGTTCAAAGCCCATCGGGGCGCGTGACATTTCAAACGCACCGGCATTGGTTGTCATGATCAAGATGACGTTGCGGAAATCAACGGTCTTGCCGTTATTATCCGTCAGCTTGCCGTAATCCATTACCTGCAACAAAATATTGAAAATATCCGGATGCGCTTTTTCAAGTTCATCCAGCAGCAATATACAATGCGGATGCTGATCCACCGCATCGGTCAAAAGGCCGCCTTGTTCAAACCCAACATAGCCGGGGGGAGAACCAATCAAACGCGACACCGCGTGACGCTCCATATATTCGGACATATCAAACCGGGTAAGCTCGATACCCAACGTCTTGGCCAGTTGCCGCGCGACTTCGGTTTTACCCACACCGGTCGGGCCGGAAAATAAATAAGACCCAATCGGTTTTTCGGGATCGCGCAAACCCGCGCGCGCCATCTTGATGGAATCGGACAGGATTTTAATCGCCGGATCCTGATCAAACACCATGGTTTTCAGATCACGTTCAAGCGTGCGCAGCGATTCTTTATCATCCTGCGACACGGTTTTTGCCGGGATGCGGGCAATCACCGCAATAACGGCTTCGATATCCTTCACATCGATAATCTTCTTGCGCTTGTCGGCGGTGACCAGCATTTGCGCCGCCCCGACTTCATCCACGATATCAATCGCCTTGTCCGGCAGTTTGCGGTCACCGATATATTTTGCGGATAATTCAACGGCGGCGCGAATCGCTTCATCGGTATATTTCACATTATGGTGCGCTTCGTAATGCGGGCGCAAGCCTTTGATAATCTCGACCGCCTCATCGATGGACGGCTCCACCACGTCAATTTTCTGGAAGCGGCGCACGAGTGCGCGGTCTTTTTCGAAATAGTTGCGGTATTCTTTATAAGTTGTCGAACCAATGCAACGGATGGCACCGGAGGACAAAGCAGGCTTCAGCAAATTGGAGGCATCCATTGCGCCGCCCGATGTGGCGCCCGCGCCAATGATGGTATGAATCTCATCGATAAACAGAACAGCATTATCCATCTTCTCAATCTCGGAAATAACGGCCTTCATACGTTCTTCAAAATCGCCGCGATACCGCGTCCCGGCCAGCAATGCGCCCATATCCAACGCGTAAATCACCGTATCAAACAAAACTTCCGGCACTTGTTTATCAATGATGCGCTTGGCAAGCCCTTCGGCGATCGCCGTCTTGCCGACGCCCGGATCACCGACATAAAGCGGGTTGTTTTTTGAACGACGGCACAGAATCTGCACCGTGCGATCAACTTCCTTCTCCCGCCCGATCAGTGGATCAATCTTGCCCTTGCGTGCTTTTTCATTAAGATCGGCACAGTACGCGTCCAAAGCTTCCTTGCCCAATTTCGGCCCTTGCGCTTCGGCGGATTGTTGTGTGCCTTCGGGTGTACGTGTCTCGGATTGCCCCGGAACCTTCGCGATACCGTGCGAAATGTAATTGACGGCGTCAAAGCGTGTCATGTCTTGTTCCTGCAGGAAATAAACGGCGTGGCTCTCGCGCTCGGAGAACAGCGCGACAAGCACATTGGCCCCCGTCACTTCTTCACGCCCTGATGATTGCACATGAATCGCCGCGCGTTGCAGCACGCGCTGGAACGCCGTTGTCGGTTTTGATTCTTCGGAATTGCGGTTGATAAGGTAGGTCAGTTCGGACTCCAGATATTGCGCCAGCTGCTCCCGCAAATCCGGAATGGAAATGCCGCAGGACCGCAGGACCGCCATCGCATCCTGATCTTCCGTCAGCGCGAGGAGTAAATGTTCCAGTGTCGCATATTCGTGATAACGCTCATTCGCGATGGAAAGCGCACGGTGCAATGTCTTTTCTAAATTCCGGGACAGCATAAGCTATTCTTTCTCCATCGTGCATTGCAGGGGTTGTTCACTCGCGCGCGCGAAATCCATGACTTGGGCAACCTTGGTTTCTGCCACCTCGAAGGTGAAGATCCCGCACATACCCACCCCGCGCCGGTGGACATGAAGCATGATATCGGTTGCTTCCTGCCTATTCTTGTTGAAAAACCTTTCCAAAACATGAACGACGAACTCCATCGGTGTGTAATCGTCATTCAGGATCAAAACCCGGTACATTGAGGGCTTCTTGGTCTTGGGCCGAGTTTTAAGCAGAAGCCCGGTCTGGCGGCGATCCTGATCATCATCACCGGATCCATCGTTGAAATCCGGTTCGTCGCCCATCCTTAAGCTCTTCTTCTTATTATAATGTAGTGTCTTGATCATGCCCGGCAACCCGTCCCTTATGACAAGGTATGTTTCTCTATAATTCTGGCATTATATGGTTAAAAAACAAGAGAGTCTTGGGTAAATTTTAGCGCCTGCCGGGCCAAAAAATGATCCCCCGCACGTTGCACCGGGCGGGGGATCTGGTTGTCATGTCAGATAAATCTGACAGGAACAAAAACTATAAGGCTATTACCCCTTATAAAATCTTAATTAAGCGGCTTTGCTGCCTGTCTTTTTTACAGTTTTGCTGAACTGGTCATTGATCGGCTCCAGTGTTTCCTGGGCCAGCTTGACACTGATCTCAGACAGGGCCGTGACGTTGGACAGGAAGCTGTCCAGATTTTCCTGGGCCAGTTTGCTTTGTGTTTCTGCATATTCGTTCAAGGTTTTGCAGGACAGAAGGGCTTTCACCGCTTCGGCGTTTTTCTCGGCACCGGATTGGGCGAGCGCCATGGATTTTTTCACGAGGGATTCGAAACCTTTTGTAAAAATATTACCGGCTTCTACCAGCGCGTCCAGATTTTCCTGGCCGGCTTTCTGGGCGTCTTGCGCCAGCTTTTCAAATTGGGCTGTATTCTTGGTCATGATAGTCTCCATCTCCTTAAAAGATTTAACATTTGTCAAATCGGCCAAAGCCGCAACGGCTTCGTTAGTTGCTGATTCTGTTGCATTTTTTACTTTATTTGTCATGGTCAGTTCTCTCCATATTGCAATGCACAATTATAAGTTAACACTCAAGGGTTCGGTCGTCAAGAGGTAATTTGTGCAATGCACAAAAATAATTTACCGAATCGGGCTGTGTGCGATAGACAAAGCGCTCTAAATCATAATAATATTAATAGAATAGGTCTAAAACGATTCCTGAGCTTTTGGAGTCGCCCGGCCTTTTGACAGTCTGTTTTAACCTTGCAACGCCGTCCCGCACACTCAATGGTAAACACGATCAGAACGCAAAAAGTTCCCCGCCCCTTCAAAAAAGCAGTCCATGTCGCAATGGGTGGGTTTTTGATGGCGGTCCTGCTTGTGTCTGGATTCGGTGACGCGTTTGCCGCGCAATCGAAAAAGCGCAGCTCCGGCGGGCCGAACCCGCGCTACGCTTCGCTGGTGATGGATGCGCAGACCGGCGTGATCCTGTCCGAAAGCCATGCGGATAAAAGCCTGCACCCGGCGTCGCTCGTTAAGATGATGACCTTGCTGATGGTGTTTGACGCGCTGGAAAATAATACGTTGCGCCTGTCGGATCCGGTAAAAATTTCAAATCATGCTGCGCGCATGTCGCCCAGCAAACTGCATTTACCCGTGGGCTCTAATATCAAGGTCGAAGATGCGATCTATGCCGTTGTGACAAAATCCGCCAATGATGTTTCCGCCGCGCTGGGCGAAAAACTGGGCGGCACAGAGTCGCAATTTGCCGCGATGATGACCCGTCGCGCACAGCAGATTGGTATGACACGCACACGCTTCATGAATGCATCTGGCCTTCACCATCCACAGCAAGTGACAACCGCGCGCGACATGGCCAAGCTTGCGCGCTATATCTACTATACCTACCCGCAATATTATCCGTATTTTTCGACGCGGCAGTTCACTTATAAGGGCACTACCTACAACAACCACAACCACCTGATGAAAACCTATCGCGGGATGGATGGTTTCAAGACTGGCTATATCGTACCGGCGGGCTTTAATCTTGTGGCTTCCGCCAAACGCGGCAATACGCGTTTGATTGGCGTTGTTTTCGGTGGCCGCTCCACCGCCACCCGCAATGCGGAGATGGCCAAAATTCTGGATGCCGGCTTTGCCAACATAAACACAATCATGGCACAGCGCGGTGGAACGGGTGCGCCCGTGCAGGTTGCCTATAATGCGCCGTCCACCGCTTCATCGTCAGCCAACGTCCTCGTCCCGACGCGCAAGCCGGAGATGAATACGGATTTATCCGGCGAAACGCAGACAATCAACGGTGTAATAAGTCAGGGCGACAACGACCCGGCAGCCGACACGCGACCGGCAAGGCCCGTCGGCGTTGCGACACCGCGCGCGCTACAGGCAACCATATCCCCCGCGCAGGCCACCGCCGCCTACACCCCCACCAAGACAATCAGTGCCGATGGCTGGGCCATACAGATCGGTGCCTTCAGCAGCCGGGTGAAGACAGATGAAGCGCTGCGCACCGCGCGGGCGAAGCTACCGGCCGACCTCAAACGCAGCGAAGCGGTGATCGTGCCCCTAAAAACTGCCAGTGGCTGGGTCTTCCGTGGCCGTCTCAGCGGTTATAATAAAGTGGAAGCGCAGCGTGCCTGCAAATATATTCAGGAGTGCCTGACTGTGTCACCGCAGGCCTACTAAATGATAGTAGGCTTTTTAAGCCGGGGTCATATTTGAGAACGATAAAGAAGACCTAATGGTCGCCTTGATATCATCCCAGCTGGTTTTTTCATCATCCCGCAAATTGCAGGAACCAAGATATTCTTGAGCATCTTTGATAATCACAGGACTTGTCGCCCATGGCAGGCAGGAGGATAGAAGCTCCAGAAGCGCTTTGCGTACCCGCTCATCCTGCACAACACCGCGCTCAAACACATGGGCCACGATGCTGATGGCAGCATCCGGATCGGATGGGGCCACATATTTAATGATATTGCAAAGCCCGTGTTGTTGTACCGGGTGCAGGTGGCGGGCATTCGCCAGCACGCGCCCGGCATGGTAAACGGCACTGAATGACCCACTCCGTGCGGCTTCGTGCAGTGTCGCGATAATTTGTTCTTGATCAGGGGACGTTAGACGTATTGATTTTTCGAGAAGGCGGGCGATGCGCCGGACTGTATTTTCTCTTATTGCCAGCTCACCCGACGTAACCCGGGACCATGCGCGGGATAAACGTTCAGATTTAGGATTTTCGGAGCTTACACTCGTCATTTTTTACTTCCAGCGGGGCGCCACACTTTTAAAAACACTGCGCCACATGAAGTAACGCTAATGTAAAAAATGATACCTTGTCAAACTTAAGAATCATTCCAAACCGTTTTTTCAAAATTTGAAATAATCGTACAAGAATAACGGTAACAAAATACCACCGCTTGTAAGTTTCATGCCTAATCGAAGTAGCATGAGTCGAAAATTGTTCGTTATCGAGAACCGGCACGGAAGGTACTAAGGTACCTGAGTACCGGAAGCGCAGAGAACGGATAATTTGCAGGCCATGCTGCGAAGATTAGAATCCGAAGAAGGAGTTGCGTTGGGCTTTGGTGCGCACCATCGTCCGTATATCACTGCTTAACGGGACACTGTAATCATATGCGCCAAGGATACGGTTGCTGCCCTGCTCAACAATGCGTAAATTCACAAGCACGTCTTTCTGTGCGACGACATATTGGCCTGTGATCATGACACCACCGCTTGGGGCCGCGCGGGGAATGTTATTATAAGGCGCAGCACCGGGCAAGGGCGCACCCATGTCGCCTTCTTCGATCGGACGCGCTCCTCCGGCGGGGCCTTGCGCCTGTTCACGGGCCAGCATCATCTCATCAAAACCGGGTATGCTTACATTAAAACCAAGCTGGACAAAGCGGGCACCGATCTGGTTGCTGACCGTGCGGCCAAAGGCGGTGATTTCATTCGGATGATTGATATCGGTCAGCGGTGCGACCTGCAGCGGTGTTGTCTGCGTCAGCGCCATTTTTGCTTGTTGCAGCAAGCGATCCGCCGCGTCATAGCTGGTCGCGGTCAGGTTAACGCCCGGACCCGCAAACGGATTGCTGACCAGATTATTGGCGCATCCCGTCAAACCCAGCGCGCCAACCCCGAACAGACAAACGGTCGACAGGATAATAAAAAGACGGGGTACGCGCATCATTTATGGTTGTCTCACATTATTGGGCACCATCGGCAGCGGCGCATCCAGATCATATGTTTCAACACTGACTGTGCCTTCGGACGGGGCGGCGGTGAAACCGGTTGTTTCCACCGGCTCTGTCGCTGCTGGCACAGGCGGATTTATATCATTCGTTATGGGGGCCGTTCTGGATGTGCTTGACTCCAGATCATATAATGTCACCGGACCACTATTTGGTTCGTCCGGCAAAGAGATCGTATCCGCCGGCATGACGGAGTAGGGGCGCGTCGGGGCATCGGTGGACGGTGCCGGTACGGGAGAAGCCAGGCGCGGCATTGACGGCGGGATGGCCGCCGGTGTTGCCACATCGCGCGCCGGTGCCATGGCGGGTGGTGCCGCCGGTGGTGTATAAGAAGAGGCCGGGGTGTCTTCACCGCGCGCCGCGCCGCCCTGTGTGCTGAGCTCATAAACGCCGCTTTGTTCGGTTACAACTTTGGAACCGGATAGAAGCGTGATCTTCAAATTGCTACTGTCCGTGCCACCACCAATGGCGGGAGAGGCGCTGTACCGCAAGGTATAAGGCGCGCTGCCCAAGGCTGCGATCTTGATCGTCTGGGCCATGGCGGCCTGCGTCAGCGCCGCTTCAAAGGCCTGCGCATCCGCAGGCGACAGGCCGGAGCCTGCCTGCAGCGCGACACCGTCAGACGGCTTGCCGAAATTACGGGACAGCTGCGCGATCAGATCCGTGGCCGCCACATCCCATGATCCGCCAGAAACAGCAGAAGCGGGGACGGGCGCATAAGGGACAGTCGTGGTTGTTGCCAGCGGCGCGCGGGCGCGTGGTATGCCACCGGCAATATCCTCACCCCGCTCCACCGCGGCGCTGGTCATATCGTCGGTCGGGCTGTCGGGCATCGACTCTTGATTCGGGGCGGTCATCGCTACCGCCGGGCGGGCGGGCTGCGTATCCGGACCCGTCAGTCTGTGCGCTTCATCACGGCGGTTATAATTAGACCGGCGATCAACCGCTTCGGGTCCGGGGGGGGCTTTATATGTATCATGGTGGTAGGTGTAACCCGTGGGCATCGGGAAGGGGCCAAAATCACTGCTGCAGGCCGCAAGACCTACGGGCAAAGCCATTAAAAATAGACCGTTTAATATGCGTGTTCTTGCCACCATTGTCATTCACCTAAACCATGCTAAATCTCAAAACCTGCGAGAACCGCAGGACTTGCGAATCTTAGCAAGTCTTTTGCCTGCGGTATAGCCCTGATTTATGTCTGTTTAACAATAACTAGCGGGATTTCAGCTTCTTGATCGTGGCCGTCGTGCTGTGCCCGTCAAAATGGGACATCAATTCCACCTGCCCACCATAGGCACGGACAACCGGGGCTTCCGGTAAATCAGATTCCCTGTAATCCCCGCCCTTGAAGAAGATATCCGGCTTCATCCGGCCAATAAGACGGACGGGCTTGTCATCTTCGGCCCGGTCATCGCCGAATATCACGACCATATCAACCGCACCCAGCGCGCCGAGCACAATGGCCCGGGCCTGTTCTTCATTCACCGGACGTTCCGCACCCTTCAGGCGCTTCACCGACGCGTCCGAATTCAACCCGATCACCAGCCGGTCGCACCGCGCCCGCGCCTGGTTCAAATAGGACACATGGCCGGGATGCAGAATATCAAAGCAGCCATTGGTAAAACCGACCTTCATGCCACGCGCTTTCCAGCGCTGCACGATCTCCGCCGCCTCTTCCGCGTCACAAACCTTGGCTTCGCGCGCCGTATCCAGAATGCGGCCTTCCGGCGCTTCGTCACTGATATCCAACTCCTTGCGCGCGATCGCGGCAATCAATTCCTTGCGCCGGATCGGGGCCGTGCCCACCTTCGCCACAACGATCCCACCGGCAATGTTGGACAGGGCCGCAGCCGCGACCAGATCGGCACCCGCTGCCAACGCGGCGGCCACCGTGGCAATCACCGTATCACCGGCACCGGATACATCGAATACTTCCAGCGCTTCCGTGCGCAAATGCACAGGCGCCAGTTTTTTATTCGCGCGCATCAAGGTCATGCCGTCTTGTGACCGTGTCGCCAAAATGGCATCCACACCGGCCTGCTTCATCAGGTAGGTTGTGGCCGCCACGATATCATCATCGGTTTTGGTCGGCATATTATTGGTGGCTTCGGCCAGTTCGTTACGGTTGGGTGTAATAATGCTGGCCCCTTTATAGATGCTGTAATCAGCCTTCTTCGGATCGACCAGAACCGGAACACCCAGCTTGCGCGCTTTTTTAATCAGCGTGGAAATCACATGTTCGCTTAGCACACCCTTGCCGTAATCGGACAGGATCAGCGCGCCCATCTGCGGCAGGCCTTCGATCGCTTTTTTAATCAGTGCTTCTTCCGTCGCTTCGGGCAACTTGCCATTACGCTCATAATCCGTGCGCAGGAGCTGCTGGTGGGAAGCCAGAAAGCGGGTCTTTACAATCGTCGGACGATCGGGCGCGATAATCAATCCGGCGGGATCAACATTTTTTTCCACCAGCAGTGCGCGCACGGCGTCGGCATCGCTGTCCTGGCCCACCACGGCCAGTATATGCGCCTGCACCCCGAGTCCTGCTAGGTTGGACAGCACATTGCCCGCCCCGCCCAGCATGCGGTTTTCTGTCTGGATCGACAGAACAGGGACCGGGCTTTCCGGGGAAATGCGGTGCACATCGCCATAGACAAAGCGGTCCAGCATGATATCCCCCACGACCATAACGCTATGGTGGGGCAGACTTTCAACAATATCCTGCAGGGCGGTCAGGCCTTCGCGCGGGGCGCTTTGCTGGTTCTTCATGGCGCACTTGTCCTTTTTTGACGATTTTTCCAAGAATTATAAACTTTTTGCCCGTTTGTTTAGGTTTCGTCAATCATTCTCCGCTTTAATAGTAGGGAGAGCAATAGATTGGCCGCGAATCAAAAGGCGGTATCCTTCGGAAAATCCGGGGATTTTTGGGGAATTTGGGAATACGGGGTACTATATGGGTTGGGATGAAGCGGCTAAAGTGGGCGTCGGCGCTGGCGTTTTTATTAAGCTCAAGGCCATGCTGGAGCATAACCGGCTGGGTGACCTTCTGGTGCTCCAGGGTCTCTTAACACCGCAGGATCTGCGCTACGCGCTGGCCCATCAGAAAATCAGCAACAATCAACTAGGGCGCGTCCTTCTGGAACGCCGCATGCTCAGCCGCCGGGCACTTTATGGCACACTGGCGCAACAATGGACGCTCCGTATGGTCGCGGCCTTTTTTACAATCGGTATTCTGATTGCATCCTCCAAATCCGCGCGCGCCAACACAATCAAGGATATTCCCGCGCAGGTGAAGTTGGTTTCCGCCGCCCAGTCATCGATTGGCAGCATGAATTCCTACCCGGCCTTGTTTGGTGCGGAAGAAAAGCGGTCCGGCAATATCAAGCCCTTTACCAAATGGAGCGCGATGTTCACACGGTTTGAACAGGCGGTGGAGCAACCCGCCAATCAGAACACTTTAAAAACATGGCAGGCGAAGCTGCAAGGCATGCAAGGTCTTGCGCTTCCCGAAATGGCACGCGCCGTCAACACCATGGTGAATGCCACACGCTATATCGGTGATGATGTGAACTGGGGCCAGACCGATTACTGGGGCACGCCGTTAGAATTTTTTGCCCGCGGTGGTGATTGCGAAGATTTTGCGATCGCCAAATATGCTTCGCTGCGCGCGCTGGGTGTGCCTGAATCCCGTATGCGCATTGCCATTGTGCAGGATACACAAAAAAATATCCCGCATGCGGTTCTGGTTGTTTATACCGACCATGATGCACTGGTCCTTGATAACCAATCCCCACTTGTAAAAACAAGCGCGGAAGCACGCCAGTACCGCCCCATCTTCTCCATCAACCGCACGGGCTGGTGGTTGCATACCACACCGAAAACAACGGTGCTGGCGTCTGTAAACTAATCAGGCCGTAACATAAAATAAAAGCGGCCCTGCGACAGGCCGCTTTTATTGTGCAAAATATATGTGACTTATTCCACCCACGCCACGCGCAGGACGTTTGTTGATCCGGGTGTGCCGAACGGGACACCGGCGGTGATGACCAGGCGCTGGCCTTTTTCGGCAAGACCCATTTCACCCGCCAGTTTTGTCGCACGCTCCACCGTTTCACCGAAGGAATTGATACCAACGATATGAAGCGGGCTGACGCCGTAAGACAAGGCCAGACGACGCGCCGTTTCCTGGCTGTGCGACAGGGACAGGATCGGCATGGGCGGGCGCTGACGCGCGGTGCGCAGGGTCGTTGATCCCGATGAGGTATAGTTCGTAATGCAGGCCGCCTTGATTTGCGCCGCCACCTTGCAGGCCGCAACCGTAATCGCGTCCGACGCATCTTCATCACCAACGGGTAAATGGGCGTCAATATTGCGGCGGTAATAATCATCGGCCTCGGTACGCTGGCAGATACGATCCATAATCGATACGGATTCCAGCGGATATTTCCCGGACGCGGTTTCGGCCGACAGCATCACGGCATCGGCCCCATCATAAACGGCGGTCGCAACATCCGATGCTTCGGCGCGTGTCGGGCGGGCGGAATCAATCATGGATTCCAGCATCTGCGTCGCGACAATAATCGGCTTTCCGGCTTCCACGGATTCGCGCACGATACGTTTTTGTACGCTGGGTACATTTTCCGGCGGAATTTCAACACCCAGATCACCACGCGCCAGCATAATACCGTCGCAGTGCTGCAAAATTTCCGTGAAAAATTCCAGCGCGGACGGTTTTTCAATTTTTGCCATCAGCGCCGCACGTCCATTGATAATCTTCTTGGTTTCGGCAACATCGGCTGCCGTCTGCACAAAGCTTTGCGCGATCCAGTCCACACCCATGGAGAGTGCCACATCCAGATCAATACGATCCTTATCCGTCAAGGCCGGCACCGGGATAATCACACCGGGAATATTAAAGCCCTTATTGTTCGATAATTTTGAACCAGATACCACTTCGCCGAGCAGATAGTCTTTACCTTGCTCTACAATCTTCACACGCACCTTGCCATCATCGAGAAGAATTTCGGAATCCGGTTTCATGCACTGGATGACTTCGGGATGGGGCAGGCAGACGCGCGTCGCGTTACCCGGTGTTGTATCGAGGTCAAAACGAATTCTCTGGCCTTCTTGAATATCGATGGCCCCATTTTCAAATTTACCGATACGGTTTTTCGGGCCCTGCAAATCGGCCAGCACCGCAATCGGGCGGTTAAATTCTTTTTCAATCGCGCGGATCGCCTCCAGTCGCGCGCGGTGATCATCATGTGTGCCATGGCTGAAATTCAGGCGGAAGACATCAACACCCGCCACAAACAGCTGGCGGATCATATCCTGGGAGCTCGATGCGGGGCCCAATGTGGCAACGATTTTGGTCTGGCGGTTGCGAAGTCCGGTTTTTTTGCTCACAAAAAGTTTCCTTGCTTATATATGTAACGACTGCGGCCATTTATTCCGCACTTGTCCTTAAAAATCAATATCTATCCGGGATTTATCGGTTAATTATCCAAAAAGGGGCCCGGCCGTACATTTAAGGGTGCCGCGCAGGGTCTTTGCCGGGACAGGCAGGGAAGACAGAACGACGTTTTCTTTGAAAAATCGATTCGCAAAGCCCGAATCGGACGCGACTCGCCACATTACAAAGGCTTAGCTGTCACAGGCCACCATAGCGCGCTATGGAAGGATTAAAATTCTGCCCTATATATTTTTAGTAATGCTGAAACAGAATTGCGTATTCAAAAAAAGTTCCCTAGGGACAGGTCTGGGGACCGATTCAGATGGGTGAGTTTTTTCAGTCCGTTAGAGTCAAATACCCTGCCCACCCTACGGCCAATAGGACTATAATCATATCGACAAAAAACACTACATCTAGTAGTCTAAAAATAGGCACACCGCAGCGTATTGTGGTTTCGGCCGCAGTGAATATAGTCCAAAAATCACGAATTTTTGACCCCACTCTCGTTTACAAAGAGGATACGAGGCATGTTTGATATTGCGCAGATGGAACGCGGCAACCGCGTCCAGATTGACCGCTCCCGGGACGCTTACCTGACCGAATTCGGCAAGGCGACCCTGACCGACCGCTATTTGCTCCCCGAAGAGTCCTACCAGGATCTGTTTGCCCGCGTGGCCATGTATTACGGCGATGATTCCGAACATGCCCAGCGTCTTTATGATTATATCTCCAAATTGTGGTTTATGCCGGCAACACCGGTATTGTCAAACGGCGGCACCAACCGCGGCCTGCCGATCTCCTGCTTCCTGAACGAAACAGAAGACAGCCTCGAAGACATTATGGCCCTGTGGAATGAAAACGTGATGCTCGCCTCCCGTGGCGGCGGCATCGGCTCTTACTGGGGTAATGTGCGTTCCATCGGTGAAAAAGTCGGTCGTAACGGCAAGACATCCGGTATCGTACCGTTCATCCGCGTGATGGATTCCCTTACACTCGCTATTTCTCAAGGTTCCTTGCGTCGTGGGTCAGCCGCGATCTACCTGCCGGTATGGCACCCGGAAATTGAAGAGTTTGTTGAAATCCGCCGTCCAACCGGTGGCGATCCGAACCGCAAGGCACTGAACCTGCACCACGGTATTCTTATTCCGAACCGTTTCATGGAAGCGGTACAAAATGATGAAGAGTGGGCGCTGAAATCCCCGAAAGACAACCATGTTGTTGACCGCGTAAAAGCGCGTGATCTGTGGATCCGTATCCTGACCGCGCGTATTGAAACGGGCGAACCCTACCTGATCTTTATCGATCACGTGAATGATGCAATCCCGGACCACCACAAAATGGCGGGCCTGAACGTGAAAATGTCCAACCTCTGCTCCGAGATTACTTTGCCGACCGGCAAAGATCATCTGGGCAATGACCGGACGGCTGTCTGCTGCCTGTCTTCCCTGAACCTTGAGACATTTGAGCAGTGGCAGGATCACCCGACCTTCATCGAAGACGTGATGCGTTTCCTTGATAACGTATTGTCCGACTTTATTGCCAAGGCCCCCGATTCCATGAAGCGCGCGAAATATGCCGCGATGCGTGAGCGTTCAGTGGGTCTCGGCGTTATGGGCTTCCACTCCTTCCTGCAGGGCAAGATGATCCCGATGGAATCCGTGATGGCCAAAGTCTGGAACCGTCGTATGTTCCAATTGATCAAACGCCAAGCCGATGATGCGTCCGTCAAGCTGGCGCATGAGCGTGGACCGTGCCCGGATGCCGCCGATTACGGCATCATGGAGCGTTTCTCCAACAAGATGGCGATTGCACCAACAGCATCCATCTCGATCATCACTGGCGGTACATCACCGGGGATTGAGCCGAATGCGGCCAACGCCTATAATCACAAAACGCTCTCTGGATCTTTCGCGGTGCGTAACCCGTACCTCGCCAAGGTTCTGGAGGCCAAGGGCAAGAATACGGATGATATCTGGTCATCCATATTTACAAACGAAGGTTCCGTCCTGCATCTCGACTTCCTGACACCGGAAGAAAAAGATGTGTTCAAGACCGCGTTCGAAATTGACCAGCGCTGGTTGATCGAACATGCGGGCGACCGTACACCGTTCGTGTGCCAGGCACAGTCCCTCAACGTGTTCCTGCCCGCCAACGTTCACAAAACCGATCTGCACCGCATCCACTGGGAAGCATGGCAGAAGGGCGTCAAGTCTCTTTACTACTGCCGCTCCAAATCTATCCAGCGCGCCGAATCCGCCGCCAGCTGGGAGCGCAGCAAAAACGCAGCCCCCACACCGGATCGCGACAAGGAACCGGAACTGGGCGACCAACCAAAATATGATGAATGCCTAGCGTGTCAGTAAATGATTTAAGAACCCCCGGAAGACGGGGGTTTTTTCTTGCCCGCTTCATGGTATTATAGCCCGGGGAATATTTCCGGGGGGAATTACAATCATGAATTTTTTTGCCGATCGAAAAGCCTTACTGGCCCTGCGCGATGATGTCAGAAGCAGCGGCGCCTTCCCCACCGAAAGACCACAAAAAATTGATTCGCTGCGCCGTTATTTCGGATATATGGGGTACAGCCTTAAGCTAATGGTGCAGGAGCCGGAGCTGATCCTGTTCACCGTTCTGCAATGGCTTTCGGTTGCGGCGGCTTATTATTTATTTGTCATGATGCTGTACTGGATTCCGCCGGACGTGTGGAAAAGCACGGAGAGGAGCGATAGCGGATCAATAGCCGACCTTGTTCTGTGGGTATGGATTATTATCTGCATTGGCCTTGCCGCCTTACCGCTGGGGATTTTTTCTTCATGCATCGCCGTCGTTCACATGCTGCGCTATTATGAAGAAAAGCCCTCGAGTATTGCCTATTGCCTCAAGATCGTATTGCCGCGCGCATGGTCATTGTGGATATTTCACTGGATTGACGGCTACATCACTATTAGCCAGATCATTGAACGCCTGCCCAAGAAAAATGACCGCACACCGCTTACGGCGCGTCTTGCGGGGGAGGTTTTGTATTACACATGGAAAATAACAACCATGGGCATTTTGCCCAATCTGATTACCGGGCGTTCGGTCAAGGATACATGCGGCCATACAATCGGCATGATCAGAGAACACGGGGTTGAGCTTCTTCGCATCCGGACGGGATATTCGGTTTTATGCTGGATCATTGCCATCGCCACCTATATCTGGGGTATTTACAATTTTGGCTGGATCAAGGAACGCTTCTTCCCCGGCGCCCTTGAAGACACCATCGCACAATTTTATTTCGTTGCCGGCATACCAGTTTTATTTTCGGTGGCCGTGATACAGCTTGTTCTTCGTCCGGCCTATATCATTGCCCTTACGGATGTATACGGCACCTATATGCTGGAAAGGAACGAGGTCATCATCAAGACCGAAACGCCACGGCCCGCCATAAGCGCTCTTGTTATTTTCCTGTTACTTTGCCTGGCTGTCGGGGCAGCTTGGCTGCACCGCTATGAGCTGGGTATCATGGATATGCTGGCAACCCCCTATGGCCAGAGTTATAAGCCGCAGCATGGCCCCTGATAAAGATTTTTCTGATTTCGTGCCGGATGAAAAGGCGCGCCAAAAAACGCGGTATATAATGCTGGCCGGGCTAGCGGCGGCTCTATTTTTAAACCTGCCCCTCTTTTCCCTGATGGCGGAATTTTACTGGCCGGTGGTGCAAGGCGGGGTGCCGATGATTCTTGCCAACGGCCTGTCATATTTCATCACGTTTTTTCATGAGCTGGGCCATAGTATCACCGGGTGGTTCTACGGTTATCCGACCATTCCGATGTTTGATTTCAAGCATGGCGGGGGCTGGGCCTACCAGCCGGTGGGGCAGCAGATTATTTTGCTGATCGCGATCTGGGCGGTGATGCTGTACGCGATTTTTGTATTTTTGCGCGGGTATAAATTTTTACAAGGCACGGTGCTTGTCCTGCTGCTGTTTAATATTGCGACGGCCTTCATGCCGCTTCACCGTGTGATGTTTGATTTTATGGGCCCTGTGGCACCGCCGTTGATGGGGACGTTCTTTTTGTACCGCGCCTTATTCGATCTTGCGCCCCGCGGGAATGGTGAGCGCTTTTTAAATTCCCTGTTCGGATTTGCTCTGCCGCTGCATGCGATGATTGAAGGATTTGGCCTTTTATACAATGATATGGCCCGCACCATGTACTGGAACCAGAAAAGCGCGCACGGCATCGGGGATCTGGATAAGATTGCGGGTAGTTTCACATCTATCAGCTTTTCAGGGATTGTGGTCCTTTGGATCATTACCTCTTTACTCTGCTTGATGGGTCCTTTTCTTTTATATTTGCGGCGGCAGGACATATGAGCAGATTGTTAAAAAGCATTCTATTTCTGATGATGCTGGCCAAACCGGTAGCGGCAGCAGAATTTCATGGCGCGCGCTGTACAAAAGATTGTTCGGGCCATCGCGCCGGATATGAATGGGCGCAGGAGAAAAATGTAAGGGAAGAATCCGCCTGCGGCGGTACATCAGAATCCTTCCGTGAAGGTTGCCGAATCTGGGTACGGGAACAGAATAAGGATTAGGCCCCAATCTCCGCCCAATGCTCCTCCAGAAATTTCGCGATCCCGCCACCGGGTTTGTAGGGAAATTTTTCTGCAAAGGCCGTTCGTGCCGCATCATAATTTTCACACGGAAATAAACCCAGACGCTTTGTAGCATACAGTAAGGCCAAGGACGGGGCGCGTGATTCCCCCTTGTTACAATGGATCAACACAGGGCGGTGTCTAATCATCCGATCAACAAAATCAAAAAAAACAACAAGGCTTTCTTGCTTAAACAACGGGATCGGCGGATCAATCAGGTTTAGATAAAGATGTGCACCATGCTCCCACGATAAATAATGCGCATGATTCGATGGCAGGCTTTTTTCCTTATAACCAACGGCCCGGCGGTGGCACGGCTCCTTGCAGGCATGCACAACGGCCATCGCCTCATCCGTGCGGCACGCCGCCCCACATCCAAACCACAGATTATCCGTCACCTTATGCATGGCCGCACTCCTTCTAGCCTTGTACTATAGCCTTATAAGGAATATATTCCTACAAAATAATGTGAACTTTCTAATCCGGCATACGTTGGTACGCCAGACAGCGAGGATCATTTTTTGGTAATCTTTGCGGATACCATGCAGGATTTTCCTGCTGTTGAATGAAGCCCTGCTTGTCCTCCGGGATGGCGGGGCTTCTTTTTGCGTGGGGAACCACCGGCGCGTCTCCCCCGTTAGAGAGGCAGATGCATTTTTGCAGAAGGAGAAATAACATGGCCACACTACTCAATAACGACCGCGGCACAAACGACCTGATAAAAATTCTATTTGCGATTATCCTGCCGCCGCTGGGCGTGCTGCTGGAAGTGGGTTTGACCAAGCATTTCTGGATTAACGTCGTGCTGACGCTCTTTGGTTTCCTGCCCGGTATTATCCACGCGATCTGGGTTATTTACCGCCATTAATAATAAGGGCGCTATCAAGCGCCCTTATTCTTTTACCTATGAAAGTTTTTACGGGCGTAGTGATGTGGAGAATGTCGTGCACGTCCCCAGAATTTTTCCAGCTTGGCCACGGTCTTCCAAAATCTTTTGTGCCGATGCCGCCAGATAATCGGTGTAGTTTTCATCTGCCATATTAAAGGTCGCATCATACGGGCGGCTGGCAATATCCTGCGCCAGGGCGGTTGCCAACGCTGCTTCTACATCTTTTTTCGATGCATCAACAAAGACACCGTATAGAGAGGCGCGGAGCAGACGGCTATCCTGCGCGGCATAAAGTTTTGACGGGGTTTCAACATCCCGGGCATGGGCCGGGAACGTGTCCGGTACCGCCGCTTCGTAGCGCGGGCTGGTCGCGCAACCCGCCATAATAAAGGCAGCGCCCAGGCCCGCCAAGGTGCGTGAAAAAGGGGATGTGGCCATTAAAATCTCTCCTGTTTATTTTTGTTATGGATAGTGTCTTTTAGCACAATCATTCTTTTCTGCCAAATATCTCTTTTCGGACGGGGTTTTGCACAGAAAAATCCACAATTTTTACTATATATAGGGTTCCAAATCCTCAAATCTTACTATATATTGATTTTTATCAATCGTATCCCTTTCTGTGGATATAGCTGAAAAATGACTCAAGCCTATCCCCCGAACCTCACTACACTGGGCACGAAATTAACCCTCTAGGACACATACAAAACAAGGATTTTCGCCATGGCCACTCCCCAAAATGATCTCCACAAAGGCAAGTCTCCACTTCTACAGGAGCGTCACGTGTATAAACCTTTCCTCTATCCGTGGTGCTATGAAGCATGGTTGACACAACAACGCATTCACTGGATCCCGGAAGAAGTGCCGCTGGCCGAAGACGTACGGGACTGGAAGCAAAAGCTGACCCCGTCGGAGAAAAATTTAATGACGCAGATCTTCCGCTTCTTCACGCAGGCCGACGTGGAAGTCAATAACTGCTACATGAAGCATTATTCACAAGTGTTTGGACCCGTGGAAGTGCAAATGATGCTGGCAGCCTTCTCCAACATTGAAACCGTTCACATAGCCGCCTATTCGCATTTGCTGGATACAATCGGCATGCCGGAAATTGAATATTCAGCCTTCATGAAGTACAAGGAAATGAAGGACAAGTATGATTACATGCAGAACGTCAACATGTCATCCCGTCGCGATATCGCGAAGACGATGGCGATGTTTGGTGCCTTCACCGAAGGTCTGCAACTGTTTGCTTCCTTCGCGATCCTGATGAACTTCCCGCGCTTCAATAAAATGAAGGGTATGGGCCAGATCGTTACATGGTCTGTGCGGGATGAAACATTGCACTGCCTGTCCATGATCAAATTGTTCAATTCGTTCATTCAGGAAAATTCCGATATCTGGGATGATGAGCTGAAAGCCGAAATCACCGAGAGCTGCCGGACCATCGTCGGCTTCGAAGATGCCTTTATCGATCTGGCTTTTGAACAAGGCGAAATCGAAGGCCTGACACCGCAGAATGTTAAAGACTATATCCGCTATATCGGTGACCGCCGTCTGCAGCAGCTTAATCTTGAGCCGATCTTTATGATCGAGAAAAACCCGCTGCCATGGATGGATGAGATGCTCAACGGTGCCGAGCACACGAACTTCTTCGAAAACCGCGCCACCGAATATTCCCGCGCCTCCACACAAGGCGGATGGGAAGACGTGTTCGAAAGCGACGTGTTCGCCGGTAACTACGGCAAAAAAATCGGCGGCGTCGAAGCAGCCTAGAAAAAAGAATTAAGACTCTGCCTGGGTCTTTAATAACCGCTCCCTGGAAACAGGGGGCGGTTTTTCTTTATGGTTATATAGACGAACGAAACAAACATAACTATGATGAAGATATGGACATAGAAAATATACTTATAAAGAACACAACCTCTCTTTTTCTTGCTGGCACTTTAATTGTAGCTTTCGCTACAAAACCACAAATTTCTGGCTGGAAAAAATCAACAAGATTGCTCTTGCCGATTCTTACCTTCCTTATCATTAGCACTGTAGCCTCAAAATTTTCTGAATGCTTCCCCTACAGAGATAATGGCTGTTGGAGCCACAAGCTTTTCTTTTTTACTCTAATGAATTTATTTTTTATTATGGTTTTAGGCTGGTGTGAAATCACTTGGCGGCATTATCACAAGCTGACAACATGGCCTCTTAAAGAAAATTTAAAGCATGGTGTTATTGGTAATGCAGTTCTCCTAATTTCATTTTTATTTACATTAGCTTTTATTCCTTTATTTATCTTCAATTTATAAGCATTTTCTTACTCAGCCTGGATAGAGCCTGTGATTCTTGTTCTCCAACGTCCTGTGATTTCAAATGGTGTCCCCATATATTCCGTATCGGCAGCGACAAGCGAGGCGCCAATATTGCCTACGCTCCACCAAGGTTTAAAAGGTTCATAGGGCATATCCGCAAGGTCAGAAGATCCTATTTTCTGTTCTCTTTTATTGAAGGGATCGGTAAATGTATCAGAGAATTCATAATCTGCATGTGCTTCTATCGCTAATACTTTTTCTATTTTTTTGACTGTTCCACCGAAACGACCCTTAATTGTGGCCCCGCCTATAGAAAAAGATACTTCTCCAAAATGGTAAGATTCATCCCAAGAGCCTGTAAAGACTCCAGCCATGGCAATCCTAGCTCTATCCTCAACTTGCTTAAGAACGTTATCAAACATAATTTCCTGCGCATGTGAAATTATTGGTCCGAGCAAGCCGATTTCTTCGAGTGTTTTTTCTTTACCCTTGCCAGTATAGAAATGCTCTGCAAAATCTGGTTTATCCCAGATTTTCTCTGAGTCGTTGATGGAGCTAATTACTATTTGTGTAAGGCCCAAGGCTTTTACAGGCTCCGCCCAGCACCGACAATTAAACTCCTCGCCCGGATCCGGATCATCGCTCCAATCACGGACTGTGCGGTTATAGTCGGCATGGGCGTTGCGGACTTTATCGTCTTCTACCGTACGCCAGATATAGTGCCCCTCCGGTGTTTTGGAGGATTCCTGGTTCAGTTTTTGGATTGTCTTGTCATCGGGATTGGCTATGCCGGTGACGGGAAGATCGTGCGCTTTTTGAAAAGATTTTAAGGCTTCGAATACGCGCGTATCCGGAATACCTGTAATGCCAATTTTATCCAATGGCTGGTAAAAGCCCAGACGGTTCAATGTTTTTTCATCTGTTTGACATCAAACTCATCCACCGCGCTGTTCGCAGCGAAGCGTTTGGAAAGTTTAACCTCCATTAGAATATCTCCAGATTTTGTAATTGAAAAAAGCCAGACTGCGGACGCAGTTCTGGCCTATGCGAGGACTATATTCCTATATTAAGGTGTTTTTGTCAACTAAAAAAACGCGCGTTACGTTAGGGCTGTGGCATATCGCCATCTTTTTTACGGGGGGCCAGCATGCCGTAGGTGGAGCCCGCGGCAAAAACAAGCAGGGCCAATGTGCCGCGCTTGAAATGATCGCACTTGATATCCTCGGTCTTTGCCTGGCCGCCTTGATACAGATTAACGACACCGAAAATACCGGTCAGGCTGAGGGCGGCAATCATTGCTTTTTTGGTTGCGGTGGCCATATGGGCAGTCTCCTGTTTTTTTTATTATGTAAGGCCTCTATAGCATGGGGGGCGGATTTTTTGCAAGATTCCGTGGAACAAGGTTGCCAATCGTTTGTTTTTGTGGTGAAAACAAGCATCACTTTATAGTAACGAAGGGCGCAACATCATGGCCGAATATAAACACTGGCGCATTGAAGATTTATCATGGGACAAACTCGACCCGTCCGTGGTTTCGCCCGATCTGCTTAAAGTAGCTAAGGCCGCAGCACTTGTTGAATATAACGCCAGCACCTATGCCGATTATCTGTGCAAGGTATTTGCCGATGATCCGAAATTCTGTGCGCTGGCCCGCGCGTGGGCGGTTGAGGAAGTGCAGCATGGCCAGGCACTGGGCTTATGGGCCGAACGCATCGATCCGTCATGGAATCTGGAAGTCGCAATGGCAAAATTCCGCGCGGGCTACAGCCCCGAGCATTTTATCAATGACCAGTCCGCATCCGTGCGTGGATCGCGGTCCGGCGAAATGGTTGCGCGCTGCATGGTGGAAGTTGGCACCAGTTCCTATTACAGCGCGATTGGCGATTCCTGCCCGGAACCTGTGCTGAAAGAAATTTGCAAACACATCGCCGGTGATGAATTCCGTCATTACAAATTATTTTACGACACGCTGCATGAATATCTGGCGAAGGAAAAAGTCGGCCGCGTCACACGATTAAAAGTCGCCGTCAGCCGTATCGCGGAGAGCGAGGATGACGAGCTGTCCTACGCGTTCTACGCCGCCAATGCCGCGAATGATGAACCCTATGACCGCGCTTTGTATTCCAAAGAGTATATGGCGCGCGCCTACAGCTTCTACCGGCCGAAACATCTGGACCGCGCAATGGCGATGATTTTCAAAGCCTGCGGCTTCAAACCGCATAGCCTGCCTTACCACATGGCCACAAAAATTGCGTGGTGGCAGCTTGAATCACAAACCAAAAAACTGCAGAAAATTGCGGCGTAAGATTTACCGAAAGCACAACTAGCTCTTGTCATCCTGAGCAACGCGATAAATCTCAAACAATTTCCGTGATGCGCGGCGCGCTTGTAAAACAGTTCGTAAATTCCCGACAAATAACAAAGCCTGCACCATCGCACACTTCGCAAGGAAAGGTGTTTCCTTGCCGGGCTCCGGAATTAAATCAAGGCTCATTACCATTTTTTCGACCGCGTTGCCTAACCTGTGCGACTGCGCCTTTAAGGCTTCATAGGTCGCGCGGTATTCATTATTCGTGGATAGTAATTTATTATGTGTCTCCAGAATGTCCGCTTCGGAGTCAAGCAGGTAATAATGGTCTTCTGCCCGTGCACCCGTCGCTTCAACCTGCATCGCATGCATGACGACGCCGTGAAAAGCTGTGCTGGATGAAACATTGTCTTTGGTCATCTTAGTGCCTCCTCGGGGATGGCGGCACTAAACCATAGATACGAGCCGCCTGCAAGATTACAAAGAAAAACGCCTCACTCATTTTTATGAGTAAGGCGTTTATCAAATCAACGCAGATTAAAATCTGCGAAAATTACTTAGCGACTTTACCGTCTTTTACAACAACAGCTTCGCCAGCTTCTGTTACATAAGCGCCGTCAGCAGCCTTAACTTCTGCGCCATCGGCGCCAACTGTGAAAGCTTCGTCACCTTTAACAACAACTTTTGCAGGAGCGGACACTTCTGTCGTTGTTGTTGTAGATGTTGAGGATGTTGTTGCAGCAGCTGGTTCAGCAGCTTGTGCGGCAACAGGAGCAGCGATAAATGCCAGAGCAGCCAGTACGAGGAATTTTTTCATAGTATGTATCTCCTAGAGGGTTTAAGTTTTTCTGATTGTCCAGAGCTTCAAACAGGTTAACACTTTTAGGGCACGTCATCAGGTTTTTGGGCTCTTACTATCCATTATTAAACTTTAATTGTGGCGAATTTTTGTTCGATTTTGGCGGCTGGCAGATTTTATGCCCTTTTTACAAAAAGACTATAGGCAGAGGGGCGCGAGTCAGGTACCTTGTAATGGTAGGAACTATTTTATAAAGGATCTCCTTGATAGAGTACCATCCCGTTCCCTTCCTCCCGGACCCAGGCAGCCACTTGTGCGCAGCTGGCGGTCGACCCTCTCCAACCCCCGACTTTAGCCTGATCTTGTTAACCGCGCCCTTGAGCGCGTTTTTTTGTATCTTTTAAGACCCTCGCCTTATTTTCCTTAACCTCTAGCCTGAAGGATTAGCCTCATGTCAAAGAAAGCCCGCCATAATAGTAAAAGTAACGGCAAGAAATCATCCCTGCACCATGTGCGCGATAATATTGTGCATCCAGCTTTTGATGAACGCGACTGGCACCCGCTGGCGGAGGAAATTGACGCGCGCCGGGATCAGAGCTTTGTGAAAACCGTCAAACCGCGCTCGGACGGACAGCGTGCATTGATGGATGCGATTAAGAGCAAAAACCTGACCATCGCCATGGGTCCCGCCGGATCCGGTAAAACCTATCTTGCGATCTGCGCGGCCGTTGAAGCGCTGGAGGCAGGCAAGGTTGATAAAATCATTCTCTCCCGCCCGGCGATGGAAGCCGGCGAGTCGCTCGGCTACCTGCCCGGCGATATGCATGAAAAAATGGCACCGTATTTACGCCCGCTTTATGATGCCCTCGGTGACCGCATGGGCGGCAAGCGTGTGAAAGCCTTGCTGGATGACGGCACGATTGAGATTGCACCGGTTGGCTTTATGCGGGGCCGTACGCTGAACAATGCCTTCGTCGTGATTGATGAGGCGCAGAACTGCACGTATGTGCAGCTTAAAATGCTGCTATCCCGTCTGGGTTGGCATTCAACGATGGTTGTAACCGGTGACCCGAACCAGTCTGACTTGCTGCAAGGCATGTCGGGACTATCCGATATTGCCGGGCGGCTGGAATCGGTATCCAATATCGCCATCGTAACGCTGGGCCAGGTGGATATCGTCCGCCACCCGTTGGTCGCCGAGATGCTTGAATTTCTGTAAGTGTCGTCTCTTGAAAAACTTCAAAGCCCCGCTTCTCCGAGCGGGGCTTTTTATACTAGCCGTACATAAATTCAGGGCGGACAGTACGCCCATATAATTTATCACAAGCAGCTTCCGCAGCCATGGTGCGAATGGCGCTGCGCTTGAACCAGCATCCGGCTTCATTGATTAAACGAGGGCCAGGGAGGACGAGCCTGCCATCTTGCAGGGTTTCGAGGGGCGGCGTGTGTATAATCCACCCGCTTCCCATTTTCTTGTCCCATTCAGCCTTATACCCCTCAACGGTAATTGTCTGGCGATCCGGCGCGATGACGGCACATTTAATAAATTGGTCCCTTAACGCTATAAATTCAGCCGGTTTTTTCTTGAAAAACATTTCCTGAAACTCCCTGATTTTTTTGATTAAGGCCACATTATTCAAAAAGCGGGCTTGCTGTCAAACTTTTATCCTACGCGGGCCGAGTCGATATCTTCGTGGCCGAAAGAACCGGGCAGCAAATCACGGTGCAGAGCGTGACACATCTGGCCGTCAAGATTATAGCCGATCACTTCCGTTTCCGGCGTGGCAAATTCCTGAATATTCTGGCGGCAGCCGCCGCAGGGAAATCCAACTTTGCCCTTGGTCAGGATAACGACGCAGCGTATACGCGCCGCCGGACCTTCGGCGGTGACCATCTGCGCAATCGCAACCCCTTCGGCATGCAGGGCACGGTTATTACCCAGCTCCAGATTGCAGCCGTAATAGACATTACCCTGCGTTGTTTCAATCACAGCACCGACCGCATATTCACTGACCGGGCAAAAAGCCTGCCACCGGACATTGAGAAGTTTTGCCATGGCGGGATCGGTAATCTTATGCGGTTCCTGCAAACGCTGCGCGGATAGTTTTAGAAAAGCATCACGATCAAGAACCGGCGCGCCCAGCGGTTGCAGCGCGCGCGCCACTAGAATTGTTTTATGCAAGCCCTGTGTCGCCGTCGCCAGATGAAGGCGCGCGCGCAACGCGGCAAATAGCGATAGAACAGACATACCCTGCGGCGCGGGCAATTGCGGCGACGGCGCATCGACCAGAAATACAATATCGGTGATGACGGGCAAGGCCGCCTTCTGCGCCCAGCCGCTTTGCGCAATCATTGCACCCAGTGCCGCCTCCAGCGCTTCATAGCCATGGACGAAGGCCGCATTATCCACCGTGACGCCGCAAAAGACCTGCCCGTCATCCAGACGGATAACGGCCACGGCGCGGTATTGTGAAAATGGCGCATGCGCATTTTGCAAAAGATGCTGGGCCCGGTCGATCAAGCCTTGCGGATTGAAACGCTTAAACATCGAGCTCCTGATCCGGGATCGGTTTTAGATCCCGCCGCACCCAGCGGTATGCAAGATACGCCGCAATAAAAAAAGTCAGCGATACAAGATTAATGATCACGACCAGCGCAATAATTGTCATAGGTGAGAGCTGATGTTTCAGCTCTGACAACATTCGGTCGTTAATGGCCTCTGAAAATCCAAATAATATCAACGCGCAAATTGTGAATATTAGAAGTGTCTTGAGCAACGCGCGTAAGGGGCGGATTTTTGTGCTGGCCATGCTTTGTGCATTGGTGGACTCGGATCTGGCGTTTCTTGGTTCCATAACGTTCTATTCCATGATGCTTCGCAGCAGAAAAACTTTTTGGGCGCGGCGACTAACACTGATACTATCAGAACCAGTATTAAAATCTATCATCAATCACAAGGGGGAATTCATGACATTCACAAGCACAGCATGTTCACGACATATATTCACCGCTTTACTCGCAGGCTTCTGTCTGTTCATTGCCGCGCCGCAGGCACACGCCGCGGGCTTCTTTATTCAGGAACAATCCGTTTCCGGCCTGGGCACATCCTTCGCGGGTTCTGCCGCCCATGCAACAGATGCCAGTACAATTTTCTACAACCCGGCGGGCATGACACAGCTTTCCGGCCCCCAAACGACGGCGGGTATTTCCTTGCTGCTGCCGCAATCGAAAATGACTGACCGCGGATCGACATTTGGTGGTGCGCCGATTGCCAGTACAGGCAATGGTGGCAACCCTTATGACCCGTCCCCGGTTCCCAGCGGCTATGCCGCAGCGCCCTTATCCGCTTTCGGCTTTGAAAATAATCATGATATCTGGGTGGGGATCGGTGTTTCGGCGCCCTATGGCCTTGCCAGCGAATATGATGATGGCTGGTTCGGCCGTTACGATTCTACCAAAACAGAATTAACCGTAATTGATATTGCGCCCAGCGTCGCCTTCAAGCCGACCAAATGGTTGTCCGTAGGGGCAGGCATTGATATCCAGCACGCATCCGCCACGCTGGAAAATGCAATTTTTGCCGGTACGGAAGGCTTACAAAGCCTTAAAGGCGATGATTGGAGCTACGGCTATAATATCGGTTTTCAAATCCAGCCGATCGAAACAACCACATTCGGCCTTCATTACCGTTCCCAGATTACACAGGAACTGACCGGTCGGATCAATATCACCGGATCAACGGGTGCTGATGCCAATACAAATGGCGGCGCGGACTTGAAACTTCCGGATATTCTGGCGATGAGTGTGGCTCATAAAATATCACCAAAGACAACATTGCTGGGATCCGCCACATGGTTTGGATGGAACCGTTTTGATAATATCGATCCTTACCGGATGGATGGCGGTGCCTCACCCCCGATTGAGCAGAACTACCAAACAACCTGGGCCTTTTCCATCGGTGCAGAGCATGCTTTAAATGATCGCTGGACATTGCGCGCCGGTTATCAGTTTGATGAAACACCGACAACGGATGAATATCGTACATCCCGTACGCCGGACGGTGACCGCAACTGGTTCTCCGCGGGTGCCGGTTATAAGATCAACGACAAGCTGACACTGGATCTGGCCGCGACCTACATCATGATTGATGATGAGCAGATTAACCTTCGCCGTAACACGTTGGCACCGGGTGTACTGCCAATCTCGGAGGTTAATGCAACCACGGAAGGCTCTGTTGGTATTATCGCGACCAGCCTGACCTACAAATTCTAAGAGGAACAGTGCGTAATTGACTTAAGCCGCCCCTTCACCGGGGCGGTTTTTTTATGTGCTGGTTTTTGTTTTTAGCGCCTCTTCCGCGCGCTGCCATTCGATGATATGCGCAGGGATAGGCGGGCTGTCCTGCAGCATGCCCAGCTGCGACAGTAGCTCCGGTGTTGGTACTGTTGTTTTCGTCTTGCGGTCAAAGAAGCCGCCCTTGACGATGGCAATCGCCGCAATCGCGCCCGCTTTCTTGCCCTTGGTAATAACAAAGCGCTGCTCCATAAACACCCATTTATCGTCCCAGCACACGACTTCTGTTTCCAGCCGGTAGGCCTGAAACGGCGGCAAGGGCAAACGAAACCGTATTTTTGCGGACGCCAGCACCGGCATATATCCCCGCTTGATCATAAGCCAGATAAGCCCGTTGCGGATAATCAGATCCAGCCGCCCCAGATCCATCAGCGTCATATACCGCCCGTTATTCATATGGATGTTCATGTCGAGATCCGTGGGCAGGACATGAAAATTCAATAATCCGGTCTCCAGAATATCGGTCATTTTCGCCCGGCGAAACGCGAGGAACAGCACAAGGATCAGGCGAAAATATAAATTCATGATTAATCAGCGAGCAAAGAATTCAACTTCATCGCCACACCCATCGATCCGCGGACCTTGAGCTTACCCATCATGAAGGCCACATTCGGGTCCTGCGTCCCGTTCAGGATATTGGTGAAGGTTGTCACTGAACACACAAGCGTTGTATCCGCATCCAGATCGTCTTGGCTTATGACCGGTGGTGTTTGTGTGGCATCGATATACACAATCCCATCATCCCCGAAATCAAATTTGATTTTGGCATTGATCAGGGACGCCATCGCCACCTTCTGCTTCAACTGATCCTTAATTCCATCAAGTGACATTCTATACTCTCCTTTTAAACCGCAACATTATCAATCAAGCGCACACCGTCCAGATGAACCGCGGCAATCACACGCAGATCATCCGGCGCGTCCCCGGCCTCGGCACTGCGTAGGCTATATCCTCGCACGACCGCGACATAATCGATCGAAGAAAATCCTGCATGCAAGATCATTTCACGTGCAGCGGCCTCGCAGATAGGCGCAGCAACGCGTGCGCGCACTTGCGCTGCGATCTCTTTCAATATCCGGTTCAAACGTCGTGCGACCTCCAGCTGCGGCGCACTGAGATACGCATTACGGGAGGACAAGGCCAGCCCGAACTCATCGCGCTGCGTCGGGACACCAATAATCTCCACCGGGATATTCAAATCAATAACCATGCGCTTGATCACCTGCAATTGCTGCCAGTCCTTTTCGCCAAACAAGGCGCGGTCGGGCAGAACCTGCAGCAGCAATTTGCATACAACAGTACTGACCCCTTCGAAATGGCCGGGGCGGTAGCGTCCTTCCAGCGGTTCGGTAATATCGCGCACACTGACCTTCGTTTGGAAACCTTGCGGGTATATTTCGGCAATGGACGGATAAAACACGGCCTGCGCGCCGGCTTTTTCCAGCGCGGCCAGATCCGCCTCTTCCGTACGCGGATAGGCGGCATAATCCTCCGTCGGGCCAAATTGCGCCGGATTGACAAAAATACTGGCGATGCAGATATCGGCCGCCTGCAGACCGGCCCGGACCAGGCAAATATGCCCGTCATGAAGCGCGCCCATCGTCGGCACAAAGGACAGGCTTTGGCCGTTCAAACGCCGCGCCTTCACATAGTTCCGCAATTCCGCAACACTGCGCAGAATCTTGAGACCGGAATCAGCAGGAAGGGGGTCAGATGCACGAATCATGGTTATTTTTATCATAAACCGCCGCGTGAGGATAAGAAAAATAAGAGGGCAGGTCCCAAACCCTTTCCGCAAGGAACCATTACGTCCCTCAGACCGTTTGACAATCAACATATGAAAGGAGCTTTACCATGCAACACATTTTGCTTTGGCTGATCGGCGTGCCGATTCCCATTATTATTCTGCTTGCGCTTATATTTTAATCACACACGACAAGGACTTCAGACATGACCGAGACAGTAAAAATAGCGGGCGAAGACTATGTCGCCGTCAGCGATGATAGCTTTATAGAAGCTTTTGATGAAACACCCGTATCATGGGCAGCCATTTTTGGCGGTGCGGCGGCGGCAACGGCTGTTTCGCTGGCGCTTGTGCTGCTGGGTTCCGGACTGGGACTGGCGACAATCTCTCCCTGGTCGGGGGCGGCGACATCGGTCCTGGGCTATTCCATTGCCGGTATTATTTGGCTGGTTATAATGCAATGGGTCGCGTCGGGGCTGGGCGGATATCTCGCCGGACGCTTGCGCACAACCATCAGTGATCCGCACGCAGATGAGGTTTTCTTCCGTGATACGGCGCATGGTTTTCTGGCGTGGGCCGTTGCCACACTCATCACCGCCGCCTTGTTCAGCAGCTTTATCACCTCCGTCGTCAGCGGCAGTGCAAAAGCCGCAACTGTTGTTGCCGCGGCAGAGAGCGTGGACGGAGAAAACGACATGACAAGCCCGGTTGAGTACTATATTGACGGTTTGTATCGCCCCACCACCAGCATTCGTCCGGTTGACCCGGCCCTGCGCGCAGAAACCGCCCGTATAATCATCCGTGATGCGAAGCTGGACAGCTTCCCGGTTGAAGACCGCGCTTATCTGGCCAGCCTGATCGCGGCACAAGCCGGTGTATCCGATGAAGAAGCCCAGCGCCGCGTCAATGTCCTGCAATCAGACATCAACGAAGCAAAGGAAACAGCGAACAGCGCCCGTAAAACAGCCGCCACCTTCGCCATCCTGACCTTCCTGTCCCTACTGGTCGGCGCCTTCATCGCCTCAGTATCCGCTGCCATTGGTGGCCGCCACCGGGATATCGAACAGATATAATATTTTCTAAAGAAAAGCGCGGACCTGCCTTAATGGCGGGTCCGCGCTTTTTTAAACCAGAAAATATTATATGAAAAATTTTGGTGGACCCTATCGGGATCGAACCGACGACCTCTTGCATGCCATGCAAGCGCTCTCCCAGCTGAGCTAAGGGCCCTCTCTATGAGGATGGGGGGAAAATAGAGTGTATCCCCTCTGAATTCAAGGAAAAAAATGGTATAGTGCTTTGCACGTAGGCATCAAAGGGGCAAAAATATGACTAACAGACTGGCAAGATTGAGCATTTTATTGTTTTTGGGTGTTATGGCCCTGCCGCAACCGGTGCGATCGGCGGATTATGTGGCGCTGCGCCCGCAATCGGTTCTGCTGACCCCCGAGACGGTGTTGGAACGGTATATACAGACCAATCCTACATTGGCAGATGATCCGCGTTTTGTTGAATCCTATGCCGGATATAAAAAATGCGCTGACTATACCGCTGCCGCCAAAACACCTGCTTCTAAATCCGATTTTCTGGCGACGGTAAAGGCGGAGATTGAAAGCATCGCAAAAAAACCATTGGCGCCTTATTACACGACGGTGATTGATGCGGCACTGGGTGATTATGATGCAGCCTCGGGCGTTCTTGTCTTCAAGCCCTTTGAAACCAGCACACAGTTCCCGATCAGCTTCACAAGTATTGAGACTGCGGGTACGGCCTGCCGCCATATGTATGAAAGATTTCCCCATCTTGTCTATGTTAAAATTGCCAACCCCGCCATGATTGAAGACATTCCAATGGATGCACCGAAAGCACAGGAGCTTCTGCAAGCGCGCGCCACGCTGCCCCCGTCCGAACAGCGTAAAGTTGGTCTTGAAATGATTCTCAGTCTAAAAGACTGGAACGCAGTACAAGGCACCGGCGCGCAGAAATCTTTGCCCCCGATACGCTATGTCATGGCGGAAGTGAAGGCCGCGGCCGTCAATAACGGCGCGGCAGAAAAGCCACAGATTATCATTCCACTGGGCGATGATTACTTCGCCGCCCGCAAAACACTGGCAGAAAAGCAGGCGCAGGAAAAGCAGGCGCAAGAAAAAATCCTGGCCGAGAAAAAAGCACAAACCTCCGCCCTTGATGCCGCGCGTCTGGCGACATGGTTTTTCAAACTTAAAAGCCAGCCTGTGCCCGCAGAGTTTGGCTTACCTGCGGCGGCGACGGCCGATAAAACTTTGCGTGTAGACAACATCGCCTTTATCAAAATACAGCCCGGGAACAAGCAGGGCGGGCTTATGCTGAAACAAAAATCTGTTGGTTTTTCTTATCCCGGTAAGGAAAAAATCAGTCTGGAATTCACGAATGAAAATGATTTTAAAAATATTACTCTTGATCCCGGGTTCAGTAAGGCGGTCGGCACAAAAATGCCCGAGCAAACGCGTGTAGCCATCAATGCTGCGTTGGTCGTAACACCGGTTGGCATACATGAAGATCCGGCAAACAAGGTAAAAATAGTCAAGGCCCATATCACACGCCTTGAAGTCGCCGCCCAAACCCGCGCCAGTGAAACGGCCGACTGGACGCTTTATAACTGGGATGTAGCAGCAACATCACAACCAACGCCTTACACACAAAAATGGGATACGCGTCCGTCGTCTACATTTGATATCATGGGTATCAAGATCGGAATGAAGCTGAAGGACGTACAGGCGCAGGCAGAAAAAGCGCTGGGACACAAGCTCACCTTTAACGAAGCCACCCGTACGCTGGTTTCCCCGCGTCAATTCTGCGTTATTGAATATCGCACAATTGTCAGAGCCTTCTATGGCAATAAATGTTTCCGGGCATCCTTCATGCAGACTGGAAAAAATGTTCTGGGCGGTGGGCAATACACATTGGTCCGTGTTTCGCTGATGCAGACGGATGAAGCGGCAAAGATCAATGCCTTGCGCGCGCAGTATCTGAAGTCTTTTGGAACACCGGAGCGCGCAACAGCTGCTATTAGTATCAGCAGCCTGGATGCTGCGGATTTAGCAGCCCCCCTGAAAGCCAGCTTTTTAAGCTGGGGCGCACAAATCATGAATAGTCGTTTTGATTTATCCGCCATTAAAAATCCGGATGCCGAAGGCTATGTACCCGTCCATGTTCTGGAGTATGAGCAAACTTCCGGTGTCGGGGGCAGTACGGGTAAATTAACGCTGACCGGTGAAGATTTTCCCAAAGCCTTCAATTTGCAGCCATAGGACCCACACCCTAAATCCAACGCGCTTTCTTGCGGTAGAGTGTGGAGGGCGACAAGCCAAGACACCGCGCCGCGCGGGGTATGTGCCCATCACATAATTCAATGGCGCGCTCGATTATGGCGCGCTCTATCTCCGCCAGCGGACGTATTGTGTCTGCGGACTCGCCGATCAGCCCGGCAAAAAAGGCTTCCCCCGTCAATATCCCCGCGGCCTGTGTCAGGGGGGCGCTTGAAAACCCAGCCAGATCCGGCGGCATGATGGTGCTATGGTCTTTGTTCATAACGGCTCCTGTCGCTGTCCCGTACCGCCTGCAGTATAGGGGTTATAGGCCCTTCTGTCTAAATGAGTGCCCATGTATGGAAAGGGCACGTGCCCGGAACTCTTGACCAACGGACACGAAAAAGGGTACCAAGGGGCTATGAAAAAATATGACATTATCATTGTACCCGACCCCGTCCTGAAGCAGGTGGCTCAGCCCGTAAACCGCGTTGATGATGATCTGCGCGCGCAGATGGACGCGATGCTGCAAACCATGTATGACGCGCCGGGCATTGGCCTTGCCGCGAACCAGGTTGGACTTCTGAACCGCGTTCTGGTCATGGATCTCAGCGTGCGTGAAGAAAAAGAAGCGCGCAATCCGATCCATATGGTGAACCCGGAAATTATCTGGGAATCAGATGATATCAGTGTGATGGAAGAAGGCTGCCTGTCTATCCCCGGCCAGTTTGCGGAGGTCCAGCGCCCCGCCATTGTGCGCGTCAAATATCTGGATTATCAGGGTCAGCCGGCGGAGCTTCAGGCTGAAGGCCTGCTCTCCCACTGCGTGCAGCATGAAATTGACCATCTGAACGGTGTTTTGTTTGTTGATTATTTGTCCAAGCTCAAACGCAACATGCTGCTGCGCAAAGTTGAAAAAATGCGCCGTGGGTCTGAGTCTTTATAATGAACGATGTTCCCGTACCCGCCCCCCTCACCCTACCCTCTCCCCGTGGGGGAGAGGGTTGCGCAGGCTTGGTGAGCGCAGCGAACCTAGCCGCAGCTGGGTGAGGGGGGCGACTTACCATGACAACAAAAAAACTCCGCATTGCCTTTATGGGCACACCCGATTTTTCTGCACCCGCGCTGGAGGCCCTCATCCGCTCCGGCCATGATGTGTTATGCGTCTATACCCAACCCGCCCGCCCCAAAGGCCGCGGACAAAAGATACAGGCCTCCCCCATCCAGCAAATAGCGGAAGCACACAATATCCCCGTCCACACGCCGCTAAGCTTAAAAAAAGACGCGGCAGCGCGCGCGGAGTTTGCAGCCTATGACCTTGATGTCGCGATTGTGGCGGCCTATGGCCTGCTGTTACCGCTTGAAATTTTGCAGGCACCAAAACACGGATGCCTGAATATTCACGCCTCCCTGCTCCCGCGCTGGCGCGGCGCATCACCCATCCAGCGTTCAATATGGGCCGGTGACGCGCAAAGCGGTATCACCATCATGCAGATGGATGAAGGCCTTGATACAGGCGGCATGATTGAAAAGCGCAGCATTGCCCTCCGCCCGCAGACCACCGCACAAAGCTTGCATGACGAGCTGTCCGCCTTGGGTGGTACAATGATTATCGATGTTATCAACCGGCTGGCCGTGACCGGTTCTTTAACGGCGGAGCCGCAGGATAATGCCCTGACCTGCTACGCGCCGCTGCTGAAAAAAGATGATGGGCGTGTGGACTGGTCACAAACCGCCATCGAGATTGACCGGCAAATTCGCGCCCTTACGCCGTGGCCCGGCGTGTGGACAAGCGATGCCGCGGACAAGCGCATGAAAATTATTGCTGTTGAAGTGGTCGATGAACACTTCACCGAACCGCCGGGCACCTTGGTCGATAGTATGGGCCATGTGGTTTGCGGTCAGGGTACGGCCCTGCGCCTGCTGCGCGTACATCCGGATAATGCGAAGACGATGGATTTTCTGTCTGCGCTCAATGGCGGTTACCTCAAAACCGACCACCAGTTTTTCTGATATGGTGATGCAACGCTGGAAATTGACGATTGAATATGACGGTGCGCCCTTTTACGGATGGCAGCGGCAGGGCAGTTTGCCCAGCGTACAACAAACAATCGAAACCGCCATCAGGGATTTTTCCCAGCAGGATATCACCATCCATGCCGCCGGCCGCACCGATACGGGCGTCCATGCCAAGGGACAGATCGCCCATTTCGATCTGGATTACGGCGACCGTGGCATCACACCGTTTGAAATGGCCAAGGCGATTAACGCGCATATGAAACCTTATCTGGTCAGCATATTAAAAGCCGAAATCGTCGCACCCGATTTCCATGCGCGCTTCCAGGCCAAAAATAAACTCTACACCTACCGTCTGCTGAGCCGTCAGGGCGCCCCCACCTATGAACGCGGAAAAGTCTGGCACACGCATCACAAACTCGATAGTGCCGCGATGCATAAAGCCGCGCAACATCTAGTCGGCCACCATGATTTCACCAGCTTCCGCGACAGCGCGTGCCAGGCTAAATCACCGGTGAAAACACTCACTCGTCTGGATGTAGAAGAAAAAATTTATGATGATCATGGCGGGCGTGAAATTCTTATCCATGCGGAAGGGCGATCATTTTTACATCATCAGGTCCGCAACATGGTCGGCACGCTCTATCTTGTCGGTGATGGCAAATGGCAGCCTGATGATGTACGTGCGGCGCTGGATGCCAAAGACCGCGCCAAAGCCGGACCGACCTGCCCGCCCGACGGGCTGTATCTTGTCCGGATTGATTATTAAGGTTTTAGCCTTACAAGAACCGCCTGCGCATGCGCTTCCAGCCCTTCGAGCCGGGCCAAAGTTAGCAGAGATGGCGCAAGCCCTTTCAAACCACCTTCCGTCAAAGACTGTACCGTCATGCTGCGCTGGAACTGCTCCACCGATAATCCGGCATAGGCGCGCGCATAACCGTAAGTGGGCAGGACGTGATTTGTGCCGCTGGCGTAATCCCCGGCGGTTTCCGGCGTATAGGGACCAAGGAAAACCGATCCCGCCGTTTTAATGTCCGGCAGCCAGCTTTCCGCCTCGTCAAAGCATAAAATCAGATGTTCAGGGGCGTATTCATTGGCAATATGCAGCGCCTGCGCCTTATCCTGCGCAATTAAAGCGACACTGTTTTTAATCGCTTGCGCTGCGATTTCCGCGCTGGGCAGTTTGGGTAATTGCTGCGCCATTTGCTGCAATATCTGCTGCACTTTATGTTCGGAGAAGGCGATGAGCACCACATGCGCCGCCGTATCATGTTCGGCCTGCGCCAGTAAATCGGCAGCGGCAAATACCGGGTTTGTGTCGTCAGTTGCAATCACACACACTTCCGATGGTCCGGCGGGCATATCGATGGCCGCACCCAGCGCATCCTGCGCCACCAAAGTCTTCGCAAGTGTCACGCGCGCACTGCCCGGGCCAAAAATCTTATCGACCTTCGGCACGCTTTGGGTGCCATAGGCCATGGCGGCAATGGCCTGCGCCCCGCCTGCGCGGAACACCTGCTCTATTCCGCATAATTTTGCGGCATATAATATATGTGGATTAACCCGTCCCTGCGGTGAGCACGGCGTGCACATAATCCGCACCGGACACCCGGCCAGAAGTGATGGCACACCCAGCATAAGTGCCGTGGAAATCAGCGGCGCGGTTCCCCCCGGCACATATAATCCCACACGCTCAACGGGGCGTACGGTCCGCTGGCAAACAACGCCGGGGCGCGTTTCAACACTATAGGGCTGATACCCCTGGTGTTCGTGAAACATTTTGATCGTGGCGAAGGCCGCGTCAATTGCCTCCCGGGCTTCGGTTTCAATACCCTCCGCGGCCTGCGCAATTTCAGCAACCGGGACCGCGATATTATTCAGTGTGACATTGTCAAAGCGCTGTGCAAAGCCACGTAATGCGTCATCGCCATCCTGGCGCACGGCAGTGATAATATCCTGAACCGATTTGTGAAAATCCTTGTCCGCCGCATCCATAGGCGGGCGGGCCAGCATTTCGGCGCGCATCGGTTCCGGCAAATCGTTCCAAACGGCAATTTTCATGGTTTCTCCCGTTGCATATCGACCCCTGGATGGCTAGGGTAGGATTATCAATAGCATAAAATTTACGAGGAACCCATAGAATGACAAAGCCATCCGCAAATTTATCCCTTTTGCCCCCCTATCTGTTTGTTGAGCTGGATCGCAAGATTGACGAAGCCAAGGCCCGCGGCGTGGATATTATCAGCCTTGGGATCGGCGACCCCGATCTGCCGACGCCATCTGTAGTGGTTGAGGCTCTGCGTGAAGCAGTACTGGATGGATCTACGCATAATTATTCCCCCAATGCTGGTACAGTCGATTTTCGCAAATCCGCCGCCACATGGATGAAAGTGCGTTTTAATGTCGAAGTTGATTTCGCAACAGAGGCTCTGGCACTGCTGGGCTCCAAAGAAGGTATTGCGCATATTATCCTGGCCTATGCCACACCGGGTGATATCGTGCTGTGCCCGTCCCCCGGCTATCCGGTCTATGCGAACTACACGACATTATGCGGGGCCGAGCCCTACGCATTGCCGCTGACGCCGGAAAACAATTTCCTGGCTGATTTAGATGCTATCCCGGATGATATTGCCAAGCGCGCAAAAATTTTATTCCTGAACTACCCGAACAATCCTACGGGCGCGCTTGCGGATAAAGATTATATCAAGAAGGCTGTCGCTTTCTGCCGCAAGCATGACATCTTGCTGTGCCACGACAATGCCTATTCGGAAATGACATTCGATGGCTACCGCGCGCCGTCTTTCCTTAGTGTTGAAGGTGCAAAGGATGTCTGCATCGAATTCTTTAGCTTGAGCAAAATGTACAACATGACCGGCTGGCGCATTGGTTTCGTCGTTGGTAATGCGGCCGCCATCAAAGCCCTCGCCCTGGTCAAGAGCAACACAGATAGCGGCCCATTCAAAGCCATTCAGCGTGCCGCGACCGTTGCGTTGGAAAAATCAGATGAGCTGACAAAAAACCTGAACGATATCTATGGCAAGCGCCGCGATATCATGGTCGAAGGCCTGCGCAAACTCGGCTGGGATTATGATGGTTGTGTGGCGACCTTCTATCTCTGGGTTCCTGTACCAACGGGGATGAGCAGCGTGGATTTCGTTGAGCTGCTGCTGGAAAAATGTGGCGTTGTTGTGCCGCCGGGCACCGGTTACGGCCCTACCGGCGAAGGATATTTCCGCATCGCGTTAACGCAACCGGAAAACCGTTTGAAAGAAGTTCTGGCACGCATGGAAAAAGAAGGCGTGACCTGGTCGGCACTGGCGCAGCAATCGAAAAAAGCGACAGCCTAAAATAAAATAATTGCAAAAAATGCGGTGCGGATGGAAATCCCGCCGCATTTTTTATTGTTCGATAGTTTTTCCTTCGCGGCTATAAACCTTCGACACAACTTCGAAAATAAACGCCGTGCTCCACCCGAACAGAAGAAACCCATTCGCCCCTTCAATCGTGCCCAGCAGGCGCCATCCTTTATCCAGCATGACATCGCCACTGCCGAGTGTGGTAAACATAGCCGTTGAAAAGTACAAAGCGGTTTCAAGGTCCGGAATATCGTGTATGTCGGTAAAATGATAAAGCAGCGCCCACACCCATATCTCGACAATCAGCACGCAAAACACCGCCAGCACCACCGCCGCCAGTACAAAAGCCTTCTCCAGCCGCAAATGGCGCAGCCACGATATTTCAAGCCTGACGATATATTTGAAGATTTTATGCAGAGCAACCGCATGAAACATCACGGTAATCCCGATAAGAACCATGCCGATAAAAATCTGGGTCAGCATTGTATTTTGCAGCCTTTACGTTATATTTCTAAGCAACCGACTATCATGATACTATATCGGCAGCTTCACTTTGGAAATGGGAATGATACGCCTGATGCGCTACGGAATTCGCACTCTTCTGACGGTCTTCCTGCTGTGCTGTGCGCCCGTAACGGTGCAGGCTGCACCCGCGCAGGTGATGAATTATGAGCTTTATGTCGGCGGTATTAACGCGGCGACGGCGCAGCTTGATTTGATACTGGCCAGCAACCGCTACGACATCCGGCTTTTTGCAGAAACCAAGGGTTTGCTGGGTAAAATTGTGCCCTGGGCCGGAACATTTGATACGAAGGGCCAGGAAAAAGGGGTGGGTTTTTTACCCTCGCTGCACAGCTCCCGCGCCCTCACCAAGAACAAGGATGAAGTTAAAACCTATAAATATGGCAGCAGCGGCGCTTTCCTGAACTACAGCCAGGTTGAAAATGGCAAGGACCGCACGCCCAAAAAACTGGACCCGGCCTTGACGCAGAACACAATTGACGCCTTGACCGCGACCTTAAGCCTGATGCAGAACGTGGCCGCGCGCGGAGAGTGCACCGGTGAGTCGGAAGTTTTCGATGGCAAACGCCGCTTCAAAATGATTTTCCGGGATGAAGGCGAGGACACGCTGACCGCGAATAAATATAATATCTATGCTGGCCCCGCGCGCCGTTGCAGTCTTGAGGTTGTCCCGCAAGGCGGAAAATGGAGCGACCAACCCCGCGGCTGGATGTCCATTCAGGAACAAGGGCTTGAGAAGGGTGCTCTCCCCACATTCTGGCTGGCCCAGATTGAAAAAAACAAGCCCGCTACACTGGTCAAATCCCAGATTAAAACCGATTACGGCGTATTTTTCGCCCACCTTATCCGCTATCGCCACGGCGAAAATGATGTCAAAGCGTCTGTCCTGAAAAATTAGCTGAAAATTCAGTTTTTATAAACCGTGTTTCATATATAATCTTCATATGATAACGGCTCGTAATTTTAAATTAAATAAGAATAATGGCTTTACGCTGGTCGAGCTTGCTATCGTCATGATTATCATCGGCCTTCTTGTAGGCGGTGTTCTGAAAGGGCAGGAGCTGGTCACAAATGCAAGGGTCACAGGCACCATTGCGCAAGCAAAAGATCTGACCGGGGCGGCTTTTATTTTCAAGGATGCGTACCGTAGTTTGCCCGGCGATATTGCCGCCGCAGACGCGCTTGTGCGCATTCCCGGCTGCGCGGCTGCGCCAGGCTGTGCTGCCACACATTTCCAAGCCGTCCCTAATAATGGACAGATTACGAATGCCTGGGGTCACGGCGGTATATATACTAGTTTCGATACAGCGGCGGCCGTGGGGTGGGGGACCTATCCTGAGGATGAGACACTGGCTTTTTTCATGCAACTCTCCCTAACAGATATGATTGTGGGAGATTTCGATCAGCAGACGGGCCCTTTTATGGTTACGCGTTTTAAAAATAGCTATCTTGTTCCAACTTATTTCAATGTAGCGGGTGCTCCGCCGGGCAATTATTACCGCATTATGTATAACTCAAACCCCAATGAGTTTATACGTTTGGTGAATCCTGTGAGCTTACAGGCCTCGATAGCGGCACGTATTGATACAAAAATGGATGATGGCAATCCGGCCGCCGGCTCAGTGCGCGCTGACAGTGCGGCTACATGCCGGACGGGTAACAACTACAATGAGACAAACACAGACGCTCAAGCCTGTAAATTTTACATTCTGATGCATTAAGTTGATACAAGCTGTAACGTCATGAAACATGATGTGACTTGTTTTGTTATATAGTTCCTCCAGAATTAAGTGACAAATTTATCCTCTTTCCTATATATACAGTGACATGACAACAGCAATGAATTCGAATTTGGCCTGCATAATTCTGGCCGCCGGGCACAGCACGCGTATGAAATCCAAAACCTCCAAGGTCCTGCACCCGATTGCGGGGCGGCCTTTGATCGGCTGGTTGCTGGAGACTGTCAAAAGCCTGAACCCTGAAAAAACCATTATTGTGACAAGCCCGGACGGTGATGCCGTACGCGATTATGTGGCACCCCTGCAAAGCGTGATCCAGCAAAGGGCGCAGGGCACCGCCGATGCGGTCAAGGCCGCGATGCCTGCACTCGCCGGGTTCAAGGGGACAATCCTTGTCCTGTTCGCCGATGGTCCGCTTTACCGGGCGGAGACATTGCAGAATTTACTGGCCGCGTATGATAAGCCAAAATCCGGGCTGGCCTTCCTTGCCATGCGCCCGGATGACCCGTTTGGGTATGGCCGCATCATTACCAAAGACGATGGCACCTTATCCGCCATCGTCGAAGAAAAAGACGCGAATGACGCGCAGAAAAAAATCAATCTGTGCTGGACCGGCATTATGTGCGGCGATGCGGAATCCTTCGCCTATGGCCTGCCCCGAATTGATAACAAGAATGTTAAAGGCGAATATTACCTGACCGACCTGCCCGGTGTTGTTAGCGGTGCAACCATTCTGGTGGAAGCGCCCTTCGCAGAAACGCTGGGCGCGAATAACCGTGCGGAGCTTGCCGTGCTGGAGCGCAAGATCCAAGACCGCCTGCGTGCCCGCGCCCTTGAAAACGGCGCTACATTGATAGACCCGTCTTCGACATATTTTTCCTACGACACGCAGCTGGGCCGCGATGTGACGATTGAACCAAACGTGTTCTTCGGCCCCGGCGTGACGATTGCCGATGATGTCACGATCAAGGCCTTCTCCCATATTGAAGGGGCAAAGATTGAATCCGGCGCACACATCGGGCCGTTCGCCCGCCTGCGCCCCGGTACGATTATCGGCCCCGATTGCAAGCTGGGCAATTTCGTTGAAACCAAAAACGCAACACTGGCCGCCGGTGTCAAAGCATCGCATCTGGCCTATATCGGCGATGCGGATGTTGGTGCCAACGTCAATTTTTCCTGCGGCGCGATCACGGTCAATTATGACGGCGTCAATAAAAACAAAACCATTATCGGCCGCGATGCAATGATCGGCAGCAATGTCAATCTGGTCGCCCCGATTACCATCGGTGACGGTGCCTATGTCGCCGCCGGCAGCACGATTACAAAAGATGTACCAGCGGACGCGCTGGCCGTTGCCCGCGAAAAACCTTCGGTGATCGAAGGCTGGGCGGCGAAGAAAAGAAAATCACAGAAGAAAAAGGACTAGAGTTTTATGTGCGGTATTATTGGTATTTTAGGTGAAAAAGACGCAGCCCCCATTCTGGTGGAGGGATTACGCCGTCTGGAATATCGCGGGTATGACAGTGCCGGGATTGCCACCTTGTCCAACGGCCACATTGAACGCTGCCGCGCGAAGGGGAAACTTGTAAATCTTGATGATAAATTATCGCAGCATCCATTGCAGGGCACCGTCGGTATCGGCCACACGCGCTGGGCCACGCACGGTGCGCCGACCGAAGATAACGCGCACCCGCACGCGACCGACCGCGTTGCCGTCGTACATAATGGCATTATTGAGAATTACGCATCATTGAAGGCGGAGCTGGAAAAAAGCCAGTGTATTTTTGAAACCGAAACGGACACCGAGGTCATTCCGCATCTTGTGACCTATTACCTGAAACAAGGTATGAAACCAAAGGACGCCGCCGATGCCGCATTGAACCGCCTTGAGGGTGCCTATGCCGTCGCAATGATTTTTACCGGCGAACATGATTTGATGATTGGCGCGCGTCAGGGTACGCCGCTGGCAGTTGGTTATGGCGATGGGGAGATGTTCTTAGCATCCGACTCCTATGCACTTGCGCCGTTAACGCGCAAAATTACCTTCCTTGAAGATGGCGACCGCGTGGTTGTAAACCGCAAGGGCGTGACAATTTATGACCGCACCGGCGCAGAGCATAAGCGTGAAATCCGTATCACCGCCCAAAGTGGCGCGACCACCGGCAAGGGCCAGTACAAACATTTCATGCTGAAGGAAATGCACGAACAACCCGCCGTTATTGGCGATACGCTGAACAGCTTTATCAGCCCGACAACCGGCGCCGTCAGCTTGCCGCCCGATGTTCTGGCCGCATTGGTAAAAGCACCACGCTTGACATTGGTTGCCTGCGGCACCGCGTTTTATGCGTGTCACGTTGCCAAATACTGGTTCGAACAGGTTGCGCGCATACCGTGCGAAATTGATGTCGCGTCCGAATTCCGTTACCGCGAAGCGCCGCTACCGAAAGACGGGCTTGCCATCTTCGTGTCGCAATCCGGCGAAACACTCGACACACTCGAAGCACTGCGTTACTGCAAACGTCAGAACCAGACAGTCATGTGCATCGTCAACACAATCGAAAGCACAATTGAACGTGAATCCGACCTGGTCCTGCACACGCTCGCAGGACCTGAGATCAGCGTGGCGTCCACAAAGGCGACAACAACGCAGCTGACAACACTTGCCTGCCTTGCGCTTGCCGCCGGTATCGCGCGCGGTACCATCGGCAAGGATAAGGAAAAAGAACTGACCGATGCGCTGCGCCATATCCCGGTGCAAGCGCAAGACGTTCTGAAATGCGCCGAAGGTGCCGTTGCCGATATCGCGCGTGATATTGCAACAGTCCAACATGCACTGTATCTGGGCCGCGGCCTTTTGTACCCGATCGCGCTTGAAGGTGCGCTGAAGATGAAGGAGCTGTCCTACATCCATGCCGAAGGCTATGCGTCAGGCGAAATGAAACACGGCCCTATTGCGTTGATCGATGAAAACATGCCAATCATCGTTGTCGCGCCGGGCCACGACCCGCTGTTTGAAAAAACAGTATCGAACATGCAGGAAGCCGCCGCCCGCGGTGGCAAGATCATGATGATTTCCGACGCCGAAGGGATTGCCGTGACCAAAGACTTCTCCCGGTGGTCCGTGACGCTTGGCACCATCCACCCGTTCGTCTCCCCCATCCTGTATGTGATCCCGGTGCAGCTGCTGGCTTATTATGTAGCCGTGACCAAGGGCACCGATGTCGACCAGCCCCGCAACCTCGCCAAATCCGTGACTGTGGAATAAAAAAGAGCTTCTTTTGAAAAAAAGCTCTTGCGTTCTTTTTAATTCATACTATTATTGTATGAAATGATGACAAAGTCACAGACTACTCCGGCGAGACGAACAGGAAAAATACGGACATGCTTACCATGAAAACCAAATATGGCCTGCGGGCCTTGGCCGTCATGGGGCATGATCCGCAAAAAAGCTGGCAAGCCAAGGCCATTGCCGAAACCGCGGACATCCCTTTAAAATTTCTGGAAACCATATTGGTTGCCCTGCGCCATAACGGTATTATCGCCAGCAAGCGCGGCGCGTCCGGCGGCCATATGCTGGCCCGCGCAGCATCGTCCATTACCGTCGGTGAAATCATCCGCGTATTTGAAAAAATGATTGCGCCGCTACCCTGCGCCAGTGCTTTTGCCTACCAACCCTGCGATGAATGCGCGGACCCCGCGGGCTGTGAAATCCGGCATTTGATGATGGATGTCCGTAACGCCATGTCCCGCGTACTGGACACACGCACAATACAGGATCTGATTGATAATAAGAAAGAGGGAGAATTGTTATGAGCACAGAAAATATCTTCTATAAATTATTCCTGTCCCACCCGCATGAAGGCGGCGAAGGATATTTTCCGCATCTATTGTTCACACTGAAATATGGTGGCCTTATCATATTGACGGGCTTTGCGCTGGTGCTACACGGGCTAATACCGAAATTGCATCAAACCACAGCCAGCCGCCAGATTTTCCACCTCTACAACATATTCAAGGCCCGCTGGGATAAAGCGCATGGCCAGCTAAGCTCCTGAACCATTAACGTATATTGTGCAATCCTCCGTTAAACACAGGCCACCCAATAAAAATTGACATAAGCGGATTCCTGTGGCAGGCTCCCTTTAATCAAAATCTATTCTGGGGACAAAAGAGGGAGATGCCTAGGGCAACCCCCGTTTCTCGCTTAGAATATTGTAAAAATAATAAGGCTTTGAACAGAGCAGAGTGAATTTAGGGGAGAATATAAAGTATGGCCGACGATAGTCCTGGAACGCCACCGCCCATCACCGACTTACCGACCCCTGCTTCTGCGGCTCCTTTAGCCACCCCCCAACATCTCTGGTACGATTTCGAAGAATTTGCCTCGATGGCGGGATTCCAGGCAGGCCTGCGCGATTTGAAAGAGCGCGGCGAAGCTAAATGGACCAACACACAAACCAATCTTGAAAATGGCGGCGTTCACGGCCTGCGCTTTAAAATCGAAGAAGAAAACGGCCACCCGACCATCCGTCTGCAGCACTGGGTCCATTGGGCGGGCGGCAAGACACCCGCCAGCGAAAAGAATAAATACAGCGCGCCCGATATCCTGAAACTGACCACCGAAACACGCATCGGCCCGCATGGCGGGCGCCAGATCCGCGTCGTCTCCGCCAATTTGATGGGCAAAGTTTATACGGAGGCAGGGTCTTTGATGAAGTGCCTGCATTTCCTGCAGGAAACATCCTTGAAAATTCTTGATAACGTCCATCACAATACATCCGCACAGCCCACATATGACACGCTGGCAAGCCAGTCAAAAATTAATCAGTCCAATAACCGTGATGAAATCCCCAGCCTGTTTGCGATTTCGCAGCGTGCCGGCCTGCCACTGCCTTCGACTATCGAAGGGATGAGCTATAATGGCCAGTTCACTTTCAAGCCCGCCGAGATGGCAACGGAAGCCCCGCTTTACCCCGTGCAGCTGTTCCGTTCCATGTTGGGTATTGAGCGCGACATCATCGAATACGGACGTACGAATTTCAGCCGCAGCTGTTCCCGCCCCAACGCGGTAACCGGCGGTTATGAAGGTGTTACCTATTCCTTCTCTCCCGATGGCGACAGCGCCTCTATCACCTGCAAAATCTGGTCGACAATGGCCGATGGTACACGGGAAGAAACCGTTCTGTACAAAATCTCCGCGCGGGAGGAAGCCGAAAAGAACGGCCAATTCCGCCTGTCGGAACTTGAAATGCTTGGCTATACGCCGAACCTGAACGACCATCGCGGTGCCGCCCGCGCCATCCGCGCGATGAAATATATCAACATGGCGATCCAGCGCGGCGAACCGCCGGTATTCAGCAGCATTATCAGCCAGCATAAACTGAAAGGCTTCCTCAGCCCCGTGGCACCCCCGACCGAAACGGCGGACAATCCCCGCACATTGCTGCAGGTTTTTGGCGCCAACAAGGATGCTGTGTTCTCCGAGCGTGAAAAATCCATCGGCAGCAACGGCATGGTTATCACCCGCGACTACATTCACAATGATCAATGGGTGCGCAGCGGTATCGGTGTTGATTGGGGTGTAACATTCGGCGATGGCAAGAAAGATGCCTATCACGGCTATATGCCCAATTATGGCCGCTATCTCTGGCATGTGAATTCGCAGATCGAGCCGGATGTAAACAACATCCTGCAGCTGGTAACCCACGAACACGAAGATCACATGCGCGGTATCGCCCGTATGATCAATTTCGGCTATATCATGCCACCCATCGTCATGAATGCGCACAGCAAGCGCGTGCTGCATCGTATGATGGGCGAAGAAGGCGTTGATCTGGCCACCCGGAACAAGGTGGGCGAGCGTTGCTACGTCATCGATCTGGACATCAACAATACAAAAAATATTGACCCTGATGCGGTTGATATTCAAACCATCGGCAAGACCGTTATTGAACGCCGCACGGAAATTATCTGGTCGGAATCGGAACAGAAAAAAAAGCATTTCCCAGTCCTTACGGTTTATGACGTTGATCATCCGGAAGGCCGCACCACCATTCGCGTCGGCCCCGCCGGACACTCTGCGCGCGCGATGATGTTTGATGTTGCCGGTGTTCTGTATACCGGCGATTATAAACTTGATCAGACGATTGCCGAAGGTGTGCGCACCGATCTGGATTGGCTGGCGAAGTGTAAAGACACGACGGCCGTCCATATTCAGGAAAGCACAAACGCCACCAAAAACATCGAAACCAATCCCACCATCGCCGAAGTCAAGGCAAACCGTAAAAAGCTGCTGATGGATGAGGTGGGGAGCCGCATCATTGCGGATATGATCGGCTCCAACGCACTGGATATTGAGATGTTCTGCCGCACGGTTGGTGAAATCCACCTGAACAGCACGATGGAGCTGGATAGCGACGGGATAAAGGAAAAAATTGCAGAGTATGAAAAGCTGCAGAGTGAAGAGGATCTTACCGAAACCGGGGCCGAAAATCTGGCCGCGCTGCGCAACGCTGTGGCACAGATGGAAGCGGGCGATGATGTTACCGCCCTTACCAATAGCCGCCTTAAAACTCTGCTGCGTAAGAAAAATGGCAGCTTTGATGATCTGGTCCCGTATAAATATATTATCGTCGCGGGTACAGCCCTGCGCAGCAAGTTCAGCGACCTGAACGTCACGGAAAAATTCCGCCAGGAAATGCTGGCAAAATATGGTGTGAAAATCATCCATATTTCTTCTAAGAAAGCGCAAACGATTCTCGCCGACAAGAAAAGGGCCGGGTACGTTATTCTGAACACCGGTACGCAGGATGAGGCCTTGTCCATCACCCACCGTGTGTCGCGCGATCTGCACCAGCATATCCGCCTGCGCTCTGACGATGTTATCATGCGCCTGCAGGGTGTTATCCCGACCGATGACAACGCCCGCAAGCGTAAAGAGCAAAATGACCGTTACCGCCACGATTTCGGTTGCAAGCTTTATGACGCCGTCGAAATGGCGAAAAAAGGTATCAATATTTACACCACATCCCACACCAGCCTGGAAGATGGCGATCTTGTGGCCGATATTATCGGCAAGGATATAAGCCGTCTGGTCGTTCATGGCGGCCCGGACCAGTTGAACGCCATGAAGGCCCGCTCCGAAAAAATCGGTGTCAATGCCATCATTCCGTCGAAGCAGGTTCTGTACAAGGTTGATGCCGATAAAAAAGAGGTCGTTTTTGCTGCCAACGTCGCGGAAGAGCGTCTGGGGATCAAGGAAATCCGTGCCGATAACCGCGAATTCTTCAAACGCCACAGCAAGGAAGTCACCCGCGCCCGCATTACCGATTACTGGGAAGGCGATGTCGCCGAACGCATGTACCGTTTCGAGCAGATCGTGGAAGACCGCGCGCAAGCGCGTCAACGGGAAACCAAATCCGAACGCGGATCAAACTTTCTTGATGATTTCAATGATGCCGCCACCGCAACGGCGAATTTCCCGGCCATTGGCATTATGCATGCCGGTATCGAACGACCCTACCATGAGAAACACAAGGGCATTAATGTTTTCGTCGCCGTTGACACGGAAACAAGTGGCCGCGATGCGATCGCGGATCGCCAGACCGATATCGCCTTTGTCGCCGCCGATATCGATGGCAATATTCTGGGCGAAAAATCCTTAAGCGGTGCGCTGCCCCGCTATACGCTGATGTCGCCCGGTGCGCTGATTGTCACACATAACGACAACCCGATGGGCAAACATAACGGCAACGCCCTGCGCAAACATGTATTCAATATCCACAAAACCTACCGCGAATGGCCGCAGGAACTTTTAAGCGGTGCCGACAAGAAATCATTTGAAGCCGCGGAAAAGCAGAAGAAAGAAGTGCTTGGTAGAGACTATAAAAAACCTGAATCCGGTCCTTCCCTGCGCAAGGCCAAAACTGTCTTCCTCGGCTGGAATAACGGTAAATTCGACGATCCAATGACGATGCGCCTGCATGGCGTGGCGCTGGCGGGTGTTGATATGAAACCCATGGGCACGCAAGGGACACTGCAACTGGATCTGATGGAAGTTTATTCAGCGATTTTGGCGTTCCATCCTGATAAGATAAAGGCTGAAAAAGACGAAAACGGATTCTATATCCGCAAACTGGGCTCTGCCTGCCATGCGTGCGGCGTTGAATACAAGCCGGAGGAAGCGCACGACGAATTATACGATGCGCGCGTGACGCTGAAGCTGTTCTTCAAATTCAAGGAGATCGCCCCCGATCTGGTGGAGCAGATGCTGATGAACACAGATTTCAGCACCAGCCGTTCCAGCCCGATGATCGAACACATCCGCGGCCAGGGCCAGCATCTGAATGATCAGGCCCCCATCTTCGCCTATATCGACCGCCGCGACCGTATGCGCCGTCCGCGCCTGGGCGCTTATGTCACAACCGACACGAAGGTCAGCCAGGCAACCGATGCCATCGTCGTTGATCTGGCCGAAGCCGATATTCACCGCATGGAGCGGCTGGATGATGATGAATTGTTGGCATTGATGAATGATCCGAAGGGTCCGTTTGCGGTGATCAAGATGAATAACTCCGCTGGCTGGTTCCCGCCGCAATTTGTCTGGAACGATAAATCCGCACGTCTGCGCGCAGTTGGCAGCATGCCAAAATCAACGATCCTCAGCCGCGCCAATGCCCTGCGTCACATCAATACAACCAATCACACACTCGGTGATAATTTAATCCAGCGTATTGAACGTCTATACCCGCGCAGCGCCTTATGCCGTCACCCGGATTTCGGTGTGAAGAAGCCGGTGAATGAAAATTCCCCGACAAAATCCTTCCGCCTGCCGGCAGAGCGTATCTTCTGCATGATCCACTTCCTCAAGGCGGTGAACAGCATTGAGAACCGCCACTACGCCACGGCCGCAAAACTCGTCCGGGATCTGGAACCCAAAGCCAGCGAATTCACGCGGGAGTTCAACAAGGAGAAATTCTGGAAGGATATCTTGAAGCGCACCCTCGCTTTGTCCGAAGAAACGCTGGGTCGTGATAAACATATCGAAGACTTACGCTTCCTTGTGGAGTGGCAAATTCATGATGTCTGCCCGATGCTCCTGAGCAAGGAAACGCGCCAGACGATAAACGCTCTGAAATCATCGATGGTGCACGGATCGGAAAATGCCGCAACCATGACGGTGGAGCGTTTCCGCAAGGAACTGGAAGATATTGAAACCAACCCCGACACCTTCAAGAAACTGGTCGGCGAAGGCGAAGAAGCGAAGGCAAAATGGGCAGAAATGAAACCTGTTTACCTTGACTACGTCGCGAAAATGGAAAGCAACGCGAAATACCGCATGACCGAAGCGAAGCGCGAAGAAGTCCGTAAATTCCGCCGTCAGACTACACAAAAACCCTCATTTTAAGTCTTCGCTTTAGTGGTAAAGTTGTTTCTGGTTGTCACACCAACCATTCTCTATTATAATATAACTAGTCGTTTTCTGCGACCGAGGCTTAGAAACCTCTTTGACAAATGCGGCTGGCATCAGCCGTGATTGATGCTGTTTTACCATTCCATAACAGTATCAAGGATGTCGCTTCTCGGATCTTGACCGGGGAGCGGCGGTGTATGTCCAACGGCACATCTCCCGAAGCCTCGGCGCAGGGGGATACGGTCCAAAGACCGTCGCGCCGTTTTCATTTGTCAACGGTTTCTAATCCCCGGTCGCCAGAGCAATCTGGCGACTTTTCGTTGCGTTTAATTGTCTTATAATTATAATGAATAAATTATTTTAAAAGGCCAGATACCATGTCCCGCCATACACCCTGGAAAGCCACACTTTGCACCACCACCGCTTTGATCGGCGCGGCGATGCTGAGCGTGCCTGTGGCGGGTCCGGCGCAAGCCGCCCCCGTCATCATCAACGGCGCATCGGGCCAAGTGACATTACAAAACGCCGACACCGTAACCATCACCGGCACCGGCGTGATTACGGCAGCAGTCGGTATTGTGGGCGACGCCGTTACAGCCACATCCATCACAAATGCTGGTACGATTGATGGCGGTAGCGCTGGGATCTCTCTGACGGCAGCAACACTGGCTGGCGGCCTGACCAATAGTGGCACGATTAATGGGGGCAGCATCGGGATTTATCTGACAAACAATGCCAGCTTAAGCGGTGGCCTGACCAATAGCGGCACGATTAACGGGATTCGTCTGCGGTCCAACGCGACCTTAAACGACGGACTGACGAATAGCGGCCTGATCCAAGGCACCAGTGGCAACGGAATTAATCTAAGCGCAGGCACCTTGACCGGCGGCCTTATTAATAGCGGCACAGTTATTGCAAACATCTCAGCAGTTTTTTTAGGTGGCACCACGCTGTCCGATGGCCTGACGAATAGCGGCACGATTGAGGGCAGAAGTGGGATTTTTCTGAGAAGCAACAACACCCTAACCGGCGGCCTCACCAACAGTGGTACAATCAATGCAGACGAACGCGGAATTAATCTCAATGACAACAGCACCCTGACCGGCGGTATTACAAATAGTGGCACAATTAGAAGCGGCACCGTAGGTGTTGGAGTTATTTTGAATAACAGCACCTTGACCGGTGGCATTGCCAATAGTGGCATGATCGAAGGTGGAAACGGCAAAGGTCGTGACGGAATTGGTCTGGGTAGCGCCGACCTAACTGGCGGCCTCGCCAATAGCGGTACAATTAGAGGCAGTGAGGGAGTTTCTTTAAATAATAGTATCCTGAGCGATGGCCTAACCAACAGCGGTATGATCCAAGGAACAAACATCGCAGGGATTTATCTGGGCACCGGCACTCTGGCTGGTGGCTTAACTAATAGTGGTACGATTGACGGCGGCAGTTATGGAGGCGTTTATCTGCACAATAATAGCACTCTGGCTGGCGGTATAATCAATAATGGCATTATTGATAGTGTCAGAATCACTACAAGAATCGACACGGCCTCCAGCATTTTTGTAAGCTTCGTAACGTCGCAACTGACTGGTGGCCTTATCAATAATGGCACGATCACTGATGGTTTTGATTTGACAGGGGCGCTATTGCAGGGCGGCCTGACAAATACTGGTTTGCTTAGCAGCGACAGCGTTGCTGTTAGCCTGTTCGGTATAACTGCCAGCAGCGGAACTTATGTACAAGACTCTACATTAACCGGCGGTCTAACAAATAGCGGCACGATTACTGCCGGTAGCTCTTATGCTGCAATTTACTTGGATGGCGGTGGCATGCTTTCCGGTGGCGTTACCAACAGCGGCACACTGGATGGGTATTTTGGTTTGCGTTTGCGGGATAGTATTATAGACGGAAACGTTACAAATACAGGGTTAGTTTATGGGTCAGAAAATGCTTTTGATTTATACGGGGTCAGCACCATTACCGGTGATATTATAAATAGCGGTATAATTAGCGGCAATTCCGGTATCCATCTTGATACGCAAACCTTGATTGTCGGAAAAATTAATAATAGCGGCACGATTATAGGCCAAGGAAATGCCATTGAATTTTTTGGTGACAGCATTCTCACCGGCGGCCTGACTAATAGTGGTACCATCACAGGAAATAACTTCGGAGTTTATCAAGGTGGCGGAACCCTGAGCGGCGGGCTTACCAATGCCGGCACGATTAGTGGTGGCGGTAGTGGGATTTTTCTAGGTGGGGTCTCTCTTTCCGGCGGCTTAACAAATACCGGCACTATTAACGGAGATAATGTGGGAGGGATATATGTTTCGGGTGGCTCTCTGGACGCACTTTTAAACGATACCTCCGGCACAATTACCGGAAATACCGGCTTGGCTATTGTAACCGGTGCGGACGTTTTAGGTACGGTTGAAAACCGCGGCGTGATTCAGGGCGATAATAAGGGTCTTCTTTTCGGCCACACAGGGGGCCAGATCACCGGCAGCCTTATCAATAGCGGTACGATCATCGGCGGACAATACGGCATACATTTAGACGGACAAACGAGTGCCAATATCGTTGGCGGCCTCACAAATACCGGTTTGATTAGCGGACAATTGGGCATTCTTATGGGGCCTGATTCAACCTGCACCACATCCGGTTGCTTCGCACCAACCAAAATCGCCGTAACGGGCGGCATTACGAATTCCGGAACCATTCAAGGCACCGGTGGCACGGCCCTGTATATGCGCGGATTGTTTGATACAACGCCGCTGGTTCTGCAGGGCGGCCGCATTATCGGTGATGTGATTGATCCCAACCCGGAGCGCGGCTTTACCCCCGTCACCGTTACCGCCGATTTCACCACCGAAGGCGATTTCTCCGTCAGCAGCCTCACCGTCAATAATGGCACAAGCCTGACCCTTGATGTCGGCGATAGTTTCACCAGCTACGATAACGCGGTGATCAACGGCACGCTGACCTTTAACGTCACAGATACCGCAAACTTCGGCTCTCTGGTCGTCAGTAACGGCACCGCTGACCTGACCAACGGCACACTGGCCGTGGGCGTTATCGGCAGTGGCCTGGCGGCGGGGGATGAGATCCGCGTGATTGATGGCAACACCGCCATCATTGGCGGCCCCGGCGCGACACCGACGGTGATTGCGGATACTTCCTATCTATGGAACTTTGTCGCGCTTGACGGCACGGCCGCCACAGCCGCCACCAACAATACCGACCTGTTTATCCGCGCAGTGCAGGACACAACCGCAACAGAGGCCGCCAGCACCCCGAACAATGAAGCCGCCGGACAGGTATTGCAGGATATCGCCCTTGTTACCACCGACACGACTTTGCAGCAGGTGATCGCCAATATCAACAACGCGCCCACGCAGGACACAGTCAATAACATCCTCGAATCAATAACCCCCGCGGTGGACACCGCCATCGCCGATGCCACCACCGCGATTGCGCAGCAGGGGGCTGATTTAATCCAGACCCGCCTGGGTGATGTGCGCGCGGGCTCCGGCGTATCCTCCGGCCAGCTCACGGATGCTCTGGGTGTCTGGGGCCAGGTCTTTGGCCAGCATGCCTCCCAAAGCAAACGCGATAATATCGCCGGCTATAGTGCCAACACCTACGGCTTTGTCGGCGGTATCGATACGGATCATTTGTTTGATAACGCAACCATCGGCCTTGCCGTCAGCTACGGCAACAGCGCGATTAAATCCAAAGACGCGAACAGCACCAGAACCGATATCAACTCCTACCAGATCGGCCTGTACGGCGATTACAACCTGCCACATAATTACTTCATCAGCGGCTCCGTCGCCTACGGCTATAACGATATCCAGTCGGTCCGCCGTGATGTCGGCGGTATCGCAGGACTAACCGCGACCGGCGATTACAGCGCCGACCAATACACCGCCCATATCGAAACCGGCAAGGACTTCCTGATCAAACCGCTGGGCGCGCCGACCATCACACCGACAATCGGTGCCACCTACACCCACCTGTCCCCTGACAGCTACACCGAGACAGGCGCCGGTGGTGCTAACCTCACTGTTGAAACCGACACAATCGAATCCCTCGAACTCGGCCTTGGCATCCAATCAAAATGGGACATAAACCAAACCGACGGCTCCATCTTAAGCCCGTCTGTCCACGCCGGTTACCGCTACGACATCATCGGTGACACGATCCAGTCCACATCAAACTTCACCGGCGGCGGCGCAAGCTTCAATACGCAAGGTGCTGATCCCGCCCGCGGCACCGCAACCATCGGCGCAGGCCTGCAATACAAGGCTACCAGCAACTGGACGTTGTCAGCGGGCTATGATTTTGAGATCAAGGATGATTATACCGCCCATGCAGGCGTTGTCCGCGCGGGATATAATTTTTAAATCTTGTAATTAATGAAAAACCCCGGTGTTCACAGCGCCGGGGTTTTTATTTGTTTGGAGAAACAAAAAACTTTTTTCTAGCGCCAGCTTTTGCTGGGTGTGGCTTCCGGGAAAATCATCCGGGCCAGCTTGTTGTCGCGGAACGGGACATTATTGATCATCGTCACTTCCATGTCGTATATCAGGTGGAAGAGATGTGTTTGGTTGATTTCATCATTCAAACCGGCGAAGAACGGATCGGAAATAATCGCGTCACCAAGACCGGCGAGGTAGCAGACGCCGTCCGGCAGCAGCGCGAGTGATTCAATCAACGCACCCTTCAGTTCAGTCTGGCCAAACGGGTTACGCTGCTCCGCGTTTTGCAGCATGTCATCGAGTGTTTCAAGCGTCATATGATCGGCATGATCAACACGCGACCGGTCGGCATACCATTGACGGAACGCATAAGCCAGCGCCGTGCCATCAAACAGGGATGCCGGATCACGCTCCAGAAAGCGGGAGAAGATAAGCGCCATATCGCCTTCTTCAGAGCCCAGAATATGACGCCATACATCAGTAAATCCCGCACCGCGCAGTTCCCACCCGGCAAGAATAACTACGGTATCGCAATCAGCGGCGCGTGCGCGCTCCAGCATCAGAACCTGCTCCGGCCCGAAATCCTGCTCGAACGATCCGAAGGCTTCTTGCTGCGCGATATCACGCAAGGCGCGGATAAAGGTGGTCAGCAGCGCATTGCGGAAGTACAAGGACCGGCCCAGCGCGTTCGGCGCCATACAGAAATGATCCAGCATCAAAATCTTCGCATCATTATTGAGGAAATAACCGCCACCGGACAAATCGGTAAAGCCAAAGCTCCAGCCTTTTTCATAGGCACTGTTCAGCAAAGCGCCCGCCGTCGGGCTTTCCGCCAGGACGGATGTGGCCCAGCATAAAATATCGCTGTCTTTCTGGAAATTATGGACAAGGGCCGCCACGTCTTCAACGCTGCGCTGTGGCTGCGTTGCGGTCAGATCATAGAAAGAAGAAGCCACATCATGCCCATCCAGCAGCTCCGCGCTCATATTTCCCTGGGCCATATCCCCGGCAAAATCATACATCGTGGCCTTTGACGGCAGCTGCGCATGCTTGCGGAGGTGAGATTTACGGTTGAGGCGGTCTGATTTCATGCTGGCTAATACTTTGTCCTTTGCCTCACTCCGGGCGTTCGCGTTTGAAATTGACGACAGAAGACCGGACAGCGTGCCGTGGCTCCGCGGCGGCAGAGGAGCGCGCTTGAGCGAAGGGCAAAGTGACGATGTTTGCGGTCTTTTCATTGTAAATCCGTGGCGTTGTATCGGTTATGGCATCAGGAGAACCCTGTGCCGGGACAGATACATCGGATTGCAATTCCTGTTCCGTTTCGCGGAATGACCGTTCGAACTTGATAAACCACAGGAAATTGGCATTGGAGCGGTCCCGAACCTCGGTAAAAAGTGCATCCCCGGTAATGGTTTGCACGTACGGAGTCAGGTAATTTTTGCCGAAGGGCATGCTGCCCAGAGCGGAAATCAGTTCCGCGGTGATGGCGGCCGACGATTGGGCGCTGTCAAAGACATAACCACGGTAATCCGCCAGCATAGTCTGGATCAGCTGCTTGTCTTCATTGCGGCAGCGTTCGGACAGGAACCAGGCTTCGAAAGCGGCAGATGCTGCCGTGCCATTATTCAGTGTACGGAAATCCAGATTGGCATCACGCGCAAAAGCACGCGTCAGATCGGACATAGAGGACTCCTCCAGCCGCTCCCACGGTGCTTTCACACCAGCGAGTTGTAATTCCCATGCCGCACGGATCATCGCAACATTCAGGTCTGCTGTCTGCGCGCGGTTGACCAGGATCGCCTGATCCGGATGAAAGGTCAGCGGATGCAGTAGCGCGCCGTTACGGTGTTGCCACAAGCGGCGCAGTTCACGTGCCGTAACCAAAATTTGTTCGTTGAATTCAAGCGCCGGATTGATAAAGATCAATGACGCATGACGATCATAATGGGCCGTAGGCACTTCATCGCAATAACGCAGCTCTGTACCAAACTGTTTCGCGAAATCAAGATAGGCTGCCGCTACACGGCTCTTGCGCAACGTGTTTTCCAGTGTGGAAACGGGTTGTGACTTTTTGCGGATACCGGCTTTTGTGGCATAGGCCTGATCATCCATAAATTGTTCCAGCACGAGTGCAGCCGTTCCACTTTGCGGCGCGGCGTCAGACAGCTGATCGATCAGCGACATTTTTTCCTTGAATGCCGCAATGCCTTTTTCCAGCGCGTCACGGCCGAATTCTTCTTCCAGCGCGATATCTTCTTCGAACGCACTTTCATGGTCCATGTAAAAAAGCGGCTCGTCGCCAATCAACGTGCAACGCACGGGCTGATAATTATTCAGCGTATAGGCGATACGGCATGTCGCCATAGATATCGCGCTCTGTGTGATATTGTTATCCGGTGTCTTAATCATGGCCCCAACCATTTCTATTCATAATTTAAAGTCCCCAACCGGTGAGCCCGGCCTTTCCCCCCTTTGCGGGTGGTATGGATTAATTATGCCCCGCAGGTGGTTAACGCTTTGCTACCAGAACGGGGAAAAGACACTTTTTTTGAAAAAACTTTTGGATGTAAAACCAAAGGGTTAACACATCATTTACCATAGCATCATGAAATTATAAGGGGCTTTTGGCGGATAGGCGCCGCCGGCTACTGGCCGAACGTGTCATCCAGCACGGGCATATGCTCAATCAGCAATGTTTCCTGCGACAAAACCACCAGGCCATTGGGCTTCACATGCACATCGGTTTTGAACAGGGAGTCGCGGAACATCATATGCACCGACAGGATATAGGTGCCGTCCGCTTCCTGCCCCGTCAGTTGCATCGTATCCAGCATTGCGCTTATTGCTTTGCGCGCGGCCAGCGGCGGCTCTTCGCGCCACGCAATATCATCCACGTTTTCAACGACGATAAAGCGCCCGTGACGACCCCGTATATAAGTGAAGAAGAACCGGACATAGGAAATAATAGTGTCCGCATTCAATAGAATCGGGGCTTTTTCGTTCAGCAGATAAATTGGTTCATTGGTCCAGTTGAGAACATAGACATTGCCCGGCTTGTAAACGGCAAAGCGCCGCTGCGGCGGTGATACATCATAAGAGCCGATATCAAAAAACCGGTATCCGGGATAAAAAGGAAGCTCGTGCGACAGGATAGTCGTCTGCGCCAGCTCAAAGCGCGCGCCCTCCAGCACGGGGTTCACGTCCTGCAACACACTATCCGTTTCCGCGCGGTCTAGTTTTACGAAGGCATCCTGGAACATAAAGATCAGTCTCAAATCAAAGAAGATTACGCAATCCGGATATTATACATCGTTTTGCGCGGGGCCTAAAGCCCTTAGTCCCCGTTCCATTAAGTAAATTCTTTTATCCCCTGAACCCTGTGGACAAGCAGGGGTGAAAGCTCTGTATAGACTATACCCCCAGTTTTTCACTTTTTTATCCGCACGCTTCACCGACCCCTCATACAATAGGGGGATTGGCAAAAGCGTCGCGGGGGATAACGGGGATAGATTTTAGCGAATCCGCAAAAACCTGCGGCTTTGGCACGTATGCGGCGCTGTGTATGAAACCGGGACAGGATTACATCCCCGGGACTCACAGGCCCTACTACTATATACTACCACCTTATATATCTCTTTTATTATTATAGATTGTCTGGTTACATGCGGGTCATGACGAGTAATAAACCGATAGTGAGAGCATTAAACGGGCAGGCCGGGGACGAGGTTCCCTTTTGGCTGATGCGGCAGGCTGGCCGGTATTTACCTGAGTACCGGGAAGTGCGGGCGCAGGCCGGTGGTTTTCTCAATCTCGCTTTTAACCCCGACCTTGCCTGCGAAGTGACGATGCAGCCGCTGCGCCGTTACGGTATGGATGCGGCCATTTTATTTTCCGATATCCTTGTGGTGCCGATGGGGCTCGGCCAGAAACTGGAATTCGCAACCGGGGAGGGCCCGGTATTAGATGCTATCCGTGTGTCGGCGGATATTCCTTCCTTCAACGCTGATTATTTCGACAGTGTGATAAATCCCGTTTATGAAACAGTGCGCCGTGTGCGAAGTGCGATGACATCCGAAGGTTTCACCAAAACCACATTAATCGGATTTGCCGGTTCACCATGGACGGTGGCAACCTATATGGTCGAAGGCGGATCCAGCCGGACCTTTGAAACCGTGAAGGACTGGGCGCATACGGATCTGGATAGTTTTGCAAAACTGATCGCCGTGATCACAGAAGCGACAATCCATTATTTGCGGGCGCAGATTGAGGCCGGTGCCGAAGTCCTGCAACTTTTCGACAGCTGGGCCGGCGCGCTGCAAGGCAATGATTTTACACGCTGGATCATTGAACCGACGCGCCGGATTGTCGAAGCGCTAAACGCTACGCATCCGCATATTCCCGTGATTGGATTTCCGCGCGGTGCGGGCGGGCATTACGAAGCCTATCTGCAGCAGACCAAAGTTACAGCTTTGGGCCTTGACCAAAGTGTACCCTTAGCGCAGGCACAAGACTTACAAAAACAGGCACCTGTTCAGGGCTTGCTGAACCCGGAAACATTGCTGGCGGGCGGCGACAATCTTGTGCAGGAAACACAATCCATTTTGCAGGCGCTGGGTGACGGGCCGTTTATTTTTAATCTGGGCCATGGCATTATCAAGGAAACACCGCCGGAGCATGTGCTGATGCTGCGCGAGCTTATCCGTAACCAGAAACGTGAGGCTGCTTAAATGACGCAGAAGAAAATCGCCATCATCCTTTTTAATCTGGGCGGCCCCGATTCAAAAGAATCAATACGCCCGTTCCTGTTTAATTTTTTCACGGATAAAAATATTATCCGTCTGCCCTATCCCGCACGCGCGGCGATTGCATGGCTGATTGCGCGGAACCGCACGAAAAAGGAAGCGGGCGATAGCTACGCACTTCTTGGTTACAAATCCCCGCTGCTGGAAAATTCGCAGCGTCAGGGCGCGGCCCTTGAGGCGCTGCTGAACCAGGACGGCACCGCCATCTATAAAAGCTTTGTCTGCATGCGCTACTGGCACCCGATGGCCGATGAAATTGCTGCGCAAGTAGCAGATTTTGCGCCGGACCATATCGTTCTTCTGCCGCTTTACCCGCAATACTCCACAACAACGACGCGGTCCTCTTTGCAGGAATGGAAAAAAGCAGCAAAAAATCTGCATGTGCCGACCAGCATGGTGTGTTGCTATCCCGAAGATCCCGGTTTTATCGCCGCCTCTGCCGCGCGCGTCCGCGAAGCGTATGAGCGCGCGCTTCATGAATGTGGCAGAACCCCTCGCGTTTTATTTTCCGCCCATGGTCTGCCCGAAGATATTATCACCGACGGCGATCCATACCAAAACCAGTGCGAAGCTGGCGCGCGCGCGATTGCGCTGGCGCTTAACATCCCGGATCTTGACTGGGCCATCTGCTACCAGAGCCGCGTGGGCCCAAAAACCTGGATCGGGCCCAGCACGACCGAAGAAATCCTGCGCGCCGCGGCGGATAACATGCCGCTTATCATCTATCCCCATGCCTTCGTGAATGAACATGTGGAGACATTGGTTGAAATCGAAATCGAATATCGCCACCTGGCCGATGAAGCCAGCGTGCCGTATTTCGCCCGCGTCCCCACCGTCGATACGCACGAGGATTTTATTGCGGGCCTTGCCCGTGCCGTACGCGATGCGCAGACCCGCACCACAATCACCCCCGCGCCGGGGCATGCCGTATGCGGGAATGATTTCAAACGCTGCTGCATCACTGATGAAACTTTATGCTGCAACAAGAAAGGCTGTGGGGCATGACATTCGATCCGACCGTATATCTGTTTATTAAGGCATTACACCTTATCGCGGTGATCGCGTGGATGGCGGGGCTTTTATACCTGCCGCGCCTGTTTGTCTATCACGCGGACAGCGCGCCCGGTTCGGATAAAAGCGAAACCTTCAAAATCATGGAACGTCGCCTTTATAAATTTATTATGAACCCGGCGATGATACTGGTCTGGGTTTTTGGTCTGGCGCTTTTGATGAGCAATACGGGATTGATGCAGCAAGGCTGGATCCATGCGAAGCTGACGCTGGTGATCCTGATGACCGGCCTGCACCATGTATTCGGCGCCTGGCGCAAGAAATTTGACCGGGACGCCAATACTCGCTCCGCCAAATTCTACAAAATCTGGAACGAAGCCCCGACAATCCTGATGATCGCGATTATTATACTGGCTGTGCTTAAACCGTTCTAAAGGACACCCGTTCCATAAAAACATAAATATATCAAACAGATATATAAATCTTGCGGCAGTTTAAGAAAATTTTAGGGCCTTAGCCTTTAGGATAGGAAATATGAAAAATATTATTGGATCCTATTAAATCAGAAAAGGATATTGACGGACCCCTATCTTTTGGATATAAAAGTCCTGTCTTATTATTAAAACTCCACAGAAATTTGAGTTTTGGAACCGGGAATTAATCCCGTCCGCACAGTTAAAACAGGTGAAATCTTGTTGCGCGGACCTAGGACATAAAAATAAACACACAACATCGGATAAACTGATTGTCACCCCGTACAATTGCTGACCCCACCCCCACAGACGAGAATTCCATGAATCTGCAGGAATTAAAGATGCGTTCCCCCGCCGAGCTTCTGGCTTTTGCCGAAGAGCTGGGCCTAGAGAATTGCAGCGCCTTGCGCAAGCAAGACATGATGTTCGCCATTCTTAAAGAACTGGCCAACAAGCAAGTACCCATCTCGGGTACAGGCGTACTGGAAGTGTTGCAGGACGGCTTCGGTTTCTTGCGCTCCCCGGAAGAAAATTACCTGCCCGGCCCCGATGATATTTACGTGTCCCCCAGCCAGGTCCGGCGTTTCGGCCTGCGTACAGGCGATATCGTTGACGGCGAAATCCGCGCCCCGAAAGATTCCGAGCGTTATTTCGCGCTTCTCAAAGTTGGCAATATCAACAATGAAAGCCCGGACAAGATCCGCCACCGTATCAACTTTGATAATCTAACGCCTCTGTACCCGGAGCGTAAGATCAAGCTGGAACTGGCCGATCCGACCAAAAAGAACATGACCCAGCGTATTATCGAGCTGGTCTCCCCGATTGGTTTCGGCCAGCGGGCCCTGATCGTTGCCCCGCCACGTACGGGTAAAACCGTTATGCTGCAAGACATTGCGCATTCCATTGCGACCAACCACCCGGAAGCGTACCTGATCGTTCTTCTGATCGATGAGCGCCCGGAAGAAGTGACCGATATGGCACGTTCTGTCCGTGGTGAAGTGATTTCCTCTACCTTCGATGAACCGGCCGCCCGTCACGTACAGGTCGCGGAAATGGTCATGGAAAAAGCCAAGCGCCTGGTCGAGCACAAGCGCGATGTTGTTATTCTGCTGGACTCCATCACCCGTCTGGCCCGTGCGTACAACACCGTTGTACCTAGTTCCGGTAAAGTCTTAACCGGTGGTGTGGATGCCAACGCGTTGCAACGCCCGAAACGCTTCTTTGGTGCCGCCCGTAATATCGAACAAGGCGGATCTTTGACGATCATCGCAACCGCCCTGATCGAAACCGGCTCCCGTATGGACGAGGTCATCTTCGAAGAATTCAAAGGTACAGGTAACGCCGAGATCGTGCTGGAGCGTAAAATCTCCGACAAGCGCGTCTTCCCGGCCATCGATATCCAGAAATCCGGCACGCGGAAAGAAGAACTGCTGGTCCACAAAGACATTCTATCCAAAATGTGGATCCTGCGTCGCATCCTCAACCCGATGGGCACCGTCGACGCCGTCGAATTCTTGCAAGGCAAGATGAAGGACACCAAGTCCAACGACGATTTCTTCCAGAGCATGAATCAATAATTCTCTCATAGTTTTCCTTTATTCTTTCCCTCACCCCTCCGGGGAGAGGGTAGGGTGAGGGACAAATACCGCCTGTCATTCTAAGCGACAGCGAAGAATCCCCAATCCTTAACAACGCGCAGGACACGGGATTATAGAAAGAAAGAAAGAAAGAAAACAAACCACAGATAAACACGGATTTCTAGATCGGTGTCTATCCGTGCTCATCCGTGGTTCAAAAAATCTTCCCCTCGACCCCATTTCCGCTTGCCGCCCCGGTATTAATCCTCTATTATACTTGGATAAATGCTAACTCAGGACACAGCCTTATGCCCCGC